>Ga0326728_10000304_pt1 | contig 200812 bp, 167 predicted proteins | sample MB3enrmetagenome_FD_207602 | JGI IMG/M metagenome (GOLD analysis project Ga0326728, IMG submission 207602) | Lab enriched peat soil microbial communities from McLean, Ithaca, NY, United States - MB31MN | ecosystem: Environmental > Terrestrial > Soil > Wetlands > Peat | place: USA: New York... | reverse complement strand
CCTCGCCACCGCGCCGGATTTCCGCTGCCGTGCACTCACCAGCGAACCGGAGGACTTCATAGCTCATCCCCACCTCGGCGAAGGTTTTTCCCCAAGTCTCCGAGAGCAGACGAAGGGCGCTGCCCCCCGCAACAATCAAAGCGGGTCCTTCCAGCCCGAGTTTGCGGATCTCGGCACCTAGTTGCTCGGTGGCATGGGGTCCCTGAGTGTAGCGGGCGGGTGCGCAGAATACTTTCAGCGGAATTTCCATTTTGGCCTCTCAACGCTGAGGGTAACACCAAACGCTTGGATTCCGACCAAGTTCTCGACTGCGATCTGCCGGATGATGGACCAAGCATTCAACAAACCACTGGGTGATTACCCCTGAGATATCGTTGTACTGGATCAGTTTCCGGTAATCCAGCTTACAGGGTGAACCATCTTCGTCTGCGCCCCACAGTAGTAACGGGTCCGGAGCGGGTCTCGGGTTGAATCGGCTTCGCAGCGAATTCCTGACGGCCTGGGCATGACACAGGGACAATTAGGATTGGCGGGTCAAGATTCAAGGAGCCGAAACCTGGAGCGTAGGATTCCGGTAAACCGGAATCGTGCGTCGGACCTAAACTTTCCGGTATCAACCCCAATCTCGCGTCGTTCTCCCTCTGATACTTCAGCAAGAGAGCTTTTTCGGCCTGCTTCCGTTTCTTCTTCTGCTCGGCGGTCAACTCAGGTTCTTCATCCTGGCTATGTCCGTTCCCAGAATTCCGGTTTACCGGAATTTCTATGTTTGAATAACCCCTTAGAGAGAGAACCCTTATTAGAAGATAGAAGGGAGAAAAATTAACTCGTGTTGTGTGTGTGACTTACAAACTGCTTTGCTGCCATTTTGGCAATCACTTGCTGCCATTTTGGCAATCACTTCCAGCTAATTTGGCGGTCAGCGATTTCCCCCCATTTAGGCACTTCCAGTCCCCGCCCCTTTGTTGTCACGTTATCAGCGGTTCCCGTCAACTTAATGCCCGCCATCGGCTTTTTCCATTCCGAGAGCAGGTTCAAGGTGTATCTCGTCGGATTGCGATCCCGCTCAATATGTACCAACCCCCGTTTCTCCAGCATTTTATTGACTCGGAACGCACTGCTGGGAGAAACCCCATCCATGGTTCCTAGCCACTCATAACCCACCGAGAAGGAAAGCTTCCCCAAGTAATTCGAGATCCGCAGGAGGGTCACGTACCTCCGAAGCTCGCAATTCCCCATTTGCCGCCACAACCCACTTTCAATCAACTCAATGGGCACGGGGAAATACGGTACCCCCAGGGGATTCCGGTCGGGCCATGATCGGCGTCTACGGGCGTTGCTTTCCGCCACCGGCGTCGGCGCAGGCTCTTCATGATGTCCGTTCACGATCACTCCCATGCAAAAACCAGTTTCGTTCCGCCAGCCACGGCGGAGGTCCGGCTTATCGGACGGGATGCGTCCCCTTGAGATAATCCGCTCGGTGTCGGTAGTCCAACCAGATCGACTTGGCCCGTGAGCCTACCGAATGACTTACCTAATTCGACCTTATGGGCTCGCATTAGAGACTTCCCACGGATACCTGAATTTCGAGTTCTGGCAAGTATCAAAGGCCCCTCCGATGCCCTAACCCATGCTCTAGGGCTCTCTCTCGACTGGCATCGCTCCGATACTTGCTCCTCTGGCATAGTTCAGGCTTTTTGTGGATCAAGATGAGCGTTTCAGGGTGGTTGGTATCGCCTACCCATTTACCGTTCCCGATGGGAACCAGAAAACCACAGTTTTCACATCGTCTGCTCATCAGTTGACCCCTCGCTGCCATTGGCTGCTGAGGTCAGACTTCTCGCCCACCGGTCCCACAGCCTGCGCTCGGCCTGCACGCGGCGCTTGGCCCCTGGGCCGCCAAGCGCGCCATGTCGCGCTCATTAGAACCCCCGTTGCAGGATGCGTTCGACTTCGCGCCTGGGAATCATTAGCGAACCGCCGAAGCGAATAGCCTTGATCTTCCCTGCTTTGACTGCGCGGTGGATAGTTCGATAACACTTCCCCGTTTTCAGAGACAGTTCCCGAATGCTATCAAATTCTCTTTGGTTTTCAGGCTTGTCGTACATTGTCGCTCCTAGTCGCTGAAAGTGCTTGACACACGCGTAGTCTCCCATGTACTGTGGTGACATGCAATATCACAAGCATGTCACCGATGAATCATCTCCAACTTGGTCCCGCTGTAACCGTGTTGAGCTAAAAGGCGAAGACTTGGTGTACATGCTTGATCCTGATCGCAGGTACAATCTGCTCGATAAGCGTCCCCAGCGCTATATCCGATTCCTGAACCTCAGGACTGACCAAGACTTGATGGGGTTCGTGAAGACGTGGGGGCCGCTGTTTGTAGAGGAGTTGTCGATAACTAACAAAGAGTTTTGGGGAAGGTCTTCTCGCGCTTTGTTCTGGGATTTCAAGTCAAAACTTACCTCAGAGTTAGAGCTTGTCCAGAGCTTTAGGTCTGGTGACAGGGAAGGTCTCGAAGCAGCTCTCTTAAAGTACATTTCGGCAACGGATGGCTGGACCAGCACCATAACACAGGGCAAGACCACTTCTACAGCGTCCGAACTGAGTTTGCTTTTCACTGGCCGTCGCACCGAAAACCCTAAAGATTGGATATCTAAAGCAGACATTTCTCGCTTGCGTGAAGTAGCCTCATGGTGCGTGGGCAGCTTCTCTCTGGAATTTGCGGCGTCCGCGTCATGGCGAAACAAAAGGCCTCAGCTTACCTGGGAGCCGCGTATCACCTCGCTGGCAGCCGCAATCCAATGGGAGCTTTGGGACAGCGCTATCGGCGCGCCGCCCCTCACGATGTGCGAGGAATGCCGGACAGTCTTCCTGCCAGAAACAGCCCACCCGAGGAAGTTTTGCACTCCCAAATGCGCCCACCGAGTCGCGATGCGGATGTGGCGCAAGAGTAACGCGGAGGGACAACCCAAAAAGAAAAGGAGGAAAGATGCCCAAGCAGCGTAAACGAGATGGAGTGTATTGGCGGAAGGATCGCGGCGCGTGGTGGATCAGCTTTGTCGACGGCAGCGGAAATCGCCAGCGTAAGCCCGCCATTGGTGCTAACAATCACGACGAAGCCCGCGTCTGCCTTGACGAAGAGCGCCGCAAAGTGAGAGAGCAAGCCAATCTCAAGCCCGGTGAAGTGCTGGCGTGCACAGACAGCTTCGCCGATATAGCCGAGCGATTCCTCGCCTATCAGAAACCCCGGCTCACCCCGAAGGCATACGAGCGGGAAGAGGGTATAGCGGCTCACCTCAAGGCGTTCTTCCCCGGACGGCTGGCGGATGTCACCTCTTCGCAGGTATCGGACTATGTAACCGCCCGGCTCGGCAAGGTGAGCAAATCAAGTGTGCGGAAGGAATTGAATACCCTCAAACATCTCTTCCGGCTGGCGTCCGGGGAGTGGAAACTATTGCCGCGTTTCGCGAATCCCTGCCTTGATGTGACGTCTCCGAAGGTCCGCGACGAGCGGACACAGCATCTCAGCCCGGACCAATTCCACCGATTGCTGGTGGCATCTCCGGACAATATGCGGCCTATCTTCGCCTTACTCACCGCAACGGGAATGCGCCGCAGTGAATTGCTCGGGTGCAAATGGAAGTATGTAGACTGCAACCGCATCCTGCTTCCCACGTCCAAAAACGATGAGCCAAAGGAAATCCACCTCAACACATTCGCTCAAAAGGTACTGGCTTCCATTCCCGAAGGCGGCCCAGACGATCTGCTTTTCCCCGCAGTCACCCCGGAAGCCGTGAGCATGGCCTTTCACCGGGTCTGCGAAATCCTCAGCATCTTCGATATCCGGCTCCATGACCTTCGACACACTTTTGCGACGTGGCTTCGCCAGCAAGGGGTTGAATTAGACGTGATCGCCAGCCAACTCGGACACAGGGATCTGCGGATGACGAAGCGGTATGCGCGAATCGCCAGCGCCCAAGTGAAGCAAGCGGTGAGTGGGCTCGATTCGGTTTTGGCGCTCGCCCATGAAACCCGACCTGACGACCCTAGCAACCGTTTGCTCGCCGCGCCGCCAGAGCTGCTAGAGGTCAAGTCTGTTACTTCGTGATCCAGGCGACTTGTTGGCTAGTTTATTCTCTAGGCGGCCACGGTTCCGGTAATCCTAGACAAGATCCTGGACTATTCCCGTCCTGCTGAACCAATACTCCAGTGTCGTAGTTAGGGACGAGCTGGGCAAACGGTAGAGCAGCGGAAGCCAGAGGACGGCTCGCCCACGGATTATGCACGAACCAGGACACTGCATCTTTCATGTTCCAAGGCTTCAGGTCTCGATAAACCATCACGGCGCTGATACTGGTGTTACGAGGGCCTCGTGGCCCATCCCACGCACCATCGTGTAGCCGACCCCCAGGCCTTGTTCCGCCTGGTCCGAAAATCACAGTTTCGTGGCCGAAAAGTCCATTCATCACGTCATACTGGTCACAAAATTCAGCCATCACGTTTATGGCTAGAAGAAAAGGCAGGTCTAGGTCACCATATTTGTTCTTCAAACTGACGGCCCACTTAACATCATCGTCTGCTGTGATACCAAAGGCGGTGACGGGCATATTCAAGGCCACCGGTCGAACGTCCGCTGAACCACGGGTTTCCGGTGACTTGGGGATCGGTTGTATCAGAACGCTCCATCCCTCGTGCTCCCAAGGGTAAGTAGGAAGTGCATCGAAGCCGCCAATGTCCCAATCCTGCTTGACCGCCGCCCAATCAAGGGTTTGAAGCCAGCGCTCCAAGTCTCGTCGCAGCCTTGCACCAGCGGGTGCGGTCTTCGGCGCTCCATGCACACGGAGTGCGAGAAGGAAATCAGGGCTCTTTAGTCGATCCAGCGTGTCGTAGACCTGATCCATGAGCCTCTGCTGCCCAGCTTCTTCATCCGATTGCGTGCCGATTGTGGATTCGACAAAGAATCGCCGGAGACCGTCGCGACTCACAAGAAAGTCTGGATGGGTCCTCTCCGGGACATCTGGATGCACCTCCGCCGTGTAGCCAAGCCGAAGCAACAGCTCGTGCGTGTACAGCTCAAAGAAGGCGCCGTAATGCTGTCGGTCACTGCCAGATCGAAACCGCTGGTGCAAGTCTCTCCTACTGGCGGCTGGGAAGTGGGCAAACCAGTCCTCTAGGACGGTCTTGATCTGCGCAATATCTCGACGCGCGGAGTGTTCGTAATACTCGAACGTCGATTCTGCGTACTTTTTAGCCCGCGTCCCAATCGACTCCGGGTTTGGATCGAACAACGACATAGCCAACACTCTGTTGGTATCAGGACCTCTTGGCGTCCGAGCGACTGGCTACCCGTGGCTAGAAGTCTGCCTCGCGATTCGGATTCTGGCACAAAAGGGTGGCGTTAGTCACCTATTCGTCACCAGGACGCCAGAGGCGCTGGGAATTAAGCCTTTAAGTTATTGAAAATCTTGGCGTCCCCGACGGGATTTGAACCCGTGTTACCGCCGTGAAAGGGCGATGTCCTAGGCCGGGCTAGACGACGGGGACGTGGCAGGTAACTTTCTCATCAACTTAACGCATGCGCGGCGCTTTCTTGGGGCGGGCTTCGGTGAGCCTCGCTCAGCAGGATCCCGGAGGAAACGCGCAACCTTTCCATGCTAGCAGCGGCAGTTTCCAACTGTCAAATATTCTTCTTGCCAAACTCCAACTCACTTTGTTTCGGTTCGGAAGGCGCAGTCTGCGGCAGCGCGATCTCAGCCAGTTGCGGGTAACGCTCGAGCAGATTTTCCGGCACGGGCACCGGCGGGCCGCGCAGGATGCTGATCAGTTGCAGAGCATTGGCGATAGCTTTTCCCTGAAAGTGATTGTTGGCAATCACGAAGACAACCTCGGCGGTGCGCGCGATGTTGGCGACCCGCTCGGCCCAGGGCTTCAGCTCCTCGCTGCTGTAAAGGTAGTTGTAGCGCTCTTCGGGATGTTCGTTGGAGGTGAACCAGTGTTCGTAATTGCGCCCGTGCAGGCGCACGTAGCCCACCGGCATGGTGACGTGTTCGCTCGGCGCCAGGGAGCGGCCAATCACCGGCTGGTCGATGTTGCAAAAGCCCACGCCCTGCGCGCGCAGCCAGTCAAAAATCTCCGGCTGGTTCCACGAGTTGTGCCGCACCTCCACCACCAGCGGGTATTCCATGAACTGCATGAAAAGCCCGCTCATGTATTCATGATTTTCCCGCGTGTTCTTGAATGACCACGGAAATTGCAAGAGCAGAGCCCCTAGCCGGCCGGCCGCCGCCAGCGGCTCAAGCCCCTGCTTGCAGGCCTTTTCATCCTGAAGGCTGGCGCTGCGCTCGTGTGTGAAGCGCTTCCAAAGCTTGGCCGTGAATTGAAACGACGGGTTGTGCTGGACCTTTTCCACCCACGAGTGGGCCACTTCCGCGCGCAGCGGATTGTAGAAGGAAGTGTTGATTTCAATGGTGTCGAAATATTGCGCCAGGTAGGCGGCTTCGTGGAAGCCGCGCGGTTTGCTGCGGGGGTAGACAATGCCCTCCCAGTCGGCATAGGACCAACCCGCAGGGCCCACCAGGATTTTGCCGGTCGAAGGCTTTCGCATTGTCTTCGCCTTTTGTTCGCCTTCAGAATACCTCGCCACCCTGCCGTTGTCAAGTACCGTCTCAGAGCAAATTCATGATTCCTCCCGTGGGCCGCGCTGGGCGGTGATCAGCCCTTTCCAGCGTGCCGCCATCCCCCCCAAATCCAATCGGCCATGGTTCCTTCTCCGACACGTTTTTCATCCGATAATTGCGCTCTCTGCGGTGTCGGGGTAGAATCGCCCTCCGCGTTCGATTCTCATTCAAGGTAGGATTTCATGACGGAGTGGAGCGGTCCTCTGAAGATTCGACCCGCGCGCCTTGATGATGCCAAGGAAATTGCCCGCATTTACAACCAGGGCGTGCAAGACCGTGCGGCGACTTTTGAAAATGCCTTCGTAACGCCGGAAGAGCGTTACCTGTGGCTGGCGGCGCGGCCCGACAAATTCCCCGTGCTGGTGGCGGAGGTCAAACACACGCTGATGGGCTGGTCGGCGCTCTACCCTTACAGCCCGCGCCACTGCTACGACGGGATCGCGGAGCTCTCCATCTACATCGAGCGCAGCTTGCGCGGCCACGGTGTGGCGCAGGAATTAATGAAGGCCATGCAGAGCGTCGCTCGCGAGAAGGGTTTCTACAAAATCATTGGGCGCATCATGGCCGTGAACGAGGGCGCGCGCAAACTTTGCCAAATAACCGGCTGGAAAGAAGTTGGTGTGCATGAAAAGCACGGCAAGTTGGGCGGTGAGTGGCACGACCTCGTGCTGGTGGAATTCCTGATCCCCGACAATTTCAAGTAGGCGTAATCCGCGAGGCGGAGAGCACCGTTCACCGCTTGAGAGAAGCCTGCCTTTACTACCGGGACACAGAGCAAGAGCCTGTTGTTTTCGAACTTGCCAGGCCAGTCCTTCGGCAAGAAGCGAAGAGTCGTGTACAATTGAGATGGGATGGGAATTCGAGTTTGCGGGTAAAGGGCATGAAACAGTGGCTGCGCGTAAGCTTTCTAGCCGCGATGGCGGTGGGGGGCTGGTGTGTGTCGAGCCCGCTCACGCCTCCGGAGGATATCCAGCCACCACAAACACCCTCAACGAAAACCCCTGCGGCGCCGAGCACGCCGGAAAGACGCGAATACACGCTGCTCTTCACGGGCGACGTCATGCTTTCGCGTGCGGTGGGCTCGCGCATGGAGACGCAAAAGGACTGGTCGCTTCCCTTCCGTCTCATCGCGGATACGCTGCGCAGCGCCGACCTGCGCTACTGCAATTTGGAGTGTCCGGTCTCGGACCGCGGCCGCAATCTGCACCACTTGTATTCTTTTCGCGCCGACCCCCGGGCGATCGAGGGACTAAAAGCCACGGGCTTCGACGTGGTTTCGCAGGCCAATAATCACGCCTACGACTGGGGCCCCGAGGCGCTCCTGGATAGTTTGGAGCGGTTGCGCGCCGCGGGTATTCGCCCCGTGGGCGCGGGGCAAAACATTTTGGCGGCGCATTACCCGCTGCTCGTCAATGTGGGCAGCCTGCGCATTGCCTTCCTCGCCTACGTGAATGTTGACCCCAAGGAAGCGGCGGCGGGTGTGGATCGCCCGGGCGTGGCGTGGCTGGACCCCGCGCAAGCGCTGGAGGACATCCGCTTTGCGCGGCCCCTGGCGGACTTGGTGATCGTATGCCCGCATTGGGGCGTGGAATACGCGTTGAAGCCGTCGCGCGACCAGGTGGCGCTTGCCCACCAGATGATCGACGCGGGCGCAGACATGATTGTGGGCAGCCACCCGCACGTGGTGCAACCGCTCGAAAACTACCACGATCATTGGATTGCTTACAGCCTTGGCAACTTTATTTTCGACCAGCAGAATCCCACCACGCACCGCGGCCTGATGCTGAAGGCGGCCGTGCGCGATAAGCGCATCATCAACGTTTCTCCCCTTGCCATCGATATCAACTCCAGCTATCAAGCCACCCTCGCCCCCGCCGCAGAACATCCCCCAAAACCTCTGCTGGCAGACCGCAAGCCCTCTCTGCTTTCCGCTCCGTGAGCGGGCCACCATCGGCCCATGCCTCCGTTGTGGTAGGGGGCCTTATCGCTTCGTCCGGTAATTGCTTTCCCCAGTAATTTCCGGTTGGCGCATAATCAAGAGAGGAGGGATCCGCAAAATGATGAGGAATGCAGGACAGAAATGCGGATGGTTCGCCACGGCGATTCTCTTGCTTCTAGCTCCTTCCAATGCCAGCAGTTCGGACCAGCCCGACGTTCTGAAAATCGTGCAGCTTTCTGCGGCGGCCATCCAGTCGGACTGGCAGCAGGAGCCCAACCTTAACGACGTCGAGCGCGATGAGGACACGAAAGGCGGCAAAACGACGTCGGAAACCTATGACGCGTTGATGATTTACGGCTCACCCTACAACCATATCATCGCGCGCAATGACGTGGCCCTTTCAAGCGAGGAAGCAGCCAAGCAGACGCAACAACTCCAGGAGGAGGAAGCGAAACGGGCGAATGAGTCACCCCAGGAACGCGCCAACCGTATCGCCAAGTATCAGAAAGAATGGAAGCGGGTGTTTATCCTGCTGCGCAACCTGAAGGGGGCCTTCGATTTTCAAATGATGGGCGAAGACACGGTGGATGGCCACAACGTGTACGTCATTCGGGCCACGCCCCGTCCCGGTTACCAGGCAGACAGCCGCGAGACCAAAATCCTGACCGGCATGCAGGGCACGCTATGGATCGATAAGGAGACCTACAGGTGGGTCCAGGTCAAAGCTGAGGTGATTAAGTCCGTGTGGTTCGGTTGGTTCATCGCCAAGGTGGATCCCGGCACGCAATTCCTACTCGAGCAGATCCCTGTTCAGGACCCTGCGCAGCCGGGAATCTGGCTGCCCAAACATTTCCGTATGACGGTGAGCGCATCCGTGCTCTGGCATCGCAAAGACTATACCCACGATGAAACCTATCGGGACTATCGACCGATTTCAGGGCCCGGCGCCCTGCCCCAGACGATTACCATCCAGGTTAATCCAAACTGAAAGGCTATTTCGCTCCGATTTTCTCCAGCTCTGCACCGGTGGCCGCCGCGACTTCAGCGTGCAGCGATTTGCCGTGCGCGTCCATGGTCACGATGGCGGGGAAATCGCGCGCTTCGTAGACCCACATGGCCTCAGGGACGCCGAGTTCCTCCAGCAGATAGACGCCGTGAACCTTGGGCAGGCAGCGCGCGTAAAATTGCGCCGCGCCGCCGATGGCGTGGAGGTAGACCGCGCCGTATTCCTTCAGCGCCGCACCGGTTTTAGCCCCCATTCCACCTTTGCCCATCACCGCGCGCAAACCAAAACGGTGAATGATATCCGCTTCATAAGGCTCCTCGCGGATGCTGGTGGTAGGACCGGCGGCCATGGTTCGCCACTCGTTATTTTCTTTGAGCATCACCGGGCCGCAATGATAGAGAATCGCCCCGTGCAGGTCGTAAGGCGACTCGTGGTGCAGCAGGTAATGATGCGCGGCGTCGCGGCCGGTGACCATGGGACCATTGATCAGGACCACGTCACCAACTTTCAGGGCGCGGACCTTTTCCTCGCTGAGCGGGGGCTCAAGCCGCACCTCTCGCCCGGTCAGTTGGAAACCCGAGCCTGCGGCGATCAGGCGTTCGACGGGGCGGCTGGGGTCGCGATACAGCCACTGGGTGATGGCGCCGCTTTCAGCATCGAGCAGAACTCCCAGCCGGCGGAACGCCCAGCAATCGTAGGCGACGGTTACAAAGAAGCTGGCGGGAAGCCGGTTTGCCGCCGTGATCTTGCATCCAATCAGGGAGCTCGATCCGCCGAAGCCCATGGCTCCCACCCCCAGTTTGTTGGCTTCCTCCATGATCTCTTGTTCGAGCTTCGCCAGGACCGGGTCGGGGTTCGTGTCATCCAGGGTGCGAAAGAGTTGCTGCTTGGCAAGATGATAACCACCCGCGCGATCACTGCCGATGCAGACGCCGATGGCCCCCGGCGCGCACCCCTGCCCTTGCGCCTGCCACACGGCGTGGAGCAGGCATTTCCTGACGCCTTCAAGATCACGGTCGGCGCGGCCCATATGCTCGAGCTGGCAGGGCACGGAATATTGGATGTTCTTGTTTTCGCAACCCCCGCCCTTCAGGATGAGGCGCACCTCCACTTCCGGCTTTTCCCACTGCTCGAAATGGAAGATCGGCGTGCCCGGCCCCAGGTTGTTGCCGCTGTTCTTGCCGGTGATTGAGTCCACGGAATTGGGGCGCAGCTTGCCGCGCTTGGTGGCCTCGGCGACGGCTTCCAGCGTCTGTTTGCGGAGGGCAATCTGGTTCACTCCGAGGGGAGTCTTGATCTCGAAAGTGAGCATGCCCGTATCCTGGCAAATCGCGCCTTCGTCCCGATAGGCCATGTCAATGTTCTCGCCGATGATGGCCAGCGCTTGTCCCGACTGAGTTTGGGGATGCTCGGTGCGCAGCGCCCAGGCCATGGCCTGACGCACATCCGGCGGCAGATTCGTGGAAGTTTGGATGATCAGTTCGAGCATGCTTTCCTTGAGGAATTGCATAAACACCTCCGGGGATGGATCGCGAGACTCCGCTCCACCAAATTCGCGACGATGGGATTATACCCCTCCTGCCCCTAAACAAAAGGATGCTTGATGACCGGGCGCAAGTCGAAGCGCCGTCCCAGTCCATCCTTCAAGATATCAAAAGCTTGCTGGGGGGAATTGACATAGCGGATCAGTTTCAATTCCTCCCTGCTGATGGTTCCCGTCTCGAGCATCCAGCCGAAGTTGACAACGCGTTTCCAATACTTCGAGCCGTAAAGGAGGATGATCACGCCATGCCCCATCTTTCCGGTCTGGATTAAGGTGAGAAACTCCCACATTTCATCCATGGTTCCAAAGCCCCCGGGAAAGACGATGAGCGCTTGAGCGGGTTGCGCGAACCAGAGTTTGCGCATGAAAAAGTAGCGGAACATCATGCTAAGTTCAGGGGTAATGTAGGGGTTGGGTTTTTGCTCCATGGGCAGTTTGATATTGAGTCCGATGGATTTGCCGCCGGCTTCGCTGGCCCCGCGATTGGCGGCTTCCATAATGCCCGGACCTCCTCCCGAGCAGACCATCAGAAAGCGCGGGCTCTTGTTCAGTTTCATCGACCATGCCGTGATCATCCGCGACAATTCACGCGCCTCTTCATAGTAGCGCGACATGTGAAGGCCCATGCGGGCGCGCTTGAGTTCGGCTTGCAGCGCTGCCGAGGAGCCTTCCTGGCTGCGAAGCTCCACTTCTTCCAAATTCTGAAGGGCTACCTCACGAGAGCAAATTTTCGCCGAGCCGAAGAAGACCACCGTGTGTTGCACGCCGGCTCTGCGCAGGTGCCGCAGCGGGTCAAAATACTCCGATACAATTCGCAGCGCCCGCGCGTCAGCGCTTTCCAGGAAGCGGAGATTGCGGTAGGCAAGTTCCGGCATCGGCGCGCCGGATTTGTTTTCATTCGCCATGGATTCCTCACCTTGGTGGAGTCAACGCCTGCAAGGCGGCGTTCCGGTCAAATCAGGACAGGTTTAGCCGCCGCTGCCGGCCTTTCAACAATCTGGTAGAGGATACCAGACTGGGTATCACTCCCACCGCAAAATCCAGCACGGCGGGCGAGCGCCAAAAGATTCCAGTTGACCTGAGGGCAATGACAGGATATGAGTTATGGGTTGACCCGACCTCGCCAGGTAGACCGAGCACGTTAGGACGCCTGCCATTTTTGTTAATCCGCAAGGAGGAAAGATCCAATGTCGTCATTTTCCAGACGTGAATTTATGCGCCGCAGCACAGTAGGAGCAGCGGGCTTGAGCTTGCTGCTGAACGGCAAGATGGTTCCCCTGGAGGCAGCTCCCCTGCCCCCGCCCGCCGGTCCGAACGACCGCGTCAACCTGGGATTCATCGGGTTTGGTATTCGCGGGAACATTTTGATGGAAGCAGTCAAAAAAACCGGGCAAGCCAATCTGGTGGCCGTCAGCGATTGTTACCAGGGGCATCTGACGCGCGCTAAGGAACGCACCGAAGGCAAGATCGACATCAATTTTGCGCAGTACAAAGCCCTGCTCGAGCGCAAGGACATTGACGCGGTCATCCTCGCGCCCCCCGACCACCAGCATCTGCCGATGGTTTTGGACGCGCTCGCCGCGGGCAAGGACGTCTATATCGAAAAGCCCATGACCCATCGCGTCGAAGACGGACCCAAAATCATTGAAGCGGTGAGGCGTTACAACCGCGTCCTGCAAACAGGCAGTCAAGGACGCTCCTCGTTCCTGCAAAAGAAGGCGCACGAAATCGTGGCCTCCGGGCAACTCGGAAAGGTTACCAAGGTCATTGCCTCCTACAATCGCAACAGCTCCAATGGCGCCTGGAACTATCCCATCCCCCCCGACTTGAAAGAGGGCGTGAACTTCAACTGGCACGAGTGGCTGGGCAATGCGCCACCGGTGGCCTATAACCCTGAACGCGTGTTCCGTTACCGCAAGTATTGGGATTATTCCGGCGGTATTTCCACCGACCTTTTTGTTCACCTGATTACCTCCATTCACTTCATCATGGACGCCAAGGTTCCGTCGAGCGTTATGGCGTCGGGGGGAATTCTGGTCCGCAAGGACGGCCGGGAAGTTCCTGACACCCTCGATGCGCTTTTTGTTTACCCGGAGGAGTTCAACGTAAACATGGGGGCAACATTTAACAATGCGAGTGTTCCTGACCAGGGCATGACCTTCCTGGGAAACAAAGGATCACTCGCCCTGCTCGGAAGCAGCTTCACCGTGGCGCCGGAAAATCCTAGGGAAGGATACGGGTATGCCATTGACTCCTGGCCGAAGAGCCTCCAGGAAGAGTTCATGAACATGGGGAATCATCGCGAGGAGGCAAACCCGCCGATTATGGAAGAAGGAACCGTCACTTACAAAGATCAGGGCACGGACTCGGTGGTGCTGCACATGCTGGAATTTCTGGACTGCGTGCGCTCGCGCAAAGAATGCAGCGAAAACGCCGTGGTCGGCCACCATGCCGCCGCCGCGGGGCACATGGTCAACCTCTCGTATCTTTCCGGCAAGAAGATGGTGTGGGACGCCGCGAGCGACACAGCGCGGGAAGCCTAGGTAGGCAGGAAGCAGAAGGCAGTAGGCAGAAAGCAGTCGGCGATAAATGGAAATGGAGTAGGGCAGCGCGGCGTGGCCATGTAAAGGCGCCCTTCGCGGGCTGGCACTTTCCTCGAGAGGATGCTCGTCTTTGCGCTTATGGACACGAGGCCTGCCTCCACATTAGGCTGCTTTCTGCCTACCGCCTTCTGCTTACTGGACTGCCGCCATAGCCACGGCGGGCTCATGGACCGATTAACAAACAAAGGTGGTGAGCGAAGAGGGTGGTGAGCCGGCTGGGATTCGAACCCAGAACCCCTGCCTTAAAAGGGCAGTGCTCTACCATTGAGCTACCGGCCCAACTTGCTCTAAATAAATCAATTACTACTTATTTGCAGAATCCCCGTGGTACTAAATTTAGTGTCAGTTAGTTTGCGACCCGAGGGGGGCCGCTCCGCTGTCGGTTCGGGCATAACCTTCCGGGCTGGTCGGCTTGCCATTCTTTCCCTCGGACTGCGCACGTTTCCTGAACCGTCCTACTATACCAGATTTCGGGCCTTTGCTAAAAGCGTTGAGGCGCCTCATCTGCGGCGCCCGGGGGATCGGCAGCGGCGCGATTTTGAGGCTGATTAAAACGATTGGTTCATTGACTGCGAAAGTCCCTCGAAGGAGAAACGATGCAAAAACGCAAACTTGGAAAAAGCAATCTGGAAGTTTCGGCCCTCGGGCTCGGCTGCATGGGAATGAGCTTTTCTTACGGCCCGCCCAAAGACAAGCAGGAGATGACCTCTCTGATCCGGGCAGCCGTTGACCGCGGCATCACTTTCTTCGACACCGCCGAAGTCTACGGGCCGTACCTGAACGAAAAGCTTGTGGGAGAAGCCCTTGCCCCTTTCCGTAAACAAGTCGTGATCGCCACGAAGTTCGGGTTCGACCTCAGTGGCAGCGATAATCGGCCGGGAGCGGCAGGTCTGAATAGTCGGCCCGAGCACATCAAGCAAGCCGCCGAGGGCTCGCTCAAGCGACTCAAAACGGATGTCATCGATTTGTACTACCAGCATCGGGTTGACCCGAACGTGCCTATAGAAGATGTCGCCGGTGCTGTGAAGGAACTGATTCAAGCCGGTAAGGTCAAGCACTTCGGACTTTCCGAGGCAGGCGCCAAGACGATTCGCCGCGCCCACGCGGTCCAGCCGATCACCGCTCTCCAGAGCGAATACTCGCTTTGGTGGAGACGCCCTGAAGCGGAAGTGATACCGACGCTTGAGGAACTCGGAATCGGCCTTGTCCCGTACAGCCCGTTGGGCAAGGGCTTCCTCACGGGCAAGATCGACGAAAACGCGAAGTTCGACAGCTCCGACTTCCGCAGCACTCTCCCTCGCTTTACGTCGGAGGCCCTCAAGGCCAATCAGGCCTTGATCAAACTCCTCGGCAGCATCGCGGAAGGCAAGAAGGCGCCTCCTGCTCAGATCGCACTCGCCTGGCTGCTCGCTCAAAAGCCGTGGATCGTTCCGATCCCAGGCACGACGAAGCTGAACCGCCTCGAAGAGAATATCGGAGCAGCGGCAGTCAAACTGACGTCCGACGACCTCCGCGACATCGATAACGCTGCCTCAAAGATCAAGGTGGAAGGAGCTCGATACCCCGAGCGCTTGGAGAAAATGACAGGTCTCTAAGCGGCAAAGGATACGGAGCGCCAGGGAGAGCAGCATGCGAGTTGGCATTCTGGGTTCAGGGTTGATGGGCGGGAAGCTCGGAACGATCTTTGCGCGAGCCGGACATGAGGTAGTATTCAGCTACGCCCGCAGCGAGCAGAAGCTAAAGAAGCTCGCACGGGATGCTAAAGGGAAAGCGCGGGCGGGCACACCGCGTGAGGCCGTGCAGGAAGCGGACGCGGTATTGCTGGCCGTGCACTGGTCGCGAATGGACGATGTGCTGAAGCAAGCCGGAGATTTGTCGGGCAAGGTGATCGTGACCTGCTCGCTGCCTATGGATACCGACAATTCGAAACTTATCGTCGCCAACACCTCATCCGGCGCCGAGGAACTCGCCAAGATGCTTCCGAAGACTCGGGTCGTCTCGGCGTTCAACACCGTGCCCAGCGAAGTGCTATTCGGCGTGTTCGAAGCCCAGCACAAGGCCATCCAACCGAGCCTGTTGTACTGCGGGGACAATCAAAGTGCCAAAGATGTGGCTGCTGAGCTGATCCGCGACGTGGGTTTCGATCCTGTGGACGCTGGCCCCCTACGGATCGCGCGTTATACGGAACCATTTGCTCTGCTCGTCGCCCAACTCGCCTACGACAGCGAAGGAGGGCCGGAACTGGCGTATCGGTTCGAGAGGTTTAGCAAATAGAAAGACCAAACAAAAGAAATCAAGTGAGGAAATACACGATATGGAGATAAAAAGAATTGGCTCGCAACCTTCCATCAAGGGTCCGTCAGAGTGGTTCACGGGCACGGTACGGATCGATCCGCTGTTTCAGGCGCCCGATCCGGCACTCGTTCAAGGCGCCAGCGTAACGTTCGAGCCGGGCGCGCGGACGGCGTGGCATACGCATCCACTTGGTCAGACCCTGATCGTCACGGCTGGCTGCGGCTGGGTCCAGCGCGAAGGCGGCCCGATCGAGGAGGTCCGGCCCGGTGATGTGGTCTGGTTCCCGCCCCGCGAGAAGCACTGGCATGGGGCCACGCCGACCACGGCGATGACGCACATCGCCATTCAGGAAAAGCTCGACGGCAAGGTTGTCGACTGGATGGAGCAGGTCAGTGACGAGCAATACCGGAAGGAGGTATTCTCGAAGGCGTAACGCGGACCACCTCTTTTGTGGTCCGCGTCTTTTCGCCCCGTAGACGATTTTCAGATGTAAGAGGTTGGCGCAGTGGCCTGACATCCCGTGCCGCCCACCAGATCCTAACTCGTCGCTCCTGACTCCTGACTTCTGAATCCTGACTTCTCAGGGTCGTCTTCTACCCCAGTTTGGCCACCAGGTTTTCCAGGTAGATTTTTTCCATCTTGATATCTTCGAACTGCTGGGGGCCGGAAATTTCCCGCTCGATGGTGAGCGGCCCGGTGTAACCCAACTCCTTCAGGCGCGGAATCAGTTTGGGGAAATTCGCTTTTCCCTTCCCGATGGGGACCTCCTCGCCGAGTTTCTTGGGGTTGGTCGGGAACAGTCCGTCTTTGGCGTGCGTGCCCCGCACCAAGTGGCCGATGACATCCAGCGCGTCCAGAGGATTGCCCTTGCCATAAAGAATCAGGTTGGCGCAATCCAGATTCACAAACTGGTTATCAACGCCCGCGTCGTTAATTGCGCGCAGCATGGTGATGGGCGTTTCCTGCCCGGTCTCCATCAATACGATTTGGCCATTACCCTTGATGTGCGTGGCCACTTCGCGAAGCGCCCCGACGGTGCCTTCATACTCAGGGTCATTGGGATTCTCCGGGATAAACCCAAAATGCGAGTGGAGGGCCGGCACGCCCAGCCGCTTGGCGAAATCGGAAGCGCGCTTGTAATTATCAATCCGCTGTTGGCGATACTTCGGAGGCACCACGCCGATGGTCAGGGGGCCTTCGTAAAAAGTGTAGGAATTGGGCGGGCCGCCTGATGTGTTGATGGCCGTCACCTCAATGCCGTACTTGTCGATGGCCGCCTTGAGGCCGTTATAGACCCGGTCCGAAAAGTCATCCGTTCCGGCTTGGCACGTCGGAACACCAAAATCATGAACACGCTTGAGGGCTGCTTCCGGATCTTTGGCGACACCAATAATGATTCCCAGCCGGAAGGGCTTACCAGTGGGTGGGGTGGGCGCTGCCGGAATACTCGACATCAGTCCCGCTGCGCCCGCGGCCGCTGAAACTTGCAGAAAACGACGACGATCAAGATTTTCCATTCTCGGTCTCCTTTTGCCAGTGGTGCGTTGTCCGTGGTCATTGGTCCGTTGTCCGTCGCGACGGACGACGGACACGGGCAACTGACATCTTCCACAACTCATTGACAACCTTTTGCGGTAAAGCATAGTATCCAATTTCCGGCAGAATTTCCTGTCGAGAATTGGGGGGGAGTGGAGAGCGCGACCGAGGCGGTGCGGCAGAGCCTGCGGACCGGGCGGATTGTGGCTTTCACGGGGGCAGGTATTTCGGCGGAGAGTCATGTGCCGACGTTTCGCGGCGCGGACGGCCTCTGGAGAAACTACTCCCCGCAAAAGCTGGCCACCGCGGAGGCCTTTTCGAGCGATCCACGCCTGGTTTGGGAATGGTATGATTGGCGGCGCCAAATCATCCACCAGGCGCAGCCGAACTCCGGGCATCGGGCCCTGGCGGAAATCGAACGGCGAGCGGCTGGACGCTTCACTCTGGTGACTCAGAACGTGGACGGGCTTCACGACCGGGCGGGGAGCCGCAACATCGTGAAGCTGCACGGGGACATCTGGCGGGTGCGCTGCATGGGTTGTGCGGCGGAGGAGCAAAACGAGCAGGTGCCGCTCGAGCCGCTGCCTCCGCATTGCCGTTGCGGAGCGCTGTTGCGTCCGGCCGTGGTATGGTTTGGTGAGGTTCTTCCGGAAAGCGCCTGGAAACAAGCCCTTGGGGCAGCCGCGGGGGCGGAGGTTTTCCTGGTCATTGGGACCTCCGCAGTGGTCTATCCGGCGGCCGGGCTCGTGCAAGTAGCCCGCCAATCGGGCGCCCGGGTAGTGATCGTGAATCCTGACTCCACTCCTGCCGATGAGCTCGCGGATTGGATTTTGCGCGGCCCGGCCGGAGAAATTCTACCGAGGTTACTATGAAACAAGCTTACCTGGATTGCTCTTCGGGCATTAGCGGCGACATGTTTTTGGCGGTGCTCATCGACGCGGGAGTTCCGGTGGACCGGCTGTTCGGCGAACTGAAGAAGCTGGCGTTGGGCTTCTATGAATTCAAACGCACACGCGCCGTGCGCGGCGGTTTGGTGGGAACGCGTGTGGACATTCGTGTTCCCGGCGAACAAATTCCTCGCAAGCTTGCGGATATCCAAAGCCTGGTGGAGAAGGCCTCGTTGCCGGAAAAAGCCGGGGCTCAGGCGCTGAAGATTTTCAACCATCTCGCCGAGGTGGAAGGAAGGCTTCACAATGTCCCTCCCGGCGAAGTTCACTTTCACGAGGTCGGCGCAGTGGACGCGGTGCTCGACATCGTGGGCACGTGTGTTGGCCTGGAATTGCTGGGGATTTCCAACCTCATCTGCTCGCCCTTGAACGTCGGCAGCGGACGGGTCAGCGCCGCGCACGGAAGCATGCCGGTCCCCGCTCCTGCCACCGCGGAGCTGCTGAAGGACATTCCGGTTTATTCCTCGGGTGTGGAGGCCGAACTGGTGACGCCCACCGGCGCCGCCCTGGTGGCCACCCTGGCTTCCGGATTCGGCCCCCTGCCGTCGATGAAGATCGCAAAAATCGGCTATGGCGCCGGCGAAAAGGATTTCCCCGACCACGCCAACATTGCCCGCCTTTTCATCGGCGAGCCGGTGGAGGCCGTCGCCGGCCAGCCGGGCCTGCCCGGCGACGAGATCGTTTCCGTAATCGAAGCCAACGTCCTTGATATGAACCCGCAACTTTACGGAGAGTTCCTGGAACAGGCCATGGCCGCAGGCGCGCTGGACGTCACGTGCAGCACGGCGCGAATGAAAAGGAACCGGCCCGGCCTCACCATCAGTATCCTCAGCGAACCCGGCAAAAGTGATGCGCTTTCCCAGTTGCTCATCGAAAAGAGCGCCACCCCCGGCGTGCGCATCTATGAGGCCCGCAGGAAAGCGCTGGAGCGCGAGCAGGTGAAAGTGGAAACTCCCTACGGTGACGAGATCGTTTCCGTGATCGAAGCCAACGTCCACGATCTGAGCCCGCAAGTTTACGGGCACTTCGTGGAACAGGCCATGGCCCTAGGCGCGCTGGACGTCACGTGCAGCTCGACGCAAATCAAAAAGAATCGGCCCGCGGTAACCATCAACATTCTCTGCGAACCCGACAAGAGTGATGCACTTTCCCAGTTGCTCTTCGAACAGACCACCGCCGTTGGGGCGCGCATCTCTGAGGCGCGGCGGAAGGCAACGGAGCGCGAGCACCTGGATGTGGAAACCGCTTCCGGCGACGAGTTCGTTTCCGTGATCGAAGCCAACGTCGATGATATGAGCCCGCAGCTTTACGGGTACTTCCTGGAACGCGCCCTGGCCGCAGGCGCGCTGGACGTCACGTGCAGCTCGGCGCAAATGAAAAAGAATCGGCCCGGCCTCACCATCAGCATTCTCTGCGAACCCGGCAAGAGTGACGTGCTTTGCCAGTTGCTCTTCGAACAGACCACCACCATTGGCGTGCGCATCCATGAGGCGCGGCGGAAAGTGCTGGAGCGCGAGCAAGTGACGGTGGAAACTCCCTACGGACCGGTCAAGGTGAAAGTAGCGCGGCGCGAGGGAAAGGTGGTCAACACGGCCCCCGAATTCAACGATTGCCAGCGCCTCGCCATGGAGAAATCCGTGCCCCTCAAGCAGGTGATCGCCGCTGCCGAAGCCGCTTATTTGCAACACAGTGAAAAGGCGCCCGGGGCATGAAGCAGTTTTTCCTGACAACCCCCATCTACTATCCCAACGCCCGGCCGCACGTGGGTTCTGCCTACACCACCATCGTCTGCGATGTGCTGGCCCGCTACAAGCGCATGTGCGGTGACGACGTGGCGTTTCTTACCGGCACGGATGAGCACGGTGAGAAGCTCGAACGCGCGGCGGCGGCGGCGGGCCAGTCGCCCGGCGAATTCGTTGCGGAAAAGCGCAAGTTGTTTGTCGAACTCTGGGAGAAACTCGGCATCCCGGTCAAAGTTTATCCGGAGTCCGGCCAGAATTGTCTGCGCTTCATCTATACGGAGCATCCGGACCATGTGACTTCCGTTCAGCGCTTGCTGGTCCGCGCCAGGGAAAATGGCTACATCTTCAAGCATCGCTACGAAGGCCGTTACTGTGTCTCTGACGAGCGTTATGTTTCCGACAACACGGATCCCGTGAACTGCGACATCTGCGGACGCCCGGCGGAGCTGATCAGCGAGGATAATTACTTCTTCAAGCTCTCGGCATTTGAGAAACCCCTCCTCGAACTCTATGAGCGCCACCCTGATTTCGTGCAGCCCGATTACCGCAGGAATGAAGTCAAGAGTTTTTTGAAAAGCGGGTTGCGCGATATATCCGTCAGCCGCAGCCGCCTCAAGTGGGGCATCCCCTGGCCGGATGATCCCCACCAGGTGGTTTACGTGTGGTATGACGCGCTCACCAGCTACATGACGGGAATTGGCTATGCGCAGGGAGAGAATGGCAGCGCCGAGTTCCAGAAGTATTGGCGCAACAAACCTGGTGAGTCAGAGATTTTCCACATGATCGGCAAGGACATTCTGCGTTTTCACGCCGTCTATTGGCCGGCGTTCATCATGGCCGCCTATCCGAACCAACCCGAAATGCTCCCGACCACCATCTTTGCGCACGGCTGGATTTATTACGAGCAAGATAAAATGTCGAAATCGAAGGGCAACGTGGTTTACCCCGAGCCCATCGTCGACGCGCTCGATTCCTTCGGCGCGCCCGGCAACGACGCGCTGCGCTACTATCTGCTGCGCGAAGCGCCGTTCGGGCAGGACATGAGCTTTTCGTACGAGGGGCTCATTCAGCGGTACAACGCGGACCTTGCGAACGATTTGGGCAATCTGGCGAACCGGACTGTGAATATGATCAACCGGTACTCCAACGCGGAGATCCCCCGCCCTCCGGTCGCCTGGGAAATTATGCACTCGGCGATCGAGGATGAAGAGCAAGGCCGGGCGTTGCGGGGAACGAATCCTTTTGCAATGGACTCCGGAACAGTGGAAATCGTCAAAAAATCTGCAAGACTCCACGCCGCCGTCCTGGAACGGTTCACAGGATACGACTTTTCGTTTGCACTGGCCAATGCATGGGCTTTCGTCGCCGACGTCAACAAGTATCTTGTCGAGAACGCCCCCTGGACGCTCGCGGACCAAGACCGTCAGGGTAATCAGGATCGAATCACCATGATCCTCTGTACCGCCGCTGAGGCCCTGCGCTTCGCGGCGGTGTTGCTTGCCCCCGTGCTGCCTGCGGGCGCGCAGCGAATCTGGAATCAATTGGGCTGCGAAGGCAAGGTGACAGACCAGCGATTGGACGAACTCAAGTGGGGCCAACTGAAACCCGGGACCAAAGTTGGCAAGCCCGAGCCCATCTTCCCGCGGCTCGACAAGGCCGTCACGCTCGCCAAACTTGAAGAACTGGCCGAGGCAGACCGCCATCGCGACAAACCCAAGGAGGCATTGAAATCCGTGGAAACAGACAAAAGTCAGGGGTCAGGAGTCAGGAGCCAGGAGTCAGGAAAGGCTCCCGCACCCGAGTCCCGAGTCCCGGGTCCCGAATCCCCAGCCCCCGGCCCCACGCCGGCAGTTGAGGCGGCAAGGATCTCGATTGAGGACTTTGCCAAGGTGGAAATGCGCACCGGCGAAATCAAGGCCGCGGAGCGCGTCCCCGGCGCCACCAAACTGCTGAAGCTGCAAGTGGACATTGGCAGCGAAATTCGCCAGGTGGTGGCGGGCATCGCGGAATATTACGAACCGGAGAAACTGGTTGGGATGAAAGTAGTGATCGTAGTGAATCTGCAACCCCGCAAACTGCGCGGCGTGGAATCCAACGGCATGATCGTCGCGGCCTCCATTGGCGACCAGGGCCGGCCCGTGCTGGTCACCTTCGCCGAAGACGTGCCGAATGGGGCGAGGCTGAAGTAATCGGGTCATCGGGCCATCTGGCCATCGAGCCATTTGAAAGCTCCAAATCCCTAAACGCCTTCAGCATCCAATGAGTCAATGAACAAATGACCAGATGGCCCGATGACCCGATGACCCGATTCCTTCTTGATTCCCACGCCCACCTGGACGATTCCGACTTCGACCCCGACCGCGAATTGGTGATCGAGCGGGCTCGCGCCGCCGGGCTTCGTTACATCCTGGTGGCAGGCGGAGGCACGGGCCCCGATCGTCTGGACTCGCCACTGGCGATCGCCGAAAGTCACGATTGGATTTATGCCTCGGTGGGCGTTCACCCCCACGAAGCCCGCCACTTCACGGATTCCCATGCGGAGAAAATCCTCCAGCTCGCACAGCACCCGAAAGTGGTGGCGGTGGGCGAGATTGGTCTCGATTATTATTACGACCACTCACCGCGAGAGGTCCAGAAACAGGTCCTGATTCGGCAGATGGAGCTCGCCCGTGACCTCAAGCTCCCCATCATCGTCCATTGCCGCGACGCATGGGCTGACCTGCGTGAGATTGCCGCGGCCCATTGGAAGCCCGCGGGCCTGGGCGGCATCCTCCACTGTTTTACGGGAAGCCTCGAAGACGCTCCCACGTTCTTGGACTGGGGTTTCCTGATTTCCTTCGCGGGAAATCTGACATTCAAGAAAGCCGAGGGCCTGCGGGAAGTCGCGCGCGTGATTCCCCTGGACCGTCTGCTGACGGAAACGGACTCTCCCTACCTGGCGCCGGTGCCCTATCGCGGCAAGCGCAATGAGCCTGCCTATGTGCGCGCAGTCACTCAGGAACTCGCCCGGCTGCGCGATTTGCCCGAAGAAGAAATCGCGCGCCGTGTGCTCGAGAATTTCGAGAAATTCCTATTGCCTTGATTGGACCGGCACTAGCCCGGCCCTCTCACCACCCAGACCGGGAGACACGCACACGCCCGGCCCGAATGTGGTCCCTCATCCTTTATCTTCGGCGGAGATGGAGGCTAACTTGAATCAGAAGAAGCCGGCGAGGGAATACGCCGCTTCATGGCCTTGTGAGCTCGGGGACGCGCGCCATGCTTCCCGTCCGGGAGAAATCGGAAAGTCTTGCGTTCGAGGGCCGGAACCTGTCCCGAGGCAATCGGGATGTTGCTGGGCGACCCAAAATCGCCGCCGAGCGAAAAACCTGTAGCCACGATTTCCTATCGCCTGCAAGCAGCTTCATAGGGCCAATACAGCTATTTTGTCCGCTTTGCCAAAATACTTCCTGAAAGTGACTAATTGTCGAAGACAAAATACACAATAAATAAATATGTTGACATTCTTATTAAATGCGCGTTTATTGGTCTGGCGCGAGGCAAATCCTCCGCCATCGCACTTGATCTCGGTAACCGCCTGACTCTCCTCTCCCTCCTTCCTACGGGGGAGCATCCGGTTACTTACCCGACGGACTGATGCCCCGCCAGAACCGTTTGACTCTTACGGGAGTGTGAATCCTGACGGCAACTTCGCACCTGCAAGCCGTGCGACCCAACCCGAAGGGACCTGCGAGGAGGGCTTCAAGATGTGCGCACCTGCCTGTTCATTACCTTTCAGTTATTTCCATAATTCCAGTTCAAGGCCCGCGAAGTATGGAACCAAACGGTTCTTGGGCGGGACTGCTCTCTTGCTCTTTCTCCTCGTCTTGACCTCGTCGGCGTCTGCCCAGGTCAGGTTGACTCCTTCGACGCTATCCTTCGGCGACCAAGTCATAAACCAGTCGAGCACGGCGCTAAGCGCAACCCTCAAGAACACCCAGGCCGTACCTCTGACCATCAGCAGCATCGCAATCAGCGGCGCGACGGCTCCGGCCGATTACGCTGTGGGCGGGAACTGTCCTCTCAGCCCGAGCACACTACGCCCGGGAGAGAATTGCAACGTTACCGTGACGTTTACCCCCTCGGCGCTCGGTATTCGAACGGCCACGCTCACGGTTACGGACAACGCCGGCGCCAATCCGCTGACCCTGACCTTGACGGGAACGGGAGTAGCGCCGGTTGACCTCACTCCCAGCACATTGAGTCTCGGCGCCGCGGCCGTGGCCAACCCCAGCGCGACGCAGCCGGCCACGCTTACCGACCAGAAAAATCTCGCCCGTGGCCGGCCGCTGAATCCCGGCGGTAATGCCGGCCTCCCGGTCGTGAGCCCCGTGGGAACCGTCCCCTCGCCCATCACCGTTTCCCTGCCCGTCACCGCTTCCTCGCCCGTGAGCGTTTCACCTGCAAGCCTCACGTTCGCCAGCGGCGCGGTGGGCACGACGAGCAGCGCGCAAACGGTGACGCTGACGAATCATCAGAATACGTCGCTGACCGTCTCGGCGGCGGTGGCCACGGGAGATTTCGCGGTAGCCAGCAACACCTGTGGCTCGAGCGTGGGCGCAGGAGGCAGTTGCACCGTCGGAGTAATGTTCAAGCCTACGGTGATGGGAGTCCGCACGGGCACCCTCACCCTGCCTTACAGCGCCGCGGGCAGCCCCAGCGTCATCGCCCTGAGCGGCTCGGGCAACGCCGATGGACTCCTTTCCATTGCCGTGACCCCGGCGAATCCCTCGATCAGCTCAGGACAAACGCAGCAATTTACCGCCACGGGTCTTTTCAGCAGCGGCATCACGCAAAATCTGACCGCCTCGGTCTTATGGAGTTCCTCGGCGCCGGGCGTGGCCACGATCAACGCGGTGGGCCTCGCGACCACCGCCTCGGCGGGGAGCACGACGATTACCGCCACCTACGGGACGTCCACCTCCTCAGGCCTCGCGACCCGTGTGACGCCGCGCACCCCGATTATCAACCCTCCGCTCCCGCCGCCTCTGCCGCCGCCGATCAGCAGTATCAGCAGCATTAGCGGCTCGACGACCTTAACCGTCACTACAGACTTTGTCTTGACCGGCAGCCTGAACACCGCGCGCTTCATCCACACGGCGACGCTGCTCAACGACGGCATGGTGCTGATCACCGGTGGATATCCCGGCGGCAGCAGTTCCTTAGCCAGTGCGGAGCTGTACAATCCCGCGACCGGGACCTTCACCCCCACCGGCAGCCTGAACAACGCGCGTTTTTCTCACACTGCGACGCTGCTGAACAACGGCTTGGTGCTGATGGCGGGAGGCTATGGCTCCAGCGGTGGCTTAGCCAGTGCGGAGTTGTACAATCCCGCCACCGGGACTTTCACCGCTACCGGCAGTCTGAACACCGCGCGCTACGTCCACACGGCGACGCTGCTGAACAACGGCATGGTGCTCGTTACGGGCGGCGAGAACTCCAGCGGGGACTTAGCCAGTGCCGAGCTTTACGATCCTGCCACCGGGACCTTCTCGTACACCCCCGGCAGCCTGAACACCGCGCGCTATGGGCACACGGCGACGCTGCTGAACAACGGTATGGTGCTGATGGCGGGCGGCATATACCCCGGCCCTTTAGCCAGTGCCGAGCTGTACAATCCCGCCGCCGGGACCTTCACCCCCACTGGCAGCCTGAACAACGCGCGCTACCAGCCCACAGCGACGCTGCTGAATAACGGCATGGTGCTGATTGCGGGCGGATATGGCTCCAGCGCCATCCTAGCCAGTGCGGAGCTGTACAATCCCGCCACTGGGATCTTCACCCTCACCGGCAGTCTGAACAACGAACGCTACGGTGACACCGCGACGCTGCTGAACAATGGAATGGTGCTGATGGCGGGAGGCGGGAACTCCAGCGGTTACCCACCCAGTGGCGAGCTGTATAATCCCGCGACAGGGACCTTCACCCTCAGCGGCAGCCTGAACACCGGGCGTGAAACTCATACGGCGACGCTGCTGAACAATGGAATAGTGCTGATTGCGGGCGGCTACAACGGCGGCGCCGTAGCAACTGCGGAGCTGTACGAACCGGCCACGCTCACGCCGCCGGGCCTTGTCTCTATCTCGCTCGCTCCGAGCAGCCCGACAGTTCCTCTGGGCACCGCTCTGCGCTTCACCGCTACCGGCACGTTCAGCGGCGGGGTCACGGAACAGCTTGCCGAGGTGACCTGGAGTTCCTCCAACCCCGGCGTCATCAACGTCAGTGATGATGCCAGCAACCCTGGGGCGGCCTATGCCGCAGCGGCGGGCCCGGCGACGGTCAGCGCCTGCGCGGGCGCGCTGTGCGGCTCGACCCCCGTAGCGGTAGGTCCGCCGGGGCCGGGCTCGATTACGGGCACCGCCAGCTTTGCCTTGACCGGCAACCTGAACACCGCGCGGTACTATCACACGGCGACGCTGCTGAACAACGGCCTGGTGCTGGTGGCGGCCGGCGATAACTCCAGCGGGTACTTAGCCAGTGCGGTGCTGTACGATCCGGTGGGCCAGACCTTTACCGCCACCGGCAACCTGAACACCGCGCGCTTCGTTCATACAGCGACGCTGCTGAACAACGGCCTGGTGCTGATGGCAGGCGGGTGTGCCTTCTCCGGCTGTCCTACATCCAGTGCCGAGCTGTACAATCCCGCCACTGGGACTTTCAGCGCCACCGGCAGCCTGAACACCGCGCGCTGGTATCACACGGCGACGCTGCTGAACAATGGCCTGGTGCTGATGGCGGGTGGCGAGGGCTCCAGCTTTGCTGCCATAGATAGCGCGGAGTTGTACAATCCCGGAACCGGGACCTTCACCCCCACCGGCAGCCTGAACACCGCGCGTTACTATCACACGGCGACGCTCCTGAACAACGGCCTGGTGCTGATGTCGGGCGGCATCGACTCCACCGGCAACCCCTCGACCAGTGCCGAGCTGTACAATCCCGCCACCGGGAGCTTCACCCCCACCGGCAGCCTGAACACCGCGCGCGAATTCCACACGGCGACGCTGCTGAACAACGGCACGGTGCTGATGGCGGGCGGCCTTAATTACTCCAGCGGTTACCTATCCAGCGCCGAGCTGTACAATCCCGCCACCGAGATCTTCACCCCCACCGGCAGCCTGAACAACGCGCGCGGTCTTCACACGGCGACGCTGCTCAACGACGGCCTGGTGCTGATGGCGGGCGGCTATAGCTCCAGCGGTTACTTAGCCAGTGCGGAGCTGTACAATCCCGCCACCGGGACCCTCACCCTCACCGGGAGCCTGAACAACCCACGCGCCTATCACACGGCGACGCTACTGAACAACGGCATGGTGCTAATTGCAGGCGGCGATAACTCCAGCGGATACTTAGCCAGTGCAGAGCTGTACGCACCAGCCACGCTGACGCCGCCGAACCTCGTCTCCATCTCGCTCGCTCCGAGCGGCCCCACGATTCCTCTCGGCAGCGCGCTGCGCTTCACCGCTACCGGCACGTTCAGCGGGGGCGTAACGGAACAGCTTGCCGAGGTGACCTGGAGTTCTTCCAACCCCGGCGTCATCAGCATCAGCGATGATGCCAGCAATGCGGGGGCGGCCTATGCCGCGGCGCCAGGCTCGGCGACGGTAAGCGCCTGCGCGGGCGCCGTGTGCGGCTCGACGGCGGTGACCGTAGGCCCCCCCGCACCCGTCTCCATCGCGGTCACACCCGCCAACGGGGCACTGGCACTCGGCGCGTCCCTCCAATTCTCTGCCACCGGCACCTATCCCGACGGCACCACCCAGAATTTGACTTCCGCAGTCACTTGGACTTCCTCAGCTCCTGCTGTGGCGACAATCAACAGTGGAGGAGACGCGACCGCGCTGAGCCTGGGAAGCACGACAATTACCGCGGCTTTGGATGAGGTGCAAGGCTCAACCGCCCTGACCGTGCTGGAGTTTGCCCTGACCGGCAGCCTTAACAGCACGCGCGGATTTCACACGGCCACGCTGCTGAACAGCGGTTTGGTGCTGATTGCCGGGGGAGAGGACATTCAAGTCAACATGGTCACCCGTGCGGAGCTGTACGATCCCACGGTCGGGACCTTCGCCCTCACCGGCAGCCTCAGCACCCCCCGCTACAATCACACCGCGACGCTGCTCAACAACGGCCTGGTGTTGCTCGCGGGCGGCTATGACAGCTCCGGCGACTACCTGACCAGCGCGGAGCTCTACAATCCCGCCACGGGCGCTTTCACACCCACCGGCAGTATGAACACTGGGCGCGTTCTGCATACCGCGACGCTGCTGAATAACGGCTGGGTGTTGGTGGTGGGTGGCAGTGGCTCCGGTCGTCCCTTAGCCAGCGCGGAGCTCTACAATCCTGCCACCGGGACCTTCTCCGCCACCGGCAGTCTGAGCACGGCACGCGTCGTTCACACGGCAACGCTGTTGAACGACGGTATGGTGCTGGTGGCAGGGGGCGTTGGCTCCAGCGGTTACCTTACCAGTGCGGAGCTCTACAATCCCGCCACGGGGACATTCGCCCCCACGGGCAACCTGAACGTCGCGCGCGAGGTTCACACCGCGACGCTGCTGAACAGCGGTATGGTGTTGCTGGCGGGCGGCTATGGGGCGAGCGGCTACTTAGCCAGTGCGGAGCTGTATAATCCCACCGCGGGCGCCTTTGCCGCCACGGGCAGCCTGAACACCGCGCGCTACTCTCACACTGCGACACTGCTGAACAACGGCCTGGTCCTGATCGCAGGCGGCGATAGCGCCGACGATCCGCTCAACAGCGCGGAGCTGTACAATCCCGCCAACGGGACCTTCGTGCTAACCGGCAGCCTCAACACGGCACGCGACGGTCAGACGGCGACGCTCCTGAACAACGGGATGGTGCTGCTGGCGGCCGGCCTTGGCAACGGCGCCCTGGGCAGTGCGGAGTTGTATGAACCCGGCACGCTGACGCCGCCCGGCCTCGTATCCATATCCCTTGCTCCGAGCAGCCCCACGATTCCTTTGGGCGGTGCGCTGCGCCTCGCTGCCTTCGGGACGTTTAGTGGCGGCAGCACGGAACAGCTTGCCGAGGTCACCTGGAGTTCCTCCAACCCCGGGGTCATCAGCATCAGTGATGATGCGAGCAATCCGGGGGCGGCCTATGCCATGGCGGCAGGCTCGGCGACGGTCAGCGCCTGCGCGGGCGCCGTGTGCGGCGCGACGACGGTGACGGTAGGTCCGCGACTAGTCTCCATCGTGGTCACGCCGGCAAGCGCCACGGTTGCACCCGGCCTCGCGGTGCAGTTCTATGCCACCGGCATCTCCAGCGACGGCAGCAGCCACGATTTAATTTCCTCGGTGAGCTGGAGTTCGTCGCTTCCCTCCGTGGCAACGGTCAATGCGGGAGGACTGGCGACTGGGCTGAGCGCAGGAAGCACGACGATTACGGCTACTTTGGGTGCGGTGCAGGGCACGGCCACGCTGACGGTGATGACGGGGCCGGTTTTAACTGCCAGCCCGATGATCACGCCCCGCGTTCTGCACACCGCGACAATGCTCAACAGCGGCCAAGTGCTGATGGCGGGAGGCTATAACGCCAGCGGTTACTTAGCCAGTGCGGAGCTGTACAGTCCCGCCTCCGGGGGGAGCTTCTCCACCACCGGCAGCCTGAAGACCGCCCTTTACGCCCACACCGCGACGCTGCTGAACAACGGCCTGGTGCTGATTGCGGGCGGCTATAACAGCACCAGCGGGTCCTTGGCCAGCGCGGAGTTGTACAATCCCGCCCTCGGGACCTTCTCGTATACCACCGGCTGCCTGAACACGGCGCGCTACTTTCACACGGCCACGTTGCTGAGCAGCGGCATGGTGCTGATTGCCGGGGGCATCAACGCGAGCGGCAGCCCCACAACCAGCGCCGAGCTGTACGACCCCACCACCCAGACCTTCACCTCCACCGGCAGCCTGAACACGGCGCGCTACTGGCACACGGCAACGCTGCTGAACGACGGCATGGTGCTGATGGCGGGGGGCTATGACACCAGCGGCTCCTTGGCCAGCGCGGAGCTTTACGATCCCCTCACCGGGGCCTTCAGCCCTACCGGCAGCCTGAACAGCGCGCGCGAGCTGCACACCGCGACCCTGCTGAGCGACGGCATGGTGCTGGTGGCGGGCGGCTTGGGCTCCAGCGGCGCGTACTTAGCCGGCGCCGAGCTGTACGATCCCGCCTTTGGGACCTTCAACACCACCGGCAGCCTGAACGCCGCGCGCTTCCATCAAACTGCGACGCTGCTGAACAACGGCATGGTGCTGATGGCGGGAGGCGAGGACGCCAGCGGCTTCCTTGCCAGTGCGGAGCTGTACAACCCCACCACCGCGGCCTTCACCGCGACCGACAGCCTGACCAACGCCCGGGGCGCCCCCACGGCGACCCTGCTGAGCGACGGCACCGGCAAAGTGTTGATCGCGGGCGGCGTCGGCTCCAGCGGGTACTATGCCAGTGCGGAGTTGTACCAACCGGCCACGCTCACCCCGCCGGGCCTCGAGTCGATTGCCATCACGCCCGTAACCTCCACGCTAGCCCCTGGGGAAACGCAGCAGTTTATCGCCATGGGCACCTTCAGCGACGGCAGCACGGAGCAGCTTGCCGCGGTGACGTGGAGTTCGTCGAACAGCGCCAGTTACGCCCAGATTAGCAATGACGTGACCAGTCCCGGTCTAAGCCTTGCCCTTGCCCCCGGACCAACCACCCCCTATGTCTTTCCCGTCACTATTACCGCCGCGGCCGGGAGCGTCAACGGCACGGCCACGCTGATCGTGCGCCCCACCGAGTTTGTTTACACCACCAACGTGAGCACTGGGAACCAGAGCACCCTGAACGCCCCGCGCTTCCAGCACACGGCGACGCTGCTCCCGAGCGGCGTGGTGCTGATAGCGGGGGGCTCGAACGGCTCCAGCTCTGTAGCCAGTGCGGAGCTGTACAATCCTGCCACCGGGACCTTCACCCCCACCGGCAGCATGAACAACCCCCGCAGTTCGCACACAGCGACGCTGCTGAACAACGGCCTGGTGCTGATGGCGGGCGGCTACGGCTCCAGCAGTGTCTTAGCCAGTGCCGAGCTGTACAATCCCGCCACCGGAACCTTCACCCTCACCGGCAGCATGACCACCACGCGGTACTATCACACGGCGACACTCCTGAACGATGGCACGGTGCTGATGGCGGGAGGCCAGAACTCCGCCAACGCTTTCTTAAGCAGTGCGGAGCTCTACAATCCCGCCACCGGGACCTTCACCTCCACCGGCAGCATGACCACCGTGCGTACCCAGTTCACGGCGACGCTGCTGAACAACGGCCTGGTGCTGATGGCGGGCGGCGCGACCACCGGCGGTGCTGCCTTAGCCAGTGCGGAGCTGTACGATCCGGCGACCAAGACCTTCACCCTAACCGGCAGCCTGAACGTCGCGCGGTACTATCACACGGCGACGCTGCTGAACAACGGCATGGTGCTGATGGCGGGCGGCTTTAACTACAGCGGCCCTTCCTTTACCAGTGCGGAGCTGTACAAACCCGCCACCGGGAACTTCACCCTCACCGGCCCCCTGAACAACGCCCGCAGTTCGCACACGGCGACGCTGCTCAACAACGGCGAGGTGCTGGTGGCGGGCGGCGTTAACTCCGGCGCCGACGTACCCGGCGCGGAGCTGTACAATCCCGCGTCCGGGGGGAGCTTCTCCACCACCGCCCCCCTGAACACCGCGCGCCAGTTGCCTACGGCCACGCTGTTGAACAACGGCATGGTGCTGGTGGCGGGCGGCTTTAACGGCAGCGTCTTATCCAGTACGGAGCTGTACTAGTGCCGTTCAACTTACGGGGCCAGGTATTCCGCTCTTGCCTGGCAGCGGAGCGGCAGGCGCCGCCCCCATTTGCTGCCCGACGAAGTGCGGAGGTGTACTAGCCCGAACTTCTCGCCACAATTTCGGACTGCGGGAGCTTGCTCCCGCTTTTTCTACCGCTGACTCGTCAGCGGTCGGTGACTCGCCGCGCCGTGTCGCGGCGATCCGTCGGCTGACGGACCCCACTCCAAAAGCTTCGCCCGCGCCAACCGACTGCGCGGATCACAGGACAAGCTATTCATCAGAAACGCCCGCCCGCAGCGAGCCGGAAGTCCCCCTTCCAAAATCGTGGTGAGGAATCGCGGCTAGCCGCAATACTGTTCACTTCGTGGTCGCCACGGATTAGGGAATCTAACTGCGGGCGAAGCCCGCCGTGGAGTGCGCTATCCGTCAGCCGACGGATACCGCCTCCTGCCTTCGCTTCAGACGGCAAAGGCGCAAGGAGCGGTGGAAGGAAGGCGGTAGCTGCTGCTACCGCAGTCCAAGACGCTTCGCGCAAGTAAAAGATGCCGACCGGTTCCGCTAAGCCTATGAAAACAATACAGAACGTCTTAAATCATGGGAATGGCATTCCAGCCTATCTCATTTAAATTGAATGTCTTACAAGCGATCGCGCGACCATTTGTAGTTATTCATGGGCAATAATGGATTGTCCACAATCAAATCGCGGGAAGCGGCTGAATTTCTTCCCGCATCAGAAGTTTTTCAATGACTCACTGACCCGATGGCCCAATGATCCGATTACAAAAGGAGTACAATGACTCGGATGCGGGCGCGGTCGCAAAGCGGGCTCGATGCGCCGGGCAAACGGAATTAGCGCATGAAACTTGTGAAGCGAATTGCCTTGATCATGGCGGGTTTGCTCGCCCTGGTATATGCCGGGGACTACGCCTCGGTGCGCATCCCGATTCCGAAAGGGCGCGCCGCTTACAGCACGATCATCGTGCGGCCTTATTACGACGTCGGACTGAAAAGCGGCAAATCGGATTTTTACTTTCTCGATCCCCAAAAGCAGACCTGTGTGAACTCCTGGTTTCCTCACTTCGGTTACAAGCCCTGTTGGTATCTCCGAAAGCATACCCATCCGCGCATTGCGATGTGAGCGCCGACAGTCCTCGGGATGCTGGAATCGCCGCCGCCCAGCGCAAGCGCCCACCTGCCTTTTCATATATTCCTTGGAGGTTCTTTATGAATTGCTTATGCCGCGCGCCGTAGTATTGGTCGATATGGGCGCTTACGCAGAACAGTTGATTCCCCTTCGTCCCGGAGAGACGCTCGATCACTATCGCATCGACAGCGTCGTGGCCACCAGCGGCATGGCCACCATTTATCGCGCCATCGATTTGACCACAGACCGCACCGTGGCGATCAAACTTCCGCACTTCGAGATGGAAAGCGATCCCGTCTTTTTCGACCGCTTTAAACGGGAGGAAGCGATTGGTACGATGCTGAGCCATCCCGGGGTCATTAAGGTGTTTGCCGAGAAGAATCGCAGCCGCCTCTACATGGTGCTGGAATGGGTTCAGGGACGCTTGCTGCGCCAGGTTCTCAACGAGCAAGGAAAGTTTCCTCCGGAACGGGCCGTTCGCATCGTGCTCCAGATCTGCGATGCGCTCGACTACATTCACGCGCAGGGAATCGTGCACCGCGACCTGAAGCCGGAAAACATCATGGTAGATGCCGACGACCGCATCAAGCTGATCGATTTCGGTATCGCTTCCAAAGCCGGCGCGCGGCGCCTGACGTGGGGCAAGCATTCCAAAACTCAGGGAACTCCCGATTACATTTCGCCCGAACAGGTCAAGGGGAAACGCGGCGATGCTCGCAGCGACCTGTACTCCCTCGGAGTTATTCTCTACGAACTGTTAACGGGCGAGACGCCGTTCCCCGGCACTGACCCCCTTTTGGTCCTCAATGTTAAACTCCGCACCGATCCGCCGTCCCTCCGGAGGATCGCTCCAGAAGTCCCTGCCGCGCTGGAGGAAATCGTCTTGCGGGCACTGGAGCGCGATCCCCTGAACCGCTATCACGTTGCCCACGAACTCGCCTGGGATCTGGAACACCAGGACCAAGTCGCCGTGGGCGCCAGCGCCGAGCGCCGAATCTCGAACCAGCGACGGGCCGGGCAAGAACGAAGCGTTTTCTCCTACCTGCTTCTGGGATTGATTCCCGCATTCATCTTTGCGCTGCTCCTCTACGTCGCCGGTCACAGTTAGAGAACCTATTACCGCTGCGAATTCGGCGCCACTGGCGCGCTTCTTAGCGGGGGCATCATGCCTGTCCCTCCCACGATGGCCGTGCTACACGTGTCACATCATCGCTGTGCCAGGGCGAGGGAGCGCGCCCCCAGGCTCCGGGTTTGCGAAAGCACATAGTCCCTGATGCGTTCCTTTTGAAACGGCAGAAACCCAATGAACATCACTCGAATCAGCCGCAGTTCCTTGTCGGTTAAACAAGCCGTCATGATACCCGCCACCGAGTGAGAGTTTGTGCCCAGCAGCACATGGCCGAGCTCGTGGGCCACCACGCAACCCAGGATTCTGTCGAGAAATACATCGGAATGGTCGGCAAATTCCTCCACCCGAGAGTAGTTCACGGTGATGTATTGGCCCGACGCGTAGCCCAGTGTGCCGTAGTCGGCGCCGGGGACCGGTTTGGGAACGATGCGCAGGGCGATATTCAGAGGATCAGGAGGCTGGTTGCAGACCCGCGGGAATTCGTCATTGGTGCAAACAATGCGCCCGACAACAATTCCTGCATCCTCAAAAATCATCTCGGCCTGGTTGAGCGCCCGGCTCAATAACCCGGCGGGAAGTCCCGCATAGTCATAAACACGGAGGGTTATTCTGGGGGCCATTTTCCCCTCCGTCTTCGGTCTTGCCGTCGCTGGGCAATTGACGCTCAGCAGCAATCCCAAAATCAGGCAGGTCCTTAATGCTTTGCTCATGGTCGCCTCCTCGTTCGGGGCGCAGCATGAGCGCTGCGGGATTCTGCCTCAATGCACGGCGATTCAAACGCGCATCATCTCTGCATCACTGTCTAGCTTATTGAGAGGAAGGGGACTAGGTGCTACGTGAGGGCTGTCAGGTGGGCGTTTACGGAGCTTTCCGATACCGTTATACTCGCTCCGCCGCTCACCATGGTCACCAACTGGACCGCCGACTTGAAGAAGTAGCGCCGTAACACAGGCACTCTTGCCTGTGCCATATGCGTGGGAGGCGTCACCGTTGAGCGACCTCCCGCTTTCCATTCGTGTCCGGTGGCATTCTCCTTCCCTACGCTTTTGCGGGTGCGGGGTGCTCCGAAGCGGATTTGGGCAGAAAGACGCACTCAGACCCAAGCCTTCGCCGACGGGATGGACGAATTGTCCCGATAATCTCCCAGCCTACAACAGTTTGACGTATTCTGCTTGCGACCTATGGTAAAGTGGGTGACGAAATTGCTCTCTGGGAAGTGGAGTGGTTCAAAAGCACCGCAATCTTCTCCGCAGCGGATCGATTGCGGCGCAAGACTTAGATCCGCCCGAGGGATGTCATGCGTTCAAAGACATTGTTTTTGGTCCTGGTTATAGCGGCAGGTTGCTTGTGGGCCCAAGAGAAGAAGGAGACACCTCCTCCTGCCAGCGGCGCCCCGGCCGCAGCCCCAGCGACGCCTCACCCGGCAACGATCACGGCCGAGGACAAAGCGCGAAAGAACCCTGTAAAGTTCACCGAGGTTTCCGTGGAACGTGGCAAGAAGATCTATGTCACGCAATGCGCCCTATGCCATGGAGACAAGGGGGATGGGAAAGGTGAACTCGCGGCCGACATGAAACTCAATCCGCCGGATTTCACCAAGCCTGATACGCTGAAGGATCGGACCGACGGAGAACTCTTCGCGATCATTGGCACCGGCACGGACACCATGCCGCCGCAAGGAACTCGCCTGAGTGAAACACACCGGTGGAATCTTGTGAACTATCTGCGCGCTGTTTCCGGCAAAGTTCCGGAGAAATCTACGGGGAAAGAGCCCGAGGAAAACGTTATCCTGGTTCCCCAGTAGACTGACTTGAGGCCTTCCCGCCAGGAGGGATCACGAGCACGACACCTGAAAGATCCCTCGGGTGAAAGCGGACGAGCGCGACGAGAGGAGTTCAGCGGGTCGCCAATCTCTTTACCAAGGTCAACAGCACGTCGCGGTCGGGATCGGCGAGTTGGGCCCACAGGTTCTTGAACTGGAGCAGAAAGCGCGCATCCTCCCCCTCTTTTCCAGGTTGTGCCGCCAGCTCATCCAAGCTCTTGCGCTGAAGCAGATTGGGCGTGGGAGCTTCACCATCACCTGAGTAAAACAGCTTATAGAGGGGAACATCCAGAGCGCCCGCAAACCTCTCCAAAGTCTCCAAGGATGGGATGGTGTGCCCGTTCTCAATCCGCGAGATATAGCATCGCAGCACCCCAGTGCTTTTCTCGATATCTCCTTGCGACAGCCCTTTCTCCTCACGGAGTGAGCGTAGTCTTGCCCCGATAACCATAGGTTCATCCCTCACAATTTTTCCCTTCAATTTACCTTAATTCCTTCTCATTAATTCTGAACGAGAACTGGAGGATACTCAATGTAATTAAGGTACTAGTACAGAGGTACCGTCCTGGTTACCTCCTTGGGTTGTTAGCCAAGGCGGCGGAAGCATCACGGCGCTCGACAGCCGGGGAGTGACCTCCCGACTTACGAAAAGACCATGGACAGCAGCGCCATGCGCACGTACAAGCCGTTCTGCGCCTGGCGGAAATATGCGGCGCGGGGGTCGCTATCAACCTCCATGCTGATTTCGTCCAGCCGCGGCAGAGGATGCATGATGATGGCCTTAGACTTCATTAATCCCAGCGTATGGCGGTTGATCACATAGACGCCGCGGCATTTCTCGTAATCGGCAATGCGGTCGCCGAAGCGTTCTTTTTGGATGCGCGTCTGGTAGACCACATCGACTTCCGGCAAAACTTTGTCCAAGTCGGTCTCTTCCTCGTACCAGATTTGGTGCTCGCGCAGGTGTTCGAGGATATCCTCTTTCATCTTCAGCAGCGTTGGCGCGACAAAATAGATTTTGATGCCTTGGTATTTGCTGAGCAAGTAGGTGAGCGAGCGCACCGTGCGGCCTTGCGCCAAGTCTCCCACCATGGCGATTTTCAAACCGTCGATGGCTCCAATTTCCTTGCGGATTGTGTAAAGGTCAAGCAGGGCCTGGGTGGGATGCTGGCCCGCGCCATCCCCGGCGTTGATGACGGGGGCTTGCGAGACGGCGGCAGCTCGCTTCGCGGCCCCAACCTCATAATGGCGGATGACAATCACGTCCGCGTAGCCATTGAGGATCTGGACGGTGTCCTCCAGGGTTTCACCCTTGGCCACGGAGGAAAACTCGGCGGCGTTTTCCGTGGAAATCACTCGCCCCCCCAGCCGGTGCATGGCAGTTTCAAAAGAGAAGCGCGTGCGGGTGGAGGGTTCATAGAAGAGCGCCGCCATAATGCGCTTCTGAAATTCCGTTGTGCCTCCATGGGCCACGACTTGTTCCATATACTGGGCTGTATCGAAGAGATGAAGAAGTGCGGGCGGATTAAATTGTTGAGCTTCGATGACGTGATGCAATTTCATGGCAGGTTTTGACTCCTCCTTAAGCAGGGATGGCCGCAGCCCCGCGGGATCGAACGCGCCCCCGTTCGTCTAAGGGGCGTGGCGAAAGCAAATATCCTCCCGCCGACGGCGACTGGGCAAAAATCAGCAGCGACGGAGAATAACACAGAGCCGGCTGATCTCCGCATATTCCTCAGAGCGATGGGCAGAAAGCAGTAAGCAGCGAGCGGCTCGCAGCTTTTCGTAGCCGCCCTGCACTCGCACTAGCACCTGATACTAAAGCTTGCGGCCATGCCCCGTCTTTTCATCAACTTATTGGCCCCATATTGACCTTCAACGGATAAGTTATTTGTTTTCCGCAAGATATTGGCATGACGTGGATTGGGGACGCCTGATCGCGATTTCGAAGGTCAAAAATTGAAGTATCTCTTGTATTTCCAACAACTTATTATAATTTTACGATAAGCCGTTTGTTTTCATAAACTAATTGGGATGTGACATTCTGTCGTTTTGCGACCACTTGTTTTTCAATAGTTTAATGGGACCAACCTCCATTTTTGATATTTTTTTGGGCGAGGACTCCTTGCACGGAGCCACAATCTGACAACTTCTTTAAATTCAATCGACTGAGAAATTGGGTGGAGCCGGCGAGTTTTCTCAAATCACACCGAACCACCATTGTTTTTAATAACATATTGGCCTCTACGACTAGGGACATGAGGAATCTCGCTTCGATTTCACCTGGAAAGCGTTCCTGTCCTGCCTCCTCAATACTAACTCGTGTCTCCTTGTCCCTAGCCGCCGCCCCTGGCCGCAACGCTGCTCCCGCCCATGGGTGTGCGATTTCACGTCGACGGCCTTTCCCGCCTAATGGTCTAGCAATTCGTCGTCCGTTGCCCATGCAATTATTTACCTATTAACAACCCTACGACTTTGGGCTGCAGACTGGCGGAGGTGGTAGCTTTTCGCATCCGCGTGCCAACCCCGGCAGGCACGGGACTAGCGGGCGCGATAAATCTCGTGCCAACCGCCGGTGGGAAGCACCACTCCGACAATGCCGCCCGCGATTGCCCCAATCGGAGTACCTATCTCTTTACCGAGGTTGGGGAAGAAGGGGCACGAGAAGAAGCCGGGCGTGCAACTGGCCCGGGAATCACTTGCCGCGCCGATTCCTAGGCCGACGCCTGCCCCAATCCCCGCGCCGATCAGGGCGTTCCGCTTGCGGTGCCCTTGGCCTTTAGACGAAACCCGCAGGACACTCTGCCGACTGATGGTCTGTTCGCCAGTCGCCCCACTCACGACTATCGCCTCGTCGGTTAGGCTGCGGAAGTTGCCGGTCGTGGATTTGGCGCCATCCTGCACGACCTGAATTTCCTGGCCTGCCGACACTTGTTTTAATTTGTTCCAGGCGGCTTGATTTTTGTTGTCATCTCCGAGTGCGGAATTCGTCGCGATCGCCAAGGAGAGGACCAGGAGCCCAAGGCACACAACAGTTTTGACTCGCTTCATTCGAAGCCTCCATGAGAGTAGATTGGCCGCCCTATTTAAATTTGGCCTAGAGGGGGAGAAAGGCACTTCGCCGGAATTTCGGGTTTCACCCTTATTGCTGCGTAACAACCATATGCCTCGCGCTCTTGCAGGTCAAGTTCAAATCAACAGCGGAGCCCTGGCGCGGACGGGCGCTTCTTAACGTCTGCGCTCTGGACTCACTTCGGGGTCGTGGTACAGTTTGACGTAGAGGCGGCTTTATCCGTCAGCCGACGGACCATCTGGCGAGGTAAACTTCGCCGCTACGACATCAAACTGTACCACTGCCCACTTCTGGTGAGGCTTGGGCGCGGGTATACTGTCAGGCAGCATGATTTTCTACAAGCGCTGAACGTCTTGCAGGGCAGAGATGAGGGACCGTAAAGATATGCCAAGCACAAATGGAAGAAGGGAAATCACGGCACGCGCGAATGCGAAGGAAAAGGAAACCGTTCGGCAGTCTCAGAAGCTGATGGCGGAAACGAAAGAACTCTCCGCAACTATCGACGAGAAACGCCTGTTGCGAAGCGTCAAATTGCCGAAGAGTCGATCTCGCAAACGTAAAGCATGATGCTGGGCTTCATCGGGCAATGGTGATGGATCGCGCGAAGCTGAAAAGCACCATTGCGACCAAGATGTCACATCCGAATACTGGCGAAACTCATCCAATAAGTAGCCACTGTTCGGCACTTGATTGTGGCGCTCCGGGGAGGAGTCCATGGCGAAGCGTAAATTTCGGAATGAGGAAGTTCCGCTCGATGAACTTGAAAGCGATTCAGAGCAAACAGCTTCTGACAGCGCCGGGCAATCGGGTGATGCCCAGGGCCTTTCGCAAATCGCGGAGGCTGACGAGGAAAGCGTTGAGGAGCTTGCCGAGACAGATCAGACGTACGAGGCCGAGGCCGTGGAGGGTGTCGAGGATGCCGGCGACCACCCGGAAAGGGCCTTACGCCCGCGTGAGGACAAGGGCCGGTAGCTGCAATTGCGTCAGAGCGAGAATCGATGTTGACCGGCTGGCACAGAGTGCAACTATGAGCATCCGCGTGCCACCTTCCCGCTCGTCGTGCCTACCCTCGGCTCGCCTGATTTCAGTATTGCCGGTGGGCCGCAGAGCTGCGCTCCGCGACACCCCGTGGGACTAGGGGACGCGATAAATCTCGTGCCAACCACCGGCGGGAAGCAGAACTCCGACAACGGCGCCCAGGATCGCACCAATCCCACCAAGTACCCCGATTCCTTCGGCTGGTGAGACGAAATAGCAAGATGCCTGAATGCATCCTCCGATTGCCGCGCCGGTCACAAGGCCGGCGCCCGCCCCGATCCCCGCGCCGATCAGTACGTTCCGCTTGCGGCGCCCCTGGCCTTTGGACGAAACCCGCAGGACACTCTGCCGACTTATAGTCTTGTCGCCGGTCGCCGTACCGACCACAATCGCCTCATCGGTTACGCTGTGGAAGTTGCCGGTAGTGGATTTGGCGCCGTTCTGCACGACCTGAATTTGCTGGCCTGCCGACAGTTGTTTTAGCTTGTCCCAGGCGGCTTGATTCTTGTTTTCATCCCCGAGGGCGCAACTCGTCGCGACTCCCAATGACAGAACCAGGAGCCCAAGGCATACAATGCTCTTCACTAGCCTCATTCGAAGTCTCCTTGAAAGTGGTTTGGCCGCCCGTAATTGAATTTGGCCAAGAGGGGGGAAAGCCGTTCGCCGGAATTTCCGGTTTCACCTTTATTGCTGCGAGAGAACCATACGCCTTGAGCTCTCGCGCGTCAAGTTTAAATCAGCAGCGGAGAGCTGGTCTTATGGGTGCTTCACGAAAATCACGATGTGCTGCGAAGGTAGTGTTTCCACGGTCCGGACGTGGGCAAGCCCCACCACTTGCATTTCTTTTTCAAGTTGCTCCACACTCATCTTATGCACTTCTTTGATGGGGACGCGGGGATCTTCTTTTCGATACTCGACGCAGACCACGCGCCCGGCGGGCTTCAGCGCTTCGCGGACCTTGGTCATGACCTCAAAAGGGTAGGCGAGTTCGTGGTAGACATCGACCATCAGCACCGTATCGATGCCGGCGGCAGGTAGTTTGGGATCGGTCTCGGTACCTTTCACTTCCTCCACGTTGGCGACCCCCAAACCCGTGGCGCGGCGCCGGAGGGTCTCGAGCATCTCATCCTGGATTTCCACGGCCAGTACCTTGCCCGTCTTGCCGACCTTGGCCGCCAGGCGGAACGTGAAGTAACCTGATCCCGCGCCCAGGTCCGCGACCACGTCTCCGCCGCGCAACCCCATGGCGTCAATCACCGCCTCAGGATGCTCCTCAGCTTCGCGCTCCGGGCGATCGAGCCAGTCAATGCCACCCGGCCCCATGACTTGCGCGATCTCTCGACCCATGTAAAATCTTCCAGTCCCGTTCGGGTCATGGATCGCACGAACTTCATAGGGGGTTGGGGGTGGCGGGCTCGAAACCTGGAGGCGCGCGAGGAGCAATGGACCAGCCTCGCGAGCCGCCGGGAATTGGTCCTCCCAGGCAAGAGCGCCCGCGGTGATCAATACCATCGCGAGCGCTACGGTAACCCGGTGGCGTTTGAGACCGAACATATGAACCCCTGCGCGCGGCGGCAATCAAAGAAATCCTCTGCCGCCCTCGCCCTATATTGTCAGCATCACTTGGCCGTGGATCACTGCTTCGGCGTGCTGAAATCCACCTTGGGAACTTGTCGCGCAGCTTCGGAAGCCGCAAAGTAGTCATTATTCCGTTGGAATCCGGCCCACCGGGCAAAGATGTTATTGGGGAAAAGGCCGATGAAGGTGTTGTAATCCTGAATGGCCTCGTTATACCGGCGGCGTTCGACGGCGATGCGGTTCTCGGTCCCGGCCAGCTCGTCCTGGAGGGCCAGGAAGTTCTGATTGGATTTGAGATTGGGATAGTTCTCGACGATGGCCAGCAGTCTGCCCAGGGCGCCATCCAGTTGGCCATTCGCGGCGATCTTGTCGGCGGGGGTCCGGGCATTCAGCAAACCGGCGCGGGCATTGTCGACGTCTCCGAACACTTTCTGCTCCTGCTTGGCATAACCTTTCACCGTTTCCACGAGGTTCGGAATCAGGTCGGCGCGCCGTTCCAACACCACGTCCACCTGCGACCATGCCTGCTTAATGGCTTCATTCTTACGGACCATTTCGTTTCGGCTGCTGACGTATGATCCCCCAATAATGAGGGCAGCCAGCACCAGTAATGCCACCACTAAACCCACGACAGCCAGCAGTATCTTCATGACCTTCCTCCTCCTAGCCATTTGCCGGTGGTCTTGCCAGCCGGCGGTCCATCTCATCCGCAACCTTGGAGACCCTGTCCAGGTATGCGTCGAATATAGCTTGGACATCCACATCACGTCCACGCTTGTGCCCTTCACGAATCTCGAAGATCGAGTGAAAGGGAGCGGGATCAAACCCCAGCACGGATCCCAGGCGGTCCATCGTACTCCTCTTGGTGGGTGGTGGGTCCTCCCCCAGGGCAATTAAGGCATGGCGGAACAACGCGGCAAACGTGGAAATGGATGAGGTCATCAACTCCAGGGTCTTCCGGGAGTCTGCGGGATGCCGCATGTAGTGTTGCCGCAAGCGCAACGTGTTGTTTCGTAATTCCCTTTCCACTTGCAGACGGTGAAGATCCATCGGGACGTGGACCGAGGCCATCAAATCTTCGCCGTGAAGAACTCGATGAGCCGCTTTGATGTCCAATAGTTCGATGGCGAAAACGTCGGCGGAGTTCCGGAGCTCCTTGAGGGTGAAGAAGAGCGGCACGGGGTGTCCCTTCTTGGCCCACCATGCCGAAGCAGCATGCAACTTGGCTAAGTCTTCCCTGCCCAGACTCTGCATGATGCAGAGGATATTCAGGTCGGAATGCCCCTCGTGGAACTCTTCCGTGGCTGCGGAACCGTAAAGTATTACGGACATGAGGTTGCTTGCCGCGGCATCCTTCAGTTTTGTAACCAAGCCTGCCAGGTCTCGCTCTGCGATCATGGTCTTCGCTCCCGAGATGTTTCTCTATTTGTTACCAGCCTCCGCCGGCTCCACCCCCACCCGAGGAACCTCCACCAAAACCCCCGAAGCCTCCGCCTCCACCAAAACCACCTCCACCCCAACCGCCGTCCCGACGTCCGCCCCCTCCGATCAAGAGAGAGATGAAGAACCATGGACCTAGAAACTTGAGTAAGAAGGGCGCCACGATGATCAAGACAATGAAAAGGAAAATAATCTCTCCGCTTGTCAGTGGCGTTTTCCCCCCCTCGCCATCGCTTGCGGCAGGAGGGACGACGTGGAAGCCGGCCAAGCTATCCAGGGAAACGTGGCTGTCCTGCGCAATCACCTGCGCGATCTGGCTCACTATTTGCATGACGGCGCCGTTGTAGTCGCCTTGGCGCAACAACGGAACCATGCTGCGTCCAAAACCGCCCACTTTGCCGTCCGGAAGGATGGGTTCCAGGCCGTAGCCGACCTCGGTCCAGTACTTGTGATCATCGGTGGCCAGCAGGACCATCACGCCACGGTCCGTCCCCTTGTACCCCACGCCCCATTTCTTGAAGAGGTGATTGGCGAAGTCTTCCACCGTGTCACCATCCAGAGTCTTGACTGTGACCACCGCAATCTGGGCCTTGGCTTTTTGATCGACCTCCGTACTCAGCCGGGTGAGTCTCCCCACCGTTGTCGCGTCGAGCACACCGGCAAAGTCGTTGACGTACCCCTGGGGGTTGAGCTTTTGCCACTGTTCTGCGTGGACAGGCGCAACAGGAATGACAGCGAGAAGCAGGATGAATATCGGGAGCGGCCTGCAACGGGAAAGCAGTTTGAATTGGCTGGGTAAGGACCGCATCATTACCCCTGGGCATCGATCCCCAAAAGCGGTTGGTCGAGGCCGCATCATTGTGCCGGCGACTCACGATCGCTCGGATAACTTAAGCTTAATCGTACACGGCATTGAAGGCCGGCGCAACTTCCGGGCACCCTGGACAGGACGATTCAGGCACGGCAGGCGACGCTATCCTGCCCCACCGGGCAGCCAGCACGCTTCCCCCGCACAGGCGCGGCAAAGCGTGAGTCCATCCCTGCGGACTTCGCGGCGAAATCCGATTCCCTCACCACACCGTTGGCATAAGACCCGCTCCGCGCGATAGCCCGGGAGCTCTTCGGGCGAGAACTTCACGATGGCGGGTTGCCACTTAAAGAGCTCCTCATCCTCGAACCCCGCATAAGCTTTTGTCAAAGCATCGTCGCGCGAAAGCTCTTTGTAACTCCGAAGCGCTTCCGCCTCGACGGATTCCTGTGCCGCCACGCGAAAAGCGCGGTGGCGAGTGAGGTCAAGGAAGCTTGCGGCAAATTTGCCCCAGTCGCGGAATTTCAGCGTGCGGTTTCCCAGCCGGCACCCTGTCACCAATTCAATCACGTCCGGCAAACAACGGTCCGTCTCCACCACTACGATCAGTTTCCGGTGATAGGCTGCCGGATCATCAATCTCCAGGAGCTTCAGGGCGCGGACGCACATGCGGATTCCCAGAATAATACCGGGGCGGGGAGGGCCTTTAACTGATGCTTTGGCGATATATTCGGCGACGCTCAACATGACTCATCGCGCTCCTTTCGAGAGATGGGCGATTCGTGCCCAATCCTCAGGAGTATTCACGTTGGTAAGCTCCCCTTCGCCCACACCGGCACTCACCATCTCGTCGGATGTGATCACTTCAACCGGAATTTCATCAAATAACTTGATCATACTTCGCTGACCTTCTTGAATGGCCCGCGCAAAGGCCGTCCGGCAACGGGAATGATAGGCGGCGGAAAGGGGCTGCCAACCATCCTCCGTTCGCGGCACCACGGCATCGGAACGTGTGGCCCGAACTCGCTGAACCAAAAGCTGTAGGAATTGCCGGCTCACCAGGGGAAGATCGCAAGCAAGAAAGATATTCCATTCCGCTTGGGAGGAGAGCAAGCCCGTGCAAACGGCCGCCAAGGGCCCCTGATCCGGCCACTTGTCCGCGACCACAGGCAACCCGAGGTTTTCATACCGGCCCGCCGGGGCCAGCAGCGTGATCTCGCCTACGAATGGCCGGAGAATCTCCGTCGCCCGCAGAACCAGCGGCCTTCCCTCAAGTCGCATCAGGGCTTTGTCCTGACCCATGCGGCTGCTCCTGCCGCCCGCCAGCACAAAGCCGTGGACATCTGTCATGCTTCCCATCGGATCGCCTCGCCGGCCCTTATTCTACACGACCTCCGGGAAAGGAGAGTAAGCGGTAGGCAGTAGGCAATTCCCACTCATTGTCCGGTGAGCTCTCGGCGACCGCTCTGGCAAGAAAAGATTCCACACAGAGAACATGGAGCCTCGGTGGTCTCTGTGTTAGATCTTGTAACGCACGGAGCGCAAGGAGGAAATACGGAAATCAGGGATACTATTCGCGGGCGTCATTAGCCTTCTCGCGGATCTGTACAAACTGCCACCCGAAACGCCCCTTAATGCAGAGATTGCCATGAGTCACACCGTTCTGTGTGGGGGAGCCGACCTTGACAATCTTCTCGTCCTGGACGTGAAGGGTCACCGTGCACCCCACACCGCAGTAAGGGCAGATCGTGTCCGTCGAGGTCTGGCGCGATTCATCCCAGGTCCCGGCCTGGCGCATGTTGTATTCGCTCACGAACATCAACGCTCCCGTAGGGCACACTCCGATGCAGTTCCCACAGTACACACAGGCGGAATCGGGAAGGGGGGCTGCGTACTCCGTGGAAATGCGCGCATCGAAGCCGCGGCCTGCCACGGCAATGGCGAAGGTATTCTGAGCGTCGGCCCCGCACGCTTCCACACATTTGTAGCAAAGGACGCACTTGCTGTAGTCCCGCAGATAGAGATCATTGTCGATCTTGACCGATTGACGGACCGTGGCAGCCTGGGACCCGTCCGAGGGCTCGTGGAAACCGGCCCGCGCCGCGTCCCGAGTGCTGGAGGGCGGCTGCTGCGGCCCAAAGCGGTCCGGACGAGCTCCGTACCGGTCCATGTATGCCTGAATCTGGGGCGATGTCGATACGTCCACTGAGGAGGCGAGAAATTCCAATATCAGCCGGCGGCTGATCCGCACACGTACCGTGTCGGTTCTCACCACCATGCCGTCTTCGGCTTTGCGCGAGCAGGCGGGAACGAGCGTCCGCGAACCCTCCAGCTCGACAACGCAAATGCGGCAAACGTTGACCGGCGTGAGGGTTTCGAGGAAGCAAAGGGTTGGTGTATCGATGCCGGCCTCACGCGTCGCCTGGAGCAGCGTGCTCCCCTCGGGTACCGATACCTCCCGGCCGTCGATGGTCACGCGTACCGGCCGCCGCGGCGATGCCGAGGGCAAGATAGGAGGGGGGCCTGCGGGGACGGGAACCAGGATGTGCGCCGGCTGAAGCGGAAGTGGAGAGGCGGCCTTTTGTTCCCCTTGACTCATGCATTGCTCCTTGCTTCGTTTCCTTTGGCGCCAGCGTTTTGAATTAAGAATTCTCTAGGATTCTCACGCGCAATAGACCAAGCGCCCTCCCACGCCTTACGCCGTGGGCTAAATGATTGCGCCCGCTCCGGGGGCTGAATTCATCCCCAAAATTCTGATTCAGGACCCTAGAACAATCGCCAGCGCAACAGGGCGGACTCCAGCGCACTGGAAGCGGTCTGGCCCAAACCGCAGATCGAGGCATCGCGCATGACTTGCCCGACTTCTTTGAGCAAGCTCACCTCCCCTTCGATCGAGCCGATCGGACGGCCGTGGTGGAGACGCTGCAACAATTCTTCCTGCCGAACGGTCCCCATGCGGCAGGGAACACACTGGCCGCAGGACTCGTCACGGAAGAAAGCGGCGATGCGGAGCAGAATCTTGCGGAGGTCCACGGTATCATCAAAAAGCATCACCACACCTGATCCCAACGACGCTCCAACGGCTCGAGTTCCCTCGAGTGTAAGCGGTATGTCCACTTCGTCGGGCGTAAGGAACGTTCCGGCAGCGCCCCCCAGCAGCACGGCCCGCAAACGCCCACTGCCCGACACACCACCGCCAAGTTCGATAAGCTCCCGCAGTGTCGAGCCGAAAGGAACCTCATACACGCCAGGCCGGGCGACGTGGCCGGAAAGACAGAAAAGCTTCGGACCGGCGGAACCCTTCGTCCCTATCGCCGCATAGCGTTCCCCGCCTTCCTGCAAAATCAGGAGCACATTGATCAGGGTTTCCACGTTGTTGACGACGGTCGGCTTGCCAAACAAGCCCACTTGCGTGGGGAAGGGTGGCTTATTGCGCGGTTCGCCGCGGAACCCTTCGATAGAGTTGAAGAGCGCGGTCTCCTCGCCGCAGATATAAGCGCCCGCGCCGCGCCTGATCTCGATGTCAAAGCATACGCCTCGACCCAAAATGTTATTTCCCAGGAATCCCCTGTCGCGCGCTGTCTCAATGGCGTGTGAGAGCCTTTCACCGGCGAGCGGATACTCCCCGCGCAGGTAGAGGTATCCCCGCTTGCAACCGATCGCGCAGCCCGCGATCGTCATGGCTTCCACCAAGGAGAACGGGTCACCTTCCATCACCACCCGGTCCTTGAAAGTTCCCGGCTCCGACTCGTCCGCGTTGCACACCAGGTAGTGGGGTTGGTTGGCCGGGTCCCACTTCTTGCCGCTGGGAAAGGCAGCCCCACCTCGCCCCACGAGCCGCGATGTCAACACTTCCCGGACCACCCAGCTCCCCCCGAGGGCGAGAGCGCGGCGCAAAGCTTCGTATCCCCCATGGGCCCGATAATCATCAATGCTGGCGGGATCGATCCGGCCAACCCGGCGCAACAACATCAATCCGGAGTGGTCACCCTGGCCGGCCTGGGGGACGGAGACACTCGGATTAAAGTGGTCCGGTGGTTGTGCGGCTACTCCACCTTCAAACGTCTCCAGAGCAGTGAACAGCGTATTCGGGCTTGCCGGTGCGAATACCTTTTCGCCCGGCCGTTCTCCTGCCACCGACATCATGGCGGCAGGCGCGCGCTCGCACAATCCCAGGCAGGAGCTCCGGTACCATGTGGCTTTACCCTCGAGACCGGGCGATCCGGCCGGACCCAGTTGTTGCTCAACACGGGCGCAGAGTTCCTCAGCGCCCCGCGTCAAACAGGCGATGTCGTCACAAACGTGCAGCACACGGCGGGGACGTGGGGTCACCGAAAACAGTCCATAGAAAGATGCTACGCCATAAGCATCCGCCGGCGGGATGTCGAGCCGTTGGCAGGCGTAATTGAGAGCGGCAGGTGTAATCCAGCCCATCCGCGCCTGGATGGCGTGCAGCACCGGTAAGAGCAGGTGGCGCTGAGCCCCCAGAGCATGGCCCCTGACCGCGGAATGCCCATCTCGATCCACGCTGCGCGGGCCGCCCAGCCACCCTGAGTCAGGCGCGCCCAGGATGGAGTCTACCGCTTGGCGCTCCTCAGAGGAGGGCTCGTCTTTGATAAAGTGAGTATCCACGAAGGTCTCTTTCGTCCGCTCAAGTGCTCTGCGCCGCGAGCTCCTGGGGCCTTGTTGAGCCGCGAAGATTTTTCTCCGTGTCCTCTGTGGCAGGAAATGGTTTCACACAAAGTTCACTGAGCGGCTCTGCGCCCTCTGTGTGAAATTTCTTAAGACACAGAGGACACGAAGAGGCAGGGTTCGACCAAGGCCGGGCTCGCTGCCTACTGCTTTCTGCCTACTGCTTACTGCTCCACGCTGCGGGCGCGCCGATTTTCTCCACGCGAATCGCGGTGGCCTTGAACTCGGCTGTGCCGGATTTCGGGTCCGTGGCATCGATCGTGAGGATATTCGTTGCCACCTCGTCGGGGAAATGGACGCTGAGAAACGCCAGCCCCGGCCGCAGCGAGTCGTCAAACTGAACCGGGGCCTCCACCGAGCCCCGGCGAGAGCTGACGCGCACGCGCTCTCCCTCAGTCAAGCCGTAGCGTTCACCGTCTTCGGGGGAAAGGCCCAGCATTTCTGGCTGGCGCAGTGGCGACCGGTATCGGGACGTCTGAACTCCGGTATTGAAGGATTCCAAGTGACGTCCGGTAGTGAGCCGCAGGGGAAAGCTTTCGTCCAGCGCATCCACAGGGGGCTCAAACTCCACCGCGCTAAATTGCGCGCGGGGTCCAAGGACAGGCTCCTGCCACAGGCGGCCATGGAGGAAAAGCTCGCCCGGGTGCGATTCGTCATAGCAGGGCCACTGGATGCCACCCAGCGCTTCCAGGCGAGCGTAACTCATCCCCGCGTGCATCGGGCTGAGCCGCCTGACTTCGTTCCAGACTTCTTCCGCGCTGGGCTGGCCCCAATCGTGTCCCAGACGCCTTGCCAGGTCGCAGAGAATCGCCATATCGTCCCGCGCCCCGGCCGGAGGATCCATGGCCTTGCGAACGCGTTGAACCCGGCGTTCGCTGCTGGTCACCGTCCCTTCGGATTCGCACCAGCCTGAGGCCGCAGGCAGAACCACGTCGGCGAGCTGGGCCGTTGGCGTGAGCAAAACATCTTGCACCACCAGGAATTCGAGTCCTTTCAAAAGGCGCTCGCATCGTCGTTGGTCAGCTTCCGAGTGCAAAGGGTTTTCGCCAATGACGTAGAGCCCGTGGAGCTTGCCTTCTTCCATGGCGTTGAACATGCCGCTCAGATGCCAGCCCCGCTTGGGGGGAATCTTCACGCCCCAGGCCTGCTCAAACTTGGCGCGAAGTTCATCGTTCTCCACGTGCTGAAATCCGGGCAGACGGTCGGGGATTGCACCCATGTCCCCACCTCCCTGCACGTTATTCTGGCCCCGCAGCGGATTCAGTCCGGACCCATAGCGGCCCACATGCCCGGTGAGGAGCGCCAGATTGATCAACGCGAGCACGTTGTCGACGGCGTTGTGGTGCTCCGTAATCCCCAAGGTCCAGCAGAGTTGGGCCCGGTCGGCGCGCGCGTAGGCGTGCGCAAGCTCCCGGATAACACTGGCGGGCACCCCGGTGACTTTTTCCGCGTGCTCCAAGGTGTAAGGCTGCACCGCTTCCCGGTAAGCCTCAAAACCCGCCGTGGCTCTCTCGATAAACCGCCGATTCTCCAGGCCGGCCGCAATAATCTCTCGCCCCACCGCATTCGCCAGCGCGATATCCGACCCCGCGTCGAGCCCCAACCAGACGTCCGCCCAGCGGGCCGAGCTGGTGCGCCGCGGATCGACCACGTAAACTCTTGCGCCTTTGCGCACGCCCTTGAGGAGGTGGTGAAAAAAGATGGGGTGAGTCTCGCGCGCGTTCGAACCCCACAGAATGATGAGGTCGGTGTCCTCCATCTCGCGATACGAACTCGTCCCGCCTCCTGCACCAAAGACCGTCGCCAGACCGGCGACGCTGGGGGCGTGTCAAGTGCGATTACAACTGTCGATGTTGTTGGTGCCCATGACCGACCGCGAGAACTTTTGGGCAAGAAAATTCAGCTCGTTCGTCGTCTTCGAGCAGCTAAACATTCCGAAGCCCTGATATCCGTGCTTCGACTTTATTTGTCGAAAGTTGTCTGCTGCACAGTCAAGAGCCTGATCCCAACTGGCGGGGCGAAGTTCCCCCTTTTCTCGAATCAGGGGATTGGTGAGTCGATCTTTCATCGAATTGTTCATATTGCACTCCGTCGAATGACAGCCTATAAAGCTAGGATTTGCATTTTGGCGCCCTGAGCCACAGCAGTATACAACCTACTGGCTCGTTCGCGGCCGTAATTCTGCACGCCCGTGCACTCACCATCACGGCGCTTGGAACTCGATTGCTCGGTCGGTGAGAGCGCCAAGCCCCAGGCGCTCTTCTCCGGAGTAAACCACAAACCGCCGGTCGCGAAGGAATCCGACCAATGTCATCCCATACTCGCGCGCCATCTCAACGGCCAGGCTTGAGGCGGCGGAGACCGAAGCCAGGAGCGGGATTCCCGCCATCAGCGACTTCTGGATGATCTCATATCCCCCGCGGCCACTCGCTAGCAGCGCGCAGTGGGAGAGAGGAAGGAGGCCCTGCAACAATGCCCACCCGACGAGTTTATCCACCGCGTTGTGACGGCCCACGTCCTCCTTCAATGCCAGCAGCTTCCCGGAAGGGTCGAACAACGCGGCCGCATGCAGCCCACCGGTTCGGCCAAAAAGGGTTTGGGCAGTCCGAAGAGTTTCCGGAAGGCCGCAGAGAACCTGAGGGTCAAATCGGAAATCTGGATTGGGCCGGGGAATTCCAGGTGGGAACAACGTGTCGAGAGATTCCTTGCCGCACAATCCACAACTAGAGTTGGACAAAAAGTTCCTTTTCGGCGGTTGTGAGCGAGGGACTGTTTCGGACTTTAAGTCCACGCGAACGGCACTGTGCTCGGCATCGGAAGGGTCTGCCCAGCCCAGGTTGACGATCTCCTCGCGCGACTTCACCATCCCTTCCGTAAACAGGAAACCCGCCGCCAATTCAAAGTCATCGCCTGGGGTTCGCATGGTTACGGTGAGGGCTTGGTCTGCGACCTGGATGAGCAGCGGTTCTTCCCCCACCAGGGAATCGGTCAGGGTGCGAACCCTTCCATCCTTCCACTCGGTCACGGCGGAGGATTGGACGGATCGTCGGTTCGACTCTGTTCCGCTCATTCCCTAAACCTCACGAAATTTTCCAGAAGCCCGAATGGCATTTTCCCCAACCCGCGTACAGATTGCAAGCACGTTGGGGTGGGTGACACGCCGACCTTCCCCCACTACGCCTCAGGTGGAGTATATCCGTCGGGACCTCATTTTTTCAGCCCCTGCGGTCATCTCTTTGCTCGGAAGGGCCAGCTCATCGACCTAGATCCTCTCATTGCCAACTTCCCGGATCCAGTTCCGCGTCCACTCGACGGCTTCGATATTCAAATCGCAAATACAGCTCGCCAGGAATATGATTCCCGCGATTCGTCCCTTGCGCAGCCACTGCAAGCCAATCTCGCACTGCTTCTGCATAAGAGGGATGGGCATAGGTTGATGAGTCCCATAGTCCCACATATAGCATCCCAAAACCTTCCTTGCGCGAGGAGCCGCCTTTTCGGCACGCGGGAAGCCTTCTTCAAGAGTGTCGAGTTCCTTGGCCGGCGAGGTCCAATAGGTTACAACATCGACTTCGTTTAGATATTCCGCCAAATCGAACTCGAGATTCTGGTAATAGAGGGTCACCCAGAGATCGAGTTTTCGCCCGTCCACCTCAAGCTGGCTCCGGATGTATGCCAGTTCTTTCGGCGTAAGAACACCCACCATCCCACCTTCTAAGGTGGGTTGAAAGAAATCATCCAACTGCACGCCGACAATATTGGGAAATTTCGGGGCCAATTTTCGGACCAACTCCATGTTTCCTGAAACCCTATCATGCCGGTTCACGGGCCCGCCTGCACCGATGATTGACCACACCACTCTCTTCAAAGGCCGGAAGGACATTGCATACTGATCATAAGAATCGTGCTCGGGCAACATCTTATAGGGGTCCTTCGGGTCCTCGTATTCGACCATCAGGAGATTAGGGACGTCGAGGTAGAAAGCTGCTTCGGCCGGCGTCATTCGGGAGGCGCCGGGTAAGCCGTTCCCCTGGTTGTGGCTTCCCGCAACGTGTCCCCAAAGCCAAAGCCGGTCTTTCACACTGGACCTCTCGTTGCTTTCCGCCGCGGGCGCATCGCTCGCCCTGAGGTTTCGAGCCATGCTTTCGAACCATGCTCCAGCGGCGGAAATTCCCGCAAACCCCTTTAAGAGATTCCTTCTCCCTTCTTGCATTGTGTCCTCCTGATCCTGATCGGCGACGGCGGGTAAGCATGACAGGGCACTGCGGCTAAGCCCGAGTGTCGTACGAACTGAAAATGCCGGCGGAGGGAGCCCTTCTTACTTTCCCAGCGTGACGGCGAAAGTCGGGTGGCAATTGGCCGCGGGATCGTTGGTTACCGACTTCGTCAGATCGCCGCTGCGGATGGTGAACTCCATGGGGGGCTTCTTCAGCTTTTCGGGCAAGCCTTCTATATGCGCCTTGCCGTCGCTGTTGGTGCCGACTTCAAGGTCGGTATCTCTCTTGCTCATGAAACCATACTTCAGTATGGTGTGGATCTTGGCGTCAAAAATCGGCTTATTGGAGGTATCGACTACGGTGAAGTCCGCGGTACACGGCCCCATGCCGGCGCTGATGGTCGGAACGTCGGCAGGGTTTCCGGCCAGGGACCGGGCGCCCGCGCCGCAAAGGAAAAACGTCGCCAGCATCCAAAAGGCGATTCTTCTCCTTGCGCTTGGGGAACCGGCAGGCCTGACAAATGGCACGCTCTGAGAAAGGTTCATGGTCATTCTCCTGTGGGCATCAAAGAATGAAGGCTTGATTATAGGACATGTGCCGATAGTTAAGTCAGGCTTCTTTTGGGGGCAGCGGAGTGAGCTGACCGGTATTTCGTACCACCACACGGAAGAGATCCATATCACGTCCCTGAGGGTAGTGGAACAGTGCGGATTTGTCTTAGGTAGTAGATCACTTTCTTCTGACCAAGCGCCCACTTAGCAGATTGGCAAACGAAACGGCGTTACCGAGGGGCTATGTTGCCCGGTGGCCATTTTCCAGGTAGGTGACCTTTCAGGCTGAGTCCATTGTGGATACCCCACAATCCCCCGCCGTTCCCCGCCTCAGCCCAAAGGACGTGTTAGGCAAACAAAAGGCGAAGAGGCTAGCAAAAAATTTGCGGGCCAACCGGAAAGTGAATTCCAACAGGTTTGCCTGAGCTACGCGGTAACAAGCCGAGGCCTATGCGGCGCGCCTCTGGAACGCGGTGTGATCGCTGGGAGGCGCGGAAGGGCAGTCCTCAGTCCTCAGTTGTCAGTTCTCAGCTATCGTCCTTACTGACCACTGAAAACTGATGACTGATAGCTTTTCTTAAAGGCCTAGCGATAAATTAATCCATCGCCCAAATCGACCGCCAGATGCCGCCGGACCGCGCCCCGATGCCTTGTATCGGGGAGAACGGCCCGCGAGAATCTTTCGCCATGCCCACGCACCACTCGCCAAACTCTCCGCCGAATTTCCGAAGGTGGCCTTCGATCTCCTCCATGATTTCTTCGTGATTGATTGGCGTGGTTGCAGCCTTTCTTCCAATCTTGAATCTCTGTGCAGAAGGGTCAACATGCCTGAGAACAATTCGGAAATATGGTGCCTGTCCATGTTTTCTCCCCTACGCATTTTCCTCTTGACCCGCCCAACCGCCGGGCGTACTACCTCCGTGTTGAAAACGGGGACACTGGAAACTGGGGAGGGGACGTCAGCAAAACCGGAGAACTCCGCGCTCCCCTGCTCAGGGTCCGATGGATACATCGACTGGTCTACGAGAAAAAGAAGGAGGATTTCAATGAAACCCATTCAACAGGCCGCATCACTCATTTTCTCGCTTGTAATGCTCAGCTCCGTTCCGACAGGTGCGCAAACTCAGCCGCAGACCCCGCCGGAGCCTCCGACGAAGCTCGAAGCGTTAATGGCCAAAACTGGGGCGGTCATCGTGCGTGGTTCTTCCACCATCGGTTCGGTCACTGGCCGAAATGGTGCCAGCATCTCCGTCGAAAGCAAGGAATTTCTTGACGCAAGCACCGGCAAGCGAGAGTACGGAATTGTCATCGATGTGAAGAAAGGTGGAGATGTAGCGAGCGAGAGTTTCTCGTACATCGACTACGACGAAATTGACTCGCTTATTAAGGGAATGGATTACATTTCGAAGCTGCAAAATTCGATCACCAAACTCGATAACTTTCAAGCCAACTACCAAACCAACGGCGCGTTTAAAATTACTAGGTTCAGCAGCGGGGGTCAGACGACGGCAGCCGTTGCGAGTGGCGAAATCACTGAGGTCAACGTGTTCCTCTCACTTTCAAAATTAGATGATTTGAGGGGGCTGATCATGAACGCCAAAAACAAATTGGACGCCATCAAGTAAGCTCATCGCGCGTGCCGGGAAAGCGAGGGGAAAGGGTGTCGAGAAGGAGGTAAGAAGCAATGATAATGATGGGAAGATTGACGCGTCGCGAGTTCTTACAAACCGGGGCCACCGCCGCGGTGGCAAGCAGGATGGTGACGGGCAGAGGGATGGTCCCTTCTGCCGCCCATGGAGTTCCCGAGCCGAGGAGGAGCTCGGCCATCAAGTACATCAACCCACAGGTTCCCGCCCTCCAGCTTCCGTTGTATAGCGGCAAGCGATACGAGGCCCGCGTGCCGGATACGCTGGACATGGCTGAGCGGGCGGCGCTCGCCGTCCACGGGCTGACCGGCCCCACCGATCCGGAAGCGGACTACGAGATTTACTGGTTTGCAGTTTTTGGCAACAATCCCCCGTACATGTACCACGACTGGAACGACCATGTGCAGGTCAAGTTTCACGAAGCCTTGCCCTTAATGCGCCTGGCCAGCGGCAGCCATCTGAATGAGGAGGTGGACCAACGTTGGATGGAAATTCTGGTGCAAATGCAAGGGCCGGATGGATTGCTTTATTACCCACGGGTGGGGCGGCCCTGGGTCAACAGAGGGATTGCAGAGGATCAATTCGGCGCGATGCCCGCGGGGGAGCAGTATACGGAACCGTTTGCCAACGGCCGGCTGCTGGGAGCCATGGCGCTTCACTACAAGCTGACGGGCGATGAATTCTGGCGCCGGGTGGGGGAGAGAGTCGTCGATGGCCTGAACCAACAAGCAGTCCACCGCGAAGGTTATGCCTGTTTTTCCACAGGGATGTTTGCAGTGAACCAGGTTTCGGATCCAAAGGCGGCGCAGGAAAATCTCAATCCCTGGATGAACATGCCGTTCGGCTGGATTACGATTGGGCTGGCGCAATTCTACCGTGCCACCGGGTACGAACCGGCCTTGACCCTGTCCGGCGAGCTGGCCAGGTATACGCGCGACCACAGCAAACTGTATGACGCGGAGGGACGCTTTACCAACATTGCCCTGCATTTTCACGGACACCTGCATCCGCTTCTCGGCATGTTGGAATATGGCATGGCCGCTGGCGATTGGGAGATGATCCAGTTTGTACGCCAGGGCTTCGAGTTCGGGATTGCCAACATGTGGCCGATGGTCGGATATGTCTCCGAGGTTATCAACCCCGAGGGATACCAAACCTCGGAAATCTGCGGAGTGGCCGACATGATCCACATGGCCTTGAAGCTGACCCTGGCGGGCGCAGGCAACTACTGGGACGACGTGGACCGATGGACGCGCAATCAGTTTGCGGAAGGACAGTTGACGAGCTCGGAATGGGTATCCCCAATGGTGAAAGACCAGCCCGTTAACCTCAAACCCGTTGACCATGGGACCGGCGCGACCACTACCGAGAAGGTGCCGGAAAGGTGTGTGGGAGGGTTCGCGGGATGGCCCTCGGCCAATGATTGGCAGGGGAATAAGCATGCGAGCGTCATGCACTGCTGCACAGGCAATGGCACGCGGGCGATCTACTTCGTGTGGGAGAACATTCTCCGTCACGAGCAAGGCAAGCTCAAGGTAAACCTCTTGCTCAATCGCGCCTCGCCCTGGGCGGATATGGATAGTTACATTCCGTACGAAGGCCGCGTGGAGATTAGAGTTAAGCAGGATTGTGAACTCTGGGTGCGAATTCCTGAGTGGGCAACTGCGCCGCAGACGCAATGTGAAGTGAACGGTAGAAACCGTCCATTGTCCTGGGAAAAACGCTATGGAGTGGTCGGCAAAGTTAAGCCTGAGGAGGTTGTCTCGCTGACATTCCCCATTTATGAGCGAAAGGACGTTCTGCGCATCCACGGACGAGAGTACAGCCTGACACGCAAAGGCAACGAGGTGGTGCACATTGACCCACCTGGGAAGAATTGCCCTCTCTATCAGCGGGAACATTATCGGGCGAACAGCGCTCGCTTCAAGACTGTGGAACGCTTTGTCGCCAATCAATCGGTTGATTGGTAGGAGGCGAAAAGCTGGGAGGGGGATGGGGACAGACACCACGTTTCCGGGTTTTTCCGCCGGGCATCATGCCGGCATGCTGGAAGACATCGCCATGCTGACCGGCGGCAAGGCGATCACGGTGTGATCAAAACAGTAATTCCAGTGGCTAAGGGTCGGGGGACACATGGGGACTTTAAAACGGTTGTGGCAGGCGTTTTTCGTAGCGATCGTGCTATTGCTTCTGGGGCCGCAGGCGCAGAATGGGCAGACACCGCCCAGACAGGGAGCGGACTCCAACCAGGTTGCGACCCTCGAAGGAGCGTTTGGCAAGGCGGAGGTGGATTTGGTCAGCCCGGCGCTCCTACGTCTGCAGCTTCGGGGACCGGCGGGATTAAGCGAGCAATCGGTCCTGGCGGGAAGTGGGCCGCGACTGTGGGCGCACGGCGGCTACACCTACGTCGTCGGGCAGGACAATCGCCGTTACGAGAGCCGCTTGGCCCGGCCGCAGAGGGCAGAGGTCAAGGGGGAAGGCAATCGGACGGTGGTGCAACTCGTGGGCGTGAAACTCTCCGCCGGACCCACGGAGGAACCGTTAGCCACCGAGGACTGGACGCTCTCGGCCCCAGGCGACGGCAGGGACCTGGTTTGGGAGATCACTCGCCGGTGGTTGAAGGATTCCACCTCGGTCTACTCCGGCAGCCCGGCGCTGTTCTTCAGTTTCAACGCCCGCGAATTGAAAAACGCAGTCACCAGCACCATCTGGTACGATCCTCTGCACCTTTCCGCGCGCTCCAGCGAACTTTACGATTTGCAGCCCGGGTACGTCGGCCGGATTTCGCAGAACCACATACAAACCATTCGGGAGCGGAATGCCTGGGTGATTTACAAGTTATGGACGAATTGGCATTCTCCATCCGACCTTCGCTTGGAAGTGGCGGGCGGCCACCTCTATCGTCGTGGCAGCTATGCCTTGCTCAGCGAGGCCGGCGCCGTGACCACGCCCGAACCTGTGCAGAAGCACCGGGCGGGTCAGGTTGAGCGGATTACCCTGAGGATCAGCCCCGCTAATAAAAAGGATACGGGGTACCAGTTGGCGATCACCCTTCCTGACAAGGCGACCGAGGAATCGCTCAAGGACTTCTACAGCTCCGTATTCAACGGCGGCGCGATTAACGACCAGAAGAGTTTCGATTTCGGCAACGAGACCGACGGATGGTACTACGCGGGCTCCAGTTGGATGCACGGTATGTTGCTGGAGGCGGGCGTTCCGGCAGCCGGGCAACTCTCTTCGCATGGTTATGACGCGGTGCGGGCGATGCGCGAAAACCTGGCCCATATCTTCAGCGTCATGGATGGGCAGGGCCGGGCGCATTTTGGCTACAACCAGCCGGGCGAATGGGTGGATGACAATCTGCACACGATCAGCGGCACCTACGCCTACCTGCTGCACAGTGGTGACTTGGCCTTCGTACGGCAGGACCTGCCCTCGCTGGAACACATGCTGGCTTACTTTATGGCGCGGCGCGATGCGAGCGGACTGTTCAAGTTGGATAATCTCAGTACGGCCTGGTACTACGACACGGTGGACACCTTCTCCACCGCGCACTGGTACTACGACGCCATCGACACCAGCGGCGTCAATGGGTATTACAACGCCTTCTTCTATGAGGCGGCGGACGACCTGGCGGAAATGGAATCGGCCGCCGGGCGGGAGGAGAAAGCGGAGGAATACCGCGCCGTAGCCGGGCAGATCAAGAAGGCCTATAACGAAGTGTTGTGGAAGGAAGACGCCCCCGGCGGGCCGCGCTACCTGGATTGGATCGACGCCCACGGCAGAGAGGTATCTTATTTCTGCGACATCTGCCAGTGGCCGGCGATTGCGCTGGGGATTGCCCCTCCCGAGCGGGCACGCAAGGTTATCGCCACTGCCGATGCGCGCATCGAGGTCTTGAAGCGGGATTTCGGTTATCAGGGCTTCGCGACGCTGTCGGCCCTGTGGCCGGTGCCGCAAGAAACCATAGCGTCGTATCTGACCCACCATGATTTCGGGACGTACATGAACGGGGGAAGCCTGCTCGCCCAGACCTACTGGGAGATTATGGCCCGCGCTCGGTACGGGGACCCCGAGGGCGCCGCCCGGCTGCTGAAGATGTTCGCTCGACGCGCGGCCGAGATCAGTTGGGCCGGAGACAACGCGGCGGATATCCACGGGGAGATGAAAGGCGGCGACCGCGAACCCTACCTAGCTGACATGGTGGTGACCACGGCGGCCGCCGTCCAGGGCCTGCTGGGGATCACACTCACCTGGCAACGCCTGGAAGTAAACCCGCATTTGCCCGTGGAATGGGGGCGGGCCGAGGCCGAAGTCCTGTACAAAGGGCGCCGTCACCGGGTTGTCATCGAAGACGGGAAGGTGCGTATTTATCCCCGGGAGCAAGTCATCGACTTACCGCTCTCCTGGACCATGGACTTCAATTTGCGGACCTCACCGGGCGGTCCCGCAAAGGTCTCGAATGTCGATTTTTCTGAACCCTACGGGGACTCGATTGCACTCCACAAGCAATTCGACGACGAGGGAGCATTAGGGATCTGGAAACTTGGCGAGCAGGATGGGCCGGTGCAAGACGGCAGTCCACACCAGAATTCCGGTACGCTCAAGGGGAAAGGCATCCTGCGCGGCGAAGCGGGGCACAACGCAGCCGGCAAGAGCTACCGCTTTGACGGACACAGTGCGGTGCAGATCCTCGACCGCGGCACGTTCTCGTTTGATAGCTCGGAAAGTTTCACAGTGCAGTGCTGGGTGAAGACGGAGTCCGACGGGATGCTGCTGGTGAAGCCGGGGGCCTACGCTATTTACCTCCTAGGTGGCAAAGTGGCTGCGTGGCTGATGCAGTTTGATGGGCAGACTCGGGAGGCAACGGGCAGCCAGCATGTATCCGACGGAGCGTGGCACCATGTGGCAGCCGTGTTCGACCGGCAAAGGCAACGGCTGGCGCTGTACGTGGACGGAAAGCTCGACACCCCGGACGGCGCCTCGACGGCCCAGAACCCTGTGGATATTTCCGCCCTGGGCGCTTCACGAAGTGCCGAACCGATCATGCTCGGCTGCGGATCGATGGGTTTGTTTAAGGGCGGGTCCGTGGGCTCAGGATTAACGGGCTGGCTCGATGAGGTCTCGATCTTTCACGGCGCGTTGAGACCGGAGGAGTTCAGCTTTGAGCGGGATTATCCCGCCGCGGTCGGCACCTCGAAGCTCACCTACGCCGCTGCGGGGAGCTACCAGAGTCCGCCGCAGGATTGGGTGGTACGCGCGAAACTGGCGGAACTGACGGTGGCGGCCGATCTTAACGGCGGCCAGGCGAACGCCACAGTGGAAGCCTCGGACGACGCCTTCACCACGGTTTCCTCAAGCCGCTTCTTCCCGGTGCAGGACGGCGTAAACACTTATCCTCTGAGCGCGATGCAAAGTTCTGCTCGAATGGTACGTATTCGATTCGACCTGGTGCGGGGCCCGAGGGCGGATACGACCCCGGTGATCGACGCGTTCCGGGTGGTGGCTGCGCCCGAGAAAATAAAATGATTCCTGACACCATTCCCCCCTGACACCATTCCCCCCGGTTTCGTGCAAGCAAGACTCTGCCTGGGCACGGCTCTGAGGCGACAATTTATTCCGGGTCAAGAATCTCCGGATATTCTGCGCATTGCCAATCAGGCCATCGAAGCGTATGAAGCGGTGTTGAAACTGGATCCCAAGAACACCACGGCTTTAGCCAATATTGCCCAGCTTTATTACGGCCAGGGGCAATTTGACAAAGCCAAGCCCTACGAACTGCGGCGTATTGAAGTGGATCCCACCAATCCGGAACCGTATTTCTTGGTGGGAATGCTCGATGAGGCGATCTGCCTTCCCCGGAGGAACCAGATGCGCAAGGAACTCGGGCGGGATTTTCCGCGGGATCTGAAAAACCCGAACGTCTTGCCACCCTTGCCCGAAAAAGCGCGAGCCCGGCTGGCATCCGAAACCGGCGCCGCGGCGGAGGAAGGCATCCAGCATCTCAAAAAGGCGATTGAGCTCAAGCCCGATGATGCTAACGCCATGGCCTACCTGAACTTGCTCTACCGCCAGAAAGCCGATTTGGAGGCCAGCGATGACGCTCGCCGCGAAGATCTGCGCATTGCCGATGAGTGGGTGAACAAGGCCCTCGAAAAGCATCGCGCCCAGAATCCGCAGGCTGCGCAGGAGAAAAATCCCCCCGCGGTGAGCGCCACGCTCACTGTCGAAGAGACGCGGGGGCACTGGGGACAGGCACTATGTCCGTGATCGCTTTCTTCATCTCACCCTCGGGGCTCCACCTGTGCTAAAGTAGAGGGTGCACAAGCAATCTCATAGTGGCCCGCCGGGACCCCTCATCCGGCGAGAATGTGCTCGGGGGTAAGGAAATGAGCGAGGCTCCGGAAGCCAGCCATGCGCCCGCGACTTCGGCAAAGGCGTCGATGCACGAGGTTGAACATCGGCGCAGCGAGCGGTTGCTGATTACTATGCCCATCCGAGTCGAGGGTGTGGACCGAAACGGCGAGAAGTTCACCGAAGAGAGCCGGACGGTCGTCATCAATCGGCAAGGGGCGCGAATCTACCTGAAGCGGCCGGTGGCGGCGGGCGCCATGCTGCTCATTACCACCATGGTGGCGCACCGCAGCGCCAAGTTTCGCATCGTGGGGCCAACCCAGCCCCTTTCCGGGGAGGGCGGCGAATGGGGCGTCGAGTGCTCAGAAGCGACAAGCAATATTTGGGGCATCGGATTTCCCCCCCCGTCGATGGTGGAAGGCATGTGCACGGCGCTGCTCGAGTGCCGGCGCTGCCACGCGGTGAAGCTCAGCCACCTTTCCATGGTCGAGCATGAAGTGTTGGGGACCTCGGGGTTGCTGGTCAAAGAGTGCGAGGCTTGCGGGCGCTCGACCTCCTGGGGCTATAAAGAACCGTCCATGCCCCTCGCCGTTGAGGACGCGGGCTCCGCGTTTCCCAGCCCTGAAAGCCTCGCCGACTTACAGGCAGGATCGAGCCGCCGTAACCACAATCGGGTTGCTCTGAAATTGCCCATGCGCCTGCGCAGCTTCTCGGGCACAGAAGAATACACCCGCAGCGAAAACGTCTCGCGCGGCGGAGTGTGCTTTATCACCGACCGGAACTACGAGGTCGGAGAAGTGGTCCTCGTCACCTGCCCCTTCGAAAAAACCGGCCAAAACATTGAGGTCCGCGGGCAAGTGGTGCGCCGCCGCGAAATGCAGGGCACCGGGCGCAAGATTTATGGCGTTCGTTACGAGCGGTAGCGGAGGAGGATTTAGGATTAAGGATTTGGGATTCAGGTCTCAGCTATCGGCTGAATCCCTAATCCCGAATCCGTACCTGCTAAATCCTAAATCCTGACTCCTAGATCCTAACCCTAACACCTGACCCCCTAACCCCTGCCCCGTTTAAGCTTGTCCCCAGATATCCGATAGGAAAAAGAGGCAGTCCGCTTGCTCTTATGGGCAGCGAGGCTGGCTGGGGGTTCACCGTGGATTTCGCCATGACGACGGGGGGGTTACTCGTTCATTCCTGTGACGATTGGCCGTGCGCAGTCTGCCGCCCGGGCCAAATCTCCGAGAGCCGGGCTTATTGCCTGTGCCTGAATTGCGCCTATGCCATTGTGGCCGCAGCAAGTGCGGGCGAACAGGGTGCGCGCGCCTTGCTTGACGAAATCTCCGATGCTTTGAGCTTGCTGGAAGCCCAACAGCCCGAACAGCGCCTGCTGGCCAACTGAATCCTCCCTTGAGTTTACTCTTAGGGGACTGGGAAAAGCTTCCCGAACAAGGTAACATCTACCTATCCAGAATGCGTTGTGACCCCAGGAGGGCATGCCCATGGAGGCGATTCAATCCCGGCGTAGTTGCCGCGTGGCATTGTCGGTCCCTATCTTCGTTGTGGGATTTGATTCTCGGGGCATCGATTTTACCGAGGAGGCCCTCACCATGGTCGTAAACCTGCATGGAGCTAAGATTCGGTTGACTCACCAACTGATGCCGCATTCGGAAATCCTGGTGCTTAGCCATCCGACGGGGCGGGATTCGTTTTTTCGGGTTGTGTCCAAATTGCAAAGTTCCGACCTTGAGTTTACTTACTGGGGTGTCGAGAGCATGGACCCGGAAAAGAACATCTGGGGCGTGAACATCCCTGCACTTGAGGCCGGGGACGAAAGCAAAGTGCGGGTGATCGTCGAGTGCCCAACCTGCGCGAAACGCGAGTCCCTCCGATTGGGTGAAACCCCGCTGGCGGCGCTTCAGGAAAAAGGCGGGGTGGAACGGACGTGCGAAGCCTGCAAGACCTCGGCATTTTGGAAGCTGGTGCCCTTCCAGGTGGTTTAGAAGGTCCGCTGAGTTTATTCTCAGGTGACTGGAAAAATCTTCCCAAACAAGGTAACATCTACCTAACAGGGGTGCTTGGCAATCTCAGGAGGGTATGCCCATGGAGGGATTTCAATCCCGGCGTAGCTGCCGAGTTGCGCTGTCGGTGCCGATCCGGGTTATCGGAATAGACTACCGGGGCATCGATTTTACCGAGGAGGCCCTCACCCTCGTCGTGAACCTGCATGGGGCCAAGATTCGAATGACCCATCAAATGATGCCGGATTCTGAATTCCGCCTGCTCAGCCATCCGACGGGGCTGGATGGGCTTTTTCGGGTTGTGTCCAAATTGCAAAGTTCCGAACTTAAGTTTACTTACTGGGGCGTCGAGAACATGGACCCGAGAAAGAACATCTGGGGCGTGGACATTCCTGAACTCCGGCCCGGCTTCCAAATCAAGGTAAGGGTGATGATGGAATGCCCGACCTGCTCCGCACACCAGCCCCTGTTCGCGGATGAAACTCTGTTGGCGGCGCTTCATGAAAAAGGCGGGGCGGAACGGACCTGCGAAGCCTGCAAGACCCCTGGACTCTGGAAGCTTCTGCCCTTCTCTGGGGATTAGAAAGCTGGCGGCGTGCTGTTGCGCTGCGCTTGGGCTCAGTTTTCTCACCACGAGAGTCCATCAACTGACGGACGTCATCATTTCACCCACGGCGGCAGAAGTCCAAATTTGAACGTAGCGCCGCCCTTTAGGGCGGCACGTGCCGGGCTGAAGCCCGCCTCGTCACCCCAAATTAGGACACTACCTGTCCTTCAGCACACTGGAAAAACCTTCCCGACTAAGGTAACATCTACCTATGCAGAGGGCTACTGAACCGCAGGAGGGCATGTGCATGGAGGGATTTCAATCCCGCCGTAGCTGCCGCGTCGCGCTGTCGCTCCCCATCCGCATTATCGGAATTGACGATCATGGGATCGATTTTACCGAGGAGGCCCACACCCTCATCGTGAACCTGCATGGAGCCATGATCCAAACAACCCATCAACTGAAGCCGGAGGCGGAAATCCGCCTGCTTAGTCATCCGACGGGGCAGGACGGGCTTTTTCGCGTTGTGTCCAAATTGCAAAGTCCTGACCTTCAGTTTACTTACTGGGGTGTCGAGAAAATGGACCCGGAAAGAAACATCTGGGGCGTTAACATTCCTCAACTCCGGCCAGGGTACCAAATCAAGGTCGGGGTGATGCTGGGATGCCCAAAATGCTCCGCACGCGAGTCCCTGTTCGCGGATGAAACCCTGCTGGCGTCGCTTTATGAAAAAGGCGGGGTGGAACGGACCTGCGAAGCCTGCAAGACCGCTGGACTTTGGAAGCTTCTGCCTTTCTCTTGGGATTAGAAAGTCCGGTACGGACCGAGTGTAGCAGACTGATTTGTAGGTTCGCGGCTCTTCGCCCTAAGGAAAAGAAAAGCCGCGGACCTACAAAACAGATCCGCGCTGCAATTCTACTGCTCCCGATAACCTAGAATTTCCGCCACCACGCCCCGGAGTACTCGGCCTTTTTCCGGCGCATTCTTGTCAATGCGTGAGGCGTACTCAATGCGTTGAATCATCAGCCGATACTTTTGGAATTCACATTCCTCCGGCAGGATCAGGTCGTCGCTGCTATTGATCTCGGCAAAGTGAATTTCGCGGGTGCCCCCCCGTACTTGCGGCTCCACGACTCGCGCCACCACTTTGCCGTCCTGATAGATAGCGTCTTCCTGGTACTTTCCCATCTGCGCGGCCGGTCCAGTTGCGGATGCTTTGGTTTCTCCACTCACAGCTTCGTATCTCCTCCTTTTATTGTTTCCCTCACCGCCCAAACGTGCCCATCAATTCTGCCTGGGCAAGGACATGACCTTTCATCGCCGAGTCGACATCCTTGCGGTGGGCCGGGGCGCGCAGATCTAAGATGATGTCGAGGGCATAGAGCCGGAAGAAATACCGGTGGGGTTTACCCGGCGGCGGACAGGGGCCGCCGTAACCGCGCATGGGAAAGTCGTTGACACCCTGCTCACCGCCGCCTTCAATCGCCCCGCCCGGCGGCACGTGCTCCGGCAATTGCCGCGCCGATGCCGGCAGGTTGTACACCACCCAGTGAACCCAGGTTCCCGCGGGAGCGTCCGGGTCATCCACAATCAGCACAAAGCTCTGAGTGCGGGGCGGGGGTTGGTTCCAGGAGAGAGCAGGCGAGATGTTTGCCCCGCTGCAAGTGAACTCGGTGGGGATCGCTTCACCCGGGCGGAAGGCCGTGGTCGTCAATTTCAGCTTTCCGGAAGAATCTTTGGCTGCCATAACACCTCCCGCCAGAAAGATGAGCGTGACGGTCAGGGTGAGCTTCGCAATGCCGCGAAAGTCCCTGGTGTGCAACGGGCCGCGGCATCCGGCCGTGGTGGAGACCGGCGGGCCGGTAATTTCGCTGGGGGATTGAATCGAGCCAACAGGCATGGCGCTCGCCCTCCTTTGGAGATGAGCGGTAGGAATTCTCGTGCTGAAAGGTGAATCGGCACTAGCGTCCCGAAAAGAGGAAGGATTCCAGCATGTCGGCCCGCGCCTTCTCATCGGAGGCGATGACCCGCAGCAAATCCTGAGCGGAAATCATGCCGTGATAAGTTTCCTTTGCATCGACAACCGGCAGGTGGTAGATGCCGTGTTTCTCCATCAGCCGCACGCACTCGTCCAGATTCGTGCTGGGCGGGACAGTGATGGGGTTGGGGGTCATCACTTCCGAGACCCGCATCCAGGCCGGACACTTGTTTTCCGCCGCCACCTTGTCGGAAATATCGCTTTGCGATACAACTCCCACCAGCTTGCCGCCGGGCTTGACTACCCCCGCCGAACGCACCTGCTTTTCGCGCAGGTAGCGAGCTGCATCGTAGACGGTCATGTCCTCGGTAATCGAATAGACTTCGCTCCGAGAACGGATTAAATCTTCGACCTTCATGTGAGCCCCCACAGGTTTGAACTAGCGCCATCTTAAGCCTGAATTCGGGAAATCGCAATATGATTTCGGCGCGGCGTGATGTCTCGCGATGTCGAAGCTGGTTTGTGCTATCATTTGCACTGAGGGAAATTCATGGCAAATGCCACAACTGTGCGCACGCTAAAATCCAAGTCGACGGCATCTGGCATGGGCCGGCCCGCCACCCGACTGCGCCCGGAGAATCGGAAGCTGCTCAGGTGGCTCGATTCCTGGCTTGCCACACCCGATAATCGTGGTGAGAAGTGGTGGAGCGAATTTGAGGACGACCTCCGGAACCACCGCTCCACATTCAGGCCTACCCAAACGGAATGACGAGTTACTCACTCGACGCGGATACGATCACCAAGCTTCTTAAGAAACATCCCGGGAATCAGCGTGTCCTCGACCGGTTCCGCGAAGAGATCAAGCGGAACTCCCTTTTCATCATGTGCCCGGTTGTGTTCTATGAAATTCGGCGGGAGCTGGTGATTAAGAACGCGACGGCGCAACTCGCAGCTTTCGAGAAACTGGCCGAGGCAATGGTTTGGAAAGAGTTCAGTGCAGCAATCTGGGAACGCGCCTCGAGCCTATGGGCAGTCTTGCGTTCACATGGCCTCTCGCACCACGATGCTGATGTCCTCATCACAGCTCATGCCGTCGAATATGGCGCTACGATCGTTACCGGCAATGTCGAGCACTTCCAGGGCGCCGGCGCCCACGTCGAGGACTGGATCGGTAAATAGCGACGGCTCATTACTTGGGCGGTTGATTGGCTTTCTGAAAGCCAGTGCCGTCAACGTACACCTGATAGAGATGAGCCCGCGACTCGGAATTCGTAAAACTCTCCTTGTCAACGGCCTTGGCATAATAGAAGTAAATGATGATAGGTCTTGACTTAGTAACACTCTGCATCTGAAAGTAATCCTTCGGATGAGCCGCGTTGCGTGCAATCGGTGCTACCAATCGTTTGACGCGATGGGAATGGCAATTATAACTATAGACACCTGGCTGGTCGCTATAGATCGAGCTTACAGTATAGACAAGCGTCTCCGCAGAAGCCCATGCAATTCCAGTGACATCATTGACTGATTTTGTCTGTCCTTGCTTGAACGTAAGGACGAGGAACCCTCCGAGGGGATAACGTTTCAGTTCCACGCGACATTCTCCATTCGGCGAAACGAATTCCCCTTCACTCCAGATCGCCCCCGACGCCCCCTCTTCAGGTTCGACCTCGGGCGCGGCGGCTATTTGGCAGTGGGAGCAGAACAGCATTAGACCAACGAGCAATCCAATTCCCATTCGAAAGGCCATTACCTCCTCACTTCCTTGTATTGTCATCATGATTATTGGGCAAAAGGATTTTTGAACGCGCGCCTTTCGCTTTTGTCCTTTGCGCTTTGATTTTCTTGTGCGGCTCCGCCGCGCTGCGCTACTTCTGACTCTACGTCAAAAATACGATATTCGCCGGTGTGCCGATGGGCGTGTAATAGCCCGTGAAGGTCAGCGCTCCGGTTTGGCGGTTGACGCGGAAGGTGGTGATGGCATCGCCCCGCTGATTGCAGCAATAGAGGAAATTCCCCGTGGGATCGATGTTGAAGCTGCGCGGGTAATCACCACGGGTCCATTCTTCACCGCCAAAAGTGAGCGTTCCCGTGACGCTGATGGAAAACCACGCGATGCTGTCGTGCAGCCGATTCGCAGCGTAAAGGAACTTGCCGTCCGCCGAGATCATGACTTCGGAAGTGAAGTTCGTGCCCACAAAACCCTTCGGCAGGCTGGAGAGGGTCTGCTTTTCCGTCAGCCTTCCCCGGCGCGAGTCGTAGTCGAAGGCTACGACCGTCGAGCCTTCTTCCTGGAGCGAATAAAACCATCGGCCGCCCGGATGAAACGCGAAGTGGCGCGGCCCGTCTCCCGGCGGCAGTGCCACCGAGTCGGGATCGTTGGGCGTGAGCTTGCCATTTTCCAGATCGAACTTCCAAATGAAAATCCGGTCCAGGCCAAGATCGGCGGCAAACACAATGCGCCCCGCCGCGTCCGCCTGGATCATGTGCGCGTGGGGCTGCTCGTGCCCACTGATGGCAAAGCTGCCGGGCGGGGCGCTGTGGGCGTGCTCGGGGCCTACGGCGCCTTGATCGTGAACCACGTCCGTCGCCGCGCCCAGTTCGCCACTCGCGCGGATCGGAAGCACCGCCACGCACCCTCCCACATAGTTGGCCACCAGCACGTACTTTCCCGAGGGGTGAACGCTCAAATGGGCGGGTCCGGCTCCTTCCGAGCTCACCGTGTTGAGCAAGGTCAAGTGTTGACTCGCGCGATCGACGGCGTAAGCGCTGACCGAGCCGGCGCTCCCGCCGGCAAAATTTGAGACTTCATTCGCCGAATACAAGTGCGCGCCCGAAGGCGCCAGGGCCAGGCAGGCAGGATTGGCGTCATTGGGAATGACCTCGCGCTGGGTCAGCGCGCCGCTGGCGGGATTCATTTCAAACACATAAATGCCTTGCCCGCGGCCCTTGGATCCTTCCGGGCCTTGTGGCGAGCTATATGTACCCGCGCACGCCAGGATGCGGCGCGGCGCTGACGAGGAAGAACTCTGCCCCGCCCGAGCGAGCGCCGGGGCCATCGCCGCCGTGGCGGCAGCCGCTTGCAGAAAACTGCGGCGCGAGGTTCGCTCCCCGGTGTGGCGCGTGAATTCGGATTTATCATGAGACATCGAACTTCTCCTTCCGGGACGAGTGCAGACTGCAAATGACAAACAGCAAATGATGATGGGATTCGATGGGGAAAGCAAGTGTGCGGCGGGTAGTGCCGGACTTCATGCATTACAACTTCGTGCGGATTCACAAGACCCTGCGCGTGACCCCTGCTATGGCCGCTGGCGTGGCGGATCGGCCCTGGGAGATTCGTGATATCGTGGCGCTGCTGAATCGGCCGACACGGCAGGCGGAATTGCCTTAGAATTATCAAAACTCTGTTTCTGGGGAAGTGCATGAGAGGATTGCTATTCTTCGTTGCTCTGCCGATCTTAATCGCGGTCGGAGGTGTCTCGCAAGGCGCAGGACAACAGCAATGCGCGTATCTCAAACTACCGTATGACCCTGCAAACGCGCTTGTTTCTCCCGATGGAACCTACGCTCTTTTCGGACCCGGTGGCGGGCGGTCGGAGCTCTGGCTGGAAGACAGACGCACGCACCAGCGCAAGATGGTGTTCAAAGTGACGTTGCAAACTTTAACTTTAGCATGGTCGCCCGACAGTACCGCCTTCATCGCCAACGATCGCGTTGCGAGCGATCTCGAGATTGCCTACATCTACGACGCCAAAACCCTCCATCGCCTTGACCTGCGCAGCCGAATTGTTGCCGCCGACCCGGGAGCAATCCGGTTTTTCGAACCCGGACAGATTAACGTAGCTCCAGTCTTTGCGCCTAACGACAAGATTCCTACGACCTCCCATGTTCACGCCATCCAATGGTTGGACGCGCACCATGTCGAGGTAAAGCTCGTTGGTCACACCGCGGGTATCATGGTGGGAAAATCCGTGGAGGGAGGCGATTGCTTCGCTCTGCGCTATCGCGTGAGCAGGGCTGGCGAAGTGCAGAAGCTTTCACAGCGCGTTGTCCCGATTGACGATTCGACGGGGTGCGGCGCGATGGAGGAATAGACGGCTTACTACCGTCGGGTTCAGGAGCGCGAGTCAAGGGAAGAGCCGCAGACCTTCAAAATCGGGGGTCTGCGCTACACTTACTTGCCGCATCTTTTTGTTGGTTCGTCGTGTGAAGATAAGCGATGAGGTATGGGACGGAACTTCCGCGGCAGCGGTGACCAGTGAAGGCTTACGACTTCTTCTCTTCCTCTGTCTTCTTCTCTTCTTTCTTGTCGGAAGAACCTTCCATCCCGCCGCGCAGGGCGTCCTTGAACTCGCGAATACCTTTTCCCAAACCCTTGCCCAGCTCCGGCAATTTGCCGGGGCCGAACAGGATCAAGACAATCAACAAGATGAAAAACAGGTGAACCGGTTGTAGCAACCCTTCCATGGGTTATTCTCCTTCCGGGTTGACGCAGCCGCCTATTTCTTATCGGAAGAACTGTCCAACCCGCCGCGCAGGGCGTCCTTGAACTCTTTTATACCCTTCCCCAAACCCTTCCCCAGCTCCGGCAATTTACCGGGTCCGAACAGGATCAAGACGATCAACAAAATGAAGAACAGATGAACCGGTTGTAACAAACCTTCCATGATGATTCTCCTCCCCAGTCCGTCAACTGACGGACGGAACACTCAAACGCATTATAGCCCAGCCGGGGACAGAACCCAATCACGATTCGCGTGAAGGGAAAATCATATTCCCCGGGGTCTTATGCTCGGCCTGACACTTTTTCCGATAGAGCGCCGCGTAGCTATCCGTGATGTACTCCCGGCGCGAGTAACCGAGTTGGCGCGCCACCTCATCGATCCAGCGCTGCGGGCCTTCCAATTCCAGGTAATTGCCGATGGGCGTTTCGTCGAAGACCACGTGGGGCGCGTCGGCCACATCGCGTTTGCCCCGCGGCGCGTAAATCGTACGAAACTTCTCGTAGCTAAAGACCTCGCGCAGCCCCAGGAGGAGCAGGATCTCGCCCAGGCGGTGGCCGTCTTCCACATGGGTTTCGATTTCCCGGCGAATCTTATAGTCGAGGGAGCCCACCGGCGGGCCCTTGTAAGTCAGCAAGCCCTGGTCACCGGCAAAACGCAGGCGAACCAGGCAGCGCGATTTGCGCAGCCGCTGGTCGGGAAAATCGTACAGATAGTTGCTTTCAAAGTGGCGCGCCTGGACGGGTCGAAAGCCCAATTCCGCCAGGCGCCAACGGATTTCCTTGGCGTCCCTGACTACCAGCTTGATCTCGGTTTCGTGGCGATGTTTCATGCCGGAAGGTGCGAGCGCCCTTAAAATTCCCGTTCCAAAATAAAGTCAGGCAGAGAGTGCAAAGCGTCTTTGTAAGGTGAATGGGGAAGGCCTTCCAAAAAACTTCGGGCTTTGTCGGAAAAATCCTGGGCTTTTTCCCGCGCCGCCTGGAGCGTGCCGTAATGGTCGATCAGGTCGAGGATCTCGGCAAATTGCCCGGACTGGAATCCGCCCTCCTCGAGCAGCCGCGACACCTTGCGGGCTTCGGCCGGAGTGCAGCGTTGCAGGAGGTAAATCAAGGGCAAGGTCATCTTGCCCTCGCGGGCGTCGTTGCCGATGGGCTTGCCCAGAACTTCCTCGGAAGAGGTGAAGTCCAACACATCGTCGATCAGTTGAAAAGCCAGGCCGAGGTTTATGCCGTAGAGGCCCAGCCGCGTTTCCTCTTCTTCGTTCTTTCCCCCCAGCAGCGCCCCCAAGCGCAGGCACGCGGAAAACAAGCAGGCGGTCTTGCGATAGGCCAGTTCCAGATATTCTTCTTCCGAAACCGTAGACTTCCGCAAGCAGGTCAGTTGGAGCAACTCGCCTTCCACCATGACCTGGGTGAGCCGAATCAGCACATCTAGAATCCGGAAATTCCGCTCGTTCAGGGCGATGTTGAAGGCCTGCATGTAAAGCCAGTCGCCCGCCAGCACGCTCATGGGGTTTCCCCAGCGGGAATTCGTGGAGGGCCGCCCGCGCCGGGTGTCCGCCTGATCGATCACATCGTCGTGCACGAGGGTGGCGGTGTGAATCATTTCCACCACCGCGCCCAAGCGGATGGAAGCCATTCCTTCGTAACCGCACAACTTCGCCGACAGCAGGACCAGCGCCGGACGCAGCCTTTTCCCCCCGCCTTCCTGCAAGTACAGGCCGATATCGGCAATGGGGTGGACGCCCGTAGCGGTCTGAACCCCGAACTCCTCCTCCACTCGGAGGAGCTCCGGACGGACCAACTCAAACACTTCTTTGGTGGTCAGATTATTGACAGACGCCAAGCGCTAATTCTCCCTCGCCCCGCCTATGAGCCATGCCGGTTCAGTTTTGGTGGACAGATCGGAGCACGATCCCACGAATTTAGATAGTCCCACAAAAACCCCATGAAGGGAAGGGGCAAGTGGGATAGGCAGGAGTCAGGAGACTGAAAACAGGAGTCGGGAGACAGGAGTCAGGAGTCAGCACGAAGCACCACTCTCGTCCCGGCAGGATTCACCGCGCTGCTCCAAGTTTGCCTTCAACAAGCGATCCCCCGCCATTGAGGAACACCTCTCTATCGCTTAAGCTAAAGAATTTATAGGAAAGTTCTACGCGAGTAGCCGCTCGCTTCTTTCCGCTTAACTGAAATTGCCCGGCAAAATAAAGAGTGCCGTCCGGCCTAAAGAACGAACACGGGTTGCTGTTAGTGGATTGATCGATGCGGCAAGAAATAAACAGGCCGACAGCAAAGGCGGCGTCAGGGGGAATCCCAGGGGGACGTAACACACTGATAGGTTCTAATATCTTGTCCCCTTGCAGGTAAATTCGGTCATTGTCAGAGCCATCATACTTCAACTCGGTTTTGTTCGCCGCGCGCCCCGAACCCCGAAGAACAAAGTCTCCCCCGCCCTCGACATCTCCCGTTGTCTCGTTATAGATAAGGCATCGGTTATACCTCGCTTGTGCGTCGGAATCGCAATCGATAAAGCTTCCGCCGTCTACGCCCCCTGCCCACACGGCCGACAGTGGCACACCCGCTGGTCGGAGGTGCGTGGGAGGCTGTCGGTTTTGGCTACAGCTAACGAGAAGAAAAGTTATAAGTGTCAGCACAAATATCTTTTGAAGATTGTTCATCTCATGAACCACTCGACGGGCCAAAAACAAAAGGAAGAGCCGCAGACCCCAACAGCGGAGGTCTGCATTGCATTACCCTAGATTCTTGTTTTTTTAGCAAACAATTTGCGCGTCGGTGGCGGCTCCGCCGCGCTGCGCTACGGATTCTGACTCCTGACTCCTGACTTCTGACTCCTCCCACTATTTCAAATTTTCAAAAACAATTTCCTGCGGTACATCCAGAACAACACCAACCAATAACAGAACAGCACGGCGATGCCTTCCATAAGCGGTTGGAGGCTGGCTCCGAAGAACTCGAAGAAGTGCGGACCGAGGTTGATGCGAAATGAACTGATCAGGAATTTTTCCATGAAATGGGCGATGCAGTAGGCGGTGATGGAATTCATGCCGATGACCACCAGGGGGAACGCCCACCCTTTGCGACGTTTCACCTCGATGACCCAGCAGAACGCCGCCAAAAACAGGAAGCACACTCCGCCGCTGAACAGCGTCCAACTCGGCGTCCAGATGCGCTTTACAATGGGGCAGATATGCGTGAAGTGAAAGAAGAAGCCGGCGCCGATTCCCGCCACCCCGGCCACGAGAAATTTCTTCATGGGGATTTGCGGAGCGGCTTCACGCAGCCAGCGTCCCCCGATCAGTCCCAGGATCATGGTGCCCAGGGTGGGGATGAAACTCAGCGTCAGGTACCCACCGGGATTGTAAACCCAGTGTTTGGGTTGCGGGAAGAGGTTCAGGAACCACTGATCGAAAGCTATTCCCAGATTGTAATTCTTGTTCCAGTGCGCGGCAAAGCCCGTGTAATTGTGCTGAGCGTTCCAGGCGGCAGGTACCCCGACGGATTGCCAGTCGAAATTCGGAGGGGCCACGGGATAGAGCGCCCAGGCCAACCAATAGCCCGTCAGGATCACTCCCAGGGCGGTCCACGCCCAGCGCGGCGGCCGGAATCCCAGGAGGAAAAGAAAAGGATACCCGAAGCCAATCTGGTTGAGCGTGTCTTCCATCGTCCAGTGGGTTTGCGGCCAGTCCATCGAACGCAGGAAAACTCCCAGAGCCGCCAGCAGGAAGGCTCGCCACAGTGCGTGCCCAAACATCTTCCAAAACGTGCCGCCCTTGGCGAGGCGGCTGGCAATCGAGTAGGGCAACGCCACGCCCACAAGAAATGAAAACGAGGGCTGAATCAAGTCGTGGAGCGAACATCCCGCCCATTCGGTATGGGTCTGGTTGTAGGCCAGGATGTGCCAGAGCCAATTCCCGGGATAGGCCTGCGCCACATGTGAAAAGCGCAAAACCTCGCCCATCATGAGGAGCATGACGAATCCGCGGTAAGCGTCCACCGCGATGTTTCGCGCCACTGGCGCGCGGGCGGGAATTTGCACGGGCGGGAGGCTTACAACCTCCTGAACGGCGCTCATGGCCATCTCCTGTACCGCAAACATTACCACAACCCGGCGGTCCGGGCAAAAGGTGTAGGCGATTGACATCGCAGGGCCGAGCAGCGCTCGGCCTCCATGGCTTATTCCCCGCCTGATTCGCGTCTATGGGCACGCCATCACGTGCCTCCACATATTCCCATCATGGTTCTGGCAAGCGAAAACCTACATCACCTTCCTTTTGCGGCAATACTTCTGCTAAAATCCGCGCCCAAGGAGAGTTTCACTGGCGCTCATGAAAATCTGTACCACTTGCCAGCAGACCTACTCCGATGATGTGGAGTTCTGTCCACGCGACGGCGCTCACCTCACCGCGCAAGCCACGCAAACTGAGGCACAGCTTGCCGCGGGGCTGTCCCGCCATTTTCGCATTGTCCGCCGCCTGGGCACGGGGGGAATGGGCACGGTCTTCCTCGCCGAGCAAATCGGGGTGGGAAATCGCCTCGTGGCGCTCAAGATTCTGAAGCGCCAACTTCTCGACGATCCCGAGTTTCTCCTGCGCTTTCAAGCGGAGGCTGCCTCCACGGGGCGCATTCATCACGTCAATGTGGTGACGGTTCACGAATCCGGGCAAGGTGACGATGGCACGCCCTACATCGCCATGGAGTTTCTGGAAGGTCAAACCTTGCGGCAAGCGCTCAGATGGGGTGGCACTATACCCGTGGCGCAGTGCGCAGAAATTCTGGCCCAGGTGGCGCGCGGTCTGAATTCGGCGCACAAGCTGGGCATGATTCACCGCGACCTCAAGCCCGACAACATCTTCCTGACGCACGGGGACGAGGGCGAGATGATCGTCAAGGTCGTCGATTTCGGCATTTCCAAGCTGCGCGAGTCCGCCGCCCACACGCTGGCCGGCACGGTGCTCGGCACGCCCGCTTACATGTCCTCTGAACAAGCCTCGGGGATGCCCAGTGACCAACTCGACGCGCGCTCGGATGTCTACTCGCTGGGCATTGTAGCTTACGAAATGCTGAGCGGGCGCGTGCCCTTCCAATCCACCACACCCCTCGGCTACCTGCGCAAACACATGCTGGAGGACCCGCCGCCTTTCCGCGCCGTCGCCCCCGGCCTATCCATTCCTCCGCAAGTCGAAGCCGTGGTGATGAAGGCGCTGAAGAAAGAGCGGGAGGACCGCTATCCGACGGCATTGGAATTCGCGCACGCCTTCGCGGCCGCCGCTCCGCCGGCCTCCGCGGCGGAGGTCAATCAGCCGCTTCCCTCAACCAAGATCGTCGCGCCGCCGACAACGAGGGAACCTGTTGCGCCCGCGCCTCAACTCGCGAGCGCAGCGGCTCCGGCCGACATTGCCGTTCAAACTCCGCCCCATGTTTCCGCGCCAGGAATTGTTGAACCTCCGAGCGCCCGGCGGCAAGTAATCAAACCCCCGCCTGCAACCAGCCCTCCGCCCGCCGTGGGCAGACCACCGCATTTCCGAGTCGTAGAGAGTCCCAGCCGGACCAAGTATGTCATCCCGGGCGTGCTTCTGGTGGCCGCCATCGCGGCCGGGATTTGGTATTTCTCCCGGCCGGCGCCGCCGCCACTGCCTATAACCAGCGGGTCGCCGGACACGAGTAAATCTCCATCGGCCAGCATGGTGGCCATCCCCGGCGCGACCTTCACGATGGGTCGCAACAATGCCAGCGAACCGCAAGAGACACCCCCTCATCTTGTGAGCGTTGCGGCATTTAATATGGATAAGAGGCCCGCGACGAACGCGCAATATGCCGAGTTTGTGAAGAGCACCCGCCGCGCCGCCCCCAGCGGGTGGGCGAATGGAACTTACCCGGAAGGTCAAGCCGAGTGGCCGGTCACGGGCGTTTCCTGGGAGGACGCGAACGCTTACTGCACCTCGAAAGGCTTGCGTCTGCCCACCGAGGCAGAGTGGGAATACGCGGCGCGCGGCGCCGATGGCAGGCTGTACCCGTGGGGCAATGATTTCAGCGCGGCGCTCACCAACAGTGCCGAAGCGGCTTTGGGCCGCCCGGAGGCGGTAGGCGCCCATCGCGACGCCGCCAGCCCCTTCGGTGTGCTGGATATGTCAGGAAACGTTTGGCAATGGACTGCCGACGATTACCGGCCTTACCCCGGCCGTCAACCGACGTTCGTAATCCCCCCTGATGCCAAAGTCATCCGCGGCGGCTCTTACCAATCCGACAGATTCCACGTGACCACCACAACCAGAAATCTCGACCACGCCTCCACCCGTTCCGCCCTGATCGGCTTCCGGTGCGTGAAGTAGTTAAGGAAAAAGATTCAAGGAGCGAACATGTCCCCGCCGCAACGGAACCCGACATCGCTTAACCTGCCGCTTGGGTCGGAGAATTGGCGCCGCGATACTCGCACGGTCATGGGAATGTCGTCCCAGCCCAAGCCACGTATAACGCGTATTTTCCCGCTCACCGGCCCCGCAGGGTCCTGGGAAGGGCTCGTCTGATAGTATTTCTCCTCGTAGCGATCATTCACCCATTCCGACACATTCCCCAACATGTCGTACAATTCGAATCCGTTGGCTCGCTTCTCGCCCCCGGGATGCACCTGGTCTCCACTGTTATTCTTATACCAGGCGACTTCGTCAAGTGGACCATAGCGCGCCCCGATGCTTCCCCCTCGCGCTGCATACTCCCATTCGGCTTCGGTGGGCAGCCGCCCTCCCACCCACCTACAGTAGTTGTCGGCGTTATCCCAGTTCACCTCCACGATCGGCAAGCTGTCATTCCCCCAACCCAGATTGAAGCTGGGAGGAGACGGCATCTTCCGAAAAGTCGCCTCTGCGAAGCCTTTGTACGCCCTCACCGTCACTTCCGTCTGGCCCAGCCAAAAACCCTTTGTGATGGTCACCGTGTGCGCCGGCTTCTCGCTGTCCTGGCACTCGTTGTCTCCAAGCGAGCAGCCCATCTGAAAGCTGCCCGGTGAAATCCACACGTACTTAAGGCCGTCTTTAGGATTGACCCTCACTGCCCCCGGAGTGGGTCCAAGGTCCGCCAAAGTCGCCTCGACCGTGGCCTCTTGCCCTGCGGGCACAGTAATGCTCCGCCGATATTCCATCTTGCCCGGAGCCGTTATCCGCAACGCATGTGAGCCTGCGGCGACATCGGGGACAGCGAGTTTTCCACTCTCACCTGTGGTGCCCCGGCTGGAATCGTCGACGAAAACCTCCGCCCCCGGCAAGGTCCGGACCACCACTGTTCCGGCAAGGTCCGCCAGCACCGCCGTGATCTTGGTCACTTGCCCAGCGGGCAGCGTCAGGTCTTGCCGGTAGTCCTTCTTCCCCGTTGACGCTATCCGCAACTTGTGCGAGCCTGCGGTCACTTCGGGGATAGCCAATTGTCCACTCGCATCCGTCCTGCCCCGGCTGGAATCGTCGAGGAAAACCTCCGCCCCCGGCGAGGTCTGGACCACCACCGTCCCGGCAAGGTCCGCCAGTGGAACCTCGATCTTGGCTTTTTGCCCAGCGGGCACGGTTATATTCTGCCGATATTCCGTCTTGCCCGACGCCGTTACGCGCAAGGCATGCGAGCCTGCGGCGACCTCGGGGATCGCTAGTTGTCCCCCCGCATCCGCCGTGCCCCGGCTGGAACCGTCGAGGAAAACCGCCGCCCCCGGCGAAGTCTGGACCACCACCGTTCCGGCAAGGTCTGCCAGCACCGCCGTGACCTTGGTCACTTGCCCTGCAATTACCGTAACCTTCTGCTCATAATTCCGTTTTCCCGCAAGCGAAACACGCAGGGCGTGATCTCCAGGCTTGGCGGGATCAATCACCAGTCGCCCTTGCGGGCTCGCCTGCCCTTTGAAGACATCGTCCAGATAGGCTTGTGCATTGGGCGAAGTCTGGATAACGATTTGCGCCGGCTTCGGAGCGGCCGGCTTCGCGGGCGGGGACGTTACCTGGGGGAGAAGTTGGGCGTAAGCGCACAGGCCACTAACCAGCGCCAAAGTCAAAGCTAGCAGGGCGCATCGGCTTTTCATGCCCATAGGATGCGGGCCTCCATGGGAAGCTTGCTCGGGCGCATCTTACCACGTTTCGCGCGCGGAATTTAAAACCAAGCGCAGGGAGGGCGTCCGTCTTGGAGTACAGAAACGATTAATTTATCGAGTTTGGGGAGAGGTGGAAAAGAGAACGTAGACAAGGCGGTAATGCGGGTATACATTCCAACCTGAAAATGGGGTAGCCGCGAGTGGCAGCAAGCTGAGTCGGTCAGCACTCCCTACGCAAATTGGCCCGCGACGCGCCGAGTTCATTTAAAGTGCTTGAAAACCGAGGAAAGCCTCATGCGACCTAAAGACCGTTTCTTGTTAGCCTTGAAACGCCAGCCCGTCGACAGGGTTCCACTTTATGATTTCCTCTTCCAGCGACCCCTTTTCCGGGAACTGATTGGCCGCACTCCTGACGCTTATAACGCCCGCGACGCGATGGACTTGACCGTGGCGATGGGGCTCGACGGAGTCTGGATTCCTTATGGCTGCCATTCCGGGTGGAGCGCGGAAAAGATCACGGAGCGAGTTTATAAAGACGAATGGGGAACGACCTTCCAAAAGGACGATGCCGCTTGGCCCATCGATGCCCCCATTGCCTTTCCGCTGAAGACGCGCGAGGATTTGCGCCGCTATGCGCCTCCCGACCCCCTGGCGGAAGGCCGTCTGGGCGAAATCAACACGGCGGTGGCCATGAATGGGGATCTGGGTGAGAAAGCGGTAGCTGTTCTGGGTGGTGTGAATGGACCTATAACGGTCACCTGGTTCCTGATCGGGTATGAGAACCTCTGCCTGAGCCTCTACGACGATCCCGGATTTCTTGAAGAATTGGTTGAGCTCGCCGTGGACTTCGACGTGAAGGCGATCAACCGCATGGCCAAGGCGGGCGTTGACGCGATGATCCTGGCGGATGACTATGGCGCCAGCGCCCAGGGCCTGCTGCGGCCGCAGCAGTTCAAGGCGATCTACAAGCCTGGGCTCAAGAAAATCATCGACTGCATCAAGGCCAACCACCTGCCGGTGTTCCTGCACTGCTGCGGGCGAGTCTACGATTATCTCGACGATCTGGTGGAAATCGGCATCGAGGCCTACCATCCGGTGCAGCGGACCGCCGGCATGGACCTGGCCACGGTCAAGAAGCAGTATGGCGACCGGATCTGTCTGGTGGGGAACATCGATTCCTCCCGCACCCTGCCCTTCGGGACTCCCGAACAGATCGAGGCGGAGACGCGCGAAGCCCTCCGCATCGCCGCACCCGGATACGGTTACATCCTCGGGTCCGATCATTCGCTCCACGATGGAATTCCGGTGAAGAATATCCGGCTGATGTTCGACGTGGCGCGGAAATACGGCGTCTACTTGGGCCGAGATGTGGCGGCGTAGCGGTCGCTTCGGGTGGGAGTAGGATTGCGCGGAGCGCAGCTCTGCGATTCACGTCCATCTCCCGCGCTAAAATGCAGAACTGCACTCTGCGCCATTCGGCAGGTAGCAACTCCCCCAGGGCGTCGTTTGGTTGCGGTCATAGGCCGCTGCGCAACTTCCCAAATTACTTCGTGCGCTTGGCCGTAAAGTCGCGGTCTCCGAACTGCTCGGTGTGCACTTTCCCCGTCATGGAATCCCCGTCCACCGTGGCGGTGTATTCGAACACCATGGTGTCGCCATTTTGGTTCGTGCGCTTGACGGTGAAGCTCACCTTGTTCCCGGTAACGGTCCCCTCCAGCGGCGACTCACCGCGTGGATTTTTCAACGTCCCTTTAATCGTGCCGCCGTCCTGTGTGATCGTCAGGGTCGAGGTCATGGGTCCGTTGCGGCCCTGAGACGTCATTTCCCACGACCCGCCAACCTTGGCGGGCTCGTCGGCGGCCAAAACGCTGCCCGCCAACACCAACAACATCCCGCACGCGAATGCTAACACCAGAGAATACGTCAATCTTTTCATAATGATATCTCCTCCTGCTGAGTTCAACAACCACTGGTAGGTTCGTTATCGGCTTCCACGGGATTTCCGCCCGGTGAGGATAGCAGATTCGCTCCGATTCAGCACAATTATTGACGCCTACGGCGAGGGTGGAGTTACAATCAGCCCCCAACGACGGGGGCGGAAGATCCAGTTGTCGGGCCGCATGACGTTCTGATATAAACTTTCACACTTCATAGGGAGGAACAACCCATGAAAATTTCCCGGCGCGAGGCCATGGAATTGATGGCTTTGAGCGCCACGGCGATATCCGCAGAAGGACAATCGTCCGCGCAACAGGCGCCCCGCTATCCCTTTGGCGAGAACCAACCCATAGCATTGAACTGGCTAAGCGGCACGCCGTCCCTGGACAGTGGGGTGAGCTGGGGGGTTCCCTTCCCGCGCGGAACCGTGGCCAAGGGTGAGACGTTCACTTTAACCACGGCGGATGGGAAAGCGCTGCCCTTACAAAGCTGGCCACTGGCGTATTGGCCGGACGGCTCAATAAAATTCGCTGGTTTTGCCACGACCGCCCCGGCCCATGCGAGCGGCCCTTTGCGCCTGACGCGCGGCAACAGCTCGACCGGCGGACCGGCTGTGCAGGTTCACGAGACCGATGCAGCGATTGAGATCGATACCGGCCGAGCGCGCTGCCGCATTGCCAAGCGGGGATCGGCCTTTCTCGATTTCATGGAAATGGAAGGTCGGCAGGTGGCCGGCCAGGCGCGGCTGGTTTGTTCGCTCGAGGACCGGTCCGGCCTGGCCACAGGCGCTCTGCGTTTTCGTGAGTTTACGGGTGACGTCCGAATCGCCACGGTGGAACAGTCGGGTCCCGTGCGCGCGACGGTCAAGCTGGAAGGCGTACACAAGGCGGCAGAGGGCAATCGGGAGTGGCTGCCGTTTACCCTTCGGCTTTACTTCTATGCCGACCTGGAACAGGTTCGGCTGATTCACTCCATCGTCTTCGATGGCGACCAGGAGCAGGACTTTATCCGCGGCCTGGGCCTGATTTTCGAAGTGCCGATGCGCGAGCAGGTGCAAAACCGGCACGTGCGCTTTTCGGGTGAAGGCGCAGGTGTATGGGACGAGCCGCTCCAGCCCGCTCCTGGCCGACGCGGACCTCCCTCCCCCGGCGGCGGACGCCCGAACGTCTATCAAGACCAACTGGCAGGCAAACGGATTCCTAATAAAGAAGAGTTCAGCGCGGCCGAGCAGGCGCTGCTTGCTGACTGGGCAATCTGGGATTCCTACAAACTGGTGCAGTTCACTCCCCATGGATTCACCCTTCAGAAGCGGACCAACCCGCAAAGCTGCTGGCTGGACGTGGTGGGGGGACGGCGCGCCTCGGGGCTGGCTTTCATCGGCGACGTTTCCGGAGGCCTCAGCGTGGGAGTGAAGAATTTCTGGCAATCGTATCCGGCGGCGCTCGAGGTCCGCGACGCGACGATGCCGATGGCGAGTCTGCACGTGTGGCTCTGGTCGCCGGACGCGCCAGCGATGGATCTGCGCCATTACGACACGCGGGCTCACGGTCTCGCTGCCAGTTACGAAGACGTGCAGCCGGGCTTCAGCACGGCGCATGGAGTGGCCCGCACCAGCGAAATGATGCTATTCCCATCGACCTCCATTCCCGAGCGCGAGCACACGGCCGCGCAGGTGACGCTCAGCAATGACCCGCCGCTGCTGGTGGCCCCGCCGGAGCACATCCATGCGGCGCGGGTGTTTGGCATCTGGAGCCTGCCGGACCGCTCGACGCCCGCCAAGGCCGAGCTCGAAGATAAACTCGATGCTGCATTTTCACTGTATGCGAAGGAAGTGGACCAGCGGGATTGGTACGGGTTTTGGAATTACGGCGACATCATGCACAACTACGATGGGCCGCGCCACGAATGGCGATATGACACGGGCGGTTTCGCCTGGGACAATACCGAACTCGGGAGCATCATGTGGTTTTGGTATACCTTCCTGCGCACCGGCCGACCGCAGGCGTTCCACATGGCCGAAGCCATGACGCGCCATACCAGCGAAGTGGACGTTTACCATTTGGGGCGTTTTAATATGCTCGGCTCACGCCACAACGTTCGGCATTGGGGCGACGGCGCCAAAGAACTGCGCATCAGCCAGGCCGCCTACCATCGTTTTTACTACTACCTCACCACCGACGAGCGGATCGGCGACCGGATGCGCGCGGTGGTGGACGCCGATTATAAGCTGATGGAGATTGACCCCATGCGTGAGGCGGCGCCCCGCACTGGCCCCATCCCTTACCCGGCGCGCATCCGCGGCGGCCCGGATTGGCTGGCCTGCGTGGCCAACTGGATGACCGAGTGGGAGCGGACGGGCAGCACAAAATATCGCGACAAAATCATCGCCGGCATGGACTCCCTCGCGGTCATGCCCTATGGGCTCCTGACCGGGCCGTACAATCTCTACGGCTACGACCCGAAGACCGGCAAGATGTACCCGCTGGTGAAAGACGGCTTCGGCGGATACAACCTGACCACCATCATGGGCGGCGCAGAGGTGGTTTTCGAGTTGAACGAGCTGATCGACCATCCGGCGTGGCGCAAGGTCTGGCTGCAATACTGCCGCCTGGCGAGTGCGCCTCAAGAGGTGGTGGCGCGCGACATGATGACCGGCACGGAAGGCGACGATGCGCAATACGCGCACTTCGGCCGCCTGGCGGCCTATGTTTATCGCGAAACGAACAACCTGGCGTTTGCCAACAAAGCCTGGAAAAACTTCCGCTTGCGGCCTTATGAGACCGTGCATCTGGAAGGTCCAGCCGTCTTAAAGCCCATCGACGAAGTCCCCGGCGTTTCCACCAATGGCACAGCGCAAGGGAGCCTGGAAGCAATCGAAGTGCTCGAAATGTGCGGCGATCAGATACCGCGAACCTGAAGGCGCGTTGTCACCATACGGGGTCCAGTCTAAAAAAAAGGCCGGCTCCCGGACTATGGATCCAAGAGCCGGCCCAAACTGACCACACGGTCAGGGCTAAACTGCTCGGTCCCTATCAGAACGTAATCCTGCCGCTGAACTGTAACTTGCGCGGCTGATTGGCTATGGCTGAGATAAGGCCAAAGCTGGCGGAATCTATATTCAACGTGCCCGGCGCGGCGAAATGGACCGCGTTGTTGACATTAAACGCGTCCGCCTGCAATGCCAGTGTCACCCGCTCGTGGATTTTGAATTCCCGACGCACACTTACGTCCATATCCGCATTGTGAGGAGCAAACAGGTGGTCGGGGGCCGCGCGCGCCACGTTGCCCCACGTGTAATTCGGTTCTGGGGAGGTGTTCGGGTCCAAGAAGGCAGCCTTGTTAAGGTAAGCCGTGGCGGCAGTAGTGCTGCTGGCGATGACACTCGTGCTCGCACCCCCGATCGGGAGGTTTTGCCACACGCTTCCCACATAGCTGGTGTTGTAGTCGGGATAGCAAGTCGCGTTGATAACGCCGGAGGTGCTAGTGCAGTTGCCGCTGGTGATGGTCATCGGCGCTCCGCTGGCGAACGTGAAGATACCCGCAACCTGCCAATGGCTGATGATCGAAGTGAGCGCCTTGTTCCCGCTATTCCAGTTGTGACCGGCGCCCAGGGGCAATTGCCAGAGCCAGGTCGCGGTGGCCACGTGCGGGTGATCGATCGTGCCCGGCGCATATTCCAGATAATCCGCGTTTGGATCGCGCGGGCTGGCTATCAGATCGTCCAGCTCCTTGCTGTAAGTGTAATTCACCATATACGAGAGGCCATGGGAGAGGCGCTGGTTGGCGGAGATTTGCAGCGCGTTATAATTGGAATTTCCCACGTCCAGCCAGGGATCGGAAACGCCGCTGTATTGCGGGAACGGCTTCAGCGCCTGGGCGACGGTTCCGGTGAAGTACTGGAACGGAACCTTGAAACTCGGGAACATGGCCTGAACCGTGGTGAGCACGGCGTTGTTCACCACGCCGGCGGTGGAAACCAAAGTTTGCCCCAGCGTAGCCTGCAGGGGAAGGTATTGCACCGGAATCTGGTTGGTAAATTCCCCGGCGACGCCCGCCCCAGGCAGCCAGTGGCCGGCGCTGGCACTATAAGCAATGCTCAATTGCAGGTTGGGGGTAAGCGAACGCTGGACATTGAGACTCCAGTCTTCGTAATAGGGGGGCTTGCCGCCGAGTAGGGGATCGCCATAAGGCATGGTCGTGCCGGTCGTCGGGCCGATGAACCCCGTGGCAGCCCCCGGCGCGCTGGCCTGGACAAAGTCGTCACCGTAGCTAGGATTGAAGAAGGGCGGCTTGAGCGGATTGCCCGGGTACCCACTGTTCCAGTTGTAGGCGGGCTGCCCGGCGGCGGAGCTGGAATAGCCACCGCTCTCGTTAAAACCAATCTGGCTCAGCCCCTGGCGTCCGTTCGTGCGCCCACCCACTCCGCCGGCATGCGCGTAAAAGATACTGTAGCTCGCCCGAATGACCGTCTTATCCCCAAGCCGGTAGGCGAGACCGACGCGCGGCCCGGGATTGACGAAATGGTTCTGCACGGGGGTGCGGCAATTGCAGCTATCGGTACCGTAGCCGGCAAATTGCAGAGCTCCCGGAATGTTGCTGGCCACAGGGTTGGCCAGCGTGGGATTGAGAAAGGACAACTCGTTATACTTTTCCGTGAATGTGCCCCACAAGTCCCAACGCAGGCCCAGGTTCAGGGTCAGACGCGGAGTAACTTTGTAATCGTCATTCACGTAGAAAGCATACGTCTTGTAACGTCCCCCGGTTTCGGCCACCGAGTTCCACGTCACCGTGCTGCTGTCCACAAGCCCCAACAGAAAACTCGCGTAGGCAAGTCCGGTGTTGGCGATGGCGGCTCCGGCGGCCGTAAAATTTTCCGTTTCCGTGTTGCTGAAGGTGAAGCCGGCCTGCGTGCCCGTCAGCGGAGTGTTCTCGTTGTCCTGGAGCGCTTGCCATTGGTAGCCAACCGTAATGGCGTGCTTCCCTTTGTTCCAGACCACGTTGTCCTGCAAATCATAGGTGGTCTGAGATTCATTGTAGGCATGGGAGTTGGTTCCGTCCCATTGCACGGGAACGTCATTGCCGCTCCAAGACATATCCGGAAAACCCGTGCTGGCGATTCCGGGCGGTAGACCGGTGAGCCCCGCCTTCCCCGGATAATTGCCGCTCGCCGTGTTGCTCGTCAAAGGTATAAACAACCGGCTGAGCGACATACTGAATTGATTCACCATTCTCGGGTTGATGATGTGGTTATCGTGAAACTGCGCCAGCGTGGAGTATTCAATCACACCCCGGCCATCGGTATAGGGGATGGGAAGTGTGGAGTTGGAGGTCAGGGTGCCCGCCGACAGGCTCCCCACGATGGGATTCGCGTACTTGCCGCGACTGTAAACGGCATACATCCGGTTGTTGCTCGTAAGGTTGTAGTCCACCTTCTCGGTCGTACTGTCGTTATTGACATCATTCGGCAAGGTCGCAAGGTAATTGCTCGTAATACCGGAATACGTGGGGGGCGGGAGGTAAGACTGGAAGGACTGCGCAGCCGCTGAGAGGGGGGTGTTGATAATATTGCCCGGAAACTGCGTCCGCACGCCCGTCCCGGTCTGGGGCTCATAAATCGCGTTGGTGGTTCCGGAAACAAACTCGCTGAAATCGCCCTGGCGCTCTTTGATGGTGGGAATATTCTGCAAAACCGGAGCAATCGCCGAGACGTACCGGTAACCATCGTAGTTGCCAAAGAAAAAGGCTTTGTCTTTCTTGATCGGGCCGCTGATATTGACGCCGAATTCGTTCTGGTGCTCCGGCGACCTGGTCGGCGAGAAAAAGTTTCTGGCGTCGAAGTCGGTATTCCGGAAGTATTCGTAAACGCCGCCATGGAATTGGTTGGTTCCGGACTTGATCACGTAATTGGCCACGCCCTGCCCTTCGTACATGGACTTGGCGCCGGCGGTCTCCACCTGAAACTGATCCACGGCTTCCACCGAAATCCCGAATGCCAGATTACGGGTATCACTCTCCGTCCCGGCGCTGGTCAACGCCTGACCCTCAATGTACGTTTCGTTCTGATAGGTCTGACCGCCGTTGAAGGCGCCCGTAGATGGACCGGCCGCCTGCGTGCTGTAATTGTTGACGCCGATGGCGAGGCCGGCGAACGCCGAAGGATCCCGGGCCGACGCGTTCATGGCCAGCGGAAGGGAATCATAAATCTGATTCTCCACTGAGGAGCCCAGCGCGGCATCGTCCGCATTCAGGACGGTCGGCCGTTCTTGCACCGTAATCGTTTGGGTCGTTGCTCCGATTCGCAATTTGGGATCCACGGCAACCGTTTGCAGCGCATCCACGATCACGTGCAATTGAGTTAGAGTTTCAAAGCCGGTGGCCTTGACCGTAACGCTATACTCGCCGGGATCGAGCAGAGGGATCACATAATACCCGGCAGCCGTGCTCGTGCGAGTGGTTTCAGTTCCGGTTGCAATATTGGTGGCGGTCACTGCGGCGCCCGGCACAGCCGCTCCGGATGGATCCGTGACCGTGCCTTGGATGGCGCCGGTCCCGGCGGTCTGGGCGAATGCCGTCCCCGCGATGAGTAACGACGCAAAGAGAAACAGAACTACGTGACGCATAATAACAACTCCTTGTCCTTATTGGACTCGTGCGTTGAGATCCCAAGAGTGACGCATGAATACATAGAGAACTGAATAGGCTTGCACCCGCTTGACTAGACGACTAACTTACGGTGACAGATGTTCATACATCTCTTGACTTGCGCCAAGGCAAAAATGCCAATGTGGCTATGTTTCACTATGCGAAACTGACATCATGAGCACCGTCTCGGCAATAACAGGCTGAAATCTAAGGAGTTCTTTAAACTAACGGGGCGGAATCGCGTCAGCTTTGAGAATTAACTTGACAGCGATGGTATTGCTATGCGAAACAAATCTTGTAAAGAGTCGGCACTGCTATTCCAAGGTCTCGTGCATGTCCTCCGAATCAACGACATCTCACGCCCGATACATCGTCAAGTCCGTTGTGCATGCGTCGGTCATCTTGGGGTCATTCCATTCCCCCGGTGAAGTCCTCCGGCTGCGCGACATTGTTTCCCGTTCGGGACTTAGGAAAGCAATGTGCTTCCGATTGCTCTACACCATGCACGAATGCGGGCTTCTGGAAAAGGTGGGAGAGAACCAATACCGGGTTTCGTTCCCTCTGGGCGGACATCGCAGATTTCGTATTGGATATGCCGACCCATATCGTTCCTCTTCGTTTTCTCGACAAGTCTTCGACGGACTGGTTCGAGCTTGCCAGAAAGCACAAATCGAATTGATCGTGGTAGAAAACCAGCTTGACCCGAAGACGGCGGTGCGGAATGCCGAGCGCTTAATCCGGGAGCACGTGGACTTGGCGGTCGAGTTCCAGGTCCTTGAGAGTGTGGCTCCAGAGGTTGCCGCGAAGTTCCAGAACGCGGGGATACCCCTTATCGCCGTCGACATTCCCCACCCCGGCGCAGCCTATTTCGGAGCTGATAACCACTTGGCAGGGTTATTGGGGGGTCGCTGCTTGGGCCATTACGCCACGCACCAATGGCAGGGCGCCGTAGACGAGATACTCCTGTTGGAGATTGTACGATCGGGCCCCTTGATCCGCACGCGAGTGGACGGAATCCTGGATGGGATCAATGATGTTTTTTCCGCAGCGGAGAAATGCCGAGTCGTCAGGCTGGATACCAAAGGGGAGTTCCGGGCGTCGCTGGAATGTGTCCGAAAATACCTTCGCGACAGTACAGTCAGACACACATTGGTTGGGGCAGCCAACGATCCGAGCGCCTTGGGCGCACTGCGAGCCTTTCAAGAATGTGGACGCGGCGCCCATTGTGCAGTGGTAGGACAGAATGCCGAACCGGAAGCGCGCGCGGAGATGCGCCAAACCGGAACTCGGTTAATTGGCTCGGTGGCCTATTTCCCCGAAAAGTATGGGGACGCCATCGTCCGGATAGCCACGGACGTCCTGTTGGGAAAGGGCGCAACACCGGCAACATTCACCACACACCAATTGGTAACCCCTCAAAATGTGAATCGCCTCTACCCTAACGACGCGCTTTTTGTGCGTTTGGCGCAGGAGTACGCATAAAGGTGCTTTAAAGGTTGCGGCGTGACGAGCCAGTCGTCGGATAGTATTGCAGTGGGAGGGGTGGCATGCATCCTCGATGCAAGAAAAGAACTCCGCAGGCCCAATACGCGAACGATCGGAACCGCTGCGCTCTTTTCTGAGACGTATGGAGCAGGTTTAATTCGTGCGGCCGTCAACAACTTGAAATATCATCAACCTCCCTCCACCATTTTGTGAAGCATAGCTTGTTCACCCACAGGATGTGGATCAATACTACCCCCACGACCAACTCTTTGACCCCGGAGAGTGGAGCCCGTCCTCTTGCGTTCCCCTTAAGAGGGCCGCTTCTACTGCGTTCACTTGATGAATACCTCGCTGAGAAGTTGGGCTGAAAGATGCAAGTTGCTTTTCGCTCTGTGGTTTTCTTCTCCCGCTTTAGCGCACGGCCCACCAGGCTCTATATCTTTCGCTTGCCTTAATTTGCTGTTCTGCCCCATTGCGCCGGAGCACCGCCATGGCTGGCGTCCGCCAAGGGGGACAGAATGTTGAATTTCTACATGCTGCCGTTGCGTAATGCAATAGGCAAGTATCCGACTGAAAACACAGCTCCTTATGTGGTCAACACCAGGTTTTAGCAAAAAACGCTACTGAGAAATACAACAAGGGCAGGGAATCTTAGATATTTGCACCGATTTGTGGGATATCCACAATGCCTTCTAACCGTCTGCATCTACATACGTTGTAACCTCTGGCAGGCCGCTGCGGCGCGGCCAGCCAATGGCCACTGGCTTGCCTTTAGCACAGGCGAGTTTCGAGTGCTTCGGCTTCGCAGCAAGGAGGCTGAGCACCGCGGAGAGGCACATGGTTCCCACCCTGGTTCTGGTAATGTTCGTCCTTGTGGTCGCACACGACTTTTACGTGCAATGGCGGCAGGCGCGCCGCATGGAAGTGAAGAGCGCGGCACCGGAAGCGCGAGAAGAAGCGCCGGCCTTTCCGATGAACATCGTAGGAGGGTTCAAAGCGCCCGCCCACCTTGCTTACCACCCTGGGCACACTTGGGCGATGAAAGAATCGCGTCAAGTGGTGCGCATCGGCCTGGATGATTTCGCCGCGCGGGTCGTGGGCCAGATCGATCAGATCGATTTGCCGGCGCGAGGCCGTTGGCTGCGGCAAGGTGAGCGTGGCTGGACGATTGGCCGGGGCAGCCATCGCTTCGAAATGCTCTCGCCCATCGAGGGCGAAGTCATCGAGGTCAATCCCCAAGTCCTCCGCGATCCTTCCCTCGCTCATCAGGACCCGTACGGCGCGGGCTGGCTGGTGGCCGTGCAAGCCCCGGCGGTGGACGGCAACATGAAAAATCTGCTGCACGGACGCCTGGCACAGCGCTGGATGGAAGAGTCCGTCGGCGCTCTCCACACGCGACTCAGCCCCGGTTCGGAGGCGCGTCTGCAAGACGGCGGTCATGCCATTGGGGACGTGTTGAGCTTGGTCCCCGAATTCCAGTGGGAGAAGTTCGTACAGGAAATGCTGCTCGGCTGAGGCCACGCACGTAATGTGGCACGGGCGAGCAAAGCTCGGAGTGTGTCAGGAGGCTAATCATGGTCGCAATTTTTGTGGCATTGACGTTTGTTTGCCTGGTCCTGACGGACCTGGGTGTTGAGAAGTGGCAGGCGTGGCGGGTGGCGCACCCCGGACGGGCCAGGACCCGAGCTGCAATCATGGTGTCCGGGCTTGACGTATGGTGCCGGGTGCCGGAAGGCGTTCACCTCGCCAACCAACACACCTGGGTCAAACCTAATCCTACGCGCAGTTGTGGAATCGGCGCCGACGCTTTGATCGCCCGCGCGGTCGGCACCGTCTACCGAATCATCCTGCCCAAAGTTGGCGACCAGGTGAGCGCCGGGCAGCCGCTCTGCCGCTTGGAGCACAATGGCCGCGCCGTAACCATTCCTTCTGCCATCACCGGTCAGGTGACGGCCGTGAACAGCCGCCTCATCGATCAACCGGAGCTATTGAGCTCCGACCCCTATGGAAGCGGCTGGATCTGTTACCTTAACCCCACCCCCGTGCAGGAGCCCGCCCCGAGCCTGCGCTTCGGTGAACAGGCCGCGAGGTGGCTCGAAAACGAATTCGTGCGCTTCCGCGAGTTCATCTCCGCTCAATCCTCGCCCGACTTGGCCCTCGGCGTCACCAGTCAGGATGGAGGATTTCCCGCCGTGGGCTGCCTCGGGGAACTCGACCCAACGGCCTGGAGCGCCTTCGAGGCAGACTTCCTTCACCGCCCGTAGTCCCTATCGAGAATTGCGTCATTTCAGGAATGGCCGGAGCGGTCCCCCTTCAGGGGACCGCTCAACTGCCTTGCATGCAGAGGCGGTCGGATGTATGTTACCGCTCGGCCAGAAAATGAAAACGAAAATTCCGGTCAAGACGCCAAAAATCGTTATTCGAAGAATCGTGGCAGCCGGTTTGCCACGAAATAATCTACTTTTATACTGCCCCCATTCTAACTGGACACTTGAACCGTCCGACTGAGGAATCTTTGCCTCGGTATTAGTCATTGGCCACTCTATCCAGACTCCCGTCGGGAGAAGAAGCCTTGGTCGATCGAGTGCTCTTGATCATCAACAGCAGCTCAGGAACAGGGCATGGCGAATCCCTCCTCAACCAACTTCCCCACGCCCTCTCAAAAGTTCTTGGCGAAACAGCCAGCCTGCGCACAGATGTCGTGACCGACCATCCTCAAACCAAGTCTTGCGCAAAGGCATTTCTCGGTGCATCCTCAGGCTCAGCCGCCGTCATTGCGGCAGGGGGTGGCGGCACTCTCAGAGCTGTGATCGAGGCGGTTTGCGAGGTTTTCGGCGCAGGACCGCTCCCCGGTGGAGAGCGCGTTCAGGTGACTGGGCTGCGCATGGGGTCGGGCAACGTTGTCGCCAAGCTCTTCGGGGTTCCGTTAGACCCGATGGAAGCCATCCAGGGCATTGGGGTGAGCCTCCGGACCGGTCGCTTTGCCCCATGCTGTGTGATTTGTTGCCGCATCGACACACCTGAAAGAGAAACCCTTACGCGATACGCAGTGACAATGTGTGGTCTGGGCCAATTCGGCCGAACCTCGGGAGATCTTGCCCGCTGGCACAAACGATTGCCCGGACTGCGTCGCTTTGCAACGCGATTTGTAAAGCTTGAGTCGCTCAATAACGTGGAGTACGGATTGGCCGTTTTCGTTCGCGCGCTATGGTGCACACTTTGGCCTAAGGCATGTGAAACAGTTGAGGTCGAGGCAAGCGGGGAGCGCAGCTCCCTGCGACTGCTGGCTGGCGTTGCCCTGAACTTCCCCATCGGGATGTTGCCTTTTGATCCCGGGGTCAGAGTCGAAGACCCGGCGCTGTCCCTTCACCTCATTCCACAGTCCAGTCGATTCGAAAGTCTGGCCTTGGCCTTCGCACCTCACCGCCTTGTTAATCGAGCGCGTAAAATTCGAATCGGCCCGGAAAACTCCGTGGAATTGCGAATCACGGACCGCGATACCATGGAGTTTTTCCTCGATGAGGACCCAGAAGTGGCATACCGCAAGCTGACGATTCAAGTTGCAGGCACCTTGGCATTCGTGCCCGGGCCAGGATATGCCCGCCCGCAAGAAGGAGCGGCCCACCCATGAGTTTGCAAGTGTGCGTGTTGGGAATCGATGGGAGCGGCAAGAGCACACTCGTGGAATCCCTACCCATCATACTAGCTGCGGAGCTCAACGTCCTTGCAGGATCAGCGGGGGAATCGTTTCGGATTGTCGGTCCCGACGAGGACCATCTGGCCCCTAAGTTTCATCCCGAGGGTTTCCCAACTTCCGCACGGCTTGCGAAAAGGTTCAAACGGCGGGCAAAGCAATTCGTAGATGCAAGGGCACTTTATCCAGTTTTTAAGCTCGCCCAGATGATTTTTCAGGACAGCGCCGCGCGCAAGCTAAGTGATCGCTACGGGGCAGAAGTGATGGTCAGTGACGGCAACTTGCTGCTCTCGACGATGGGCCGTGCTGCGAACTATCGCCGTCCCGCGAGCGACCGGGCTGAGGCAAATCTGCCCGCGCCTACGTCCGATGACCTCGTCAATGTTTTCCTCTACCTGCTCGAGGGGAAACCCTTGCCGCTGGAGAGTAAAGCCAGGCTGCCCCCTTTGCAAAAGGCTCGCGGCATTCAGCGGCTATGCCGCCTCCTCGGACTTGACGGCGTATGGCTACCTGACGCAGTGATATTTCTCGATCTTTCCCCCCAGGTCGCTGTCAGCCGCATCGCCTTCCGTCATCAGAAGGTGGACAAGCACGAGAATGAAGCCGATTTGGCCCAAGCAAGGGTAATGTATCTGCAAACGCTTGAAGCCTTTCAAAAGTATGCGTCCTCCCACGATGTTTACCGCATTGTGGTCGATGACCTCCCGCCGGGAGAGACGTTGCGCGCCGCGCTTGAAGCCCTGCGAGCAAAGATCCTCGCACATCGTGAAGCCTCACCCTCTGCCAAGGTTCCACTCGGTACGACCACCATGCAGCTCACAGGAAGCGCGGTTTGGGGACGAGTGTTTAGTTACCGCTACGTGGTCCGCTATGTCCTGGCAAAGTGGTTTCGCGGGGCATGGCGCGAACCGACTTTTGTTTTTTCCAAGCTGGGGCGCATTCTTCTGAAGGAAGGTTATTCTGCGGGCGTCATGCGCGTGATCTACGACCAGGACGAGAGGAGTTATGGATTGCTTGACCGCATCTTCCTGGGATACCCGCTCCATCGAGCTGTTTATGACCGGCTACAGATCCTGACGCGGCGAATTATTCCTGAGCTTGAAGCACGCTTGAATTCCGGCCGGAGAATCCGGATCTTTACGGCTCCCAGCGGGTTTGCATACGACCTTTTCCGTCCGCTTGCGGAGATTCATTCGCGAACGCCGGAACTCATCCGAAGCCTGGAAATTGTGGCCGCCGACTTAGATCCGCACGGAGTCCTGGCGGACGAGCTGGCAGAACGCGCTCGGAAGCTGGGCGTCGACTTCCGTTTTCTGCACGGGGACATTACGGCCGAAGAGACCCGCACTAAGGCGGCTGCCATGGCTCCCTTCGATTTAGCGTTATTCGTCGGCCTCTCAAGCTGGTTGCCCAAGCCGCAGACCGTTCGTCATCTGCGCTGGTTACGCGAGCACTTGCGAGAAGACGGTCTCTTGATTACCGACTCTTTTACGGCGGACGCCTTCGCACTTTCGGGGCGATATGTGGGGTATAAAGCGCAGTATTATACCGGGGAAGCCTACAGGGCATTGGTGGATTACTGTGGCTTTGACGGTCCGGCGGCCACAGTCGAATCCGGGAGGGATGCCATTAACCACGTATTGATTGCTTCTCCTCGTGTTGTCCGCCGTGGGCAGGTAAATTCCAGTGACCTTCGACAATGATCTGTCATGGGGAGGACTTTATTGACAGCGCTTGAGTCTTTCAATAAGGCCTCGCGACCGGCGCTTTTCGAGAACCTCTCCAAAGCGCATTTCGACCTGCTGATCATTGGCGGCGGCATTACAGGTGCCTCGATTTTTCGAGATGCTGCGCTGCGTGGCATGCGCGTTGCCCTCCTTGAAGCGAACGACTTCGCCTCCGGCACCAGCGGACGCAGTTCCAAACTCATTCATGGCGGGCTCAGGTATCTCAAGAACCTGGGACTCGGACTAGCGCGTGAGTCCTGCCAGGAGCGAAACCTCCATATTCGTTTGAACAAGCGCTTGGTGAGGCCCATACCGTTCTTGATACCACTCTATCGCGGACTCGGCGAGTCGCGTGCGGCGCTGCGCTTCGGGATGCTGGTTTATGAAGCCCTTTCCGGCTTCTCGAATCATCGATTCCACCGGTTCTTGGACCGTGAGGAGACACTCTTATTGGCGCCAGGTCTGCCTGTCGACAGGCTGACGGGAGGATGTTTGTATTACGACGCCGTGGTCAGCGACACGCGGTGGACGATGGAAATCATCAAAGATGGGGTTCGGCAAGGCGGTCTGGCTTTGAACTATGCGCCGGTGGTCAGCCTACGCAAGCAAAACAACAGCGTTGATGGTGCGCAAGTTGAAGACCGGATTGGCCATGGTTCTCACGAGATATCTGCACGCTCGGTCGTGAACGCCGCGGGAGTTTTTGCTGACCAGATCCGCCGGATGGACAGGCCGGAGGCGCCGCGGTTGATCCACCTTTCGAAAGGTACTCATCTGGTTTTCACTGAGCAAGACGTTCCGCTCGCGGTGACAACCGTGTTTAGCTCTCCCCTCGACGGTCGACCCTTATTTCTCATAAAACGCGACGGGTGCTATCTCTATGGCACGACAGACGATTGGGAGGAAGCCGATCCTTCGGAGCCACTGCCCGCCGCCCGGGATGTTGAGTATCTCCTCGAATCGATCCGTCGATTCATGCCTGAGGCGGGGTTGGATAGAACCAAGGTTCAATTTGTTTACAGCGGTTTTCGTCCGCTTTTCTCGCGTCCGAACAATGAGCGCGACCCTTCGCGGGCGAGCCGAGAGGATTATCTCGAGATCTCACCATCCGGCATGATTAGCGTGGTGGGAGGGAAACTTACTACGGCACGGATTACAGCCCTTCGCGTTCTCGAGCGCGTCCGCGAAAAGATCCGGTCGGCTTCAGCCTGGTCGCCCTGCCGAACCCACGAGCTTTCGATCGGCGGGACGAACGAAGCGGTGGCGGAAGGACTTTCGTTCTGGGTCCGCCAATGCCCCGGGCTCACCGATCATTTTCGCATCCTTTTCCAGCGTTACGGGCTGGATGCTCACGAAATCTGTCCCGAGGCCATGCGGATTTTCCTCGGCCGTCACCCGGACCCGCGCGCGGAACCAATCCGCGCAGAAGTCCAATACGTCTGTCGCCACGAGATGGTCTGCACTCTGGAAGACCTAATAGACCGTCGAGCCGGCTTCCTCTATTGGAACGCCGAGAAGCGCCTGGAGCGTCTTCGCTACGGAGAAAGAGTGATTCGAGAGGAGCTGAATTTGACCGAGTCAGAATTCGGGGAGCAATTTTCGGTTTACAAAGAACATCTTGAAAGGCTGCACTCATTGCCGCCCTTGTCATCAGTCTGACGCGGGCCAGTGCAGGGCGCAGCTCTTTCGAACTAGCTCTCTCCGACTACCGCCACTCTTCCGGCCCTTTCACCAGCTCCTTCCGCACGAGATTCAACTCCCAGCAGGCTATGCCTTCGCCATCAAGGGATGAACTTACGGTCAGAACCACCTTGACCGCGGGTACCCACTTCACATGGCGGCAGCCCCGGCCGCCGGCCCTGTCCCGGGCCACTGGACCCAGGCAACGAAAAAAATAGGGCGCTGAAACCCCGCCATGGGTGTATGATGCCGGACAGTTGGGAGCTAGCCCGGGAATACCACTTTACCCTTTCGGAGGCAGCCATGCGCCGCACCCGCTTTATCAGCCTTCTTTTCCTCGTTTGGGCGATCGCGTTCTTCTTCGTCCCCGACTTCCGCCAGAGCTTCCGAGCGCCGGTCATCAGCGCCGGGGCCGAGCCCGGGTACCTTATAGGAAGCCCGTTGCCTAATCAGATGCTCGAGCGGACCGCCAAGCTCGCTGAGCAGGGCCGCGATGCCCGGACGCTGGCGTTTGTGGCGCTGCGGTACCCCATCGGCGCGGAAGGCGCCCGCTTGGCGGACGAGGCCGTAGCCTTGGACCCGCAATACACGTGGATTTACTACAGCCTGATCCCTCTTTATCGGGAAAAGGGTAATCCCGTCTCGGATCAATGGACCGCCAAACTCCAAGCCTGGGACCCCGACAATGCCATCCCGTACCTGGCGGCCGCAGAGGGGATTAGCTACAAGAAGCGCGACAAATGGCCGAGTCCAGTGCAGATCGAAGCTCTGGCGAACGAAACCGAGTGGCGACTGGCGATGCAGCAGGCCTTCACCGCTCCGCGCTATGACTCGTACGCGCTGCGCCGGTTCAACCTGGAGCGGTCGTGGCTGATCGAGCACCGTCTGGCCCGCGCCGACCTCCTGCTCTGGTCGGTGGGAGGCTACCCCATCCCGAATCTCCTGAACATCCGCAACTACGACCAGTTGATGGTGAAGAAACTGGGCAAGGAAGCGGAGGAGGCCCAGAAACTTCCGGAGGCCCTTAACGACTACTGGGCCGTCGCTCACTTCGCTGAGCGCATGCAACTCTCGGGGATTTCCTTGATCGAGAAGCTGATCGCGGCCGCCGCCCAATTCGACGCTTATGACCACCTGGTCCCTCTCCTGCGCCAGATGAACCGCGCGGATGAGGCGGCCACCGTCGACTACGTGCGGACACAGATGCACCAACATTTGGAAATCCTCCAGGGGAAGGATCCTCTCGAGCAGAGTAGCAACTACAATTGGGCTGCATTGATGGAAAATCTGTTCGCAGGCCTGACCATGATCTTCGGCCTGCTCACGCTGCTCACGGTGGGATACGTCAACGCCAAACGATGGATCCGCCCAGAGAAGAAAGGCCGAATGTTCCAGTTCATGACGGTGGCGGAAAATTACATGCCGATCCTCTTATTCCTCGCCTGCGTCGCCCTCTACATCAGTTATTACCCGTTTGCCCAAAACTTCCACTACTACCTCACGGCGAATGGCGTCATTCACGATATTGAGCCACTCTTTTACAACGTCTATCCCGCGTTCGGGTTGAGGCCCGGGCGCCAGATCCTGCACTTCGAGGATCCCTTCCGGCCTTACGCTTTCTACGCCCTTGCCGGGCTGGTCGTTGTGATCATTTACGATGTGCTGGCCAAGCGCCGGGGGCCACAGCAGCAACAGTAGCAAGGCCTGGGTATCTGCCGATGCCCGACGACAAGGAAAAAGACGAGTTCCTGACGGCCCCGCTCGAGGACGCTCAGCGAACCACGCCGCATGGGACTCCAACCTCTTCGCGAGAAACGCCCCCAGAGCTCCCGGCTGGTTCCTTGCACGCCCTGCGCCAACGCTATGACATCCTGACAGAAGTGGGCCGCGGCGGCATGGGCATCGTTTACAAAGCCCGCGACAGCGAAACGGGCGCCGTCGTGGCTCTGAAAGTCCTCAGGCCAGAGATTGCTGCTGACGCGGCGGTGATCGAGCGCTTCAAGGCCGAGTTGCTTCTGGCGCGCAAGGTCACGCACAAAAATGTCTGCCGTATCTACGAGCTTCTGCGCTTCGGCGACGCCGCAGTCATCTCCATGGAGTACATCGAAGGGGAAAGCCTGCGCCAATTCCTCACCCGTTACAGCGCCGCCTCTATCCGCAAAGGAGTCGAGTGGGCCCGCCAGATTTGCCATGCGCTCTCCGAAGCTCATGGGCAGGGAATCGTGCACCGCGACTTGAAGCCGGAGAACATCGTCATCGACGGCCAGGGCAACGTGAAGGTGATGGACTTCGGCATCGCCCGCTCCATTGAGACGCCGAAGACTACCACCGGTATGATGATCGGCACCCCTGCCTATATGGCCCCCGAGCAGGCGGAAGGCAAGCCGACGGATTCTCGCAGTGACATCTACTCGCTCGGCTTGGTCCTCTACGAAATGTTCACCGGACAATGCGCCTTCCGCGCCGATACTCCAGTGGGGCTGGCCATCAAGCAAATCCACGAGACGCCGCCCACCCCACGTACAGTTGAACCCTACCTGCCCGGTTTCCTCGATCGCGCCATCCAGCGTTGCCTGGAAAAAGATCCGAGAAAACGTTTTCAGTCCACCGAAGAACTCGAATCCGCCCTCACGGAGAAGGGAACGGTCGAAGTAAGCGCCCCGCAGCCCGACTTGCCTCCCCACCTCCTCAACGGCCGCCGCAATGATTTCGCACTTGTCGTTCTTGGCCTGATAGGTCTGGCGGTCTTTGTCGCGCTGGCCCCAGTAATCAAACCAGAAGCAGGCATTCGAGTGCGGATGACGCGCGAAATGGTCTTCGAAAAGGCCGTGGAAGAATTGAATCGCCGCGGGTGGACTCCCCGTCCGAGTTCGTTGCTATCGGTCACGGTGGATCAAACTCCGTACGACTTTCTTGCCAAACGTCTTGGGTACGCATCGGCGCGGAGCGCCATCACTCGAGAATTCCCGCCGTTGCTTTATCAGGTCCAATTTGGCGAAGGTGGCATTCCCAACATGCTGAAATGGGATGCGACCATCGTATTCGAGCCCGACGGGTCCGTGCGTAGTTTAGAATTGCCGGTCGTGGGTTGGATTCCCAAAGGGGCGGGGCTTCCCCATGCGGATGCGCTTCAATTGGCGCAGCGTACCATCCAGCAAACTTTTGGAGAGGATGTTAGTGGCTTGGAAGTCGAAAGCGATGCTCCAGTGGAAGCGGAGGGCCGCCATGGGAACACCTTTCGTTGGTTGAAGCGCCACCCTACCGGAATCGAGTGGCATTTCCAGGCGGACATTTACGATCGCCCCACCCTTCTAAGAAAATCGTTTACGCTGCCGGAGGACTACCACCCGCCACGCCCATCCGTACACTCGCTTTATCTTATTATCGGATGGTCGTTGCTCGCGGTTGTGTTTTTCCTGGCACGTCGCCTTTGGTCACAAGTTCGGGCGCGAGGCGTTTTGGTTTTCTCGGCCCTTGCCCTGCTTGTTTCGACAGGATTCGCGGTGGGTCTTCCCTTCCCGATGATCTTCCTTTACTTTCTGATGGTACCGCTTATCGGGGTCGGCTTGGCCATTTGGCTCGTCATCCTCACACCCACCATCACCCACCTCGCTCAGCGTCCCTGGCCCTATCTCGTGGACAACTACTTGGCGCTAATCGACCTTCGGCCGGCGCCACGAGCCACGAGTTTGGCCCTGGTGCGGGGAATCTCGTGTGGTCTTCTGATTACGGGTTTCTCCTCGCTGCTGGTGCGGCTTGGGTTAGCCGCGCATTTGACGTGGCCGGAGTTGTCGTCCGATTTGACCATGGTGGTGATGAATTCTTATGTTCCCCCCCTGACCTTCCTGGCGTTTTTGTCAATGGGCACCGTGCACACCGCTTACGCGCTTGGCTTCTTCCTTCCCCTAGTGCGTCGCTGGACCGCGCTTCCCTGGCTTCTTGTGGTTCTGGGCGGAGTCATCTGGGTTGCTGGAAGCGATTTCACACTGCCTCTCGACTGGTTTCAACTATGTCTTCTGGTCACGGGGGCGGCGTTTTCCTGGGTGATGTTGAAATTTGACCTGCTTACTCTGTTGGCGGCACTGGGCACTTATCGTCTCTGGGATCATGGTTACGCCCTCACTCAAATTTTTCAAACCGTGGGCAACTTACAAGTCTGGTTCGCCTTTGGAATCTGGGCGGCGGTTCTTGCCTGGGCGGCGTTTGTCGGCTTCCGCCCGCTGTGGGAGCGGCTGCGCTGGCGGCTGGCGGAAATGTTTGGCTGAGGGCTCGATTTCTATGATGAGGTCCAATTCGTTTTCTTGCAGGCAGTCTTCTGCGGCGCGGTCTTTCTCCGCTACGGCCTCCTGGCCACACTCAGCGCCGCCTTCACGATTGAAGTCGGCCTCTTGGCCTTCCCGTTTCTGGAAATCTTCCAGAATATCGATCCCCTGCCTTATGCCATTCCTGTCTTTCTGTGGTTCCTGCTCCTGCTGGCCGCCCCCGGCATCTATTTCCGGCCCCATGTGACCGGCGCCTTTCGGCGCGTGGCGGCAGTATTCGAGTGAGCCCGGTTCGTCACAGCCATCCCCTCGCCAGGCAACTCTTCCAGGAAGAACAATGCATTTCATCCGTTAGCCGACGGACAAAGCCGCGGGGCACGCAAAGAAAAATAAAGCAGTCATTCTTTGCAAGCTTGGCGCTTTGGCGTCTCCGATTTCTGGAGTCCGGTAGCGAGAGGCAAAGAGGGAGAAGATAAACCAATTTGCTGACCCCGAAAATCGCAAATCACAAATCACCCGATGGCCCGATCGCTGGGAAGTCTGCTACACTCAATCCCTACAAGGCAGTACAACAAAAGTACCTCCGAGGGCAGGTCCTGACGATGAGATTGAGATTTTTATTGGGGCTCGTGACGCTAGCTTGCGTCAGTGCCTCGGCGCAAACCGCGCTGCTCCACCATCACGCGCCGGACTCCGGGGCCAAGTTTCGAGACCTTCCCCCGCCCCCATTGATGCAAGGGATTGGCGAGGCCAGCCTGAAAATCACTACCAGCTCCGAGCAAGCCCAGGCTTATTTCAATCAAGGGCTCAAACTCCTGCACTGTTTCTGGGATTTTGAGGCCTACCGCGCCTTCAAGGAGGCCGCGCGCCTGGACCCTTCCGCAGCCATGGCATACTGGGGTGAGTATGAAGCTCTGAAAATGAGCGGGCGGCACGGAGGCATCCAGGAGGAAAAGGACGCCGCGCTTGCCAAGGCCAAGTCGCTTGCCGACCATGCTTCCGATCATGAACAGTTGTACATCCGCGCGGCCGAGCATCAGGACAAGGCAGACGATTCCGATGACTCAGGCGCTTACCGGCAGATCATGGAAACTCTGATCGATCGCTACCCCGACGATTTGGATGCCCAAGCGTTCCTGGCTTTGGAAGAGATGGGCGGCTACAAAACCAATGGGCGTCCACGCGAGGGCGAGGTTTACTCCCAAGCCCTTCTGCGCAACCTGCTGGCGGCGCATCCTGACAACGCCGCGGCCAATCACTACTGGATTCACGCCATGGAAGACAGTTCGCGGCCGGAAGAGGCGCTGCGGAGCGCCGACGTCCTCGGGCGCCTGGCGCCCAACTCCGGCCACATGGTTCACATGCCGGGCCATATTTATTGGCGAGTGGGAGATTACGAGCGGGCACGGCAGTCCTTCATCGCTTCCGTGCGCGTTGACGAAGCCTATATGGCGGCTCAGCAGATACACCCGGATGAGGATTGGAACTACGCCCACAATCTCGCCTATTTGATCGCCGCGTGCGCGGAAGCGGGCCGCTATCAGGAAGGATTGGAGTGGGCTGCGAAACTGCGCGGCATGCCGGCTCCGACTGGAATGACTTCCGCCCGCTTTGCGGTTTGGGCCGGAGGGAGCGTGGCTCGCCTGCGCATCCGGTTCGGCGACTGGAAGGCCGTGGAGAGTGAAGCCGTCGAGTTCGGAACCAATGCGAAGGAGGCCAGTCCGGCAGCCAGGGATTACGCCGAGGGCCTCAGCCTTTACGCCAAGGGCATGGCCGCCGTCGAACACGGCGACGCAAAGCCGGCGGCAAAACAGTCGGAAGCTCTCGACGCATTGCTCTGGCGGCTGGAAGCGTCCAAGTCCAAAGAAAAGGACGAGGACAAGGATAAAGACAAGAGCCATGAGCCGCAGGAGGATGATCCTAGCGAGGTGCTGAATATCCTGGGCACGATGTCGCTCGATCTGCGCGCCAACATCAAAAGCCTTCAGGGAGAAGATGCGGAGGCCCTGAAGCTTTTCGAGAAAGCCCTCGAAAACGAGAAGGACCTCGGCTACTCCGAGCCACCGCACTATTACCGTCCGGAACAGGAGAGCCTTGGCGACGCGTGCTTGAAAAACCATCAGTGGGAAAAAGCTCGCGACGCCTTCCAGCAAGCATTGAAACAGCGGCCCAAAAGCGGCCACGCTCTCTACGGGATTGCCCGGTCGTACGCGTTGGCTGGCGATGCGCCCAAGGCGGCGCAAGCTTACCAGGACTTTCTGGCAAGCTGGCAAAACGCCGATCTGGACTTGCCTCAAATCAAGCAGGCCAAGAGTTGGCTCGCAGCTCACGCGCCGTAAGGTTGCGGCGCCGCGCCGCCGAAGTGGCACGGGCGACCTGTCCCGATCCATCGGGGTCCCGCCCGTGAAGTCATGGCCAAGATGGCCATGCCACATCCCAACGGCGTTGACGATCGACCACTCGAAAAGCCTAATATCCTGAAAAATGTGCCTCACTGCTTCGAAGCCGGACCGAAGTGCACCGGAAAACGCCCTCGACGCTGAAGGACGCGGGCCGTCGCGTTTATGGCTGTACGGAATCTGGGCCGCCATGGCGGCGGGGCTGATGGCGTACGCGCAAACCCTGGCTTTCACCGACGACGAAGGATTCCACCTGCTCGCTGCGCAACTGATCAAGGGAGGCATGCGTCCCTACCTGGACTTCTGCTTTCCCCAGACGCCGCTCAATGCTTATTGGAATGCTTTCCTGATGCGGCTCTTCGGAGAAAGCTGGCGTGGTCCTCACGCTTGGGCGGCGCTTGAAACCTCGGCAGCAACCGTGTTGGCGGCGCAATTCGTCCTCGCCCGGCTTCCGGAGCGCGCTTGGCGCGTGGCCGGCGCGATTGCCGCCACCGTGATGATTGGCTGCAATATCAATCTGGTGGAATTCGGGCCGTTGGGGCAGGCCTATGGCATTTCTCTGTTTACCACCGTATGCGCTTTTCGCCTTGCGGTGGCCGCGGTGGAGCGGCGCGGCTGGTGGCTGGCCGCCGCGTGCGGCGCTTTCGCAGGAGCTGCAGCAGCATCTTCTTTGATCGCCGTCGCCGTGGCGCCGGTGCTTGTGATTTGGATTTGGCGGAGCGATCGCGCCGGAGGCCGATGGCGCAAGGCGGCGGCCCTCGCCGGCGGAGCGGCGATTCCCTTCCTGCCGGTGCTTTGGCTGGCGATACAATCACCTTCGGTGGTTTGGTTTAATGTCGCGAAATACCAACTCCACTATCGAGTGGTCTACTGGCCCGATCCTCTGACTCACGACCTGGATACCCTGACGGCCTGGCTCGCCGACCCGCAATCGCTCTTGTTAGGATTGCTGGCGATCTTCGGCGTCCTTTACATCGCCAAGCGCTCGGGCTGGACTCGAGAGCGCCGCGCGGAATTTTACCTCTGCGGCTGGCTGGCATTAGGAATCGCCGCAGAATTGGCCTTTGCGCATCCTACCTTCGGGCGCTACTTCTGCCTGGTGACTCCCTTTGCGGGAATCCTCGCGGTTCCGGGTCTATACGCCATCGGCTCGCGCGTGCTGCGACCCGACAGGCCGTTCTGGCCGGTGTTGATTCTCAGCATCATTTGCGCCGGCGCATTGGCGCGCAGCATCTGCGACGACGCCAGTGATGCCTATAACTGGAAGGATTACGAAGCCGTAACACGGAAGCTCTTGGAAGTAACACCTCCCGGCAAGCAGAGTTTCACCGAGGAGGAAATATATTTCCTCCTGAAGCGCCGCCCACCCTCGGGGATGGAATTCGGATACTCGCATAAATTAAAGCTTTCACCCGCCGAGCTGGCCAAGCTGCATATTACTCCCGAGGACATGCAGAAACGGCAATTAGCTGCCGGCGCTTTCGCAAGCGCTGCCACCTGCGATGACGATATGGTCGCTGAATATTCCCTCGTACAAACTTTTCATCAAAAGGCTGATACGCACGGCTGCTCGGTTTATTGGGATTGGGCGCGGCCCGCTCCAGCAGAGAAGTAGATTGAAACTCCACGCGCCTGGTAATCCCGCAATCGCGCCGCGCTCACTGCCTACTGCTTACTGCCTTCTGCCTACTGCCGACTGCTCTCCACCAGCTCCCCCCGCATCACGGTGACAGCCTGGCCGCCGAGCTTTACTCGATCGCCCACCAAGCGGACCCTCACCACGCCGCCGCGCGCCGAGGCCTGGTAAGCGACGAACTCGGTTTTGCCGAGGTGTTTCGCCCAGAACGGTCCGAGCACGCAGTGCGACGAGCCGGTTACGGGGTCTTCGTCCACCCCCGCGCCCGGCGCGAAGAAGCGGGACACGAAATCGAATTCTCCGCCCTCGGCTCGCGCCGTCACGATCACTCCGCGCGCCTTTGTCCGCTTCAGCAGGGTGAAGTCAGGATCGAGATTTCGCACGGTTTGCTCCGAGTCCGCCTCAACCAGATAATCAAATTGGCTCTTGCCCACATAGCGCGGCGTAATGCCCAGCCCGCTCACCAATTCGTCCCAGGGTGTGGCGGGCTCCTCCGGCTTGGCGGGAAAATCGAGCTCGATCCAATCGCCTTTCCGCTCCGCAGTGAGCAAACCACTCAGCGTATGGAAGCGCGCCTGCTCGTCCGGTCTGAGCACGCCGGTCTCCCACAAAATGTGGGCGCTGGCCAGGGTCGCGTGTCCGCACAACTTCACTTCAACCTTAGGCGTAAGCCAGCGCAGATTGAAGCCGTCCTCCTTCGGCAGCAGGAAGGCCGTTTCCGACAGGTTCATCTCCCGCGCCACATCACACATCCACGCTTCGGGGGGTGGAACGGTCAGAATGCAAACCGCCGCCGGATTCCCCGCGAATGCCCTGTTGGTAAACGCGTCCACCTGGAATATTGTTTGGCCCATGGCTTTGTCCTTTCGCTGCCCCGGATAACACTGTGAAGATGCGCTGTTGGCGCGAATCTCGGCCCTCCCATGGCGAAAAGATACGAGCTGTTTCTTCAAGCTCTCGCCCTGCGAGGTGTTAGTAGTTTCTTGACAAAGGCCCCAGCATCCTCGTCACCAACTATGACACCGGCGTCGCAAACCACAAGCCCGATCGAATTAGCGACTACTGCTTCCATTTAGTTTTGAGTTCTCACCATTCTAGGGGACCGATATGGACTGAGTCCCCCTTGGAAACACTTGAACCCATGACTACCTTAAGGTCGCTAGAGCTACCCGCAATGACGCGCACATTCTTAAGAACCCACCTTCTCACACCCGGGAAAGTGATCTCGACGTTGTAGGTGCCGAACGTGACATCATTGAGTGCGAACCGCCCGTCCATATTGGACTGACCTATAATCTCCTCCCCGGTTTCCTTGTTTTTAAGCCGGATGCTCGCTCCAGCCATCTCGGAACCCATACGATCTGTTAGCCTTCCCCTAATCTGCTTTCTCACCTGACGCGGAGGAGTTGGGGGTACGGCTGACGCGTCCAATGGGACCGCCATTACCGGCAGCCCGCTGGACGTCCGAACGTCCAATGTGGGTTCGAGATTGATCACATCGTTTCCGGTAATATTCAGACCATTTCGAACCCATTTCTTAAATCCGGGGGAAATGACCTCAGTGGTGTAGACACCAGGGGGAAGGTCATAAACAGCGATCTTACCGTCGCATGTGCCCAACCCAAGGATAGCCCCCGTAGCGTTTTTCTTCATCACCCGCACCGTCGCATCGGGGACTATCGCTTCACTTCGGTCCGTTATGATGCCTTTAATCCGTACCGGCGGTTTGCGCACCCGGGAAAAAACACTCAGCGCCATTCCCCCATTGTTGTCGCCATCGCCCATGTGCACCCTAAAGGTAGTGAGACTGTTCTCCGTAAGTTGAATGTGCTTCCGAACAACCGCCCCTAATCCCGTAGCAGTAACCTTTACCGTGTAGGCGCCTGGTGAGAGGTCATCAATCTCGAACTGTTCCCCTTCCTTGAGCTGTTTCGTGATTCTCGCCTGGGATTGCTCATTAGTAACCTGCGCCATTACGTCGGAACTGACCTGTCTACTCCGGGTTACCGTTCCTACGATTAATGCTCCCGGCCTCCGCGTCCACAAAGGGGCGGGTTGATCCTGCCAGCTCCGCGAACAATCTGGGTAAGCGCTCAATTGGACATCTAGATGAGCAACACCGCTCTCCGTCACGTGAATACCTGATAGCGTCCTCCCGATCAAACCACGGCTATTGACCTCGACTGTGTAGGTACCTAGTGCGAGGTGACTTACGGCGAATTTCCCGCGGGTAGCACTCAATACAGCCATGATCGACTTCGACTCCTCATTGATGACCCGAACCTCTGCACCTGAGACCAATCCTCCACGCGCATCTGACACGGTACCCGTTATCCACCCTTCACCCGTCTGCGCCGAGGAAGGAACAGTTACGGCACAAGAAAAGGCCCCGAGTAAAACGCACATAAGAAAACTGAAAACGCGCAAGGGTGTGCCCTGTGAAGCATTATCACGGGGTGCTGGTTTAAGCTCAATTCCATTCCTGCTCGACCGTGGCACATTCATTTGCAGCCCTCGACCGGAGTTCCAGGCGATACATACAGGCTCGGTTTCAACCGTCTCCGGTGTCATCCGATGCCCGCCAACAATGCTTTATTACTTGCCCCCTTTCAGATGCGTTTCGAAAAACTCCGCGGCGGCGTGGTAGGCGGTGAGCCAGTGTCCGTCCGTCAGGAAATCGTGCACCTCGTCGGGGAAGACGATCTGCTGGAACTCCACGCCTTGTTTTCGCAGCGCTTCCACGAGCTGCACCATATTGGCGAAGGCCACGTTGCGGTCGTCGTCGCCCTGAATCAGCAGCACAGGCGAGCGCCACGTCTTCACATCCGCCAGCGGCGAGGACTCATAGGCCACCCGCGCCCATTCCTCGAGCTTTTGGGGATTCTCCGCGCGCAGCGTATGCGGATACTCCAAATTCCAGTCGTGTACGCCGTGAAAATCAACGCCGCAGGCAAACAGGTCGGATGCCCGCGCCAGCCCCAGCGCCGTCAGGTAACCCCCATAGGAGCCGCCCCACAGGCCGATGCGGGCGGGGTCAACATCCGGGCGCGAGCGCAAGTACAGGCCCGCTCCTTGCACGTCGTTGAACTCGCTCGCGCCGGTGGCGCCGTAATTTAGAGCTTCGCGAAATTCCATTCCATAACCAGTTCCACTGCGATAGTTCACGGAAAGCATGATGTATCCACGGCTGGCAAGATATTGATTCAGGGCATAGGCATTGTAGTAATACTGCATGTGGTGCCAGCCGAGGAGCATTTGCTGGCGCGAGCCTCCGTGGAAGAAGACCACGGCGGGATGCCGCTCACCGGCCCGCGCGTTGGCAGGAAGAAAGGTCTGGCCGTGAAGCTTCAGCCCATCCGCGGCGGTGAGAATCACCGGCTGAGGCTCAACCAACTGCGTGGCGGGAAAATCCTTGGGTATCGATTCTGTGGCAAGGTCGCGTATTGTCCCATCCGGCTCCAGCAGCGCGGGCCGCGCCGGCCAGCGCGCGTCGGAGCGCAGCAGGGCGATGTGCTGACCGTCACTCATGACCACCGGCGCCCACTCAATCCCCTGCCCGCTCGTCACCCGCGTGGGCTTGGCGCCGCCTGTCGCTTCTCTCCACAGGTGCCGCCGGTCGCTGTCATCTTGATTGGAAGTGAAAACCACTTCGCGGCCATCGGGTGCAAGCACTATGTTTTCGACTTCAAAATCTCCCGGGGTCATCAAAGTCGCCGGGCCACCGCTGAGCGGCACGGAATAGAGGTGGGTCCAGCCATCACCTTCCCAGGGAAAGATGAGCCGGTCATCTGCCGACCAAAGCAATTGCCGTTCGGTCGCAAGAGCATGAAAGACGCTTCCCCGCCCTTCGCGTGCTCTCCAAACCTCCCGGCCTGCGCCCGTCGCTAAGTCGGCAACGCGAATTGACCATGGGGGGCCGGCACGCTTGGGACCAAACTCTCGCGGTTCGGGTGTGGCCGGGAGGCGCAGAAAGGCGACCTGCTTGCCATCCGGCGCCCACACCGGCGCCTGGTCACGGTCCACACTTGGGTCAAGATAGTCCAGACTTTTTTGGGCAAAATCGTAAACCCCAATGAAACTGTGATCCTCACGCGCACTCACCATCGCCAGCTTGGAGCCGTCCGGAGACCATCGCAGAGACTCGGCCTTCCCTCGCGCGTGAATAAGTTGCGCCGGCTTGTCGCTGCCATTGAGCTTCGCCAACCAAACTTGATCCTTGTAAATGAAAGCTACGTCATCGCCTTTGGGCGAAACGGCGGGAGAATGCCCTTCCCCCAATTTTCGCGGGGGGGCGCCCGCCAGCGCCACCACCCAAACATCCTGCTCGACGCCCTGCGGATAGCTGCGCGGATTCGGCGCCTCCCGCAGCCACTCGAAGTCCCCCCCGCGCGCGTAAACGATGGCGTGAGCGTCGGGCGTCCAGGCGAGCTCGGCGATTTCCTGTCCGTCGTCCACGGTGTAGGAAGTCAGCGCTCGCGCCTTGTAACCCGGTGGGGCCGCCACCCAGATATTCCGCACCCCGCGCGCGTCGAACACCCACGCGACCGTGCCATCCACCGGCGCCGCCACCAATTCGCTAGGAAACGGCGCGCTCATCACCTGCTCGAGCGTGAACGGTTGCTTCTGGCCCGCCGCTGGAACCAAACTCGCAGCCGCCGCCAGAAAAACTGTAAGAACATATTTCCTCATTGCCACCCTCGCACGACCGGAATTCTTGTGTTCGCGTTAACGTGGCGACAAGTATACAGCGCCGGGTAAATCGGGTCACCGACCACTCTGAGGGTCGGGCCAACAGGCCATCGGACCATCGGATCATCGGGCCATCGGATGATTGGCGATTGGGGATTGATGATTTGCGATTTTTGAGTTTCGAATTTCGATTTTCAATTTCTGAAGTCCGCAAATTGGTTCATGTTCTCACCTGGCACCGCCGATAACCGATGCGAGGTAGTGTGGGCGGCCGAAATGATCGTCGAACCCTGGCACTCCGACCGCAATCTCCCCTCATCTTGGGATTCGCTCCTGCCGATAGCCGATGCGGGACAGTGTGGGCGGCCGAGATAATTGTCAATCCATGGCGAGCCGACGGCTTTCTTCCCTCATCTTGAGATTCGCTCCTGCCGATAACCGGTGTGGGATAGTCTGTCACGTGCCGGGCTTGCTATCGGCGCCGCTCATGCCCCCGTCTTCCCGAGCAGCCGTAGTGGACATCACCCTACCTTATCTCCTCACCCAAATCCCGAATCCCGATTTCCGCCGCTTACACCTAAGAAACCTACAACTCTTTTCCTTTCATCAACATCATGGAAAGACGGGTTTAACTCCTTTGTTTTCATTAATATCATGGAAGGGCAGAAAGCAGACATTTTTTCTACATTTGATTTCAATCACTTAGCGCAGTTTGCCCCCTTTTTTTCACCCCCTTTTTTTTCCACGATCGTGGGTCGCCGATAATTTACTAACTATCTTGTTTTCAATGAGATAGATTTTTGCAGGATTTTTGCTTTTCATCGCTAACACCTCTTGTTTCTGGTACATCATGGAAAGGCGCGCTATTTTATAACGCCGGCCCTAAAATCGCCCTATAAATACCCCTAACCTATTTCGTTTCTAGTACATCGTGGAAAGCCGCGTTATTTTGCAGCGCCAGCCTTTAAATCGCCCCCTAAATACGCCTAACCCATTTCGCTTCTGACATATCGTGGAAAGTCAAGCTATTCTGCAAAACCGCCACCTAAACACGCCTAACCAATTTTGTTTCTGATACATCGTGGAAAGGCGCGGTTTTTTCTAAAGCATTCATCCGACGGTCATCACATTTCACCGTCATGAGAAGGCCCGCCATCCTCTCGGCAGTCAATCACCAAGTTTCAGCGTTCCGCCATCAGCAATCGCCAATCGTCCAAGGGCAATCGGCAATCCCGAGCCCCGGCTCCTGGCGCCTAACACCTGTTCTAGTCTACATGCAGGTACTCGCAGTGTCAAGTAGAAAATAAGATGATAGTGCAAGATACATAAATTAGGACAAAACGTCACGCATGCCGTCCAGACAATTCCGCTAGTCAAATTGATTAGACATAGCCTCAAGAGCCGAGGTCCCCGGCGCCTCGGCGAGATGAGGTAGGGCCGAGCGGCGCTCGGCTTCGGGAGTCTGCTCCAAATAGTCGTTAACTTAAGGGAAGCCTAAGGAACCCCCACGGTCACGATGCTGAGCAAGCCGAAGAAGGAAAGTCTGTGCTACTACAGGCTTTAGACCATTGTTTAGCCCCTCGGGTTGGATGTAGCTTTAGGCTGAATTACCATGAAAAAGCCGGTGAAATGGTATTGGTTGTTTGCCCGGTTCTTGGGAATCACAACCTGCCCCTTCAACGGGTCACCGAAAACATAATCCGTCGGAGTCTCTGCGAGAACGGCGATGAAATGACCGACTCCGTGCCGAAGGGTTACACCGGCGATGGCCCGAACAGGAATCCGGCCCGAGATGTCCCGCACATTCATGAATTGAACGGCAAATCCACGTCGGCGAAATGCTCTTGCAAGGAACCAATTCTCCGTTCCGCCTGTGGAGGTAAAACACTCCTTTGCCAACTCTTCTTCTGAAGCTTCCCGCCCAAAAGACCTGAGTATGGAAGCAGCACTGGCTGGACCACAAGTTGAAGGCGTGCTTTGGAGGCAAACGTCACCAGTCCATTGATTCTTGAAATGGCTGAAATCAACAGATGCGAGGATTGGTTTTATGAACGGGACCATGAGAACGATAGTAAGCACTACCGGGGCCGAAAGCCTTCGAGAAACGCTGTCTTTGGGCTCGGTCGAATGAAGGATTCCAGCCATAAAACCAAGCCCGGCAGCAGACAATTCACTATAAGGCATAGCTCGGAATTCGCAAAACCAGACAGCGTTATCATAGAGGTGGAAGTAATAAACCACCATGAGCACGCCGGGAAGCGCAAGGATTACACTGCCAAAGAGCAGCAGACTGCTACTAGGTGGACGGACAATTCTTTTTCTTAGTAGGATACCAACCGTGAAGAATACAACTGCTAATCCTAACGTGGGTACGAAGAGGAAATTTGGATTCATTTATTCCCGGATTTCCGGTTTCGACTTACTGCTCGTGCGCATCATACGCTTCCCCTGCCCTCAACACAACGAACCTGCCGCCCCCGCCATCGGAGCCACCAACTGTGACGTGCAAAAGGCACGCCGGGCTCCTTCTCCCCCCACCAGTGGCCTGGCGCTTTCAATTTGCCCGGGCTTCGCTGTAGACGCCGCGAGATCGTGGCGAACGTGGGCCGGAGATCGTGGCGAAGGGCGCGTTGCACGGGAGGTCGTGGCGAAGGGCACACCCACAGACAAAAATGCGCCGGCCTAACGGAAAGCTTCCGTGAGGCAAGCGCGGCCACAGGGCCACAACCTGAATTCTTTCTTGCCCGTTTACACGATAAGGAGTATAGAGCGGCTGAGGTCAGGACCCAGGAATCAGAATGAACGCGGCAAATCCCCGGCGCTTCCAAGAAGTTTGTCTCCACAAGTGGGGCCAGACTGAAAAAGTCTTACCCCTTGAACCAGTACTTTGTCTTCTCCGTCCAGCTTGATTTCGGGTAGCGGCGATGGAGTAACTCAAAGGCGGCCTTGGAAAGCGCGCCCGTCTCCTGGTCCGTGCATCCATAGCGGGTTGATCTTACAGCCAGCGCCAGCGCTTCGGGGACGCGAGGGTCTTCAGGATGCATCTTGGCCCAGGCCACTGCCTCCTTGCTCAAATAATCCGGCGCCGGACCGAGATTCACCAACTGAAGTAATTCCCGGGCAACCTCTGCACGGTCCTTTGCCGTCAAGAATGCCGGAGGCTTGACCTGTCCCCCTGCATAGATTTCCTGAAACACAGGGTTCACTGGAGGCCACAGGTTCAACAGGTCCGGAGGCTTGGGATATTGGAAGTTCGCCCCTATGGGCGCACGGGGATAAGTGCACGGAGGTCCACCTTGATCCCACCAGTTCTGCCGGAAGTCATCGATTTGGTCATTCGGCGTCATCCGTTCCTCCGTAGTAATGAAAGGACGCAGACCGGGAAATCGAAGGGCGGTAAGGGTCGCGGCGAAACGTCGCGCCTCAGCCGTTGTCGCTGCATCGTATGCCTGAACACTGGCAGTGAGAGCAGGATCGAAAGTTTCCACCTCCGGCGCGAGCGCACGGGCGACAGTAAAATTGCCGAGCAGAGTGGCGCGCGTCCAGGCGGCGAGGGCGATTTGATGGCGAAGCTTTTCGGACAGCTTCGGACTGCGCACGGCTTTCCCCAAGGTGGCGACAGGCAGGAAGCGGTTCAGAACCACCAGTGAATCGTCATCGAACCGGGGAGAGTCCATGTCGTATTGCCCGAACGCGGGCGACAAATCCACCTCGGGCAACTGTTGCCCCGAGTTCAAAGTGGTAATGGTGGCCGGATCGCGTGGCGCGTTTTCGAACATCTCATCAAGGTTTTGAGCAAGCTCGAAGCGGAGAGCGCGAAGCAGGTTCGCGGTCGACGGTGGGGTGGCATAGAACTGGCTCAAATGCTGGATTTTCAGGTGCGCAAGACGATCGCGCGCCTCCTTGTTCTTACCTTGGAGTACCAGTAACCGTAAGGTGTGGAACGTCACCGAATCGTAGGCGGGCGACGAGGGAGAAACCTGGCCTGCCGCCACCAGCAAATCGGAAAGCTCAGGGCTGTTGGGGTCTGCCTTGGTTAGCGCCGCGACGAGCCAGGCTGGGGAATGGGTGGTTTTCCACCTTTCCAGGGAATGATTGTAAGCCTCGGCGGTGTCCAGCCGAAGGGTCAGCATCCAGTCAAGAAGCGGGCTTTTCGCGCGTGCCCCCGCAAACTTGGTGTACAGACTGCTGTCAATAAGCCACCCCTGGGGAGAGTATTGTTCCCCCATCGCCCGGGTGAACAGGAGCCGAAAATCGATCAAGTCCTGCTTCAGGTCAGGATCAGGAAACGACCGCATCAAGTTGTTGGCCAACTCCGCAAGCCGCTCGTCGGGGTGCAGACGAAATTCAATGAGGCCCCGCAATTGATCGGCAGCGTGATGGTAGGAGGCAAGGTGAGGGTCGGCCAGCACGGACTCAATTTGCGTCTCGGCCTGGCCAAACGTGGCAAGATCCGGCTGCCACTTGTCCGTCACCGTAGCCTTCCGCACCAATGCCCTGGCCACGAGATATGGGGCAATGGTGCTCCAGGGAGATGACGCATCCTGGGCGATCATCCGAAAGGCGGCGATAGCCTCGTCATACTCGCCCGCATAAAAGTACGCTGCCGCCTGCTGGTATGCGCGGTCCGCACGAGCGATCGCTGGGGCAGAAGGAGGCAAATCGCCGGGAATCGTTCCCACGGCACCGCAATTCCCGAACACCGTCTTCTGGGCCGCAATCCAGTTCTGGACAATCCCACTCGACTCGCCAAATTGCTGCGTTCGCAGCATGAGCGTATTGAGTGCCTCGTGAAAGGCCCCTTGGGGACAATTGAGGAATTGCGAGTAGAGCACCGTGTTCGATTCGTGCAAGGCGATTTCCCGATAAATCCCGGCCCCCGGTTGGTAATTGAAACTCCATCTCAAGGATCGTGGCTCTTCAGGTCTTTCCTGACCGGTTGCCGAAGCCCATTCCTGTTCCCAGTCGTGGGGAGATTCCAGGGTCTCAGCCGGAGTCACGCGTTGAGGGCCGGTGAGCCGCACATCGCCGCGCCAGAGGGCCTCATCCTCCGTGGGCCGCACGGGAAATCCCGCCAGGTTCCGGTAGGCCACGTAGAGGTAGGTACTCCCGTAGGTCGGTTGGATGACTCCCAAGTTTCCGCGCGCATACGAATCGATGGGCAAGTCGGGATGCAGGGTGTTGATGAAGACAGGATAGGGCATGAAGGCTCCTGGATTACACGCGCGCACGAATCGTGTGAGAAACGCCGCCGCGATGACCGCGAGGGCGGCGAAGGTTAATCCAAACGTCCTTTTCATCGATTCTCCCCCAACCGGGAAATGTGACGGCTCAGCCCCAGGCAGGCTGATTGTTAATTCTTGATGATTACTACCTTGTTAAAGGTTGCCTTCGTCCAGGTATTGGGATTGAAAATGTACAACCGGCGGCCCGCCGGCAGTTGGGGAACAAGCTCATCGGTGCTGATCCCGACGCTCTGGCGGCAAAGAGGTTCCTCGAAGTCCTCCCCTTCCTCGAGACGAAGCAGGATGGAAGCTCGATCGGGGCCCATCCGAAACAACATCGGCACTGCTTCGTCGATCGGCAGGTGTGCAATCCAGTCGTCTCCTACGCACCAGGAGCCGAGCGCGGTGATGGAGAGCGGATACTGTCGCGGCAGGCGCCGCCGAAGCTCCATGAGCAGATTTCGGTAAAAGTCCCGCTGCGAGGCGGTGGCGTCAAAGTCAATTTGCACGGCCTTGGCATCCGGGAATTGGGCAAGGGAAGCAAGTGCGGAGGCGGTTTCGCGGGCCTGTTGGGGTGAAAGGCTGGGAGGCGAACCGGCGTCGGTTTCGATTCGAGCGCAGGCCATCACCCATGTACCGGCGGGAACTTTGAGGCCGTTCAAGTTCGGCTGAACGAATACATTTTGGCCCGTGAGCTGAATCGTCTTCACCAGGTAGGACACGCCGACGCGCTGAGGATTGATGAAGCTGAGGTCCTCCGGGCGCTGCCACGCCCATAAGATCACCGGAGGCCAACCGGCACGAACCGGGGCTGCCGCTGACCGGCCCTCAGCCGGCTGGCTCCCGCCGGGCATGCGTGTCGATCCGCAAGCAAGAGCGAAGAGCAGACCCGCCATCAGCGTCGCAACAGGAACAACTCGCATCGCCCAAAAACATTATGCCCGCTCTCCCCTCGGGTCAAGCCCATCGCCCGCACCGCATCTTCCTCGGCGGCGTCCGGTGGGGATAAGGTCGAATGCTGCGCCCCACATACGGCCCGAATTGTTTGGCAAAAAAACAAGAGTTCACGAGATTGTAATACAGCGGGTTCATGCTGGTTTGCCTGGAAAATTGGGGATAACATGGCTCACGTGAACGAGCCCGAATCACTCGCTGTTGCCACCTTGCTTGAGCAGTATCGGTCCGGATCGCTGCGGCCGACCGACGTCATCGACGCCATCTATCAGCGCATCGAGGGCGGTGACGACCGCGTGTGGATCAGCTTGGTTTCCCCCGATGAGGCGCGCGCGCGGGCGAATGATCTCGAGGCCAAATCGCGTGACCTGCCTCTCTACGCTGTGCCCTTCGCGGTTAAAGACAACATCGACGTCGGCGGCATGTCGACCACGGCAGGGTGCCCGGAATACGCCTATATTGCGCCCCGGACAGCATTCGTGGTGCAGCGGCTGCTCGATGCCGGAGCCCTGTTGATCGGCAAAACCAATATGGATCAATTCGCCACGGGCTTGGTGGGGGTGCGTTCTCCTTATGGAGTGCCGCGCAACCCCTTTGACGAACAGTACATTCCCGGCGGATCGAGCTCGGGTTCGGCGGTCGCGGTGGCCACCGGCTTGGTCAGTTTCGCCCTGGGCACCGATACGGCGGGTTCGGGCCGAGTGCCGGCGGCGTTTTGCAATATCGTGGGATTCAAGCCCACGCGCGGGCTGCTGAGCAACAAGGGAACGGTCCCCGCCTGCCGCTCTCTCGACTGCGTTTCCGTGATGGCCTTGACTTGCGCGGATGCTGCGGCCGTTGCGCAGGTCGCGGCGGCTTTCGATCCTGACGACCCGTTCAGCCGGCCCGCGCCTCACCCCGAGTTGGCGATGGAAGCCGCTGCGAGCTTCCGCTTCGGCATTCCCCAAGAGGCGCAAATGAAGTTCTTCGGAAACGCCGAAACCCCCAAGCTTTTTGATTGTGCCCGGCGGGACCTGGAGGCGTTGGGCGGCGTCGCCTTCAGCTTCGACTATGAGCCTTTTTGGGAGGCTGCGGCTCTGCTCTATAGCGGCCCTTGGGTAGCGGAGCGCTGGGCCGCGCTGGGGGAGTTCGTGACCTCGCACCCTGAGGCGATCCATCCCGTCACGCGGCGCATCCTGGAAGCGTCAAAGGAGTACACCGCTGCCGACGTATTCCAAACGGTTTACAAGTTGGCATCTCTCCGGCGTCAAGTGGAGTCCACCTGGAAAAAAGCCGATATCCTTCTCCTTCCCACCACGGGCACCACCTACACCGTGGCAGAAATCGAAGCGCACCCCATCGCCCTCAATTCGAATTTAGGGTACTACACCAACTTCGTGAACCTCCTGGATTGCTGCGGCGTGGCGGTGCCGCACGGATTCACCCAGGCCGGCCTGCCCTTTGGCGTTTCACTGATCGCTCCGGCTTGGCGCGACGGTCTGGCCCTTTCCGTCGCCGAGCGCTTGCATCGCGCCGCGGGTATTCGGCTGGGCGCGACGAACGCCCGCGTGTCCGTGCGAGGGCGGGATCCCAACCTCGTGTCATTGGCGGTGGTGGGAGCGCACATGCGCGGCCAGCCGTTGAATCAAGAATTGCGATCCTTGGGCGCACGCTTTGCCCGCGCCTGCCACACCGCCAATGAATATCGCCTCTACGCGCTGGAAGGAACTCTCCCTCGCAAACCGGGGCTGGCTCGCGTGCCCAATAAAGGCGCAGCTATCGAAGTGGAAGTCTGGGAAATTCCCATCGAAGGTTTCGGACGCTTCACGCAATCGGTTCCGCGCCCGTTTGCCATCGGCAACGTCGTGCTGGAAAACGGTGAAACCGTGAAGGGGTTTGTTTGTGAGCCCGTGGCCGTGATGAACGCGCAGGACATCACGCAGTTTGGTGGTTGGCAGGCGTTTCTGGAGAGCGCAGGAAAACCGGTGTCCGAATGAGAGCCCGCGGAAGCGACCCTCTGCCCGCGCCCCTACCGAGGGGGTGAAATCTGCGCCGGCGCGGGAAAAAGACGTTGGCCAGTTTGCTCGACTACTTCGACGAATCGAAAACGCCTACAGATTCAACGGCGCAAGCAACTCCTCGACGTTGCCTTCATCCACAAGCAGGTTCAACGCCTCGTCGCGCAGGCGATCGAGCTCGTCGAAGGCACGGAACAAGCGCATCTTGGCGACCGCATACATTTCGTTGGAATCCAGAGCGCGGCCGTGGGCCTGCCGCCAAGCCTCCAGGGCACGTTCAGAAATAAACACCCGCAGGATAAAAGGCGGCCTTTGATCGGGCGTAACGACGAAAATGTAATCGCTGCCTGCGCCCTGCCCCTCCGGACGTCTCACCCTCCGGCTGTTCGCGAAAAAGTACTGATACGCCGTGCCGGTTTCCGCCGCGTAAACCTTGTAACGACGCGCCACTAGTTACTCCCCCACCTGCCGTAGAGCTTTAGGCAGTAAGCAGAAGGCAGTTGGGGCATTGTCTCTGACCTTTTCCAAGAAAGCGAGAAAAGACAAACGTTTTCCCGCATGCGGGGGCAGCAAAAGGCTGCGTTGTTTCCCCATCGATCTTCATTACAAGCATTGGGGTTGAGCTTCCGTTTGGCCATTTTTGACTCTGTTTGCAGACGCCAAGAGTTTGAATCAGCTACAGCCCGCTGCCTACTTAATGTCGCCTTATGCTTTCTGCCTACTGCCTACTGACTTCTGCCTACGGTCTTCTGTTTACTGCCTACTGCTCACTGCCTACTGGCTGCTTCCCACCCTTGAGCCCCGCAAAAATATGGTTTGGCCCGAACCCAGCACAATCAGCGTGACGTGATCGGGATACGCCAGGGGTTTGCTCAAATCGAAATTGTAGCGCGGCTGCAAGACGTTTTGGACCACATAATCCACCAGCCAGTTTGGCACCGTCATGCTTCCCACCACCACGCTTTCAATCTGCAAGCGCACCCCGGCATTTTCGGATTGGACCTTCGCCACGACCGTCACATGCTGTGTCCCATGGAACATGGCCGCCAGGATTTTCGGCGCCATCTCATTGGGATTGGGGTAGGTGCGGGCGAGCTCATCGAAGTCCACATCCGCAGAGGCCGTGGCGTGCTCCGGTCGGATGCTCAGTGCGGGAGTGCGCACGCCCGTGGGAAGAAATTCTCCGGAATGAACTTTCAGGTACGAGTTCGCTTCGTATTCGGTAATGATCACTGGGTGGTTGGGCTCGGCGGGAAGCGAATCTTTGCTTTCCAGGATTTGCATCTTCGCTTCCAGAGACTTGGAGGCCGCCAGGGTAGCTTGGTCAAATGTTGCACTTTTGCCTTCCGGTGGGGCGCAGAGGACGATGAGGACCGCGCCCAGCGCGGCTGACGCAAGGAGGCGGACAAAGGGTTCCGTGGTTGGGCTCGGGGCAGGGCGGCGGGCATTAGCGAGAAATGCTCTGGCGCTGGGTTTCAAAGTGTTCTCCCGCAATGAGGGGTGAGGTTACGGGACTCCCCCCTCACCGACTCCTTCCCACACTCGCGACTCCTTCCTGCGGATTGACCACGAGATGGTCAATCGGCCCGCCCAGGCGAACCTCCTCGAGGAGCGCCGGGGGTTGGGGGTCATCTTCGCGCACCAGCCAGCGGCGGTGAAGGTGCCGCAAGTCGGCGCGCACATTCAGGTTCAGCGCCCCGGCCCAGGCATACGTGCCGTTGAATTGCAAGCTCGCTCCACTCAGGTCGAGCGCCGTGGTTTTCAGGATGAAGTGGCGATCGCGAATCGCCATATTCAGGGTGGCAGGAGGGGCCGTCGCCGGGCCGCGTGCGGGTTCGAGTTTTCCCCAGTGCGCCTGCTGCGCCAAGGTCCCGAGCAGATCAAAATCCCCAAAGGAAATATCCTTGACGCGCAACTCCATCTGGCCGGTCAGGTTTTCCGCCAGCTCTTCGCGCGCCAGGCCGCGCGTCTGGAAGTTTCCGGTGGCGTTTACGGAGCCGCGCACGTCGCGCACGGGGCCGGGGAGCCGGGCCGTCAAGGACTGCACGGAGGCGCCCGCCAGCGATGCCCGGGCGGAAAGAATGGGAGGCGAGACCGTAAAATCCACCGCGCCTTCCGCCTCGCCGCGGCCGCCGGCGGCGCGGAAAGTAGCCGTCTTCATCCGAATCGTGCGGCCCGTCACTTCGAAGGTTCCCTGAAAGTCCTTCAGCGTCACGTCACGATAGCTCAAGGCCGGAGTAGCAAATCGCCCTTCGGCATTCAGGCTGCCAAATATTTGGGATGCCGCTTCGCGCCGCGCCGCGAAGGAGGCGAGGCCGGGCAAGCGTTCCAGCAAGGGCGGAGGCCGGCGCAGGCCCAGCGCATCGAACCAGAGCGCCCCCTGTTCCAGCCTTAGGCTGTTCGCCTCCAGGTCAAACTTCCAGGGATTGATCCGCGCGCCGCGATGCGCCAGCTTGGCGTTAAAAACACTCATCCCCAGAACCGCGACCACCGGGTCAGCGGTGATTTGATCGCCGTTGATTTGCAAACTCGCGCGAGGAAGGTTGAGCGGTTCCGTCAGCCCCGGGATCAACAGACGCGCGGCCCGCATTTCCACGCGTGCGGTCAGGACCGGACGTGCCAGCGGCCAGGCAGCCCCGGCCAAATGAATGGAGGCGGTGGCGGAGCCCGTGGCGTCAATCCCTTGAAAAGCGTGAATGCCCAGCCCGCGTCCGAATGACACGGCGTCGTGCAACGGGACACCCTTGGCCGCAAGCTCCAGGTCATACCGAGGTCCAGGATTGGTGCGATCAATCGCCCCCTGCGCCGATAGGGTAACGCGGGGAGCCAGGCTGATTTGCACGGGCGCCAGGAGCGCCCCGCGGTTGTCGATGCGCACGGCAATCTCGGAAAGGGGGAAAGAGCCGGAAGGCGTCTCCAGGCTGACCTGCCGCGCGCCCACAAAGCCGCCGTACCGCCGCTCCTTCCAGGGGCCCTGGATGGCCAGCATTGCATCAATCCTGCCCTTCAGGTTCCAGGCGCTGGCGGTCGGCCACCAGCGGCGGGCGACCGCCAGCACATCCTCCAGGCGCGAGCGTTCCAGCGACACCACCAAATCCAGTTGGGGGTCGGATGGGCGGTTGTCCACCCAACCGGAAAGGTGCAAGTGCGAATCCGCGAAGGAAGCGTCCAGGCTTTCCACCAGCACCCGTTCACGCCCGCGCAACAGCCGGCCGCGAAAGCGCAGAGTCCACGGCATGGGATCAGAGGGTGGGAGCTCCTCCCATCGATGGAGCTGCGTAAGGCGAGTTTCTCCCTCCACGGCCAGATCGGGCAAGGATCCGCTCAGGCGGACGTCGCAGTCTATCACGCCATAAACTTGGGGATTGTCGCCGGTGAGAACGGGAATCCAATCATAAAGCAAGGCGCCCCGTGTGCGCAGCCGGGCATCGATGGGGCCGCGCAAATCACTTCCCGGCATCCAGGTGCCATTGGCTTCGACCGGACCCGGCGTGGGAATCGCGAGGTCCGAGCGCAAGGGGCTGGCGGTGATTTGGAATTGCACGCGACGCTGAGCGGGATTCACTTGCAAGTGCGCCCGAACGTCCGTCAGGGCAAAAGGCTTTTTGTTGGGGCCAACTTGAAAGTTGATGCGGGCGTCATTCACCTCGAGCTCCAGTTGCTCCGCCGCCACGGAAGGTTTTCCCCCTGCCACCGAACCGGTAGGCGCAGTCACACCGCTTTGCAGCAACAGATTTTCCACATTCCACTCCCCGCGGGAGTTCAAAACGATGTTGAAGCTGGGATGGTCCAGGTGGAGGTGGGCAAAATCCATACGCGAGCGCCAGAGGCTGTGCCAGCGAAGGTCGCAATCAATATGCTCGACACGGGCAAAAGGCTCAGAACCGAAATCGGGATCCTCGTCAACTTCCACGTCTTCAATGGAGAATCCGGGGCGCGGGACCAGACGGAAGGACAAGGCCCCAAACTTAACCGGCCGGTGCAACGCTTGCTCCAGCCCCGCCTGGAGGCGGCGGCGATAGCGTTCGGCGCTGAAGTAAGAAGGAACGATCCACGCCGCCAACCCCAAAAGCAACAGGGCGATCGTAAGGTTGCGAACGCGTCGGCGATTGCGGGAAGGCATCAGCGTACAAGGTTGAGAGTGCGCCGCCAGCGGGTCTTGGTCGGGAAATGGATAATCAGGTCCACGACCTGCGAAATGCGGTCGCTGAGAGAGTTATGAGTGTACTCATCGCGGGCCGTCTCAAAAGACCAGTAGATCAACACGGGGCGGCCAATAATCACGCTGCGCGAAACAAAACCCCAAAAGCGGCTGTCCCAGCTCTGCTCGCGGTTGTCCCCCATCATGAAATATTTTTCCGGCGGCACAATGAGCTCACCATTCTTAACCACACTGGCCATTTCCGCTTCCCAGATGGGCGTGGCGTTGGGCAAATACTCGGTATCCGCCGGCGGGAAGTCGTCGCCGGCGCGAAGCTCGTTGGCATAGAGGGGGTCATGGCGAACGTACGGTTCATTCACCGGCATCCCATTCACAAAAACCCGCCGATGGAAGATGCGAACATGATCACCCGGAAGGCCAATCACGCGCTTCACAAAGTGCTCGCCGGGTTCCGTCTGCTCGTCGGTCGGTGTGAATTTAAACACTACCACGTCGCCCCGGCGCAAATCCCGGTAAGGCAGCAGGTGTGCGAGCACTCCACCCTGCGGCGCGAAGATAAATTTGTTGACCAGCAGGTGGTCTCCGATCAGAAGCGTATCCTCCATCGAGCCGGTGGGAATCTTGAATGCCTGGAGGACGAAGGTGGTGCCGAAGACCGCCAGGATGACGGTGACCACCAAGGACTCAAAGGTGTCGCGCGTCGACGACTTCTTGGAAATCTCATCCATTCGTTTCGGTCTTCCTCGCCAGCTTTTCCAGAATCAGCCGGGCCGCTTCCTGCTCGGCGGCTTTCTTGCTGCCGCCGCGCCCGTGGGCAATAAGATTGTCGCCTGCCAGAGCCTCCACCGTAAAGGTTTTTTGATGCTCGGGGCCGGATTCCTCAACCACCCGATATTCGGCAGCAGGGTTTCTTTCCGCTTGCAGATGCTCCTGAAGGGCCGATTTGTAATCGATCGAGAATAGTTCGCCGGTTGCGCCTCCCAGATCCTGAGGCACGATGAAGCGGGCAATGAAATCGCGCGCCGCCTCAATGCCCCCGTCACGATAGAGCGCGGCCACTACCGCTTCCAGGGCATTTACCAGCAGCGCGGGTTTGTCGCGCCCGCCGGTTTTCTCCTCCCCCCGCCCCAGGCGCAAGTACTGGCCCAGATTCAAGCCCTTGGCCACGGAGTACAAGTGAGGGGCCGCCACCAGGTGCGCGCGCGCACGCGTCAGCTTGCCTTCCTCCCATTCCGGAAAGGCATCCGCCAGCATCACGCTGACCACAAACGTCAGCACCGCGTCACCCAAAAACTCCATTTGCTCGTTGTCGCGCGGCCGCTCGGCCGACTCTTGCGCAAACGAGGAGTGCGTGAGAGCTTCCAGCAGGAATTGAAGGTTACGAAATTGGTAGCCGATCGTACTCTGAAATTGGTCGGGGTAGTTTTCCGCCATGCTTTTCGGGCGCCGATTCCTCTCGTCGCGGGCGAGCCGATGCTCCCACCCTGCCCGGCAGGTCACCCCGGGCGGCTCTCCTGATTAGCAAACTCAACTTCTCTCTAGGGCTTGGGTGCCGCGGGCCGTGCCTTCGCCGCTTTCAACTTTTCGATGGCATCATCGGCGTATTGTTTCACCGGGCCCTGGCCGAGCTCGCTGGCTTTGGTGAAAGCCGCGATCGCGTCATCGATCTTGCCTTGCAGCCGGCAGGTTTCGCCCAGCCGGTAGTAGGCACTCGGGTCAGGGTGATCCGTGCCGGAAACAGCCAGCCGGTACTCGTTTTCCGCCTTGGCGAGTTCTTGCTTATCCAATCCCATCAGGCCCTCTTCCGCGCGGTCCAAATGGATCATCCCCAGGTCGGCGTGGATGTCGGCGATATAGGCGGCTTTGCGATTGGCAAAATCCGCGTCCGGCAGGTTGGGCGGCTTCTTGAGATCGTTCATCGCCTGGATAGCCTGCTGGGCATAACCCTCGGCTTTGTTGAGTTGTTGGTCCTCATCCGCCCCGTGCTCCTTGATGAACTGCGGCGTGGGGATGGCAAAAGCGAGCTGCCCTAGGCTCATCACATTGTCTTTCCTCAGCTCCACGCTCTTCTCGGCATATTCCACAATCTTGTCCACGTTGCCTTTCATCTGATAAGCATTGGCTTCGTAGGCATAGACGTTAGTGAGAGCCTGGCTCTTGGGATACTTCTGGGCAAAAGCTTCCGCCATGCTGATAACCTTGTCCGGGTCGAGTTCCGTTTGCAGCGCGTTATAATCTGCGAACTCGTCCGGCGGGAGCGTTACCCCGCCGGCCACGGCCGCCGCTTTGGCGGCATTCTCCCTTTCCTTGGGGCCGGCGGCGGTGACGGCTTTGATAAGCTCGTCGGTGGCTTTGGCTTTGCGCAACCTTTTCTCGATATCGGCGTCCATTTCAAATGCCACGCCGCGCCGGGTGAGGTCTTTGAGGAGCTGGTCCGGCCCATCTTTCTTCAGTTCGGTGATGACTTCTTTCTCCGTCATCGGCCCCGCCGCGACCGTCGGCCCCATCGTCGGGGCACCCGGCAACTGAGCAAAAAGCGTGCTGGTGAGCAGCAACGCCGGCACCAGTAAGAATCCGAATTTAATTTTCATGTCCTTATCTCGCTCTCCTATTTAAGTTCAATCCACTCATTCGAGTTCACGTGTTGAGCGTACAAGATTAAGGATGCGGCTGTCAATCAGACCAGTCACTCATCACACATCACTCATCACTGCTCTTTTGATTTGGCCGGTTACATCCCCGCGATCTTGGCGGTGCGGCGGACAACGTTAAACGTGCTGTCTTCGGCGATCACGTGGCCGGAGAGCTTCTTCTTGCTCTGGGCGATGATGCGGCGACCGGCCTCGGTCTTATCCAGGTTCACCAGCGCGGATTGAATTTTTTTCGCCAGCGCCTCGTCCAATCCGCTCCGCACGGCGATGGCATCGTGAGGAATGGGATCGGTGCTGGCAATAATCACGAGCTGGTCCGCCGGCATCCCTTTGGCCTTGGCGATTCCCAGAGCGTTGTCGTACGTGGCGCCGGCATCGACCCGTCCGTCCAGGACGGCAGCGATGACCTTCAGGTGGTCGCCCGCGAAAAGGCTTTCCTTGAAGAAGCTGTCCGGGTTGATGCCCTTTTCGACGAGCATCGCACGCGGGTAAACGTAACCGGAAGCCGATTTCGGGTCGACGAAGGCGAAGCGCTTCCCCCGCAAGTCCGCCAGCGACTTCACTCCACCGTCCTGGCGGGCTACGATGATGCCGCGGTAAGTTGCGGAGCCGTCGATCACCGACTGGGCGATGATCCGAATCTTTCCGCCGCGGACGGCGTCCACGTAAGCAAACGGCGAGAAACTTCCGATGTCCACTTCCCCCGCCTCCATCTGGGTGCGCAGGTCCCCGTAATTTTTGGCGACGTAAAGAGCCACTTTCTGCCCGATGGCGTCGGAAAGGTAGGATATGAGGGGTTCGAATTCGGCCCGCTCATCGGTTTGCCCCAGCACGGGCGTGAACCCAAACTTCAGGTCGCGCGCGAGGGCCGGACGACCCGCGAACGCGACAACCACAACAGTAAGAACCAGCCAAACGACCTGACGGCGGTACATCATCCACCTCCCGTGCGCGTGGCCCGCACCGGCTATGCACCCTGTGATGCCAGTCCAAAACGCTCGCGGAACCGGTCAACTACCTCCCACAGCCGCTTGTCGAGCATCGCCCTAACCGGCGATAGCAAATCCTGGGGCACTCCACCATAGTAGGCCTCGGCGATACCTCCGGTAATACACGCCAGGGTGTCGGCATCCCCACCCAGCGAGATGGCGTTGCGAATGGCATCCTCGTAGCTCGTCGATTCGAAGAAGGCAGCGAGCGCCTGCGGAACTGTCCTCTGACACGTCTCGTCGAAGCTATACGTCGGGCGAATTTCTTCCAGTCCCGCGCCAAGGTCGTACCCGAACTGGGACTCGAGGGTGCGTCTTATCTCATCCTTGTCCTGAACCCGGCGTGCCAGGTAGATTGCGGCGGCAGTAGCCTGCGCCCCTCGAATGCCCTCAGGGTGGTTGTGGGTCGCCGCGGCGCTCCGCTCGGACCACTCCAGGACTTCCTCCATCGTCTCGAAGGCGAACCCGACGGGACTGACCCGCATGGCGGAGCCATTGCCAAAGCTGTTGTAGGGTTCGCGCCGGCGGTTACTGACCCAGCGGTAAAACATCATCCCGTAGCCACGCCCGGGGTAAGCGTTGGTATATGTGTGCAGCAGGTCGACCAGATTCTGTCCGGTGAGGATCCATTCGGCGACGGCAACGGTGAGTACGGAGTCGTCGGTAAACGTCGACGGCGGGACAAAAAGGGGGAAGTCCTTGGTCTTGGTTCCGGCCCCTTCGTGTACCGAACCGATCACGTCTCCGACGATCGCACCGACCATGGCGATTGCCTCCACCCGCCCCGACGAGCCGCCTTGCATCGCGAAGATGCACATTGGCACAGACGACTGTATCACGCCGGATAAGGAGGCCCTTGGAAATTCTGGAAATCCCATAGCCATCGTATTATGCTTGTCGCTGGAGGGTATTCACTCATTCTGATGCCTGACCGGGACGCTCTTCACCAACTCGTGGATACGTTGCCGGAAGCCGCACTGGAAGCAGTTGAACGGGGGCTCCAACGTCTTCAGACCTGGCCGCCGCGGATGCCGCCTCATGCTCAGGAGATGCAAGAGCGGGTGCAGGAAATCCTCGCCGAACGTACTGCACGAACTGGCGGAGCTGGTTGCATGAGCTGCACAGGCAGCGGGAGCTATGTCGGTGGCGGGTTCTTCCCAGGCGACGGTGACGGGGTAGCGTCAGCGAGCGGATCCATAGGCAGGACTGAAGTGACTATCGAAATTCGCCGGTTTCGTGGTCATGATTTGCAAATTGAGAGGCAGCTTGGTGTTTCTGAGGATAAACGCAAGCTGATGTATGCCCAGTTCATTAAGGGGCCCGATGGAAAAGAAGGCCATCGTGAAATCGAGTTCGACATTGCGAATGATTCACCCACTCCGTTGTGAGGACCCATTTGAAGGGTAGAAATCCCCATGCCTGACCGAGATTCCATCCACAAACTCGTTGATAGCTTGCCAAACGAGGCACTCGAAGCGGCTGGGCGGGTTCTGCAATCCAGTCAGACGTGGCAGCCGGAGCCGCCTCTTGATGTTCCGACGATGCGCGAGGATGTGAAAGAGCGTATTGCCAAGGGCCCGGACGAGCATTTCACGGAACAGATGAGGGAGCATCTGGCGAGGAGCGGAATGACCGCGCCTCAGGCATTCCCTACTCTTTACTCACACCGTAAGGCGTCGGGTGTCGCATCCGAGGGCGAGACCTCAGTCACCTTCACAATTTGGCGTTATCAATGGCATGAACTGGAGATCGAAGAACGGTTCAGCCTTTCGGAGGACAAACACAAATTGCTGTACTCACAGCAAATTCAAGGTCCGAAAGGGAAGAAGGAGCGTTACGAGATTGACTTTGACTGTCCCTGACGCTCACCGAGCAGGCAGGCGCTCCTAGTCCCCGATTGGCAAGGAAGAGCTGGCACTCACAAAACAGGCCAAAATCTATCTGATAACCTTCACGAAAACCAATTCAGCGACATAATGTCAGATAATAGAGAGCCGCATCGCTGCGGACATAATGTCCGCCTGGATATACTCGGGCAGATTTGGGCATTTGTGGGCTATCCACAATGCCCCCGGGGGGAGGCAGACCATTCAAGATTTCTACAAAGCTGAACTCGGTGAAACTTTCCGCTCGCCATGTTTTGCTTACTGCCTTCTGCCTACTGCTTTCCGCCGGGCGGCGAGCCGAAGGGGGTTTCCATTCCGCTTTGGGCGGCGCGGAGGGCCATGGGGTAGGCGGCGGCGGTCAGCAAGGCAGCGTGATACTGGGCCAGGGCGGCATCGCGCTTGCCGTTTAGATCATCGAGCCGTCCCAGGTAGATATGCGACCAGGTAACAATGCGCAGGTCGTGGGCGGTGGAGAGAGCTTTCTCAAAATACTCTTCCGCCAAGTCGGGTTTTCGCGTGTTGGCGTAAACCACCGCCAATCCATAGATGGCGCGTTCGCTGTTGGGATTGTCCTTTTCCAACACCGTGTGGTAGGCGGCCTTCGCCTCCGGATATTTTCCCTGGAAAAACAGGTTATCGCCCTGGTCGAGGAGCCGCTCTTCCTCCGACTGCGCCGGCGCCTCCTTGACCATGACCGGGGCGGGCGGTTTGGTGGCAAAGTGGACTGGGAACAGCCGCCGCTGCTCTGCTTTGACATCGATCGCCACGATCATCGGCTTGTAGTAACCCGTCATGCCAGCGTCCTGGTGCTCGAAAACAAGAAGCGAGTCGTAAAAGTAATGAACCAGGATGAGCCCCTGCAAAGTCATCTCATCCAATCTCTTTTGCGCATCTGCCGGAGGAACTTTATCCATGCGCAGTTCCAGGGCGCGAATCAAACACTCCGTGACCAGCAGGCCAAAATCCTCCTTGAAATCCAGTCCCAGCAGGGGCGCTTGCCTGGCATAAGAGCTGAGGGCGACCTTCTGATCGATCTCATAACCATACCTGGCAGCCAACGGGTCCAGGATAAAGTGCATATATTGAAAGCGAATTTGGTCGAGCTTCAGGTCCCGCGAAGGTGTCACCACCAGGAAATAGTTCAGGCCGTAAATCCGCGCATGCACCTGTTCCGGTGCGCCCATCACGTCAATGTAAATGGCATAGGTCCGGCCCAAATAGCTGCCGGCGGGAACCCGCAGGTAGGCTTCCGTCAGCACAAAGCTTTGGCGAACGTCCTGGGTATAGCGGGCCACAGCCGCATCGTATTGCTTCTGGATCTGCGACCAGATGATCAGCATTTTGGCCTGGGCGTAATAGGTTCGAAGCAGGGGAAGAAAACCCACCACGTCACGCGCGTCGGGAGGGAGTTCTTCGGCTTTAACCGTCAGGTTGAAATCTGGAGGCGAGCCCACCAGCAGAGCAAGGGAAATGTACTGTCCCAGGTCCCTGCTGGGATCATCTTTCACCCGATGCTGGGCGTAAAACTTTTTGAGTTCCGGAAGGACGGGAGCATTCTGCGCCTGAAGGTATTCACGCACCATTCGCCGCGTGTCGCCGACGGCGCTTGCCCCCAAGCCCTCGTCGTACCCCGCGGCATTCACTGCGGCCAGCACGCAGAAGAGTTGCTCGTTCGATTCCAGCAGAACATTCCCCGCCGACTGTGGACGCGCGGGGGTGGGCGCCATCAGCGCGGCCAGAAACGCCGCGATGAGACACCACGCCCTGGGGCGCGCCGCTCCGCTAATGCCGCCGGAAGCAGCCCCCTGGGCGCACGGAGGTTCCCCGGTAGGTTGGAGATGCCATGAAAAGATTTGAGTCAAAGGCAAACGGACTACCCTCGGACCGTGATTCGCCGCAGGGACAAAACCACTTCCCCATCCGTGGGCTTGCCGAACATGGTGGCGGGTCGGAAAACGCTGAAGTAGATCATCCGATCCAGGTGGTGCATGAGCTCCGGCGAACCCTGGCCGGAAAGAACGCGATACCCTTTCACGCGGCCCTCGGCGTTAATCTGGGTCAACAGCACCAAGCCGTTATCACCGGTGTTGAAATCCATGGGCGCCAGTTCCTGCACGCGCGCCGGCGTGACCAACTGCACCGAAACGTCGGGGAGGTTCGTGATCGGAGCCACCTCCGACCCCATGATCAGGCAAAAACAGATCACCGCCGTCATCACTCCGCCGGTCGCCGGTATCAGCAAGGGCTTGAGAGCATTCTCCAGACGCACCCAGAGCCGCGAGAGGGGATTCCTGTGGAGCCGTTGTGATAATTGCACGCGCAACCGCAACGCCAGCTCGGGGGGCACTTGCCGGCGGGGAAGCGCTCGCAACTCCTCCTGCACCGACTGCCATTGCTCGAGCTGTTCCTGGCAAACTTCGCAGAAGGACATGTGGTAGCGGATCGATTTCCTGGCTTCCGGCGTGCACCGGTCGTCAAGATAATCGGAGAAATGATTCCGAATTTCTACACAGGTCTCAAACATGTTCCTTGCCCACATAGCCCGCCAACTTTCGGCGGAGCAGTTCGCGACCCCGCAACAGTCGGGATTTGACAGTTCCCTCCGCCAAACCCAGCACCTGCGCGATTTCTTCGTAAGGCAGCTCTTCGATTTCGCGCAACACCACGACGGTGCGGTACGCCGGCGCCAGGCTCGCCAGAGCTTGCTTCACCACCACTTCCCTCTCCGCCTGCTCGAAAACCTGATAAGGACTCCGCTCACTCGAGGCGGCTTGCGAGGCCGCGGCGGCCGAGGGAGATTCGGTGTCATCCATGGAAACCGGCTCCCGCCAATGACGCCGAATCCAGCTCCGACGATGGTTCGATGCTTCGTGAACGGCGATGCGGTAAATCCAGGTCCGCAAACTGCTGTCGCCGTTAAACCCCTTGATCCCTTTGAAGACCTTCACAAAAACGTCTTGCAGAACATCCGAGGCGTCGGCGGCGTTCTCCACAATGTGCCAGACCAGATTGAAAACCGGATTCTGATAAACTGCCAACAGGTAGGCAAACGCGTCCTGAGAGCCCGCTCGCAGCTCTGCTACCAAGGCCGCTTCCTCGCTCACTCGCGGCGACGTTTGCTCGAGCGTGATGCCGATCGACCGGGCGATGCCCATGACGCCCTCAGAATATCAGTTCCCTGCCCGAACTTCAATACCGCGCCTGCGCGCACGCCTCTCTTTCTATTTAGAGTGACACCGCAGACAAAAGGTTTGTTCCAAAAAGTGGGCGGACAGTTAAAAAGGGTGGGGGTGGGCGGGGGAAGGAGTACCGGGCTCCAGGCGCCCGGCCATGGAGGTGATGGACATTATGAATCCCTCGACCGCATCCCTTTGTTGACAGCCCGGCGAGCCCGTGCTACAAACAGAAGGTCACCGATTTTCGACACGGGCCTGTGGCGCAGTTGGGAGCGCGCATGACTGGCAGTCATGAGGTCGAGGGTTCGAACCCCTCCAGGTCCACCAACCCCAAATAATAGAAAAATAACAAGTTACATTCAAATAATTTTGCTATATACATCGACCTAGAAGCGGTATATTATTACTTTGTTTTACTGGTTTTTACCCCCTTGGGTAAAACGACGGGTCAAAGAGAAAAGCTCGGCGGACTGGGTTACTGGGTTACATTGGCAAATAACCCAGCCAAAAGGAGAATTATTATGCGAGGGAGAAAGGTGGGCGAAAAAGTCGTTATATCCCGTTTCTCATTTACCAAGCGTCGGTTGGAGGCGTTGGAGCCACCCGCATCACGGGTAGCGTATCATTACGATACCGAGGTGCACGGATTGCGGTTCGCCGTACATCCCTCGGGAAAGAAAACCTTTAACCTCTACAAAAAGTTTCACCCGACGCGCGGGCCGATCACGTTCCCCCTTGGTCAATTCCCCGAGGTGTCGGTCGAGCAGGCGCGCCGGGAGGCCACCGACAAGATCGCGATGATGGCGCGCGGCATCAACCCGCGCGACGCGCTCAAACCCTCGGGCGATCCAACGCTGGGCGACTTCTTTGAGCAGCGCTACCTTCGCGAGTACTTAGGCGCAAAGCCAGCGGCGCAGCGGGGTGCGCGCCGCACGTTCGATCGTTACCTCGCGCCGTTGCAGAATCGCCCCCTGTCGCAGGTGACGCGCGCCGATGTAGAACGGCTGCACCGTCACGTGGCGCGTCCCGTGCTGGTCGAAGATCCCAAAACCAAAAAGAAGAAAAGCGAGCACGGTCCCGTCGCGGCGAACCGGTTACTCGCCTTGGTTTCAAGCATCTTCACGAAGGCGCGCGATTGGGGCGTTCACCACGGCGACAACCCGGCGCGCGGCGTTCAGAAAATTTCCGAGCATCCGCGCACGCGCCTGCTCGGTCGGAACGGTGAGCTCGCCGCGTTCCGGCAAGCGCTCGACAGAGAGACGGATCGGGACCTTCGCCTTTATCTCATGCTGCGCCTTTACAACGGCGTTCGTGAGCGAAACATCCTCGCGATGCGTTGGGCCGACGTTGACCTCGGTCAGGGCACTTGGCATATCGGCGAGACCAAGAACGGCGACCCGCTGTTGGTTCCCCTGGCAACGCCGACCGTTAAGGAACTACGCGCGCGGGCCAAGGCCATTGCCGACGGCAAAAATTCCTCGGAGTTCGTATTCCCCGGTCGTCGCGTGGGCGCGCACCTCAATACGATCAACAAGCGGTGGTGGCGGTTCCGGGCGTCGTTGGGTTTCAACGACCTCCAGCTTCGCGACCTGCGGCGCACGTTCGGCTCGCGCGCGTTGGCGGCGGGCGTCCCGATGGACGTGATCGGACAAGCGATGGGGCACAAGCCGGGGTCAAAGATCACCGCGTCGGTTTACGCCCTGGCCGACGAGCAATTGAAGCGCGAGGCGGTGATCGCAACGACCAAGAAGATGTTGGCGGAGGCGGTCGATGAAACGCAAAAGGCGATCCGCGCGTAAGGCCCGAACGGATAGCATATTTGACAGCGACGTTGTGTTACCGAGTAGGCCGCGCGGCCTGGAGGACGTAACCCGGCACGCGGAGCGCTCGGGTTGGGGGAGCTACAACGTAAAGCCAGGCGACATAGCAAACTTTATAAAGGCGTTCCTCCATCCCCATCCAGAGGTGCTGAAGAAGTTCAACGCCCGTAAGTGGTTAGGTATCGACCTCAACCGCGCGCGAAAAATCCAAGAGGATGGGGGCCGAAACCGTGGCGTCGGGTTGGCCGTGCGCCGTCGCGTGGTGTTTGATGAGTTTCAGAAGCTACGCGCGGCCCACACGGACCGCCGGATATATGGCGACTACCGCCTGTGCGCGTTAATCTCAGCGCTGTTCAGCGCTGACGCTGATTTGCCCAACGAATTCAAAGTTGGCCCGCTCACCATCTGGCGCGACCTTCGCGCTGCCAAACGGCGGAATCTACCCTAAAATCTTTCTTTTTCACCTGCAATTTGAACAATAAATACTGAGCGTTATTATTGCGCGCATGGAAAGGTTTCGCCCAGCCACGGCCCGTGATGATGAGGGTTATCTTAACGCCGCCGCCGCCGCCCGTTTCATCAGCGGTTCGACTTCGACGGGGACGCTTGCCCAGTGGCGTTTTCACAAGCGCTACCCAATTCCTTACATACGCATCGGACGGGGGAAGCGTGGGGGCCGCGTTTATTATCGCAAGGCCGACCTCATCAGGTTCATGGAGTCGCACGCGGTTCGCGGAAGCGGGACCGGAAGTGCCGCGTTAAGTTAGCGCAAGGCCGAGGGGAAAGAGTCATGAGATGTCGAGTCAAGTTGAAAGTCAGCCCCGAGCGATTCCCGCCGAGCTTCAATTCCTAATCGCGCAAGGCCTCCGGGAGTTCCCCGTCAAGACCGGGACCAAGGACCAACCCTTGGTGAAGGACTGGGGGAATCGCGCCTCAGCCGATGAGAAGGTAATTGCGGACTGGTACGCGAGATTCCCCGATAGCAACTGGGCCGTTGTTCCTCCCAATGACATAATCATCCTTGATTATGACGGTGCCGAGGGCCTAGGTCTGCTTGCGGAGCATGAAAAGAAACATGGGCCGCTCAAGACCTTGAGCGTTGCGAGCGGTGGCGGACACGGCGGCGTTCATCTTTATTTTAGAGCCGAGGGCCACAGACTGACGAACGGGCCTTCCGCCCTATCCGGCCTCGATACCAAGACGTCCAAGGGCTATGTAATCGCACCGCCTTCAATCGTTGCCCAACGCTACCGCTTTCTTGACCAGTCGCCTATAGCTGAGATTCCCCCCGGTCTGCTGCTCGCCCTCATTGACGGTAAGCCCTCGCGTCACCGAACCGCTCCCCACCTTGGCGATGTCATTCATGAAGGTTCGCGCGACAACACCCTCACTTCGCTTGCGGGAACCATGAGGCGGCGCGGGGCGACCGAGGAGGCCATTCTAGCGGCGCTCAGGGTCGAAAATAAGAAATGCGTTCCGTCCCTGACGGACGCCGACCTTCAGAAGATCGCCCGCTCCGTTGCGCGCTACGAGCCGAACGTCACGGACCTGATCCTCCACCGCACGGACTTGGGGAACGCGCGCCTGTTCGCCGACCAGCACCGGGAGATTATTCGATACTCGCAAGGATTGGGCTACCTGCTCTATGACGGCGCGCGCTGGCGGCCCGGCCCCGAGGACGTGTGGATGCCGTCGGCGCGCGAGACGATTCGCGGCATCTTCGAGTTGGGCATCAAGAATACCGACAATGACCAGCATGAGAAGCTCATCAAGCACGCGCTCGCCAGCGAGCGGCGGGAGCGACTGCGCGCCATGTTATCCCTCGCGCGATCGGAGCCCGGCATCATGGCAGATGACGCGCTGTTCAACCGCGACGGATTTCTGTTGAGCGTCGCGAACGGCACGCTGGAATTGCGGCGCGACGTCTTCCGGCTGCGCGAGCATCGCTCCTGCGACCTCATCACCCGTATCGCGCCGGTGGCGTATGATCCGGCGGCGCCCTGCCCGCGCTGGCGGCAGTTCATCGAGCGTATCTTGCCCGAACCGGCGAAGCGCGACTTCCTTCAGCGCGCCGTGGGTTACGCCCTGACGGGCGACGTGAGCGAGCAGTGCTTTTTCATTCTCTGGGGTGAGGGCGCGAACGGCAAGACGACCTTCTTGAACGTCGTCCTGCGGCTGTTGGGTGATTATGCGCTCAAGGCGAACTTCGACGCCTTCCTGCGGAAGACGTTCGCGGGAATTCCCAACGACGTGGCGCGGCTGGCCGGGGCGCGCCTCGTGGTGGCAACCGAGGGACCCGAGGGCAAGCACCTCAACGAGGGATTGGTCAAGGAGCTTACGGGCGGCGACCAGATCACCGCGCGCTTTTTGCACCGCGAGTTCTTTACCTTTGATTTCGTCGGGAAAATTTTTCTCGGCACCAACTACCGGCCCCGCATCGACGACCCCTCGCACGCCATGTGGCGCAGGATCAAGCTTATCGAGTTCGGCGTCGAAATCCCCGAGGGCGAGCAGGACCACGGCCTTTCCGAAAAGCTTCTAGGCGAGCTGTCCGGCATTCTCAATTGGGCGCTGGACGGGTGCCTCGCGTGGCAGGAGCATGGGCTTGAAGCGCCCGAGGAGGTCCGGCAGGCGGTCCTCGAATATCGCTCGGAGTCCGACGTCATCGCGGATTTCCTGGCGGATTGCTGCGTCGTCAGCGAAGGCGCGTTCGTGACGGCCAAGAGGCTTCATGAGGCGTATGTCCGTTGGGCGCGTGAGAGCGAGCAGCGCTTTACGCTCTCCAAGATTGATTTCAACGCGCGCCTGCGCGCACGCTTCGCGACGAGCAAGCCCAAGAACGTCCTTACGTGGCGCGGCGTCGGGCTGCGCGCATCCGAGGGGGAGGACTCATGACTTTCCGCGTGGAGCACGCTCGCGCGGACGAACGGGCGCGCCGTCGGCCTCGACAACCGGCGGCGCTGAATGGGGCGGGTCTCACCGTACGCTCGGCCACGGCTCTCCCGCCCCAGTCCCGTTTTCATGCGGCGAGCCGGGGCGCGCAATAGAGGAGGCGAAATGATAATTCTGGAAGCGGTCAATCTCAACCGAAAGTCGGGCTGCATCGGGCTCAAAAAACCCGTGCGGACCGAGCGGGAGTTCCACGCGCTGCACGTCGTCGCCCGTGGGCTGGACCAGTTGTTGGCGGGCGAGGAACCCGACGACCCGGAGTTTGTCGAGTTCGCCATGGGGAGTCCGCAAGTTCTGAGCAAGATCCCGACGGCGGGGAAGACGCAGTAACGATTTCGTCCGAGGGCATTAATTGAGGAGGTGGAGCATGAGTGAGGAAATGTTGAACGACCAGCGGAAGCATATCGACGACATTCACGCGCTGGGACCGGGACACGCGCTGGCCGCGCGCGTGATCGAGGCGGCGGAACAAGGCGATGCGATCGCGCGGGACGTGCTGAGGGACGCCGTGGACCTCGACCCGGCCGCGCAGGCGCGCGCACGGGCCGGATTGGACATCATCAAGAACGAAGCCTTGGGCGGGGGAAAGGTTGGCGGCAAAATCGTCGGACACACGGTCCGCGTGGACGGCTCCAGCGACGCGGAAAAAAAGGCCAAGGCGCTCGAAAATTTAAAGCGGTGGATCGCCGCGCACGAAGGGAGATAAGCGATGGAAAACGTTTTCACGGAGGAATCCCGCCTACAGGCGGAGTTGCAGGCCGCGCAAAAGCAGCTCGCGGAAATCGCCGCGAAGATCGTGGCGACCGACGCCGACTATCGCAGGGCGGCGGTCGATGCCGTCAACGGCGGGTCCGACGACGGCGCGATTAAGCTAAGGCGCGCGCTGGAAAAACTCGGCGTCCGCAAGGACGGCCTGGACGCGTGCATCCTTGATCTCGAATCCAAGCACCAGGAGGTCGCGCGGCTCGCCCAGGCGAGGCGCGTCGAACTAACCGAGAACGCGCGGCGCGAGCGGCTGGCGGCGGCGGTCGCCGAGGGGCAGGCGGCGGCCCGGGGGGTCGTTGACGGCTTCGAAATCCTCATGCTGGCAATCTCCCGCTTCGACGACGCGCGCGCCGCGCTCGCCGCGCCGGATTTCGCCCCGCTGAACGGCCTCGCCGAGGTCGAAAAGCTCGGGAACTTGATGCCCCACGTCGGGCCGGGGTCGTTGCGCGGGCGGTTGCTCGCGGCGGGTTGGAAGGAACGAACGGGCGTTAGGCCGACGTTCCTCGAGGTCACGGGACTCCAAGCGCCGCCGGAAAAATGACGAGTTCAGTTCGCCCGGCGCGGCTATTCCTCACGCGCTTCCTCGCGCGTCGAGCGCGCTACTTCCATTGGCGCGCTCCCCACGCCGGGCGGTTTTACCGGGAGGTTTTAAGCCCAACTTCTTGCCCGTTGGGTCGACCGTATAGGCCGCAAGTCGAGGGCGCTTAAAACATCCTTTTGCACGGGTAGCAAAGCGATTTGAAGGGTCGTTTGAGGGTCAATACGACGTTTTGAAAGCCGAGGTTAGCGATAAGGAGGCAACACATGAATAAGCAACGACTCGCACGGAACGAACCGGCACCGGACCGGGCGAAGGCCGATGAAAACCTGGACCCGAATTCTTTTTGGTCGCCGGAACCAAGTCGCGTGTATGACGCCTTGGACGCGGCTGTTGATGAGGGCGCAAAGCGCCCCGGCGACTCCGCGATTGATCGCGCCGACGCGCTGATGGAGGCGAATCAGGACACGACGGGCGGGTGCGCGCAGCAGGGCCGACCGTTCGTCATCCCGGCGCACGGGTTCCAAGATACCTCGGGCGGGGTCCACGACAACTCGGCAGCCGAAATACCGCTGCGGAGCGGGCAGGGGCAATCCGGCCTGCCGGGGGACGGAGAGAGGCCCGGCTCCTGGCTGGCGACCGACGCCCTCAAGCCACCCGCGCGCCAGGGAACGTAGCTTGGGGGAAAGCCGCGGCCCGGCTGATTTTCTTTCCCCCACCGGTGCGTGAGGCTTTCCGAGGGGGCCTTGCGCCCGGATTTCCGAAGCTTGGGGCCGTCCTCCAGGCCGTGCTTCCTCGGCCACGGCCAGAGGGCAGCGAACAGCGCTGTCCTAGGCCCCACCGACGCTGGAATCCGAGGTTCCAGCGCCCGGTTTTTAACGCGGTACCACAAGGAGAATCTAACATGCCCAACATTACGTTGCCGCTCGTAAAACCGGAACCTGGCACCGGGGGTTTTACCTGTCCGAAGTGCAAGGCGAAATGCGCAACCCATATCGAGTTCGTTCAACACTTCGCCGCCGCGCACGCGGCAATTAAAGGCGCGCGCCGCCGCGAGCCGCGAATAACCCCCGCGCCGCCACCCAAGGCGGTGGGCGGCGATCAAGTCACGTGTCCGATATGCCAGCGGAAAGTTCCCGGAAGCGACTACGCCGAACACGCCAAGACCCATGCGGACGGGGGAATCACCGCCGCCGCGTTCAACCAGGAGGAACCGAGATGAACGCGAAAGGCGCGAAAAAGGAAACCGGCACCATCGAAAATTACAACGCGGAAAAAGGGTACGGATTCATTAGCGTGGACGGTCAGCGGCGCGACGAGCCGCAGTTGTTCTTTCACGTAACGTCGCTGCGCTGCAAACCGAGGGAGATCAAGCCCGGCGCGCGGGTCGAATTTTATGTCGTTGAATCCGTCCGACGCCCCGGAAAGTTCTGCGCCGAGCGCGTAACCTCAGCCGAGGCGGAAAACGGAGCAAAACTATGAGCGGAACCACGGGGCAGTGCAAGGCGTGCTCGCACGCCGAGGGGCGCGCGATCAACGAGGCGCTGGTACGCGGCGTTCCGACCGTTGACGTGGCGCGGCAATTCAAGCTGAAGCTTGGCGTCATCGCGCGCCATAAGCGCTATCACGTTCCGCGCGTCCTCGCGCTCGACAAGGCGGGGAGGGACAACGTTGAGGCGGCCAGCCTGAGAAAAATGCTCGTGGAGATCGGCGAGGACTTCCAGAAGCTTTTCAAGCAGTTCATGGATGCAAAGGATTTCCGCGCGGCGCTCATCGCGAAGGAGAAATTGCTCAACTGGTGGCAGGTCGCCGCAAAGATGCTCGGAATCGACCAACCGCCCGAGGGACAGCGGGAGCCGCAGTCGCCCGAAAGCCTCGCGCAGGCCGTACGCGATATTTACGGCCTTGGGCCGCAGGACATGCCGGTTCTCGACACCGACCAGCGCGCGCTCCCGCCCGCGCTCCCGCCCGCACCGGTCGTGGCGAAAGAACCCGAGGTTCGGAGCGAGAATCCCACGCCGGAACCGAAGGCCGCACCGGAGCCGGAACCCAAGCCGGATGGGGATTGGGAAATCAAGCACGAGCCTGACATCGCCGAAAGGGTACGGCGCGCCGTGCCGGTGTCGGAGTACGCGAAACGCTTGGACCAAATCCACGCCCACGGGCAGCGCGCGGAGCCCGGCGAGCTCTCGCCTCGAAATCTTGGGGAGCAGGTTGACCTGAGCGCCGCCGAGCAGAAAGCGCCGCCGCCCCGCGTCCTCGGGTCCGAACTCGGCTGCCCCGCTTGCACTTGGCACGGGCCGGGCGGCGGGTATAGGGAGCACTGGAAAGCGACGCACGATAAACCCAACTGAATTACGCCAAGGGATTGTTACGGGACCCGCAGCGTAAAAGGGCGAAACCGGAAAGACTGGCTCCGGTCCGCTGTTAACGAGGACGCGGATATGCCCATTGGTACTGTCTAGTCATCTCGCCTTCTCAATTTGCACGATTCCGGCGAGGTCGATACTTGATCTCACCCCTAAGGAATCGAGCATTAAGGCAACGGGTACTGTGCTATTCCGCACCTCAAAGACGTATGCGCCAGTGACCTCCTCCTCCGGAAGCAATTGATAGAGATTGGGTGACTTCACACCATATCTATCAGACCATCCGAAATACTCCTCGTATGGTTTGACCGTGAGGTGCGGCACGTAGCTGGTGTGAGAAATCTGTTGGGAAACGTTTTTGACAGTTACATCGACCGCGACTAGGTGAAACCGATCAGATGAGTATGTTGGGATTTTGGGAAACCAGACACGGGTTGCGGTGATTAAGAGGTCTCCAACTCTTACTGATCTTGCCGGTTTCCTTGCGGGTGAGGGCTGGCTGCTATGCGCCAACGTATTCGAGGCAGTTTGGTAATGTGCAAGGACTATCTCGTTCGCGGGGAGCTTTGCTAGTGCGCGTGCCAGGTATTTGAGAGCCTGCGAGCGGTCTCCTTTTTTGTAATAGGCCCACCCCAATGTGTCTAAGGAATACGCATCGTCTGGAAAAAGCGACAAAGCCCTGTTCGCCAGGTCTATTGCTTCTTCGAGATTAGTTCCTCTCTCTGCGTACATGTAAGCCAGGTCATTATACGGTTCCCAATCGTCCGGCTTGTTCTGAATAGCTTTTTTGTAGGCCTCCTCAGCGCCCTGAAAGTTGTTCCTCCTCTGGTACAAATAAGCCAAGTCAATGTAGGGTTTCCAAACCGCATCGGGGTACATGCTTATTGCTATCTTGAATTGTTCCTCTGCGGCGGTAAGGTTGCCTAGTTTTTGATAGCATTCACCCATCGCTGTGTAGATGTCAGAGTCCGCCGAATTTTCGGCCAAGGCTGCCTGATATTCATTGAGCGCCGAACTGAGGTCTCGATTGTCACACAGACTGGCCGCTCTTACTGTGTGTTCTGACCCAAGCGCCTCAAATTTGCTCCAGTCGCTTATTCTCCACGCCCTCCCCTCTTCCTTGACCAGTACAATCGTTCCTTGCGACCTGCTTCCCCATGGTGTGCTGATGACTACTAGGGCGCTAGCGGCCTCCCCGTTCACCTTCACGCCTTGAATATCAAGAGATTTAATGTGTCCGGCGAACTGGCCGAAGGATTCGCTGATAGTCTTATGTTGCACTATGGAGGGCGTATCGATGGCAGTCTTGAGTGCCGAGGAAAGATAGGTGGCTTTTGCGGATTCAAATTTGCTCTTGTTGACTTCGTCAAAGAAGCCCTTAACGATGTTATCCGCTTTGGGCTGCTCTGCACAGGAGATACAAACCAGCACCGTCGTCAGAATGAGAACAGTCAACGTCTTGGGGAATCTCATTGCCACCTCGCGCGGCTGTCGTGGACTGAGAAGAAATCTTGGCGTGATTATACTCCGAATAAGGGGAATTGCTACGCGCAGAAGCGCCTCGAATGAACCGGATGGGTAATATCGCAGGATGGTCCGCAACCTAGGTTTCGACCCACAAAAACTGAAAGCATCTGAGAAATAAATTTTGTGGCCCGCGCGCCCGCGTCAACGCGGGATGTGGCGGGAGCGTGTTCCGTGGGCCTATTTACATGGGTATTACACCAGTATATATTTGATATGTAGGTTGATGATAACCTAAATTCAAACGAGGAGAATCACACCGTGGATAAAAACAAACCGAAAAGCAAAACAGCGAAAGGCGAAACAAAACCCGCGAACGGCGAGGCGAAGGCCGCGTCGTCCAACGTCGAGAAACCCAAGGCCGAACCCAAGATCTATATCGCGTTCAAGAAATACCTCGAACTGATCACCACCCACGGGCAGGCGCACCCGATATACGAAGCCCTGCTGGCGCACGCGAACGGCGCAACGATTGACGAACTCGTCGCGACGGTCGCCAAGGCGAAGAGCGTCCAACTCCAAGAGGGTAAGGAACGACCAATCGCTGACGCCGTGAAGGCCCACATGCGGAACTTCGTCAGGGATGGCGCAGTTCAAATCAAGGGCGAACCCATGCCGGTCTGCAAGTTGCAGCCCAAGCCGAAAGCCGAACCCAAAGCAACGAAACCCAAGGCGGTGAAACCCAAGGCGGCACCGGCACCCGCCGCGTAAAGATAACCCAAGGCCGACCGACAATGGGCGCGAGGCGATGAGCTTCGCGCCTTTTGTTTTTCTTGTAGGCAATCCCACGCGGTAGTGTCTGAAAGGTGCGTTGAAGCTTACAGCAGCCCGGCCTACGGTTTGCCAGTGCCCGCATGCTGCGAGAAATAAGCCTCCCTGAACCCCTTTAGCTCAGGTCGGTCCAGCAGAGCCTTGACGAAGTCGGCTGGCACAACCATCGCAACGCCACTATTCGCATGTGCGGTTCCTTTGACCGTCGTCGCGATTTCCAAGTTAAAATCCTCGTCCTCAACGTAGCTTCCGCTGACAACGCCGAGAAGTTTGTATCCACCAATGCCTAGCCAGCTAGCAGTCACCGCGACCGGTGAACCGCTGTTCCCGTTGAATATATGAACGTCGCACAGATACACGGTCCCTGGTTTGCCCGTGGTTGTCGTGACGGGCTCGTCCGGCACCATCGAAAGGATTCCCTGGCGAACGATAGCTTGAAAACGACGCTCTCCAGGGAACTGGTAGAAGTACCCAGACAGGAGAATTGGGCTGCCTTCCGCAATCTGATTGCTGGACATGAAATCTTTTGTGGCGAAATCGTCTATAGGAATATAAGCGACAAGCAGATCATCCGGCAGGATGACCAGCATCGCCGCTAGGTCAACGGAATCATCGGCTGGAATGCGCCAGGCAGCAGCATTTTCATCAAGTTCCCTCGAATAGCCATCTTTGGCGTTGACCCGGATCTTCAGTGCCTGTACTTCTCTCGGATGGTTGTGCTCGTCCCAACATTCAGCGACGTGGCGATTGGTAACCAAGTATGGAAAAAAATGGCCCTTGGGAAGCCGAGGGTCGGTGTACGCCACAAGGAACCCGGTGCCCGCTCCAGAAACCAACGAATTCCCTTCTTTGCATTGTAGCTCGACGTTCACGACGGTTCTCTTTAGCTCCACTCCAAAAGGCGGCACAGAGGGGTCAGGCTTATGGACGACAAGTATTGCTTGAGCCTCCGCGCGAGGCGCGATAAGGAAAAGACAAAAGACAGCGAGCATTATTGATCGGCGCACGTACACCTCCCCATTCTCTCTAATTATATGAACGCTCAGAGAGGAAATTCATGCAAAAAAAGTGACTCGCTCGGCATTCGCCATGCCTACAACGCGCGGTCGACGTTTCCCAGGCGCAAATTGCCGTCCAGATGACCCGAAAATGGCCCCATTTTCACGGGTTAGCCGGCCCGTACAAGCGCTCGGGCGCGTCAGGACGGGTAATCGACCCAACCGGCATTTTCGGGCCTCAAAAAGGCTTTTAGGCGGGATATTTGTAACTTATTGAAAACAAACGAAATCACGCGAGGTCACGCGAGGTCACATGACTATCAATCATGGGCTTTAAATCATCCAACCCGCGTAAATATTGGGCGCAATGCCCATGAGCTTAAAGGCTTTTACCCAACTGTTTACTGGCGGCTTTGAAGTGCCTATTATCTAACTTACAATTTAATCGCCGGGACTATTAACCATATTTGACATAAAGGCGCGCGCGCTTCTTGCGGGGATGCGCGGCGGCGCGCCGACGAAATCAAAATCGTCGCGACCGACGCGTTCTGAATCGTGGTTTGTGACCGCCGACTGTTTCCGCTGACCTATGCATCCTCAAGAAGCTACTTTTGTGGTTGAGGAATCTCCAAAAGAACAACTAGCGTGTTTGTTGAAAGAGTGGACATGAGGATCGGTCGCCAGGTCGCCCGGATGGGGTCATTAAGTTGCTCTTTGATTCTGTCGGGCATACCGATGATAATCTCGTATTTCACTTTTGAATTGGGTTCCATTTTCTTATCTCCTGTCAGTCATTATACGCCTCCCGTTTCTTTTTGGGAGTTTTGGCAACCGGCGCACGAAGACAGAATTCGATTGCAAGGCAGCTCGACCGGGCGCGATCAAATGACGTCAAAATCAACGAATTTTCCTTACATAATCCACCTTTCGCCGCAGGGTTACTTTCATAAAGTAACCCAGATAACCCTCGGAAACCACCAATGTAACCCAGTTAAGTCAAATATTATGAGCGGGTTGAATCGACTGGGTTACTTGGGTTACACAAATTTATACTTATCAAATATTATGTCGCTATATAGGAAAAATACAAGTCTGTGTAACCCACTTAACCTATGTAACCCTTTGGCCCGCGATTCGTCGCGAGGTAAAAAGCACGGTAAAAAAGATTTGGTACAACTTATTTGTTTCTATACGTTAAGCGTCAAGAACACATGACTGGCAGTCATGAGGTCGAGGGTTCGAACCCCTCCAGGTCCACCAACCCCAACTAACAGAAAAATAACGAGTTATAATCCACTCCTCAGACCAGTTCCTGAAGGACACACTCCAGTATTTGGGGCATTCTCGCGGCCAGCGCGGGTGAAAGCTCAGGTTGCATGAGCGCCGAATCAATGCAGATGGCAATCAGACGGAGGCGGGCCGTCCCGAAGGACGGTGACGCAATCCGAAGCAGGTGTATGGCCTGAGTCAGGGAAAGATGGTGCACATGCCACTGCCGATCCTCCAGGTCCCGCAGCTCATTTTCATCCCCAAACACTGCCACACTTCCCACTTGAGCGGGGTCAAGGAGGGAGTCGACGAGAGTGATCCGGCTCCGCCCTTCGATTTGGTCAGCGCAAGCGAGGAGGTCTGTTCCGCACCAGAGTAGCTCCGTGTCCTCAGGCAGTCTCGGGTCACCGGCGAGCCGGTCAATAATGTGCCATCCGACTCCTTCATCACCCATGAGGCGATTGCCGAGACCAATGACCAAGTGGGATTTCACGAGGGTCGTCCTATGGCGACGGCGGAAGCAACAGGCAAGCGGATCTTAAAGGTGCTACCCCTGCCAACCGCACTCTCCACGGAGATACTTCCATGATGGGAGGTGATGATTCCGTAAGCAATGGACAAGCCGAGGCCTGTTCCCTGACCGCTCCCCTTGGTGGTGAAAAAGGGATCGAAGACCTGGTCAATCATGTCTGGGGGCACGCCGCATCCCGTGTCCGAAATCAGGACTTCGACGGAACTGTCGGGCGTGCTGTGGCGGGTGGTAATGGTGATGGTGCCTCTCTCTTCCATGGCCTGAACGGCATTCATGAGGATGTTCATGAACACCTGTTCAAGCTCGGATTTGTCAGCCATGACGGGAGGAAGTTGCGGGTCGTAGTTGGTGACCACGGTGATGTTCAAAAATTGCGCTTGTTTTGCAACCAGCGACAGGGTGTCTTGGAGGATCTTGTTGAGGTCGGCAAGCTCGGTGTTGACCTTGGAATGGCGGGAGAATTCCAGCAGGCCTTTCACGATATCACGGCAGCGCTGGGTCTGCTTGACGACCTCCTGGAGATTTTCCCGGTTGGGATCACCCTCCTTGACGTCCTCGAGGGTGAGCGCGGTGAGCGCCAGGATGGCGCCCAGGGGATTGTTGATTTCATGCGCAACCCCCGCCGCCAACAGACCTAACGAGGCCAGCCTTTCCGATTGGGCGACTCTTGCCTGCATCGCTCCCAGTTCCTCGCTGCGCTGCTTGACCTTCTCCTCGAGGGTCCGTCCCCACTCTTCCAGGTCCGCTTTCATCTGCCGCAGGCTTTGGAGCATGGTATTGAACGAATCGGCCAGAAGGGCGATTTCACCATGCTGGGGGCTCGACTGGACCTCCTGGTCGAAGCGGCCCGCGGCGATATTTCGGGTGGCGGCCACCATCTTGCTCACGGGCTCCATAATCTTGCCGATCTCGTGGTAGGTAATCCCGATAATACAAATGAAGCCGATGGTGGCAATGCCGAAAAAGGAGAGGATGACCCGGTTGCGTGTGGAGGTGTAGGACCTTTCCAGGCGCCCCACGCCCAACATCCCGATGATTCGTCCGTCGTAATTTCGCAGGGGGTCATAGGCCGTGACGTACCAGTCCCCCGCCGCCAAAGTCCGCCCGTGGTAGCCGCCGCCCTGGTCGAGAACCGCATCACGAATATCCGCCGCAATCTGCGTCCCCACCTCCCGCTCGCCACCGGCCGATTTAAGGGTAGTGGAAACACGCAGGTCGTTCTGGAAGATCGTAACCACTCCAATGTCCTGGTGGCCCAATCGGTCCTCCCCGAAAACCAGTGCCCAGATGCGGTCCACCATTCCGAAATTCCGGTTCAGAACAATGCCCCCATAAAGGACGCCCAGAATTTTGTGGTCGGCGCCGACCACCGGGGCGCTGGCAATCATCACCAGGCCTGAGGGTTCTGCCCTGTGGTCAAGGGGCTTGGCTGGGGGAGATTCGACGGAAGGCAAGTAGGGTCGGGGGCCGAGAAGAGGGGCCTCGTTGCGGAGGAGTTCAGCGGATACGATCTCTGTGGCTGCGGCCACTTTACCGCCAAGGGCGGCCCTGACCACACTAATCGAGGAAACGTCACCCCTTTCACTATCCGGATCAGAAACCCGCAGGGATACGTTTCCCTTCCCGTCCGTCAGGGTGAGGAAATCGAAGCCGTTGTCTTTCCGGATCGAATCCAGATAGGCAAGGAGGGGCCTTTCACTCCCTGCGGCAAGCTGTTGCTGAATGACGTTTCCGGAGGCCACGAGCTGGACGGTTCGCTCCACGGTCTCGAGCTTTTGGTCGTAAAACGAGTGGGCCAAACCCAAGTCATGGTCCACGGCGCGGTGGGCCTGCATCATGATCGTCGAACTCACGATCCACGAGCCCACGAGCGATGTGGCCAAGCCGCCGATTCCCAAAATGACCAGGTAGTCGGAGATCAGCTTCGCCTTGAGCGAGAGCCTCGGGAATGAGAAGTCAAGCCGCATCATGTCTCTGCAGCAGGTGCACGGAGCATGAGATGCACGGATCGTAAGCCCGCGCGACCATTTCCAGCTTCTTCTGGAGAGCGGGTACATCCTTGCTGGCGCTTTGCTCGACGGTGGAGCGGAAGTGGTTTTCAATGCTGGCGGCATTAAAGGCCGTAGGGGTGATGACGTCCGCCGCGGTGATTCGACCCTCGTCATCGTAAGTATAGCTGTGAACGAGCAGTCCTCGGGGCGCTTCGGTAACCCCCGTGCCGGTACCCGCCCGGGGGCGCACGGCGACACATCCTTCTTCCTTAATGCCGCCGCGGAGCAGGCGCTCCACAAGGGCGAGTCCGGAATGGACATCATGAACCAATTCGACCGCTTGGGCCTTGTTGTTGTCCATGGGGTTGTCGCTGGGTAGCCGCAGTCCCAATTCGCCCATGGCGATTCGGGCGCGCTCCGTCAGTCCCTGCGTGTTGATGGAGAGTCGAGCCAGGGATCCCACCATGAACGGCTTACCGTTAAACAAACTGTGCTTGGCGTGCGAGCCCGGGACTGCCTTTTCATTGCTCAAGGAGCGGTAGGCAGCGGCGCGTACGCTCTGCCGCTGCCCGTTCGACGAGATGATGATCTCGTCACCCGCATAATAACCATGATTCTGGGGGGACGAGAGCGCGGCGAAAACGGTGTCAGTATGGCAGAAGTCGGCGGCGGGCAGGGATGCCAGCAGCTTGATAGTCGTCTCGCAATCCGCCACTCCCTGGATGAGGGCCTCACGCAACGCCACCAGCGAGTCCACGCTGGGAAGTTTCCCGAACCCTCCCACAATCGCGTTGACTGGGTGGACGGCCCGGCCCCCGATGGTTTCCTGGATGGAATTCCCCAGCTTCTTCAAGCGCAGGCCGAGCTTCACCGCGTCCAAATGGTCCGCCGCCAGCGCGGTCACGCTGGGATAATTCAGATAGTCCGGCACGGCCAGGCAGAACAGATGCAGCGCATGGCTCTGGATGCTTTCGCCCCGGTACAAGAGATCCCGCAGCAACTCGGTCTGGGGGGTGACCTTGACTCCCAGGGCATTTTCGGTGGCTTTGAGCGAGGTCAGAGAATGGGCGACGGAACAGATCGAGCAAATCCTGGACAGGATTTGGGAGATATCCTCGTAACTCCTGCCGCGCACCAACCCCTCCAGGAGGCGTGGCCCTTCGTAAATGTCGAAGCGGAGTGCGCAAATGGCGCCGTCCTCCAACTCCACCGTGATCCCACCGTGGCCTTCGACCCGGGCCAAATGCTCGACTTGAATTTTTGTGCTCATGCGTGATCTCCTGAGAGGGGCGCGAAGGTACGTAACTTAGCGGTGATCTTCTCGCGCGGGATGCCTTTCTCCCCAAACATGGCGAGTGCGGAGGGGAAGTTCGCCTCATCGATGGGGCCACGGCAACCCACGCAGGGGACGCCCAGCCCCGGGCAGCGGGCGTCACACCCGGCCACCGTCAGCGGACCACAGCAGACTTGCGACTTTTCGATGAGGAGGCAATTGTTCTCGAACATCTTGCACTCCGTGCAAACGGGAAACTGCGGGAAGATGGGCGGGTCACCGTTCAGCAGGCTGGACACCGCCGACAGAAACTGTGCTTTCTCGATGGGGCAACCCGTGAGGTTCAGATCGACCTTGACCACTTCCCGCAGGGCTCGCGGGGGCAGGCTGTCGTAGTGAGCCCCCTGCTTGCCGTAGATTTCCTCGAGCAGCTTCGCCCGGTCCGCCTGGGGGTTGAGGGCGGCAACTCCACCCCAGACGGCGCAGGTTCCAACCGCCATCAGCGCTTTCGAGCGCGCGCGGATCCGCAAGAGCTTTTCCTCGTCGCGTTTGCTCAGCACCGCGCCTTCCACCAGCGCCAAATCGAGTTCACAACTGTCATCATTCGCCGATGACGCCATGAGGAAATCCCGGATATCGAGGGCATTCACCAGATCCAGGAGTTGGTCCTCGCAATTGAGAATGACGAGTTGATCCCCCGCGCAACCGGTAAGACCGAATAATCCGACGGTAGGTTTGCTCATTAAATCATCTCCGGAAGATTGATCGCATCCCAATAGGTGAAAATGGGGCCGTGCAAGCACGTATACTTGTAACCGACCGCGCAATGCCCGCACTTTCCCACCCCACACTTCATGCGCCGTTCGAGGGACATCAGGATGCGGTCCTTGGGAAAACCGAGACCCAGCAAGCGCTCCAGAACGAATTTGTAAACCACCGGCGGACCGCACACCGCGGCGTAGGTCCGGGCCGGATCAATCTTGGTGTAGTCAAACAGCTTGGGCAGCAGACCCACGTAGTTCTTCCAGGTCCCCGTCGGATCCCTGTCGACAGTCAAGAGGCAGGTCATGTCCTTGCGGTCCACGAGTGACACGAGCTCATCCCGGAAGAGCATTTCTGCCGGGGTTTTGGCGCCGTACATCAGAGTGATGCGGTTGAAATTTCCCCGCTCGTCGAGGGCGTACCAGAGAAGCGAGCGTAATGGCGCCATCCCCAGGCCACCCGCGATCAGCAACAGGTCGTTGCCCATGATCGCCTCGGTGGGGAAACCATTCCCGTAAGGTCCGCGGATTCCCACTATGTCGTTGGTCTGCATGCGGTAAAGCGCGTTCGTCACACGTCCCGCCCGCCGTACACACAGCTCGAGAATTCCCGGCCGGGAAGGCGAAGAGGAAATGGAAATCGGCGCCTCGCCGGTACCCGGCACGCTGAGCATCACGAATTGGCCGGGCTGATGCCGGAACGTCGCCGCCAGGTGATCCGCAGTGAAACGCAGGGTAAACAAATAGTTGTCCTCAACCATCTTATAAACACGCACAATCCGCGCCAAGTACGGCTGGTAGGGATTCCGGTTGAGCACGGGCTCATAACTCGTCGCTCTATCGACTTGGAGCATGTTCAACTCCTCGCAGTTGATTGATGACTTCCGTGATGTCGATCTTCACCGGGCACGCCTCGATGCAGCGCCCGCAGCCGACGCAGCTCGGGCGGCCGTATTCGGCCACGAAGCCTCGCTGTTTGTGGTAGAAGCGAAACTTGACGCGGCTGGCGCGGCCTTTCCGGAAGTTTTCTCCGCCCGCCACCAGAGCGTGCGTGGCAAACAGGCAGGAATCCCAGGAGCGATTGCGCTTTCCCTCCCGCGAACCCAACTGTGTATCGTCTGCCACGTCGTAGCAGTAGCACGTGGGGCAGACCATGCTACAACTTCCGCACGACAGGCATTTCTCTCCCAGCTCGGTCCAATTCTCGCTCCGGTACTCCATCTCGAAGATTTCCGGAAGGTCGCGAATTTCCACGTGCAGCTTGAAACTCTCGCGCTTTTTAGACGAACGAAGCTTGTATTCGTCGATGTCCTCCGGCGTCACATCCTTGAACAGGGGCCCCGTGGCCAGAACCATGTCGTCGCCCAGAGCTGTCCCCACGAAGGTGAGGTAATGATCCCCTTGTTCCGCCAGGAAAAGGTCGAAGCCGTGTTCGACGAAATCCGCGCGCATCGACCGGCAGAAACAATGCTCGTCCGGCCAACAGTCGATTCCGATGATCGCGATATTCTTCCGGCGGGCCCGGTAATAGGGGTCGTCGTACTTTCCGCCAAAAACCTCGTCGAGAATGTTCACCGCATAGATGTCGCAGGCGTGCACGCCAAAGAGAATGATCCGTTTTTCCAACCCGTCGGTAAACGGAACGTATCCCGCACCCTCCACCCACTGGAAAAGCGTTTCGCGCGGAGGGAAGAGGTACTTTTTGGGCGGCAGGATGGTCCGCGGGTAGTCGAGGCGAACCTCCGACCACCGGCTGAGCCGCTTGAAAGCGTACTTGCCCTCCTGCTCGACGGGCGCATGCACTTCCCCGAACTGTTGGATCACCGCGGCAAAAAAATCGAGCTTGTCTTTGGGCAGTTTCCGAATCTTCACGACTCCGCCTTTCTCCCCGCCAGAGTTTCAGGGTTGCGTTGACGCTGTTCCAGGCGGCGCTGGATCTTCTCGAGCAGCTCCGCCAGGTCCACCGGCTTCGGCAGGAAATCATCATGGGCAAGCCAACCTTTGTTCGGAGTGACCCTGAAATCCGGGATCTGCGAGTACAGCGAACTCACAATGAAGATGGGAGTTTTCTTCAGCTCGGGGATCCGGCGAATTTCCTGGATCGTAAAGAATCCCTCCGTCCTCTCCTTCATCATGACATCCATGAGAATGAGGTCGGGAAGGTCCATTCTCGCCCGCTTCAGGCCTTCGTTGCCGTCGTATGCTTTCAGCACGGTGTAATGGTGCGCTTCCAGGAACGTGGACACGGCCTCGACGAAGTCAGGGTCGTCGTCCACAATGAGTATTTTTTCCGCTTCTGAGGTCATGCTGCTTTCCCCTTTATATCTGCCTCTTCCGTCGGAGCGCGATATTCCAGCAGGCGCACGCGGAAGGTGGATCCGACGTTGACCTGGCTGTCAACGCTAATGCTTCCACCCATTTCGGAGACCAGTCTTCGGCAGATGGAGAGCCCCAGACCGGTGCCGGGAGTCTTCTCTTTCCCCTCCTCTTCGACGCGAAAGAACTCCTCGAAGAGGAGGGGGCGATACTTTTCCGGAATCCCCACTCCCGTGTCGGCCACCGCCACCGCCACTTCGCCGCCCAGGTCTTCGGCCGAGACAGTGACCTTGCCCCCCCGCTTGTTGTACTTGATGGCATTCACGATCAAGTTGTCGAAGAGGACGGTCAGACAGTTTCGATCACCCTTCACAAAGTAGGTGTTTTCGGGTATCCGGCTTTCGAGGGAAACGCCGTTGGTCGCGGCCATTTCTTGGTATGTCAAAAGGATTTGGGCAATGATCCCCTGGAGATCGACTTTGACCCACTGTTGGGAGAAGGATTCCCCTTCGATCCGGGCCAGGCTCAGCCAATCCTTGATGAGCGCCTGAAGCTCCTCGGTCCTTTTGAGGCAGCGGTCGAGCCACTCCTGCCGCTTGGCCGCGGCGCTTTCCGTGTTATCGAGGTGTTTCAGAACATCCAAATACTGGTGGACCGCCACCAGAGGGGTCTGGAGTTGGTGGGAGACAAAGGTAATAAAGCGTCGCTTGAGGAGTGCACGCTCCATTTCACCCCGCCGCATCTCCAGCGAGAGCCGGCGGTGCTCCAACCCGCGGTTAACAATCATCCGCAGCTCGTCTGGAGAAAAAGGCTTGGGAAGGAAATCGTAAGCGCCGCACTTCATTGCACCCACGGCGGTATCGATCGTCGGGTACCCTGTAATGACCACGAGGACGATGTCCGGGCTCACTTCGTGGAGCCGGGTCACCACCTCCATGCCGCTGATGCCGGGCATCTTAAGGTCAACAACGACGAGGCTGGGCTTCAGCCTCGCCGCCCCTTCCAGACCCTGGGCTCCGTCCTCGAATGCTTCGACCCGAAATCCCATCTTGGCCAGGATCTTCCCGCAAGACAGCCGCATGGCGTAATCGTCGTCGATGACAAGGATTGTTTCCTGCTCAGCCGGTTCGCTCATGCGTCCTCTTCTCCGGCGCGGGTTGGGTGAAAACGGTATCGAGGATCAGGACTTTGCTTCCCCATGCGAGGGGCAAAGCGCCGCGGCCCTTTGCACAACCTCCAGAAATTTGGGGATGTCGAGCGGCTTCGTCAGGTAGAAGTCGGGACGGATCATGTCGAGTTCGCCGGCCATCGGGAAACGTTCATCGGGGGTTAAGTCAATGGAGGATGTCATTACAATCGGAATATTTCGGTATTCTGCGTATAAGTCCTGATACTTGATGGCCTGGTTGACCCCATACCCTTCGACGTCGCACTCCATCATGATGTCGAGGACGATGACATCGGGTTTATGCTCAACTACTTTGCGCAAGCCATCTCTTCCAGAGTCGGCCTCGAGCACCGCAAAACCGTGACTCTCCAGGAGAGATTTGACCGAAGCCCTGAAGTCCTGATCATCATCAATTACAAGTATCTTCAGACTGGCGGCCATAATAGCCTCCTTCACGTACGGTCTGACTGGGAAGTCGGCATGAATGTCCTCGCGCGGGATGACCCACTTCTCACCGCCCCAGCGGATTCTATGGCATTTTTCGAACCAAAACCCCTCCATTTCAGATGGGCGTGGGTCAATTTGTCACTGGGTTTGATGAGTGTTAGGAGAGCAACAATTGCGGTATCTCAGGCAGCCGACTTTGTGTCCCTCCACATCGGACTAGACGGGTGCCACAATGACGACCGTCGCTATGAGGATCAAATTCGCGTCCAGCGGGTAGGCGAGCTTGACTCCGGCCTTTTCCAACTGAGGTTCGATCACTGCGTCCGCTTGCTCCTCATATGCGGGGGTGATGGGTGTTGGATTCTCATTGCTGAGGTCCCCGTATGCAACCGTCTGAGCGAGCCGGAGGCCCTCCATCATCCAAGTCCTCAATGCTCCCGTTTTGCCACTCAGCCTTATCCTGGGGAGTTATCCGGCTCTCCAGCTGCGCCGCAAACGCCGCCGGGTTGCGCTTGATGTGTTGGAGCAGCCGCGCGTCCCACATCCAACAATGCAAGGTTATCGGGATGACCGCGAAAGATCACGTGCGGCATATCCGCGCCACGCCTGTTACTCGCGCCTGTGGAAATCTTTACCACGTGGTGAATTCAGGATTTTTTTTAAAGGGCCGTTTCGAGGCGAACTCCCAGAGCCGAGTCAGGGAAATGATGATTGCGAGAATCTGGCTGATAACGCCGAGATTTGACCAATCCATATTGCTATTCTAAAACGCGGGCTTGGCCAAGTCAACCCCAATCAGTTCCCGGCAGTTAGATGCCACGAAGACTGGCCGAAGAACGCATGCACTGCCGATGGTGAGCGCAAAGAAAGGAAGTCCGGATATTGCACCTCAGCACTGGTCACAAGTCACCTGGTCATTCGGCTAACCGCACGGTGACGAAAAAGAATTAGTTTGGAAAGAAAAGGGCAACTCAGCAGCGACACGGCGCTAGAATACAGCCTGGAGACATAATCACCGGAAGAGGTGGGGGTCTCAAGACTGGGTCCGCGCTCCTTGCGTCGTGATCAAAACTATGAAGGGTAAGGCCAAAACGGGGTCGGGGGCGGCGACATCCTCCGGCATAAATTATCAAAACCGCGTGGCAGCCTATCTTCTTGCAGCCGCCTTGTGTGAGTACCCACTCCCGGAATTGGGGAACAATAGGGTAAGGACCATTGGATTTGAGACGACCCAGGCGGTCGACGACCTCAACGTTGAACTTGAAAACGGGAAGATTGCGTATCTGCAGATAAAGAGGAGTCTAAGCTTTTCAATTAACGCTAATTCAGAGCTCTATTCCGTCCTGAAACAATTTACCGATCAATCTGAAGACGATGGGACAAAACCATCCGAGCTATTCCTCGTTACCACCACCGATTCTTCTCAAAGAATTACCGGTGACATGAAGGCCGCTTTGGACGCTTTTCGGAATGGACCGGAGGAAGCGTTCCGTCGTGACCAGCCGAGAGCCATTAGAGACCTGCTAGACGATTTGCTGAATGCGGTCTCTAGCATCATTCAGGGTGGAGAGGAAGCGCGTCGAGTATCAGCCGCTGCAATACTTCGAAGCACCCACGTCTGGGTTCTAGATCTCGAAGAGGGCTCGTGCCTTGAACAAGCAACAATCATAATACTTCAGGCCAGAAGGTATATAAGCCCGCTTCTGCTCTGGGGAAAGCTGATAGCAGATTGTGTCAATCGTTCTAGTCTTCGACATACGATTTCGATCCCAGAAGCGCGGGCCCAATATGAAAAATTCTTGCTACCGAACCAGCCTCTGAAACCAGAGATGGAAGAGCAGTTTCTAAAGATCAAGCTAGAGCAGTTCCAGTTTTCTGTCGGGCGAGAGTTAGTGTTGGGAACGTTGGCAGAAACACCTGCCGATCAGCTCTTGCTGTTTGAATTTTACCGATTTAATGAAGATTGCCAAGAGCGGATACGGTTCGATGATGGAAAGTGCTATCTAAGCAATGGCCTCTTAGTTGAATCCCTGCATAGGACAGCTACTTATGCAGGTATGGAGCGCTTCATAAAAGAGAACCCAGATTTGGTCGGCGAACGCACGGTGGTTATTCTACCAATAAATTCCAACCAAGATTTCGAGAAAGGAATTTGTGCAGACCGACAACGAACTCTTCTGAGAAACGCATTTCTTGCAAACGCCAATCCTCTGAAATGTCTGCATTGCGGAAAGGCCGTTAGCACATCAGCGGCTGACATAGTCGAATTGGGATCTGGTCCAAATATCCGCGTCGGGCTCACGCACCGACAATGTACGCATGTCGATGATCGGGTCTTGGGCGTTCCCAAAGGTCAATTCTTCGAACAATTCAACTACCTTGTGAACTTTGACGCGAACTTATGGTTCAAAGCTGCACAGCGTGGTCAGGGGGTATTCGCCCGTAGAGGACTCTACGAGGCCTCTGGCATGATCGCATGGAGTGGACGACGGTCTGATGTACCCCCGGGTGACTATATTGTTGAATCCAAGCTGATCAACGGACAAAGCGTATTCATGTTTGAGAGAGGGCGAATTCATCGGTTCACGAAAGCACAGGCAGATGAAGCTGCAACCATGTTAAACGCAAATATCGAGGCCGCAATGGGAGCAGGTGATCCACTATGCTTTAGCGATCAGACTAGAACGTTTGGTAGGCGGTCTATGCTTTTCGAACTGCTAGGGGTCTCCGAGAAAATCGTGGAGATCGCGCAGGCTGTTGTCACAAGTTTCCGGCAGGAGATAGCCGACGAGTACGCAATCTGGACGAATTGGTATGCTCCCCTCGCATATCTTCGCTTGATCGAGGACGGCTCAATCTTCGCTATTGGGGGCTTCCTGCCGGTAATGACGAACCCTTTCGCACTCGACCGATACCTAGAGAACTGGAAAATGGGCAGCATTGAAATACCGGCATACGAAGTTATGATTTTAGAGAACGACCGCCAATTTGATGATTTTGCCGCGGACGCGGAAGACAACGGCATTGAGCTAATCGTTGATCCGCTAGTTGATTCGACAGGTAAGCCCAACTTCATTTCCGGTAAACCAATTCGCTCGATGCAACAACTGGTCCGCCGCACTCAACTTGGATCCGGGACAACGAACGGGTAGGCGCGTAGCCAGCTTAGTGCTTTCCGGTTTCCTTGGGGCCACGAATCAACTGGCGCACCCTCCTCCGGTCACCTCGCCGAAACCATTCAAGGCATACATCCAGCTTGTCAGTCCACACCTCATTTGGCTCAAGTGAAACCGGCTGGAATATCTCGATGAGGCGCGAATTGGTTCTCCGCGGGATAAGCCATCGGCTCACTGTATAGCGGAAGTCAGCCCACGTGTGTGTGGTGGGTTGCATATTGACCGCAAGAATGTCGAAGTCGCCGAATCTGTATGGCCGAGTCGATTCATCACCCGAGGGCGGTGCTTTTGTGGATTCCATCTTCCTCTTCTTTTTCTTCTTCTTTCCTGACCGAGTCTTCTGTACCTCAACGACGTAAAGATCTTCGGCGTAACGCTTGGGGTGGTACCGCTTCACTTGGCCTTTCTCCGTCCGCTGCAGCTTGACCTGGACGGTTACTCGTTGCCCCTCCCTTTCCAGGACAAAATCGTAGGGGGGATCGCTCACTGACACCGGCAGGACGCGCCATCCCAGCTTCTCGACGCTGGGTAATATATCCCTTTCAAATACAGCTTCCGCAAGAATTCCCCGCACCCCGCGCTGCGTCAGGTCGGGCGACCGGTATATAGCCGTGAGGATGGTTTCCGCGTCGATGTCCCATTGCTCTTCCAGCGGGTGGCGCGGAAGCCTCCTTCTGAGGTATTCAAAGAGAATTCCCCGCTCCTCTGCCGAACATTGATCGATGAAACCTTTGACGGTGTCTATGGTTTCACTCATTTGGCGGCCTTCCGGGTGCTTCGGGTTGGTAAGCTTTGATATCTTCGCGGCGAAGAAGGATCTTCCCCCCAATTTCTAAGATGCGGAACCGCCCTTTCTTAATAAGGCGAGCAATCGCCTGACGCGAGACCCCTCGCATACGGGCCGCTTCCGCCTGTGACACCCATTCGTCTGTTTGAGGTGGTTTCCCTCGAAAATGGGTTGACAATGTAAATCCTTTTCTGCTATCTTTCATTCGGCAACCGCTGTATGATGGGGATGTCAATGGCTACCGCACCCAAGTCGAATGTCATCCGCTCGCTAAGTAAAACGGGCACGATCAAACCGGTCGAATCTTTCCGCGACCATCCTTCACAACTTCTTCGCCGAAAACCGTACTTCCAGACCAAGCTTGGGGCCGCGTACCTGGCCGATTCTCTTGAACTCTTGCGAGAGCTACCGGAGAAATCGATTGGCCTCGTCGTGACCTCTCCCCCCTACGCGCTACACTTCAAAAAGGAGTACGGAAACGCCTCCAAGGGACGGTACATCGATTGGTTCCTGCCATTCGCGCGCGAAATCTTCCGGGTGCTCTCCGACGACGGCAGTTTTGTGCTCAATATCGGGGGAAGCTACAACAAGGGCGTCCCGACCCGATCTATATACCACTTTAAGCTCCTTGTCGCACTTGTCGAAGACCTCGGATTCCATTTAGCGCAGGAGTGCTTTTGGTACAACCCTGCCAAGATGCCAATGCCAGCGGAGTGGGTCACCGTCCGCCGGATAAGGATAAGAGATTCAGTAGAATATGTCTGGTGGCTCTCCAAAACGCCGTGGCCGAAGGCCAGCAACTGGAACGTCCTCAAAGAGTATAGCAATGATATGATCCGGCTCAATCGAAATGGATTGCGCGGTACGGTCCGCCCGTCTGGACATGTCATTCGCCAATCTTTCAAGGGGATCGCCGCTGGTGGCTCCATTCCTTCGAATGTTACGGAGGCCTCCTTCCCCGACCTGCCCGAAACGATGCTGGCGATGGGAAACAATTCCGCCAACGATCAGTATATAACGCGTTGCCGGGAGGCAGGCGTCAAGATTCATCCTGCGAGGTTTCCCGCTCTGCTGCCCAAGTTCTTCGTGAAAATGCTGACCGATCCCGGTGACCTCGTCCTCGATCCATTTGCGGGCTCCAACACCACGGGTGCCGTTTGTGAGGAACTCGACCGTCGTTGGATCGCCAGCGAAGCCGTAGAAGAATACCTCAAATCTAGTGAGTTTCGCTTCGGTGCGCCGACGGAGGAAACAGCTTCTAACCCACGACAATCAGCCCTTTTCTGACCATTGCCGGACCATCATTGCCTTTGAGAAAGACGGTAAGTCCCGTACAATGAAGCAAGAGGTTTATGAGACGCTGATTGATCTCTACGGGAGACCATGACCAAGCCACCTGCAAACGTTCTCGAATTGCCATTGGAACAACGGGCCGAGATGGCGTTCAAAGCCGCTGTCGAAGAGGTGATTGTCGAACATGCACGCCAAGGTTTGCCGATTTATATCTGGCGTGACGGCAAGGTGGTCGAGCTTTCTCCCGAAGAATTGCGAGCGGAATCCGCGCGTCTGCAAGCGGAATGAGCCAAGCGTGCCGCAAAATCAATGGGATTGACCTACTGATCTGGCTTTAGGACCAAGAGATCCCCAGTTCAAATCTGGGCGCACCGACCACCACCTTCATTACCATCAGCTCAGGAAAGGATCTTGACATCGATCCGCCGCCGCGTGCGCGGGACCGTGGAATGGTCCGGTCCCGCCGCCTCCAGGCCGATTCGCAGAAACCGGCGTAACCCGGCGAGTCATTCGCCCGCTACGCTATCCCCTGCTCCGATTTCACAGTAACTCCGGCGCCAGACATTCTGTCCCTCGACATCAGACCAGGCGGGTGCCACAATGGCGGCCGCCCAAGGCTCCGCCGAATCGCCGGAGCCCGACAAGACTTTCCAGCGGGGGTGGTTATCGCTTTGCTCATCTCTCTGGTTGGGGGGTGGGAAGCCCCAAGGAGCATGTGAAGCATGCAGCCGATAACTCATGATGTCTTGATTCTGGGAACGGGACTCGCGGGGCTGCGCGCCGCCGTGGAGATCTGTATCCAGACGCGGGGCAAGGCCGACATTGGCATCGTGTCGAAGGTACAAATCATGCGCTCGCATTCCGTGTGTGCAGAAGGCGGCACCGGCGCGGTGATGCGCCCCGAAGAAGGGGACAGCTTTGAGTTGCATGCCTGGGACACTGTGAAGGGATCGGATTTTCTGGCGGACCAGGATGTCGTGGATCGTTTTGTGCGAGCCTCGCCCGATGAAATCCGGCTGCTCGAGCACTGGGGATGCCCGTGGTCTCGGCGCGACGACGGCCGCATCATGCAGAGGCCGTTTGGGGGCCATTCCTTTCCGCGGGCGTGCATGGCGGCTGACAAGACCGGCTTCTTCGAAATGCAGGCGCTCTACGATACCCTGGTCAAATACCCGAACTTCCGGCGCTATGACGAGTGCTTCGTCACTTCCCTGCTTCTCGAACGCGGACGCTTCGCCGGCCTCACGCTCTACGATCTGCCCACCGGCGAGTTTTACGTCTTGCGCGCCAAGGCTCTGCTGATTGCTTCGGGAGGGTTGGGAAACCTTTATGGGTTCACCACCTACTCGCAAACCGTCACGGGGGACGGACAGGCCATTGCCTATCGCGCGGGCCTGCCGTTGGAGGACCCTGAGTTCTTGCAATTTCACCCGACGGGGCTTGTGCCCTCGGGGATTTTGATGACCGAAGGCTGTCGCGGGGAAGGCGGCTACCTGCGCAACAATAAGGGCGAGCGCTTTATGGAGAAGTATGCGCCCAAGATGATGGAGTTGGCGCCGCGCGACATCGTCTCCCGTTCCGAAATGACGGAAATCCTCGAGGGACGCGGCTTCCCGGGACCGGATGGCCTTGATTTCATCAATCTTGATTTGACGCACCTGGGGGCGGAGCGGATCAACAAGCGTTTGCCCTTGATCCGGGAAGTGTGCATGAAGTTCTTGGGGATCGATCCCATCACGCAGCAGATCCCCATTCGGCCTGTGGCGCACTATTCCATGGGCGGCATTGAGGCTGATATCGACGGCCGCACGAAGGTGGAGAACATCTGGGCCGCCGGCGAGGTGGCGTGCCACTCGATGCACGGCGCGAACCGCCTGGGGTGCAATTCCACGGCGGAATGCCTGGTGTGGGGCGGCATCACGGGCGGCGAAATCTCAAAATATCTGGAAGGGGGCGCAAAGCTGAGTGAGGCGCCAGAAGACAAGGCTCGGGAAGAGGAGAAGCGCGTTTTCGACGGCCTGCTGAAGCGGAACGGAACGGAGAGTCCCGCGCAAATTCGCCGCGAACTGCGGACTCTGATGGATAAACATGCGGGCGTCTACCGTACCGGCGATTCCATGCAAGAGGGCCTGGATAAGATTGCCGACTTAAAGCGGCGCTTCCTGAATATCACCCTCCAGGACAAGAGCCGCATTTACAACACCAACCTCATTCAGGCTCTGGAGACCGAAAATATGCTGGAGCTGGCTGAGGTGCTGCTCTTCGCGGGCCTGGCTCGGCAGGAATCGCGCGGGGCTCATTCCCGGACGGATTTCTCCAAGCGCGACGATGAGAAGTTCCTGGGCCACTCCATGGTCTACTACACGGGGGGCAAACCGAAGCTGGAATATAAGCCGGTGACGATTACCACCTGGAAGCCCGTGGAACGGAAGTACTGATAATTGCTGATTGCCGATTGGCGATTGATGATTGGGAGGAAGCTCTCAGCGATCAGCTATCAGCTTTCAGCTTTGGTCGTGAACAAGTTGATGTCCTGTTTTTGGCTGATAGCTGACGGCTGAGAGCTGACAGCATCTCGAATCGGCAATCGGCAATTCTTGAGGGAGGCGGCATGGCCGAAATCAAAAGGTACGATGATCGGCTTGGTCTGTGGGGATGGCTCGGAGGAGGGCGTTGGGGCCTGGAGCGTTACGCCTACATCCTCCATCGCCTCACCGGTCTGGGAATCCTTTTGTACTTCCTGATGCACATCGTGGTGACGAGTCTCCGCGCCCGGGGGATCTACCTTTGGGTCGAAGGGGGAGTCTTTCACCAGCCCATCTTCAAGTTCGGGGAGTTTCTCGTCTTCGCGGCGTTTGCCTACCATGCCTTTAACGGCGTGCGCCTGGTGCTGGTGGAACTGGGCTTCGCGGTCGGCAAGCCCACCGAACCCGTCTATCCCTACAAGACGTCGGTGAACGTCCAGCGGCCCCTGCTCATTTCCATGATGGTCCTGGCGGGGATTTTTCTTGCAGCAGGCGCGTATGCGTTCTTGGGGTTTGTGAAGTAGCGCCGACCGGAACCTGTCCCGACTTGGTCGGGAGGTCGGCAGGTGCTGAGCTAAAGCTCAGCGCTACGAGGTTGGCGAAGTAGGAGGAGAAATGGGCGAAACAAAATACTGGACCTGGCACATGGCGGCAGGCGTGGTGATCTTCTTCCTGCTCGGCCTCCACATGCTGATTATGCACGTGGGTGGCATCACTCACCTCTATGCGCCTCTCGGTGGGGAAGCGATTTCCAAAGCGAACAGTCTGTTTCGCGATGGCAAGCTGCTCTTCACGGTCACTTACATTCTCCTCCTCGCCGTCGCGCTCTATCACGGTCTCTATGGCCTGCGGACCATCCTGTTCGAGTTGACGCTGAAGCCCGCCGCCGAAAGGGCGATCACTATTGTCTTGCTCGTGGTGGGATTGGGCCTGCTCGGCCTGGGCACCTGGGGGGCCCTGGCGGCCCATGCCATCGCCAAAGCCGGGGTGAGGGGGTAGCCATGCCGGAAAACAACAAAACCACTCGACCGATCAACTTCCACGTCACGCGTTACAATCCCGAGCGCGATGGCGAGCCCTACGTGCAGACCTACACCGTACCCGTGCGCGCCGGGATGACCGTGCTGGACGGCCTGCACTACATCAAAGAGAACTTGGATGCCTCGCTCGCTTGGCGCTATTCATGCCGCATGGGCGTCTGTGGGTCGTGCGGAATGCTCCTGAACGGCCATCCCACCTTGGCTTGCAACACCCAAATCCTTCATATTGCCACGAAGGATTTGACGGTAAGCCCCTTGCCGAATTTTGAGATCATTCGCGACCTCGTCCCCGACCTTCTGACGATGTTTGAGAAACATCGTTCGCTCCAGCCTTACATCGTGCGCGCGGAGGAAGCGGAAATCAACGACCCGGAAGGGGAGTTCTACCAGTCTCCCGCAGAGCTCGAGCGCTATCTTCAATTCAGTTACTGCATCAAGTGCAGCTGCTGTATGGCGGCCTGCCCCACGCTCGCGACCGACGCGCGGTATTTGGGGCCCATGCCCTTGTCAGCGGCGGAGCGGTATAACCAGGACACTCGAGACGATGGGCGGCGCGATCGCAACGCTCAGACTGGCTCCGAGCATGGGGCGTTCCGCTGCCACTACGCCGGCGAATGCTCCCGCGTTTGCCCCAAGGGAGTGGACCCCGCCAAGGCGATTCAGTATCTCAAGCGGCAGTTGGTGCTGGACTATCTCCACCTGGCTCGCCGAAAACAAACCTGCCAGAAGTTGCACGGGCCCGGCCAAGCGAAGCCCCTCCCCAACATCCCGGCCGCGCCCGCCAGGACCGTCTAAGGGAATTCCCCACCGTTGCTGAGTTTCCCTGTTGCGCAGGGGACTTGCCGCGGGTGGCGGATTGAAGTCACGAGATTACGCTGCCTGCGGAACGGAGAGCAAGCCCTGGCCGAATTCCAGGCCTTTTTCGAAGGCGGCGAGGTTCAGATTTTCGGTTCCTTTGGGTACGGAATCGGCAATCGCTTTGCGGACAGCTAGGGGCGTGGCGAGTTCCGCGAGCGCGGTGACGAAACCCACCATCACCATATTGAGCACCAGCTTGCGGCCCAACTCTTCCGCAAAACGCGTCGCCGGGATTCCATAATGGCATGCGCCTTGGCTAGTATTATCCACATGAATCAGATCTTGCTCGTAGAGCAGCATTCCCGCCGGCTTCAGGTCTGCCCCGAAGCGCGCGTGGGCCTCCTGGGACATCACCACCAGGATATCGGGCTTGGTGAGGTAGGGATAGAGGATAGGTTCGTCGGAGACAATCAACTGTGCGCTGCATGCACTGCCGCGCGCTTCCGGGCCGAAGCTCTGGGTCAAGGTAGCGAATTTGCCGTCGTGGATGGCAGCGGCTTTGCCGATCACCATGCCCGCCAGGATCACGCCCTGCCCGCCGAAACCAGCGATACGGATTCCTGAGCTCACCAGCAGGCTCCTCCCCGGCGGCGCCAGCCCCGCCACGTACGACAATTTCCCCCGCGAGCCGGGAGCGGCGCCCGGCGCGCCGCAGGTGTGCACCGACCATTGCCGGCGCACCGGGCAGAAAGGCGAGGAGGGCGCCGAGGCTGGATCTGTTCAACCACCTAAGCCGCGGCGGCTGGTTGGTCCAGCTTAAATGCCATCACGTTAACAAGCTCTTTGACAGCGGCAGCACTCTTCTGCAAGGCCGCACTCTCCTCCTCGGTAAGCTTGGCTTCGAAGATTTTCTCGACTCCCCCTGCTCCGAGCTTCACGGGTACCCCCACGAAAAGTTTGTGGATCCCATACTCGCCTTCCAGGAAGGCAGAGCAGGGGAGCACCCGCTTTCGGTCATTGAGAATCGAATCAACCATTTCGACTACAGCCGCCGAGGGAGCATAGTACGCGCTGCCGGATTTCAGATACTTAACGATCTCAGCGCCTCCGTCTCGTGTACGTTTTACGAGGTTTTGAATCGTCTCAGCATCCAGCAAGTCCGTCAGAGGTATACCGGCCACGCTGGTATAGCGCACCAAAGGCACCATGGTGTCGCCATGGCCACCCAAAACGAAGGCCGTGACGTCTTTTATGGAAACCTCCATTTTTTGAGCGACAAAGGTGCGGAAGCGAGCCGTGTCCAGGATGCCGGCCATTCCAATCACCCGGTTCTTGGGAAAGCCACTGACCCGGTATGCCACGTGGCACATGGCATCGAGGGGATTGGTGACCACAATCAGAATACAGTTGGGAGAATACTTGATCGCGTTCTCTACTGAGTTCTTGACGATGTCATAGTTGGCCCACAGGAGATCATCCCGGCTCATCCCCGGCTTGCGCGGGAAGCCGGCCGTCAGCACCACGATGTCGGAGTTGGCAGTGAGTGCGTAATCATTGCCCCCCGTGATTTTGACGTCCACTCCCGCGACGGGGCAGGCCTGCAAGATATCCAACGCCTTTCCCTGCGGGATTCCCTCGAGAATGTCGACAACCACGACGTCCGCCAACCCCCTGTCAGCCAAGCGGACAGCGCAGCTAGCGCCTACATTTCCTGCTCCCACCACTGTAACCTTTTTTCTCATTTGAGCCTCCTTCAAGCCGCCGCGGGCAGCGCCATATTACCGGCGATGGCGGCAGCGAACTCACTGGTTTTCATCATGACCGCCCCTTCCATTTGGCGGTGCAAGTCGTAGGTGACACACTTTTGGCGGATGGTCTCGCTGATTCCCGTTTCGATAAGTTGCGAGACCGCCCTCCAACCCATGTAATGGAACATCATCGAACCGCAGAAAATGATGCTCGAGGGATTCACCACATCCTGCCCAGCGTATTTGGGGGCGGTCCCGTGGGTTGCCTCAAAGATGGCGTGCTCGTCGCCCAGGTTGGCGCTGGGCGCCATCCCCAATCCCCCCACCTGTGCAGCGCAGGCATCCGACAAGTAATCACCATTGAGGTTGGGCGCGGCAATCACATCATATTCGCTGGGCCGCAGAAGCACTTGCTGGAACATGGAGTCGGCGATGCGGTCCTTGATCAGGAGCTTGCCCGGAGGAACCTCCGTACCCACCTCTGCTTCCGTTACACAATCCGCGGAGAACTCCTCCTTCACCAATTCATATCCCCAATCGCGGAAGGCGCCTTCGGTGAATTTCATGATGTTGCCCTTATGGACAAGCGTCACACTGCGACGCCCATTCTCGAGGGCATATTGAATGGCGCGCCGAATCAGGCGCTTGGAGCCCTTTACACTGATCGGTTTGATCCCGATGCCGGAATCGGTGCGAATCTTCTTTTCCACCATTTGGTTCAGGAATTCGATAACCTCCAGGGCTTCGGGCGTGCCCTCGCGCCACTCGATGCCGGCGTAAACGTCTTCCGTGTTTTCGCGAAAAATCACCACGTTAAGCCGTTCCGGGTGTTGCATTGGCGAAGGGACACCGGAGTAGTAACGTACGGGCCGCATGCATACGTAAAGATCGAGGAGTTGCCGCAGGGCCACATTCAAGCTTCGGATGCCCCCGCCCACAGGCGTCGTCAGCGGGCCCTTGATCGCGATATGAAACTTCTGGATTGCGTCCAAGGTTCCCTGCGGCAGCCACTTGTCGAACCGTTGGTGGGCTTTCTCGCCCGCGAAAACCTCGTACCAGGCCACGCGGCGCCGTCCCCCATAAGCCTGCATGACGGCGGCGTCGAAAACGACGCGCGCCGCCTTCCAAATGTCGGGCCCCGTGCCATCGCCTTCAATGAACGGGAGGATCGGGTTATCAGGAACGTGGAACTTGCCGTTTCGAACTTGAATGGCTTGCCCATTCGCGGGAATGGGATTGCCGTTGTAGGATTCCATGGTCACCTCCAGGAACAAGCCCGCTTGCTGGCTTGAGCAAGGCAATGCGCATACCTCGAAGGCATGCGCCCCTCCGCGGATTGACCCGCGGAGGGGATGGTCATGCCGGAATGGAACTGCATCCTATGCGGCCGCAGGAAGAGCCGTGGCCTCGCGTTTCTCGATCGGGACGAAATCCCGCTTGTCGTGACCGATGAAGATTTGACGCGGACGCGCAATCTTCTGCTCGGGATCCTGAATCATTTCCTGCCATTGCGCCAGCCACCCCGCCGTACGCGGAATGGCAAACAACACGGTGAAGATCTCCGGTTTGAACCCCATCGCCTGGTAAATGATGCCCGAGTAGAAATCTACGTTGGGGTAGAGCTTGCGCTTGATGAAGTACTCATCTTGCAGCGCGATGCGTTCCAACTCCAAAGCGATTTCGAGTTTGGGATTCTTTCCGGTGACTTCGAAGACCTGTTCGGCAGCATGCTTGATGATCCGGGCGCGGGGGTCGTAATTCTTGTAGATCCGGTGACCGAAGCCCATCAGCTTGACCTGCCCAGACTTGACGCGCTCGATGTAGGAGGGGATACGATCTTTCGAGCCAATTTCATCGAGCATCTTCAGCACTTCCTCGTTGGCCCCACCATGCAACGGTCCAGAGAGCCCGGCGGCCGCGGCGGCCGTAGCCACAAAGGGGTCTGCCTGGGAGCTGCCCACGGCCCGCATGGCGTTGGCGCTGCAATTTTGTTCATGATCGACGTGCAGGATGAAAAGGATGTCGAGGGCGCGCGCCAAGACTTTATTCGCCTGGTATTTGGGCTCGGCCATCTTCCACAGCATGTTCATGAAATTCTCGGTGTAGCTGAGGTCGTTGTCCGGATAGATATAGGGATAGCCGAGGCTGTGGCGGTAGGTGTACGCGGCAATCGTGGGGACTTTGCCAATCAGGCGATAGATTTGCTGCTCGCGGACTTTAGGGTCGAGGACGCTCCGGGCCTCCGGGTAAATCGTGGAGAGCGCCGCCACTGTGCTGATGAACATCCCCATGGGATGCGCATCGTAACGAAAACCCTCCAGGAACTTCTTGCTGTTCTCGTGCAGCATCGTGTGGTGAGTGATCTGGGCAACCCACTCTTTCAATTGCGCTGCGGTGGGCAGATCGCCTTTGAGCACCAGATAGGCAACTTCCAGATAGGTGCACTTCTCGGCCAGTTGCTCGATGGGGTAACCCCGATACCGCAGGATACCCTTATCGCCGTCGATGAATGTGATCGCGCTCTGACAAGACGCGGTATTCATAAACGCCGGATCGTAGGTCATGAGTCCGAAATCCTCGGGATCGGTCTTGATTTTCCGCAAGTCCATGGCTCGAATGGTTCCCTTGGAGATCGGGATTTCATAGGCTTTCTTCGTGCGATTGTCGACTATACTCAAGGTTTCGTTTTCCATGATCTTTCCTCCCTTGTGAAATTGGCTCTTGAACGCCGGCTCTGCCCGCGAGCGTTTTGCCGCAGGCAAACGGCGTTCACCAAAAATGTGAATTTATCCACGCCGGTGCCGAGTGCTGCGCGGACGGGACGTGGTAAAGCGGGTTCCGAATAATCAATCCTGGACATTGAAAATTGCGTTTTGTCGAACTGGCGTGTCTCTCCAAGCTCGGCAACGTGGTTTTCAGTTGGAGGGAATGTTGAAGATCTCTGCTGGCGTGCTCTGTAGAAATGTACGAGGCGTTCGATTCGGCTCGGGTGCCGATAGAACAAACTTCCGGCGCGATTAATTCTTGGGGAAGCATAACACTCTCGCGGTCAGACGCCCCCAAGAAGCGCGTCTGACCTGGACCCCGTCCGACACGCGCAATGTATCCCTTGACAGAGGTGTCGTCAAGTAGGTTCTGCAAGAGAAATTGCACGGCGGACATTGTGTCCTGCTGCAATTCAATCCGCTTGAAAGTCCTTCGACTGATCAGGTTACTGATTTATGAAACGCTTGAGTTTTGATCACTCATGGATCACGGTGAACATTCAAGACATGTAGTCATGTCGCCTCAAGGCGCTCCTTGAAACTCGCTACTTTTCAACCGCCACAAGGTGTCCCGAAAGTGCCTCAATACGGTTGTCAATAATCTGAGCTAATCGTTTCATGAGTTCGTACCCAAGATCGTGGTCTTCATCACAGCTTGCCCGAAGGCTACCTCCGTCCAGGGAGATGGCCCGTGTGACATCGAGCGCTTGGGCAGTGAATTTCCAGCGGTAGGGCGGAAAAAGCCACGACCATCCGATGATGTCGCCTTGTTCGAGGGTCATGAGCGTTAAGGGTTCGATTCGATAGGACACCAGTTGCAGTGCCACCCTGCCCGTCCGAATCAGATAAAGATGGTGGGCCGGTTCACCCTCTTCGAAGATCACGTCTCCGGGTTCGAACCGCACAAGGGTTGCGCTCTCGACAAAGGTCCGGAGGTGTGCCTCCTTCATGCCTCTGAAGAACGGATGTTCATCAAGAATACTCTCTAGGGTTTGAGCCTTCATGGATCACCTCCTACTGAAGTGGTTGGCCGCCCGCACATCTCTCGGCAGGCGCGTACCCCTTGCGTTCTTGTGGTCTGGATTCAGCGAGCCACGTCCGTACGATCCGGCTGGCACGCTCGGCAGCTCCCGGTACACGGGCTGCAACTTGAGGAGACATCTCGCTCGAAAACGTCGTTGGGTCGTCGACAGGAATCGCCAGAATACGAACCTCGCGCGGAAAGCCGAGTTCCAGCGCCCGCATCGTCTCGCGAATTTCGCCGATCCCAACAAAGTGGGGGCAGGGAGCATTCACCTGCCCCACCGCGTCGAGGTTATATTCCCGGAATTCCGGCGCGCCTCGTGGAATATAGCTGTCAATCAACAGCACCCGGTCGCGCCCGATCAGCTCATCCAATAGCGCCAGACCGAACTCCGAGGTCCATCGAACTTCAACCTCGCTTGGAAAGGCTTGCTCAAGTTTTTCGGCCACCCGAACGCCTATTGCGTCGTCCTTCAGCATTTCATTGCCGAGGCCGAGCACCAAAATCCGAGGCTTATAGGAGCCCATTTCGCCGGCCATCAGCGAACCTCTGACCCAAGGTTTTTGCCAGTGAGCGGTGGAGAGCCGACGCCGTCACCTGGATATTTCCCGCAGCTTGTTCCCGTGGGCGTCCCGGATCACCACCTTGAGGGGCATCGAACCCGGCAGGGAATGGGTCCCACAACCGTGGCAGGGATCGTAGGCACGGAAGGCCATCTCCACCATGTTGAGCAGCCCGTCATCGCATGCATTTTGGGCGTTGAGAAGCGCCCGCGCGACCTTATCCACGGAAAGGGCGATCCTCGCGGCGTTGTTTTGTGTGGCGACAATCAGATTCGCTCGCGTAATCAACCCCGCCGCGTCGGTCTCATAGTGATGCAGCAAGGTGCCGCGGGGCGCTTCCACCACGCCCACACCGAGTTTGGGAACGGCCGTAGGCAGGGTTCGTACGGTGGGATCCACAATCTCCGGATCGGCCGCGAGTTCCCGGAAGCGCTCAGCGGCATAAATCATCTCCACGATTCTCGCCCAATGGTTCGCCAGCGTGCAGTGAACCGGCTTACCACCCAGCACCGCAAAGAGCTGCTCGCGAGCCGCTTGGGCACGGGGGGTGGCCATGCCCTCCGAGGCGTTCAGGCGCGCGAGGGGAGCCACGCTATAAATGCCGGAGTCGGCTCCATCCACGAAACCCTTCCAACCCGGCTTTTTCAAGTAGCAGAACTTCATGTAACTCCAGGGCTCGACGTGTTCCGCGATGACATCCAGGTACTGGCGCGCGGTGAAGCTGCTCCACTCTTTTCCTGCCGGATCCACCACCCGCAAGCGTCCGTCGTAGAAGTTCACCCGGTTCTTGCCGTCGACCATCCCCATGTAGTAGGTGCGGTGCGTGTACATCTCGGAAGTGATGGCATCAACGTATTCCTGGTTCTTCAAAACCACTTCCTCGAATGTGGCCAGCGTGAACAGTGCGAAATCCACGGCCCGGGTTGCCACCTCTTCAAACCGGGCTTGGTCAGCCGCGGCTAAGGGCTTCGCAACTCCCCCGGGCAGGCCCAAGACCGGGTGGATGGCTTTGCCTCCCAGCAGTGCCACGAGGTCGCGCAACTCCTTCCGCGTCGCGATCACCCGGCGCCCCACCTCCACGCCCACCTTGCCCAGAACCCCGAGGACATTCCGCTGGCCCTTGGGAGCGTGCGGACCCACGATGAAATCAGGCCCGCCCAGAAAGTAGAAGTGCAACGCGTGGTCCTCCAGCATGAAGATGCTGTAGACCATTTCACGGAGCTTTTTCGCCGCAGGCGGAGGCTCCACCTGATAAAGATCATCGAGAGCTTTGGTGCTCGCCATGTGGTGCGCCATGGGACAGACGCCGCAGATCCGGGAGGTAATCTGGGGCATCTCCTCGGCCGGGCGTCCGACCGCGAACTGTTCGAACCCGCGCAGTTCCGGGACCTGGAAATAGGCGCGGCTTACCTTGCCGGCGTCATCGAGAAAGATCTCAATCCGGCCATGGCCTTCCAGCCTGGTGACGGGATCGATGGTGATCTTCTGAGCCATTGCGCACCTCTAAGCAGCTTGGCGCTTCCGCGTCAGGATTGAAGTGGGCACACTGTAGCGGTAAAAAGTTCCAGCCGGGTCCGGCAAGGCCGCCAGAGCCTTGGCCAGCACGTTTTCGTCGGACGCATCCACAATCGAAGCCATCGCCGAAAGCGCCTTGCCGCCGTAATCCCGAACCCGCTCCAGAGGCCCGAAGCAACCGGTACAGGGCATTCCACCTTTAACACACGGAGCCTCACAACCGCCGCGTGTCACCGGCCCCAGGCACAGGATGCCCTGCGCCAGGAGGCATTTGTCCCGCTCCGGTATGACTTGGTGAATTCGTTTGAGTTCCGATACCAGAAGTTTTTCCGGCTTGCTGGAGTTTAACTCGCACTCGTAGCAGAGCGCGCGGTCGCCCGCCAACACCGAACCCTTTTCCGGCAACTGCCCTTTGAGGATCGCCTCGATCGCCTGCAACGTAATCTTGGGAGTCGGTGGGCAACCCGGGACGAAATAATCCACCTCGATCACCTGGTCGAGTGCTTTTACACTTTCATAAAGTATTGGTAGCTCCAGTTCACCCTCTGGAACTTTCACGCTCGCTTGCGGGCGAACCCCGTTGCCGTCGGCATTGGAAGGAGCCAGATGATAGACATAATCGAGGATAGCTTCTTTCTCGGTAAGGTTGGCCAGGCCCGGGATGCCGCCCTGATACGCGCAGGCGCCGTAAGCAATCACCAGTTTTGATTTCTTCCGCAGCAGGCGGGCCATGGCTTCCTGTTCGTCCGAGCGGATTGCGCCGTTGATAAAGGAAACCGCCAGGGAATCATCGGCCATGGCCTCCACGTCGCTGCGTTTGAAGTCAAGCGCCACGGGCCAAAAGACGATATCCACAGCTTCCACGACCGAGAGGATTCCTTCCGCCAGGTCGACGACGGCCTCTTCGCAGCCTCCGCAGCTCGCACACCAATAAAAAGCAACTTTGGGCTTGGCCATGATTCCAATGCTCCCTTCCGGCCGCGGCTTTACGCAGCTATGGCTTCCTGCGGCGAAGCCTCCCTTCGCAGTGGGCCGAGCTTGCGAATCTGCTCGGTGAATTCGTTAACCACGTCGCGCAGCCTCTCCGCCTCCGACGCGGAAATCCACTCCAGCCGCAGGCGCTCGGGCTCGATGCCAAACTGCGGCAGCATCCTGCGTAGCAGCGTGATCCGGCGTAGGGCCTTGTAATTGCCTTCCTGGTAGTGGCAGTCCCCGGGATGGCAGCCACCGATCAGAACGCCGTCCGCGCCATTGCGGAAAGCCCACAGAACGAACTGCGGATCCACGCGGCCCGAGCACATGGTGCGCACCACGCTGACGTTGGGGGTATATTTCATTCGTGAGGTTCCCGCCAAGTCAGCGGCGAGATACGTACACCAGTTGCAGAAGAACCCCACGATGTTAGGATTGAACGCGTCGCTCATGCCAGCACTCCTTCCACTTCGGCAAAGAGTTGCTCATCCCGGAAGAGGTTCTGTTGCGCGGCCCCGGACGGGCAAGCCGCCACGCAGGTCCCACAGCCTTTGCAGAGGGCCTCATTGAGTACGGCAATCTTCTTCTCAGGATCGAACTGGATTGCCGTGTACGGGCACATCCCGACACAAACCTGGCAGCCCGAACACAGCTCTTCGTCAATCCAGGCGGTGTTGGGTTCCATCTCCACGTACCCACGATCAATCAGGGCCATGGACCGCGCGGCGGCAGCGCCCGCCTGAGCCACGGTGTCGGGGATATCCTTGGGACCTTGGCAGCATCCTGCCAGGAAAATGCCCTCCGTAAAGGTGTCTACCGGCGCGAGCTTGGGATGCCGTTCCAGGAACCACCCTTCCGCAGAGCAGCCCAGGTTGAAACGTCGCCGGATCTCTTCGGCATTGGCTTGCGGCTCCATCCCGATGGAGAGCACCACCATGTCCACCGGGATACGCCGGATAACACCGAGGAGCGTGTCATCTACCCTTAAGATCAGTTTGCCTTCTTCTTCGGGCGATTGTGGCCAAGTGCTCACCTCGGCCACCTTGCCTCGGATGAATGAGACACCTTCATCCAGCACGCGCTTGTAGAATTCCTCGAAGCCCTTCCCGGGAGTGCGCATGTCGATGTAAAAGCTGTACACGTGCGCGCCGGTTTTTTCCTTAAGCAGATGAGCCAGCTTCAGTGAATACATGCAGCAGACCCGCGAGCAGTACTTGTTGGTGTTTTCGTCGCGCGAACCGATGCAGTGGAGGATGCCAATCGACTGGGGCTTGCGGCCGTCACGCATAATCACCTGGCCGAGCGTCGGACCCGAAGCGTTGACCAGCCGCTCGATTTCCAGGCTGGTGTAAACATTCGGGACTTGGCCATAGCCGTATTGGGGCAACCGGCGCGGGTCAAACGGCTTGAAGCCGGTCGCCATGATGATGGTCCCGACTTCCAGTTCGATTTCTCTCACTTCTTGGTTGAAATCGACTGCGTCGCGATCTCCGCAAACCTCCACGCATCCCTTGGGACACTTATGCGACTTGAACTCGATGCATGTGGCGCGATCGATCAGCGGAATTGACGGCACAGCCTGGGGAAAAGGCATGTAGATGGGCTTGCGCTTGCCCAACCCCAGGTCAAACTCGTTCGGGTACTTGCCTTCCTTGTACACGCAAGCTTCAATGCATTCTCCACACCCCACGCACTTGGCCTCGTCGATGTAACGCGGATAGCGCTTGACCTTGACCTTGAAGTTCCCGACGAAGCCGCTGACCTCGCTGACCTCCGACAGGCTCATGAGGTGAATGTTGGGGTGCTGCTTCACGGCCGTCATCTTGGGTGTCAGGATGCAGGCGGCACAGTCCAAAGTGGGGAAGGTCTTGTCGAACTGCGCCATGTGCCCGCCGATCGAGGGTTCCCGCTCGACGAGGTAAACCTGTTTTTCGCCCTCCGCCAGGTTCAACGCGGCCTGAATGCCGGCAATCCCTCCACCCACGATCAGAACGTTCGGGTTCACGGGGAAGCGGCGGGGTTTCAGTTCCTGATGCCACAGCGCTCGGTTCACCGCGGCCCTGACTAAGGCGGTGGCCTTGACTGTTGCGGCGACGGGATCGTCAGTAACCCAGGAGACGTGCTCCCGGATATTCACCATTTGGAACAAAAACGGATTCAGGCCGGCTTTCTCCACGGCTTTCCGGAAAGTACCTTCGTGCAGGTGAGGCGAGCAGGAAGCAACCACGACGCGATTCAGGCTGAGCTTCTTCACGTCTTGCACAATCAAGTCCTGACCGGGGTCCGAGCACACATACTTGTATTCCTTGGCGGTCACGACACCCGGAAGCTTTGTGGCGCTCTTCACCACGGCGTCTACGTCAACCTTGCCGGCGATGTTGGTTCCGCAGTGGCAAACGTAAATGCCGATCCTTACCCCGTTATTCCCGTTGCCCTTCATAATTGTTGCCTCCCTTTTGAGGAGGGTCGCATCGAACATGCTTTCAATGAATGCGACCGTTCGCCTTGATCCACCCGCGCTGCACCAAGACCGGCGCGATGTCGGTTAGGCAGCCAAGCCGGTCCCCGTGGCCTCTGCCACAAGTTCGGTCAGGTCCTTGACAGCCAGTTTTCCCTCAAGCCCCGTGGTCTTCAGGGCGTCCGAAAACATCACGTGGTCTTTCGGGCAAGCCACCACCAGGAATTTCACGTCCTTCAACGCCGCCGCTTCCTTGACGCGGCTTTCACTGGGGCGGGAATGAACCTCGCCAATTTCTTCCATCCACACTCGGCCGCCTCCCCCACCGCAACACAGGCTGTTGGCACGGGCACGGGGCATTTCCACCAACTTCACGCCCAGCGCACGCAGGACACGACGGGGGGCATCGTACACGCCATTGTATCTGCCCAGGTAGCAGGGGTCGTGATAGGTCACGCGGTAAGGCAATGGGTGAGTAATTTTCAGGCGCCCGCTGCCGATCAGATCCGCCAGCAACTCGGTGTAGTGATAAGCCGCATGACGGCCGTGATTCAGGTCCGGATATTCATTCTTCAAGGTATTGTAAACGTGCGGGTCGGTGGAAAACAGGTTGTGGAATTGCGCCTTCTGCAAGGTGGCAGTGTTCTTGTCCCGCAGAAGCTCGAAGAGGCCCTCTTCACCGACGCGCCGGGCATCGTTGCCGAAATTGCGCTCCGCCTCGAAGAGGATCCCGTAATCCACCTCCGCACCGTGCAGCACCCGTGCCAGCGAGCGGGTAATGCCCTGGAGCGCCGGGTGATAGGCGGCATACTCACCCAGGCACCAAAGCCATTCCACCGGCTCCTTGCGCGCGTCCTTGGGTTTGAAATCCAGGCCTTGCGTCCAAACGGCACGTTTGCGTTCCGATTGGCCGAAGGAGTTGCCATAGCGCGCGAGATTGCGCAAAGCTTCCTCCAGTCTCGTGTCCACCTCGCCGCGCTCGACCAGGCGTCGGCGCAGGTCGACCATGATTGGAAGGTGCTCATTCATCACCGGGCAGCGCTCAGCGCAAGCCAGGCAGGTTGTGCAGCCCCACAATTCCTGCGCAGAGATAAGGCCTCCAATGAGAGTCGGCTCACCGCCATCAGCGGTCGCTCGCGCTTTGGAGATGAGCGCGGGCCCGTAATGCAACAACTGCTCCTTCAGATTATGAATTAACTGGCGGGGCGAGCACGGTTCTCCGACCTGGAAGCTTGGACAGGCACGTTCGCAACGCCCGCACTCGGCGCAGGCAAACGCCGAAAGCAGTTGCCGCCAAGTGAACTCCTCCAAACGCTCGGCACCGAGGCGCACCTTCTCGCCTACCGGCGCGGGCAGACGTCCAGCGGGCCCGAGCTGGCTGAAGAAAGCGCTGAAGGGTGCGGCCAGCAGATGCAGGTGCTTGGATTGCGGCAAGTAACCCAAGAAGAACAAGAAGATGAGGGTATGCGGCCACCAGAAGAGATGATAAAACAGCAGGGCGTTGGCCCGGAGCACGGAGCTGGATTTAAAAACACCAGCGAGCTCATTTCCCACCGGGAACCAAACGCTTGTCTCGGCAGGCATTGCTACCAGCCGAAAACCTTCGAAGAGCAGGTAAGTCACCATCAGCGCGGCGATCAGGATGTTCACCAGCGCCGCGTCGAACGTCAACTGCAAGCCTGCGGGGCGAAGCACATACCGCCGGAAAGAGGAAACCGCCAGTCCCCCCAGTACCAGCACCGCGAAGATGTCAACGACTGGGGCCAGGATGGGGTTCCGCTCTGCTGTGGGAATGCTCAAACTTGGAAATAGTCCTTGCAGCAGCATGCCGGTGGTGGCCATCAGGAAGACGACAAACCCGTAGAAGATGAGAACGTGGGGGATACCCACAAGTGGTTCGTCCAAAAGCCGGCGCTGGCCAAAAACGTAGACCAGCACTCGCTTCAGGCGTGCAGGGATCCGGTCGAAGCGGTTGTCGGCTCGGCCCAGCCTTAGCAGCCGCACCAGAAAGCTTACGCGCCGGGCGAAAATTCCAACCGCCAGCAAGAACAGAATCCAAAGTAATGCCCATCCGGGCACGGGACCGATTTTCAGAGCTGTGGGAATCATTAGCTTGCCTTCTTCATACTGGTTTTATGGATTTCCTCGGTAAGCGCCGGAAGCAGATCGAGAGCGTCGGCAACCACGCCGTAGTGTGCAACACTGAAGATTGGAGCGTTGGGATCGGTGTTTACGGCGACGATCGTCTCGGATTGCTTCATCCCTTCCAAGTGTTCGGGGGCGCCACTGATGCCAAATGCCAAGTAGAGCTTAGGCTTTACGCGCATTCCCGACTTTCCCACCTGGCGTGTTAGGGGTAACCACCCTTGATCGATCACCGGTCGAGAAGCGCATACGGCCCCGCCCAAGGCTGCGGCCAACTCTTCCGCCAGCGAGAGGTTGTCGGCGTTCTGGATTCCTCGGCCCACACCCACAAGCACTGGCGCTATGGTGATGTCCACATCTCCAGGGGGTGGCTCAATCAATCTGCGGAACGCCACCCGGGAGGCAGGCATGTCGGGAGGTGTCGCGAGCGCTTGAACTTCCGGATTCCCCTTGATCCTCCCCGCTGTAGGGTCAAACGATCCCGGCACGACCGCCACCAGCGTGGTCTCTCCCGGAAGCGCGACTTCGGCAAACACCTTTCCGCCATAGACTTGGCTGGTGGCGATAACCCCACTGTCCTTGGCTTCCAGGCGGACGCAACTGTCGATGCATGGAAAGGCACAACGCCCCGACAGAAGGCCCAGCAGATCCAAACCCACCGAGGTGCTGCCCAGGAGGACGAGGCGCGGGGAGATTTCCTTTAGTTTGGATCCGACCAGGGATGCATAGATATCCGGAGTGAATTCGCGGAATTCCTGCCCATCGGCGGTGAAAATTATATCCGCGCCTCCCAGTTCACCTATGAATCCGCGCAGATCCTGCCCCAGAAGCAGGACGATCAGTTTTCCCCCCAGACCTTTCGCCACCTCCCGACCTTTGCCCAGAAGCTCGAAGGTGATTTCATTAAGCTGTCCCCTGAAATGCTCTGCGACGACCACGATGTCTTTGTTCATGTGTCACCTCAGCAGATGTCTCTCGGCGATAAGGCCGGTAACTTGTTGGGAAATTGCCCCTAGGCTTCCGGTGAGCATCACGGCGCCTGCGCCCTCCTCCGGCTTGAACAAGCGCACGACGCCCAACGGCTGTAAGCTCACCGGCGGCACGAGCAGTTCCTCCACGCTGGCCGTCTTCATCATCTGGCGCAGCCGCGTGATGGGAACATAGCGAGGCGGCCGCTCCGCCGCCTGAATGCCCAGCACCGCTGGAGGTGTTACGGCCAGCTCAGCGGCACAACCACCGGGATACTCTTTTTCAGTAAGTGTGGTGGTTCCCCCCGCCTCGACCCGCACCTTACGGATCAGACCCACATAAGGCAGATCGAGAAAACCCGCTATCAAGCCACCCAAAGAGCCATCCAGATCGTCGATGGCCCGTACCCCAGTCAAGATCAGGTTGAAGCGTTTATCACGGAAAACCGAGGCGAAAACCCGGGCGGCAGTGTGGTTGTCGGGAGCTGAGTCCAATCCCGCGTTCACCATGACCGCGTGATCAGCTCCTTTGGCCAAGGCGGTCACCATGGCCTCCTTGGCCTCGCCCGTGTCCAGCGAATAGACCTCAACGCGGCCTCCGACCTGTTCTTTGATGATCAGGGCTTGTTCCAAGGCATGGTCGTCAGATTCGCTCAAGATGTAGCGAACCGAACTGGGGTCCACGGCTTTGCCACCGGCATCAATTTCCAATCCTTCCACTAGGTCGGGGACTTGTTTCAAAACCACTGCAATGTTCATGGGGTCGCCCTCCTCTACATAAGTTCCATAGACTCGGCCATCATTTCGATGATGTCCCGAACCACGAGTTTCCCCTCGAAGCCGGTCATCTTAACGCCATCTTCAAACCGGGATGGTTCGAAAGGACACGCCACGGCCAGAACACCGGCGCCGGTCGCGGCAGCTTGCCGAACGCGCCGATCGGCCAGCCGATCCTTTACTCGTTCCTGAATGAAATGATCCAAGTAAATTGTGCTGCCTCCGCCTCCGCAACACAGGGCCGATTCACGATTGGGATTCATCTCCACCAGCTTCACCCCCGGGATGGCCTTGAGAATTGTGCGCGCATCGTCGTATTGGGCCATTTTTCGTCCCAGGCAACACGAGTCGTGGTAAGTCACGGTGACGTTCAGCTTCTTCTTGAACAAGGGTTTGAGCTGATCCAGGCGCTCCCTGAGAAACTCGGTGTAGTGCTTCACCACGTACCTGCCCCCCATACTCGGGTAGACATTCCGCAGAGAGCGGTAGGCGTGCGGATCAGTCAAAAGGACTTCCTTGAAGTGATACTTTCCCAGGATTTCGATGTTCCGCTCGACCAGCATTTCGAATAGCCCACGCTCCCCCGCCAGCCACTCGCAGTCGCCGATGCAGCGCTCTTCCCGGCCGAGAATTGCGAAGTCCACGCCCAGCAGGTACAGGATGCGCGCCAGCAGCCGCGAAACGGCTTGACCACGCGGATCGAACGACGGGTAACACTCCACGATCCAGAGCACCTCGACAGGCCGGCGCAATTGCCCAAGCACCGGAACAGGGACGCCGCTGGTTTTGGCCCAGTCGGTCCGCTTGTTGGGTCCCTCGCCCATGGGGTTCCCGTAAAGGTAAGTTTTCTGCAACGCCGTTTGGAGATCCTGGTCCAGTGACTGCCCGGCTTCCATCACGGCGGCGCGCATTGCCGGAAAAAGGCCGTCCGAAATCAGCAGCTTACTCGGGCACCGCGCTGTGCAGGTATGACAGGAAACACAAAGCCAGGGGGTGTTGCTCTTGACGACCTCAGCAAAGCGGCCCTCGAGCAGCATCCTCACCGCTTTGCGCGGCGGGAACTCCATCCCATCACTCATCGGACAAGAAGCGCTGCATACTCCGCACTGAATGCAGGTGCGGAATTTCTCCTCCGCGCTGGCGATTTCCGGGAAGAGTACAGCGGGCATTTCGGGAATCGCCGGACTCTGAAGGGTACCCATCGAGAACCTCCCGTGCAGCTCATTGACCTAGTTGAGTTCATTCAGGCGGCGGAGTTATGTCGCACCGCGCAACCACTAGAGCTATCCCCCAGGACAGAGGGGTGTGCTAAACCGTGCCAGCTTGCGGATACCAAAATCAGAAAACCCCGTTTGAGTTCCCTCGGGAAGGCTTCGAAACGTTTGTAGGAGAGATTCGATGAGAGACAGCTTACTTGAATCAGAGAATTCAGGAAAAGACGTCCAACCTTAAGCGGGGAGACGGGAACGTTGGCAAGGGAAGGAAATACTCCCCTAGGGGCGCAATTCCGGGGCGCTCTAAGTCCGCACTTGGTCATCCCAAGCAAGGAGGCAATGCTCATACGCTTGTCTCTTCGACCGGCGCACGCACGCCTAATCATCAAAGCAGCCATCAGGCGGCGGGAGACAATGCCCTCGCCGTCGGCGCGGGAGACTAGATTTCCCTCGCGTCCGCTCCTAAACGGCTCTGGTTTCTCCCATCAGCACGGCATGAACCAAAGCCATCCGTTCATAGTTGTTGACTTCCTAAGCAGCCTACTCCGGCGAAAGCAAAGGGATTTTCAGCCCCTAGCGCAGTTGAAGAATCACGACGAATGGTGGGCGCTAAAGTAAGACTTCTGGGCGTCTATCTCGTGAGAAATTGATGCGTTTTGCAACACCGGTGTCCCAGCTTTTTTCTAAGAAAAACTGCCAATTTGTCTGCCCTCGGTGCGTACAGAATTTGGTGCTGATGTGGGTTCTTCAGTCTGCGTGAAAATCCACTCGGTGGGGGACAAGCATTGGCGATTCCTTCCCCTGCACGAGAGGGTGGACAAAGTTCGAAGTGTCATTTGGCTTTTTTGGACACTCTCTGCGACCGTCGCTGGCGCACCTCGGCTGTTGGGCCCGCTGGGTTGGACAGATGTGTATATGCAAACAACCATTTGTTTCCAGAATTCTTCGCGAGCGAAGCGCTGCGGTCAGCGGTTTCGGAAAGGTGCCTGAGCTTGAATCGACGGGGTAGCTGGCGTATGATTCCGCGGCGAGATAAAGTTGGAATCGGAAATTCTGGATAAATACAAGATATGTCCTTTTGAGAGTAGCTCGACAATGGACTTCTTCCAACGATTCGAGTGATATACCTGAGTGGTTCGCCATGGCTGCAATGCGACGCCATGGAATGTGACAGGAAGCCATTTTAAAAGGCCCTCCCTCATAATGTGACCATAAGTAATGAACGCTAGTAGAGATCAAGGAGGTTTTTAATGAGGCCTACAATGTGGAGTCGAAGGTCATTTCTGCGTGCGGCTGGAGCCGCCGGAACGGTTGCCTCCACGACCAGAGGGCTGCGTGTCGAGCGCGTCCTGGCAGCGTCTCAATCGGTTGCAGGCAGATCGCCCGAAGACGTCGCGAAAGACGAGTTCTACTGGCGGGAAATCCAGATGGATTTCAAGCTGGACCGCACTATCACCAACCTGAATAACGGCTTTACCTGCCCGACGTCCCGGGTCGCACTGGAATCGGAAATGCGCTACATGGATATGATCAACATGGCGCCCATTTTTTACCAAGGCCCCATTGCCGAGCGCATCCAGACGATCCGCTTGCGCATGGCCGCGGAGTTCGGATGTGACCCGGAGGAGATGGCCCTGACGCGCGGCGCCAGCGAGTCGCTCCAAATCGTGCAGAACGGGCTCGACCTTAAGGCCGGGGATGAAGTGGTCACGACCGAGCAGGACTACCCCCGCATGCTGACGACGTGGGACCAGCGGATGCGCCGCGATGGCATCAAGGTGCACCGCCTCCAATTCCCCGTCCCGACGACGGCGGATGATCTCTACCACCGTTTCGAACAGGCCATTACGCCGCAAACGAGAGTTTTCCATTTCTGCCACGTCACCAACTTGACGGCCCAGTTGTTTCCGGTCGCGCGGCTCTCCCGCCTGGCCCGCGCAAAGGGGATTGTTACCATCGTCGACGGCGCTCACGCTCTCGGGCAATTTCCATTCAAGCTGAGGGAGCTTGAGTGCGACGCCTATGGCGTCAGCCTGCACAAATGGCTGCTGGCGCCGATCGGGAACGGCTGCCTGTATGTTCGGAAGGAGATGATCCCTAAATTCTGGCCCCTGCAAGCAGCCCCCGAACAGCAGGACGATGACATCCGTAAGTTCGAGTCCATCGGAACGCACCCGTGGGCCATCCGGGCGGCACTCGGTGAGGCTCTGGCTTACCATCAGGCGATCGGTGGCGATCGCAAGGCGGCTCGGTTGCGGTATCTGACCCTGCGTTGGGCTAATGCCCTCAAGGCTTATCCGCGCATCAAGATACTGACGGACCTCAGCGAGCCTGCGCAGGCGTGGGCAATAGCGGCGGTCAACATCGAGGGGATTGACGTCCGGGACCTCGCGAAGTTTCTGATGGACAAGTACCGGATCATCGTCGTCCCGCTGGTCGGCGGAGCCCCACCGAACCAGGTTTTTGATTATCAGTGCCTCCGGGTGTCGCCAAACATTTACACTACGCTCGAGGAAATCGACACGTTCGTTACGGGCATGGAAGACGCCATGAAAAATGGCGTGCCTTCCACGCAGGCGTCTGCCGGAGGGGCGTCGGAGGAATGGTACACCTAGCTGGATTTCTGACTGTGGGTCGGGAAGGGCGGGGCGGCGGGCGCAGAGCACAGCTCTGCGAAATCGTGCGGATTAATGCTCAGAGGCGTGAAGCGCAGAGCTGAGCTCCGCGCCGTCCACGGTCGTTAACTCGGAAAAAGGAGGGGTCAGATGAGACGTTTGGCAGTTTGGGCGGTGGCGGCTATGGCCTTGGTTCTCGTCGCAGGAGCTAGGAAGGGTTTTGCCCAGGGAACGTTCAAAATCCCATTCGCGTTCCAAGCCGGCGGCACAAGTCTGCCGAAAGGCGAATACTGGGCCACCCAAAAGGACGACGGACATATTACGCTGCGGCAGGAAGCGACAGGCAAGGAATTTCAGGTCCCCTTCACGAAGAGGCTGGCGCAGCCGAGCCCGCCTCTCGCCGAACCGCAGCTTGTATTCGACGTGGTTGGGAACTTCGTGCCGTCCTATACGGAATATGTAACGGATTACGTGTTGGCCGAGGTGTGGCTGCAGGGTGCGGACGGATTCCTAATACATACCATGAAGGGCGCGCACAAGACCCAGACCATCAAAGGGCAGAAAGCAAAATAGCGGACTGGACAACTACTATCGGAAGTTGCTGCACTCGATTGAGAGGCCTGGTCTTTTGGGAACCGGGCTTTTCCTTGCCCGATTAGCAGTCAGATTTACCCCATACCGCGCCCGCCTACAGGCGTTGGATGCCCATACAAGCCCCCCGGAGGTCTTCAGGGAGAGGGTATCTCAGTGCGCTCTGCGGAGAGAATTGACAATAGATCCTGGTCGTATACGTGCTTCTTGGAGTCGGCGAGCCGGACAAATTCATGGTAGATTCGGTTAAGCTCGTCGACCGAAAGTTCATGGCCCAATTCCTTGAGTTTATGGGCAAGTGCGTACCGGCCTGAGTGCTTGCCCAGCACGATGCGGTTAGGTGGTACTCCGACCGTTTCCGGGGTCATGATTTCATAGCATTGCGGATTGCTGAGAACGCCATGCTGATGCATGCCTGCTTCGTGCGCAAAGGCATTCCGTCCCACGATTGCTTTGTTCGGTTGAGGTTCAAACCCCAGGATCTTCGCTAGCAAGCAACTGGTCGAGTAAATCTCCTCATGGCGAATGCCGGTTTTGACCGAATAGCGATCGCGGCGAACGTGCAACACCATGGCGATCTCCTCCAGGGAGGCGTTCCCGGCCCTCTCGCCGATGCCGTTAACGGTGCACTCGATCTGCCGCGCACCTGCCTCCACACCGGCCAGGGAATTTGCGACCGCCAAGCCAAGATCGTTGTGGCAATGCACCGAGATGGTGATGTGCTCCGCGCCCTGCAGGCGCTGTCGAATGACGCGGATCAGCTCCGCATATTCGGCAGGCGTGGTGTAGCCAACCGTGTCGCAGACGTTGAGCGTGCCTGCTCCGGCATCCACTACGGCCTGCAGGACATCGCACAAGTAGCTCGGGTCGGAGCGGGTAGCGTCCTGGGGGGAAAATTCGACGTCGGCGCAAAGCGAGCGCGCGTAAGCCACCATGTTTGCAGCTTTGCGCAGTGCTTCGTCCCGGCTGATCTTCAGATCGAACGCAAGGTGAATATCGGAAGTCGAAAGACAAGTGTGAATGCGGGGGCGCGGCGAACGGCTCAGAGCTTCCCAAGCCACCTTAATGTCCTTCTCGGCGCAACGAGCGAACCCGGCAATGATCGGGCCTTCAACCTCGCTGGCTATGAGCCGCACCGCCTCCGCATCACCGGGCGAGGCGACCGGAAAACCAGCTTCAATGATGTCCACTCCCAACCGCTGGAGTTTCCGGGCGAGCAGCAGTTTTTCTTCGGTGTTCATGCTGCATCCGGGCGCCTGCTCGCCGTCGCGAAGCGACGTATCGAAAATCAGCACCTTTTCGCGCTCCATCATCCCCCTCTCTCTGAAGCTCAGGTTAAATTCCAGTATCGGTACCAAGAGTTTCACAGCATTTAAACAATCTCAGCCGAAAGCGGTTCTGACGTAAACTAAGCACAACTTCAGCCTTCCTACTGATTCACCAACCGAGCCAGACATTGTCGCATCACTTGGGAGAGATCAGGGACAACAGAGTCCGTGATCATTGAATTATGATCGCTGGGTATATCCACAATTTCTAGTCCACGCTTGAAAAGGCCCCCCCATCCGTGTGTCCGATCCAAAACATTAAGCCGAGCAAGGTGACCGTCCCGAGGAAGAACCAATACGCCGCGAGCTTCTAGTGGTCGCGCCCGGTAATGTTTCCGCACGCTTCGACCAATCCTGTCATGAATTCCCCTCGGCACATGCTCCCTGGGCCATTCGTCATCTTGCCAATTAGCCGGCACCCGCGTGTGGCGCGATTCGGAAGATCCGAATACTCGTCCTGCGAGACGCGTTGTGACCAACCACAAGTGGCGTAGGTGCCAATCCATTGACTCTAGAAGTCCGGCGCGCGTCATCACTTTAAGCTTTACTTTAAGCTTTTGCCACCAATGTGGACTTGTCCGCCACGAATCCAGCATCACGATCATGTCCACTCGCACACCATCCCGCTGAAGCTGATGGGCAACTTCAAACGCCAAATTACCATCGAAACAGTACCCCACCAGCACGCGGGGACCAGAAACTTGCCGGCCGTTAATCAACGCCGCGAGTGGCGCAGCTATGTCTTCCATGCGCAGGTTTCTGGCCGTCTTATTGTCTCTCGCCGCCTCAAGGACCGCGCGAGAAAACAGCGGACTAACTGCAAACGACGCTAGTCCTTCGTCCAAAAGCTCTGACAATCGACACATCCCAATTGAAGGGTCAAGGAAGAAAATAGCTCCTTCAGACCGGGTCGGCCGCAGGGGTATTAGCTTGGGCCCGGGTTTGGTGTCATTTTCTTGCTCGAGAACTCGTGCGATGCCTTCAATAGTTGGATTTAAGAATAACGTCGGAACTGTGAGACTGACATCAAGCAACTTGTTGATCTCGTCGATTATCCGGACGGCTAGCAGCGAGTGGCCGCCCACATCGAAGAAGCTATCGCGCACGCCAATGTTTCGAACACCAAGAACTTGCTGCCAAATCTGCCGCAACCGCATCTCTAAGAGGGTCTGCGGAAGGACCGAATTCTGCACGGATTGACACTCAGAGGGGACATAATCTGCACCACTCAGGGCCTGACGGTCGATCTTCCCATTGGGGGTTAGGGGCAGCGTCGGCAAGGCAACCCAGGTCGCCGGAACCATGTAGCTGGGTAGTTTCTGTTTCAGGTAGTCGCGCAATTCGGCACTGGTGAAAGCCGACTCTCCCGCCTCAACCACGTACGCGATCAGTTGTTTTTCTTCCCCCTCCCGCACCACCACCACCGCTTCGCGCACTCCCGGGTGGTTGCGCAATACGCTTTCGATCTCTCCCAATTCGATGCGGAAGCCGCGCAACTTGACTTGATGGTCGATTCGGCCCAAGTACTGAATGTTGCCATCCGGCAACCAGCGGCACAAATCCCCCGTACGGTACATCCGCCCTCCCCTTTCCTCACGGAAGGGATTGGGGACAAACCGTTCGTTTGTCAGCTCAGGGCGCCCGTAGTAGCCGCGGGCCACTCCGCCTCCGGCCAGGTACAGTTCGCCCTTGACGCCCATCGGCAGGAGATTGCGACGTGCGTCGAGGATATAGCACTGCGTGTTGGCGATCGGTCTGCCAATCGTTACTGGACTGCCACGCCGCACCAGCGTATATGTCGAGTAGGTCGTGGTCTCGGTCGGACCGTAGAGGTTGTAGACCTTGTCGACGTGGGTGGTCGCATAGATCTGCTCCACGAGCGGGTCCGACAGGGCCTCGCCCGCCAGATTCACCGTCTTTACCGAAGCCGGAACGGCACCCATGCGCAGCAATTCGGCCATGGCGGATGGCACGGTGTTAATCAGGGTCACTTCATCCTTGGCAGGTAGCGTGGAGAGGTGCAGCGCGTCCGGAGCCAGGATGATCTTGCCGCCTGCGCTCAGCGTGACAAATATCTCGAACACCGACAGGTCGAAGCAGACGGATGTGGAAAACAAGACACCCGAGAGTTCCTGCGGAGTGAAGACTTGCGTTGCCCACTGAAGAAGATTCACGGTCGCGCGATGTTCTATCGCCACGCCCTTCGGCCGCCCCGTGGAGCCGGAGGTAAACAGCACGTAAGCCAAATGCTCCGGCTTAACTTGGATGACCGGATTTCCCTCGGGTTCACTTGCGACTCTGGCCCAGTCCGCATCTAGACAGATCGATTGCCCAGCGAAGCTCGGTAGCTCATCGACCAGCGACTCCTCGGTGAGGACGATGGGGGCCTTGCAGTCCTCCAAAATATACCCAATCCGTTCCTTCGGATACCTTGGATCTATCGGCACATACGCTCCGCCGGCTTTCAAGATGCCCAGCAGGCCCACCACCATTTCCAGGGAGCGCTCGACGAACACCGCCACGAGCACCTCCGGCCCAACCCCCAGCTCCCGCAAGTGATGCGCGAGTTGGTTGGCGCGCCGGTTCAGTTCGCCGTAGGTCAACGTCTGTTGCTCGAACACCACGGCAACCTGGTCGGGAGTTCGTCCCGCCTGGACCTCGAACAACTCATGCAGGGTTCTGGAAGCGCACCCGTCGTCAAGAGCACGAGGAGACCGAGTTAAAACGGAGTTGTCGCTATTCATGTCCGGTTCCACTCGATTAGCAGTTGGTGGCGCTCCTCCGCTGTCAAGATCGGCAACGCTGCCAACTCCTGGCCGGGATCAGACGCCACCGATTCCAGCAGGGTTTGATAGTGCCCGAACATTCGCGAAATGCTTGCCTCGTCGAAGAGGTCGGCGCTGTACTCTATCTCCAGCCAGATTTCGTCCCCACCGTCGGTTATGAACAGTGTCAAGTCGAGCTTCGAGGTTCTGCTCTCGGCCAGAAGCGGCTCGACCCCAAGCCCTTCCAGGCCGATGAACGGCAGTTGCAGATTGCGGTCGCGCCAGTTGATCATCACCTGGAAAAGTGGCGCGTAACTCGGGTTACGCTCCGGCCGGAGTTTCCGCACCAGCTGATCAAATGACACGGCGCGATGACGGTAAAGCTCCAGCATCCCCTCCTGGACGCGAGCGAGCAGCTCCCGAAACGTCATGTCTCCCGAAAGCCCAGTTCGCAAGACTCGGGTGAGGACCAGAAAGCCCATCATCGATTGCAGTTCCGGCCTTTCCCGGTCGGCGATCGGAATTCCCAACAGGATGTCTTCCTGCGCTGTGTAACGGTAGAGCAGGGTGTTCAACGCTGCGGTAAGCAGGGTGAACAAGGTCGTCTTTTCCCGTTGGCAGGAATCGCGCAGGGCTTTTGTCAGGGCCGGATTGAGCCGGAAGCGTCGTTTAGCGCCGCGGTAGGAAAGCGTGAGCGGGCGGGGCCGATCCGCCGGCAACTCCAGGAGTTGAGGGGCACCGCGCAGCTTATCCGTCCAGAAGGACAGGTCGTCGTCTGACGCCGTCTCAGTAATCCTTTGCTGCTGCCAAACCGCATAATCTCCGTGCTGGATCGGCAAAGGAGGCAAGACGAGCGACTCGCCGCGACAAAAGGAGCGGTAGAGAGCGGCCAGCTCCCGCCACAAAACCCCTAGCGATGACCGGTCGCAGAAGATATGGTGCATCATCAGAATGAAAACATGCTCCCGGGGGGCCAAACGGAGCAACGTCGCCCGAATTCCCGGTTCGGCTTCGAGATGATAGAGACGCCGCGGCTCGTCAATTAGCAAGCGCTCGACTTCTGCCTGCCGCTCCGCGGGGGCCAGCGCGCTCAGGTCGATCTTCTTAAGCTCAAGCGGCCAGTTCTCGTGGACGACCGCCATAGGTTCGTTGTGCATTACCTGGATCGTGGTGCGCAGCACCTCGTGTCGCGCGACGATGACGTTCAGCGCTCGTTCCATCGCCTCAGCGTTGAATTCGCCGAGCAACCGCGCGGCCTCAGCTTCGTTATAGACGGGCAAACCGGGATTCAAATGCTCCATGAACCACAACCGCCGCTGTCCGGTGCTGAGCGGGCAAGGGAGGCTTGGATCCCGCGGAGGAATCGCCGGCGTGGTGACGGACGGCGCGACCTTATCCTGCAAAGCTTCATCGAGGGGCGCAGTCGATCCCTCCACGGGAGCTTGACCTTCGCACGGGTGCCATCGCCGCCTGACAAGCGCGGCCTGCTGCGCGACTGTAGCGTTCTCGAAGAAATCCGACAGCGAAAGTGCAACGGGAATTCTCTCGCGAAGCCGCGATACGCATTGCATAGCAAGCAGCGAATGTCCCCCTAACGCGAAGAAATTGCTATCCGCGTCCACGTGCGCTTGCGAAAGGACTTCCGTCCAGGTTTCGGCGATGATTTGCTCGATAGACGATGTTGCAGCCAGCCATCCGGAGTGAGCAACCTGACCGTTGCCGTGTGCTACCGCCAACCCGCCCCGGGACGAGCCGGAGCTGATCGTGGCAAGCTGTGCCGCCTCGTCGCGCAACCGCAAACGCTGTACTTTGCCGGAAGGGCCTTTAGGCAAGTCGTCAGCAAAGTGGATCCGTGTTGGGGTCTTGAAGTGGCCCAATCGGCTTTCGCAAAAGGCGAGCAGTTCCCTTTCGTCGCAGGCAACTCCCGCGCGCAACACCACGAAGGCAACGAGATCCTCACCAAGGTAACGGTCGGGAACTCCTACGGCGGCGGCTTCCCGCACTGCCGGATGGGATTCCAGCACGTCGTCGATCTGCCGGGGAGCAATGTTGACTCCCCCCTTGATAATCAGCTCCTTGGATCGCCCGACCACGAAGAAGTACCCATCCTCGTCCCGATACGCGAGGTCACCGGTGTGCAGCCAGCCGTCGGGGTCAAGGACTGCCGCCGTCTCCTCAGGCTCCTTGTAGTACCCCTGCATTACGGCGGGACCGCGAATCACGATTTCGCCGGGTTCTCCTGCTGCCAGTTCGAGGCCCTCTCGATCAACGATCTTAACCTCGAAGCCCCAGGGCAAGCCCGGTGATCCGATCTTGTTCTTCCCGGGGGGTTGTGGATTGGAGAAAATATTGCCCGCTTCGCTCGAGCCCATGGCCTGGATCAGCAACAAGGGGAATTTGTCAAGGAACTCGCGGTGCAGAGACGGCGCCAGCGGCGCCGAAGAAGAACGCAGGAAGCGGATCCGCTGGAAGGCGGCTCCACGCTGATTCGTACGGGGATCTTGCCACTCGAGAAGCTGGGCGATGATCGTCGGCACCAGGGCCGACCACGTACAGCGGTGTTCGTCCAGCCAGTCCCAGAACTGGCTCACACTGAAGCGATGGGGCATGACGACGGATCCGCCGCTGAGCAGGGTAGGAATCAATGTAACGCACTCCGCGTTGATGTGATAAAGCGGCAGCACTAACAGCGAACGATCTGCGGAGGAGAGTTGGTGTGAGGTAACAGAATTCCTTCCGTGGGCGAGCAGCGTCCGATGGGAATGCACCGCCGCTTTCGGCTGACCGGTGCTACCGGAGGTGTACATCAACAGCGCGGGGTCTTCGGGTGCGGGGATCGTTGGCAGCGTGGGCACGGGAGGCGCTGCGCGCGTCGCAGAAATTCCATCAATGTCCGCGGGAATCACCTGTACGGTCCGCCGGACGTGGGACATCACCTCGGCATTTAACGTCGCGTACTCGTCTGCGACGAAAACTACTTTGGCGTCACAATGATCCAGGACGTAGGACAGTTGGGACACGCCGGCGCGAACATTAAGTGGCACCGACACGAACCCCCCGTACATCGCTCCCAAAAAGAGCTGCGCGGTAAACAGCCCGTTCTCCAGCAGGAAGGCAACCTTGTCGCCACGCTCTAAACCTGCTTCCCGAAGTTGTGTTGAGAGAAAATTCGCCTGCTCTTGTAACCCCTGGAAGGTTAAGACTCGTCCCGTTTCAGGGCTAATGAGAAAAGAAGCCTGGGGCTGCGTCCGGGCCATCCGGTCAATCAGATCCCGAATGGTCAGGATGTCCTTTTCGGGTGAATGGGCGCGAGAGCCGACGGCACAACTATCGGAATTCGGTATACTTGTTAGCATGATGCACGCCTAATTCCCTCCGCGGTTCTAATTCAGCATGATAGAGGATTACTCCCTCTTTGACGATAGATTTTAGGCTGGGGTTGCAGGTTGGAAGAGCCCGATAGCACGGTTATATTGAATATAAAGGACTTAACTGCTTGCCACTGCCAGTCGTCCCGGCCTGGATTCGAAGAATCGCTTTAACCTCAGGAATGGCTTCTCGAGTAGATTCCAAGAAAGGATTGCTATAACGTAACTGGCAGTGAGACCCATCAGCAGCGCCAGGACGGGATGCCGGTCCAAGTGCAATGAATACTCTACATCGAAGGGGATCTTATGAAGCAAGTAAAGTCCATAGCTGACGGTTCCGGTGTAAACCAACGCCCGATTCGTCATCGCCACCCGAAACCATTTTTGCGTCGCAAACAGCGAGAGATATACGAAGGCGGCCGAGGCCATAGCGCTCAAGGAAAAGGTGATCCATCTTGCATGAAAGGCTTCGGTCACAAATGCGAGTGGCACCGCAATGAAAAGAGAGAGCCATGCTGCCTTCAGAAACCTGGACGGGAGGAATGTGTTCGAACGAACTACCAGCGCGAGGAGCCCTCCTGCCATAAGGCCATCAAGCCGGCAGAATACATTTGAGTAGAGATCCACGTGGTGGAGTGAAAGGTATACGCGCAGGGCCGGAGAAAGGCAGATCACGGCGATGGCAATGCGCCGAAGTTGAGTGTAAGAGCAGCATCGCACAACCACGGCCCACACCACATAAAACTGCTCCTCAATGGCGACCGACCAAGTAACACCGAGTGGCCCTAATGCATAGGTCGAGTGCACAAAGAAGTTCTGAAGATAGAATACATAGGCCCACCATGGCGAAGAGTTCGCAATAATGATGGGACCTAGCGAGGGGCGCACGAATGGGACGACCACAAACATGAAAAAGAGGAGGGAGTAATATAAGGGCCATATCCGTAAACATCTCCGGGCGTAAAAATTCTTAAAATAGTGTTCCGATTGTTTGGTGTCGGCAAGAATCCCCGTGATCAAAAACCCGGACAGAACGAAGAAAAGATCGACTCCCATCCACCCATAGCTAAACAAACGTTGCAAAGGAAGCGAAGGGAATTTGTACAGGGTATTATGGATCATCACGATGAGGATGGCGATCCCGCGTACGGCGTCGAGTTGGGGGATTTTTTGCTTCATTCTCTCTTCCTTTCCCGCAGCGTAGGGCCCCTGGATTGAGGCCATAAACTATCTAACCGCAGATCGGCCCCATGTTTTGCCGTCCGTCATCCGGGTGACATAACGGTCTCAATTGATCGGGTCCAGAGATCCGGACTTCCCACCTGACGCACGATCTTCCCCAAGTTGTTTGTTTAGGATGCAGCAGAAGTCCCACAGCGTCCTGCTGAACAGCACGCGGCGGAACGGAAGCAACGACTTGATGAGCATATTGAGCAGCTTCTTGAGCTTCCGCATGGGCACCGCACAATAAGCGCCCTGCCACAGAACGACGGTGGAGGTTCCGAAATGGAAGAACTCGCGCCAGATGAGGCCTACCCATCCCCGCCATCTCCCCCGCACAAGGTTGAGCCTCAACTTTTCATTCCCGCCCTCCTCCGCCTGCCAAGCCATATCTTCTGGCGCGTAGACGCGAAGATCAGCATTTGGGAATGCCGCTGCTATGGACTCGCCGTCTGTTTTCCACTTCCCCAAGTTCCCGGACGGCAGCGCTATCACCGTCAGACGACGGCACGTCCTCTTATCATGAAGAAGCGCGCGGACCTCAGAGCAGAGCGCTGCCAGACCGGTGCACTCCCGAGAGAGGCGCGACTCGAGCGGCAGACACACCTTTCCTTCCAAGCGGTGATAGGCCTCTGCGAGCTTCCCTGGGGCGCCTCCTTCGCGCTCGGCGAGTCCGCGAACGGTAGGTTCCATAAAAGAGAGCTTGAACTGCGAAGCGTACAGCGATAGCAGTTGCAGTTTCTCTTCGAAGACGTCCGTGATGTCTTCGGTGGCACGAATCAAGCGGGTACCACTGCCGGCGAGGGCGGAGCAGATCTGTGCCGCATGTCCGGCAACGGTAGCGTAGGGCACGTCCTCATACATGACCACTGGAACACCCGAGAACCGGTTGCGAGCCTCGGCCAGCATCAGGAGGCATGCGCTCCGGGTGGTCCGATGATCAACGTGATCGCCTAATCCCATGGGGATCCACAGCTCGTCCGGCGCAAGAACGTTCAGCTCCTGCATCATCTGTTCGGCAAGCAGCGACACTTCCTTTGGATTCGGGAATAGCTTCACGAATACGTAAGGAATCTCATTGAACTTTTCGACAGTTGCAAGAGACCAACGCTCGGCCGGCCAGAAACGAAGCGGAGCGTCGGTCCAATCCAGGCAACGGTGCTCTGCCCCTAGAAGCCTGGCCACAAGGGCCGACTCCCGCAGCCTCAATTCAGTCACCTCGCGAACGTTCAGAAAGTTCCGCTTCAAGTGCAAATAGGAAGTAAAGTTACTCCACTTGACCGCCGAAAGGATTGTGGTTCGGCATCGGCCCCGGCGATGGAGGAGGCGACCTCCGGCACTGAGCACCGCGTCATCCATGTGCGGTTCGACAACTACGAGGTGAGGGCTGGCAGGCGACGTAATCGGAGGGATCAGCTCGATGAGGGCGGCTTCGCGCCACCTTAACAGTCCAACACGGGCGCCAGGGTGCATTTGCTCCAGCTCGCCCACGGTCTTGCGCCCGTCGATACTATCGTAGAGAAGAACTTCCTCGGGCGCCATCTCCAGAAGCGGCCGTCTCGATATCATGAAGAAGACCTTCCGGTCGCGCCGTTGATAGTGCGGCCGGACTTGCGGGATGTGGGCGCTGATGTCTCCTGGTTCCATCTTAGTGCTCTTGAAGCCCTGCAGGCTTCAGGTCATCACCGTTGTTGACCAATCCTCGGCCCAATTTGCCTTCCTCCTCTGCTTGGCGGATCCTGTTGTGGAAGTACACCCGGTACGCAAGCCGCAGCAACGGGTTCGGAAAATAAACTCTTGCCTCCGGCAGCAATCGAGGGCCTCCGCCGAACCGCATGAAGAGCATATATCGGCTGCGCGCCTGCTCGGCTGACAGAGGCTCTCCACTTAGAATTGCAAGGGCCATCTTCCTGTCACAAGCGCAATAGTCACAATGGTGGTAGCCGCTCTGGCAGGCCCATTTTAGCGCATCGTACATGCTCAGATCATTCGGGTTTCGATCGCTCTCCGTGGAAGTCCACCCCTTCTTCCAAGCCGTGAGGGTCTTACCAAATCCAATGTAGATATATCCTGTGAGTGGCTTCCCCTCATACTCGGCGAAAAAAAGGCGGATGCACCCGGCCGGATGCGCCGCGTCCCACAAAGCGAACAAATGCTGCACGTCTGGCGGGTTGGGATCAACCCGCTGCCGCTTGCAAGTCGAAAGCATGAGTTCAAAAAACGTCTCGAGATCCAGCCTCCCTCCCTCTCGGATGCTGACACCTCGGTTCACCGCCTGTCTTGCTCTCCTCCTAGCGTCCTTGGTCATCCGCTGCTCGACCGCCTCAAAGCCGTTGCGCAGGTCGACAATCCAAGTTGCTGAATTCACCTCGCCCAACACGTCCAGTTCGAATCCGCCGCCTGCCAGCCTCGACGGCATTTGCTCACACAAGTCCGGCGGCTGGACCACCAGCGCCCGCAGGCGCTCTCTGCGGCTTACCTTCCGCAGAACCTCCGTCGCGTAGTCCGCCGTCTCGGGGGGTTGGGGCAACACCACCGGCCCTTTGCTTAGATACCCGATTCCTCCCCACCAGTATGGTCGCCGCAGGATCTGGAACCCACCCACGATTTCGTCTTCCAACGTCAAGACCACCCGCACCGGCCTCCAACCCCCCGGCCCTTTGGCGCGCGCCCAAATCGTTGACTGTTGAAAATGCCCCAGCGGGGTCTCTTGCAAGAACTTGTCCCAGCAGATATCCTCCAATTCCCTGGAAACCCAAGCGACCGCAGTTCCGCCCCCAAGCGTTCTTTGGTCAAATTCTTCGTAATGGCGCGATGGTACAAACTTCACGCGTGTGATCCTCTATCTGGCTCGCTTTCGAGTCAATCGCGGCTGTCCCTTTCATGCCCCGCACGAGGTCTCTAATACACCGCCATCCAAAAACTGAATCGATCATTTTTCGGGCTGTTCTGCACAAACCCCCATCCAGAACGAATATCTCTGGGCTTTATTTTCGCCAACGCCTCACCCCTCGCCGGGAGAAGCCAGCCTGTCCCAGAAACGCCCCAGGAAACCTGCGACCACAGGCGACTCGATCATTCTGCTCCCGCCGGCCCGCGCGAGGAACCGCAAGATCGGGTGATAGAAGCGGTAGTAGGGCACAGGAAGCACGACGGGACTTCCGCCGAAAGCGACCTTAAAGTTGCTTGGTCCTTTGACGGAATTCCAGTCCACCGGATCGCCTTGTTGCAACCTCTGCGCCAAGTCTTTCTCGATGGAAACAAAGTCGAAAAAACGATAGCCGTTACTCTTCGACCAGCGAATGGCTTCCCAGTAGAGCATTTCATTCGGGCTGTCTTCGGCATGGTCCCCCGCCCAGCCGATCTTCCAGGCCTGAACCGTATCCCCAAATGGAAAAGTAATGAGTGCCGAGATCACAAGCCCTTCCAATTCGGCGATGAACAGCCTGACGAAACCTGGTGGGTGGTAGGTCCTCCACAGATGTTCGAAGAAATCCTTTTGAGGTGGCGTTGGCGATGTTCCCCGCCGCTCACACAGGGCACACATTAATCGCCGGAACGTTTCCACATCCGCCTCGCTGCCTTCGCGCACCATCACGCCTTTTCGAAAGGCTCGGCGGATATGCTGCCGAGTCTTGCTCCGCATCCGGGCCATCAGGCTATCCAAATCCGACGAGAGATCCAGCACAAGCGTCGCCGTCATGAGACCACTGGGAGGAAGAAAGTTCGGTTTCTGCCGAAATCCAAGACGAACTAGACCTGGTTCAAAAACGTGGCCAGTGTAAGGAAGCACCACGGCAAGATATGAGAGCCTCTCGCTTTTGGCGGCGTGGTCCAGTTGTCCAAGTATGAAATCAATCAGTCCCGGATCATTGGAGGCCACCAAGGGACCACGGGTGACGTACCCGATCCGCCCCCACCGCCCGAAGCATCTTGTCAGAACCTGCACGCCTCCGAGAATTCGTTTTTCCCTGCTTACGACGATCCTAAAAGGCTGCCAACCATAGAACCCTTTGACCTCCGCCCAGAGGCTGGTCTGTTCATGGTGTCCCCCCGGGCAACTCACTAGGAAGCTATCCCAGTCAGGGTCGCGCCCTTCCCTTGAAATCCGCAACGCGCAGGCGTCTGGCGCGAAGGTCTCTTCGTTCTTTGATTCGGAGCTGCGCAACGACACAGACTTCATTCGTAAATCCTCCGAAAAGTTCAACGATACATTGCTTCGACCCTCCCCATACGCCAGCCGCATGTGCCTGTGTACCGCTGGACAAAACCACTCTCAACCGTTTTCAGGACTGTTCCGCTCGAACCTTCTTCCACAGGGAATAATCCTCAAGGCGATTTGCAACTCGGAGATATTCCAAAGCGATAGTCATTCGCTCCAGCGCAATCAACCTTCGTTCAAAACGTCCGGCGTCGGATGGGTACAGATAGGAGGCGAGATACAACAAACTCCATCGCAAGTAATTCAACACGCAATAAAGACGGGCCAGCCACGGATGGGCCTGAAACAGGCGCGCTTGCCTGACGCTTTTCCGATACGGCTGAAGACGAACCCAAGCCCTGTCTCCGCCTTTTCTCGCCCGCTGCAAAGCGATGTCGCGCTGCAATAATTCGAGTTGCACCCTGTGCCCAGCAATCGCATCTGGGCCGGCCACGCCGCAGAAACCCTGCTCGACCAAATCGAGTTGGAAATCAGGCTCCGTAAGCCAGATGTCCTTGAAACGGCGACCGCCCTCCAGCACCCGAGAGCGAAACCAAAAATGCCCACCCAGGAACCATTGTCCATCTTCCAGGGGTATATCTGAATTGCCAATATTCATACATGAGAACATCCCACCGAGTAAGCTGGCCTTCTTCGCCCAGTCCGGCACGTCGTCACAAGGCCAGATGACATGGGTGCTTCCGGTGAAGACGTCCTTGTTTGGCCAGCGCTTGCAGATCGCCGCAACTCCTTGAAACCAATCTGGGTGCACGCTCATGTCGTCGTCCAACACCGCGATGATGTCGCCCAGACCGCCCGCGTCAAGTGCACGATTCAAGGCATGGCTCTTCCCGAAAACGCCCCGTGTGGGCTCATACAAATACCGCATCGGAATGAGATGTCGGAATGAATCAACGACGTCCTTGGTGTTATCACTGCCCGCGTTGTCGACGACGACGACCTCGGCTCGAATCCCTTCGCGATTTGCGGACGCGAGACACTCCAGCGTTATCCGCAGAGATTCCGCGCGATTCTGAGTGCAAATGATCACGGAAATGTGCAAGGGGGGCTCGTTCATGGGGCGCTCGTCTCTCATGTTGGGCACATTCAGTGGCTGGTGCAGCCACAGGGCTTAATCGGCGGGCCTCAAAGATAACGATAAATTCGATCACCGATCCAAGCTATGGCTTTTAGTGGCAGCCTCCTCCAAATGCCCTCTGCGAGCAATGCGCTGTAACCACGTGACTTGACGGGTTGGCCCTCCAAGCTCAGGGGGGCTGGATAATAATAACGATACAGGCGCACCGGCTCGGAGCCCCATTTGCTCTTGAAGATGCCCAACTGGCTGTGCTCTTCTGCCACCTCGCCAAAATCGAGATAGTTAAAGCCCCGTCTCTGCGCCTCATTGATGGCGTGCCATTGGATAACATCGTTCGGTCGCATAGAGAGATCTTCGGACTTCGCACCATTGAAGGCGTAAGAGAGGGTCCGCCCGAACATCAGAAAGATGGACCCAGCCAGGATTGTCCTTCGCCCGTCCCTTCCTTGCTCAGCGAGCAGCAACTGCATCATTCCGCGGGGCTGCATGAGATCCCTAAGGGTGGCAAAGAAACGGAGCGAGCGCGGCGGGACGATGTTACGTCGCATCGTATCGAGATAAAGCATGTACCATTCACGGAGATCCTTTTCCGTTTCTGCGGCGCGGACATGCACACCAAGCTTCGTGGCCTTGTTGATCGCCCATTTGATGCTCGCCCGGCTGTGACTACTTTTGCCGATCCGAAAGGGCTTCTCCGAACTGTCGGATAGCTTTAACAAGTACGATAGCCGCCACGGCGTACAAATAACCCCCCCGACCAATCCATCGAGTTCAGGCCCCTGCGTTTTGATCTGAAGTCGAGTCCCAGGATGTTGAGAGACCCGCCGGACTGCCTCTTGAAGCACGGCAACTGTGGCACGCGAATCTATGGAAAGGGGGCCCGCAATGGGTGTGCGCGGGAGAGACGAAAGACGCCGACCCGTCGACGCTCCACCCAAGTTAAACGGAAGCCCTCGAGTGTAATGCATGGGGAGAATCGCCAGGACCTGGCCGGTGGCATCCACACAAATCAAATAGATGGCCTTCTGCCCATACTCTTTCTCGAGAGCCTCGAGCCATAGCGGGTGGTGATAGATCGACCCGTCCGGATGCCCAACTACAAAAGACTCCCACCGGGGGTCCGTCTGAGGATTCGTCTCGGTGACGCGAAGGGGTTGGGTGCTCATTTAGGGTTTGAGGTCATAAACCAGCTTCTCGTTCTCCCACCTGGCGTAAGCGAGTCGTGCCCGTTCCTTGCCATCTCCCACAATCTCCCAACCGCTGGCGCCTTGAACCAGTTGCATCCGGCTCCTCTGCCTCCACCACGCGCTCAACTCGCGCGGCAGCGGAATCCATAGGCCAGACTTGGCTCGCAACTCGGCAAGATACGCCAAGAGGTCCCTGAACACTCGCATTTCCTGATCCCGGGTCACATAATCCGGATGGATGATGAAGTTCATGACTCCGTGCCTCTCGAGGATACGGCTGCTCTGCTCTCTCCAGAGATCCAGGGAATAGCCCCGGAGAATGTGGAAAAGCGTATAGTCCTGGGTCATCGTCACAGGAATTTCCAAGATATCTCCGACGAAAAAGGGGAAAATCGTACAGCATCCACCCCGCTGGGGATCGAGATGGGCAACATTGGGGATCGACATGTCATATTCAAAGCATAGCGAGTTCAACCAATCAACGTTCCGATACAAGATGGCGGACCTAAACCCCCGTGCCTTGAAAACGCCGGCATACGCGTTGATGGCTTTCGTCCGGCATTGGAACTCCTCATATTTGTCAAAGAGCCGTCCATCGTGATTCAGGTCCTGAACATCCACCTCAAATCCGCGTTGTGTGATACTGGTCAGGTAGGTCTCAGGAACCTTATACCGGCGTTCCGGAACAACTTGGAATGACGCCTTGATCCCAAAGGAGTCATCAACGTCCATCAGACTTTCACAGAAATCCCTGCCTTCGACCGTTTCCACGTCGTGAGTCAAGAGGGCGCAGGCTTGCTTCCCTTTCCTTCCCGTGACCCCACCACGTACCTCAACCTTCTGTCAGGAACCTCGCCCTGGCTGCACTCCAGCTTTATTCAATCGGTGGATTTCCCCCGCAGAGGGGTGAGGTCGCCGAATGAGAACGATTAGAAAACCAATCTACGGTTCGTTGCAGTCCCTCCAGGAAACTGATCTTGGGCTCATACCCCAAGTGTCGCCGAGCCCTTCCGATGTCCGCCTGAGAATGCCGGACATCTCCCACTCGGGAATTTGTATGCTCGGGATCCAGTTTGCGACCCGTGAGCGAGGAAAGAGATCGCAAAAGGTCATTCAAAGAGTGCCTCTCACCCGTGCCGATATTGAACACCATCCCCTCCACGCCGCTGGCCTCGCACGCAAGCAGGTTGGCATTGACGACGTTTTCAACAAACGTGAAGTCACGAGACTGCTCCCCATCCCCGTGGACGCTCGGCCGCTTCCCTGCCAATGCCGCCTCCACAAAACGTGAAATAACTGCGGAGTAGGGAGAATGGGGGTCCTGTCTGGGGCCAAACACGTTGAAGTAACGAAGGGCGACAGTCGGCATGCCATAAAGGCGGTGAAAAAGGACGCAGTATTTCTCCCCGGCCAGCTTGGTGAGAGCGTACGGAGAAAGAGGATTTTCCGGCATCGACTCGACCTTGGGCAAAACCTCGGTATCCCCATAGACGGATGATGAACTTGCGAAGACCAGTCGTTTCACTTTGGCGTCGCGAGCCGCCACCAGCATGTTCAAGGTGCCTGTCACATTGGCATCGTTACTCCGTATGGGGTTATCGACAGACCGTTGGACAGAAGCAACCGCAGCTTGATGGAGTACATATTCTATTCCTTCGACAGCCGACTTGCAGACGGCAAAATCCGAGATGTCACCCACGATCAGCTCAATTGGGTCCATACATTCCTCAAGATTGCTTTTGAAACCCGTGCTGAGGTTGTCGACCACCTTTACCGAGTGACCAAGACTAAGAAGCCTGCGCACCAGTGACGACCCAATGAACCCGGCGCCACCTGTTACTAGATACTTCGCCATGAAACCTCCGACCTATCACTTGAGGGAATGGAATGTTTGGAAAGGGCAAGGCAAACAGACCGGTCTGTGCGCGGCGTGCGATAAGGCCAATTGCCGGCGCGCCTTGCCTCACTACCTTCTCGCCGCAACGGTTCAGATACGCATTCAACGGTCCGCAGCTTTGTGGGGTTCCAGGTCTGCAAGAGTTTCTATTGACAGTGAATCAACCAGATCCAGGTATTCTTTCTTCTTCCGATCCCAACAATGGCGGTCCACGTATTCGTAACCCTTTGCAACCAAAGCTTCACGTACATCCCGGTGTTCTATGATATCCAGCATAGCGTCGGCCATGGCCTGGTCGTCCCCGGAATCAAAAAAGCGAACGACCGTGTCGTCAAAGTAGAAAGTGTCAATCTTAGTCCGCGAGACGACCACAGGGACGCCCTGGGACATGAATTCCATTATCTTCGTGCTGTAGGCTTCGTTTCCGAAGGAGTCAGCCCGCTTCGGAACCACTCCAAGGTCCGCGTTCGCGATCACGCTCACAATCTGATCCAGAGGCAGGCCCCTATAGAATTTGACGCTTCCGTTTAGTCCAAGCATGTTGGCCAATCCGGCTAACTCAGCCTGCGCACCGCCGCCACCCCCGCCATAAAGGTGGAATTCAGCGTTGGGCACTTTGTATTTCACCCGGGCGAAGGCCTTGATCGCGATGTCTAATCCTTGATGCCACTGGAAAGTGCCTGGAAATAAGATGATGAATTTTCCGTCTCTTCTCGTTCGAGGGCGGCGGTAGAAAATGGACTGATCGACGTGGTTTAGAAAAACCGAACACTTTTCCTCAGGAACAGAGCGCGCGATCAGTTTTTCATGCCAGAGATGGTTGGAGACAATCACATGATCGACGAATGCCGCCGATGCTTTTTCGACCCATTTCAATAACCTGAAATACGCACCGCCCCCCTTTGCCTGGAACTTATTGACAAACAACTCCGGCACGATGTCGTGGATATCAAGAATCAGTTTTGCGCCTGTCCACCTCGGGTACCACGCTCCGAACACGAGAAAATCGGGCATGTTATGAACGTGAATCAGGTCATACCGGATCCGGTGGTGGCGATGTGTCAGGAAGAGTGACGAGTTCCAAAGAAAGCGCAACAAGCGCCATGCATAAGTCCACTTGTGGCGCTCGTCGGATTTTCTGTATTGAACTCGATGCAAGGTGACGCCGCTGATCTCTTCCTCCCCCAGCGAAGCGTCACTACCACTCAAGGCGATCACGTCTACATGGTCGCCCCGCTTCGCCAGCGCTTCCGCGTACCGCCGCACTCGATTGTCAGATTCGTAGTTGGTATAGGCCAGCATGCAGATCTTCTTCCGCGAATTACGCGAAGCCGGTGGCACATTGTCACAATAGTGGCGGGCGACTTCAAGCGGCGTAGCGGGCCAGAAGGCGCCTTCATATTTCTCCCGCACGTGGCGCAGAAATTCGTCATAACGAGAAACTGGATATTCGTCGCGGGCTCTGGATTGGCCCTCGAAACACATGTAATCCGGGTGGGTGTTCAGCAAGGCCATGCCGCCATGCTGGGCTATCCAGTCAAGCTTTTGCTTCCAGATATCGATGTTTTCTTCGCGAAGAACGACAAACAGATTGAAATCTTGGACAAGGGTGTACGGAAGCTCTACATAGCCGGTACCCTTTGGACCCGGCACCCAGAAAGGAAAAATGGTTCCGACACCATCCGGCTCAGGCTCGAAAGGGTCCGTGTCAAATGTCGAAGCATCGTACTCCACGCCCAGTTGGTGCAGCCATGCCAACCTGTGTTGCATGAGGGGTGAACGAAATCCGGACGCCTTCCAATGCTGAAGATATTCCCTGATCCGCGCCGCTTTTGCGGCGAACTTGGCTTTGGAAGCGTAAAGCTTTCCATCGTGCTCCAATCCGTGGACTCCAACCTCGAATCCGGCTTGAGCCAGCGTCCTTCGCAACTCGCCGGAAAGACGGTACTCTCCTTCCGGCACGAAGTTGAAAGACGAGCGAAGGCCCTGCTTCAGCTCCAGGTTCATCAACTGCTCAACGCGTCCCAGCCCCTTATTGCCTTCGACATCATGTGTGAGGATCAGCGCAAAGCGCTTGCCCCCGGGCCACCCTGGCCAGCCGGGAGGAGTTGCACCAGCTTTCTCGTCAATCGGCCATACATCCGCGCAGGCCTTCCGCTTGGAGTCAGCCCACCATCGCCGCACGGCGAGGCGCACGCGCCACGGAATATATGGCTTAAGCAAGAAGTAAGCCTCATTAAATGGCGCTGTCAAGAAAGAAACGGAAGTTGCTCTCATCGATTCCTATGGACCTTTTAATGTCATTTCAAACGCTGTGGGCGAATCTACCGAATCAGGATTGTTTGGCAAGCCGCATGGTTTCCGGCGCCGAACAAGAGCAAGAACTATTCGCAACGCTCCTCAGGGACACTTGAAGGGGGATTCGTCACGCTGGCAATTAATATCTGTGGTGTATGCGAACCCTCTTTGTGCCTAACTCTGTGCTCTTTTTGTTACAAGCGATTTCTAACACCCTGTATTTTCATAGAGATAACAGCTTCGTTTTCGGATTTTCTGCCATCTGTATACCAATCATCGTATAATAATAAAATATGTATAACATGATTTACTATTCATCTTTTACAACTATTTGCCTCGTATCAGGCTCTCCCTTGGCCCGTCGCCAAGCCACCAATTGTTGCAACTTCCTTTCAAACTGCCTTTTAAGAGCACCTTCGTAATCCATAATCTTCCTCAGATCCTCTTGCGATGGGATTAGTTGGCTGTCCATGAGCGGCTCACCTAGCTCTTTCATGCTCGCCACGGATAGCCGGGTAAACACGCCATACTTGAGAGCATTGCGGCTGGAGTGCGCCTTGCCAAGTTTTGTTTGGGGGCCTGTTGACTTGAGACTGTTGGCGCGATTCGCCGCCTGTAAGCGCGGAGTCGTCTTCTTATGGATGAGACTCATGGTTCGCTCTTCGCTAGTCTTGACCTCCGATCCCCATCGGGCCGACTGTTATCTTTCCAGTTTAGCACGATGCTCGGTATTTGACGAAGCTTTCCCGCGTCTGCGGTTGTGTCAAGCATCCGTCAGTTGAGCTTGGCCAGAGTGCAAGGCTTCGAACCAACTTGTTCCGCAGCGAGCGATCCACAGGCGGAGTTTGAGCAGGTGGTGAGCGCCGCGCCGCGTCCAGCGCATGCCCCAACGTTTGAATCGGCGTCCGACCACGGTCTCGATATTTTTCTCCATCGCCCCCGTGCCGTGGGTCAATAAGGGGCGAGCCTCCGGGCTGACTCGGGGGCGGAGCCGATCCACGGCGGTGATGGCCTGGGCGTGGCGGGTAACAT
>Ga0326728_10000303_pt1 | contig 201149 bp, 179 predicted proteins | sample MB3enrmetagenome_FD_207602 | JGI IMG/M metagenome (GOLD analysis project Ga0326728, IMG submission 207602) | Lab enriched peat soil microbial communities from McLean, Ithaca, NY, United States - MB31MN | ecosystem: Environmental > Terrestrial > Soil > Wetlands > Peat | place: USA: New York... | reverse complement strand
AGGGTCAGGGGGGGGGGGAGGTTGCCATGGAATCGCATATCGCAGCTTCCCCCACCCCCCGACCCCCTCCCGCAAGGGGAGGGGGGAGCTTTAGGCAACTTTAAGTGTTACAAGGTACCAGTACTTTTGGATCGGTGGCTGAAGTAGCGCCGGACCAGGAAGGCGAGGCTGAAAAAAAACAGATTGAGCAGTACGATCATCGCACTGGTGGGCAGGTTGGCGGCAAACGACAGGAAGATGCCGGCCACGACCGAACAGCCCCCCTGAAGGGCCGCCAGGGCGACGCAAGCCTTGAAACTGCGGGCCAGTTGCAGGGCCGATACCGCCGGCAGGATCAACAGCGATGAGATCAGCATAATCCCCACCAACTTCATCGCCAGGACGACCGACAGTGCCGTCAGCAACACCAGGACCGCATTGATCGTCGAGGTCCGAATGCCGGAGACGCGCGCCAACTCCTCATCGAAGGCGATGGCGAACAGATCGTTGAAAAAGAGGGACAAAAGCAGCAGCACCACGCAGAACAGCACAAAAGCGATGCCGACCTCCTGGGTGGTTATGGACAGGATGTTGCCGAACAGGTAGCTCAGCAGGTCAACATTGTACCCTCCACCCATGCTTGCCAGGATGATACCCGCCGAAATTCCCAGCGCCGATACGATGCCGATGGCGCTATCACCACCCACGCGCGCCTTTTCCGTCAACTTGAGGATACCCAGCGACGAGAGCAGCACGACCGGCAGCGACACCAACAGTGACGAAGCTGAATAAAGCTTGAGCGACAGGGCTATGGCCGTGCCGCCGAAGGTGACATGAGCCAGACCGTCACCTATCAGGGAAAGCCGTCGCAGCACGAGGAACACGCCCAGCACCGAGCAGAGCACGGCAATCAACGTCCCCGCCAGCAGCGCACGCTGGATAAAACCGTATGAGAGAATTTCCATCACATTCATAGTTGTCAGTGCCGGTGACACATCACGTGCTGCGTGTGCTCCCCAAACAGGGCCGACATGTCCGCGGAGCGGCAAAACTCCTCGAAATTGCCGTAGAACAGCATGCGTTTGTCCAGATACAGCATCTTCGAGGCAAATTTTCCTATGGCGCCGGTGTCATGGGTCACCAGCAGCACGGTAACCCGCCGGGAACTGTTTATCTCTCCGATCAAGGCGTAAAAACGTTCACGCATCTCGGGGTCAAGGGCAGCGGTCGGTTCGTCCAGAATCAGGAGTTCAGGGTTATTGACCAGAGCACGCGCCAGAAGAACGCGTTGTTGCTGACCGCCGGAAAGCTCACCGATCAATTGAGACCTTATGGCGTAAATATCCAATTGTTCGAGAACAGCATCCACTTTTCCCCTGTCCGCATGGGTCAGCCGGCGGGGAAAGCGTTTCAGCGACAACAGGCCCAGGCCGACCGTTTCCGCCACAGTTGCCGGGAAAAGGGGGTTGAGCAGATGAAGGCTTTGGGGAAGATACCCGATCCGGCCCCAGGCGCTGAAACGGCTGCACGGCACGCCGAACAGGGAGGCGCTGCCGTCGCTTATGTCAGCCAACCCCATCAGGGCGCGCACCAGGGTGCTCTTGCCGGAGCCGTTGGGACCGACAATCCCGACATAATCACCCGCCTCGACCGAGATGGTGATATCCTCCAACACCCGGCCCGTCCGATAACTGCAACAGAGCCGCTCGGTCCTGACTATGCCGTCCGGCATGCGACCCCCTGATGCGGACCGCTGCATGCACCGCATACCCCGTTAATCTGAAGAATATGGGATGTCACGTGTCCGCCGGAACGCTGGACCGTCTCAAGCGCACCCTCGCCAAGAACGCACTGTTCCATATCCTCGACCCGTCGGCAGGATTCACAGACAAAATGAAGGTGGTGTTCCTGGTTGGCACAGAGAAAATAGTACTGCTTGCGGTCGGCCAGGAAGATGCGGGTAATGACGCCGGCCGCAGCCAGTTCATCGAGGATGCGGTACACGGTGGGAAGCCCGATGCTGGCGACCCTGAGCTTGATACGCTGCCATACCTCATCGGCAGAGAGATAGAGCGGCTCGTTTCCCAGGCAGTTCATGACCTCCAGCCGCTTGGGGGTAACCTTCAGTTTCAGACGTTTAAGAATTGTACGACCCTGTTCCTTGTCCATGAAAGGTTACCCGCGATCAAATGAAAATGATTTTTATTTGTACCCCCACGTATCCTGTAAGTCAAGAGGAAGCGCAATTTGTGCTAGAATACAGATGTATATGGATTGGATATATCGGCAACAAACAGAGGTACAACCAGATGATTGACGGGTTGAAATATTTTCTGACTTTGATTCTTAAAAAATTGTTATCACTATTATTTTAGGATATAAACTTTGAATTACTCTTACCCCGCTCTCATGCTTTGTGACCTCTATCGGCCGGTTTCCATGAGGAGGCCATTGTGGTGCGCATATTTTTCGGTACAAAGGAACGCCGTCAAGTCTTCAAGGTTGTGGGAATCTACGCAATCTTCAGCCTGCTCTGGATATTCTTGTCCGATTCGGCTCTGGGTCTGTTGGTCAAGGATCCTGTCATCATTGCCCGCATCTCCATCTTCAAGGGATTCTTCTTTGTCCTGGTCACCGCAGCGCTCCTGTTTCATCTCATAGCCCGTTACGTCATCAGCACGCTCGAAGCACAGCATCAGGGGCGGACGAGCGAAGAACGGTTCCGGACCATCTATGACAACTTGCACGACGCGGTCTTCATCAATGATGCCGGGACCAGCAGGTTCATCGATGCCAACCAGACCGCGTGCAGCATGTTCGGTTACAGCCGTGAAGAGTTGCTGTTGCTGGCCGTCAGCGATATTAGCCTCGACATTTCGCCCTACTCCGGCAAGGAGGCGCTGGAATGGTTGAATCGTGCGCTGGCCGGCACCCCGCAGGTATTTGAATGGGTCAGCAAAAGAAAGGATGGAAGTTGTTTTCCGTCGGAGGTAACCCTGTGCAGGGCGACCCTTGATGATAAAGGCGCCATCCTCGCCATGGTCCGTGACATATCAGACCGCAAGCGGGCCGAAGAAAGGCTCAGCCTCTCCGAAGAAAAATTTTCCACCGCATTTCGCATCTCACCGGATTCGATCAATATCAATCGCCTGGATGACGGCACCTACCTGGAAGTGAACGAAGGATTCACCGCTATTACCGGCTATCGGCCGGAAGAGGTTGTCGGCAAGTCTTCCCTCGAACTGGACATCTGGGTCAATCCCGAAGACAGGGCCCGCCTGGTGCGTGAAATCAAAGCCCATGGGATCGTAATGAACCACGAGGCCGAGTTCAGAAAAAAGGATGGAACGATCATTGTCGGTCAGATGTCGGCGCGCCGCATTGATATTGAAGGGAATCCCTGCATCCTCAACATTTGCCGGGATATTACGGAGCGCAAACAAGCTGAAGAGTTGCTGCGGGAAAGTGAAAAAACCCTGAGACTCCTCCTAGAGGCGACGCCGGTAGGGGTCGGGGTGACGGACGATCACGGAGTCATTGAATATGTGAACAGCAGCTTCGTGAATCTGTTCGGTTACACCGTTGCGGACATCCCCACGGTCGATGAATGGCTTCGGAAGGCCTATCCCGATCCGGCCTACCGCAATCAGCTTGCTTCGGAATGGACAAACGGCTTGGCAGCCTTGGCGGAAGGCAGACAGGTCCCCCCCTGGGAGGTAAACATTACCTGCAAAAACGGCACGGTGCGGCATGTCATCATCAACGCTCAATTGATTCGCCACCGCACCCTTGCCATTTTCACCGACATCACCGAGCGCGAATTCCTCCAGCACGAACTCCTGAAGGTGCAGAAACTCGAATCACTGGGGCTTTTGGCCGGAGGGATCGCCCATGATTTCAACAATATCCTCACGAGCATCCTGGGAAACATCTCCTTTGCGCAGATGTTTCTGGACGAGGCGCACAAAGCACGCACCCCTCTGGAACAGGCGGAAAAGGCGTCGCACCGCGCAGCTGAACTGGCCGGCCAGTTGTTGACCTTTGCCAAGGGGGGCGATCCGGTCAAGAAACCGGTTTCAGTGCAACGACTCGCGGATGAATCGATTTCATTGGTATTACGGGGGACAAAAGTGGTAGCCGCCGTCGATATACCCGATGACCTGCACACCATCGAGGCGGATGCGGGCCAGATCAATCAGGCCTTCAACAATATCATCATCAATGCGGTGCAGGCCATGCCGGGTGGCGGGAGGTTGACCGTGAAGGCCGAAAATGCCGTGCTGAGCGGCACGAATACCCTGGGGCTGGCGCCGGGAAAATATGTCAGACTGGTTTTTTCAGATGAAGGGTGCGGCATCCCGGATGAAGAGCAGAAGCAGATATTTGATCCCTATTTCACCACAAAATCCGGCGGCACAGGATTGGGGCTTTCTTCGGTCTATTCGATCATCACCAGGCATGGCGGCCATATCTCCGTCAATTCCGGCGCAGGCAAAGGGGCCACCTTTACCATCCATCTTCCCTCAACCGGTGATATGCCGGCAGAGCCCGGCACGGGACACGACACCATGACGACCGCCGATCCGGCCGGCGGATCCGTGCTTGTCATGGACGACGATGAGATGATTCTCAACCTTGCCGGGAATATGCTCCATCTCCTGGGATACCGGGTAACAACATGCGTCAACGGCGAAGAGGCTGTTTCACAGTACGAAACGGCACTGGGGTCGGGCAAGCCGTATGATGTCGTCATCATGGACCTGACCGTGCCGGGAGGCATGGGAGGCATGGAGGCGGCCAGGAAGATACTCGCATATGATCCAGGGGCACGCCTGATCGTCTCCAGCGGATACTCCAACGACCCGATCATGGCCCACTACAAAGAATATGGTTTTCGCGGCGCGGTGGCCAAACCGTATCGGATCAACGAACTTATGGAGGTATTACGAATGGTTAAAAGTGAGTTTACTTCGCGTGGCCAATAGTAAAGCAGGGCCCGGAGGAATAATGGGAAAAAGCAGATGGAATTATGACAAATTATTTATACGCCATACTATTCATATTTTAGCACTCTCGATCATAACCATCCTGATTTATGGAAATTCCCTCAATAATAAATTTGTCTACGATGACAATATACTTATAGTTGGAAACCCTACCTATAAATACTTTGATACCTGGAAGTTACTCTTTACGCCGTTTAACCCTGCAAATGGCGTTGAGTACCTTCCCGTGCGCGACATCACATACGCGATTGACTATTTGATGTGGGGAGAAAATCCTGCCGGATTTCATCTTACAAATCTTATAATTTACCTTTTAACAGGAATTATCTGTTATTTCCTGAGCTTTGAGCTCTTGAATTTATTACAAAATGACCCTGACCGAAATGAATCGTCAGCAGATACGTGCCTCATTGCGTTTTTGACTACTCTTTTTTATTGTATCCATCCTATCCATAGCCAGGTAGTAAGTTTTATTATTCAGCGCAACGCGCTGCTCTCGGGTTTATTCTTATTTTTAACCCTTTACTTCTATCTCAGGTTTGACCGGTCAGAAAACACAAAAAGGAAAATAATCCTCTATTGCACATCGTTTTCCTTCTGTTTACTTGCCCTCTATTCAAAAGCCACCTCTGTCACCCTTCCCGTTATTCTGCTGCTCATTGCCGCCTCAAATAAAAACAACAAAACATGGCCCACAAGACTGCTCCAACTCGCTCCGTTTTTTCTGATGGGGTATTGGGCATTCCGATTGATTAGCTCAGTGGCGCGCCACACAAATGTCATAAAATCGAATCTCATTGAATTCGGCGCATACAGCCTGCCGACAAAACTGGCAACCGCCGTACAAATACCGTATTTTTATCTCTGCAAACTTTTCTTCCCGTTCAATCTTGCGCCGGAATACGATGCAACGTTTGCCAAGAGCTTTGTCAGCTTTGCGGTAATTGCCGCTCTATGCGCAACCCTTTTGGTATTCCGGTATGCATGGAAAACCCGTGAGAGATATCCCTACCTGTTATTCAGTCTCTGCTGGTTTTACATAACGCTTGTGCCGGTACTCAATCTCATGCCGACTCAGCCGGTGGTTGCCGACAGATATGCCTACCTTCCTTCGTATGCCTTCTGTTTTGCCATCTCAATCGCACTGTATAGGGCAGTAAGACTACGGCACCGCACCTGGCTGAAAATTGTCTGTCTATTGTACCTGGCACTACTATCTGTCATGGCATTTCATGAAAACACTATCTGGAAAGATGAAACAACCCTTTTTACCACCATGATACAAAGGGCGCCAAACGTCTCAAAAGGGTACGCAAATCTTGGATATCTGTACTTTAATGAGAAGCAGTACGATAAGGCTTTTGAACTGCTTCAGCAGGCATATCGGCTCGATCCTTCCAAGCCGGACTATGAACTTAAGCACGGCACGATTGCCTTTCGGGAGAAACATTTTGAGGAAGCAATCGATTACTACAAAAAAGCCTTGGCAATCAATGATCAGAGCCTGGCAGCCTACTATTTCATGGGGATCTCATATTCAAAAATCGGCGATTACAAATCAGCTTTAGGTGCGCTTCAAAACGTATTGGATTCTACCGACGCAGATAGTAATTCCTTCAGACCCAAAGCCACATTCACCATGCATCTGTTCATGTATCCAAAACTGAAACCGGAACTTGATTCATTGCGGGCATCAATTAAACGGAATCCTGACGATGTGGGTCTGCATCGAAAGCTGGCTGATACCCTGTTACAATATGCACTGTTGGATGAGGCGCTGGAACAATACCAAGAGATCAGGAAGCGGGATACCAGCGATTGGCAGGTACTGTTTTCCATGGCAAAAATCTACCGCCATCGAAAGGATTGGCAAACAGCAATGGCTTTCGTACAACAGGCCCTGGCACTAAAGCCTCAAGAAGGAATCCTGTTAACCGAAATGGGCACATTGAACATGGCTGTTCATGATACAAAAGAGGCGCTTGTCTGGTTTGGGCAAGTCCTGCCCCAGGAACATGAATTATATGCACTCTCCCGTTACTATACGGCGGTCTGTTATTTTCAGCGGGGCAATAGGGAAAAGGCTGAATACTATTTTGGTCAGGTCGATAAAAGCTATCCTGAATTGAGGGTCAAGACAGCGCCTTACACAAGAAAACTTGCTGCACTTCAATAAGTTGACGCTTTGTCCTTTTTGTTTTCGACAATATCCAAAAAAAAGGCTTCGAGGCCCCTGCGCTTTGTTTCGACCAGCGTGATCTCTACCGAATGATGTCCGGCCAGCGCAATGAATTCATTGAACCCGGCAACCGGTACGAAGTACTCCACAAAGCCTTCATTTCTGAGCGTGACGGCGAAACCTCCCAGGGCGTCATGTTTCCCCTGGTTCAGCCGGGTTTGGACGATATACCCCTCGATCCCTTTCCGCACGATATTCTCGACGCTGTCCAAAGCCTCAAGCTGCCCCTTGACGATCACCCCTACCCTGTCGCAGACCTTTTCCACGTCATCGGTAATATGGGTGCTGAAAAAGACGCTCTTGCCCCGTTTCTTCAGGTCCAGGATGATCTCCTTCACCAGCGCCCTGCCGATGGGATCGAGGCCGCTCATCGGTTCATCCAGGATGTACAGGTCGGGATCGTGGATCATGGTCTGGGCCAGGCCGACCCGTTGCACCATCCCCTTGCTGTAGCCGCGCATGGGGCGCTTGCGGGCGTCCCACAGCTCAAGAAGCTTCAACGCTTCGTCCGTCCTGCGGGACAAGAGGGATTCCGGCATCTTGAATGTCTTGCCCACGAAACGGAGATACTCCTCGGCGGACAGGTAATCGTAAAAGGCGGGATTTTCGGGTAAAAAACCGACCTTGGCGCGCGAGGCAACGCTTCCGATCTGCTCGCCCATGATGGTTGCCGTGCCGGCTGTGGGCCGGATCAGCCCCATCAGGCACTTGATGGTCGTGCTCTTGCCCGCGCCGTTGGGACCGAGATAGCCGAAGACCTCGCCGGGAGCGATCCGGAGATCCAAATTTTTCAGGGCATCCACCCTGGTCATCTTTTTCCCTTTAAATTGCTTACAAAGGCCTGATATATCAATGGCGTTCATGTGACTCTCCACTATTTTGCCGTTTTTCATTCTTGGCGCCCGCAAATGCAAACTTGCTGGTGGTTGCCACCTTGCCATCGGGCTCAAGGTAGAACTGTCCTCCGTAAGGATCAAGGGGCAGAGCTTGCAGAAAGCCCGACGCGAGCAATTCCGCCACAGAGGATGGTATTCGTCCTTCCTTTTCCCGAAACCGGTCGCAGGCCATCTCTATGATTCGCACGCCTTCAAAGGCCTTAAGCCTGATTTCAAATGACTTTCTCGCGGTATCGTTGCGTGATGTTGCGATCATAGTCTTGAGATACCCGATGGCAAGCCCCGTCTTACCCGACTCCTGGAGATACCGCCCCGTAAGGTTGATATAGAGGGGGCTTCCGCTCAATTCGCCGGCCCGTTTGAAATATTCGGCCGCCTTGGCGTAATCTTTAAGAAAATAAGCACTATTGAAGCCCGCAAAAAAAGGAAGGGACCAGTCCCAGGTACGGTATTTCATTCCATAATCAAGCAGATTATTCGCAATGGCCACCTGATGCGCATCCCAGACCAGAAAAGCCTGGGCAAAATAATAACCATCCATATTGTAGGGGTCCAATTGCAATGCTCCATGGATGACGCGCGACATCATCACATAATCCGGCGGTTCGGCGATTATCTTCTCCTGCTGTTTCATGGTGATTCCGCCAAAATACATCAGGACCTTCATAATGAGAGAAGCCCCCATTACCTCTTTTTGGTCGGCAGCCATGACGCGAATAACTTTCAGCGTGGGGAGATACCCGAGCTTCTCCTCGACCGGCTTACGCCGCATATAGTCGGTAAAGGGCGAAATGGTAACCGAGTAAAGTATCAGCGCTGCAAGCAGCACCAATCCCGGACGCCGTAAAGAGCTCATTTTATCTCTCTCCGTTCAAACAAAAGCACCCCGGCACTCAGTACAATAGTGGTATACACGGCAAAATAAAGCAGCGTCAGAAGAATGCCGTTCAAGGTAGGGTTTATTGCGTATATTGCATTTACCTTCAGGTCGAAGCTACTCAGATTCGGCACCACATAGTAAATGATCGATGCCAGATGCCTGGCAAACGGCACAAGGGATTCGGCCCCGGCCTGGGTGTGGATGAAGTCATAGACCTGCTGGGTGACGCCGCCGATTATGAATACGGTGGTCGTACCGAAAACAGGCAGAAAGAACGAGGTGCTTACTGTGGAAAACAGCATGGCGACCGCAACGAGCAGGATGGAGCGCAAGGCGTTAAAGAGAAGCGCCAATGCGATATAACTCCAGACGACAGGACGGGCAGGCGGATACATGCCTGCCGACATCCCGACGACTATTGCCGTGACAAGGCCAAGCACCAGTGATACAAACAGCATAAACAGCGCAATGCCGTAGAAACGGCCCACCATATACGACATCCGGCTGACCGGCAGACTTAAAACGCTGTAGGCATTTCGCCGGTCTATATCTTTCCAGACGGAGGTCGCTCCCAGGAATACAGCCAAAACGAGCATTATGAATGAGACCAGCGAGAGCGACAACGTTATGGAGAGTTCCACAACCTGCCTCATGGAGAGTGACGCCGCCAACGGAATGAAAGCAAACAGAACCGCCAGCATCATGATACCCTGGAATACTTTATCCCTGAATATCCCCTTCAGGGTAATTCTGATTACTTGAATCATTCCAAACTCCTGTACCGCGAAATCATTGTATGGATGGCTGATGTAACACCGGCGTCAACATCCTTGTGTGAGAGGACAATGGTATAACTTCTGGCTGCGGCTTGGTGGTTGCCGAGCCTGTCATAAATTTTTCCCAACAGGTAATAATCATAGGGATCATTTGTAATGGCTGCAAGCTGCTTCGCATAATCCGCGATCTTCGGCAAACAATCATCAGGCCGGCACTTTTTTTCCGACAAGAGAGATTCGTTGTATCCGATCAGCCCACGCAACGCGCCAGTGCTGCCTCCCTTTGTTTTATGAAGCGCAAACAGGTATCGCTCCAACGCCTGATCCCGCTTGCCCAATCTGCCGAGAATGTCTGCATACATCAAGTCGAATCGGTCATCGTATCCCACTGCTGGAAGCGTTTGTGCAATCTTGTATTGTTGAATCGCTTCTTCATACCTTTTCTTGTTGTAAAGGGCCGTCATGTACAACCCGCGAACAATCTTCAAGTTGGGGGCCTTTTCAACCGTGTCGGCAAAAAGGGACAGATTGGTTTGCCAAACGAGGCTGCGCTGATGGGTGATAATGGCAAACGCCAGCACCAGGAGGCATACGGAAGCCTTCAGAACCCCACCTGTCGTTTCCTTACGGTCGGCAAAGCAACAGCCAAGCGCCAATACCCAGAAGGGAATCGCCAAATACACATAGCGTTCCGCATAGGCGGTCCAGGCAATGGTCCCGAGGGTAAACGGCAACACGGGAATCAAGAACACAAAACCCGATAACACCAAGCTGGAAAACAAGCTGCGGTGAACGGCAAGAAAAAGAAGCGCCAGGACAATAATGCCTCCAAACAAACTGTAGACAGGGTCTATCTCACGAATCGCCAGATTCAGGGGAAGCGGCAGGATGCATTTTTTCAGATAAAAGGCCACTGCTCCACTGAATAGATGGATCGTATAGTTGACATCACCCACCATGAGTTTGACGGTCTGGCCAATCCGCGAAATATTTGACGCAAACGCCCATTTTCTCAAACACCAGAATGATGCGAATCCCAAGCCGGCAAATCCGGCAATCGCATAGGTGTCCCGCTTCAATGTGATCAGGTTTGCATCGGAGGATTCGTACTTCCACAGGTAAAACACAAAAGCCGCCACGATCAAGCCGGCTACAACCAGGTAATTATAGGTAAACAACGCTGTGAGGATCACCGAGAACGCGCTGATTGCAAACCAGAGCAAGGTCTTGCGATGCTGACGTATCGTCGGGAGATACTGTTGGCTTTGCACCCCTGCAAGCAACAATGGCAGAACCATGAGGCAGGCAAAGGCAGTTTCCTTGGCCAATCCTCCCACCATGATGGCCAGGATGGCGACAAATTGGCCAAGACGGCTGCCGCGCTTGTGAGCCACAAGAAAAATACACACTCCCAAAAACATGAACGTTCCGGCGAGAATGTCCGTACGGCCTGAAATCCAATTGACCGACTCGGTAGCCAATGGATGAAGCGCAAAAACAAGCGCGGCAACGAATGCAATGCTTCCTTGGCGGGTGCTGCCGGCAAAAAGGATCCTGCCGAACCAGAGCACCAGCAACGCAAGCAGAAGATGCAGCAGAATGTTTTCAAAATGCATGGTCGTGGAAGCAAGATCCCATACAGCCTTGTCGAGTTCATAACTCAGCATGATCAGCGGACGATAATATCCCCCTTGATGGGAACGGGGCAGGAACAGCTCTTTCAAGTTCAACCCTGGGCCATTGGAAAGCGAAGTTATCATTCCCTGGTCGTCCAGCAACGATACCTCTGCCGAGATGGTCGGATAATAGACCGCCAGTACGATAAGGCAAAGAAGCACTACCTGCATCACGGGCTTGGCAAGGATGGCGCTGGGTCTACCGATTTTCATATATCGATGTTTCTCCATTGTTACTCCGGCAGTTAAACATCACAACCCATGACGTAGGGGCGCTGCTTGCCGCGCCCGATTTTACCGGGTTGAGCAACAGGGCGGAGCAAGCGCTGCCCCTACCATTACTATGTTTAATTGCCGCCGCAACTAATTCGAACCGTTGGCTGCACACCAGCTGCGCCAGACAGTGCGATAGGCATCTTCCAGATTTTTTGTAAAGGCCGCACCATTTCCAAGCAGTGAATTATTGATCATCTTGCGCAGATTATGGCGCAAGAATTCCCGTCGGCCATCATCACGCGCAATAGCCACGGCAACTTCCACATATTCCTGAAGGGAGTGCGCTATCAACTCCTGCAGCCCCACCTCGGTCAATATGCTTGCCCCGACCCTCGCGGCATGGCGATCTCCGCAGACGGCCACGACCGGAACCCCCATCCAGAGCGCCTCGCAGGTTGTTGTCGTCCCGTTGTAGGGAAAAGAATCAAGAGCAATATCAACTTCCTGATAAATATTGATGTGTTTGTATATATTGGCACTCGAAGGACGCAAGAGGAGCCGCTCTTTGGCGATTCCGCGGGATTCGAACGTCTCTTCGAAATAACGTCGCACCTCGGCATCGGAAAATGCATCCCGTTTCATTAATAATCGCGAGGTCGGCAGTTCCCGCATGATACTTGCCCAAACCTCCAGCACCCGAGGCGTTATCTTGGCCAGGTTATTAAAGGAACCAAAGGTAATATATCCGTTGTTCCGATAGGGACAGACCAGTTTTTTCGGGGCCTCGGGAGGCGGATAGTAACAGAGGAACGTCCCGGGCAAACGCAGCAGGCGCTCTGTGTGGATTTCGTCGGACACGCCGGGGGGATCGGCAACGGCATCGGTAATGCGATAATCGATTTCCGGGATGCCGCTGGTGTTGGGGTAACCGAGCCAGGAAACCTGTAGTGGCGCCGGTTTCAGACAAAAAACGTCCACGCGGTTGTCTTTGCTGTAGCCGGCCAGATCCACCAGTATGTCGATGCCGTCCTGCCGTATCAGCCCGGCCGCCTCCCGGGCATCGACCTCCCGGATTGAACGCCAGTGATGGCTGTGCTCACGGAAATAACAGGTCAGATCGTCATCGACGGGACGGTTGGAATAGCAATACAGTTCAAATTCATCGCGGTTGTGATGCTCGAAGACCCGCAACAGGAAATAGGTGACCGGATGGGCGCCGAAATCACCTGAAACATAGCCGACCTTCACCTTGCGGCAGGGGTCGGGCCGGTTCCTCCAGCCCGTGAAGGCCCTGCCCTGTTTCCTTGACAGATCAGCGGCATGCTTTCGATGCGCTTCGAAAATATCTTTTGGAGAGAGGGTGTCGGAATAGTTGGTGGCAAAGAGATAGCCGCTAATGGCAGCCGCTGAATACCGGTCCAGCCGGACAACCTCTTCCAGTTCTCCGACAGCATCGCCGGCTCTGGCCGACTCCAGTAAAATTCCGGCAAGCTGATAGCGGGCAACCAACGATGCCGGATCAAGCCGAAGGCAGCTATTAAAACTTGCCCGCGCCTCGGAGAGCCGGTTTATTTTTTTGAATATATTTGCTGCATTTATAAACGCGGGAACGTCGGTGCCATGCTCGGCAACCCGTAGGAATGCCCGGACAGCCGCGCTGTTGCGTTTTCCCCGGTCAATAGCCAATTTTGCCGAGAGCCACCTGGAACGGAAGCTTTTCCTCCGCGACCGCGGCAGATGGTCCAGGATTTCCTTGGTACGTTGTGTTTGATTCGCATCATAGCACTGTTCGGCAACCTGCTCGAGCTTGACCACCTCATCGTCGTCAGGGCGGGGGCAGGCATCTTCTTCGTCAACCGAGCAGATATGCCGGTAAATCGATTCCAGATTCGATGCAAAGGCCCGGGAGTCCGCCAGTCGCGAACTGCCAAGCAGATCCCTGAGGCTCGACCGCAGAGTGCTTAAACGTGGCAGGGAAGAAGCCAGCCCGACTGCCGCGGCCACGTATTCTTCCGGGGAGCCGGCCACCAATCCGGTCAAACCGATCTCTTCGAGGATTGCGGCGCTCTGCCGGCTTATTGGCGTGGTCCCCGGCATGGTTATAACCGGGACCCCCATCCAGAGGGCGTTATACGTGGTCAGGCATCCGGAATACGGAAACGGGTCAAGGGCGATATCCACTTCTCCATATTCCAACTGCATCAGATAATAGGAACTTTCGCCGGAAAAGTCGATGCGTTCGGGATGTATGCCGTGATGGGCGAAAAGCCGCTTGAAGTATTCGCGCGCCATGCGGCTTTCAAGCGTCTTCCATTTCAGCACAAGCCTTGAATCCGGCACTCCATTGAGTATGTCCGACCAGACCCTGATCACATCATTATTCAGCTTCGCAGGATTATTGAACGAACCAAAGGTAATGAACCCATTTTCGGCAGCAGGAGGTGGAACTATTTCAGGAGACAGTGCCGGGACGGAAAACGGAATCCTGAAGTGCGGGAGCTTCAAGATTTTTTCGGAAAAAAACCCCTCTTCACCCTCGGGCACGCTTACCTTGTCCGCAATAAACCAATCCATGGCGCGAACGCCCGTCGTATGGGCGTATCCCAGCCACGAAACTTGCCTTGGCGCTGGTTTGCGGGCAAAAACACCCATGCGGTTATCGGCTGAATGACCGGCAAGGTCTATCAACAGGTCAAGTTGATCTTCGACAATCAGTTGTGCCGCCGACTCATCATCGGCGCGTGAGATATCCCTCCAAGCATGGCAGGCATTTTGAATATCCCCGGTTACCTTGTCATGCCGCTGGCCGCAATAATAACAAAAGACCTCAAAGCGACTCTGGTCATGGTGTTTTATGATCCCGGCAATCAGCAGGCCAACTGAATGGGAATAAAAATCAGGGGAAAGATACCCTATCCTCAACCGGCCCGCGTCATTCTTTCGTGACGAAACAGCGGAGTGCGGCAGGCCAAAGGCATGATAACGATCCCAGTCGCGTGATTCGTTCAAAATCTGCCCGGGCGAGACGGAATCAAGATATTGGAGCGACATGAGGCGATCTGAACGGACCGTAGCGTTTGCCGGATAGAGTCGCAACAGCCGGTCAAGAACCTTCATTGCCGGTGCAAGCCTGCCGGCTCCAAATAAGACCTCTGCGAACTTTACCAGGTAGTCGCAGTTTGCCGGTTCTTCCTGTAAAGCTCTTTTCAGGCATCCGGCAGCCTGATCGAGCCTTCCTGTTCTTAACTCTGCAACCGCCATCAAATACCATACAGCGGCAAAATCGCCTCGCAACGCAATAGCCTTTTGATACCATTGCATGGCTGCTTCGCTGTTGCCCATCGCTTCATGGACACGTCCCAGGCCTTGGCAATTTTCAGCCATAAGCGGGGCAAGGGAGTACGAGCGCTGAAATGCCTCCATGGCCTCACGCAGCGCACCGGTTTCATGGAGCACATGGCCGAGATTGAGCCAAGCGACTGCATTGGCGGGGTCCATTTGAAGGACTTCCGTCAAGGTTCCCCGTGCCTCGTCATAGCGCCGCTGGCGCAGGCGGACAATCCCCACCCCCAGCAAGGCCGGCAAACAACCGGCTCGCAAAGAGAGGATCGCGGAAAATATTTTGTTTGCAGCGTCGCAATCGCCGCGGGATAGAGCCAATTGACCCTTGAAAAGACGTCCGTCAAGGTCGTTGTCGTTCATGCAAACTCCGCCGCATCATGCAAATAAAAAAGGGCTGATTAAAATCAACCCTTTTTATCATACAACAGCGAATAATAAAAGTTCTACAGACTGCTATAACCAGTCGGCACGACAGTATTGGTTGCACTCGGGGTAACAGATGTTGTAGATCCGGCTGTTTTGTTGTTGTAGTACATCTTCGGGTCGGAATTGTTGCTGTAGTAAACCCTGTTTCCGCTCAGATGTTGGGAATAAGCCTCGTAAGAAGCAGTGGCGGAATCGACGGAGATGGTGACATTCGAAGACGGGGCAAAAGTGGCGTTAGCCCCGATTGTCGTCGTACCTGTAATATTTTGACTGGTGGCATGAGCCACACTCGAACTTGCCGCAATCAATACGCACAACAACGCAATCTTAAGCAGTGATTTCTTGTTCATACAAAGTCTCCCTTCGCAAATAATTGGTTAGTTTCGTAAGTTAAAAGATAATTACCAAGTAGGATACTGCTGATTGTCGGCATAGGCGGATTCCATCTGTGTCCTGAAGTTGCGCAGGTCGCTTTGAGCGGCACTGTTGTAACCCTTGGCGCGATAAGCTGAGAATTGGGGAATGGCCACGGCTGCCAGGATACCGATGATTGCAACAACAATCAGCAGTTCGATGAGGGTAAAACCTTTTCTGTTCCTGAATTTGTTAAGCATGTCTTTCTCCTTTCATGTTGTGTGCTTGCATTGGGGTTAGGTATCGCAAGCTTGTCCGGCAAATTATACAGTGTGATAAGTTCCGTTATTCAATCTTTCAGCAAATTATGCGCCAAAACATATTTTATTTATAACATACTGATATCAATAATTATTCACACAACACAAAAAAAACCAAATTTTCTTCAACCGCATAAATGTCACCTCTGTGACAAATTTGGTCACTATCAGTAGGTTGGATACATGCGATAATCGGCGTAATAAGCCTCCATGGCATCTTTGAAATTTCTGAGATCGGCTAACGCAGCCGAATTGTAACCCTTGGTTACATAGCTAAGATAGTTGGGAATTATAATTGCGATCAAAACACCTATAATCATGACAACAATCAAGATTTCTATAAGGGTGAAGCCTTTGTCAGCATGATAGTGCCATTTCATGGGATACCCTCGACAACAACCTATCAATAATAAAAGTCTCTCGTAAATCCTTATACATATATCATGCCGCTTCATCATCCATCCCCAGCTTCGCCAACCGGTACCGAAACGACCGAAACGACATGCCCAGCAACTCGGCGGCCTTTTTCTTGGCGCCGCCGGTCTTTTCCAGGGCCTTCAGAAGATACTGCTTTTCCAACTCCTCCAACAGTTGCTCCAGGAACATCCCCTCGTCGGGGATCGTCACCTCCGCACTCAGGTTGGTTGTCCTGCCGGATATGACCTGTTTGGGAAGGTTGTTTTCCGCAATCAGGGAATTGTCCATTATCAGGCTGCGTTCGACGATGTTCTCCAGTTCGCGGATATTGCCGGGGAAACCGTAATTCATCAGCGCCTTGAGCGCGCCCGGGGAGACGGAGGCCGGTTCATCGGGCTGGAACTTGCGGCAGAAATGCTCCACCAGGAGCGGGATGTCCTCGATCCGTTCCCGCAGCGGCGGCATGACGATCTGCACCACGTTGATGCGGTAGTAGAGGTCCTCCCGGAAGCTGGCGCTTTTGACGTCTTCGTTGAGTTCGCGGTTGGAGGCGGCCAACACCCGCACGTCGGCCTTGTTCACCTTGGCGTCCCCCACCCGGCGGAATTCGCGCTCCTGGAGGACCCGCAGCAGCTTGGTCTGCAACAGAAGCGGCAGCTCGCCGATCTCGTCCAGAAAGAGCGTCCCCCCTTCGGCCTGTTCGAAGAGTCCCGGCCTGTCGGCAACGGCGCCGGTAAAGGCGCCTTTCTTGTGGCCGAACAGCTCGCTTTCGATCAGGGATTCAGGAATTGCTCCGCAGTTGACCGCCACGAACGGTTTGGATTTGCGCGGGCTGCACGTGTGGATCGCGCGGGCCGCCAATTCCTTGCCGGTGCCGCTCTCGCCCAGGATCAGCACCGAGCTCTGGCTGGGGGCGACCTTCTGGATCATGTCGAACAATTCCCGGATCCTGGCGCTTTTGCCGATGATCCCGCAAAAACCGTCCCGTTGGGCGACCTCCTGCCTGAGGATGGTGTTTTCCCGTTTCAGCCCCTGTTTTTCCAGGGCATTGCTGATCAGGACCTTGATCTCCTCGTTCTTGAACGGCTTGGAGATGTAATCGTAGGCCCCCAGCTTCATGGCCTCCACCGCTTGCTCTGCGGTGGAAAATGCCGTCACCATCAGCACGGCGGTTTCCGGGGACACCTGTTTGATCCGGGCCAGCAGTTCGATGCCGTTCAGGCCGGGCATCTGAACATCCGAGATGACCAGGTCGAACAGGGAATCCTCGATCTGCCGAAGCGCCTCCTGGGCATTGCCCGCCACCGCCACCTCGTACCCCTCTCGTTCCAGCAGGATCGAGAGGTATTCCCGCATGCTCAGTTCATCATCGGTGATCAGGATTCTGGTTTTCATAGGCATACCTCGTCTGTTGCAGGGGCGCTGCTTGCCGCGCCCTGAAGTTTGGACTTTTGCTCCACCGCCCCTTGCGGGAGGACCCTCTGGGGCCTAAAGGGGCTGTGGGATGGGCTCAGTTGAATTCACATTCCCATCGGGAGAATCTTCCCCCTCCCTAACCCTCCCCCGCTGGGGGAGGGGAATATATGCATAACTTTCAGTGTGAGCTATCCGATCCTGCGCAATCCGTCGGCAATCCCGATCCTGACCGCCCGCCAGGTGGGGAAGATGCCCGCCACCAGGCCGACCAGCAGGCAGAACGCCACATCAAGATACAGGGTGGAGCGTTCGACCCGGAAGACGGGAAAAAACGCTCCCATGACCTCGCCGAACCTGGCGGCCACCGGAAAGGTCAGGGCAATGCCGACCGCGCAGCCGGTCATGGCGATAAACAGCGACTCGCCGAAAACCATGCCGGCGATGTAGTAGCCGCGAAACCCCATGGCCTTGAAGATGGCGTACTCGCCGATCCGTTCTCGGGCGGTCATGGCCATGGTATTGGCGACCACCGCCATGATGATGATGATTACCAAGAACGACACGATGCGGATGGCCACCACAATGGCCTCGGTCATGGAGACGAAGCTGAGCTGGAAGGCCTTTTCCGTCTCGGTCAGGGTCTCGGCCAGGGAGTTCCTGAAACGCGCATCCACCGCCAGGGATGTCTCAGCCGCTGTTTGCGGATTTTTCAGCCCCAGGATGATGACGCCGATCTGGTCGGCCCGGCGCGGCACCGTCTTCTTCAGGGTTTCGTTCAGATAATCCCAGTGAAAGAAGAATTGGTTCTCGTCGGTGGATTGTTCCGCGCCGCGATAGATGCCGCGCAGGACGAATTCCCACGTGCCGGGAAAGATAGTGCCCTTGAGCACGACAGTGTCCCCGACCTTCCAGCCGAAGCGCTCGGCCAGCTTCCGCCCGGCCACGCACCCCTTGCGGTCGGTCACAAAGGCCCGTTCGGATTCGGGGGAGAGCACGAATTCCGGATACAGCTCAAGATAGCTTTTCGGCTCAATGGCGAAATTCGGGAAAAAATTCTTTTCCGAGATGTAGATGCCGCCGAACCAGTTGGCATAGGAAACCGACTTGACCCCCTCCACCTGCCTGATCCGCTCCAGATAGGAGATCGGCAGCGAAAAGGTCAGGGAGATGGCATTGCGCGAGATCAGGCGCGCGGCCGATGAGGCATTGACCCCGGCATACCACGCGGTGATCACTGTCCGCAGCAGGCCGAAGGCCAGGATGGCGATGGTGATCCCCAGGATGGTCAGCCCGGTGCGCAGACGGTGGCGCAAGGCATTCCTGGAGAGCAGTTTAAGAAGGAACATCGCTGAGCACGCCCTTTTCCAGGTGCCTGACGATATGAGCCTTCTCGGCGGCGCGCGGGTCGTGGGTCACCATGATGATCGTCTTTCCGAACTCCTTGTTCAGGCGCGCCATGAGACCAAGGATGTCCTCGGCGGAAACCCGGTCCAGGTCGCCGGTCGGCTCGTCGGCCACCAGGATGGAGGGGTCGCTTACCACGGCACGGGCAATGGCCACCCGCTGCTGCTGACCGCCCGAAAGCTGGGAGGGAAAATGTTCCATACGGTCGGCCAGGCCGACCACCTCCAGGGCGGCCTCCACATGTTCCCGGCGTTCACGGCGGTTGAGCGGCGTCAGAAGGAGCGGCAGTTCCACGTTTTCAAACGCGGTCAGGACCGGAATGAGGTTGTAGAACTGGAAGATGAAGCCCACGTGGGCCGCTCGCCAGTCGGCCAACTCCCGCTCCCCCAGGGTGGCGATATCCACGCCGTCGACTACGATGGAGCCGCGATCTGCGGAATCGATGCCGGCAATCAGGTTGAGCAGGGTGCTCTTGCCCGACCCGGACGGTCCCATCAGCGCCAGGAACTCACCCTGCTCGATGTCGAAGGAGATATCCTCCAGGACCGGCACTACCTGGCTGCCGCGCAGGTAGGACTTGGCCGCGTTGCGGATGCTGACGACGATCCGCCGTTCCCCGGAACCGGACATCTCCCTACTTTTCCCCGGCCAGACTGACCCTGGCGCCATCTTTCAGTTTATCCAGCGGCCTGAGCGCAACCCTGTCGCCGGATTTCACCCCGCCGGCCTCCACAAGGTCGCCCACGGGCGCGCCGCGCGTAATCGGCGTGAATACCACACTATCCCCTTTGACGAGATAGACCCCCTCGCGGCCGCCCGAGACGACGATTGCCGACGGCTTGACGGCAATGCGCGGCCGCTGGTCGGCCTTTTGGGCCTCCCTTTCCAGGAAGGCGACCTTGGCGCTCATCTCCGGCAAGATACGGGGGTCGGTATCCACGAAGCGCACCTTGACCATGACCGACGCCTTGGTGCGGTCGGCCGTCGGAACGATGGTATGCACGACCCCGCGGAACCGGGCGTTCGGCAGCGCATCCAGGGTAACCTCGCAGGGCTGACCCGCCTTCACCATCCCCAGATTGGATTCGGAGACATCCGCCTCGACCTCCAGCGAACCGAGGTCCGCAATGGATACCACGGCGGCCTTGGCATTGGCCGCTGCCCCCAGGGGGGTGATAAGGTCGCCCACGTCGGCGTTCTTGGTCAGCACGACGGCATCGAACGGGGCACGGATCAGGCTATAGTCGTACGTGACGCTCGCCCCCCGCAGTGCGGCAGCCGCGGAGCGTATGCCGGATTCCGCACCCGCAACGCCGGCAACGGCCTTCTTGTAGCGCGCGTCGGCCGCATCGTATTCGGACTTGGCAACGATTCCCTCTTTCAACAGCTCCTTTTCGCGCCTGAAAGCCTGGCCGGCATCGACCAGTTCCGCCCGTGCCTGGTCAAGGGATGATGTGGCGTTCTGGACCGCGGCCTCGCTTTGACGCACGGTTGCTTCCAGATCCTTGTTCTCCAGACGCGCAATGATCTGGCCTCTTGTAACCCGGCTCCCCTCCTCGACACCGAGCCATTCCAGCCGGCCGGTGGTTTTTGCAGCCACTGACGCCTTGCGCTGGGCCACCACGTACCCGCTCGCGTTCAACAGGGTAAACGACTGGGTCGGAAACACCTGGGCAACGTTGGCCGTCTCGATGGTGACGGCATGCCGCTGCACCCACAGCAGCGCCAACCCGGCACAGAGTGCCGCGGAGGCGGCTGCGATATAACGCATGCGTTTGGCCCCGCCCCGCTTGGACGAGGGCTGGCGGGATTTGTCGATGGTGAGGCGGTCCAGTGATCCTGATGACATGCAGTGCGTTCTCCGCTGATAGGGGGAATTGCAACCGGAAACGATGTGACGGTAATTCATACCATTATTACATCATAATGTGAAGTCCGAGTCAGCGATGTCCGGTTTATTCTTTGCAATAGAGTCAATATCATGCCTTATCCCCTCACCCGGCCTTCGGCCACCCTCTCCCGGTGGACCCGAAGGGGCGGATGAGGGGAATTTTGACTTGGTGCAAAAGCTTAACCCGGACATTACTGAGTCCGAGTACGCCTTACCCTGTGGATATTCCGGCGCTTGCCACATTTTTTCCCGTGATGTCTGTATTTATTGAAATTAATGTGCTATAGAAATATCGTTTTATGTCAATGGAGACAGCACAATCTCCAGACCAACATATTCCATGCAAGGGGGCAGCAATGAGTGAAATCGTAGATGTCTATGCTCGGGAGATCCTTGATTCCCGCGGGAATCCGACTCTGGAAGTGGAGGTATTCCTCGAATCCGGCGCATTTGGACGGGCGGCAGTTCCCTCCGGTGCATCCACCGGCGAACGTGAGGCCCTTGAACTGCGCGACGGCGATGCTGCCCGCTACCAGGGAAAAGGCGTTCTGAAGGCGGTGGACAACGTCAACAGCCGGATCGCCGACGAGATCATCGGCATGGAGGCCGACGACCAGGTCGGCATCGACATGAAGATGTTGGAACTGGACGGCACCGAATTCAAGAGCAACCTGGGCGCCAACGCCATCCTGGGCGTGTCCCTGGCAGTGGCAAAGGCGGCCGCGGAGGAGGCGGGACAGCCGCTGTACAAATATATCGGCGGCGCCGGCGCACGCGAACTGCCGGTGCCGATGATGAACATCATCAACGGCGGCGCCCATGCCGACAACAATGTGGATATCCAGGAATTCATGATCATGCCTGCCGGGGCGAAGAATTTCGCCGAGGCCCTGCGCATGGGCGCAGAGATCTTCCATGCCCTCAAATCCGTGCTCAAAAGCAAAGGCTACAACACCTCCGTCGGCGACGAGGGTGGTTTCGCCCCCAACCTGAAATCCAACGAAGAGGCCCTGGAAGTGATCATGGAGGCCATCGTCAAGGCCGGCTACAAGCCGGGCGAAGACGTGCTGCTGGCCCTGGATACTGCCTCGTCGGAACTGTTCAAGGACGGCGTCTATACCCTGGAGAATGAGGCGGAACCGAAAAAGAGCTCCGATCAGTTGATCGACTTCTATGAAAACCTGGTCAACAAGTATCCGATCATCTCCATCGAGGACGGCATGGCCGAAAACGACTGGGACGGCTGGAAAAAACTGACCGACCGCCTCGGCAAGCGCATCCAGATCGTGGGGGACGACCTGTTCGTCACCAATCCCAAGATCCTGAAGGAAGGCATCCAGAAGGGGATCGCCAACTCGATCCTCATCAAGCTCAACCAGATCGGGACCCTGACCGAGACCCTGGAGGCCATCGAGATGGCCAAGCGGGCCGGCTACACCACGGTGATCTCCCACCGTTCCGGCGAAACCGAGGACACCACCCTGGCCGACCTGGCCGTGGCGGTCAACGCCGGCCAGATCAAGACCGGATCGCTCTGCCGCACCGACCGCGTCGCCAAGTACAACCAACTGCTGCGCATCGAGGATGAACTGGACAACGTGGCCCTGTTCAGGGGGCACGACGTCTTCTACAGCATAAAGAAATAGATAATAATGAGCCTCTTGCAAAAGTCAAAAAAGTCCCCTCCCCCCTTGCGGGGGAGGGTTAGGGTGGGGGGGAAGTTTGCCGTGAAATCAGCATGTTGCAGCTTCACCCACCCCCCAGCCCCTTTAGGCCCCAGAGGGTCCTCCCGTAAAGGGAAGGGGAGTCATCTTGCAAGAGTTTTGCAAGAGCCTCTAATAAATTGAGATTTACGGCAAAACAGTAAACCTCCGCCAAAGAGATGCGGAGGTTCACGAAGAAATCAAAAATTGGCTTTTGGTCCACGAACAACACGAAATTGCACGAACGAATCGGAATGAAGCTGTTTATCTTCTACCGTGTTAGTGTATTTCGTGTTTTTCGTGGACCATTGTTTTACCAGGAATTCGCGTTTTTGACTTCCTCCCGCCTTTCTCCGTGTCTCCGTGTCTCTGTGGCAGATTTAAAGTTTCCTGATTCAGTGGCCCCGTGGTTTTAAGCGCCGCGTCGGCAGGGCGCTCCAGGGGTCGTCCGGCCAGGGATGCTTGGGATACCGCCCCTTCAACTCCTTTTTCACCTCGTGGTAGGCGCCGTTCCAGAATCCCTTCAGATCCCTCGTCACCTGTATCGGCCTCCCGGCCGGCGACAAGAGGTGCAGCAGCACCCCAACCCTACCCCTGGCGATGGCCGGCGTATCCGCCAACCCGAACAGCTCCTGCAGCTTTACCGCCAGCACCGGCCAATCCCCGGCAGCATAATCGAGCCTGATGCGGGAGCCGCTGGGTACGCCCAGGTGTGTAGGGGCCAGTTCGTCCAAAAGCCGTTGGCTGCGATAATCCATCTGCCCGAGCAGCAGTGCGGCCACATCCAATGCCCGCAATTGCTGGGCGGTGCGCACCCTCCCCAGATGAGGCCCCAACCACTCCTCCAGCGTCTCCAGCAGGGTTTCGTCCGACAGGTCCGGCCAACCCTCCTCCGGCAGAACCCTGCGCAGCAGCGCCACCCTCCCCTGCAAGCGGCGCACCGCCTCGCCCATATCGAGCAGTTCCAGGCGGGATGCCCGTACCGCTTCCAGGATCACCGGGCATAGTTCCTCGCCGGAGGGCGTGTAGGCGGACGACGATAACCGAATCGCGCCGATGCGCTTCTCCTTTACCGCCACAATCCGCTTTTCCCGATCGCTCCAGGCGATCTCGTCCCATTGGACGATCAAGCCGGCGCATTCCTGGTGAAGCAGCTCCCGGCCAACCTCCGAGGCAAGGTGGACAATACCTTCCCCCTGGCCGCCGCCGTCCACATCCACCGCCACGATGAACTCTGCCTTCCGTGCCACACTCCGTGGCGAAAGCCGGGCGCCCCGGCCGCTCGCCAGCAGATAGCTCCCCTCCTCGTCTCCGCGGCGCCGGGCCAGCCGGTCGGGATAGGCGGCCAGCAGCAGCCGGGCTGTCGCCTCTCCCTCGTCAACACCCCTGTCACCGCCAGTTGATGGCGCCACCAGGCGCTCCAACTGGCGGGCCACCCGCTCAACCGCTTTCAAGCCGGCCGCGTCCGCCCGCTGACCGCCGGTACTGCCACGGCGCCATGCATGCAGGAACTCCAGGCGTTCAAGTAGATCTGATGGCCCGACCTGGGGGGGGCGTTCATCCCTGGAAGTGCGGAAGATGTCCCGTTCGGAAACCAGCGCTGCCAGGTCGCAGCCGAGCCGCGGGCAGCCCAGTTCTCCGGCGCGCAGCAGCAGCCGGCTGAGGCGCGGATGAAGCGGCAGACGGATCATTGAGCCTCCCAAGGGCGTGATGCGGCCCTTGACGTCCAGCGCTCCCACATCGAACAGCATGTGACGCGCCACGGCCAGGGCTGCCGCCGGGGGCGGGTCGAGCCACGACAGGGTGCCGGGGTCGTCAACGCCCCAGGCGGCCAATTCCAGCACAAGGGGCGAAAGGTCGGTATCCATGATCTCCGGAGGGGTGTGGGGCGTCATGGCGCTCAGGGCATGGCGGCTGAACAGGCGGTAACAGACCCCCGGACCGAGCCGGCCCGCCCTTCCCTTGCGCTGTTCGGCGGAGGAGGCGGATTCGCGCACCGTGACCAACCGGTTCATGCCGCTGGCCGGATCAAAGCGGAGCCGCCGCGAAAGGCCGCTGTCGATCACTGCCCGCACCCCCTCTATGGTCAGGCTGGTCTCGGCGATACTGGTAGCGAGCACCACCTTGCGCTGCCTGCCGGGCCGGATGGCCCGCTGCTGTTCCTCAAAGGGGAGATCGCCGTAGAGTTGATGGACCACGACACCCTTATCCGCCAGTCCGCCTCCGGCCAAAAGGGAGGCGCAGGTGCGTATCTCGCCGCTGCCGGGCAAAAACGCCAGAATATCTCCTTCCGTCTCCCGCAAGGCCCGCTGGATCGCTGCGGCCATGCAGTCGGGAAACCGCTGGCGGGAACGCTCCTCCAGGTAGACCTCTTCCACCGGAAAGGAGCGGCCTGCCGAGCTTATCACCGGGGCATCCCCCATGAGGTGCGACAGGGGCGCTGCGTCCAAGGTGGCCGACATAACCAGGATCTTCAGCTCCGGCCGCACCTGACGCTGCACATCCAGGCAGAGGGCCAGTCCCAAGTCGGCATGAATGCTCCGTTCGTGAAACTCGTCGAAGATCACCATCCCCACACCTTCCAGCAGCGGGTCGTTCTGGATGCGGCGGGTCAGGATGCCCTCGGTGACCACCTCGACCCGGGTGGCCGGCGATACGCGGCTCTCGAAACGGATCGAATAGCCTACCGTCTGACCGGCATCTTCCCCCAGGGAAAGCGCCATCCAGCGGGCAACCGACACCGCGGCGATGCGACGGGGCTCCAGCATGACGATGCGGCCGGATTCGGGTGGGACAATGTCCAGCAACGCCAGGGGCACGCGGGTGGTCTTGCCGGCGCCGGGCGGAGCGTGCAGAACGATATTGGAATGGTGACGGACGGTGCGGATCAGGTCGGGGAGGATGGCATCAATAGGAAGTGAGTTCATTCTGTGGACAGTCCCATCATGGCCTGAGCGGTTAAAGTATGTCCAGCTCCTGTTTTCGACTCTGTTATTCTGAAAGACGCCCTCCGGCATCTCCCCACACGATCAATGGTTATGAGCCTCAACATACTTGCGCAGTACTGCATTGATCATAGATTGGTAGCCTTTTCCTTGCTTCTTGAAGAACTCGATCACATCGGGATCAATGCGGAGTGTGACCTGCTTTTTCTTCTCCGGCCAGCGGATATGCGCATCTTTAAAGAAGTCGTCCCGAAGAGGCGGAATGTCGGAATAATCGATTTCCCCGTCCGTCATCTTCGCGAGCCGTTCCCAATCAGTGAGTGAAGGCTTTGAAATACTCTTCTCTTTCATAACGGTCACCTTTTCTGAATGATATTATCCGTATGATTGATGAATTTCATACTAGCATACCTTTGATGTAGTTACAATTGAAGTCACATTTGACCATAACCCTGGCATGGGGACAATTTTCACCATACCCCTCACAGCCTGATGAGGTCCTCATGTTCCTCGTCATGGGGGTTGATGTGGATCATCACGTCCCCAACATTGGGAAATCCCTGGAAGATCAGCTTCTTCACCCGGGTGGCCACGTCGTGGGACTCCTTGACCGTCATGGCAGGGTCCATATCCAGCTTGAGGTCAATGATCATGTACTGGCCGGAACGACGGGCGCGGATGTCATGGACATGCTCCACTTGCGAAACGCTCTCCGCCAGACGGGTGACCTCGCCGACAAAATCCTCCGGAGCGCTGCCGTCCATCAGGTCGTGGGCCGATTCCCGGAAGGTCTGGAAACCGACGTGCAGAATGAAGAGCGAGGTCAGCCCAGCCGCCAGGGGGTCCATGATCCCGTAGCCGAAATAGGCGCCTCCCACGCCGATCAGGGCTGAGAACGACGTCACGGCGTCCTTGCGATGATCCTTGGCAACCGCGAGAAGCGCGGGACTTTCCAGGCGGCTGCCGGTCTTGTGGGAAAAACGGTAGAGCCATTCCTTGATGATAATGGTGACAAAGGCCGCAAAAACGGCGATCAGACCGGGCGATTTGAAGTTGCGGCCGATGACGGCATGTGCCGAGTCAACCATGATCCAGACGCCGGTTGCGACAATAATCAGGGAGACCAGAAGGGCCGCCAGGCTTTCAGCCCGGCCATGGCCGTAGGGGTGTTTCTCGTCAAAGGGCTTGCGGCCCAACTTGAGCGCCACCAGGGTGGAAAACAGGGCGACAAAATCGCAGGCGCTCTCGATGCCGTCGGCAAACACGGCGTCCGAGCGTCCCCAGTAACCGGCGGCCAGTTTGAAGACCATCAATACCGCAGTGACCCAGAAGCCGATGAGGATGACGCTCTCGGCCCTGTCAAAACGTTCATCGCGCTGCATCTGTCACTCCGCGGGACGCAGATCCTTCACCCGCAACTGCAGGGTGGAATTGCCGTTCCATTCGTTCATCTCGGGAAAAAACGCTATATCAACCATATCAGGGACCTGGCGGGACCCAAGGCGAAAGGCGATGGCGTTGAAGTGGCGCCCCCCCCCGGCCAGGCGCAGGCGCAGGTGCCCATCCCCCACCACCCGCCGGTCCATGACCTGAAGAGCGCGCATGAGCAGCACCGGTTCGGGGTTGCCGGCGCCGAACGGTTCCAGCCGTTTCAGTTCCCGGGCCAGCTCCGGGGTAATATCGTCCGGTCGGGCCTCGGCATCAATGTCCAGATGCGCCACGAGATTATCGTCCGTCAGCAACCGGGACGCTTCTGCCTCAAAGGCGGCGGCAAAGGCGGCAACCGCGTCTGCCCGCATACCCATGCCGGCTGCGTAACGATGGCCGCCAAAACGCTCCAGGAATGGGGAGCAGGATTTGACGGCATCCAGGAGGTGAAAGCCGGGGATGCTGCGGCCCGAACCTTTGGCGCCACCTTCATCGTCAAGGCTGATCAGGATCGTCGGCCGGTGATAACGTTCAACCAGGCGCGAAGCAACGATCCCCACAACCCCCTGATGCCAGCTCGGGGAGGCCAGCACGATGCTGCGGCAACCGGGATAACCGGCGGACGTCTCGATCATCTGTATCGCTTCATCCAGGATGCGTCGTTCGATGGCCTGTCGCTCGGTATTGGCGGCATCCAGTTCCGCGGCGATCCCTTGGGACTCTGCCTGATCAACGCTCAACAGCAGATCAACGCCCGGAACGGCGCTTTCCATGCGGCCGGCGGCATTCAGGCGCGGAGCGAGACGGAAGCCGACCTGCCCGCAGTTCACGCCGCCCGTTACCCCGGCGACCAGCTTCAACGCCTGAATGCCGGGCTTTGTCGAATTGGTGAGCTGTTTAAGGCCGTGAAAGGCCAATATACGGTTCTGCCCGGTCAGGGGGACCACATCGGCGATAGTGCCCAAGGCCACCAGGTCGAGCCATTCCCGCAGATCCGGCTCATTGCCGCCCTGGAAGACCCCCTCGTCGCGCAGCGCCGTGCGCAGGGACACCAGGAGGTTGAAGGCCACGCCCACGCCGGCCAGCGACTTGAAAGGATAGGGGCATCCGGGCTGCACGGGATTGATCACGGCAACGGCGGACGGGAGCGTCTCCCTGGGAAGGTGGTGGTCAACAACGATCAGGTCGATCCCCTGGCCGGCGCAGAACAGCGCCTCGTCAACCGCCGTTATGCCGCAATCCACCGACACGATCAGATCAGCACCCAGCTCTATGATCCCCTGGATAGCATCCCGGCTCAGCCCGTAGCCGTCGTCAAAACGGTTGGGAATGAAATAGCGGCAGGAAAAGCCGGTCTGCCGCAGAAAGGAGACCAAAAGGGCTGTGCCGGTGATGCCGTCCACATCGTAATCACCGTAGACGCAGATGGTTTCCCGGTTGCGGCGCGCTGCCAACAGCCGCCCGACCGCCCCTTCCATCCCCCGCAGAAGCTGGGGATCGAGCATGTCCGACAGCGACGGGGCAAGGAACGTACCCGCCTCGCCGGCAGTTTCGATCCCTCTGGCGGCAAGAACGGCTCCCGTGACCCGGTGCAGGTCAAGGGCTTTGGCCAGTCGCTCGACTGTTAGCGCATCAACACGTTTTGTGTCCCATTTTTTGTGCACACTACCTCTTCCTTGACCAATATTTCCCAGTAATGTCCGATTTGGTTTTTTGCTACATGTCAGCCCTCCCTCATCCTCCCCTTCGGGGCACCTTCTCCCAATGGGAGAAGGGATACTATTTAACCCCTCTCCCACCGGGAGAGGGTGGCCGAAGGCCGGGTGAGGGGATAAGGTAGGGCTTTACTCCATTACAAAGTTTAAACCGGACAACACTGAGTAATTCCGATGCCAAGGTAAAAAAAATCCCCCGGCTGGCGGGGGATATTAGGGATTTATATCTATTTCACGGCCGGCGGCGTTCCTTTACTGTACTGTTCGATCAAGCCCTTGATCTGGATGCCGGTGGCACTGGTCGGGTCCACCTCAACATAGCTCTTCCAGTACGGCAACCCTTTTTCCGGCTTTTTCAAATCCACAGCGTAGACGATACCCATGTTGTACAGACTCTGAAGATGTTTGGGATCGATCTTCAGCGCCCTGTCAAAATTGGCTATCGCCTTATCGTACCATCCCACCCTGCGGTACATGACCCCCTGATCGGTAAGCACATTTGTGTTGTTCGGGTCCAGTTCCAGTACCTTGGAATAGGCGCCAATGGCTTTCTGGGCCTGGTCGGTGTCATAGTAGTCGTTGCCCAGGGAGATCCAGACCGTTACATTTTTGGGATCCTGCGCCACGATCTTTTCCGCTTCGGCTATGCGCCGGGCATAGTCGGTAGGGGTGCCGGAACCGGCCGGGATAGAGGGCACGGCCTGCTGTTCCTTAGTGCCGGAGCTGATGCTGAACACGAGATATCCGCCCAAAAGTCCAACTATCAGCGCTACAACAGCTATGAGTATAGTTTCGTTTTTCAATGGCTGTTTCTCCTTCGGAATTTCGATCCTTGAGTCGATCAGGCCTTGCTGCCGTGCTTAGCCAGAGCCCGGTTTTCGAGCAGGACCACGATTGGACTTGCAACGAAGACCGATGAATAGGTGCCGACCAGCACGCCGATCAGGAGGGCAAACGAGAAGTCGTGGATCACTTCGCCGCCAAACAGGAACAGCGATGCCGCGGCAAGAAAAACGGTCAGCGAGGTGACGATGGTTCGGGAAAGCACCTCGTTGATACTATTGTTGAATATGGTCTGCATCGCCCCCTTGAGATTCTTGTGCAGATTCTCCCGGATGCGGTCAAACACGACCACCGTGTCGGTCAGCGAATAACCGGCAATGGTAAGTACGGCGGTGATGAACAGAAGGTTAACCTCCTTGTTGAACAGGTAAAAGACCGCAAACATTGCCAGACAGTCATGGATCGTCGCCACAATGGCGCCGATGCCGAACTTGAGATCAAAACGCCAGGCGATGTACAGGATGATGCCCAGAAGTGAAATAACTACCGCCACCAGTGTGTCCTTGCGCAGCTTGTCGCCGATGGAGGGACCGATCTCGGTGGTGCTTTCAACGACAAAGGGGTTACCGGCAAACTCGCTGGTGAAGGAAGTCTTGACCGCATCGGCGGACTTGCCGACAGTAGCTCCGGCCTTCCTGTCGATCTTGACCAGGAGTTTGTTGCCTTCCTTGATCTCCTGCAGGTCAACCCTGGCAATGCCGTGCTTGTGGAGCGCAGTGCGCGCATCCGCCAGTGCCACCGGCTTGGCAAACTTGAGTTGCATGGAGGTGCCGCCTGAGAAGTCGATTCCCATGTTGGCTTCCCCGCGGGAGATCTGGATGATGCCGACGATACCCAGCAAGGCGATGATCGACGACACAACGAACGAAATGTTGCGTTTGCCAATGAAATCTATGTTGGTCTTGCCCAGAAGTTCCATATGCTCCCCCTATATGCTCATTTTCTTGACAGTCCCTTTGTGCAGGAACAGGTCGAAGGTTACCTTGGTGCCGATCAGAGAGGTAAACAGGTTGATGATGACACCCAGGCTGAGTGAAACGGCAAATCCCTTGACCGGACCGGTGCCGAACTGGAACAGCACCGCCGCCGTGATCAGGGTGGTGATGTGGGAGTCCATGATGGTCAGGAAGGCCTTGTCGTAGCCGGCATCAAGGGCAGCCTTGGGGCTCTTGCCCAACTTGAGTTCCTCGCGGATTCGCTCGAAGATCAGAACGTTGGAGTCAACCGACATACCGATCAACAACACGATAGCAGCGATCCCCGGCAGGGTCAGGGTGGCGCCCAGGGCCGCCAGTGCTCCCATAAGGTAGATCACGTTCAGCACCATCCCCATGTTGGCAACTATTCCGGACAATTGGTAGTAGATCGTCATAAAGACCACCACCAGGACCACCCCGATCAGGCCGGCCATCAACCCTTTGTTGATGGAGTCCTGTCCCAGGGACGGGCCGACGGTCACGTTCTGGATGATCTTGACCGGCGCGGGGAGAGCACCGGCGCGGAGCACGATTGCCAGGTCGGAGGCGGTTTTTTCGGTAAAGCTGCCCGATATCTGGGCGCTGCCGCCGGAGATGCGTTCCCGGATGACCGGGGCGGAATAGACGTTGTTGTCCAGTACGATGGCAAAGCGCTTGCCCACGTTGGCGGCGGTAACCTGATCGAACAGTTTGGCGCCCAGGGAGTTGAATTCAATGGCCACGTAGGGCTGGTTGAACTGGGAATCGATGCGCACCTGGGCGTCGGTCAGCAGATCCCCGGTGATGAGCGATTTTTTCTGCACCACGAACGGCATCTCACTGACGGCGCCGGTGGCCGGATCAACGGACTTCTCTTTCAAAATCTCCGCATCCTCGGGGAGCATGGCTGCGGACGGCTGGATGTCTTCACGAACCATCTTGAACTCAAGCCGCGCCGTACGACCGATCAACTCGATGGCACGCTGCGGGTCCTTGATGCCGGGGAGTTGCACGACAATATGATCGATACCCTCACGCTGGATGACCGGCTCGGAGACGCCGAACTGGTCTATCCTGTTCCTGATGGTTTCCAGCGCCTGCTGAACCGCCTTGTCCTTGCGGTCCTGGGCATCTTTTTCGTTCATCAGCAGATCCACGGCGACAAAACCGCTTTCGTCGTGCAGAGGGCTCTGTTCATAGGTGGGGTACTTGTCCTTGAGGAGCTTCTGCACCGTATCGGCAGTCCCTTTTTCGTAAAGGACCAGCGTAACCCTGTCGGAACCGGTCCGGCCGACCCGTTTGAAGTGGAGGTTCTTACTGGTCAGTGTATCCTCCAGATCGGTCGCCACGATATCCAGGGTGCCCTCGACCGCCTTCTGGGTATCGACCTCGAGCACAAGGTACGTGCCGCCCTGCAGGTCAAGACCCAGGTGAATTTTGTCCTTGGGAAGCAGTCCGCTCCACCAGGAGGGCAGCTTGGGGACCAGGGTCGGGGTCAGGTAGAGAAACGACAGCAGGATGAAAATGCCTATAAGGCCAATACGCCAGCCAATTCCCTTCGGCATGAGGCTCATTCTCCCTTCGATGTAATGACATTGTATGCCGCGTTGTGCGCGGGTCTTGCAATCGTGTCCCGTACGGCTGATTCGGCGAACGAACCGTATTGGACGCTAGTTCCGTGTAACACTGACAATTTCGGGAAAGACCCTTTAGGCCCCAGAGGGTCCTCCCCCCAGCGGGAGGAGGCTGGGAGGGGGCTCAGTTGAATTTGCAGCCTATTTCCCCCTCCCTGACCCTCCCCCGCTGGGGGAGGGGATTTTAAACGTGTTACAGGGCACTAATCCTTCTTAATGGAAGCTATGTAGCTCTTGGTGATCTTGATGTTGACGCCGGTTGCGATTTCCAGGGTCACGATGGTATCGTCAACGGACGTAACCTTGCCGTGCATCCCGCCGGCCGTGATTACGAGATCGCCCTTTTTGAGCGCATCCAGCAACGACTTGTGTTCCTTGGCCTTCTTCTGTTGCGGGCGGATCAGCAGAAAATAAAAAATGGCGAACATCAAAACCAGCGGAATAACCTGCTGAAAAGCGGCCAATCCGCCTGCCTGTCCTGTCCCTCCCCCTGGGGGGCCTGCCATTGCAAACGCTAATCCTAACATCTGGCTATCCTCCTTTTTTTGAACGTACCTCTACGTTTGTCTGCCGTAAAACTCCCGGCGAAATTCATTGAAGCGGTCTTCCCGAATCGCCTCACGCATCCGGCGCATCAGGTCGAGAAAATAATACAGGTTGTGATAGGTGTTCAACTGCGAGGCCAGGATCTCGCCGGCCCGGTAAAGGTGCCGCAGATAGGCGCGGGAATAGGTGCGGCAGACATGGCAGTCGCATGCCGGATCAAGCGGCCCCGCGTCATCCTCGTACGGTTTGGCCTTGATGTTGATCCGTCCCTCACTGGTAAAGAGCATGCCGTTCCTGGCATTACGGGTCGGCATGACGCAATCGAACATATCGAAACCGTGCCAGACCGCCTCCACGAGGTCTTCCGGAGCGCCGATCCCCATGATGTACCGGGGGGCCTCACGGGGCATGAGCGGGGCACAGCACTCCATCACCCCGTACATCTGCTCCTTTTCCTCTCCCACCGAAAGCCCGCCCAGGGCATAGCCGTCGAAGCCGATGGCACAGATCTCGTTCAGGCTGCGGGCGCGCAGGTCGTGATGCATGCCCCCCTGGATGATGCCGAACAGTTGCTGCCCCTCCCGGTGATGGGCCTCCTTGCAACGCAGCGCCCAACGGGTGGTCATCTCCAGCGAGCGGCTGACGTAGTCGTAATCGGCCGTGGCCGCCGGACACTCGTCAAAGCACATGATTATGTCCGCACCCAGCGCCTCCTGGATCTTGATCGAAAGCTCCGGCGTCAGCACATGATAGGAGCCGTCCAGGTGCGATTGGAACTTGACCCCCTCCTCGCTGATCTTGCGCAACTCCCCCAGGCTGAAAACCTGGAAACCGCCGCTGTCGGTGAGGATCGGCCCCGGCCAGTTCATGAAGCGGTGCAGGCCGCCCAGCGTCTCCACCAGCCGGTGGCCGGGCCGCAGGTACAGGTGATAGGTATTGGCCAGGATGATCCGGGCGTGAACCGCCTGCAGGTCCTCGGGGGTCATGGCCTTTACGGTGGCGTTGGTGCCCACCGGCATGAAAATCGGGGTTTCTATCTCACCATGGAGCGTTTTCAAAGAACCAAGCCGCGCTCCACACGAGGTGTCGCGGTGAATAACCGAAAAATGACCCGACACACACCCTCTCATGTTCATACAAGTAGCATTGCATCGCCGTAGCTGTAAAACCTGAAACCGCGGGCAACGGCCTCCCGGTAGGCGTCAAGAACGAACTCCCGGCCGGCAAAGGCTGCCACCAGCATGAGCAGCGTCGATTCCGGAAGGTGAAAATTGGTTACCAGACTATCCACCACCCGGAAGCGATAACCGGGATAGATGAAGATGTCTGCCTCAGCGGCGCCGGCCCGAACAAAGCCATCGTCATCGGCGGCAAACTCCAGCGCCCGGGCACTGGTGGTCCCAACCGCCACCACCTTGCCCCCCCGTTCCTTCGTGGAACGGACTGCATCCGCGGTTTCAGGGGGGATTGTGTACCATTCACGGTGGATGCGGTGTTCTTCCACCCGTTCCACCCGCACCGGCTGAAAGGTGCCCAGGCCGGTATGCAGGGTCAATCGCGCGCTGGCGACCCCCTTTGCCGCCAGGGAGGCCAGCAGTTCACGGGTAAAATGGAGACCCGCCGTGGGTGCGGCCACAGCCCCGGAAACCGAGGCAATCACCGTCTGGTAGCGTTCCCGGTCCTGCGCGTCATCATCACGCTGGAGATAGGGGGGGAGCGGGATGTGCCCCTCCCGCTCAAGCCACGCCTCAAAGGGTTCCTCGCCCGAAAACGCCACCCGCCACGTCTCCGGCCCCTGGCGGCCGATCACCCTGGCCGTCATCCCCGCGCCGAGAAAGACCGGCTGTCCTTCGCGGAAGCGTTTCGAGCCGCGCAGCAGGCATTCCCATTCCTCCGCTTCATCAGGCAACCGCTTCACCAGGAACAGCTCGACACTCCCGCCGGTCTCCTTGACGCCGAACAGCCGGGCCGGAATCACCCGCGTATCGTTCATCACCAACAGGTCGCCGGGGAGCAGATGGCTGCCCAGGTGCGCGAATATGTCTTCGCCGATCGTTTTTGAACCGCGATCCAGCAGCATCAGGCGCGACGCATCGCGTTCGCGAGCCGGATAGCGGGCGATCAGTTCCTGGGGCAGGTGGTAATTGAAATCCTTGACGAGCATATCAAAACGACCGTTCAGCGATTATCAGAGAGCTGCTTCAGTTCTGTACCGGGATAATAGTAGGAAAGTATCTCGGAGTACGAAAAACCTTCCAGGGCCCGTTGTTTGGCGCCCCATTGACAGAGCCCCACTCCGTGTCCATTGCCGAGGCCCGAGAAGAGCGCATCGCCGTTTGCCACCCTGACGGTGAAATTAGTGCTCTTGATGATCCCGTAGCCGATTGCCTTGCGAAACTGTTCGCCGGGTATGGCGACCTCGCCCCGCGGGGTCACGACAATGACGTTTTTCAGCCTGCCGCGGTTGTTACGGGCTCCGGCCCGGATATCAATCAGGGCCGGAGTCCTGAAACCGGCGGCTCTGAGCCGTTCTTCCAGTTCTTTCAGGGATAGTTTCTGGTCCCATGCGCTGGACGGCGACAACTGGCAATACTGGCAATCGACACCTTTGAGATAGGGGATGCTCGTTCCCCACACATTCTCCGCCGCCTCGGTTTTACCGCCGCAGCTGGAGTGATAGAATGCCTGAATGACGGCGCCGTTGTACGTCAACACCTGTCCGGCCGTTTCAGAAACCCCCCGCCGGGCACGGTTGTCCTCGATCTCGCAGCCGTTATACACCTGGTCGATAACCGACGATTCAAGATGATAGAGCGCATTGCGCGGGGTTTCCCGCCGATTGACGGCATAGGTCCTGGCGATCACCGCCTGGGCCTTGATCGCCTCGATCGGCCAGGTGGAGGAAATCTCGCAATTGATCAGACCGACGAGGTACTCCTCAAGGGGCAACTCGTTGACGGCCAGCAACCCTTTATCGTAAAAGCTTATTTCGACAATCCCGTGGTACGGTTTGCCGTTGACGCTTACCGCCGAAGCCGCCGAGAAGACCAGCCGGCGGCAGGGGACGCCGTCCACCACCACCTCGTCCCGGCCCGCCTTAATGACAGCGGGGGTTTTCAAGGCAACGGCGCCGCCGTTCTCCCGCAACGCCAGAAGACCCTCACCTTCCACGGTGATACCGGAGGCATTCTTGACAATTGCGACCCTGATCGTATCAGACGGAACCGCAGCGTTGCTCCTGCGTCCGGCTGAAACGACAAAGGCCGCAACAACCAAAAATCCAACCAGAAATATGCGTATCTCTATATGCCGCAAAACTTTATGATAAGACCACATAAACAGACTGCCTGTCAATTTGTTTTGTGAGCAGAACCAATCAACCGCACCTGGTTCCCCCCCCCCGGGGGGGTGGGCCCGGGTGGGGGAAAAAGCTGCAAATTCAACTGATCCCCCCTCCCAACCTCCCCCCGCTGGGGGGAGGAGTTGTAATTTCGACGGCACATGCAATATCCAGCGGGAGATCAGCGCCACAGAATTTATTTTAACATCCAAACTGAGGTATCCAAGGACAACGGATTCCAAATTTACCATTGAAATGTAGTTGGAGACTGGGTACACTGCTGCTCCAATGGCTTTCCTCGATACCAAAATAGCGCCGTTTCCGTCATCGCGGCCCCAAGCCCCACCCGGCGGAGCACGGCGGTGAGCACCCTCCTCTCGATCAAAAACCTGAGCACCTGCTTCAGGACCCCTCAAGGGATTTTGCCTGCGGTGAACGACGTCAGCCTGGAGGTTTACAAGGGGAGCACCGTCGCCCTTGTGGGCGAATCGGGATCGGGCAAGTCGTTGACAGCGCTGTCCATCATGCGGCTCGTCCCTTCTCCCGGTTTCATCCGCTCCGGTGAGATCAATTTTGACGGCACCGATCTCGTCCCGCTCCCGGATGAAGTCATGCGCTCCATCCGGGGGAGCAAGATATCCATGGTGTTTCAGGAACCCATGACCTCCCTCAATCCGGTCCTGCGCATCGGGGAGCAGGTCACGGAACCGCTCCGCCTGCACCGCGACATGTCGCGCCGCGAGGCTTCCGACTACGGTGCGGAGTTGCTGCGCAAGGTGGGGATACCGTCAGCCGGCGACCGCATGCGTGACTATCCCCACCAGTTGAGCGGCGGCATGCGCCAGCGGGTAATGATAGCCATGGCCCTGGCCTGCAGCCCGGCGCTTTTGATAGCCGACGAGCCGACGACCGCGCTTGACGTCACCATTCAGGCCCAGATCCTTGAACTGATCGACTCCCTCAGGCAGTCCGAGGAGATGGGCATCCTGCTGATCACCCACGATCTGGGTATTGTGGCCGAGCGCACGGAACGGACCTGTGTCATGTACGCCGGCCGCATCGTGGAATCAGCCCCGACAATGGAACTTCTCGGCACCCCCCGACACCCCTATACCGTTGCGCTTTTGGCGTCCCTCCCCCAAAATGCGCGGCCGGGAGAACCGCTTGCCACCCTCCCGGGTCAGCCTCCCGGCCTGACGAACCAACTCTCCGGGTGCGGCTTTTGCGAGCGTTGCCCTGTTGCCTCCCCCCCATGCCGGACCCAGGTCCCCGAGTTGGAGGAGGTTTCCTCCGGCCATTACGTGCGGTGCTGGAAACGCCTATGACTTCGAATCCGTCGCTTCTCAGCGGAATAAATCTCCGCAAACGGTTCCGCGTCAGTGCCGGCCCTGCCTCGCAGACAGGGGTGCTCACCGCGGTCGACGGGGTTGACATTGAGATAAGCAAGGGAGAAACCGTCGGTATTGCCGGCGAGTCCGGATGCGGAAAGTCGACCCTGGGCAAGCTCCTGGCCGGCTTATTGCCCCCCGACAACGGCGAGGTCCGTTACTGCGGCAAGGCGATACACACACTCTCCCCGGCAGAACGGCAACAGTTCCGGCAGCGGACCCAGATGATCTTCCAGGACCCTTTTTCCTCCTTGAACCCGCGCATGCGCATCGGCGATTCCATTGCAGAGCCACTGGTCATTGCCGGGAACAGTTCGCGGCAGACGATACGTGCGGCAATGCTCAAGCTTCTGGAGTCGGTCGGCCTGGAGGCGAAGCATTCCGACCGCTTCCCCGACGAATTCTCCGGCGGTCAGCGACAGCGCATCGGCATTGCGCGCGCCCTGGCCTCGTCGCCCGAGATCATCATCGCCGACGAACCGGTCTCGTCCCTCGACATCTCCATCCAGGCCCAAATCATCAATCTTCTTCAGACCATGAAGACCGAACGCCACCTGACCATGGTTATCATCTCCCACGATCTTTCGGTTCTGCGGCATGTCTGTGACCGGGTGCTGGTCATGTACCTGGGGGTAATCGTCGAGAGCGCTCCGGCGGCCCAACTATTCCAGCACTTTCAACATCCCTACACCGAGGCGCTGATTGCGGCCATCCCGCGCATCGCCGGAGGGCATCGGCATGAAACGGTCCTTCTGTCCGGCGACCTCCCATCGCCCCTGGCCATTCCCGGCGGTTGCCGCTTCCATCCCCGCTGCCGCCATGCCGTCGAAATATGCCGCACCACTTCGCCGCCGCTGGAAGAGAAGCGGGACGGCCAGTTTGCAGCCTGTCATCTGAGCAAGGACATCTTTCCCCGCTGAGCGGACCCATTTCATTTCTTCACAAACAATCCATGTTTATTTTGGTCCGGCCCTTGCCCCCCCTCCCCTGAGTGATTCAATTGGGAAAATTATGGGGACATAATACCGATTATTGTCACGGCCAAGACGAAATCAGTATTGTGTCCCCAGAATAATCCGCATGAATTAGGAACCCGCCTGGAGTCTTCTTACTGTTGGAGCGTCAATGACCCTGGCACTATCTGCCAGTAAGATATGAGCAAGAACCAGTAGTTCGTAGTGGTTATCGGATAGCCGTAGATGGCGTTTGGCAAATTGCCTGAGGCGATTGTCGGCAAGGTGCCGGAAACTAGTACCTCCGTTTCCTGACCAAATGGTATCAGAACTTGGGACGCGTTGGTACTGTAGACAACACTTCCGGTGTTGGATATGGCCTGCAGGGTAAAGGCCACCGGAATAGTACTACCCGAGATACCGCTCATATTAGTCGAGGAAAATCTTGTAGTGGCAATTATCGAATAATTTACAACTTTGTTGGCTGCGCTCAACGATGCCAAAATACTGGTGATCGTGACGGCGTTTCCGTTTGCATCGGTGGCCGTATTGATGCCGCCGTTGATACTCGTGACCGTGGTGAAGGTCGTGGTATAACCACCCACAGTGATCGTAGTCGTACGCGCCGAGTTCGGAGTACTGGATGTTATTTGCTGTAACTGTAGGGTATCACCCGGATAGAGTCGGTCGCTGGACGATCCAGCGGTGAAGACTCCGCCGTTGATAGAATATTGCGAGTAAGCTGCGCTGCTGATATTAGCGAAAGAAATTGGGGCGGGCAACTGGTCCCCTTCGACAATGACAACGTCTGATACTACATTGTAGTTGATGGGAACACCGCTGATCGATCTAAACGAAAAGGAAATGGGGCCATTAGGTCTATTGGTAAAGTCACCACTACCGCACCCCCACAATATCCCGCACACAATTGACACCGCAGTCAGAACAAATTTATTCATTTTATTTTGTCCCCTTGGCGTACTAACAGGTTGTTCAAAATCAGCGCGGCTTGGGAGTACTAATAGGGGTCGTGTCTCAACGGCCTGTTGCCCACCCTCCGATTAAAATCCACAATCCCCTTCTACTCTCTGTATATGCAAAATTCAACCACAAAATCAGCATGTTAAAAATGTTCACATTAATTCAAAAGTGTCCAGAAACTGGACACTTCAGCGTTATCTATCTAAGCTGCCGTCATCACACAACAAAATTAAAACTTTTCTGAAAGTGTCCAGAAACTGGACACTCATCGTTATTCTCTTAACCATCCAATATCACACAACAAAATTATACCTACTTTGAATGTGTCCAGAAACTGGACACTTCAGTTGAAATTACAGGCGACCACCCCGAACCCTTTAGGCCCCAGAGGGAAATTCGGGGGACATAATACCGATTATTGTCCCGGTCAAGGCGAAATCAGTATTGTGTCCCCAGATTATCCCGCCGGGCGATCTCCTGGGCGTTTCGGTTCTGCTGTTCCTGACGCCACAAGTGGGCAACGGTGCGTACAACAAATAGCAGGGTGCTGGGGCTTACCAGCAGAACATTCCGTTTCCAAGCATCTTGCCAAAGGTCGTTATCCTGGGAGATGGCCAGCATGAAAGCCGGTTCCATGGGAATGAACATCAAAACAAAGTCCAGTGATTTTACTCCATAGGAATTCGGGGGACATAATACAAATTATTATCACGATCAAGACGAAATCAGTATTGTGTCCCCAGAATAATCCAGAATAATCCACTGGCATGACCACACAAGTATTCCAAGAGGGGCAAAATTCAAACTGAAACGCGACCTCACCCCCTTTCCCCTTGACACACTAAAAATCAATATATATATTTTTTTAGTATCTACATTTATACGAGGCAGACAAATGGAATTCAGCGTCACCAGGCAATTTGCAGCCGAGGCGGAGGTCTTGAAGGTGCTGGGACACCCGATCAGACTCAAGATCGTGGCCGGCCTCTGCACCCAGGAGTGCAATGTGAAGCATATCTGGGAGTGCCTCAACCTGCCGCAAGCCACGGTGTCCCAACACCTGGCCCTGTTGAAGCACAAAGGGATCATCGAGGGTAAACGGGAGGGGGTCGAGGTGCACTACAGCGTTATTCATCCCTTGGCCAAAAAGATCATCGCCTCCCTCTAAGGAGACTGGCAATTTTGTGATTTTAGCTGCGGTCAAAAATGGCCGGAAGATGAGATGCAAGATCAGACCGGCTTTAGTATGAGGTAGATCACCTCATAGGTCGCCGGGATCATCCCGTCCGCAAGAAAACGCCGCTGGTAGATCTCGGACATATCGTTCAGAATTCCCCGCCAGCCGAGCCCCCCTGCTCCGCCCCGCGACGCCGTACCGGCGCCGATCCCCTTGATCGACGCGAGAAGTCCCGGCACATCCGGATGAAAATCCATCTCGATCTCGCTCGCCACCAGCGCTTGTCCGACGCCAAGGCGGTCCAACGCCTGCCGAACCTCTTCAACCTTCATGAACCGGTGCAAACGTCCGGAACGGGGATCATCCCCCGACGACCTCCGGGCAAGTGCCTCGCGATAGCTTTCCTGCAATTCCCACAGCGTCGTGCCTCCGAAGAAGGCCATGGCGATCAACCCATCCTTATTGACGACCCTGCGGCATTCTTCGAGACAGACATCCAGGGAATCGAGCCACTGCAGGGTGGACGCGGAAACAACAAGGTCGAACGAACTCCCTTGAAAAGGGATCTGCTCCGCATCCCCGTTGAAAAACAGGCACTCGTTGCCGATCTTGGCACTGGCCTGACGAACCATGTTGAACGCCAGATCGAGCCCGCAGCAGAGCGCTTGCGGATAGCGTAGTTTAAGAGCGGCCGACAAAGCCCCGGTGCCGCAACCGATATCCAGGGCTGCGCGGGGCTCCATGCCGACATGCTCCTCCAACAGTTCCATGAGACGCCGCACCACCCGCTGTTGCACAGAGGCGAACCGGTCGTATACATCGGCATGCCGGTGAAATGTCCTGCCGACCTTGTTCCTGTCAAGCATACGGACCGCGCACCTCCCGGCTGAAATCCGCCAGACAGGCGTTAAACTCTTCACAACGGGTCAAGAAGGGGGCGTGGCCGCAACCTGCATATACTACATGGCGGCAAACGGGAATCCGCTCCGCCAAATAGGACGATGCCGAAGAGGGACAGATCGGATCGCGTTCGCCGCTGATCACAAGAGTCGGCACGTTGATGGCCGGAAGCCGGTTACGCACGTCCGTCGCCACGAGCGAGGCCAGGGATTGAATCGCCACATCCGTCTCCAGAACCGGCACCGCTACCAAGAGGGTGCAAATCTCGTTCTCCCGGCCTTCCCCGGCAAGTTCTCCGGGGACGAACATGCGGGCAACGAACCCCTCAAGGGCCCGCTTCAGGTTGCGGCGCACCTTGAGTGCCATGCCGTCGGCCTCGACCTGAGCCAACCCCTGGGGAAAATCCGCGCCGGAGGTAAACCGCGGCGTTCCGCAGATCAGCGCCAAACCGTTCACCCGCCCCTCCAGCAGGGGTAAGGCGCTTATCGTCACCAGGCTGCCAAGAGACCAGCCTGCCAGGATGACGCCGGCTAGATCGAGTTGGCGAAAAAGCGCAGCAATATCAGCGGCGAACGTCTCAATATCACACTCGCCGGAGCCCGACGGGGAGAGTCCGTGGCCGCGAAGATCCGGGGCGATCACGCGGAATCCGGCGGACAGCCGGTCAAGCTGGAAGCGCCAGACCTCGGAGGACATGCACCACCCATGGACCAACATCAGCGCCGGCCCTTGCCCCTGTTCCCGGTACCAGAGACGATCACCGCGGGAAGCTTCATACCATGGCATCAGATAACCCCCAATCGCCGCCCGGCCGCGGCGATCCGGTCGGCCGCCCAGGTGAGATCGTCATATCCATGGGTCGCCATGAGGGTGAAACGGAGCCGGCAACTGCCGGCAGGCACGGTGGGAGGACGTATCCCCTGGACGTACAGCCCTTCATCCAGCAGCAGTTCGGAAAACCTCATGGTCGTTTCGGCATCCTTAGTCATAAGCGGAACGATCTGGGTGTCGCCACCAAAGAGCGTGAACCCGGCCGAACGCATGCTGTTTCTGAATTGGTCGCTATTGCGGCGGAGTTGATGCCGCAGGTCCGCTCCTTCCGCCGATTGAACCAACTCGACCGCTGCCAGCGACGCCGCCAGCACCGTCGGCGGCAGCGAGGTGGAAAAGATGAAACTGCGCGCACGGTTGAGCAGCAGTTCCCGCAACTCCTGCGAAACAGCGGCATAGGCGCCGTAGCTCCCCAAAGCCTTGCCGAAGGTGCCCATCTGGATATCGACGCCGTCCGCAACGTTGAGCAATTCGGCAACCCCCCTCCCCTGTTCTCCGAGAACCCCGCTGCCGTGGGCGTCATCCACCATCAGGAGTGCCTTATGGTCTGTTTTGAGCCTGACAATCTCCCTGAGCGGAGCAATATCGCCGTCCATGCTGAATACGCCGTCCGTGACGATCAGGGCGCGTCCTGTACCGCGATGTAATTCCAGCAACCGGGCCAAGGCATCAGGGTCGTTGTGGGGATAGCGAAACAGCCGGGCTCCGGACAGAAGGGCGCCGTCAACGATGCTGGCATGGTTGAGGCGGTCGGAAAAGATGACGTCGCCGCGCCCCGCCAGAGCCGGAATGATGCCGGTATTGGCGGCATAGCCGCTGTTGAAGACAAGCGCCGCCGGGGTCTGTTTGAAGCGGGCAAGCGCTGTCTCCAGGCGTTCATGCAACTCCATGGTACCGGAAACGAGCCGCGAGGCCCCGCTTGAAACGCCGAACTGCGTTGCGGCGTTGACCGCCGCCTCAATCAGGGCCGGATGGTCGGCAAGCCCCAGATAGTTGTTGGAGCAGAGCAACAACACCCTTTTGCCGGCCATCTCCACCCACGCCGATTGGCGCCCCTGAATGAGGCGCGTTCTGCGGTATACACCCCGTTCCCGGATTTGCTCCAACTCCTGCTGGATGAAATCCTTCACAAACCCTCCAATGGTCAACCCTAAATACCATTTGGGTTAACAATGATGGTAAAAAAAACCGCCGGCAGAGCAGGCAAGGAAGCGAGGCGTACCCCCATCGGTATGCCTCACTCTTGAGGTAACGGCAGCCTGCGGCAAGCCTGCTACAGATAGGACGTAAGGCCGCGCGCCGCCAGTTGTTCGACCACCTTCTTCACGTCCTGGGCACGGTCCCGGTCACACACCAACAGGGCATCGGGGGTTGAAACCACCACCAGACCCTTTACCCCGATCGTGGCCACTACCTTGCCATCGGAATAGATGAGGCAATCCGACGAATCAATCGCCACATGGCCCGCAGCGTTGATGCACACCGTTCCGGCGGCATCCGGGGCAACCACCTCGGGCAGGGCGCTCCAGCTTCCCACATCGCTCCATCCCATTTCAACCGGCACCACCTGCACCTTGGAGGACTTCTCCATAACGGCATAATCTATGGAAACGCTTGCTATGGAGCCGTACATCGTTTCAATCTGCGTTGCCAAGTCGGAGAGTTCCCAAATATCGCCGGAAAATGAGAAGTCTGCCAGGGCACGTCCCAAGTCAGGCTGGTAGCAGGCTATCTCCCGCAGGATCGTATCGCAGCGCCATATGAACATCCCGCTGTTCCAAAAGAAATTTCCCTCTTCCAGATAACGAACCGCTTGTTCCAACGGTGGTTTCTCCACGAAACGGCGCACCGGGAACGGTCCGTCGCCGCGCAGTTCGAGATCGGCCTCAATGTAGCCGTAGCCGGTTTCGGGACGGGACGGCATGATGCCCAGGGTCACCAGATAGCCTTTATGTGCCGTATGGCAGGCCTTAACCAGGGTATCCCGCAGCGCCTCTTCGTCCTTGATGAAATGGTCCGCCGGCAGGACCGCCATGATCCCGGCCGGGTCGTGGGCGGCGATGATTGCGGCGGCCAGCCCGATGGCCGGGGCGGTATTCCGGGCAGACGGTTCGGCGATGACATCGATGGGCACGCCACGGTAACCGGAGAGCTGAAGCTTGGATTCTTCCGCCTGGACCTGGTTGGTAATTACCAGGATGCGCTTGGGATTGAGCGGCAGCACCCGCTCGACCGTCCGCTGGAGCATGGTCCTGTCACCGGTAAGGGAGATGAGCTGTTTGGGACGCACAACCCGTGACAAGGGCCAGAAACGGGTGCCGGAACCTCCGGCAAGGATGACTATATACACTGGAGCCCCTTCCTCAGGAGGCTGGCAACAACGTAGTATTGCCGGCCTCCTTACTTGTATTGAATGCGGTCGATAAAGTCAGCCACTTCGCGGGCCAGATTACTCAGTGTCTGGCTGGTGTCGAAGACGTCCCACAGTGTCTGCCGGAAGTAAGCGACCTCCTGGCCCGTGGCGCCATCGTGAAGTGTCACCGTGATGGAAATCCGGAAACGACCGAGCCGTGTAAAGCGGCCCTTCAGCACGAGCGTCGTCCCGGTAATCAGGCCGTCGCGAGTTACATTCTGATAGATATGCCGGGAAGTGACATACCGTTCTATCTGATCGGCCAGTTCGTCGGGCATCCGGGCGTATTGCCGTTCACGCTCGCTCATGCGCGCTTCCGGGACGCCGGTGTACAACTCGCGGTTCAGCTCGAAGTTGCGGATTACCAAGGATTTATAGGCTGCCATCGGCTGTTTGTTGGTAACGACCTCCTCATCCACAACAGTTGTGGATGTGGCAGCGCAGGCCGACAGCACCAGCATTGCGACAACTATAACAATCTTTTTTAGAGAATTAGACATGCATAGCCGCAGTGAAGCTCTAAGAAGCATCGGGCAGAGTGCAACGATTGTAATCATCATCAAAACGGACGATATCGTCTTCACCCAGGTATTCGCCGTTCTGTACCTCGATGATTACCAGGGGAATCTTCCCCGGATTCTCCAGGCGGTGGTTCTTTCCGATCGGGATGAAGGTTGATTCATTGACATTGACGAAAAACTCGTCATCGCCACATGTGACCTTGGCAATGCCGGACACGACGATCCAGTGCTCACTGCGGTGGTGGTGTTTCTGCAACGACAAACGTTGTCCCGGCTTGACCTCGATGCGCTTGATCTTGTAGTTCGCATTCTCGTCCAGCACAACGTATTCCCCCCAAGGGCGCTCTCCTCGTTCCATGTCTTCTCCCTGTGTCGGTTAGGTTCTCAATTTCAAATATGACCGCAACGCATCCCGCCACGGTTGCGGCCGAAAGCCGCTGTCATGCGCCAGCTTGCCGCAATCCAGCGGAGAGTGAAGCGGCCGTTGCGCCGGACGGTTCAGTTGCTCGGTGGTCATAGCGCTGACGGCAACCGACATACCGGCCTCCTGGAAAATGGCCCGGGCAAACCCATTCCACGAACAGTACCCTTCGTTGGCGGCATGGTATACGCCTTGGCACCCCTTCTCAACCAGTGCCAGAATGGCATGGACCAGGTCCACAGTCCAGGTGGGCGAACCGATCTGGTCGTCAACCACCGGGATTTCGTCCCGCTCTGAGCCTAAGCGCAGCATGGTCTCGACGAAGTTCTTGCCGTGCAGGCCGTACAGCCACTGGGTGCGGACAATCAGATGGTCGGGGTTTAATACTGCATTCATCTCGCCGGCCAGCTTGGATTCGCCGTAGACATTGAGGGGATGGGGGGCGTCGTCTTCCAGGTAGGGTGTTCCCTTGCCGCCGTCGAAGACATAATCGGTGCTGACCTGGACCAGGCGCGCTCCGATCGTCCGGGTTGCCATGGCAAGATGCGCCACACCTTCGCCGTTGACCTGCATGGCGGTTTCCTTGTTGCTTTCGCAACCGTCCACATCGGTGTACGCGGCGCAATTGATCACCACGGACGGGCGCACAGCCGTAAGAACGCGTTCGGTGGACTCCAGCGAGGTTATGTCGATCCCGTCGATATCCACACCCCGTCCGCGGTCACCGAGCAGGGCCATCATATCCCGGCCCAGCATGCCGTTGGCTCCTACTACCAGAATCATGGTTTGCCCCCGTATTGCTGCGTGTAGTACTCGCGGTATGCACCTGAGGTAACCCCGGCCACCCACTCCTGATTGGCCAGATACCAGTCGATGGTCTCGGCGATGCCCCGTTCGAAGGTGTAGGCCGGTCCCCAGCCCAAATCGCGCTTCAGCCTTGAGGCGTCGATGGCATAGCGGCGATCGTGGCCGGGGCGATCCTTGACAAAGGTTATCAGGTTACGGTTTTCGCCGGCGGGACGGCCGAGCCGTGCATCCAAAAGGTCGCAGACCAGATGGACGATATCGATGTTCTTCCACTCGTTGTTGCCGCCTATGTTGTAGACCGAGCCGGGCGCGGCATTTTTCAGGACCGTTTCCACCGCCGCGGCGTGATCACGGACATGGAGCCAGTCGCGCACGTTGAGGCCGTCACCGTAGACCGGCAACGGCTTTCTGGTGATGATATTGTGGATCAGGAGCGGGATCAGTTTTTCGGGGAAATGGTAGGGGCCGTAATTGTTGGAGCAGCGTGTGTTGAGGGTCGGCATGCCGTAGGTTTCATGATAGGCCCGCACCAACAGGTCAGCGCCGGCCTTGCTGGCCGAATAGGGGGAATTGGCAGCAAGGGGCGTCTCTTCGGTAAAATAGCCGGTTTCGCCAAGAGTGCCGTATACCTCGTCCGTCGAAATCTGGAGATAGCGGAAATCAGGCAGTACCCCGGACTGCCAATGCCGGCGGCTCTCCTCCAGCAGGACCTGCGTCCCCAGCACGTTGGTGCGCACAAAGATCTCCGGTCCGGTAATGGAACGGTCCACGTGGGATTCGGCGGCAAAATGGACGACTGCATCGATTCTCCGTTCCTTCAGGATCGCTGCCACCAGCGGAGCGTCGCAGATATCGCCCTTGACAAAGCGGTAGCGGGGATTGTCTTCGACCGCAGCCAGATTCTTCAGGTTGCCGGCATAGGTCAGGCAATCAAGGTTGGTCACATCGCAGCCGGGATTGGCGGCAATAAAGGAATGGATAAAATTGGAGCCGATGAAACCGGCGCCTCCGGTCACGAGAATGGATGTCGGTTTGAATGGCATCTCGTCGGTTCTCCCTTAAGGACAAATAATATCAATCGAAAAAATGTACCATATTTGCGTTTTGTCTGCGAATAAAAAAACAAGCGCCGGACGAGCGGCAGGGCTCGACGCTTGCCCGCATGATGAAGTTGTTATATAAACGATGACGGAGAAAATATCTCAACAGGGAGGAGAAAACCATGACATCAGCAACCTGCCAGTGCGGCACGACGGATCACAGCCACATGTGTATGCTCAGAAGCAACGGGAAAACGGAAGAGATCGCACGCATCACCACCGATCCCAAATTCTACTGTTTCACCTGCGCCGCTGAGGCCAACTGTGCCGAGAATCTCTGTGAACCGGCTCCCATCGAGTTTTAGGGTGTTTCCGTCCAGGCGGGGGGAAGCCCGCCGGTGGCGGCCAGAAGCACGGTTACGGCGTTTATGACCTCATCGGCCGTAATGTCGCTCATGCATTGCGCAGCGATAGGACAAGGCGGCGTGGTGCCGAAGGTCGTGCAGGGCGAACAGGGCAGCCCCTTGTCGATCACCACATGGCGCTCTCCCCGCGGCGCCCATTTCCCGGCCCTCCCGGGGCCGAACAGGGACACGGTGGGAACACCCAGCCCCACGGCAATGTGCAGCACCCCGGAATCGCCGCTTAACAGCAGAGCGCTCTTCTGAATAACCGCCGCGGTCTCGGACAACGAGGTCCGACCCGCCAGGTTCAGCCCCGCTCTGCCGGCAACGATCACCTCCCCCTGCCCTTTGTCGTCTCCGCCCCCCACCACGACAACCGCGACCCCCAGAACAGCAAGCCTCTGCGCCACTTTTCCGAATTTATCCGCTCCCCATTGCCGTTCCGGGATACTGGCTCCGGGGAAGATCGTTACAAAGGCTCTCCCTAGTATCTCACCGAGAAGTCTGTCCCCTTGTTCAATTGCCTCTTTTGGAACAGCGAGAAAGGGTCGGGAAACCTCACGCCGCCCGATGCCCAACGGCTCAAGCAGCCTGAAAAAACTGTTGATCTCATAATCATCCTGAGAATAGGGTATCGGATGGGTAAACAGGCGTGCGCGCTCGTTGGTGCCAAAGCCGATCAGCAAAGGTGCGCGGGTCAGGCGCGCAACCACGGCCGACAGGCGGTGCCACTGTTCGGTGTCGATGACCACGTCGTAGCTGGTGCGCACGACCTGGAACAGCTCGGCAAGCCTGTGGTAGTGGAAAACATGGCGGACATTGGTGGAAAGCCTGAAGATGGCGCTGTTGCGTTTCTCAGCGAGGATGTCGATACCTGCGTCAGGGTATGCGGCCTTGATGGCGTTGATTGCAGGTATCAGGTGTACGGCGTCGCCGATGCCGCCGGGGCGGATGAGGAGGATGGCGTTGATAGGAAAAGGCTTGGGCTTCATGCCCGGCCGAACCATCAGCGAGGCTGCCAGCCGCCCGAACCCGGCGTCCAGGGATTTCATCATGCCGATATTCATCGGCACATGCCATTCACTGTTCGTTCGGCCTCACCGTGCAGCAGGCGATCAATTACCTCGACACCTTGCATGAAAGAATGGTCCATGTTGCCCACCTCGTATTTCCAGGCGCCGAAGCGGCCACGGGAGTAGACATCACGTGATTCAAGATACGGTTGAACGAGGTTGAGCGCCTTGTCGCGCCCCAGAGTCGGGACCGGATAGGAATAGGGAATATCGATTAGATAGCGGCTGATTATGTCGTTGGCCTGTTCATGTGCGATCATTTTGCTGTTGACCAGCCCCTGGACCGTCGTATCCACGATCGTTACCGGTGATTCAGGCCTATGCGCGGAATAGGTGGTCTCGCACATGAGGGAGAAATGGCGTTCCGTGTCGCCGTGCGGCACATTGTGGGGAGAGTAGTTATGAAAGTTCGTCACCCGGTAGAAAGGGCAATTGTTTTCCGGGAAGTACATCCAGCATTTTGTGTCCTCCCGGCGCCCTTCAAACCCCAACCCTACAATCAGGCCTCCGTTATGAACCAGGCTCTCTGCGGCGGAAACAACGGCATCCGGCACCGAGTCGCACGATGCGACGAATCGGTCCAGAGGAGCCGTATTGATCAGCACATCATACTGCTCAATCCTGCCGCCCACAAACCTGACCTGTTTCGCCTCCAGATCGACAGCCTGCATCTCGTGATTCAGATGAATCGTGTCCCTGAACTGCCCGGCAATCCCTTCGTAGATTGCCCCTGTTCCCCCCTGTTTCGGGAACCTGAAGGTATTGTTCGGCCCCCAGCTCACGTCATCCCGTTGCTCAGCGATATTTCGCTCAATGCGGGCCAGTTCAACCACGCTGACCCGCTCGGCGATCCATTCCTTGCCCATGGTTTCCAGCGGCACGCCCCAGACCTTGCTGTTATAGGGCTTCATGAAGTGCTTGACGATGCCGCTGCCAAAGACCGTATCCATCCAATCGCGAAAATTGGCTGCCTGCGATGGATTCCCCTGTAGAGAACGCAAACCTTCAACGCATTCCCGCAATGCATCGTCGGGCAGGTAGCGGACGTTGTTCTGAAAAGGATACGGCACCCAGGTTTGCAGGATGCGGACCCAACTTTCCCGCTGGTGCTCGTAGTACGAGTCGCCCAGCGCTTCGGCAACGGCCTTGTCGAAATACGCGTAATGCGAAAAGAGGACGTGGCCGCCGATGTCCCAGGTAAAGCCTGAATCGTCGGAAAAAGAAGCGGAAAGGCCGCCGATGTGATCGTTGCGCTCAAAGAGCTGCCAATCGGTGTGGCCGAGTTCGTTAAGGCGATAGGCAGCGCCCAGGCCGCAGGGGCCGGCGCCGAGGATGAGGATGCGCGTTCTGCCAATATTTCGTTTTTTGTGAATCAGGTTGATCTGCATCAAACAACCGCTCCTTCGAAGATACGGTGATAACGGGCAATGACCTCATCGAGTTTGTGCTCAGGCGCCAAAAACCCTGCCCCTCCCCCCACCGCAAGGCATTCCCGGACTGATATGACATATTTCTCTCGTTCCTTCGCTCCCCCCCGCCCAAGTGGCACCAACCGGCACATGTCGTTGACGTACTCCCGCACAGCACCGACATCGGAGGCAACAACCGGAACCCCGACCGAGAGAGCCTCAAGTATAGTAAGAGGTGCTCCTTCATAGGCAGAGGGGAGCAAGAGTAACTCGGTCACATTCAGCAGGGAGGGGATATCATCTCGATTCTCTAAAAGATGAATTTTCCCATTAAGGTCGTTGCGCGCAATAAATCGACGAATTTTTCCACTGAGCGGACCGCTTCCCACCATATAGAGGCGTACATGGGGATCATATTTGCAAAGATCGCGGGCTATCTCCAAGAAAAACAGCGGGCGCTTCTGCACGGCAAATCTGCCGATAAACCCGATCAACTTATCAGTGGGTGAAAGTTCAAGCTCCGTTCTGAGCCCATGCCCAGCACCGATCTGCCGTTTGAATCCGCCGGAATCGATGCCATTATGGACCACAACGAGTTTTTCGGGGTTGACCGGATAGTTGCGGATTAGATACTGCCGAAGATCATGTGAAATGAGGATGCTCATATCGATGTAGGGATGGACGAAACGATTTGCACTGATATCGGGATATCCCCCACGGAAGCAGTAAGGTTCAAGCACATGCAGCGAATCTATAAACCGCACCCCTGGAAGATCGCGTTTTAATCGAGCCACGTGTTCATAGAGCCAGAGCGAGTGGGTAATGTAGACAAGGTCGATCTGATATCGTACAAGGAATGAAACAAAGCTACAGTACCGCTCACGTGCCGGAATCCGCCAAAGATCTAAAGGCTCACCAAAGACCTCCTTAAAACGTTTGTCCCAGATAGTGGGAGGCTGGTCATCCCGTTGGGTGACACAGACATGGATTTCCCAGTTGACAGCCAGACCGCTCAGGATGTCAAAATTGATCTTCGTAACCCCGCTTACATCCAGAAAGCAGGTGGCATAGACAAGTTTTAACGCTTTGTGCATAGAAAAAGTAGTGTATTGTTGATGCACTTCACGATGAAAAGTTTAATAGGTTCGGGGAGATGGTAGAAAGCCCACCGTGCAAACTCGATTAGTGATGCCATAGGAGGCTCCGCCGGCTATTTGCCGAGATGTTTAAGGTTGAAGAAAATCTTGCGGATCAGTTCGGAAAGCTTTCCGTACCACGAATCCTTCAATCGGTGATATTCCTCGAATACCAGCCCTATATTTTGGCAGTAAAGATCCCGGTGATTATCAAAAAGCTGCTGGTGCATGGCCAGCTTCTCCTTGAGGCTCATGGCGCGTATCATGGAGTTTTTTTTCACCCGGTAGTGAAAGAGCACCTCAGGAATGAGGTATGATGTTTTTCCTTGCTCCAGCAAAGAAAGCCAGAAATCCCAGTCCTCCCAACCATAAAGCATGTTGGCGTTGTACCCGCCGGCAGCCTCCCAGTCGGCTTTTCTGAACAGTGCGCTACAGAAGATGCGGCTGTCGAGCAGCATGTCGCCAAGCGTGCCCTCATTGAGGTAGAACATGCCGCGTCGCGCACCGAAGAGTCTGGCCAAACTGTAGACAAAGCCAACTTCAGGATGTATATCCAGCACGGCTGCGGCCTTTTCAAGATAAGCCGGACTAATCCGGTCATCGGCGTCAAGCGGCAGAATATAATTGCCTAGGGCCTCTCTGATGCCGTTGTTCCTGGCCGCCGCCAACCCCTGGTTGCTTGTGTGCACTACCCGCGTTTTAGGGAACGCGAGTTGTTCCAATATCACCGTTGTCTCCCGGTCGGTTGAGCCGTCATTTATGACGATAATCTCGAAATCCCGGTACGACTGCGCCAAGACCGAATTGAGGGCATCAGGTATATATGCTCCCTGATTGAAACAGGGAATCACGACACTGATTTTCGGCATTACGTGGCCCTCACGAAGTGCTCAGCGATTGAGATGCAGGAGTCGTACGGCTTCAACAGAACAGAGCCGAAACATGTGCGTTACGTTGCTTGAGAATTACTGTGCTTTCTTAACAGGCATTTCAACAGAAAAAGGGTTTGGCAGACGGTTCCGATCCGTGCCTGACGGCTGATCAGGGATGAAAAGTAGCTTTTCCAGGCACCAAACCCCAATTCAGTAGCATGGAAGCAGGTTTCCCACCAGTATCTTTTAACTATTTCCGCAAGTGCCATACCATCATAGATATTTGTTTGTGAGTTCTTTTCCTGTAAAGCCAGAAGCCATGTGGCAGCATTGCCGAGAAACGCAGTCGAGATTTCCGGTTTTTTTTGAGAAATTTTCACATGGAGATCCAATGTCTCCGAAGTGAGCTCCATACCCAACCCCTCCAACTGTTTTCTCCTGATGGTACGTGTGATATCAGACTGTTCAGATAAAAATGCGGCGCTGACCTGCTGCTGATGTTGACGATAATACAATAATATCCGATTCAGGTTTGCCAGCTTAAAGGAAGTGGGCACGCGAGTCCAAAGATCATAATCCTCTGCCCGCATAGTGCCGGCATCATAAAAAAGTCTCTCCGCAAGGAACACGTCGCGCCTCATCATCACCGATGGATGCGCCAAGGCATTCTCGAAGAGTAATTGGGCTCTGATGAGATCGTCGGTCAATGGGTATCTATTGACGAAGCGCTGAGAGCCGAATGCCTTGATCCAGCAGCCACAAACGGCAACATTATCGTGCTTGTCCATGTACGAGACCTGTAGAGCAAGGCGCTCGGAATGGCTGATGTCGTCGCAGTCCATCCGCGCGACATAACGCCCCCTCGCAAGCAGCAACCCCTTGTTCAAGGTCTCTATCAGCCCAAGGTTGGTGCCATTCATAACCAGGCGTATTCTTGGATCCGAAAATGACTTGATAATAGTCACGCTGTCATCGGACGACCCGTCATCGATAATTAGAAATTCAAAGCGGGTAAACGTCTGTGAAAGAATGCTCGCCATGGCATCGCGCAGATACTGCGAACCATTAAAAACGGGCATGAGTACGGTGGTGACCGGCTGTTTGTCCATGACAAAACCTACATTCGTATCCATCGCTCCGGGAGAAGGTCTGAAGTGTTAATACTGCCATCAATGAACCATTGCTTGGGGGCTACAACCGTGTTGTCCTTACCGCCATGCAGCCATGCCCCCCACCAACTGAAGGTGCTGTTTGCCAAGATATGATGGCGGCATTTGCTCATAAGATGCATATCATCACACGCCTTACGCGAACCACTCTGACTGATAAAGGTTGACGGAAAATCCAAGGAGAAATTATTCCTTACCCATGAAGGATCATCACTGAATATGAAAAAATGCGGATCAGAAATCCTGGTGTTGAGCATCGCAATGGCATTGCGGTAATAGTCTAATGAACAGGTACCATGCAGTTTCTTTGCAGACTCACTTGTGACGTAATCTCCCCGACGAAAATGTATGGAAACCGATTCAGAACCGTCAATCATACTTTCAAGCTGACATCCACAATCATCCAGGCTCTGGTGCAGGACAAACTCACTGCGAAGAGTTTCCATGACATCCTCGAAATATTTTTCCGATTGCCAGAATCCTTCAAGATAGACATCGTCTTGTACAGTAAGAATAAGAGGATCAAACTGAAACCATCTTTCCTGAACAAAGGTTTTCTCACGAAACGGATTAAGATTCCTCATAAAGTTCATGAGTTTGCTTTTTCCGGCTCCCAGCAGCCGATGCAGGTCATCGCTCGTTGCCGGCGATGCCTTGATGCAGAACGCAGCAAGCTCATAGTTACGCTTAGTTGTGGCGACAGGGGCATCAGAAAACCATGAAAGGTCCATCTTGAATTCCACATCAAGCTTGTGAGACAGACTGCGCCCTAAAGCATACTGGAACATCTGGTTGCCGAGGCCACCCATGAGTTTTACGATAATCATGTTTAAAGTGCCTGTTGTCTCTTTGCCCTAATAATGTGACCAAAAGTTATCCTCATAATCTTTTTCCGATATCAAGAGGATACATTTTTAATATCTACATGCTTTTTAGTTTCCAGTTTTCCCAAACAAATAAATATTGATAGGTTAGTTCATGTGTAAGTATCAGTTTATTTTGAATATCCTGCATTCTTTGTTCTGAATTTTGAACAAAGTCGTGAAATTGAACTTGAATATTATTAATTTTGTGGACTATCCCAGACTGTATTATGTTATCTAACAATTCGTATTCCCCACCCTCGATATTAACTTTTAACAAATCAATTTTATCTATTTTGTTGTTGTTCATAAATTCATCAAATTTAACAAGCTTTATCTCAACTGTTTCGTTACCAACTTTATAAATTGATGAGCCATCCTCGCATAATGCAAGTTTTTCAGTACTTGTTTTACCTGCCAAACCAATATTGTAGACATATATTTTACTATTTTTTTTAAATCTTTTAGCTATGTTATTATAATAAATTGGAACAGGTTCGAATATATGAATATTACAACAATACTTCGAATACATATCGCTAGCCCACTGTCCTTCAAATCCTCCTACGTCGAAAACAATAGAATCATGATTAAGATCATAATCTAACCGAAGGGTTTTATCCCCATTTTCACGAAGCCATTTATTTTTTATTTCTTCTTTATCAGAAGTGTAAATAATATAGGCAAGTTGGTTAATTTTTGATCCGATGATAACACAAATGGCACTGATGATCTTTCTTATTGAAAACATGATCTTTCCCATTCCGGCGTTAAAAATAACAAACCAGCACTTCTAGGCAAGTTGCGTGCAGTTAAATTGCCTCCTCCTATTACCTCAAAATTCAGACAGTCTTCAATATGGTCAAAAGTATCTGAACTCGTTATGTCTCCAGCCCAGAAACCAACATAATACATACCGGGATAAAAACGAATATCAGTCAATTTCACAAGTATTTTCTCAAATTCCCTGCAGTTGGTAATTTCAAAATGAGAATCCACATCTATCATATTACATAAGTTAATTCCATCTGCACTCCGCAACTGAACTGCCAACTTGATTTTATTATTTATATATTTAGGTTTGATTTTAACTTTAAATTTGAAAATAATATTTTCGCCTATCGAAAACTTATCACATACTATATAGTTTGAATTACATATTTCTGCTGAAACAAATAGAACATCTTTTGATCCACTACGTTTACTATAATTCGACAATTCTATTTTTGACTGACTATTTATATTAATAGTCATGTAATTAGTTATTACTTGAGGTACAAAACCTTTAAAGGCCAACTGTCCACTATCAAGCAAAATGCCCTTATTGCATAACTGATTAACAGCCCCCATATTGTGACTCACAAACAACACCGTCCGCCCTTCCTTTGTTGATACATTCTCCATTTTCCCCAAGCATTTTTTCTGAAATTGCGCGTCCCCAACCGCCAACACCTCATCCACCACCAGAATCTCCGGTTCAAGATGCGCGGCCACGGCAAAGGCAAGCCTCACATACATCCCGGAAGAATAGCGCTTAACCGGTGTATCCAGGAACTTCTCGATCTCGGCAAAATCAACGATCTCATCAAACTTCTTCTTGATCTCGGCACGGCCCATCCCAAGAATGGCGCCATTGAGAAAGATATTCTCCCGGCCGGTCAGTTCGGGATGAAATCCGGTCCCAACCTCCAGCAGGCTGGCTACCCTTCCCCTTATCCGAACACTGCCGGTGGTCGGTTCGGTGATGCGGCTGAGAATCTTCAGCAGTGTCGATTTCCCGGCGCCGTTACGGCCGATAATGCCGATCCGGTCCCCCTGCCCGACCTCGAAGGAAACGTCCCTAAGCGCCCAAAATTCCTCTCGCTCCGCACCTCGTGCCGATGCATTGCCCTGTCCCAGCAGCATGCGGCCAAAATTCCTCACCCCGTCGCTCAACACGTCCCGAAGGGCCACATACGGCTGCTGGCCGGACTGATGCCGCAGAAGGTATTTCTTGCCGAGATTTTCAACGGTAATAACAGTGGACATCCGGTTACACCACGTCCGCAAAACTGCGTTCCATACTTCGGAAATAGAGTAAACCGCCGGCAAGCATCAAAACTACCAGAACAAAGGAAAGAGCGAATCCTGGCCAGTTGACCGGGAAGGCATCACCCAACAGAGCCCAGCGGAAACCATCGATGACGCCGACCATGGGATTGAGGAAGTACAGAAAGCGCCACTCCTGAGGGACGATAGCACTGGAAAAACCGACCGGCGAGATATAGAGCCCGAACTGCACCAGGAACGGCACGACGTAGCGGAAGTCGCGATACTTTACGTTGAGTGCCGAAAGCCACAAACCGGCGCCGAAGGAGGCCATGAACGCCATCATGAAGAATACGGGCAGAAAAAAGGTCCTCATGTCGGGGACAAAATGGTACCAGACCATCAACCCGCCGAGGACGACGGCGGAGATAAAAAAATCCACCATGCTGACGATGACCGAGCCGGCGGGGACGATCAGGCGTGGGAAGTAAACCTTGGTCAACAGGTTTGAGTTGTCGATCAGTGAGTTGCTGCTCTCGGTGAGGGAGTTGGCAAAGAACTGCCACGGGAGCATGGCAGCATAGACCATGATCGGATAGGGGACGCCGTTCGAGGGAAGTTTGGCCAGTTTGCCGAAAACGATGGTAAAGACCACCATGGTCAGGAACGGGCGCAACACGCTCCAAGTGATGCCAATGGCGGTCTGCTTGTAGCGCACCAGGATATCCCGCCACGCCAGAAAGAAAAAAAGCTCACGGTAACGCCAGACATCACGCCAGTAATGGATCGCGCCCATTCCGGGCTTTATGAGGATTTCCGGCTGTTCCATCATTTCAATTGTACTGAAAGCCTTCCTTTTTGAAAAGGGAAACAAACACCCCGGCAAAAAACCCGATGCCGAAGCGCCCCATTTCCCGGCATCGCTTGATGGGAAGCAGGTATAAGGGCGCCTGCCGGGAACAGTTGAGAATGACGATAAGCCAGATAAGCAACGGGTATTTCGACCGCAAGCCATAGAACGAATGTCCCACGGACCTTGGTTTGCGAAAATTCGGCACCAGCAGGGGGGGATGAAAGTAATTCAGGTCCGCAACGTTTTCCGAGTGCTTGCCGGCCATGAGAAACCTGACGACGAACTCCACGTCCTCCTGGCCGACAAAGTGAGCCATGAATCCTCCCAACTCGGCCAAAACGTCACGTCGATAGGCGGTACAGCGGCTGGTCATGAAATAGGGGTCATGGAAGCCGTAGCGCCCCCGGATCAGGGCAAAGCTGGCATGGCCGTGGGGTATCACCGCATCCAAACCCGCCTGTTGTTCAAACCGGCCGTCGAGGATCGCGAGGAAATCCCGCTGCAATATGGTGGTGTCGTCGTCAAGAAAAAGAACGATCTCGCCACGGGACCGGGACAAACCGAAGTTCCTCGAATACCCCATTTTCCCGAAGTTCGCGTCAAGGGGGAGATAGACTATGGGGAGATTGCTCTTGAACTGTTCCGCCAATTGTCTGCCGCCGTCCGTGCCGTTTCGGTCTTCAACGAGAACAACTTCAAAATGCTCCCTGCCATAGTGCTGCTGGGCAAGAGAATGAAGAATTCCGGAAAGCAGGTCAAGCCGGCCGTAAAAATTGATGATGCAGGAAATCCGGATACCATCCCGTGCCGGCGGCACGGAACAATCCCCTGACAAATCGAACGGAAACAGCTTATAAAGCCACGTGAGCAGAAGCCGTCTCATGGAGCGTATACTCCCCATCCCACCATAATCGCCCAGGCAAGCCCAACGATAAAGAGCGGTAAGTCCCTGAGCAGCGACTCGGTCGGGTCCCCCCCCTTCCCGGACTGAATCCTGAGAATATAGCGCAATAGCCCGAAACAGCAGAGCGGAACCGAGTAGATGAGCACTGCCGAATGGCGCGTGATGACATAGAGGGTATAGGTTACCAGCACGGCTGCGCCGGTCATGTACATGGTTCCGTTCAAAAAGCCTTCGGGATAGGTGGCAAGCGCCTTGCGGTGGTTGGCGGCGGTTGCTCCCAGACGGTTCTTCTCGCTTAAGCGCTTGCCTGTGCTGAGGAAGATCGCAAGCAGAAATACGCTCAGAAAAAGCCACTCCGAGATCGTCACTCCGAATGCTGCCCCCCCGGCTTCGAGTCTGAGCAGAAACCCGGCCGCTATGCAAAATATGTCAACCAGCGCATATTCTTTCAATCTGATCGAATAAGCGCCGGAGACGAGACCGTATAGCAGCAAAAACAATAAAAATGATGTGCTTACCGTCCAGGCAAGGGTGACGGCGGCAAGAGCAAGTGCAAGGGCGAGCATGCCGGCGGAGACGGACGATACACGGCCGGACGGCAACGGCCGCAACCTCTTGTCGGGATGATTGCGATCATTTTCAATATCCAGAAGATCGTTGAGGATATAGGTGGCGCTCGACGCCAGACAGAAGGATATGAACGGGATCAGCGCTGCGGGGTGCAGAACGGACGTGAAGAATGTTCCCCCCAGAAAGGGCGGAAAGTAGATCATCAGGTTTTTCAGCCATTGTGCAGGCCGAAGAAGCGAAAGGTAGCAGCGGAGGCGGGCTGATAAAGGCGGATGAGAGACGAGGGATGAGGGATGAGGGAAATCTTTTTTATTCGCCTTTCTCATCTCTCAGCTCTCATCGGTTCCAACTCATCTTTCATATCAGTATCGCCTTGATCGCAAACTGGAAATAAGGGGATCAGGCAAACCCGGCTTCCCGTGATTCTTCCAACAGCGCTTCAAGCTCTGCAATCTGGAAATCGCTAAGATCAAGGACTTCAGCCTCTCTGGTCGCACTCAGCGCCAATTCGGGTTCGTGTATCAGGCCGAGGCCGACCCTGTGGCAAGCCAGGTTGACGAAGCGGACGATAGTCAGCATCTTGTTGACCACATCCCACTGCTCGATATGGTGATCCCGAACCACATCACAGTACATGGTCGGGAAGTTCCAGTGCAGCATCAGGCGGTAGCCCTGTTCGACGTGCATGACCTCAAAGATGTCGGCGATCAGCTCTTCGTCGAACATGGAGCTGATAACGCCGGCATCCACCAGACGCTCTATGGCCTTGAGGAGGTAGAGCTTGCCCACATCATGCAGAAGGGCTGCCAGGTAGGTTTCGTCCGCAACCCCGCGCATGCCGCAGGCATGGGCAAGCCAGCGCGCGCCGAGGGCCGAGCCGTGACTATGGAGCCAAAGCTGCTTCATGTAACGGTTGAGCGCCTCATTCTGGGATGTGTGCACGGCAGCCTGGGATGCGGCGATGGCAAGATTGATGACCTGCTGCGCCCCCAGGCGGATGACGGCCTCCTTGATGGTGGCGACCTTGGTGCGCCCCATGTACATGGGCGAATTGGCCATCTTCAGCATCTGGGTCGCCAAAGACTGGTCCTCGGTCGCCACGTGGGCAACCTCATCCACCGTAAAGTCATAATCGGATAGCATTCGTTGCAACTTGATGGCAACGGGATGAAAGATCGGCAACTCAATAGGTTGTGATGCCAGCAGCTTCCTGACGGTTTCCGGTATGACGGCTGTGGTCATAAACAGCATCTCCTTCGCAGAAGGGGGGTTGACAGCAATTGCGTTCTTTGTGCCTGAACCCGTGTCACCTTCACGGTTTCTCTCGCCAAACATGCCTCGGTCCCGGCATTGCCAGCCGCGTCTCCACAGTGTTATAACTTCAATAAATACATCACAATATCTTATAAAGCTACTAATATCAATGGTAGGGGCGGCGCTTGCTCCGCCCAATCGGGGCGCGGCAAGCAGCGCCCCTACGTCATGGAGTTGTGATGTTTGATTACCGGAGCGACCGTATTTGACAACCCCAGACGTCCTTCAAGATCATCCACGAACTGGCGGGCCGAACGCCCGCTGCGACGGGCACTATACAATGACCACTTCAATGCCAGGGCACACAATTCCGGGTCTTTTACCTGAAGTCCCCTGTGGGTCGCATAACGCCGGACCACGTCGAGATACTCATCCTGGTCGAGACTGTAAAAACCGAAGGTCAAGCCAAAGCGGTCGGACAAAGCCAGCTTTTCCCCCACTGCCTCCTCGGGATGTATCTCCAGTTCGCCGGTGTTGTCACCCATCCGTTCCGGCATGAGATGGCGGCGGTTTGAGGTGGCATAGATCAGCACATTGCCGGGTCGCTCTTCGATATCACCGTCCAACAAGGTCTTGAGGGCGCGAAAATCCCCCTCCCCTTCGTCGAATGACAAATCGTCGCAGAACAGGATGAAACGGTACGGCGAGCCCCGCAGCAGGGAAGTGATGTGGGGGAGCGACATGATATCCCAGCGTTTGAGTTCAACGATCCGCAATCCCCGTGAGGCGAACGGCTTCAGGAGCCCCTTGACCAACGACGATTTGCCGCACCCCCGTTCTCCCCACAGGAGTACGTTGTTGGCCGGCAGCCCCTCAACGAACTGGGTGGTGTTGCGAATGACCTCTTCCTTGATGTCGTCAATGCCCACCAATTCGTCCAGGTCGTAGAGATGGGGAAACATCACCGGCGCCAGCCGGCCCAGTTCGCCCGTGCGTTCCCAGCGAAACGCCAGAAAATGATCACAATCAGGGGGGGCGGGTGCAGGGGGCATCATCCCTTCGATGAGCCGCTCCACCCTTTCCAGCAATGCTTCGAATCTGTCCGCGTTATCTTTCATGGCTCTTTTTCAGCACCCGCAGCCGCAGTTATGGCATACCTTTCGAAATTCGCCGGACGGAGCGATGGTTTCCGGGGCAAAGGCGACCCGCCGCACCGCTGTGCCGATATCCTCCATGATGTCGAGATGTTCGCTCTTGCCGATGATATGCCCGACACACTGGTTGGCATGGCCGTCATCGGGCGAGGAAATCCTGACGCTGTTCAACAGGTCGGCATAGCTTGTGATCTTGATGACAGTATCGCGGTTATGCACGATATTGAGAGCTACGCCCAGCCTTTTCATCTCCCGCGACAGATTCTCGCAGAAACGCCGAAAAGCCTCTGCGTCGAAATCGAAATACCACTCCTTCCGGATGTGATCCTGAGCCAGGATCATTATGGTCATCCCTTTCAATCGTCTGCCTGCCATGGTCCGCCATTTCCTTTATGCAGTAATTGAATTAGTACCTTGTAACACTAACAATTTCGGAAAAGTCCCTTTAGGCCCCAGAGGGTCCTCCCCCCAGCGGACCCTCTGGGGCCTAAAGGGGGAGGCTGGGAGGGGGGCTCAGTTGAATTTGCAGCCTATTTCCCCCTCCCCCGCTGGGGGAGGGGACTATATGCGTAACTTCAAGTGTCACAAGGTATTAGTTTCCATCCGGAGTTTCCGGATGGAAACGATTTAGTCCCGAAGAGGGCACTCCGCCTCCCAGGCAAGATAGCCATCACCGACTATGGCAAGGAAACTCTCGATACGCCGGCGGTAATAATCGGTCTGCGCCGCTTCGTCCTCAAGAAAATCCAGTTCTTCCCTGGAGATAAGGTGCTGCCCGTGCAAAAAACGATACAATTCCCGGATACCATCAAGATGCCGCTCCAGAATGCGCATCTCCGGATCGAGCGTATGGGTGATGAACCATGTCGCCGCAAAGCGCCTGACAATGCCCGGTTGCGGCCGAACCACATTCAGGCGGGCAAAATCCACGAGAAAGTCCCGCAGATAGAGATCGGCGCTGAAGGCCAGCTCCGATGCCTGCTGTTGCGTCAAGCCGCTTGTGACCAGGTTCAGGTAAAAACGCTTGAGCAATTCCCGGCAGCGCTCATCCAACCGGAGTTCATCGTCGAGAGACACACTTTCAAAATCATCGTGTTCGAATACTATTTCGGGTTGCTTCAGTTCACTCATATGAACCAGGTAACTCCTGTCACGAATTCAGTTCCAGCAGGTAATGTCCGGTAAAATTTATGCACCAAGTCAAAAGCTCCCTCATCCGCCCCTCCGGGGCACCTTCTCCCACCGGGAGAAGGGATACATATCCTCCCCTCTCCCGCCGGGAGAGGGTGGCCGAAGGTCGGGTGAGGGGATAAGGCAGGGTGTTAACTGTAGTGCAAAGACTTAACCGGACAACGCTGAGTTTCAGCAGGTCCTTATTTGTCATCCAGGTACTCGATCAACAGACGCACGCCAACGCCGCTGGCGCCCTTGGGGCAGTAGGGGCGGGTCTTGTCGCTCCAAGCGGTGCCGGCAATGTCCAGGTGAGCCCAGCGGGTTTTACCGACGAACTGTTTCAGGAACCAGCCTGCGGTGATGCTGCCCCCATCCCGGCTGCCGGCGTTCTTCAGGTCAGCGATATCGCTCTTCATGACCTCGCCGTACTCATCCCATAACGGCAACTGCCAGACCCGCTCGCCGCAGCGTTCACCGGCCCGCTTCAGGCTATCCGCCAATCGCTGGTCGTTGCCCATCAGCCCGCTGGCCTCATGCCCAAGCGCCACGACGCAGGCACCGGTAAGGGTTGCCAGATCGATCATTGCGGCGGGCTTATATCGCTGGGCGAAATGCAAGGCGTCGCACAGGATCAATCGCCCCTCGGCATCTGTGTTAGTGATCTCGATAGTCTGCCCGGACAGGGAAGTGAGCACGTCGCCCGGCTTATAGGCCTTGCCGTCCGGCATATTCTCCGCAGTTGGGACGATCCCGACCAGGTTGACCGGCAGCTTTAGTCCGGCCGCAGCTGACATGGTACCCAGCACCGCCGCAGCGCCGGCCATGTCGGTCTTCATCTCCTCCATCCCGGCCCCCGGCTTGATGGAGATGCCACCTGAGTCGAAGGTGATGCCTTTGCCTACCAGCACCACCGGACGACCCTCTGCTCCGGGTCCCCGGTATTCCAGAACAATCAGGCGGGGCGGTTCGGCCGACCCCTTGCCGACGCCCACCAGGGCGTTCATCCCCAATTCCTCCAGCTCTGCCTGTTCGTAGATACGGCACTCCAGACCAAGGCGGCCGGCCAGATCCCGCGCCGTATCAGCCAGATAACCGGTTGTAACCACGTTGCCCGGATGTGAGACCAGGTTGCGTGCCAGTTCGACCCCTTGGCACATCGTAATCGCGCGATTCACCCTGGCGACCGCCTCCTTCTTGCCTCCGGCCTTCGGCAGCAGCAGGGTCATCTCTTCGAAGCTGAATCGCTCATCTTTATCCTTGGTCTTGTACTGATCAAAGGCGTAGCTCCCGAGAATCGTCCCAACGGTAACCGATTCCAGCGCCTCGGGCAGAGGGGTGGACAGATGCAGGGCGCTGCTGAAAGAAGCAACCCGGGCACTCCGTAACACCTGTGCTGCGGTGCCGGCCGCCTGGCGCAGCCGTTCGCTATTCACCTCTTTCTTCTTGCCGAGTCCCACCAGCAGGAGCCGCTCTGCCGGAAGTTTGCCCAGCGTATGGAGCATATGGTTTGTAGCAACCTTGCCGCTGAACTCCCTAGTGTCTGCCAGACGTCCCAGACAGCCTCCCAGAGCAGCGTTGCAGGCAGCGTACAGATCGTCTTTAACGTCTTCAAAGCAGCCGATGACTAAAGCTGCAGAAGCATGATCAAGTGGACTGGTGGTGTTTGTTTTAATATTCATCTATCCGCCCTTTTACTATTTTAGTCGTGGATAGGTGGAACAATCCATCCGTATCTCTGAAAACCGGTTGATTCCATGAGATTTTATCGATTTTTATTCTTTTGCGCTGTCAGATTTTGGTTGCGCTTGGCCACTGCTCTGGTTATGGTACAGCCAAAGCCATTCATTCCGATTTGCGGGAAAACTACCATGAACAGGCACAAAATTGAAACCAAAATCATGAGTCCCTTGATGGGGTCGCGCATACCGCTCCCCACCTATGCCACCGGAGGTTCGGCGGCCATGGATCTGAGGGCCTGCCTGGATGCGCCCCTGACGGTGCAGCCGGGCGAGACCGTGCTGATCCCCAGCGGCATAGCCATCAGCATCCATGACCGGAACATGGTGGCCCTGCTGGTGCCACGTTCCGGGCTGGGTATCAAACATGGGATAGTGCTGGCAAACAGTGTCGGGGTTATCGATTCGGACTATCAGGGGGAAATCGGTATCGGCATCCTCAACCGGGGCGCGGCGGCTTACACCGTGGAGCCCGGTGAGCGCATCTGCCAGATGCTGTTCGTGCCGATAGCGCAGGCGGAATTGAGCATTGTTGCAGAGTTCGGCCAGAATAGTTCCCGCGGGGCAGGAGGTTTCGGTCACACCGGCAGGGGTTGATCGTGAATAGTGAATCGTGAAAAGTGAAAAGTTACATGTGAAAGGGCTAGCGTCTTCAGGGTTTGTACCATTCACCATTCACCATTCACTATTCACCATTCACTATTCACCATTCACTATTCACGATTCACGTTTCATCAGGGGCATCAGAAGACCAGGCGTTCCTCGTCCAGATCAAGTGCGGCCGTCTTGCCCATCACTTCGAGGTTCAGCCTGCTTCCGTCAAACAATCCGTTCGCCAAGGCCAGGATATCATCGGCGCTGACGGCGTCAAAGCCGGCCAGAACCTCCTCAACCGGTTGGTAACGTCGGAGATATATCTCATTCTTGGCCAAGCGTGTCATCAAGCTGTCGGTGCTTTCCAGGGACATGAGGATTTTCCCCTTGAGTTGCTCACGGGCCGAATTGAGCTCGTCCACCGGTACCGCTTCACGCTTCATCCGCCCCATCTCCCTCAGGGCAATGTCGATGACCTCACGGCAATGCCCTTGTTCAGTTCCGGCGTAAACCACCAGCGATCCCGAATCGGCGTGGGAGATGACATAGGAATAGACCGAGTAAGCCAAGCCCATTTTCTCGCGCACCTCCTCAAAGAGACGCGAGCTCATGCCGCCACCGAGAATGGTGTTGAGCAGAAACAGGGCATAGCGGTCGGGATGATCCTGTGGCAGGGCCCGGGTTCCCATGCAGATCAGGGATTGTTCCAGGTCGCGCTCGATAAGATTGATACTCCGGCCGGGCGAAGCGACAAACTCTCCGGTATGTCTCAGGGGAACCCAGCTTGATGAAACCACCGAAAAAGCCGTTTCCATGAGATTGATCAACTCGCCGTGGTTCACGTTGCCGGCAGCCGAAATGATGATGTCCTCGGGGCGGTAACGGCTCTGTTTGTACGCGACGATGTCGTCACGGGAAATCCGGTTGATGGTCTCTTCCGAGCCAAGCACTGATAGCCCCAGCGGATGCCCCTTCCAAAAGCTCTGGTGAAAATGGTCGTGGATACACTCTTCCGGCGCGTCATCCCGCATCTTTATCTCCTGGAGGATGACCTTCCGCTCGCGTTCGATCTCGTCGGCGGGGAAATTCGAATGGAGAAAGATATCGGTCAGGAGGTCCGCCGCCCTGGGGAGAAAAGAGGCCAGCACCTTGGCGTAATAGCAGACATATTCGTGGCCGGTGAATGCGTTGAGGATGCCCCCCATGGAATCGATCTCGTGGGATATCTGCCGTGCGGTGCGCCGATTGGTTCCCTTGAAGAGGAGATGCTCGATGAAGTGGGCGATGCCGTTATGGTTCGGTGATTCATGCCGCGTGCCGTTGGCCACCCACATGCCGATGGATGTGGTGTGCATATGTTCGACACGCTGACTGATGAGCCTGACGCCGTTGGATAAGACAGTAGAATTTATCATGACGATATCATACCGTTCTTTTCAGAAAAATCTACCATGTTAGAGGCAAACTTCCCCAAAAAAGTAACTCTTGCGGCATGCTCCATAAATTTGTTAGAAAGGTTCATCATCTCATTGCCTCCGGAGCAGCCATGAACATCATCAGAACAACCATTCCCGATGTCCTTATCCTCGAACCCAAGGTATTTGGCGACGAGCGCGGTTTTTTCTTCGAGAGCTTTAATGAACGGGTCTGGCGCCAGTTGACCGGGCTCGACGCCACCTTTGTCCAGCATAACCACTCGCGTTCGGCCGCAGGAGTCCTGCGCGGGCTCCACTACCAGATTCAGAATCCCCAGGGAAAACTGGTGCGGGTCATCCTCGGCGAGGTCTTCGACGTGGCGGTGGATATCCGTCGCAGCTCACCCACGTTCGGCACCTGGTTCGGGACCAGCCTTTCCGCGGAAAACAAGCGCCAGATGTGGGTGCCGCCAGGGTTTGCCCACGGCTTCTGTGTCACCTCGGAGCACGCCGAGTTTCTCTATCTGACCACCGACTACTGGGCGCCGGAGCACGAACGCTGCATCGTTTGGAACGATCCCGACCTGTCAATCGCTTGGCCCCTTGCCGCCGAAGCGCCGACCGTTTCCGCAAAGGACCGCGACGGCAAACGATTCAAGGAAGCGGATTTGTTTCCATGATCAGCCCTATACGTTGCCCAAGCACCGCCCAGGATCAAAAAAATACCCGTTGGCTGTTGCTTGTGTGTCTTTGTCAACTCTTCATCATGCTGGTGTTTATCAATTACTCGGCCATACTCCCCATCCTGCGGCAGGAATGGGGCATGAGCAATACCCGGGCCGGCATGATCTTCTCGGTCTACCAACTGGGTTACATCGCCTCTGGGGTCATTCTCTCGACCCTGACCGACCGCATGAACACCAAGTTGATCTTTATCGGCGCGGCCCTCTGGTCCGCCACCGCCAACCTGCTGTTTGCACTTTACGCCCATGACTTCACCAGCGGCCTGATCCTGCGCGCCCTGACCGGCATCGGCATGGGCGGAACCTACATGCCGGGGCTCAAGTTGGTTGCGGAACGATTTACCCCGGCCAAACGCGGGCGGGCCATCGGCATCTACGTTGGATCGCTGATGCTGGGTTCTTCGCTCTCCCTGGCCCTCACCGGCTGGTTGAGCGGCCTGTACGGCTGGCGGGTCGCCTGTACCTGCTGTTCCGCCGGGGTCTTTGCCGGAGCCCTGCTTTCATTCACGATCTTCCGCGGCTACCGTCCTGTTGCCCGGCCACGGAGCGCCAGCGGCTACACCGCGGAGGTCGCCAGGAACCGGCCTGCACTCCTGATAATCCTCGGCTACGGCTCCCACATGTGGGAGATGTACGGCATGCGGAGCTGGTTGGCGCCGTTTTTCACCGCGGCCCTGATCGGATGGGGCTACGGGAAGGGGCACGCCACCGGCCTCGCCTCGACCATAGCCGCGATTCTGGTCGGCATCGGCGCGTTTTCGACCGTTGTTACCGGCACCCTTTCCGACCGTTTCGGCCGCACCGCCACCATCAGCATGGTTATGTTTTCCAGCGCCGTTCTATCCTTCTCCTTTGGCTGGCTGATCAACACTAACATCTTGTTGACCTTGGCCATCGGCCTGCTGTACGGTTACCTCGTGGTAGCCGAATCTCCGGTTTTCTCCACCGGGCTGACGGAACTGGTTGCTCCCGGTTATCTGGGGGCAGCCATGGGACTCCAGTCGTTGATCGGCTATTCCCTGGCCACGATTTCGCCAACAGTCTTTGGATGGGCGCTGGACACCTTCAGAGACTGGCAGCCGGTTCCCGGCATCAACGGCGCCTGGGGCGTGGCATTTGCAACCGTGGGACTCGGCGGACTGGCCGGCCCGGTCTTCATGTGGTTGCTCCGCCGCTCTCCCGAAAGCCTGAAAATGGCCAACGGCAGACGCTGATTAACTGAAACATGAATCCGTGACGCCTTCACGGGCTCAGTAAAACCTTACGGAACTATAACCAAAACAAAGGTACTGCTTGTCTTCCCCCTTTAAAAAGGGGGACTGAGGGGGATTTAACAACATTCCAAGCAAATCCCCCCTACCCCCCCTTTGTCAAAGGGGGGAATCGGCACTAACCTTTTTTTGGGTTATAGATCCCAAACCTTATGATAAGAAAATAACGCGCCGATTACTGCCATGATTATTGATTGGAACACCATCGACACCGTCCTCCTGGATATGGACGGAACCCTGCTGGACAGACACTTTGACGACCATTTCTGGCTGGAACACGTGCCCAAGCGTTGGGCCGCCCGAAACGGCACGAGTATCGACCATGCCCGAACGCAGCTGCACGCCCTGTTCAAATCCCAGGAGCAGACCCTCAACTGGACTGATCTGGACTACTGGTCGCAGCGCCTGAAGCTCGACATCCCTCAGCTCAAGCGTGAGGTTGAGCACCTGATAGCCGTTCATCCCTTTGTGGTGGAATTCCTGCTGTTTCTAAGGCAGCAGCGCAAAAATATCTGGCTGGTGACCAACGCCCATTCCAAAACGCTGGACCTGAAGATGAAGACTACCCGTATCGGGGCATACTTCGACGGCATCGTCTCGGCACATCAGGTCGGCCTGCCCAAGGAAGATCGCCGCTTCTGGGAGGCGCTCCAGAGTTTCGTCAGCTATGATCCCCGCCGGACCCTGCTTGGGGAAGACAGTGAAACCAACCTTGTCACGGCGGAGCAGTACGGCATCGGTTACCTGGTGTACATCAGCCGTTTCAGTTCCGCGATTCAGCCGAAACCCTCACCCGCATTCGCCTCGATCGAGTACTTCAGTGCCCTGATCCCCGGTGCCGGTGAAACAACCGTCACCATCTAGCAGGCTGTTGAAAAACCCAGGTTGTTCAAAAATAGTCAGATCGTCGCACCTGTCAGTATAATCGCCTCCGGCGATTATCGGTGACGAAGCGTAGCGGAGTTCATCCCGCAGGGACAGAACCGGAACGGTTCTGCTAAAAGCCCTGCGGAGGCGTAGCAGCGCTACGCCGCACAATTTCACTCGTGAAATTGGACCGCGAAGGCGCCCGAAGGGTGAGGCCGCAGACCGAAGTCACAAAAAGGCTTTTGAGGACGAAGGCCAAGATGACTGTTTTTCAACAACCTCCTAGAAAGGTTAACCACATGATCCCCCATCGGACGATACGCATAACCGTTATCATGCTCTCTTTCCTGGCCAGTCTCTCCGCCCCGGCAGCCGAACCGGAACTGCGTATCGGCAAGTTCAGCTCGGCAAATCTCACGGGATGGAAAGAACAGACCGTTTTCGGCTCAAAGAAATCCACGTACTCCTTTGTCCAGGACAACGGTAAGACCGTTCTGATGGGGAAGAGCATCGATGCGGCTTCGGGATTGCTCTACAAGGTCGATATCGACCCCAAGACCTATCCGATTGTCAGTTGGTCATGGAAGATTGAGCACACGCTTAGGAAAGGCAACGAGAGGACCAAGGACGGACACGACTTTGCAGCCCGCCTGTACGTAGTGTTTCCCAGGGGATTGTTTTCCCGGACCCGGGCTATCGAGTATGTCTGGGGCAATGTCTTGCGCAAGGGGGAGAGCGCCCGCAACCCCTACTCGAAGAATGTAGTCATGATCGCGGTGGATAGCGGTGATGAACAGGCAGGGCAATGGATCATCCACAGCCGCAATTTTGCCGATGACTACCGCACCGCCTTTGGCGAGGAGCCCCCCAAGGCCGGCGCAATTGCCATCATGACCGACAGCGACAACACACATGAGTCGTCAACCGGCTACTACGGCGACATAACCCTGCTCCCGGTTGCCAAGGGTGAAGAGCCAAAGGCGAAGGAGACGAAACAACAGACAAACAACAACGGTTCTCACCCGTCGCCGGCGGCGGCTGCTCCCTCAGCTCAAAACCAAAAGTAAAGTGCCGCTTGTGTCCCGTGCGGTTAGCCGTGGGACACTACATCCTGCTCAGCTTGGTGCGAAACCTCTCAAGCCGCGATGTGCCCTCTTCGATCAGCCGCATCAAATCCTTGCGGGCACCGCCGGCCACGTCTTTGCCTTTTTCAACAAGTTCATCGGTCTTTTCGCCGATAGTCTCGACAAGGTCGTTGATATTGGTGGTAAGATCCTCCACGGCTTCATCGGCCCGGGTCCTGACACGACCGGCATAGCGCTTGATATCCCGGCGGGTGCGCCGGCCGGACTGGGGCGCCATAAGCAGCGCAAGCCCGGCGCCCACGATGCCACCCGCCACTATCAGCAATGCCGCTGCTGCAACCTTTTTATCACTCTCTTCCATGATCATCCTCCTTTGCGTGTAGTTGGGACTATTGTACCCTACTGTCAGGAAAAATCCACTCATCATCACACCGTACGAGTTTTCAGCCCGGTTTGACATGGACCGGATTCCCCCTGATTCCGGACATACCCAGGTTCGCATGATGAAGTTTTGACCTGCCCCCGATCCTTGTCAAAATCAGATCGTTTTTTGGTTCTTCATCGCGGTGAAGAGTAACGGTGACTAATAATATTATAATAAATTTTGACTAATTTAATAAATTATGATTTAGTGTATACGTCAATGTAAGAGTTCAATTTAATATTTCTTAATTTCATGGTAAAGGCAAATCCAGGGAGACTTGGTGACGCAAAGCTACCTGTCCTTTTTGCGGGATAGAGGGGCCGCCGAAATGAATTTAGAGTCTCATTACGCCCCTCCTTGTTTATCTCTCCATACCCCACCGAGGCAGAAGGTTTACAAATACCCCTTTGGCGACATTCAAAGTTTGCCGTGCCGGAACGTCAACCTTCCACACATCAAAACACCGGAACATTCGATTGATCCCTATTTACCCAGTTTGTACCCCTTAGGCACACTTTTGCCGGAGGGCAAATTTATAACTTTGTTGTAATCAAATGATACTACTATAACTTAAAAGGAGAAAATTCAATGACCTGGTTTAGAAATCTCAAAGTGGCCACTAAACTGTATGTTGCGTTTTTCTGCATCCTGCTTCTCTCGGCTTTGTTGGGAGGCTTCGCCATCTACCAACTCGCGCGGGTCAACGGAAGCGCCGTAGAACTGGGCACCAACTGGATGCCGAGCATCAATATACTTGCGGAAATGGATCACCACCTTCAGAGCTTCCGCCGCAGTGAGTTGCAACACGTAATCTCCACCGCCAAAGATGAGATGGATAGATATGAGAAGCGCATGGAGCAATCAATGGAAGCCCTCAACCAGGCCGATGCAGCCTACGTAAAGATGATCTCCAGCCCCGAGGAGCAGAAACTTCACGATGAGTATTTAAAATCCCTTGGTTTGTTCATGCAGGTGCATAAAACTTTTCTCGGCCTGTCGCGCCAGAACAAGAATGTCGAGGCCCTGGCGTTGCTGCGGGGCGATTCCATCAAATACCTCACCGAAACTGAGGACCTTCTTGAAAAGGACATTCAGTTGAACAAGAAGGGTGGCGAAGACGAGTATTCAAAATCCACGAGAATTTATGCCACTTCCAGAACCATGATTATCGGCGTCCTGGTAGTCTGTATCGTGACCGGCTTGGTACTGGCGTATGTCATTGCCCGCATGATAGCCGTTCCTCTGGCCGCCGGCGCCGAGGTCGCAGGGCGTATTGCCGATGGGGATCTGACGGCCAGAGTTGAGGTAACCTCCCACGACGAGACCGGACAACTGATGGCGGCGATGAAACACATGGTTGACAACCTGCGTGACATGATCACCAAAACCGTGGACATCTCCACCGGCATCGCCTCGGCCTCCAACCAGCTCCACTCCACCTCGGCCCAGATCGCCACCGGGGCGGAAGAGGTAGCCTCCCAGACCAACACCGTGGCCACCGCCAGCGAGGAGATGTCGGCCACATCGACCGACATTGCCAGCAACTGCTCCATGGCCGCCGAGGCCTCGCGCAAGACTGCCGACTCGGCCACCGCCGGGGCCGCGGTGGTGCAGGAGACGATTACCGGCATGGGCGTCATCGCCGACCGGGTGCGCGAGACTTCAAAGACCATCGAGGCCCTGGGGAGCCGTTCCGACCAGATCGGCGCCATCGTCGGCACCATCGAGGACATCGCCGACCAGACCAATCTTTTGGCCCTGAACGCCGCCATCGAGGCGGCCCGGGCCGGCGAGCAGGGACGCGGCTTCGCCGTTGTGGCCGATGAGGTCAGGGCCCTGGCCGAGCGGACCACCAAGGCGACCCGGGAGATCGGCGAGATGATCAAGGCGATCCAGAAGGAAACCCAGGAGGCGGTCAAGGCTATGGAAGTGGGGGTCCACGAGGTGGAGAAAGGGGCCGTATCCTCGCAAAAGTCGGGCAAGGCCCTGGAAGAGATCCTGGAGCGGATCAACGAGGTCACCATGCAGGTGAACCAGATCGCCACGGCCGCCGAGGAACAGACCGCCACCACCGGCGAGGTGACCAGCAACATCCAGCAGATCACCGAGGTGGTGCACCAGACGGCGCGCGGGGCCGACGAAACCGCCAGTGCCGCTGCCCAACTGGCAACCCAGGCCCAGGAGCTGCAAAATCTCGTCAGCCGCTTCCGGCTGGCCTAGGGGGGCAATCATGAGCAATTTACCGGCTGTCAGAGGAGAAATGACCCAGACCACCAATGAGATCATCCAGTTGGTCAGCTTCGAACTGGATGGGGAAGATTACGGCATCGACGTCCTGACGGTGCGTGAGATCATCCGCATGCCGTCCATCACCAAAATGCCCAACACCCCTGATTACCTTGACGGGATTATCAACCTGCGCGGCACGGTGGTGCCGATCATCTCGCTTCGCAAGCGTTTCGGGCTTTCCGAACGGACGGAGGACCGCCAGAGCCGCATCCTGGTGATGGAGGTGGGCGACAGCCTGACCGGATTCACCGTGGATGCGGTTGCGGAAGTGATCCGCATCTCCTCGTCCGAGATCCAGCCGCCGCCGGGCATCGTGCAGGGTAGCACAGCCCAGGAGTGCATCACCGGCGTGATCAACCGCGCCGAACGACTCCTCATCGTGCTCGATCTCAACCGCTTGTTCAGCGACGAGGAAAAGGCGGCCTTCGAGACGCTGGAATAACCTGCCGTTCCGAGTTATTGTTTCGGTGGTTAACTATCTGAAACGTAGGGGCGAACTGCTGTTCGCCCAATCGGGGCGCATGCAATGCGCCCCTACACCTGGCTTTACATGTGATGGTACAAAGTCTTTGTTGTTGAAAAAGGTGTTCAAGGGTATCCGTCGATACCCTTGAACGCTTTTTATCGAATACCTTTTATCTTGGCAGGAAGTCATGTTATAAATTATATATGTGCATGACATCATAAGACTAAGGACAATAATGAGCTCATTATACGATGTTCTCATCGTCGGCGGCGGGCCCGCGGGGCTAGCCACCGCCTATTTGTGTCACAAGCACGGCCTCTCCTACCTGGTGCTGGAATCGGGCAAAGCGGTATTCCAGGGGATCTCCAATACCTATCCCGAAGGCAAGCATGTGTATGCCTCCAAGCCCAAGGACGCACCCGAACCGTTCCTGGTTGATGAATTGCGGCCTCCCGACAAACCGGTCACAGTGGAGAGCTACATCCAATACGTGCAGCATTTCGTGCAGCATGAGAACCTTAAGGTTCAGACCGAGGTCGCTTTTGAGGATATCCGGGAGGAGCGGGACGTACTCTCTGTTGTCACCAATGTAAAGGTGTTCCGCGGGCGCAAAATCGTGCTTGCCTTCGGGAGCAGCATACCCCGCGAGCTGTCGGTGTACGGCGACGCCAAGATGGTGGCCAAGAACCTGGAGGATGCCGGCAAATTCGTAGGCGTCAAGACTTTGGTCATCGGTGGCGGCAACACCGCAGCCGACGTGGTCATCGCCATACTCAAGGCCAAGCGTGAAGTGAACGATAACCAACCGGTCTACTGGGCCCACAAATCGGAAAAATTCGATGTCAACAAAGAGACGGCCCAGCGTCTGGGCGAAGAAATCCTGCTGGGAGGCAATGTCCGCCTGCTGCCCGGCGCCACGCCCCGCATCGGCGAGGTGGATGAAGAAGGTGTCGACCGCCTGGTCATCCGCATCAACGAATTCAAGCAGGCAGACGGCATCGGCCTGAACCACTCCCTGAGTTTCCCCATGGAGAATGTGATCGCCTGCATCGGCTCCCAGGGACCGATGCCGATCTTCGACAAGCTCGGCATCCAGATGATCGCCTGCGCGGCTGGAGTCTGCAAGATCGCCAAGGAGGGGGACCGCCTAGTGCTTTTGACCGCCGAATTCGAATCCACCCGCAAGGGGGTCTATGTCATCGGCGGCGCCATCTCTCCCTCATACATGAAGATCAATGAAGGCTCCATTGCCGAGGAAAAACATCCCAACCTGATCTATACCGCCATCAACGACGCCTACCACGTCGTGGAGGCCATCAGGAAAAAGCTATCAAGGTAGGGGCGGCGCTTGCTCCGCCCAATCAGGGCGCGGCAAGCAGCGCCCCTACATCATGGGTCGTGATGTTTAATTGCCGGAGTGACGCAGCTCGCATTATGGAAACATCCCCCCTTGAAAAATTCCCCAATGATGATTAGGTTGCTTTGTATCGATCCCATCTCATAAAGGAGAGCATAGACGCATGTCCAAGACCACCAAGCAGTTTCAGACCGAGGTGCAGCAACTTCTCGACCTGGTTATCCATTCCCTTTATTCCAACCGCGACATTTTTTTACGGGAACTGGTCTCCAATGCATCCGATGCCATCGATAAGGTACGCTTTGAGGCCCATTCCGACGAAACGATTCTGGAGGGAAACAGCGACTGGAAGATCAAGCTCATCCCCAACAAGGATGCAGGCACCCTGACCATCCGTGACAATGGCATCGGCATGAGCATGGCAGAGGTTGAAGAGAACATCGGCACCATCGCCCGCTCCGGCACCAAGGCATTCATGCAGAGCCTCAAGGAAAAGGCATCCTCCGATAATCCGGAATTGATCGGACAGTTCGGAGTCGGCTTTTACGCCTCATTCATGGTTGCCGACAAGGTTACGCTCTTCACGCGCACTGCCGGCTCCATCGAAGCGGGATGCTGCTGGGAATCCACCGGCGATGGTTCCTATACCATCGAGGAGTGTAGCCGGGAATCGCGCGGCACCGAGATCGTCCTGCACCTGAAGGAAGAATTCAAAGAGTACCTGGACGAATGGAAGATCCGCTCCATCGTCAAAAAATACTCCGATTACATCCAGTACCCGGTAGTGATGGACATCACCCGCACCGAAGTGCCCAAAGGGGTGGACGGCAAGGAGATAGAAGGGGCCGGCACCATCGAGAAGACGGAAGAGGAAACCCTCAACTCCATGAAGGCCATCTGGGCGCGTTCCAAAAGCGATGTGACCGAAGAGGAGTACAACGAGTTCTACAAACATATCTCCCATGACTTCGACGCACCCTTCCGCACCATCCACTTCTCGGCAGAGGGCACCAGCGAGTTCAAGGCCCTGGTGTACCTGCCGGCCCGAAAACCGTTCGACATGTTCTTTGCCGACCGCAAAAAGGGTTTGCAACTCTATGTCAAACGAGTGTTCATCACCGACAAGTGCGAGGAGTTGATCCCCGACTACCTGCGCTTTGTCAAAGGGGTGGTGGACTCTTCCGACCTGCCGCTCAATGTCTCCCGCGAAATCCTGCAGGAGGACGTGCAGATCAAACGCATCCAGAAGAACCTGGTCGGCAAGGTACTCTCCACGCTGGCCGAGGTAAAGGACAAGAGCTACGATGAGTATGCGGCGTTCTGGAAGGAATTCGGCCAGGTAATCAAGGAGGGAATCCACTTTGACTACGCCAACAAGGAGAAGCTCCAGGACCTGGTACTGTTCGAAAGCACCAGGACCGAAAACGGCTCCTTTGTGTCGTTGAAAGAGTATGCCGAACGCATGCCCGAAGCACAGAAGGAAATCTACTTCATCACCGGCTCCAACCGCGAGGCCCTGGAGCAATCGCCGCATCTGGAGGTGTTCCGGTCAAAGGGTTTCGAGGTGTTGTTCTTGACCGACCCGGTTGACGAGTGGGTGGTTCAATCGCTCACCGAGTACGACGGCAAACAGCTTAAAGCGGTTGACCGCGGTGACATCAGTATCGACAGCGAAGAGGAGAAGAAAGAAAAGGAGAAGAAACGCGAAGAGGCGCAGAAAGAGTTCTCCGGCCTGATTTCACTCATAACCGACCGGCTGAAGGACAAGGTCAAGGAGGTGCGCTTTTCGAACCGGCTGACCGACAGCGCCTGTTGCCTGGTGGCAGATGAATACGGCATGAACGCCAACATGGAACGCATCATGAAGTCGCTCAACCAGAGTGTGCCCGAATCCAAACGTATCCTGGAATTGAACCCGGACCACGCCATCCTCAAGGCCATGGCCGACCTCCACGCAAATGATAAGGATACACCCGCCTTAGGCGATTATGCCGACCTTCTCTACGACCAGGCCCTCCTGACCGAGGGGTCGCCCATTAAGGACCCGCTTCGCTTCACGCGGCTGGTCAGCGAGCTGATGGTCAAAGCTGCCGGAAAATAACCAACTCCGCCTCCCCCGGCCCTGCCGGGGGAGCCATGTCTTCACTCCCCCTTCACCGTACAAGTTCAAATAATTTACGCCATAAAGTCAATAGCTTTTCATCCTGAGTTTCCGGATGAAACTAAATAGTGCTTCAATTGTGCAGGCATTGTGCCGATATTAATTAAAGCCGAATACGTGACGCCTGACGGTTCCACGGATTCAGGTTGAATACCAGACACGTTCTGCCCTGGACAGCATTAATGGGTCACTCCAACAAACGGAGCAACATTCATGGTGAGCGACACCTCCGCAGAAGATGGCACCAAGGAAATTATTCCGGGCAAAGAATACAAAAAACCCGGTTACAGCCTGTTCGTTGCCGTATCCGGGGACAAGCTGGAATGCCGTTGCAGCTATGCGCCGAACCAGCAGGGTTCCATGATGACCCGGGATGAGTTGAATGGCTGCCTCGCTGCAACCGGCGTAAAAGAAGGCCTTGACGAAGACGCCCTCAACACCTTTGCGGTCAATGCCGCTGCCGGACAATCACTGCGCAATGTGGTGGTGGCAACCGGCACTCCGGCGGTCAACGGCATCGACGGCTGTCTGTCCTTTACGGCGCGACCATCCGTCCCGGTCCAATCGGATGGCGACGAAAAGGCAGACATCGACCTGCACAAGGTCCAGACCTTTATCAACGTTATGCCGGGCGACGAAATCGCCCGCATCATGCCCCCCGAACCCGGTACCGCCGGCAGGGGGGTGACCGGCGAGAACCTCCAGCAACTGCCCGGCAAGCCCCTGGCCCTCAAGATCGGCAAAAACGTCAGCGCAGAGGAGAGCGGGAAGCGGCTCGTTTCCACCGCTGCCGGCAGGGTTTGCCTGGTCTCCGGGGAGATATCCGTTGAAGAAGAGTACGTTGTGGCCGGAGACGTCAACTTCAAGGTCGGTTCTATCATTTTCAACGGTGTGGTGGAGGTGCGGGGCGATGTGCTCGATGATTTCGGCGTCAGTGCCGCCAAAGGACTGCGCGTTAGCGGAAATATCGGGATCTGTGCCATAACGAGCGGCGGAGACATTGCGTTCTGCGGTATGGATGGCCAAGGCAAGGGGTCCATCGTGTGCGGCGGCGGCATCAAAGCGCAATTCATCCACGACAGTATCATCGAATGCGCCGGTGATCTCATTGTCGAGGTGGAACTGCATAACTGCATCGTCAAGACCCAGGGCATGATCATTGTCAACAAAGGGGCGATTGCCGGAGGCTCCTATATCGCCTTGGGAGGGATCGAGGCCAAAAAGATCGGGTCGCTGGCTTCGGTCAGGACAACACTGACCGTCGGCGTCGATTATCATGATGTAGAGGAACTCGAAAGGCTCATGGACGAGCTTGCCAAAAATCACCAGCAGATCGGACAGACATCATCGCTTAAGGATATCGAGGAGTTGCGCCGGAAAAGGGCATCCCTGACGGACCGCATCATGGCCATCCGCTCAAAGACCGATGATCGCGCCAACCAGAAGATCAATATCAAGGGGAAGCTCTACGACAACACCCTGCTGGTGATCGGAACCCAGAACGAGGAGGTCAGGGAACCGCTCGACGGGCCGCTCAGCGTGTGTGAAAACACGATCGAAGGGGGGCTTCGTTATCTCTCCCTGACCAGTCTCGATGTTAAGGCAGCCGACATAGAGAAGGCCTTTATCCTCGAATATCAAAAAAGATGATTTTAAACGAGCGTTGCCCGTTTAGTCTCTGCAATAGAGTTAATATCCAGCATTCTCCCCTCACCCGGCCTTCGGCCACCCTCTCCCGCAGGGAGAGGGAATAATAAAGATTCCTTCTCCTTGCGGGAGAAGGTTCCCCGAAGGGGCGGATGAGGGGGATCTTAATTTTTTGCAGGATATTACTGAGTTTCAACAGCCTATCAGTGGATCCTGAGGATGGTTTCCAGTGCCTTCCTGTAGGCGGCCACGGCCTCCTGCGGCTTCTTCTGCCCTTCGAATACCCGGCCCTTGTACACATACAGGTTATAGTCCAGCGGGTTGATCCGCTCCGCCTCGTCGAACATCTTCAGTGCCTGCTCCAGTTTGTCCTGTCTTCCGTAGGCAAAACCGGCATAGTAGTAACAGGGCGTGTAGGATTCGTCAGCCTTCAGGGCGCTCTCCAGCAAGGCCTGGCCTTCTGCCAGACGATTGTCGTCAAACAAGAGCAACGCCGATTCGCACAGGGCAATGACATGGTTCGGCTCTTTCGCGAGCGCCTCCTTGAACTGGGCCCCGGCCAGCTCCTTGTCGCCCCGCTGCAGATAGAACCTGCCCAGGCTGATATGGGGAAGGACAAAGTTCGGATCAGCATCAATTGATTTTTTGAACCACATCTCGGCGCTCTCGGCCATGCGCCCCGATCTCAGGGTGTTCTTGCCCATGTTGTAAAACCGAAGAGCGCTCTTGGTGGGCTGATACCCCTTTTTCTCCGCCATGGCCGGCTTTGCGCCTTCAATGGAAGCCGTCACGAAGTCCGCCATCTCTTCCGAGCCGACCAGGGGATAGCCGGAAAGCTCATACCTGATGACCCGATCCCTGTCCACGATGACGGTGGTGGGGAGCGCAATGATGCCGATATCGTGAAAAAAGTCGAGGCCGTTGTCGATAAGGACGGGATAGGTAAGCCTGAGCCTCTCGACCGTCGAGCGGACCCGGACCATGGCGTTGTCGGCGTTCCCTTGCATATCCGTATTGACGGCCACAACCGCCAGCCCTTTGTCATGGTACTTCTGATACAGCTTCTGCATCCGGGCCAGGGCCTGTTCCGATCTCTTGTCACCGCAGGAACAGACCACCAGAACGGTCAGTTTGTCCCCCTTCAGGTCAGCAAACGAACTCTTCCCGCCGGAGATGAGCGAAAGGGAAAAATCTGGGGCCTCCATGCCGGCCTGGAGCTGCTGCAACGTGGCATGGGCGGGAGAGCACGAAAAATAGCCGCAGGCCGCGAACAGAACTCCCAGCAGCGCGGTTTTTCCCGTGAAAGGCCAAAAGGTTGGGGGGATATGCTTGGTCATCGTTCCTTCTTGTAGATTGTCAAACCGTCATGTAGGTGGGAGAGAACGGCGACGGGGCGTTATTTTCTTCCCTGCTGGTACTTGGCTATTCCCTCCTTATACTCTGCCAGCGCCTTTTCAAAATCGCCCTCTTTTTCATACACAAGCCCCAGCTCATAGAGTGTCCTGACAGGATCAGGGTTGCGGACCAAGGCCTCCTTCAAAACCTGTTCAGCTTCCTTGAAGTTTCCAGCCCGTGCCAGGATGATCCCCTCCCCTGTCAAGGCGGCGTGGGAATGGCTGTTGCGTTTCAGGGCATCGTCAAAGGCCGTTTTAGCCTCTGCCGGCGCACCGGCGTTCAGCAGCAGATACCCGAGACGCACATACAGAAGGGCGTCATCCGGCGCCTTCGCGATCTGCTCGCGCACGCTGCGGATTTCATTCTGCTCTGAGCTGGAGTTGGACGGTCCGGAGACGGGTGTCAACTGTTTTTCCGGGGCAGGCCCCTGGGTCGCACTTCCCTCAGCGGCCCAGGATGATGGTGTAATGAGTGCGGCAACCAGGCAGGCGGCCACGCACCTGAGTCTACCCTTCTGCAAGCGCAAACTCCTTGTGCTGACGACCGCCATTATTGATTCAGTACCGCATGTTTTCTGTCGTAGGCGAACTGCTTGTGGCATCCGGGCAGGCAATGTCCGCCATCAGCGGTTTTTTCAAAATTGACCGGCAGCTTCCAGGCGTTGAAGGGGACCGAATCCCGGATGTGGCGCGCATTGTTCGTTGCATGGGCATCATGGCATGCCCGGCAGGTGCGTCCCTTTACCGCCTTGTTGACATGGACGAAATGCAGGTTTTGATCTCCGTTCCTGAAGGCGGTCAGTTTCGTTGTCCGTTCGTTTTCAGCCAGGTTTTTTTCATGGCACATGAAACAGAGCTTGTAGTTTTCCGGGTTATAGGCGGCATAAAAGACCGGGGGAAAGTTCTCGCGCAGGATCCTGAAATTATTGGAGCCATGGGTATTATGGCACCCCGAGCAATCCTTCTGTTTTATCGGGCCGTGAAGTTCGGAATTGGCTTCCAGCAGGGCCTTCATGTTTGCCACGCGCTTCGTTCCGGACACGTACTCCTTGTTATGGCAGCTCATACACAGGTCCGCCGGTTGCATGGACAACTGCTTGACGTAATCGGATGCGTGAGGGTCGTGGCAGGCAAGGCATTTCTTTTCCGTCGCAAGCCCCTTGTGCTTCACGGATGCCGCGTTGATTTCCGCCTGCTTATCCTTGTGGCAGGTAAGACAGAGATCCTCTGAACCATTGGCTTTGAGGTTGTACTGGAATTCGCCGCTATGGGGGTCGTGACACTGGGTGCAGGACTTCTGGACCGGGGCGTGGACAAACTTCTTGCTCTTAAAAGCCTCGGCCTTATCGGCATGGCACTCGAAACAGACGGCATTGGCCGTCGTCCGCAGCAACTTGGGGAAATCCGCCTGGTGCACGTCGTGGCAGGTGGTGCAGCTGCCGACGGCAACCGGCCCATGGACGAACTTGCCTTTCATGATGGACCGGTCGTGGCACTTGAAGCAGAGTTCCGCCCCGGCCGCGCGAAGCTGGTACTTGTTGGGGGACTGGTGGGAATCGTGGCAGGTGTAGCATTTTCCCTGTTTGACCGGAGCATGCACGTACTTGTGGGTATCAAGCCGCTCGTGGCACTCGGCGCACAGCTTGCCCGTGTCCTGTATCGCTTCAAACGAATGCTTTCCCGTCTGCTTGTGGCAGAAGGTGCAGTCGCCCGTTGCCACGGGACCGTGGACAAACTTGTCGGTGCCCATTTTCCCATGGCAATCGCCGGTAACGCAGGACGCTTTCTGGGGGGATGATTGGCCCGGCGCGGCAGAGGCTTTGCCGGCAAGGCCGTGAAACGAAAGGAGCTGCACACCGGCAGCAATCACAAACAGAACAAGCACACTCCATGGCATCTTCCTGCGCACAGTACAATTCCTCCCTGGAAACAAAGATCATTTATTCATTGCGGCATTGTTTTCAAACCATGTATGTAGCTATTTGTCAAGCGTTTTTTGAATACCGCTTCTTCCCGAGGGGATCCATTTCAGTATGCGTATAGGACCGAGACACTCGATTTCTCCGCAGCATTCGTACTCCGTACGGCCACGGTCTCGATTCGATAGACATAGGGTAAATGCTGGGGATTGACCACGCTCTGCGCCTCGGTAACTCCGGAACCTATAAGCTGCACGCCGCTTACATCGGTATTGCCAGGAATCGTGTCGACGATCTTCGAATAAACGCTGAATGAGGCTTTGTTTGTTCCCTGCGCCGGAAGAGCCAGTTGAAAATCGGGACTGCTTGTGGGGTTCATTGTCGAACTGCAAGTTCCCCATTTTGCTGTGGCGTTCTTCAGTTTAATATCAAGACAATGTTGCCATTGTTGCCATTGTTGCGTGGAGCTTGGCAATACTACGAGACCACTGGTGGCGTAGGAGCCATTTACGGCATTTTGAAAGGCGGTAACCGGTATGGAATAATTTTGAAAGATGAGAGGGATAACGTCCTTCATCGCAATATTGGCGCCGCCATAGGAAGCCTCCAGCGCGGTCTTGTAACGCTTGTTGGCGGCGCTGCGATCGATGCTGCCCGTGACCATGTAGAGAAGCGAGACAATGATGGTAAGCGTGATCAGAGTCAGCATGAGCGACGTTACCAGCGCAATGCCGTCTTCGTTGTCCGCTGGGCCGACAAGTTTCAACAAAGCTTTTTTCAGCATCGCATGCCCTTTTGAAACGGTCATTGGTTCGATATCAGATTGTTCGGCTTGACCACGAGACGGTACACTTTCCAGCGATAATTCAACATGGACGACGGCAGGTTGTAGAAACCCGACGGGCTATTCGTTTGCCGTACGATACTTGATTCCGGTTGATTTGGTTCGTACATCTGAATCGATGCCGGGGAAGTATAGTTTGGATCCTTGTGGCCGACCTGTGCCAGAATATAGACTTTGACAAGTTTCAATTTTGTTCTGATATGGGCCGGATCGGAAAGAATCTTCTGCTGCACGTAATTTTGCGACGGCAAGGAAAGGCTGCTGCTGGCAAGAGTGCCGTCCGCATTGGTCCAGGTATCTACCACCCCGCTCCCCGTGGCATAATTACTCGTCACGAGGTTCTGTGACGAGTCGCCGAGATTCCACCCCAGGACAACCTGCATATCGGCAACGCAATCCATGATCGGGTAATAGGTAAGCTTGCCGTCTTTGTGATTTACAATGGCCTTGTAAAGTATGCCGGAGCCCGGAGCACAGGACGTGGGGAGTGAATTGTCGTGGGGCGTGGCGACAAAGTAATCGGCGCGGTTGAACGGCATGCCGAGCGTATTGGAGCCCCCGGAGCTATAGCTTTGCACCCCATAGACATAAAATAACTGTCCCGCCTGGACTGGAGAGTAGTTGGTCCCCAATCCGGCACTGTTATATGTCGTCCAGTAGCTGGAACTGGTCGGGTTTACCAGTTGATTGGACGGACCCGGGCTTGTGGGAAATGTCCGGTTGATCACAATTACCTGGTCATTGGCATTGAGATTCACTCCCGCCCATTGTGTGAGGTTACTTCCCCCACTGGAAATATACGTCCAATTTTGCGCAGCAGAGGTGATGCCGAGGGATGTGGCCTTGAGCGCAAGATAATCGGTACCAGTCAGAACAGAATAAGTGACGCCGTTTTCCGCGTTGGAATCGGAGATGCCGGCGAGGTCGTTGCCGCCCACTATGGCGCGAGGCATATTGCTGGGCGCGTCGTTATAGGTCGATACCGGTGAATAGCCCGCTTCCGAGTATGAGACGGATACGGAAGTATTAAGGAGTGAGTCCGGCAGCCCGAAGCCCGCCTGCTCAATGTCGTGGCGGAACATTTCAAGCCCCACCACGCCTTCGATGTTGCTCTCCTCACTCTTGTTCACCAGGCTCACCTTACTCAATACCGTTTTAAACGCAGCACCGGTGATCATCATGACGACCACGAAGATGGCGGTCGCCACAACGGTTTCAATCATTGAAAAGCCTTTGTTGTTACTATGTTTCATGATAGCTGCTCACCTATTGGGTGTAATTGCTGACCATCGAGTAAATGTAATGATTATGGACGCTTCCCTGATAATTCCAGCTGACCTGAATGCTGACACCTTTGGTGTTGGCAGAGACGGTGGTACCGGTTACGGTCACCGTATAGTTTACCTGTTGAAGGTTGACCTGCCGCTGTACCGACACCGGCGTTTGCGCCGTTGTCGGTACATTTGCGAACGGCTGTGCCATCACCTGCGCCATCTGCTGATCCGCGACCATGGCGCCGATATAATCCATTTGGCTTTTCATGTTAGCATGAAGAGCGACATTGATGGTTTGCAGCAACCCCAGCAATCCGACCGTCAGGATAACCAGCGACACCATGAGTTCAATGAGGGTGAACCCGCGTTTATTGGAATACACAACCGGTGCCATTTTTGTATTTCCCCAGATTGATTTTTGTCGTCGAGACAACCAGACAATCGATAGCAGCGGATGTTCCCGTGGGTTGTACCACGATAGTCTGAGTGCTGGCAAAACCGGTGTAGTTCGTGAAGACGTTGCTGCCAAAACCGATGTTACCGCAGGAAACGAAAGTGCCATTATTATCCTGGGCCTTCATGATGGAGTGCTTGAAATATTTCGTGAACAAAAGCCGCCCGGTGGCGAGGGTCACCGGCTCGTTCGTCGTGTAGCTTCTAAACGCCGCCGAGGTGGCGCTCAGAATCGCGGTCCTGCTCCCCTTTGTCTGAATTGCCCCCAGTCTGGCATCGCTCAGATCGGCCAAAAGCTCCCTGGTCTGGGTTTCAATGCCCGATTTTACCTGCCATGAGTTGAACTGTAGCGTCGCCATGCTCAGCAGGAACGCGAAGATAACCACGACGACCAGCAACTCTGTAATGGTAAAACCGTGTGAATTTATTTTCATCGCCCTCACCTGCCATTGAGGAAAACCGGATGCATCCCGGACCGAAACAAAACTAATTAGTTTTCCTGATAATGCATGATCTTTCTTGCCGGCTGCGGCAACGCCACCAGGGCTATCCCCTGGGACGTCGGCGGAGCGCCGGCGATCGGCGATGCCAGACGCCTGCCGTTATACCGCGTCGAGCCTGTAGTAGTAAACGCCGAAGCCAGGGATACTTGCTGGAGTACGCCGGTGGATACCTGAACAAGGGCTTGTCCTTGCATTGCGCTTGCCGGAGGGGCGGCGCCGGTATTGTAGCCAAGTGCCCAAATATACGAGTTTCCCCCATAAGCACAAGGACTTGGATTGGGCTTGAAGGAGGTAAAAAAGACCGTGCCGTTCGAATTTGCAGTCGGGTCAGAAATTATCCTCTCGGTCATGTCGTTGGCATCCGCGGAGTCCAGCGTGATCGACCATCCGGAGGCGGAAGCCGAAAGTGACGTGGCTGGAGCGCTGCTGAAACCGGACTGGTCCACGATCGGATTCAGTACGGTATTCTTTACTGGAGCAATGCAAGTACTGTCCATGTGATCCTGTGTGCCGCCGGCTGTTGTATTTATGCCATTATTGTACGTCGAGTAGCACGGCTCCTTGAGCCCGTAAATCTGCTCAGGAGTTGCGGAAGGGTCGTCGCCGTTATAGTAGAACCGTCCGGTTCCGAAATAGATCCAAAGAGTGTGGTTGGTCGTGTCCTGAAGCTTGGTTATTGCCGTTGTCACCGGTCCGGTGCCGCTGATGAGCGTACTGAGTGTCCACGCGGGATTTCCGGTAGAGGGATTCGTGCCATACGGCATATCCGAAGTCGTCAGCCGGAGCACGCCTCCCTGGTTCCAGAGACCTGTGGCTGGATTCAACTGGGTGTAGCCGATGTAGATTGCGTCGTCACTATAGAAAACCCCGGAATTATTAACCCCATTTGCCGATGGGTTCCATTTATCCGTGTCAATCGAATTTGTCGCCAAGGAAGAGGCAAATGCATTGGTCAAGCCGGAATCAATCGTGCTCACGAGTGCCCCGGTTGCCAGATCGACGATAAAAATCTTCAGGTTCTGGTCCGATTGGCCGAGAAACTCATGGTACGCCGTATTTATCGGACCAGTGGGCCCTGACGCAAAGACTGCATACCATTTGCCGTTCGCATAGGGCAAAACTGAATTGGATGCGTTACGGTAGGATTCCCGAACGACTACCGGCCCGGTCGTTGTCGCCCCAAGCGCCCCGGATGCCGAGGCGTTGAACTCCCATAAGAACAGGGGCGACTCCGGGTTCGTTACGTCCAGCGCAAAATATGATGACAAACCGCCGTTGGCCAGTGGTGAAATTATACAGTTCGGAATGCCGTTCGTCTCACTGTTGCAGGTTTGGGTCGAAGTACGGTTCGCCCCCCCCATCCCCATGCCTCCTATAAGGACGGTCCTCCAGGTGGTTGCGCTCCTTGTGCAGGAAGAATAGTCGCCGGTGCACCCGACAGGAACACCAATACTGGCATCCACGATCGTGGGCGTCCGGTCGACGTAGAAGAGGTGATTGTAGCCGGGTTGGGTATAATAATCAAGATAGGGCAATGCGTTTTGGGGAATGAATGCCCACTCCTCATGGCCAAGTTTTGTCGCGGACGTAGCTACCAGGCCGGTTAGCGGGTCGTTGATCTGCGCCTTATTGTAGGTACCGGTGATTTCCTGAAGTATGCCGAGCTTAAATGCGTGGAGCATGCCGTCGTTCGCCCCGACAAACGCCATCCCACGGTTGTAGGTGCTGGACGTAATGAACGAATAATAGGTAGTGTCATTGTATCCCTGTGGCGCAGTCAGATGATATGACGCAAGGGGAAGCGTCGAAACCAGTTTGGGAGTCGAGGACACGATATCGCCGAGCTTCCATTCCCTTGTGCAGCCTTCGCTATCCGAAAGACCGCAGCCTGTGCTGGGTGTCCCCCACCACGTAACTTGCCTTGAGCGATACTGGGTCCCGTCCGAATCCGTTGGTTGATCCGTCCCGAGGATGTAGTTGACCAGCGTCGTCGCTTTAGCCTGCTGGTATGCGGCAGTACCGGATGGAATTTGCAGAAGAGACCAGACCGTCGGAGAATTCACGAAGTTTGCGCTCGCCGCGGAACTGAACAATTGGGGCGTCTGCCCGAGGGTTGAGTTGTAACCGGTATAGACGGTCCGCGGATCCGTTGTAAGGTTGCGCTGCCAAAGGAGCGCGCCGGCAGACCAGAGCGAATTCACCTGATTCGGTTGTTCTCCTGTCGTGAGCGGGGTGGCGGACGCAGTATTCGTCCCGTTCGTATCAGTGTAAACGTTCACAAGGGTCTTTCCTTGTGACGCATTGTAGGAATAATTAAGGATATTGTCGCTATTCAATTCGAGTGTGTTGTCGTGGTTCGTGTCTTCTCGAATCGTTGGGTTTTGAAGTTGCGAATCAAGGTAATACCAGAGGTTCTGCATCTCGCCGATCCAGTACGCGGGGGTATTATTATTTGTGAACAGATCCATCGGGTAGAACATCGCCTGAAGGAGGTTCGACCCGCTCCCTTGGGAGTTGTTGAGGATCGAGGCAGCAGTACCGGAGGCAACGTTGGCAAGTATATTATTGAAAATGGTCACAATCGCGTTATTGAACGCGGTGACATTGTTACCCAGATATGCCTGGCCATTGACGGCGGTGCCTCCGGCAACCGCCATGGAATTGATGTTCGCCAGATCGATCGGGACAATTCCCATCCCGAGCACATACGTCTGGACATCAAACTTGACAATAGTCCCGTTAAGGGTGACGTTTACCTGGCAATTCGTCCCGGCAACCGGATTTGCCGGGCAGCGAAGTCCGGCCATGGTCGTCAGCACAGAGGGCATGAGATTGCTTGCCGTGTTGATAGTGCCATTCTGATCGACCGTGGGTGACCCGTCGGTGATGTAAATGATGTAATTCTTCTGACATGGATATTGGATAGGCGACGAATAGGTCGTACTGCCCTGTGTAAATGTCCCGTTAAAGTACTGCATCGCATTCTGTAGGGTGCCGTTGAATGCCATGTACCCGGCATTGATGATCTGTGGGCAGGTATTAGGATTACCGGTCGCTGCGCAGGACATGTAGTCAGTGGGATCATTCAGAAAGGCCGGAGAACTCACGTATGCTCCAAGCAACGTAAGCAGCGCGGTCTTCTGTGTATTCGAGGTGTTGTTCGACGCAATCGGCGCATTCAGATACCCGCCGCCCGGGGAAGAGCTGGCATACCACGTCGGGCTGGTGTAATACCAGTACTGAAACTGACCGTAGTTGAGAAAACCCAGGGCTTCGTCATCCGGTGTCGGTGCGAAAGAACCGGCGTTCGAACATCCCTGAAAAAGGCTGGTGCTGTTGCTGGCGCCGGCCGCACCGGATGTATGTCCCGTGCACTCATTATATGACGGCAGATTCGTCGGGTACTGGTAGGTGTTGTAGTTTGGAGAATAGAGATACATGGTGCCTGCATTCGAAGGGTTATAGAAGGTCCCTGGTGTGTTGTAATATATGGTTACCTTGTTGGCATCGGTATACGACTGGGTTTTCGGATAGGTCGTTGAGCAGTAATCAAACCGTTCGACACTGTTTATCGCTCCGGGATAAGCACTGTCCAGCGGGGAGCCGAGCGGGCTTGCAGACGTCCCGGAACCTATCGTGGTGGTAATGGGATCGCGGAAATTCGACTGGAAAAAAGCATTTTGGGCAACGCACGAATTGTAGCACGTCTGTTCGTTCGCCGACATCGTGTAGGTTCCGGGCAGTCCTGATTTCGGGTCCTCCGTATTGCAATACGTGGTGCAGGCCGCCGGAGGATTGGGACAATACGACCGGGGGTCGAATGACGCAAAGTAGAAATTGTTATGAAGATACCACTTGGAGACTGAATTCTGTTTATAGGTCATGAGCCCGATACGCATTTGATTGCCAAATTGCGAAATCAGGTTGATCAGAGCTTGCCTGGCAAGGATGGACCGGCTGCATGTTGCGAGGTTGTTGGCATTGGTGCAGGTCGGCGAGCCGATTGCATTGTTGTTCAGGTCTTCATCGAAGCTTGCCGAATTGTCAAGAATGATAAGGACATTGGGCTGGACATTACTGCACATGAACGACGGATACGCATTGTAAGTTGCCGCCGTAACTGCCTGGGTGGTGAATGTCCACGAGCATTGACCCGATGTCGCGGAGTTGAGCACGCCGCAACTCAGCAGATTTCCGGCATAGTCCGCAACACCGCCCGTCGCATTGCTCAGGCTGACCGTATAAGTCGTGCTGTAATCGAGCCCTCCCGCGGGCGTAAGCGTCAATTGGTTAGTCGAGGAATTGAAAGAGCTGGTGAACGGAACCGTGGCCGAGGTCGTGCCGTTGGTGATAGTGATATTCGACGTCGTGAAGGTGTTCTGGTTCATCCCGCTCGTCGCTTCGGTGAAATTAATAATGATTCCTGTCGATGCACTTACGCCCGTCGCTGACAAAGTGGGCGAAACACTGGCCACGACCGGCGGTGTCGTATCCACGGTAAAGGAATACGACAGGCCGGATGCCAGCGCATTCTCGGTTGGCTGGGCCGTATCCTTGATCCCGGTAGTAAGGGTAACCGTGTAGGTATCGCCGTTTATCAGGTTTGCATTTGGTTTCCACGTACATTTGGTGTAGTTGGGTCCGCTACAGGTCGGGTAGTTCGTAGTGCCGCTCGCAGGTGTGACGGTGGTTGAGCTCTGTTTGACGTAAAAGGTGGAGGTGGTTACGGTCGTTGTATCGATTGTCTGGTTGAACGTGGCGGTGATTGTCGGGCTCAACGTTGTCACGTAGGTGTTATTGTTGGCAGAGGGAGGCCAGGGAGTATAGGCGGTGATTGTCGGCTGGGTGGACTCCTCGGTAAACTGTCCAACATAATAGGGGCTTGCCGCGGAACAGGTTATTGTATCACCACTGAGAGCCGTTGCCGTTGACACCAGATTGACGGTATAGGTCAGCTGGGTGGGGATTGATGATGCCACCAGGGTAAATGTCGCTTTGGTATATGTCGAACTGCCCGTGGTATTCCATGTTGGACCGTTCAGCGCATAGGTCACCCCGTTCTGGTCGGTTAATGCTATGTTGCTGCTAGTAACAGTTGGTGCTTTGGAACTTGACCCCATTGCCTCGGTAAAGGTGATTTGAATGCTCGGCGGAGGATTAGCCGACTCATAGGATGTAGCCGGATAGGTCAAGGATGCCGACAGGGTGCCGCCATACGCCCCACCGCACACCGCCAACGGGAAACATGCGATCAACGTCGTCAAGATCCGTTTCATTCGTTGCCTCCCATTACCCTGACGCCCACAACGACCCCACTATTCAAGGTGATCTGGATTGGTGTCTTGAGCGGGAGTTGGCTGACTGTGACGGCTTTGCCGTTATATACGACTGTGAGTGATGAACCGACACTGTAATAGATCGGATAATCTAGGGTATCCGACCTCAGAAGCTTGAACTTGCCATGAACGATGCCGCCGAAGAAACCATTCGAGAAAGTCGCATTACTTGCCGGCGGGACGTTGACCAGGGTGACGGCGCTTACCGGCGCCACGCACAGGCAACAACATACGATGCATACTACGAGAGTGCGCATAATCTCCTCCATGTTACCGTCATGCAATTACTTAAGTTGATTAACATCGATCTATCAAGTCCCCCTTTAACAAAGAGGGAAATTGGCCCCGGCCTTTCTTTGGGTTATAGATCCGTTACTTCAGGCAAATCTTATCACTTTTTCACTCCAGCATCTTCTTAAGCGCCTCGGCATCCTTGCCTCCCACCACGATCTTGCCGTCCGGCAGGACAAACGTCGGCGTGCCCGAGATGCCATTGGCATTGCCGAACTTGATGTTGGCGTCGATCCGGGCCTTGCTCTCTTCCTTGGCCGGCTTGGGAACATCCTTGCCTTCAAAGGCATTGTCCAGCACGTCCAGGCTCATTGCCTCCAGGATCGCCCGCGCCTTGTCGTAGGCGCCCGGATGCATGGGCAGCGGGAAGGGCACGATGTAAATCGCCACGTCCGGCGCTGTCTTGGCGAGCGTTTTCAGCTCAGCATGGAACCTGCGGCAATAGGGGCAATCCGGGTCGGTGAAGACGTACAGCTTCTTGGCTCCCTTGGGGTTGCCCATGACGATGGCGTTTTCCAGAGGGATGGTCTTGACGTCGAGTGAAGCCGGCTGTTTTTGCTGGGGCAACTCCTGCGGCGTGTGCGCCGTGACCGGTTGCAGGGTTGCCAAGTCGATCATGAAACCCTGCATGAGATGTTTCTTGGCAAAGTCGATATAGATGAGCCCCTGCTTGCCGTCCTTTTCCATCAGAAGCTCGTACATTCCTTTTAGGGGCGCATACTTGATGGACTTGACCGTTCCGCCGGTAGCCTTGAGGAGTTCCGATGCCTCCTTGATCGAAAGCGTGTGGCATGCCGTGCAGTCATTGCCGTGCCCTTCTTTATCCATGGCGAATAACGGGGTGGTGAGAAGGGTGACACAGGCGATGACGGAAAACAGTACCTTGATCATGGGATGATTCCTTTCAAGAAATGTTATTGGAGTAAAGCAAAATTAGTGCCTGCAAACACAAAAACATACTACGCTGATATTGTTATATTTTTAAAATTCGATTTCGAGTGCTCCGCATTTTTTTCACCTTTATACTCCTTGAACACCTCAATAACTACGCAATTTTTGCATAGGGGGCCGGCAATAATAAGGTACTGGGTCTATAACACAAAGAAAGGTTGGGAACAATTCCCCCCTTTGACAAAGGGGGGGTTAGAGGGGATTTGCTTCGAGTGGTGCAAATCCCCCTCGGTCCCCCTTTTTCAAAGGGGGAAGACATGCACAACCTTTGTTTCGGTTATAGTTCCGATGAGCAGTGCAGCCGGCCTCATCCTTACTCGATCCCGAACTCCTTGAGCTTATAGAGCAGGGAACGGGAGCTGATTTCAAGGATCTTGGCCGCTTTGGTGCGGTTGCCGCCGGTCCTGGCCAGCGCCTTGCGGATAAGTTCCCGCTCCAGGGCATCTTCAGCCTTCTTGATTGAGAGATTTTCGTCCGGCAGGTGCGCTGCCGCGGTTCCCATACCACCGGCAATCCTGGGCGGAAGGCATTCAGCGGTGACCGAGGCGTCCACACAGAGGATGGTTGCGCGCTCAATGACATTTTCCAACTCGCGGATATTGCCGGGCCAACCGTATGCCGTCAGCAGGCGCATGGCATCCTGGGTGATCCTGACCGGTGCGTCGCCGTCATCGGCCGCATATTTGGCTATGAAATGTTCCGCCAGCAGGGGAATGTCCTCGATCCGCTCCCGCAACGGCGGCAGACTGATGCCGAAGACGTTGAGACGGAAGTAGAGATCCTCGCGAAAGCGGCCTGAACGCACATCCGCCTCCAGGTCCCGGGACGTGGCCGATATGACCCGCACATTGACCTTTCGGGATGCAACGGCCCCCACCTGGCGGATCTCCTCCTCCTGGAGCACGCGCAGGAGCTTGACCTGCAAGGCCAGCGGCATCTCGCCGATCTCGTCAAGAAAGAGCGTTCCGGTGTCGGCCTGTGCAAACAGGCCGGTCTTGTCGCCGGAGGCATCGGTGAAGGCGCCCCGCACATGGCCGAACAGCTCGCTTTCCAGCAAATTTTCGGGGATGGCGCCGCAGTTGACCGCCACGAACGGCTTCTTTGCCCTGTTCCCGCACGCGTGGATGGCGCTTGCCACGAGTTCCTTGCCGGTGCCGGATTCTCCCAGGATCAGCGCGGTGGTTTTAAGATCGGCAATCCTTCGGATCTGGGAGAAGATCTCCTGCATGGCCGGATTGCGGCTGATGATGCCGCTGAAGCCCTCCTTGCCGGCCACAACCTCGCGCAACCGCCTGTTTTCCGACTTGAGCCGCTCCCGCTCCTCCGCCTTTTTCAGGACCATCACGATCTCGTCTTTTTTGAACGGCTTGGAGATGAAGTCGTAGGCTCCCATCTTCATGCACTCCACCGCGGTTTCCACCGTTCCGTAGGCGGACATCATGATGAACGGCGCGGCGATGCGTACCTCCAACGCCCTGGCCAGGAGGGCCTTGCCGTCCATCTCCGGCATGCGGATGTCGCAGAGGACAAAATCGTACATCGTTGATTCGAGACGTTCCAACCCTTCAACGCCGTTAGCGGCCGTGTCGGCCAGGTATCCCTGGCGCGTCAGCATGACCGAGAGCATGTGGCGCAGGTTTTCCTCGTCGTCGATGATCAGGATATGTTTGGGTCTGGACGTCATGAAGCCTCTTCCCTGACCTGGGCGGGAAGCCACAGGGTAAAGCAACTGCCTGTGCCCGGCGTGCTCTTGACGGTAATCCTGCCGCCAAAGGCCTCGATGATGCGCGATGATATGGCCAACCCCAGGCCGGTCCCCTTTCCGGGAGGCTTGGTGGTAAAGAACGGGTCAAAGATGCGCGCAAGATGTTCCTCGGGAATGCCCTCGCCGCTGTCCATCACATCCAGGCGCAGACAGCAGGATGACTGTTGGAGGAATGCCGGACAGGCATCCTGCATGGTCCTGATGGCCAGCTTCCCGCCACCCGGCATGGCATCCCGGCTGTTGAGAATCAGGTTGATCAGCACCTGCTGGAGTTTGTGGGGGTCCACCAGCGCCATGGGCAGGTGCTCTCCAGGTTGGGTGGAAACCTTGATGAGCTTGAACGCACCCTGCTGCGCCAGCAATTGGAGCGACGCGGAGACCAGATGGTTGACATCACACGCCTCCACGGCGCTGCCCCGGGGCCGGGCAAAATCCAGGAGTCCCCGCACAATGCGGTCGATGCGGCTGCAATCCCCTGAGATGCGTTGCGCGTAATCCTGAATAACGGGATTGGCCGGCTGTTCGCCGGAAAGCAGCTCGGCATATCCCATGATGGACGCCAACGGCGTACCGACCTCGTGGGCCATCCCGGCCGCCAAAAGGCCGATGGAGGCCATCTTTTCGGTATGAACCGCCTCTTCCCGGGCCTGGCGCAACTCCCTGTTGGCCTTTTCGAGGGCAGCGACATGTTCGGAGACCTGCCGTTCCTTGCTGAGAAGGGAGAGTGACATGCCGTTAAAGGATTCTGCCAGGCGGACGAGTTCCGCGCTGCCCGAGACGCTCACCTGCTGGCCGTAATGGCCGCCGGTGATCTTTTCGGTGGCGGCCAGGAGGCGGTTGATGGGTTTCACCACGATCTGCGACAGGATATAAGAACCAGCCCCCAACAGGAGAATGAAGTCGATGACGAAATAGGCCATGTAGAGCTTTTGCGAACGCTGTAAGCGCTCATTTTCCGCAGTGAGCGACAGCACGATCCCCGCCCTGCCGACGGTGACGCCGTTTCTGACCACCGGAATCACGCGGGCGACAGCCCCCCCGCCCTGCAGGACGACGCCTCGCCCCTGGGACTGGGGGAAACCGCTGAAAGGAAGATAGATGTCGCCCGGATCCTTGCCCACGGTAAAGATGATTTTCCCGTTGGCATCGAGCAGGCTGAGCCGAATGAAGGCGCCCTCATCTGCCAGTTTTTGGGCAAATACCGCCGGAGGGGACGAGGTTTGGATCATGCCCTGCGGAAAGGTCGGCACCACATCGGGCAATTGGGCGGCAAAGACGCCCAACAGCGTCCGGCCATACTCGCCCTTCTGGGAATAGAGGTCATTGGCGGAAGTCTTGAAGGCCAGCGCGCTGAAGAGCAGCCATGCCAAAAGCAGCATGCAGGTCAGAAACGCAAGTATGGATACCGTCAGGCTGAGTCGCACCGTGCCCATTGCCATCACCTGGCGAAGCCGCCCACGTGGAGATACCACTGGATGAGACGCCCGCCGTAGAAGATGTACAACACCGCGCCGAAAGCCAGGTAGGGGCCGAAGGGGATGGCCAGCTTGGAATCCTTCTTCTGGATCAGCATCATGGATACCCCTACCACCGAACCGGCCAGGGAACTGGCGAAGATGATGAACGGAATGGCTTTCCATCCCAGGAAGGCGCCCATCATGGCCAGAAGCTTGATATCGCCCCCTCCCATACCCTCCTTGCCGGTCAGCCACTGATAACAGGAGGCAACCAGCAGCAGGCTGCCGCCCCCCAGGATTATCCCTCCCAGGGAGCCGAGCCAGGTCTGCCACGGCAGAAAGAAGGAAAATAGGAAACCGGCCACGATCCCTGGCAGGGAGATCCCGTCCGGAATGATCTGGTGTTCCATATCGATAAAGGTAATCACCACCAGGGCGGAGCAGAACAGAAACAGCGCCAAAAAGCTCAGGGAAAACCCAAAACGCCAGAACAGGGCCAGGGTCAAAAGGCCGTTCAACAACTCCACCAGCGGATAGATGAGCGAGATGTGCGCCCCGCAGCCGCGGCACCTGCCCCGCAGCAGCAGGTAGCTCACAAGCGGGATGTTGTCATACCAGCGGATGCGGTAATTGCAGAGGGGACAGTGGGAGGGCGGGAAAACGACCGATTCGTTTTTGGGTATGCGGCTGATGCAGACATTCAGGAATGAACCGGTTACCAGGCCGAATGCAAAGGCGAAAGCTGTGAGGACGAAGAGAGGGGACATCATGTAAGTCCTGACGGGAAATGGATGGCAGTCTGTGTTTTCAGGAATTCTTCGATCTGGGCGGCGGTGGCAAAGGAAAAACAGGCGGCGGCGATCTCCGCGGCGCGTTCCCTGCTGCAACGGCGCAGCATATGCTTGACCCGCGGGATCGAAGAAGCGTTCATGGAAAGTTCGTCAAAGCCAAGTCCGAGAAGGATCGGCAAAAAGAATGGATCCCCTGCCATCTCCCCGCAGATGCAGGCTGGTATGCCGGCCTGGTGAGCAGCCTGGACAACCTGCCGCAGTGAACGAAGAACCGCAGGATGCAGCGGTTGGTACATGGCCGCCAGGTGTTCGTTGGAGCGGTCGATGGCAAGGGAATATTGGATCAGGTCATTGGTGCCGACACTGAAAAAGTCCGCCTCTTTCGCCAGAAGGTCGGCGATGGTCACTGCCGAGGGCACCTCGACCATAATTCCGACCTGGATTGCCCTGTCAAAGGGAATTGCGGCCGCCGCCAGCTCATTTTGGACCTCATCCAGGAGGGCCCGTACGCGGCGCAACTCCTCCAGGCCCGAGATCATGGGAAACATGATGCGGGTGGCGCCGTTGGCGCTTACCCGAAGTATGGCACGCAACTGTTTTTTGAACTCATCGGGCATGGCCAGTGCCAGCCTGATGGCGCGCACCCCCATTGCCGGGTTCTGTTCCTCGCTGAACCGGATTCCGGCCAGCAGTTTGTCGCCGCCGGCATCCAGCGTCCGGATGGTAAGCGAATGAGGCGCAACAGCCTGCTGCATGGCGCTGTAAATCCGGTACTGCTCATCCTCTTCCGGCATCTCCTGCCGATTCATGAAGAGCATCTCGGTGCGGTACAGCCCGACCCCCTCCCCTCCGTGGCTGAGCACGAATTGCCCTTCTTCCGGCACCTCCACGTTTCCCCTGAGTGCAAGACAATGGCCATCAAGCGTCACCGGTGGCAATGCGGCGCTTTTGAGCCATGTCCGTTCATCGTATTCGTAACGCTGCTTCAGCTTGAGATAGCGCTGGAAGGTCGCCTGGTCGGGGTGCACGATCAGACAACCGGTGATGCCGTCAAGAATGGCCAAGGCATGGTCGTATGCCGGATCGGCAACGTCGTCGATGCCCGCCACGGCCGGTAGCCGGAATGCGCGGGCGAGAATTGCGGCATGGGTCGTTCGGCCGCCGGCCTCCGTAACCATGCCGATGATGCCCGTCTTGTCCATTAGCAGGATATCGGCAGGTGTGAGATCGTGGGCAACAACAATGGTCTGGCCATGATCTGCGCGGATCGGCGCATGAACCTGGCCGGTCATGGTGCGCAGGATCCTTTCGACAACCGCCTCTATGTCACTTATGCGTTCCCGCAGGTACGCGTCCTCAATGCCGGCAAAAAATTCCCGGTAGTTGAGAAGGGTGCGGCGCAGAGCCCCTTCGGCATTGATAAGCGAGTCTTCGATGATTGCCGCTGTTTCGCTGAACAGGCGGTCATCGGACATGATCTGCAGGTGGGTTTCCAAGAAAAAGAGGTGATCGGAGCCGGTATTTTCAGCGAGCCGTGTCCTTATCGCTTCAAGCTCGGAGCGGGTTTGGTCGATAGCGGTCCGCAACCGTTCGATCTCACTGCTTATGCTGTCGTGCTCAACGGGAATCGCATCGACCGTCAGGCTTTGGCGGTCAACGACCCGCAGCCGCCCGACCGCAATGCCGGGGGACGCAGCAATACCGGAGAACAGGCGCATATCACTCTTCGCCGAATCCATTGGTGATCAGGTCTCCCATGGTTTGCATGGCCTCTGCCTCGTCGGCGCCGCTCACGTTCAGACGGACGGTCGTCCCCTTTGAAGCCGCCAGCATCATGATTCCCATGATGCTTTTGCCATTTACCTCGACCCCTTCCTTTTCCAACCGGATATCGGCTACAAAGCGGCTGGCCGTCTTGACGAACAGGGCCGAGGCCCGGGCATGCAGGCCGAGCTTGTTGACAATCGTAAATTCCTTGTTGGGCATGGCGTGGCATAACCTCGTGGGAGCGCACTGCTCCATACATGTAACCGTAATCTGCGTAGTGGCGCATTGCATGCGCCCTTATTGGGCTTTTGTAGGGGCGCCGCTTGCTGCGCCCTGATTTTGCGTCTGAAAAACGGACCCTTGTGGGCCTAAAGGCGCGGCAAGCGGCGCCCCTACGTTCCCTGAAGGCTCGGACCATTCCCCTCATTAAAGGGGGGGACAATATGGCGGAAGATGAGTTCTGTCACTTTTTCAGAAACTCTCCTGCTATGATGATGCCCTCGCGACCGCAACGCTGAAGCTCGGCAGCAAGTTCGGGGACACCCATCCTGGTGCGCTTTGAACAGAATTCAATAATCATGGGCAGATTGACGCCGGTCAGCACTTCCACAGCGCCGTCTTTCAGGAACGGCATGGCCATGTTGGAGGGTGTTCCGCCAAACAGATCGGTCATGATGACGGCACCTTCGGCGCTCAGCTTTTCCACGGCGGCAACCACCTTGGCCATGATCTGCTCGGAACGTTCATCAGCGGCAACTTCGATCTTTTCGCAGGCGTCGATCCGGCCGACTATCAGCTCTGCCGTCTGCAGCAGCGCCCCTGCCAAGCCCGCATGTGTTACAAGAATCAGTCCTATCATTGTTGTCCCTTTTCAATGTCTCTGTGTGTGATGCGCACCACGGGGAAACTGCGTCGCAGATGTTCCACCGTTGCCTCGGCAACGGCGACCGAACGGTGCCGCCCCCCTGTGCATCCGATCGAGATGGTCAGGTATGCCTTCCCCTCCCGTTGATATTCCGGAATCAACATATTTACCAGCGGAAAAAAGTGGTCGATGAATGACTTCGTTTCCGGCAGCCCCAAGACATAGTTCCTTACCTCCGGGTCGAGTCCCGACAGATTTTTCATCTCCGGAACAAAAAACGGGTTGGGAAGAAAACGCACATCCATGACAATGCTCGACTCCATGGGAATGCCATAACGAAAGCCGAAGGACTGGACCTCCACCACAAACGGACTGTCCCCGCTCTCGCCCCTGACGATCCGCAGGACAAAATCCTTGAGCTGGTGGACATTGAACTCGGAGGTGTCGATGATCCCGGATGCCATTTGACGCAGCCCGGAAAGACGTTCACGCTCGATGCGAATTCCCTCGCTGACCGAACAGTGTTCAGCGGCCGGGTGGCGCCGCCGGGTTTCGGAGAAACGTCTGACAAGTGTTTCATCAAGGGCATCGAAGAAAAATATCTCGACGCTGTGGCCTGCATTACGGATCTTCTGAAAGGCGCTCTCGTAGCCTTTGAAGAATTCATGGCCACGGATATCGGCAACCAGGACGATCCCCTTGAAGGTCTCGCCCGATTTCCCTATCAGATCGACAAAACGCCTGAAAAGCCGAACCGGCAGATTGTCGATGCAATAGAATCCCTCATCCTCCAAAGCCCTGACCGCCGTGGATTTTCCCGAACCGGACATACCGGTTATCACAATGATCCGCATGGCTTACTCCACCTCATTACCCAAGGGACGCACCTCAATCCGCGACATGAGACGCTCCTGAAAATCCCGCGCTGAATGATACCCCATACCCTTGAGCAGAAAGTTGCGGGCAGCCACCTCGATAATTGATCCCAGGTTGCGCCCCGGTCTGACCGGAATACAAATGTGGGGAATATCGACCCCCAGGACGGTCTCCCGGCGATCATCAAGGCCGAGACGGTCGTATTCCTGGTCGGGATCCCATTCAACCAGTTCCAGAACCATGTCGATAATCTTCTTTTCCCGAATGGACGACACGCCATAGAGGTCTTTTATGTTAATGATTCCCAAGCCGCGGATCTCCATCAGGTGCTGGATAGCCTCCTCAGCCTGGCCGACAAGCGCCGCCGGCATTTTTTTCTTGATAAACACCATGTCGTCGGCTACCAGCCGATGCCCGCGGATGACAAGGTCAAGGGCACATTCGCTTTTACCGATGCCGCTCTTGCCGGTCAGCAGGATACCGACCCCCAGCACGTCAACCAGCACACCGTGCAGGTGGGTGGTGGGGAGCAGGCGTTCCTCAAGAAATTTGGTTATCAGTGAAATAAAGGTCGAGGATTGGATATGGGTGCCGAGGACCGGTATGGCGGCGTTCTCCGCCGTGTCCAACAAAAATTGCGGCGGATTCAGCCCCTTGGTGATGATAAAGCAGGAGATCGGAAACACGCAGAGTGTCGAGATGTTTTCCGAGGCCAGGCGGTCGTCGATCTGGCTGAGATAGGATATTTCAGTGTTGCCGAGCACCTGAATCCGCTCAGGATGCAGGTGCTCGGTGTAACCACTCAGAGCAAGGCCCGGTTTCTGGATACGCGGACTGAAAATCCTGTTACCCATCCCCCGCTGGCCGGCAAGCAGCTTCAGGCCTAGCCCGTATTCGCTGTCGTCCAGAATTTCCTGTATGGAAAGGCTGATTCCGTCCAATTGCACCTCCAGCACGCAATCCGGCAATTACGCCCGCTGAGGTTCGATCAGGCCATAGTTACCGTCTTTGCGACGATAGAGGACGCTGATCTCGCTACTGGTGGAATCAGTAAAAACGATGAAATCCTTATGCAGCAGATCCATCTGCATGACCGCTTCTTCTACCGACATCGGCTTGGCCGTCTCCGTCCTGACCTTGATGACAACCGGCTCGCCGCTGGATTCTATGCTCTCGGCCTCGTACACCTTCTTGGTCAGTTGGCGCCCGCGCTCATCACCATTGGGTTTGTGGGCTTTGATCTTTTCCTTGTAGCGCTTGAGCTGGCGCTCCATCTTGTCGATCACGGCATCGATGGAGGCGTACATGTCGTTGGTCGCCTCGGAGGCCTTGGTGCTGACGCCCTTTGCGTTTATGACGATCTCTACGATATGGCGAATCTTTTTTTCAACCGTAAGAAAGACCTGGGCGGTTATGGGCTCATCAATGTATTTTGTCAGTCGCTCAAGTTTTTCCTCGGCATAGGACTTGAGGGCATCGCTCTGCTCCATGTGCCTGAATGTCGTCGTTACCTGCATACCTTCCTCCTCGTGTAATATATCGTGTGATAGTGTTATAGCGCCTCGATGAGAGGCGGATGAAAGATGAGTGATGAGAGAAAAATCTTTTGTACGCCTTTTTCATCTCTCATCTCTCATCTCTCATCTCTCATCTCTCATCTCTCATCTCTCATCGGTTCTAACCCATCTCTCATATGTGTATCGTCTTGATTGCAAATTGGAATTAGAAATGCCGCTTTCGTTCAGATGAAGAACCGATCCTCAAAAGCTCACGGTACTTGGTGACCGTGCGCCGGGCAATATTGACGGTCTGCCCGGAGAGCAGCTCGGCGATCTTCTGATCTGAGAGCGGCTTGCGTGGATCCTCCTTTTCTATAATCTCCTTGATGCGGTTCTTGACGCTCTCCGAAGCTACGAAATCCCCCTCACTGGTCGAAAGGCCGCTGTTGAAAAAATATTTCAACTCAAACAGCCCTTGGGGGGTCTGCATATATTTGTTGGTGGTGACCCGGCTGATCGTGGATTCATGCATGCCGATATCGTCGGCCACATCCCGCAGCACCAAGGGGCGCAGATATTCGATGCCCTGGTCGAGAAACTCGCGCTGAAACCTGATGATGCTCTTGGCGACCTTGTAGATGGTGCGCTGGCGCTGCTGGATGCTCTTGATCAGCCACATGGCCGATCGGACCTTATCGTTGATATACTCCTCGGCACGGGAATCGACGTTGGCGTTGCCCTTGACCTCGCTGTAATAGGGACTCAGCCGAAGATTGGGCAACCCCTCATCGTTGAGCATGACCACATATTCTTCACCTACCTTGTAAACGAAAATATCCGCCGAGATGTACTGCACCTCTTCGGAACCGTAAATCCTGCCCGGTCGCGGATCGAAACCGGCAATGATCTTGGACGCCATCAACACCTGGTTGATATCAACCCCCAGATCGCGGGCGATCTGTTTGTACTTGCGAGTTTCCAGGTCATTCAGGTGGTCCAGCAGTATCCGTTCAACGACGCTTCCCTGCATCCCCAGAAAGCGGGCCTGGATCAAAAGACATTCCCGCAGGTCGCGGGCGCCCACGCCGGTCGGATCGAACTCCTTAATACGCTCCAGAACCGGCGGCACCTTCTCGCTATCGAAATTGCAGGCTTGGGCAATCTCCTCCTCCGAAGCACGCAGGTAGCCGCTCTCGTCGATATTGCCGATGATCTCCTCTCCGATCAGGACCTCGTCTTGCGAAAAGCGGCCCATATGAAGCTGCCAGAGCAGATGGTCAATCAAGGTCCCCTTGCGGGTCAGCATGCTCTCGAATGAAGGCCGTTCGTCCTCTCCGCTGAACTGTTCGCCGGAACTGTAGTTGTAGCCGTCCAGATAGCTGTCCCAATCCCGCAGGGTATCTTCGCCGGTTTCAACCTCGTGGAATTCATCGCCGCTCTGTTCCGGTTCGTTCTCCTTCTCGGCAATCTCCAGAGATTCCGGTTCACGGACCTCTTCAACTTCAATACTTTCTTCCAAGAGCGGATTTTCTTCCAGTTCCAGCCGCACGACGTCCTGAAGCTCCAGACGGGTCAACTGGAGCAGTTTGATGGCCTGTTGCAACTGAGGAGTCATCACCAGTTGCTGGGTCATCTTCAGTTGTTGGCGCATCTCCATTGCCATGCTGCTTCTACCTCGGACGGGACATAATGATCAGTGTTTTCACACCGAAGTTTTCGAACGTATGGTGGGAAAATAGGCCTTCCATCAGAGACGGAAACCATCACCCAGGTAGATTTCCCGCGCCTTTCGGCTGGATGCGATATCGTCCGGCGAACCGTATTCCAGCACCTGGCCGCCGCTCAGGATATAGGCTTCATCACAGACCCCCAGGGTTTCACGCACATTGTGGTCCGAGATGAGCACTCCAATGTTGCGTTCCTTGAGCGATACGATCAGATGCTGAATCTCGGCCACGGCAATGGGATCGATGCCGGCAAAGGGCTCGTCCAGCAGGATAAAAACCGGATTCGTGATCAGTGCCCGGGCGATCTCCACTCGCCGTCGTTCCCCTCCGGAAAGGGCATACCCTTTTGCGCCGGCAATATGGGCAATCCCAAACTCTTCAAGAAGCTCTTCCATGCGGCGTTTGCGGCTGTCGCGATCAGGTTCGACCGTCTCCAATATCGCCAGAAAGTTGTCGGCAACGGAGAGCTTGCGAAAGACCGACGCCTCCTGGGGAAGGTAGCTGATACCTCTTCGGGCCCGCTGATACATGGGCAGCCCGGTGATTTCGTCATCCCCCAGAAAAACCTGCCCGCCGTCGGGGCTGGCAAGCCCGACCACCATGTAGAAGGTGGTGGTTTTGCCGGCGCCGTTCGGTCCCAAGAGCCCGACCACTCTGCCCGCCTGGATGGAGAGGTCAACGCCCCTGACCACCTGACGGCCGCCGTAGCTCTTGAGCAGGCCGCGGGTCCAGAGCCGCATGGGGTCAGCGTGTGCCGGCATTGCCTTTTTTGGGCGTCGGGTGGATGAGCACTTCAACCGGACGGCCGGGTCCACTTGACGCCTCGCTCCGATCGTCATCGATGAAATAGATAATGGTATTGCCTGACATGGTATCAGTTCCCTGCATGATCTTGGGATTGCCGGTCAGGGTTATGCGTCCACGTGCGCTTTCATAGACCCCGTGTGAGGCGGTTCCTATGCGGTTTTCCTGAATAATGCGCACATTGCCGTCCGCCTCGATCTTTTCAACGTCGTTCTTCTTATCGCCGTAATAGATGGTGAGGCGGTCGGAATAGATAGTGACATCTCCCTGCTTGGCTACAACCTTGCCGGTAAAGATCGCTGTTTTGCCTTTATTGTCTGCAGCCATCTCATTGGATTTAATGGTAATGGGCAGATTCGAGCGGTCCTTGTGGTCGGCGGCAAAAGCCACGGACAGCAGGACCGCCAGGGCAACGAGCGTACGTGCAGTTAATGATAACCATCTATTCATTGCATTCATCTATCGACCTGCCACTTGGGCATTAACAGCCTTGATGAATCGGGCCTTCTGGCTCGCCACGTCCATCTCCATCCCTCGTGCGGTCAGCGTCAGGCGCTGCTGCCGGCACGTCACTTCGTCCGATGTCCTGAACAGTGAATGCGCCGCCATGTAGTCGATGGTTTCGGTATCCAAACTGACCCCGGTCTCTGTTACCACATGCACCTTGCCTCGCAGGGCGACGTTCCGGCTTTTGTTGAAATAGGTCCCCTTCGCCGCCGTCACCGTAAGGGCGCCGGCCGAGGCCGTCCTGGCAAACTTCATTCGGATGTCGGACAAGTAGACAATGTCACCGCTTTTGTCGTACTCGGCTTTCTTCGCCACCAGCTCCCAGACAGTCGTACCCCCTCGTACCTCATAAAAGTATGCGTCATGTATGGCCACGTCTATGTTATGGGGAAGTTGCCGAGAGTTCGGCTCCGGTAGGGCCGCCTGGTGTGAGCCTTTCAGGGTAATGGCGGCCACAATGCCGATGATCGCCGATATGACAAGAACAGCAACTGCAAACCTGATGTTTCCGGTCGATACCATATGGGCGTATACTATACCATCGGCAGGCAGGGGTGTCCAGCAAAAGGTGCATCACGCCTGCTTTTTGGCACAAAGATTGAATAATTAACATGAGCCTCTTGCAAAACGTCATGAGGAGGCCGATATGCAAGGCGCAAGCGAGTGAGGGAACGAGTCGAACTGTTCAGTACGTTGAGCTTCCGAGCGAGCGGCAACACAGCAGATCGGCCCCGCAATAGTTTTGCGAGAGGCTCAGCACAACTCATAACGTGCCGTGACCTCGTCCCAGACACCGCGCCCCTTGAGGATCAGGTCACACACCTCGCGCACCGCCCCTCGCCCGCCATTGCAAGAAGCGATGTAATGCGCCACCCTCTTTGCCTCGACAAGCGCATCCTGCGGCGCAGCCGCGAATCCGACGCGCCGCATCACCGGCACATCGATGACGTCATCCCCCATATACGCAATCTGGCTGTCGGCAAGGCCGGTCTTCAGCTTGACGTCTTCGTAGCTTTCCAATTTTTTCAGGGAACCCTGGTAGACGAGTTCGATCCCCAGTTCCTGGGCGCGAAAATTCACCACGGCGGACGAGCGCCCGGTAATGATGCCTACCTCGATGCCGGCACGCTGCAGCATCTTGATGCCGTGCCCGTCCTTGACGTTGAATATTTTGGTCTCAAGACCATTGCCGTCGTAAATGATGCCGCCATCGGTCATGACGCCGTCAACATCAAGGAGCAGCAGCTGAATTGTCGTGAGCCTTTCGTTCATGTTATGCAATACCCGCCTTGAGGATGTCATGCAGGTGAACGATCCCGCACGGGACGCCGGTCTGCTCGTTGTCAAAGACAAACAGCGAGGTGATGGAAGAACGCTCCATGATCTGCAATGCAGCCGCAGCCAGCTCATGACGCATGATGCGCTTGGGATTGAGTTTCATGATTTCAGCGGCCCGTTTCCCAAGGATATCGAAGCCCTTTTCCAGTGCCCGGCGCAGATCGCCATCGGTAATCACACCCCGCAACTCCCCTCCCTCTCCGGTCACGCCGGTCACTCCAAGCCCTTTGTCGGTAATCACGAACAGGGCGTCTTTCATCAGAACATCTTCGGATACAAGCGGTATCGCCTCGCCGCCGTGCATGACGTCCTCCACCTGCAAAAGCAGCTTCTTGCCCAGTGAACCTCCGGGATGAAAGATGGCGAAATCCTCGGCGCGAAAGCCCCGCTTTACAAGAAGGGCCACTGCCAGCGCATCGCCCATGGCCAGCGTTGCGGTAGTGGATGCTGTCGGCGCGAGGCCCAGAGGACAGGCCTCCTCAGCGACCGAGACATCCAGGAATACGTCACTGATGCGCGCCAGCGTTGAAGCAGGATTGCCGCTCATGGAAATCAGATGGGCGCCAAGCCTCTTGATGACCGGCAGGATGCGCAGCACCTCCTCGGTCTCTCCGCTATTGGATATGGCGATTACCACGTCGCCGGTCATAATCATCCCCAGATCGCCATGGATTCCCTCGGCGGGATGAAGAAAGAAAGCCGGCGTACCAGTGGATGCCATGGTTGAGGCGATCTTCTGGCCGACCAACCCTGATTTGCCCATGCCGCTGACCACCACCCGCCCCTTGCTGGTCAGTATCAGATCGACTGCCGCCTCAAAATCGCTGCCTATTCTTTCCGCCATGGCCAGCAGTCCTTCGGCTTCCGTCCGTATCACCCACTTGGCCTTTTCGAGAATCATGTCATGTCCGCCCTGAATTCTTGTAGTCGTTGCAGCACCGCTTCCATCAAGCGAAGCAGTACATACCTAAAAACGGAAAAAATAGCAACCATGATGACACCCTTGCGTGGCTGCGGCCTGTTGCGAGCGTTTTTTTTGTTTGAACCCTCAACCTGTCAGGGGTACAATATTGGCATTCATATTACGCCATATCGGGATATCCTGTCATCATGAACATACTCCTTCATACCTGTTGCGGGCCGTGCGCCCTCTACCCTTTACGCAGGCTGCGCACCGCGGCCCACACCGTTACCGGTTTTTTCTTCAATCACAACATACACCCCTTTCAGGAATATGTCCGCCGGCTGGAAGCGGCGCAACGGATGGCCGACGAAGCGTCGATGGCTCTCATGGTGCGCGATGATTATGATCTGGAGGGTTTCCTGGCCAACGTCGCAGCCGAACCGGCCAAACGGTGCAGCTACTGCTACGCCTCGCGCCTGAGGGCCGCCGCAGATGCCGCCTCCGAGCACGGTTTTGAGGCATTTACCACATCACTGCTCTACAGCCGCTACCAGCGGCATGAAGAGATCAGGACTCTTGGCCAGCAGGCCGGCAGGGAGTTCGGCGTGACCTTTTTTTATGAAGATTTTCGCATCGGCTGGCAAGAAGGGATCAGGCTGTCGAAGGAGATGGGGTTGTACCGTCAACAGTATTGCGGTTGCATTTACAGCGAAAAGGAACGCTATGCCCCACGGGAGAAGCGGCCATGAACGGGTTGGGACGCCCGCTGATCATCCTGGGACTCATGCTGGTGGCGGCGGGTCTTGTGCTGTCTTTTGCCCCGCGCATACCGTTTTTGGGCAAACTCCCGGGGGATATCACCATCAAGCGGGAACATTTCAGTTTTTATTTTCCCCTCGCCACCTGTATTCTGATTTCTGCCGCCGTTTCCTTCATCCTCTGGCTTATCAGGAAATGAAGAGGCCGGCGAAAAACGGAAAACGATCCTGTATACCGCAAAAAAAAAGCCCGTGTTGCCACGGGCTTTTTCAGCAGCCTTGCATCAATGCGGATTAGGCATGGATGGCATTCACGGGACAGGTATCCACGCAAGCGCCACAGTCAATGCAGGTATCGGCGTCGATTACACGCTTGGCACCCTGCTCGCTGATGGCGGTCACCGGGCAAGAGTCCTCACATGCGCCGCAATTAGTACAATCGTCGGTAATGGTATGGGCCACGGTTTCACCTCCTTTTAAGATTAGCCTTCCTATCGGAAAACATTTTTATGTATACCATGTCAACCATCCATTGTCCAGTTAAGATTGTGCTACCGTTTCACTATGGATTTTTACAAAATGTGTTGAATTCAAAACAGCACTACGGTATATATCAAAAACAGTTTTATTTCAAAAAGTTATTTTAGCGTGGGTATTCGCTTTTTACTGAAATTATAAATAAATCTCTGTTTATTCGAGGGAGGCAACCATGATCATAATGGCGCTCAACTGCGGAAGTTCTTCGGTCAAGTACCAACTCTTCGATTGGGAGCGCAAGGAAATCGTGGCGAAAGGCATGGTGGAGCGGGTCATCATCGGCGACTCGTTTATCATACACGAGGTCCCCGGTCGCGAAACCTATCATCACGAGCAGGACTGCCCCAACCACCAAGCCGCCATTGACCTTGTCATCAAGACCGTCACCGATCCCGTCCACGGCGTGTTGAAAAGCGTGGCCGAAATCTCCGCTGTCGGCCATCGCGTGGTGCATGGCGGCGAAAAATTCACCTGTTCGGTGATGATCGACGATAATGTCCTTAATGCCGTCAAGGAGGTCCAGCATCTGGCCCCGCTCCACAATCCACCCAACATCGAGGGGATCGAGGCGGCACAGGCTCTCATGCCGACCATCCCTCACGTGGCCATCTTCGACACCGCATTCCATCAGACCATGCCGGAGTATGCCTACATCTACCCGCTTCCCTATGAATGGTACGAAAAATACCAGGTCCGCCGCTACGGCTTCCACGGCACCTCGCATCTGTATGTATCCAAACGCGCGGCCATCCTCCTGGACAAGCCCCCCAAAGATTGCAATATCATTACCATGCACATCGGCAACGGCGTTTCCCACTGCGCCATCAAAAACGGCGTTTCCGTGGATACCACCATGGGTCTCACCCCGTTGGAAGGTGCTGTCATGGGGACGCGATGCGGCGATATCGATCCGGCCATTCCCGCCTTCATGATGCAAAAGGAAAACCTGTCCGCCAAGGAGATCGACAGCATCCTGAACAAAAAAAGCGGCGTGATGGGCATCACCGGCCGGTTCACCGACCGCCGGGATGTGATCGAACATGCTCAGGCCGGCGATATCCGTTGCCAGCTCTCCCTGGAGATAGAAGCGTACCGTTTGAAGAAATATATTGGCGCCTTCATGTCGGTAGTGGGGAGGCTCGACGCCGTGGTATTCACGGCCGGTGTCGGTGAGATGGGGGCGCCGATCCGCGAAAAGGCCATCGAGGGCCTGGAGCATATCGGCATCAAACTGGACCGGGAACGCAACAGAAAGGCCATGACCCGCAAGCGGGAGTCCCTGATCACCACGGACGATTCTCCGGTCAAGGTCTATGTGATTCCCACCGACGAGGAGTTGGTCTTCACCGAGGATGTGGTGGCCATCCTGAACGGCACCTATACCGACCACATGCATTTCGAGTATTCGTTCGGCAAGCCGGACTTTGTCAGGAAATAGTGCGGCGGCCCCAATGAGCTGCCCATGAAAAAACCGGCGTCAAGCCGGTTTTTTCATGCCTTCAATTCTTCCTTCAACCCTTCGACCACCGCCTTCACCTCGGCGATCATATCCCTTGCCTGGGACGACCTTTCATATTTCAAGTACTGTTCGAAATAGCGCACGGCATCCCGCGTCCGGTCCTGATCCATACAGATCCCCCCCAGAGTCAGGTAGGCCATGCTGAAACCGGGATCAAGCCGCACCGCCTCGCGGCACTCCTCCTCGGCCTCCTCCAACTCTTCAAGATCGTAAAACAACTCGCCCAGATTGAAGTGGGCGGCCGGATCTTCCGGGTCGATCTCAATCCCTTTCCGGTAGGCCTCCACGGCGCCCTGTGCGTCATCTTGCCCATAGAGGGCCTCGCCCAGGGCATTCCAGGCAAAGACATTGTCCGGTTCCAATTCGAGGGCCTGATGAAAGGCACGGATGGCGTCATCACCGCGCTCCTGGCTGTTGTAGACCAACCCGATGCTGACCAGTGCGTCGGCATCCTTCGGGTCCAGTTCCATCACGCGCTGATAGCTGGCAATGGCCTCCCGGTGCCGGGCGGCCTCAAAATAGAGATCCCCCAGGGTTGTCAGCGCGTCCGGATCGTCCGGCGAGTATTTCAGGCCTTCACGGTAGCTGGCGATGGCGTCGTCCAGGCTGCCCTGTTCAGCGAGAGCATCACCAAGGTAAAAACAGCCGTCCGGATCGTCCGGGTACGATCTCCGGTACTCCCCAAGAACGGCGACCGCCCCGGGAGCGTCTCCCGACTCCAGGAGATCAATACCTTTACGCAAAAACTCATGAAGCAGTTTGTCAGGCATGGTTTTCCCCTTAAGAAGCTAGAATTATTATTGCTAGCCTCCTTATAATGGTGATGCTGTCAAGATAGCAGAACTGCTACGGCAGTTTCCACAAAATAGTGGTGGAACGACCTGAAATAAACCACGACCCGGTTTACGCAGCAAGGTCCCATTTTTGCAAATAGGACCATGAAAGCCTTTTACTTCACCGTCAAAATACCCTATACTTTCAAATTATTTTGCAATGGAGCGGATATGAAAGAGAGCCACCACTCAAACGGCCTGCGCACGCTCGAAGACATCAGTGCCATAATTCTTCATTCCCATGACCTGCATGAAACCCTGGAGAACATAGTAAACATCGTGGCCAGACGCATGGGGACGGATGTCTGTTCGATCTATCTATTGGAACATGACGGCGAAACCTTGGTCCTGAAAGCCAGCAAAGGTCTCTCCAAGGCATCGGTCAACCGCGTCTCCATGAAGGTTCATGAGGGGCTCACCGGCCTTACGCTCGAAAGCCGCGGCATGGTCATGACCGACAACGCCCCGGCACATCCCCGTTACAAGTACTTCAAGGAATCAAAAGAAGAAAAATTCCTCTCGTTTCTCGGACTGCCGCTGTTCGAGCGCAAGACCCCCATAGGCGTCATCGTCATCCAGACCCGCGAGGCGAGGAACTTCAGCGCAGATGAAATCAGTACCCTGCGTACCATCACCTTCCAGATCAGCAGTATTGTCCACAACGCCGGTCTGCTTGACTCGATCCAGCGCACCGAACAGGAACGCGCCTGGTTCGAACGGGAACTGGCCAAGATTAAAAATGGCGACACAGGCGGGACACAGTCCACGAAAAATGGGGACAAAAAACCGTCTACAGCGCCCCGCATGCTGGCCGGCAGTGCTGTCTCAGCGGGATTTTGCAGCGGCAAGGTCTATATCCTCGACCGTTTCAGCGACAAGGTGATCAAGGTGGCCAAGGTCGGCACGAGGGGTGATGAACAGAATAAATTCAGCCTGGCCCTGGAAAAGGTGAAGATAGAGACCATCTACATGGAAAAGCGGGTCAGCGAGACCCTTTCCGAAGATGACGCCGCCATCTTTCACACCCACCTGATGATCCTCGAGGACCGGGGATTCTCCAGCAAGGTCGGCGACCTCATCGATCAGGGCATGGGTGCGACCCGCGCAGTGCATGATGTGGTCCACCATTACGTGCAGGCATTCTCAGCCATGGAAGACCCCTATCTGCGTGAACGGTCGGCAGATATGGAAGATATCGGGCGACGCCTGATCGACTGCCTGGAGGGGAACGACAAATCCGCGGTTACCCTGAGGGAGAAACGGGTCATCGTGACGGAAGAGATATTCCCGTCAGACCTTGCCATGCTGGATCATGACAAGATCCTCGGCATCGTGGCCGAGAAAGGCAACGTATACTCACACGCCGCCATCATGGCAAAATCCCTTGGCATACCGGCTGTTCTTGGTATATCCGGGCTTTTGGAGGCCTCCAACGTCAAGGATGAGATCATCGTGGACGGCACCTCCGGGCATGTTTATATCAATCCTGACGGCGCCATAAAAAAAGAGTATGAACGGCTGGAGCGGGATCGTGCCGGCCGCCAGAAGGAGCTGGAAGGTCTGCGGGATTTGCCGGCGGTAACCCGCGACAATGCCACCGTTGTCCTGAATGCCAATATCGGCCTGATCTCCGACGTACGGGTCGCCAATGCGCACGGCGCCGAGGGGGTCGGACTCTACCGGACCGAATTCCCCTACATGACGCGCACCACCTTTCCCGACCGCCACCAACAGGCCGCCGTCTACAGCAAGATACTAGAGGCATTTCCCGGACAATCGGTCGTCATCCGCACCCTGGATATCGGCGGCGACAAGGGATTGCCCTACTTCAGTTACCCCCATGAAGAGAATCCCTTCCTGGGGTGGCGCTCCATCCGTGTCTCGCTGGAGCGGCAGGACATTTTCCGGGAGCAGTTGGCCGGGATACTTCTCTCGGCGAGCGCCGGCACCCCCAGCATCATGTTTCCATTGATCTCTTCGGTCGATGAGATTCGGCAGGTCAAGGAAATTTTCGCTTCGGTGCGGAAAGAGTTGGAGTTGGAGGGGCATGAATTGCGGACGGACATCCCGCTGGGGATCATGGTCGAAATACCGGCCGCCGTCCAGATCATTGACTATCTGCTCAAGGAAATCGATTTCGTCAGCATCGGCACCAACGACCTGATCCAGTACACGCTGGCCGCTGACCGCAACAATCCTCGGGTGAAACAGTATTACGACCCCTGCCACCCGGCGGTGCTCCACTCCATCAAGAGGGTAGCCGATGCAGCTGTCAAGGCCGGCAAAAAGGCGTCCGTCTGTGGAGAAATGGCTGCCGATCCGCTCAACGCCCTGCTTATGCTCGGCATGGGCATCCGCGAATTCAGCCTTTCGGCCCCTAGTATCCCGGTGGTCAAGCAGGCCATCCGCTCCAACAGCATCGCGGAATGCCGCACCCTGGCGCGACAGGTTCTCGCCTGCGTCAGCAGCGCCGATGTCAGGGACAGGCTGGATAAAGCGCGCAAGATGTTGCTGGCCTGAACATCCCGCAATTGAATTCTGATTCTGGAGAGCCTATTGGAATGGGTCATCATTTGTATGGAACAAAGTCGGCATGCCGACGAGCGGTGGGATTGCAGGAGCTATCGGGACCGAAGTCTTAAATGGCGGTTATCCTGAGGCTTATGTAATAGGCGATGACAATGCCATCTGGAGAGCTTATTGGAACGGCTCATCTTTTGTCTGGGAGAAGGTGGGCACGCCGAGCAATACTGTTGGAATCACCAAAGCTGCATGGCTCCTGAACCCTTCAACAATTCCAGCGAATGTTGCGACATATTTGGAGCGCAGTTGAGATACATCACCCGGAGGCGGAGCCCTGACATCAGCCGACTACGCTGCAATTCTCGCTGCGGACCCATTCGCCTATGCTTCCTCCTACAACCCCAACAACGACAGTAGCGGTCGTTTCGATCTTCAAACAAGCAGCAATAGTCTCGGTAGCGGAAAAACAGTTAGCTATTCACCACCAGGGCCAAACGGGCAGCCAATTGTACAACAAGCCACCATACAAACCATAAGCACGTCTTCGCAGGGACAAGGGGCATCATATACCTATTCAACCGGAGCTTCCGTGACCATTGGAGGCAGTTCAAATCTGCCTTCTTTTAAAATTTCCGATACTATCACCACAGTTGATCAATGGAGTTCAATAGTTACTAATACTAGCACCAATCAAGCATCTTTTTATATTGTTGGACCTGCATTAACAGATAATTACACAGGACCCACACAGTTTCAGGTATGGAGAGACAACATCTACGGGACATACATGTTTTATCCTGTGACTGAATGAGATAGTTCGAAAGGATAGTACTGGTAACAAGAGCAGCTGCCATCGGGAAAAAGAGTACTCACCTCCTTCGTGGAGGTGAGTACTCTTTCACGTTTAGCGATGTCTATCATGCCAATAAAATCGAGATGTCGGGCCGTAATCATAAATTTTCAGGAGGCTCATACACTTTTTCTGCCACTATATTGATAAAGTCACATGTGTATGCGGTTAATTTTTTCGCCTATTTCCATGATGACGATCTTAGAGATATTGCATGCCTACCAAGCTGATATCATTCAAACCTGACATTCTCAAAGATTTTTTTCGCGGCCTTCCAACCCCAGTGGGTATCGTCGGCGTAAAAGATGTCCTTCTCTCCCTTGCGAAGCTCTTCGGCCAGGATCGACTTAGTGTCAATAAAGAGGTAGCGTTTGGGAAGCATGCGCAGTTGCTCGAAGAAAATACTGCGAGGGTACGGGTTATTAACCAGGTAGTCGCTGTAGAGGTCGTATTTGTCCACACAGGGCATGAAGATCAACTTGATTCCCCGTTTGTCCAGCAAGTCGGCCAGCTTGTTGAGATTTTGGTTCATCAGCTCGATATCAGCAGGGCGGACCTTTGGGATGTTCCGCATCTCGTCTCCGAGGAACAGCAGAATCCTGTCATCGGGAACGGAAAAAAAGCTCCTGCTAAGTTCACGCCGATAGACCTTCTTCCCGAATGCATTATCGGACAGATGGTAGAGCAATGTATTGGCGATGAATTTAAAGTTCCCATCGTTCAAAAAGGCAACGTCTGGCAGTTTATGCCTGTTTTCCTTCCTGGCAAAATAGCTGCGCAGCCTGGAGATGTCCTCTGTAACCGAGAAATCGAACTGACGTGCAAAGTTCGGGATGCATCCTCTCTCCACGGACTGCAGCAGAACGTATTTTACTCCCAGGCTTTCCAGGTAGCCGCTATTGGCGATTCTGAGAATGGTGGTGAAGTGGTCAGGCCCTTCCTCTTCACCTGCAACGGAATAGGTTGGCATGTTCATAACACGTAAATTGCTGTAGGATGCTATGAAATCCTGATAGTAGGCATTACTCCCCCCTCCGCCCCCCATGGAAAATGAATCCCCGATGGTGACAAGATCAATGCCCCCCTCCTTGTAGTCCTTACTCTCCACATGTTGGTACGGCAAGTCCACCAAGTTTTTCCGCGGCATTTTGGAGTTTTTGAGATACCCCAAACGGGCCAAGTCGCCACCGTTGTAATGCCGGTCTGTGAGCAGGTCCTCGGTCCAGCACTTCCAGACAAGATAATTTCCTCCCACAAAAAAGGACAGCACTAGGGAAAATAATAGCACAAGGCGTCGGTAGCTCATCATTAGGTCCTAAAACTGGAAATAGAGGAATTCACTCACCTTGTTCATGCTCATAAGGGACCAGCAGGTTACGAGCAGCAACAAGGCGAACCAGCCCCAGGTGGGGCGCACGCGAGAGACGGTTTCCATAGTGTTCTTCAAGCAGACGGTTACAAGTAGGGCAACGATTATCATAATCCAGGTTTTATCATTACCCTTAATTACATCCAGCCAATTACCGAAATTAATTCCCATCTTGCCAAGGAATGTGAACTTGGCCAGTGACTTGTGTAACATAATACCGTGCAGTCCGGCCATCCCCTTCAGTATCCGTATGGCGCCACTCAATGATTTGGAACGGAAAAAGACGAAAGAGATATTGACAAAGTTGAAGGTGATGAACCACCCAAGAAGCGAAGGCATTGGAAGCTTCTTTTTCCTCCAGATATGATTGACCACCAGTCCCAGGCCGTGCATCCCCCCCCAGAAGATAAAGGTCCAGCCGGGGCCGTGCCAGAAACCGGAGATCAGCATGGCCAGGAAGATGGCCACCAGGGAGCGGGAAAAGGTGACTCTTCTGAATGAGCGCAAAATGGGGGTGTAGAGGTAGGTAGTTACGAAGTTAGTCAGCGTTATGTGCCAACGCTTCCAAAAATCAATTATTCCAGTGGCCTTATAAGGAGAGTTGAAGTTCACCGGCAGGCAAATATTGAACAGCCAGCCAATGCCCACAGCCATATCACTGTATCCACTGAAGTCGAAGTAGAGCTGGAACGTGTAAGAGAGGCTGGCCAGCCAGGCCGGGAAGAGGCTCAGGGGCTGGGTCGTATTGAAACCCGCTGATGCCCAGACGGAGAAGATATCGGCGATAACTACCTTTTTGAAGAGCCCCAGGAAGAAGAGGGTTAACCCTAGATAGAGGTTCTTCCAATTAATTGCCTTATTACGTAGACGATCAAACTGGGGCATCATATCACTGTGGTGCAAGATTGGTCCTGCCAGGAGATGAGGAAAAAATGTTACAAAGAGGGCGTAGTTAAGGAGGTTCCTCTCCTTCACCAGCCCTTCGTAAGCGTCCACCAGGAAGGCAATCTGCGTGATGGTGAAAAAACTGATCCCGAGAGGAAGCACTATCTTCAAAAACTCAATCTGCGTCCCAAAGAGGTTGTTTGAGACGCCGATGAAGAAGTCCATGTACTTGAACCAGCAGAGTAACGTGATGTTGACAGCGATACCGATAATGAAGACGGCCCGCCTGGAAATCATTTTTTGTATCGCGTCACCATCCTCGGCTAAAATCCCTCCAATGGTGTAATTAAAGAGGATCGAGCCCAGGATCAACGGCAGATATTTCACATCCCACCAACAGTAGAAGAAAAGGGAGGCAAAAAGCAGCCATGACTTGGCCGCAGTGGCAAGCCGCTTGTGCTGGAGGAAAAAATAGACCAGAAGCGTGACCGGCAAAAAGAAGAGTATGAATTCAAAGGAGTTGAACAACATCGATCGGTACGTCCTCCTATTTGGCCAGCTTCCGGTTGATCAGGTCCAGCATGCCTCCCAAATTTTTCAACTGCTGCAGTTCACCAAGGGCAAACTTTATCTTGAACTTCAGCTCAAGGGCAATCACGAGGTTCATGTGCGTGAGCGAATCCCAATCATCTATATCATCCGCGGTGGTCTCGCGGCGCAGGGTAATGGTGCTGTCATAGAAAACCTCGCGAAAGACCGGCTCCAGCGTTTCAATAGTTATCACGTTGTTATCCCTCCAAAGTGGATGTATCACCGGCATCCTGACCGAGGTAACACGCCTTTAGGACACGTCGCATTATCTTGCCGCTCTTGTTCTTGGGCACCGTTTCCACAGGAATCACCTCCTGGGGAATAGCGACCGACGAGAGCCTGTTGGCGATGTGCAGGCGAATCTTCAATTCCAGTTCCGGGGTAAATTCTCTACATGGGTGAAAATTGATAAAGGCTACCACCTTCTCAAAAAGAAGATGGTCAGGCACGCCGATCACCGCTGACTCCGCCACCTCAGGCAACTCCAGTAAACAGCTCTCCACCTCGAAGGGACTCACCAGGTGGCCGGATGTATTTATCACGTCGTCGCTCCTCCCCAAAAACCAGTAGTAGCCGTCTTCATCTCGCCATGCAATGTCGCCGGTACAGTACCAACCGTCCCTAAATTTACTGGCATAGGCAGAATCTTTGCCAAGATAGGCAACAAACATGGAGTCCCAACCGGCCCGTATGCACAGGTTTCCGTGTTCGCCAACGGAGAGGGGTATGCCGTCGTCAGCCAATATGGCTGGTTCGATACCGGGAAGCGGCGTCCCCATGGAACCGGGACGAACGGGGAGTCCAGGACGGTTGGCTATCATAATGGCGCCGGTTTCGGTCTGAAACCATGTATCAAAAACGTCTTTGCCCAAGGACCTCCGAACCCAGTCGATAACCTCTGGATTGAGCGGTTCCCCGACACTGAAGATACTGCGCAACCGTACCAGATTGAAGTCTTCGAAGCGGGATTGATCTTCACACATCAGCATACGCAGGGCCGTAGGGGCCGTATACCAAACTGTCACCCCTTGGTTTTGCAAAAGTTCAAACCAGTGCTGGGCGTTGTAATTGCCGCCGAAATGGAGTTGAGTCACTCCCATGCTCCAAGGTCCAATGATGCCATAGGAAGTGCCAGTAATCCACCCCTGATCGGCGGTACACCAGAAAAGATCATCCGGTCGCAACCCCAGCACCTCCCGCGTTGTGCGGGTCTGGTACAGAATACTCCCGTGACAGTGCAGTACTCCTTTAGGTTTACCGGTGGAACCGGAGGTATAATGCAGCACAGATGGCGTGTCGGGAGCGGTTGGCGAAACGGTGAATTCGTCGGAGACCGCCCTCATCAGTCGCTTCCAGCTCAAAACAGAGGAGGAGATATCCTCATCCACATCCGTCAGGATAACGACCTTGAGATCAGGCAGTTGATCACGGACACGTTCAATCTTTCTATAGAGGCTTTTTCGAGTGATAAGCAGATGCGCTCCTGAATCCGCCAGCCTGTCTACCAAGGCATCATCTCCAAAATTGGAAAACAGCGTCCCGGTGATGCATTCCATCTTGAGAGAGCCAAGAAAGGCGAAGAATTGTTCAACTGATTTGGGGAGGAAGGTAAACAGCACATCACCCTTGTCGACGCCGAGGGTCCGCAGCACGTTTGCAAAGCGGTTTGATTGCTGTTCCAAGTCCGCAAAGGTGTAATCCTGCGGCTCGAAGGTCGGCGAGACCCAGCGCATGGCAACCTTGGTGCCGCGTCCCTCCTCGCATTGCCATCGTGTACAGATATAACCGATATTATACTGATTATCACTGATGTTACCATTGGACATTATCGAGCACCTCTCTCAAAACCTTGTGTGGGTGATGCCTTCGAGAAACTCCCTTTGCCAAATGTCAACGACCTCCATCCAAATTGCAAATTATCTCTGCGATCCAGGCTGCGGCAGTATCGTCGCCGCACGGGTCATGGGCACGGCTCATTCCGAGATACTCATGTTGTTAGTCAATGGACTGATGTTGGTCAGTGGACTGCGAGGGGTCAGGATTGACATATAAACAAATATTCTCGACACCGGTTTTCCTGGTGGCTACTCAGAACATGAACCGCCGCATGCTGATGTTATGCAGGATCCCGATCCCCACCATGGATGTGATCATGGACGTGCCGCCATAGGAAAAGAACGGCAGCGGCACCCCCACCACCGGAAACAGGCCGATAACCATCCCCATGTTGATGACCGTGTGCCAGAACAGCATGGCCGTCACACCCACCGCAAGCAGGCTGCCGAACCGGTCGTTGCAGCGCCGGGCGATGTTGAGCCCCCACAGCATCAGGGTGAGATAGAGGATAATCAGTACCAGGCAACCGATGAAGCCCCACTCCTCGGCAAATACCGAAAAGGCAAAGTCCGTGTGCTGCTCAGGCAAAAAGCGCAGCTGCGACTGGGTGCCCTTGAGGAACCCCTTGCCGAAGACGCCGCCGGAACCGACGGCAATCTTGCTCTGGATGATATGATATCCGCTTCCCAGGCGCGAGCGTTCAGGGTTGATAAAATCGAGGATGCGATTTTTCTGGTAAGGGCGCAGCACCTTTGTCCACCCAAGCCAGACGGCAGGGATCGTAACCACGGCAAAGGTCGCTACCGTCGACCACTTAAGCCCCACATAGATCGCCATGGAAAGGGCAATCAGGATGACCAGGACGGCGGTTCCCAGGTCGGGCTGTTTCATGATCAGTACCGCCGGTACCGCCAGAATGCCGAGCGGGAAGAGGACTGCCCTGATGCTCAGGCCGTCTACCGTCTGCACGCCGGTAAAATACTTGGCAAAAGTGGCAATGATGACGATTTTCATCAGTTCCGACGGCTGAATGGTGAAAAAGCCGAGACTCAGCCACCTGGTCGCCCCCATGGAGCGGCGACCCACCACCAGGACCGCAACGAGCAGGACTATGAGAAAACCGTACAGCCAGTAGGAAAAATCCTCCAACATATGATAATCAACACTGCATACCACCGTGACGACCAGCATCCCAAACAGTAACCAATAGAACTGTTTGAGGTAATAGGGAGCGCCGACAATCTTGTAGGGCGTGGTCGCGCTATAGATATTCATGATTCCCAACAGGCTGATCGCGACCACGAGCCCGATCAACATCCAGTCGATATTCGTCAACAGGCGGCGGTCAATCATCGCTATCATCCTCATCCCCGCCCTGTTTCCCGGCAGGAGGCGCCGGCGTCTCGGCGGCATTGCCGTCATCCCCGTTTTTCTTCAGGCCCGCAGGTTTCTTGTTGGCCGGCTTTTTGCCGTCGAACCAGGCCCGCAGGATGCGTCCGGTAATCGGACCGGCCGCCGAGCCGCCATGTTCGCCATGCTCCACGACAACCGCCACGGCAATCTCAGGTTTTTCATAGGGTGCAAAGGCTACGAACAGGGCATGATCCCGGTATTGGTAGGGGGTCGCCTGCTTGCTGTCACGCAGCTTGACCACCTGCGAAGAACCGGTTTTACCCGCCACCTGCACATCAGAGAGCCGCGCAGCGCCGCCGGTCCCGCCAGGTTCGTTCACCACGGCGAGCAGTCCCTGTTTGACCAGTCTGAACTTTTCCGGCGAGATACCGGTCGCGCCCATCGATTCAGGCTTAAACTCCTTGAGCGGTTTCCCGTCGGCATCGATGATACGTTTCACCAGAAAGGGACGGTACACGGTCCCCTCGTTGGCGACCGTGGCGATCATGGAGGCCAGTTGAATCGGTGTCATCGACACGTAGCCCTGGCCGATGGCGACCGGCAGGGTCTCTCCGTGGAACCATCGTTTTGCGAATCGCTTCAGTTTCCATTCAGAGGTGGGGATCATGCCCCCTTTCTCGTGTGCCAGGCCAATGCCCATGGGCGCGCCGAGCATGAACCGTTTCGCCATGGCGGCGATGCGATCCACCCCCAGACGTTCGCCCAAGTGATAAAAATAGACGTCGCATGACTCGCGCAGCGCTTTCTTCAGATTGGTGACGCCGTGTCCATGCCTGTTCCAGCAGTTGAAGGTCGAGTCTCCCAGTTCGTAGGAGCCGCTGCAGTTTACGGTTGTCTTCTCGTCTATCTTACCGTCTTCCAGACCTGCCAGGGCGGTAATGATCTTGAAGGTCGAGCCGGGAGGATACTGGCCGGTCAGCGCCTTATTTTCCAAGGGGTGCCGTTTATCCTCCAGATATTCCTTCCAGGTATCCGCCGGCATCTTCCCACTGAACAGCGCGGGGTCGAAGCCGGGTTTGCTGACAAAAGCCAGGACCTCTCCGGTGTTCACATTCATGGCGACAGCCGCGCCGGCCTGGTCTCCAAAGGCATCTTCCGCCACTTTCTGCAGCTTCGCATCGATGGTCAGCACCACACCGTTGCCAACCGTTGGGTATGACTCTGAAATAGTCCGCAAGACCCGGCCACGCGCATCCACCTCCAACTGGCGGCCGCCGTCAATGCCGTGCAGTTCCTTTTCCCAACTCCGCTCAATGCCGTTCTTGCCGAGATAATCTCCGGGATTATAATCTTCGAACCCTTTCGCGCCCAGTTCGTCTTCGGATATCTCGCCGATATAGCCTAAAAGATGGGCCGCCAGAACACCGCTGGCATACTCCCGAACCGGCTTCATCTCGATCTCTACCCCCTGAAGGCGCAGATGGTTTTCCTCCACTATCTCCACCTGGTCGCGGCTGATGTTAGACGCCAGAATGATCGGGTAATATTTGGCACGCCCCTTCCCTTTTTCCCAGCGCTCATTCATTTCACCACGATCCAGGCCGAGCAGCTTTGCGAGGCGGTCGAGCAATTCGTCCTTGTTCGTGACTTCTTGCGGTACAACAGCCAGGCTGAACGAGGGCTGGTTGCTTACCAGCACCGCACCGTTGCGGTCCAGGATGGCGCCGCGGGATGCGGCCACCGGAACAAAACGCAGACGGTTGTTTTCCGACATGTTGCGGTAATCATCGGCGCTCAGTATCTGCAGGTGCCACAGGCGCAGGAGCAACAGGATGAATATACCCGCCACCACAAAGGAGAGGATCAGGATCCTCCTCTTTGATTCCGTGATCTCGCGGACGAAGCGTTGTTCTGTCATGGTGTTTCCAACAGACGGTCAAAACCGGGAATAAGGGGGATAAACGATGCGACAAAGGCGTTCACGAGAAGATGGGGCACCAATCCGACGCTCATGGAGAAGGCAATGCCGGGCGATTCGGTAAACATGACCAGCAAGAGCATGTCGATTGAGGCGCAACTCAGGGTGGCAATGCTGACGGCTATGACGAAAAGCGGGGCGCTTCCGGTGTAGAGCCTGTCGGATATATGTTTGATGGCCATGAAAATAAGGAGAAAACTAAGGGCATTGAGCCCCAGGTAGAGCCCGCTGAAGACGTCCTTGACGAGCCCGAGTACCCAGGACAGGGACGCTCCGGACATGAAAGAAACGCGTAACGCCAGGAAAACCATGAAAACCAGCAGCAGGTCCGGCTTGAATGGTGAAGCAATATAGATCGGCAGTACCGATGTCTGCAGCACCACAGCCGATACGATGGCTATCACTGTTGCGCTCCACTTAGTCATTGTTGTTCCTCAGCACCACCAGCACATCCTCCAAATGGGAGATGTTCACGGTCGGGTGAATGGTCACGGTCTGGAAAATTCCGTATTCTCCACGCTTGACCATGGTCACTTCGCCGATCGGCAACCCCTTCAGGAACACCCCGCCGATGCCGGATGAAACCACAATGTCACCCACCTTGACATCCTCTTCCCGGGTGGTGAACTCAAGTTGACAAAGCCCATCCCCCTTGCCCTTTACGACCCCCCTGGCACGGGACCGCTGGATGGTAGCAGCTATGCCGCTGGAATGATCGGTCAAAAGCAGCACCCGTGAACTGGTGAGTGCAACCTTGACGACCTGTCCCACAACCCCATCAGCCGCCACCACAGCCATACCCTCGGCGATCCCGCTCGAACTGCCGCGGTCAATGACCAGCGTCCCATACCATGGGCTTAGATCCTCACCGATCACGGTGGCGGTAAGAGTGGGCGCCTTGATCGTATTTTTCACATCCAGAAGCCGGGTCAGGCGTCTGTTTGACTGGGAAACCTCTTCCGCGGCAATGACCCGGCTGTTGAGCGCCTTGACATCTTCCCGCAAATGCAGATTCTCCCGGCGGACATTCACCAGATCGAGATAGTTGTCCCAAACATCCTCGCCAAAAACGCTTAATTGAGAAAATGGCTTCATGATCGGTGCAAAAACGGTTAGGACCCAACGCTCGATCACATTGGCATTGCTTTTGTGGGGGATGTTAAGCGAATAGAAGATCAGGGCCGTGAGGATCCCGACAGCCGCCATAATGAAAAGGGTGTTTTTTTTGAAGAAATTCATACCTGTCAATTCGAAGAAGGTGTAGCGGCGGAACGTCTGTCCGCCGTCTAACCGGCAGACCTTTAATTTCCACCGCAGAGTTCGTTTTCAGCGTACACCCGCATAAGATAGTCGCGGTAAGTTGAATTGGGGGTTTCGGCAATTACCTGCTTCATACGTGCGCAATCAATGAAACCGCGCCGCAAGGCGATCTCCTCCAGGCACGCTATCTTGAGACCCTGTCGCGACTCGATAGTCTCGATGAAGATACTGGCCTCCAGAAGGCTCTTGTGGGTGCCGGTGTCCAGCCAGGCAATGCCGCGCCCCAGCCGCTCCACGGTCAATTCGCCGCGTTGTAAATAGGCCATGTTGACGTCAGTGATCTCAAGTTCGCCGCGCGGCGACGGGGCAATTGACTTGGCAGTCTCCACCACATGGTCATCATACAGGTAGAGGCCGGGAACCGCGTAATGGGATTTGGGTTGTTTCGGTTTTTCCTCGATGCTGAGCACCTTGCCTGTTGCATCGAATTCCACAACGCCGTAACGCTCCGGGTCGTGCACCTGATAGCCGAAGATGCGCGCCCCTCCCTGGAACTCGCTAACGACACGATCCAGGTTCATCCTGCCGTAAAAGATGTTGTCCCCCAGGATCAAACATACCGGTTTGCGGTCGATGAATTCCTCTCCGACCAGGAAGGCCTGGGCGATTCCCTTTGGCTCGGGTTGCACCTTGTAGGTAAGGGAGATACCCCAGCGGGAACCGTCGCCCAGAAGTTTCTCGAAACGGGGCAGGTCGTGGGGAGTGGAAATAAGCAGGATATCCCTGATACCGGCCGTCATAAGGGTCGCCAGGGGATAGTAGATCATCGGCTTGTCGTAGACCGGCTGAAGCTGCTTGCTGGCCACCAGGGTCAGGGGAAACAGGCGGCTACCCGCGCCGCCGGCCAGGATGATGCCTTTGGTGATGCCGTGGGTCATGGGGTATATCCTTTTACCGGTAATTTTACTTGAATTTTAATTATTACATGCCGGGAGGCACCCTGTCAAACTCCTTCATGCGTGCGAACCAGGGAGAGGACAGCAGCCAGCAGGTCGTCACACACCGCGGTCACCGGGGGTACGCGGGCCTCGTCAGCGGCGCCATAGCCGGTTCGCACCAGGATCGTGCGGCAGCCGGCCGCAATCCCGGCCTCCACGTCAGCCAGCTTGTCCCCGATCATGACAGATTCCGCAAGGTCGATATTGTGGCGCCGGGCCGCATCCAGAAGCATGCCCGGCAGAGGCTTGCGGCAACGGCAGGGAAGAGAGTAACTGCCACGTCCCGATGGGTGGTGGGGACAGTAATACCACGCATCCACCCGCGCATCTGTTTTGGCAAGTTCGGCAGCAATATGGCGGTGCAGGATGTCCACATCCTCCTCGGTATAATACCCCCGGGCGACACCGGACTGGTTCGTAACGACCACCACCAGAAAACCGGCTTCGTTCAGTAACCTGAGCGCCTGCGGCGCTCCCGGAATGAACTCGAAATCATCCACCCGGTAGAGGTACTCCTTCTCTACGTTGATGGTGCCGTCTCGGTCAACGAAAACGGCCCGCTTTATGGCACTGTTTCCTAAAACCATTTGCTCGACCCGCCCACCAACCGGCGAAACTCTCTCTTCATTTCGTCAATCATGGCAGGAATGCGCATTTCGAACGTACTCCAGGATCTTTGGATATCCGTAATCTTATTCTGTTCATCCTGAAACGCGCTGACCGGTGTGCTGACCGCGGCGGTGATATTCGCTACTACGCCTTCATGCTCTGCCATTAAGGCATTCATGACTGAGCAAAAGTCATCGCTGAAATAGATGCCGTTTCTCTGATAGACGTCGGAAAACACCTGGAGGGACGCCAGGAAATCCTGAGCATGCGAGACGACGGCTGCGAGATCGTTCTGCCCGAGCTTGGAGAGCACCCTGCCGTTTTTGGCAATGTCGATCATGGTGCCGTACAACTGAACCAGCGAATCAGACCTGCTGTCCTGCATGGCACCGAAAATCATCTTTTCCTCGGCCAGGGCGTTTCTGAACTGTTCGAGCGTGTGGCTGACATCCTGCTGAAGCTGCTGCTTGAATAGTACGTGCCGCTTGTTGACTTCATGAATGATGACCGATTTGATCGACCAGGCCACCGCCACAATGAAGGCAATAGCCACTCCGCCTACAGTCAGGAATTGAATGACGACGTCACTTGAAAACATGGGGGGCTCTCCCGTGGGTGATTGCCAAGCGTGGCGCAAAAGCAACGTAAACAACCAATTGACAAACCGGCGCTAATCGTTCTATTTTGCAGAAACTGAGGGCAAATCCATTGAACAGGGCGGAACTCAATCATGATCAAGACCAACAACCTCAAGGTCACCGCCATTACACCTATCATAGCCCCCACCGACTTGCGCCAGGTCTTTCCGCTCTCCGACAATGATCGTGAGTTCATCAACACCAGCCGCGAGTGTATCAAGGAGATCATTCATCGCCGTGACAGGCGCCTGATGGTGGTGGTCGGCCCCTGTTCGATCCACGACCCGCTGGCCGCCATCGAGTATGCCAAACGTCTGGCAGTGCTGTCTCGCAAGGTTGAAGACCAATTGTTCCTGGTCATGCGGACTTACTTCGAGAAACCCCGCACCACCATCGGGTGGAAAGGGCTTATCAATGACCCGGACATGAACAACAGCCACCTGATCTCCAAAGGGCTCGGCATCGCCCGCGGCCTGCTCCTGAAAATCACGTCGCTCAAGGTGCCGGTGGCCAACGAAATGCTGGACCCGATTACGCCCGAATATGTGGCGGACATGATCAGTTGGGGCGCCATCGGGGCTCGGACGACCGAGTCCCAGACTCACCGCGAGATGTCAAGCGGCCTCTCGTTCCCGGTCGGTTTCAAAAACGGCACCGATGGCAACCTGCAGATAGCCATGGACGCCATGAAAGCGGTCCAACATCCTCACAGCTTCCTCGGCATCAACCGCGAGGGACGTATCTCCATCATCCAGACCTGCGGCAACCCCGATGTCCACATTGTCCTGCGGGGCGGTTCCCGCAAGGTCAACTACACCCCGGAAGATATCGCCGCAACCGAAGAGAGTCTGAAAAAAAACGGGCTTGCACCCACCATTATGGTGGACTGTAGTCACGGCAATTCCAACAAGGACTACCAAAAACAACCAGAGGTGCTGGAAAACGTCGTCATGCAGGTTGTTGACGGCAGCAACTCCATCTCCGGCGTCATGATCGAAAGCAATCTGGAGGCCGGCAACCAGAAGATCCCTGTCGATCTCAGCCAGTTGAAATACGGTGTTTCCATCACCGACGCCTGTATCGACTGGGGCACGACCGAAAAGATCATACTCGCGGCCCACGACCGGCTGCGTAAGGCGTGAGGCGTAAAAGCGTGAATGGTGAATAGTGAGTGGTGAATGGTTAAAGGCGGAAAAAAACTCCTCACTCCTCACTCCTCACTCCTCACTCCTCACTCCTCACTCCTCACTCCTCACTCCTCACTCCTCACGATTCACGCCTCACTCCTCACTCCTCACGATTCACGCCTCACGCCCCTACTCCGCTTCGTACATGAGCCGCATCCCGCCGGTGGCGCTCCTCAGGGTGCCGCTGAATTTCTCTTCCATTCCGTCAACCAGCACATCCCAGTAGTCGATCTTTTTCTTGGGGGGCTGAATGACCTCCGGTTCGCCTTTGATGCCCACCAGACGGCCAGCCTCCTCGATGGCGTCCTGAAGCGTTCCCAGCCTGTCCACCAGCTTCAAGCCCATGGCCTGCTCACCGGATAGGATGCGGCCGTCGGCGATCTTGCGAACCTCCTCTACCGGCAGCTTGCGTCCGGCTGCCACCGCCCGGACAAATTGTTCATGGGTGTTGTCGATGACCGCCTGCAACATGGCCCGGTCTTCCTTTGAAAGCTCCCTCAACGGTGAACCGGAATCCTTGAACTTGCCGGTTTTGAGGGTGTAGGACTTGATGCCTATCTTATCCATCAGCGCTTCAATGTTGGAAAGCTTGAGAATCACGCCGATACTGGCGGTAATGGTGCCGGGATTGGCGTAGATCAGCGTGGCCGGAGCAGAAATGTAATAGCCTCCCGAGGCAGCCAAACTGCCCATGGAAACGATGATCTTCTTTTTGGCGGCAAACTTTCTGACCTCGTCGTAGATCTCCTGGGACGGTGCCACAACCCCTCCGGGTGAATCAACCCGCAGCACCACCGCCTTGACCCCCTCCTGCTTGAGGAAATAACGGAGTTGGCGGATTGTATCCTTGGAGTCGAGGATCATCCCCCGCACCTCCACCAGGCCGATACCTTCCTTGTTCGCCAATTTGGTTTCCGCCGTTCCCATGATCATCCTGGCAATCAATATAGAAACGGCAAAGAGCATCCCAAGGGTCACCATTGCGGCGAAGAGGACCACTATGATTTTTTTCGTCATGTAAGGCCACCTGTATCAAACAATTTTAGGATGCCATGACACCCCGGCTTCTGCTACACTACTATCATGAAAGTCTTGGTGGTGTCCGATACCCACGGCAATTATACCCCTGTATTACAGGCCCACAGTCTGACGGAGCCTGTGGACGCAGTCATCCATCTCGGCGACGGCGTCGAGGACGCAAACCTGCTTCGCAGCTTGAATAATCTGGACGTCATCACTGTTGCCGGCAACTGCGACCACGACTTCACGGTACCGCGAGAGATGCTGTGGGAGTGTGAAGGCAAACGGATCTTGCTGGTGCATGGGGACGCTTACGGGGTCAAATGGGGGTTGGATGGGTTGAAACAACGGGCGGCCGAGGTTGGTGCCGATATCGTACTGTTCGGTCACAGCCACCGTGCCACCTGCATCACCACATCAGGCATCCTGTTTCTCAACCCCGGCACGCTGACGCAGACATCAGCCAGCAAGACCTTCGCCACCCTTGAAATTTCGAAAGATTGCATCAAGGCCCGCCTGCACGACATCCCCTGATCCCTGTCTAACGGCCGGCAACCGCTCCATGACCCTTGTGGACCGCTTTTTCCAAACGGCGGCGGCGCGGCCAGCTGACAATAAACCCCAACGGCCCGGACACGACATAACAGAGCATAATGGCAAAGGTCATCACCGCCGGTTCGGCAGCCACGACGATCAGCAGCACCACGGCCAGCAGCAGAAAACCGAAGGGCTGGCGCTTGATCAGAGCCGGGTCCTTGAATGAGTAATAGCGGAAACTCGATACCATCAGGAAGGCCAATAGATAGATCAAGACGATGATTGCCAGCCGTTTGTAGGAGCTTGGCCAACCGAAATGGTGGAACAAAAGGACGGTGGCGGACACCATGCTGGCTGCCGCCGGGATGGGCAACCCCACGAAGCGCTTGCTCTCCACCGTATTGACCTGGACGTTGAAACGCGCCAGGCGCAGCGCCCCGCAGACCACAAACAGGAATGCCGCCAGCCAGCCGAGCCGGCCGAACGGCTTCAGCGCCCATGCGTACATCATCAATCCCGGTGTCACCCCGAACGACACCAGGTCGGCCAAAGAGTCGTACTCAACGCCGAACTTGCTGGTAGTCCCGGTCAAGCGGGCCACCTTGCCGTCCAGACCGTCAAAAACGGCAGAGGCGAAGACCCAGAGCGCAGCAACCTCGAAATTGCCGTTGAGGCTCGCCACCATGCTGTAGAAACCGGCAAACAGGCTCCCGGTCGTAAACAGGTTGGGAAGGATATAGATCCCTTTTTTGATGCTTTCGGCCTTTTCGACCTGTTTTTCACTCAGCTCAGGATTCATGCCACGCTTTCTTTAACTAACCGAGACGTCCCAGCACGGTCTCGCCCGCAACGGTCACATCTCCAACCTTTACCAGCGGTTTCACGTCAGCAGGCAGATACACATCCACCCTCGATCCGAAGCGGATCAGTCCGTAACGTTCCCCCCGTTGCAGCTTGTCCCCGGTCCGGGCGTAGCAGACGATCCGACGCGCAATCAGACCGGCAATCTGCACAAAAGCCAACCGCAGGCCGTCGCTGGTTTCCAGGACCAAACCGTTCCGCTCGTTTTCAAAGGAGGCCCGGCCGTCGCGGGCGTCGAAAAACTTGCCGCGATGATAAAAGGAGTCAACCACCGTCCCGTTCATGGGTACCCGGTTGACATGCACGTTGAAAACCGACATGAAGATGCTGATCTTGAGCGCCGGGGCTCCGAGCGGCGTGTCCGTGACGCACTCCGCCACGATCACCTTCCCGTCGGCCGGAGCCACCACGGCCCGCTCGTCACCAGGCGGCGTCCGCTCCGGATTACGGAAGAAGTAGAGGATGAACAGCGTCAACACGCACGATAACGCAGCGGGAACTGCCAGCACAAGGGAACAGAGTTTCCAGGCGGCCAGGACAAGCAGAAGCGTTAATCCGGCGGAGGAAACGATGAAGGGATAACCTTCCCTGGCAAAAGGTGTCGAGTTATTCATGCAGCCCGCCTGAATGCACAGACACCCCTCTCCCGAAGGGAAAAGGGGTGTCGAATGCACAGAGTGATTCTAGTTTTTGGTCTTGTCAACAATCTTGTTCTTGCCGATCCAGGGCATCATAGCGCGCAACTTGGCGCCTACCTGCTCGATCTGGTGCTCGGTGCCGCGGCGGCGCAGGGCGTTGAACGTCGCCTTGTTGACCTTGTTCTCCAGCATCCATTCCTTGCAAAACTCGCCGGTCTGGATCTCGTCGAGGATCTTCTTCATCTCTTTTTTGGTTTCAGCGGTGATGACGCGCGGCCCCCGGGTCAGGTCGCCGTATTCAGCGGTATTGGAGACGGAGTAGCGCATATTGGCGATGCCGCCTTCATAGATCAGGTCAACGATCAGCTTGGTCTCGTGCAGGCATTCAAAATACGCCATCTCCGGAGCATAGCCGGCCTCCACCAGCGTCTCGAACCCGGCCTGGATCAGAGCGGCAATACCGCCGCACAGCACGGCCTGCTCGCCGAACAGATCGGTCTCGGTTTCCTCTTTGAAGGAGGTCTCGATGACACCGGAGCGGCCGCCGCCGACTGCCGAGGCATAGGCCAGCGCCAGATCCTTGGTTTTCTTGGAGGGATCCTGGTGCAGCGCGATCAGGCAGGGCACGCCGCCGCCCTTGGTGTATTCGTGACGCACCAGATGTCCCGGCCCCTTGGGAGCCACCATGAAGACGTTGATGTCCTCACGGGGGACGATCTGGCCGAAATGGATGTTGAAGCCGTGGCCAAAGGCGATGGAGGCTCCTTTTTTCAGGTAGGGACCGATCTCCTCACGGTAGACGTCACCCTGGACCTCATCGGGGAGCAGGATCATCACGACGTCAGCCGTCTTGGCGGCTTCAGAAACCGTAACGACCTTAAGTCCGGCATCCTTGGCCTTCTTCACGGATGCGGAGTCCTTTTTCAGGCCGACGATTACGTCGATGCCCGAATCTTTAAGGTTCAGGGCATGGGCATGCCCTTGAGAACCGTAGCCGATGATGGCGACTTTTTTCTTTTTCAGGAGTGCTACATTACAATCCTTGTCGTAATAGACCTTCATGCTGTTGTTCCATCCTTCCTGCGAAATTTTCCGGGAAAACCGGTACAAACCATTGATAAAACAAGTGCTCAAAATAATACATTCACCAGCCGCTGTCAATCAATTCCACAAAATGAACCCTGGTATGAATCCAAAGACGGCAAAACGTCCTTTTGCCCGAACTTTTATTCGTTTTTATGGTGGTGTGCAAAATAAATTTTGTATTTTACCATGAACGGCCAGAAATCATGGAGCTGTATTATGCCGGTACAGAACAATGATCGAACCCCCGCAAAGCCATATCATAGGCTTTGATGGTGGTTTTATGTTTTAACCGATAAAGGACGTATATCCCTTGCCCATTGTTCAACAACAAAAATGCAGGACTCCAAGATTATCATTTTATTAAAACTGCATAATATGGTATATAAGAGTTCAAATAGTTCTCAGCCCTCGTGATGCACCCACAAGGCCTTGAGCGCCTGGACAGACAAAGCAGAATATGCCACTAGAGGAATTATATGGTACCCACTGATAAACTGTTATGGTAGCCGGCAATACAGTCCACTCCACTATCTTCTATTGAATTTGGCAATAACAATCACCATTGTTCTTGTCCATGAGACACATTATGATCGCTTACTTGGAAAAAGCTTGTACGCTACCCAATATTAAGCATTTAATGGGCTCTTTTGTTTCCTTAATTCGTAGTGCTTCCGCGTATCCCTTCTGTAATCTTTCGCTGTTTGCCCTACTGATTTTTCTCTGTTTTGAAGCCCCCCCCGCACGTGCCGAAGCCCGGACCGTGACGGTTGGCGTCTATGAAAATGCACCCAAGGTTTTTACCTCCGAAACCGGGAAACCCTCCGGCATCTTTATCGATATCATCGAGAACATAGCAAAAAGCGAAGGATGGAAGCTGCGCTATGTATCCGGCACGTGGTCGGAGGGATTGGATCGCCTGGCAAGAGGAGAGATCGATCTTATGCCGGATGTTGCTTATACGGCGGATCGTGAAAAGATCTTTTCCTTTCACAAGGTTCCGGTCCTGTCCGTCTGGTCTCAGGTATATGCCCGCAAGGGCAGTGGAATCCAGTCGATATTGGATTTGAACGGAAAACGCATTGCCGCACTGGATAAAACGATTCAACTCGAAACATTCACCAGGCTCACCAACAGCTTTGGTCTGAATATTATCCTGGTCACCGTGCCTGATTACAAAACCGAGTTCGAGATGATAGCAACCGGGAAAGTCGACGCTGGCCTCACCAACCGGCTCTATGGGTTGATGTATGCAAGAAAATACGGGCTTGAAGACACCCCCGTCATGTTCGATCCAGCCCCTTTCTTTTTTGCGGCGGGCAAGAATGTTTCCGGGCAATTGCCGGCGATCATCGACCGTCACCTCACTGAAATGAAAGAAAATCCTCGATCCGCCTATTATTCGGCAATGAAACGATGGACTTCAGAGGAGGTGCAATTCAAACTGCCTTTATGGCTGCAAATGCTTGGCTTGGGTCTGGGCGTTGCTTTGACCATGAGCCTGGTGGGAGGTTTCGCCTTAAAACATCAGGTCAATGCGCGTACCAGAGAATTGAAACTGATCAATCAGGAAATGGAGCAACGCATCGACGAGCGTACGCTCGCGCTGCAGGAGACGAATCTGAAATTACACGCCGTGCTCGAAGACCTTGCCGTTGCCAAGGAGCGCGCCGAAGCGGCGGATCGCATGAAATCGGCATTTTTGGCCACAATGTCCCACGAACTGCGCACACCGCTCAACTCAATTATTGGTTTTACCGGCATTCTGCTGCAGGGTCTCGGGGGGGCAATCAACGAAGAGCAGGCTAAACAGCTTAAAATGGTTAAAAACAGCGCCAATCACCTGCTTTCCTTGATCAGCGATATTTTGGACATTTCCAAGATCGAATCGGGACAGCTATCGGTGGCTTTTGAATCATTCAACCTTAAGGACTCTATTACTAAGGTTGTTCAGAGTGTGCGTCCTCTTGCGGAGAACAAAGGACTCTCCCTGTCCGTTGAGGTTGCCGAGGATGTGGGAGAGTTTACCGGTGACCTGCGCCGGGTGGAGCAAATACTACTCAACCTGCTGAGCAACGCGGTCAAATTCACCGAGCAGGGAGGCGTCACGGTTACATGCCTGCGCAACTCCCGGAACTACGTGACCAGCGTCACCGACTCCGGCATCGGCATACGTCGCAAGGATATTGGTGAGTTGTTCGAACCGTTTCATCAGATTGACACCGGCCTGAGCCGCAACTACGAAGGAACCGGGCTTGGCCTTTCCATCAGCAAAAAGCTTGTGGAGTTGATGGGTGGGACCTTGCTGGTGGACAGCAGTCCCGGCAAGGGAAGCACATTCACTTTTACCCTTCCAATTGCAATGGATTCTGTATGAAGACCCTGTCTCGGAATTTCCCCATGGGATTGACGCAGACTCTTGCCGTTTCTCTTACGTACGTAGTGACAGCAAAACTCGGATTTTTGCTGGCGCTTGAACACACGAATGCCACTGCCGTATGGGCGCCAACAGGAATTGCCCTGGCCGCATGCCTTGTTTTGGGGTTGCGCATCTGGCCGGGCATTTTTCTTGGTGCATTTTTCGCGAATGTAATGGTTCTGGCAAACCATAATTTTCAATCGGTACCTGTCCTGCTACTGTCTTTTGTCACTGCGACCGGAAATACCTTGGAAGCGGTAATCGGCGCATATCTTGTTCAACGTTTCATATCGAGCAAGCTCCCATTTGACAATACCTTGGATACCATCCGTTTTATTCTGCTGGGAGCGCTTGCCAGCCCATTGATAAGCGCAACGATCGGAACCGCTGGTTTCTGTATGTACACCACGGACTGGTCGCAATATGCACCGATGTGGCTGACCTGGTGGCTTGGTGATGCGGTCGGCGTCCTCATTTTTTCCCCGCTGTTTCTTACCTGGGAAAAACGCGGTACTTTATATCGGAACAAGGGGAGAACTGTTGAAGCTGCCATACTAGTGGCTTTTTTTGTGCTCGTTGAAGTAATCGTATTCCGGTTGAATCTCCCCTTGGAATACCTGATTTTTCCTGCCTTATTCTGGACCGCCTTCCGTTTCGGTCAATTTGAATCAGCTGTCACGGTTGCACTGGTTATGATCACCTTTATATTCTGGACGATCAAGGGATTTGGCCCCTTTGTCAGTGCGATGCTTAATAACTCCCTCCTTTTTCTTCAGTCCTATCTCGGCGTGGCATCGGCGTCCACACTTCTTGTCTCGACACTTATCAATGCCCGTAAATTTGCTGAAGACAGATTGCGGGAACACCAGGACAACCTGGAATACATGGTCAACTCGCGGACTGCCGAACTGCATGAAACCAATGAACGATTGCTGAGAGAGATCGAGGAGCGTACCAAGGCCGAACAAATGCTGCTTCAGACGCTGGGAGAACTTGCCATTGCCAAGGAACGGGCAGAGACGGCAGATCAGGTCAAATCGGCATTTCTCGCCACCGTGTCTCATGAACTGCGCACACCACTCAACTCTATAATAGGATTTACCGGTATCCTGCTGCAGAGGCTTGGCGGACCGATAAACGATGAACAGGAAAAACAGCTGACCATGGTGCGAAAGAGCGCCAATCACTTGCTGTCACTGATCGGTGATATTTTGGATATATCCAAAATAGAGGCAGGAGAGCTACAAGTGATTCATGAACCATTCGATCTGCAAGATTCGATTCTCAAGGTTATCCAGAGTATACGCCCCCTTGCGGAAATGAAAGGGCTCGTGCTGCACGTGGAAGTTGCCGACGGAGTTGGTGAGGTTAGAGGTGACGTTCGGCGAGTGGAACAGATTCTGTTCAACCTGCTGAGTAATGCGGTCAAGTTCACGGAACACGGTAGCATTTCAGTTAGCTGTATGCTGGATAAAAATATTTATCTAATCACCGTCACCGACACGGGTATCGGCATCGAAAATGACGATTTTGATAAGTTGTTCAGACCGTTTCACCAGATTGACACCGGGTTGAATCGAAAATATGACGGTTCCGGCCTGGGGCTCTCAATCTGCAAACGACTGGTTGAACTGATGGGTGGAACCATGCACGTTGAAAGCAGTCCCGGAAGAGGCAGCTTATTTGGTTTTACACTTCCGCGAGAGAGGAATCCGGCATGAAAGCAAAGATTCTGTATATTGAGGATAATGAACAGAACCTGTATCTCGTGACATTTATCCTTGAAAAACATGGTTACGAGGTCTGTGCCGCCACCGACGGGCAGGAAGGAATTGACCTGGCAGCCAGAATACTGCCAGATCTGATCCTGCTGGATATTCAGCTGCCTCGTATGGATGGCTATGCGGTTGCCCGGCATCTTCGTACAAACCCGGAACTTGCAACTGTTCCTATTGTTGCGGTTACCTCCTATGCCATGGCTGGAGACCGTGAAAAGGCTCTTGGCGCCGGATGCAGCGGATATATCGAAAAGCCTATAAATCCGGACACCTTCATTCAACAGGTAGAACAGAACCTTACGAAACAGGAAGGGTGAGGTCACAAATTATGCAAAGCATTCTGGTTGTGGATGATATTGCCGAAAACCTCTATTTCCTTGAAGTACTCCTGAAGGGAAACGGGTATGAGATACGATCAGCTCCGAATGGCGCTGAAGCCCTGGAATCGGCCCGTAAAAATCCACCAAACCTGATAGTGTCAGACATTCTCATGCCTGTGATGGACGGCTATGCACTCTGCCGGGAGTGGCAAGCAGATGAAAATCTCAAACATATTCCATTCATATTTTACACCGCTACGTTTACCGATAAGAAGGATGAGGCACTGGCACTGAATCTGGGGGCAGACCGCTTTGTCATCAAGCCCCAAGAACCTGAAGCACTGCTGGGGATCATTCGAGAGGTATTGGACGCTTCCAGCAGCGACACGTCGAGCGATTCCGCTGATCTGCCCGAGTACGAGGAAAAAGTGCTCAAGGAGTATAATGAGGCACTGTTTCGCAAACTTGAAAAGAAAATGGCCGACCTGGAACGAACTAACCAGGAGCTTCAACAAACTTTACTTGAACAGAAGCGCCTGGAGGAGCAACTGCGACATGTTCAGAAGCTTGAGGCCGTCGGACGTTTTTCCGCCGGAATAGCCCATGATTTCAACAATATTTTGACCGTCATTTCCGGTTTTGGCTCCCTGATGCAGATGAATATGCCCGCCAATGATCCTCAACGGGACAGGTTGGATCATATTCTTGCAGCTGCTGAACGAGCCAAAAATCTCACCCGCAGCCTGCTGACTTTTAGCAGGAAACAGGAGATGAAGCTATCTCAACTCAACCTGAACGACTGCATCAGAAATGTTGAAATATTTCTCCGCAGGATCATTGGTGAAGACATAAAACTTATAATTTCACTAAGAGAGGAAGTGTTGCCAATATCTGCCGATGGCGGGCATATTGAACAGGTGTTAATGAACCTGGTCTCAAATGCACGTGATGCCATGCCGGATGGCGGTATTCTCTCAATTGGAACTGACATCATCGAAATTGATGACATGTTTATACAAATGCACGGTTATGGAACGTTGGGCCGGAATGCGATCCTCACCGTTGCCGACACAGGGGTCGGTATGGACGAGGCGACCCGACAGCTGATCTTCGATCCATTTTTCACCACCAAGGAAACCGGCAAGGGAACCGGGCTCGGCCTTTCGATTATTTACGGGATTATTCAACAGCACAAAGGATACATTAGAGTATACAGTGAGCCTGGTCAGGGGACCACCTTCAGAATACTCTTGCCGTTCATAGAGGGAAAGGTCTCTCTGCAAAATGCGGAGGTTAACCACCAATCGCTGCCGGGAGGAAAAGAATCCATTCTGGTTGTTGATGACGACGCGGCAATCAGGGAATATCTGTTTATGTTTCTTACCAGCCTGGGATACAGGGTTCTGCTCGCCGAAGACGGACAGAAGGCAGTCGAAATAGTCAGTAACGTTTTGAATGACGTGGACCTGGTACTTATCGATGTCATCATGCCGAATAAAAATGGCAGCGAGGCTGCTCGTGAGATACGGAATATCAGGGAGGACATAAAAATTGTCTTTACCAGCGGATATCCTTATGATTTGATCCACGATCAAATCTTGCTCGAAGATGGCAAGCAACTACTCTTGAAACCGCTGTCACCAACCGAGCTTGCCAAAACGTTGAGAACGAACCTGGACGGTGGGATTTAAATGTCTCTGAATTCTTCAAATTTATTAGACAAGATCCCTATTGCCACGGGCGAGACGTCATGGACGATGATGATCCGGTCGAGGCATAACATTTAGGGTCGTGTCCCAACATAGTACAACGTACCTGTACCGTGTTGAGACACGACTCCTATAAGTTGGCGCGAAATAATACATTCACCGGCCGCTGTCAATCAATTCCATAAAATGGCAGTGGGTCGGTGCGGATTTCGGATTTTGCGGAGAGGAGGAGGGGAACTGTACCGGCTGAAGTTGTCGAGGTTATCGAGGGGCTGGTGGAGGAGTATTTAGTGGGGATGCCGAATACCATATTATGTTAATTGTAAAACATTTTGACATATTGCATAACTTTGTTGTAACGTGCTGTCATGATAAATAGAAATGCTGAACAAACTATAAGCCGACTGCTAGCCGGTTTTCCTATTGTCACCCTCACAGGACCAAGGCAGTCGGGGAAAACTACCTTGGCAAAGGCCATTTTCAGGGATCGCCCCTATGTATCACTGGAAGACCCTGATATACGCATGGTCGCTCAGGACGATCCACGTTCATTTTTGGCGCGTTTCCCGGACGGTGCGGTGCTCGACGAAATTCAACGCTGCCCAGATCTGCTTTCTTATCTCCAGACAATTGTCGATAACGATGGGCGCATGGGGCTTTTCATTCTGACCGGCTCGCAGCAATTCGGGCTTATGACCGGAATTACCCAATCACTGGCCGGACGAACCGGATTTATCGAACTGCTTCCCTTTTCTATGCGTGAATTGTCATCTGCCGGCAAATGCCCGGCCGATGCCGACACCATGCTACTGACAGGCGGCTATCCGCCGCTCTATGACCGCACCATAGCCCCTGCATCCTGGTTTGCCGCCTATACTGCCGCCTACATAGAACGCGACGTGCGGCAGTTGATAAAGATTCAGGAACTTGAAACATTCCATCGGTTCGTGCGTCTTTGTGCCGGACGGACCGGACAGTTACTCAAACTGTCGGAGCTCGCCACGGAGAGTGGCATTACCCATAACACAGCCAAGGCATGGATTTCGGTGTTGGAAGCGAGCTACCTGGTGCATCTGCTGCGGCCGCACTATAAAAACTTCAGCAAACGGTTGATAAAAGCACCGAAATTATATTTCCATGACACCGGACTGGCCTGCTGGCTGCTGGGAATCAGGACCGTGGAACAGTTGGAAACCCATCCGCTCAGAGGCAGCATCTTCGAAACGTTTGTCATCTCCGAACTTATCAAATCCCGGCTTAACCGGGGTGAGCGACCTGACCTCTACTACTGGCGCGACAGCAATGGCATTGAGGTTGACGTTATCGCCGAACAGGGAATAGGTCTGAAGCCGATAGAGATCAAATCAGGCAAAAGCGTCACACGGGGTTCCTTTGCCGGGTTGGACAAGTGGCGAATCCTGGCCGGTGACACCGCAACGGCGGCAGCTCTTGTGTATGGCGGAGATGAATCGTATCGCCACAAAGAGGTCGCCGTAACCAGTTGGCGCGAGTGTGGAGATTTGCTCTGAAACTCCCCATCATCCCCCGAAACCTCCCGATTTATTTTAGGAAAAATCTAATTGCGCTTGATACAATATGAAAAAGATCAAGATCCTCGTTCCTTAACGTGTCGCCATACGAATCAAAAACAGGGTTTTCAAGGTACCCACCCGATGATGCATTTGTGCGCTGGCTGTACTGTTGTTGTTCTGCTTCTATTTTTTTGAGTTGTTCCTGCCTCTCCTGGTCAAGGATCTTTCCACCTGCTTTCATCCATTCAAAGAGGTGTCTGAGTTCACCACCATCGAGCCATACCCCGTGATCTCTACAGCGATTGACAATTACTCCGCTCTTTGCACCGAAATTGACACGGTTCATGAGCTTTGCGCAGACCGGGCATTTGATGTAGCAAATACCGTATTCTGCTGTTCTCATCAAGGAGTTGATGTTATCCAACTGGCTTCTGTTGATGTCGAATACGTTTGATACGGTTGCTTGCAAGACTGTTTCCAGTTCACCCGGGTCAAAAAAGAGCCCGAGACATTGGTCGCATCTTTCAATAAGAAATTTGCCGTCTATCTGCAAATCGATAGTTTCCAGCTTGATGCTGCATCTTGGGCAGATACGCTCCGATTCGGCTTCATGAGTCGTATTGAAATTGACCCCTTTGAGGTCTATGTCATTCAGGCTTCCACAATAGTCGCACTTTATCGAATTTGGCGGCAAAGGAGCCGAACAGTTGGAACAGTTAGCCATGCAGCCTCCTGAGGGGAATGAAATTTCTTTCTGTTCATACCGATTATATCGGTAGGGGTGGGGGCGCTGCCTCAAGCACCTTCTCAAATTCGTTGAAAAGTTCGGCCGCGCTCCATCCTGCCATTCCTTGTTTCCACATGAGGGTTTCCTTTGTTATAGAACCATTTTTAATGTACCCAACAATTGTATTTTTATCGTAGGGGCCTGCCTGTTTGCCGTTTTTCCCCACAAAGTACTTGCACTCTTCCTCCAGAGGTGGAGGAGTGGAGGCAGAGTCAGGCTGTTCTTGCGGGTTTGCCGCCATTTTCCCCAGTTGGTTTGCCATGGCAAAACCCATCCCCATACCCACCCCCGCCGACGCCCCGCCTCCTGGATTTTTTGCCGCTGCTTCCAGAGCATTTGCACTCTGGAATTTTAGAAAATTATCCAGATTGCCGATTATCCCCATGCTACTCTTTTTATCCAGAGCCTCTTCAACTTCGGTGGGGAGGGCAATGTTTTCAACCAGGAGTTTTGTGACTTCAATGCCGTATTCCAGGAATTCGGGTGCAATCTCCCCGGTAAGGTATGCAGACAAATTGTTATAATTGGCAGCCAGGTCAAGAACCGGGATCTTGCTTTCTGCAAGCATGTCCGAAAACCTTGTCACGATCAGGTTCTTCAACTGTTCAGAGACCTCTTCAACGGTAAAACGTCCGCCTGTCCCCACTATTTCCTTTAAGAACTTTACCGGGTCGCTGATCTTCACGACATACGTCCCGTATGCTCGCAGCCTTACTGGCCCAAATTCTGGGTCGCGAAGGGTGACCGGATTTTTTGTACCCCACTTGAGGTTAGTAAAATTTCTCGTATTTACGAAATAAACTTCCGATTTAAAAGGACTTTCGAACCCGTATTTCCAACCCATCAGTGTGGTCAGGACAGGCAGGTTATTAGTAGTCAGGTGATGTGTTCCAGGTGAAAACAGATCGGCAATCTCACCCTGGTTTACAAAAACCGCAGACTGTGATTGCCGAACAATCAGTTGAGCACCATACTTGATCTCGTTTTCATACCTCGGGAACCTCCAGACCATTGTATCGCTTGTATCGTCAGTCCATTCTATGATGTCTATGAATTCCGCTCCGGCCTTTTCCCATAAAGTCATAGTGTCTCCCCTCATTTGACCATTTTGTTAGGTATTCATGGATTACGGTTTATGGCACCATTGGCACAAGTGGCGTCTGCCTTCCAAAATTCTAATTTTGTTTTCAAGGCCAGATTTCACGGACCAAACCAGCGCCGCCAGAGTGGGCATTTTGTGTATTTGTAGCAGTAAATCGATTTCACAACTTGTTAACTTGGGAGACTCTGCTGCCACTACTCGATCCTGCTGCCACTCCTTATTCATTGCTAGATACAAATTCGGTTCGAGTCCGTACTGGCTCCCCAGCGCGGACAAAAGTGGGCACTGGGAAGAGGGGCTATTACTTTAACTGTGAGTGGGGTTGTGGCATAGTCCACTGCCCCACTTGTTCTGGTTGATCTCAAACCTCTAAACATTGAGTTATATGAGTTGTTTATGAGCTTGGCGATTTTTAACCCGCCACTTTTATCATTTATGGATACCCTACTGAATTGAACGTATTGTGAAGTTGAGTGTATCTGCTATGTAAAGTTTAGCCCCGTCGGTTGTTATGCCCAATGGACCATTGAATCGAGCCACTGCGCCTGAACCATCAATTGAACCGTCTAAACCGGCGCTACCAGCCAAAGTGGTCACAACACCGGTCGCTATAGCTACTTGGCGGATTATGCTGTTATTTGAGTCAACCACATAAAGGTTTGTCCCGTCGGTCGTAATGCCTCCAGGCCAATTAAACCGAGCCGAAGAGCCAATACCATCTGTTGAGCCACTCAATCCGGGGCCACCTGCTAGCGTAGTCACCTCACCAGTTGCTATCACCATTTTGCGAATTATGTGGTTATTTGAATCTGCTATATAGAGGTTTGTCCCATCAGTGGTGATTGCAGATGGAGAATGGAAAAGAGCCGTAGATCCACTGCCATCTGTCGAACCGCTTGCACCGTTACCTGCCAGCACAGAAACCTTACCGGTTGCTATTACCACTTTGTAGATCATGTTGGAACCTGAGATTGCCACATAGAGATTGATCCCATCGGTTGTGATGCCCCATGGATTATTACTCAAACCGACGTTACCTGCCAAAGTAGTAACTACACCAGTTGCTATTACCACTTTACGGATTGCATTATTTCCTGTGTCAGCCACATAGAGATTGGTCCCGTCAGTTGTGATGCCCCATGGCAAATAGAACCGAGCCGAAGAGCCAGTCCCATCGGACAGACCGCTTAAACCAGCGCTACCTGCCAGCGTTGTGACCTCACCGGTTGCAATTGCCATCTTACGGATGGTGCTGTTAACATAGTCTGTTATGTAGAGATTTGTCCCTTCTGATGTGATACCATTTGGCCAATCGAAACGAGCCACAGAACCTATTCCGTCAGTTGAAGCGAATAATCCTGGGCTGCCTGCTAATGTTGATGTATCAGCTTTTAACTTGAGAACTTTTCCCTGTATTGCACCACCCATTTGCGTAGAATCAGCACCGCTTGTACTGTTACTGCCACAGCCTGTCAGAACAATGACTGTATAGAAAAACAGTACCAAGTCTATCATTATTCGATTTAACTTCCTCGCATTCATTGCTTTAAGACCCCTTACATTTTTATCTCTATTGTCAATCAATTTGTTTTTTCATGTATTTGAAATATCTTGATTTTCTTCTAACTGCTAGACCAGACTTGTGGATGCACAGCAGCTATTAATTTATTTTAATTATCGCATTTCTGGTCGTAAACCACAAAGACCTGTTGCATATACAACACAGTCTCAACCGGATTTGCGATATAATCCCCTAATACAGGGTGGATATACAGCAGATGCATAATTCCGGAAGTTTTTATGTTTAGCCTGCATTCCCCCGTTTCAGTAACACGGAAGCTTACAAATACGTTCCCTCCTTATCACATTTTTCATACGAGCAAAAGCGAATTAAGATGATGGCTGGATCGGTGGGGTTTCCTCCCTTTAGGGGAATTCTGGGGACATAATACCGATTATTGTGCCGGTGAAGGCGAAATGTGTATTATGTCCCCGGGTTTGCCACCCGGATTTGCCTGTAACGTTTCACGGCATGATCTGCGTGGCAGGGTTTTATTCTGCCACGTCTGTGGCTATTCCGGAGTTGCCATGCCTTGCGGTTCAAGTCCTTTTTGCATTACAGGGGCTACAGCAGGCCAACGCTTTTTTCGGGATTGGTTTTGGGCGATAAAACACCCTATTGCAATGAGAGCAAAGATATATATTATCGCCCGACAGCAGTTCATTGGCATGCTGTTCCATGTAGTAGGGATCTATTGTATAATCGAAATCAGAAATAGAAAAAGAGGTTTGTCGTGATTCAGATTGTAATTGATCAGGATGAGTGGTTGCCACAAAAACATTTTTAGAGTAGTCAACATCTATAAGGGGACAGGCTGATTATTATCACGCCTTTTTCGCCCTTTTAGCCATCCGCGAGGTCGTACAGTTGATTCCAGCCCCATTTTTTCACACAATTCGTTTTTCCAATCATCTTTGCCAAAGGGAGTTTGTCGGTTAACGCTGTTCCTTAGCTTTTCTATTTCTGCGTCAGTTAAGGGCGTATCAACATAACTTGTCCAATCGTCCGGAAGCGGGATCGGAAGTGTATCGGGATGGATGCCGCCGGTTAAGCTGCAGCGGGCGGCATGGGATGACCAAACCCATTGCATGGCCGCCTCCGCTAGTCCCGCCCGTACAGGATTGGCTTCAATATAACGGGCAACAGTCAAAAGGTGATCGTTGTCCTGGACAATGAAGCTTTTGTATCTGCCCTGCCAGACATGGCCGCTCGTGCCATAATGTTGGTGATAACGCCGTACATGGCTTGTCATCAGCCACTGCATCCACTTGTTCAGTTGGTCGGCCTGTTCTGGTTGTACGAGTAGATGGAAATGGTTTGGCATCAGGCACCATGCGTGCAACAGCACCGGATATTTTTCTCGTGCCTGCTGCAATAGATCGATGAAGGCGCGATAATCACCCTCTTTATGAAATACCTGCTGTTTGCCGTTACCGCGATTGATGAGGTGGTAGCAAGCGTTGTCCGATAGTGCTCTTGCAATTCTCGGCATAATGATACCTCAATAAACAGCCTGTCCCCTTATTGCATCTTGCAATTCTCGGCATAATGATACCTCAATAAACAGCCTGTCCCCTTATTGCATCTAATTGATTTTACGAATCCTACTATTATCTCTGTCAACAACGAAAAGGCTACTGCCATCTGTCGTAATTCCTGAAGGCCAACTGAATATAGCCGCTGATCCAACACCGTCGAGCGCACCTATATTACCACCTGGAGAACCTGCATCGTCGGGAGCCTTAGGACTGTTTACATTCCCTGCAATTGTTGTTACAACGCCTGTAGCAATTTGGATTTTACGAATCGTTGTGTTAAGGGTGTCAGTTACATAGAGATATGTACCGTCGGTTGTGATACCGATCGGATAATTGAATCGCGCTGCAGTTCCAGTACCATCTGTTGATCCTGATTGCCCGGTACTCCCTGCAACAGTTGCAACAGCGTTTGTAATCATATCAACCTTGAAAACAGTATTGTTCCCTGAATCAACTAGATAGAGATTAGTACCATCTGAGGTAATGCCTGTGGAGATATAATAATTCGATGTATTATTAACACCCGTCCCGACACTTCCATATATAGTTGTTACAACGCCTGTTGCGACTTCAATCTTACGGATAGAACCGTTTAGTTCTGCCACATAGAGATTCCCATTAACTTCCGTAATTCCTGCTGGGTTGTCGAATTTTGCTGCAACCCCAATCCCGTCTGCGGTCACCGTATTTCCCGGACTCCCCGCCAAAGTTGTCACCACCCCGGTTTCGATCACGATTTTGCGAATTGCGTTATTTCTCGTGTCTGCTACATAGATATTGATACCATCTGTAGTTATTCCAGCAAGCCAACGGAATGAAGCTGTCGCGCCTTGGCCATCAGAATATCCACAAACTTTTCCTGCTATGGTCGAAACTGATGCCGTGGCAATAACTGCCTTGCGGATAGTGCAGTTATCGGAGTCAGCTATATACAGGTTAGTACCGTCAGTCGTTATTGCCTCAGGATGGTCAAAACGGGCAGAGGCACCAGTGCCGTCAGTGGAGTCCCAAATTCGGGTTCCTGCTTGGGTTGTCACAGCACCTGTAGCAATCGCGATTTTACGAATCTTATCCGAGCCAGCGTCTGTTATATATAGGGTGCCACCAGAGATTGTGATACCGGTTGGGCCGTCAAAATTTGCCATTGTACTTATACCGTCAGTCGCGCCAAAAATTCCAGCAACGCCTGCTAAAGTTGTTACGACCCCAGTGTTGATTTCTATTTTACGAATCAGTTGGTTACTTGTATCAGCCACGAAGAGATTAACTCCGTCCGTTGCAATACCCTTGGGATAAATAAATTGTGCCGTTGTGCCAGTGCCATCAGAAGAACCCTGTATTCCAAGGCTACCGGCTATGGTCGTCACATTTCCTGTTGAAATCGATACCTTACGGATTGTGTAATTATTTGTGTCAGTTACAAAAAGACTGGACCCATCTGTTGTTATCCCAACTGGATAACTGAATCTGGCAGTACTGCCTGAGCCGTCTGTCCCTCCCAGAACCTGCGCACTCCCAGCTAACGTCGTTACGGCACCACTAGTAATAACTACCTTACGGATAGTGCTATTGCCAGTATCTGTAACATAAAGGTTAGTGCCGTCTGTTGTAATTCCGCATGGCATGTGAAACATTGCCGCAGATCCGTTACCATCAGCTGATCCGGAAATGCCTGCGCTCCCAGCCAGAGTTGATACGGTGCCGGTAGTTATTTCAATCTTGCGAATTGTGTTGTTGCTTGAATCAGTAACATAGAGATTCGTCCCGTCAGTTGCGATAGCGGAAGGACCAGAAAACCGGGCCATCTCACCTGCACCGTCTGTTGATCCTCTATACCCTAATTTTCCAGCTAAAGTTGTAACAACACCAGTGATAAGAGAGACTTTGCGAATTGTCTGATTCCCAAAGTCAGCGATAAACAGATCTGACCCATTTGCTGCAATCCCTTGAGGGTTAGAAAACACAGCTTCATTGGCAGCTCCGTCCAGAGTGGGGTTTGGCCCTGCAAAGGCTGAAACTACATTTGAGAGAGATAATGGATTTTGGATAGAGCCACCCACAACATTTGGTTGTACATTGCTCGGTGTGCTTGAACTTGTGCTCCCTCCACATGCTGACATCATTAGGGGCAAAATGACCCACAAAATCGATAAAAGTCTACATTTCATTATATTATTCCCTTTCCTCGCCCAACAGGGTCGTGCCTCTCGTGACGCGGATTTTGCACATCTATAAGAGGACAGACTGCTTATTGATCACTTGACGAGTCATTTGTTGCCTGTCCCCTTATTATCCCCTGGAGATCAGCCCCTATCAGACTTCCCTCGATTCTTAAACCCGTCGGCACGGCACCCTCTATCACTGCCGTGCTAAAAGGATACACCACCGGTGACGTCAATCTAAACCGTGCATCTTCCGGGGTTGTGGGGAAACTCTCGGTGGTCGCAGAAATGCCCATGCAGAATCCGGCCGTCCCTCCGGTGAAATTTTGATCACTGAATGCAGTTTCCTGCGTCCCGTTGAAGCTGATTGAAAAATTGTTCGGGCTCTGCTGTGTCACGGTTATCTCGTTAGGAACCCCAAAACCACTGTTGAGCAGCGCCGTGTGAGCCTGGGTCCAGGGGATGATGGCCGTATAGACCCCTGCGACCTTTGCATAGACGCAGTAGTAACCGTTCGCATCGATTAAGAGGCGGTAAAAATTGTTTGAGTCTTGGTAACAAAAGACTATTCCATAACCACATGTGGGCGAGCCGGATTGTTTCACTACCGAAGCGGTAACCGTGGTCATCTGTGGTTCGTTTGCCTGGGAATACGTGTTCCAAAAAGTATAACCGTACCATTGGGGATCGTTGGTGAAAAACTGTACGAATCCGTTGCCATCAAGCTGCCATTTAATTGTTTGAGCCGTGGAAGCGGGGCTGCTGCTGCCGCCACCGCCGCCACAGGACGTAAGCACGGCAGCAAGAAAAACACAGAACGTCATCATCAGGATTTTTTTCGGTAGATACATTTCGGCACCTCTTTCTGGGTTTCCGGTTTTAAGCATCTATAAAGGACGAGGCTGCTTATTGGTCCCTCTACGAGTCATTTCTTGGATGCCCCCTTATTATCCCCGGGTATTTCAGCGATAACCCTCACGCATCGCCCGGCATTTCGCGTATCTTCATAATCAACCCCTTCGCGCTGACCGGCTTGGAGATGCACACCGGGACGCTTATGTCTCCATCACCGGCCAAATCGATAAGTGAGAGAGCCATTGATTTCTCCGTCAAACCGGAAATGGCATGCGGTTCAATCAATTGATTCATTCAACTCCCGTGCCATCCCGAAAAAAATGGTATCAAAAATGGCAGTTAGTAACCGCAGAGGCACAAAGAGCATAAAGATATTCAGATGGTTATGAAAACAAAGACTCGAACCAAACAGATGAAAGACGGTGGCAAGACTACTGACTGATTTTCCTTCGCGTTCTTTGCGTCTTTTGCGGTTCAAACGCTTAATTTAGGATTGAATCAGTCTGTAATTTTTCCATCAGGGATTTGCGGCGCAGGGTGGGATATTTTGAGATCCATACGGGGTGTCCAGAAACTGGACACTTTTATAATTAACAAATGATTACAGCTAGTTACAAAGTGTCCAGTTTCTGGACACTAAATACAAAACCTTTATATATAAATAAGTTACATCCAATTTCATAGTGTCCAGTTTCTGGACACTGCCCCAAGACTCACATCAAAAATCATTCCGCCAACCGCCCCAGGACCCGCCCTCCAAGGACGCGTTCAACCCTGACATCGGCCTCCTGGTTGACCAACCTTTCGGACCCAGGGAATTCGACCTGGATGTAATTCCTGCTCAACCCCTTGATGACCCCCGATTCCGGGTCCCAGCCCTGTCCCAGGACAGGCAGAACCCGGCCGCAAAATCGTTGCAGAAATGCACCCTTTTTCATCGCCGCAGCCTCCCGGAGCCGTTCTCCCCGTTCCCTGATAACATTAGGGGGCACCTGGCCGGGCATCCCGGCCGCCCTGGTGCCGGCCCGCCGGGAAAAGGGAAACACGTGCAGGTCGGAAAACGGCAACTCTTCCACCAGCAGCATGGTTTCCCGGAATTCCTCATCCGTTTCGCCGGGAAAACCGGCAATGATGTCGGCCCCGATAAAGGCGTCCGGCAGTGCGGCGTTGATCCTTGCTGCCAGATCCCGGAAGAACCGGGCCGTATAGCGCCGTCCCATGCGTTGCAGCACACTGTCGCTGCCGCTCTGCAAGGGAAGGTGCACATGGGGACAGATGGCGTCGGAGGCGGCCATGAGCCCTAGCAGTTCGTCGCTCAGTTCGTTGGGCTCGACCGAGCCGATCCGCAGGCGCGGCACAAGCCGTTCCTCCGCAATGCGCCGCACCAGATCGGCCAACGACTGCCGGGGAGAGAGGTCGAGCCCGTAGGCCCCCAGGTGAATGCCGGTCAGCACCACCTCCCGGTACCCGTTGGCGGCCAGTTCCCCCACCCCCTTCAGCATGTCGTCAAGGGGCACGCTGCGGCTTCTTCCGCGGGCAAAGGGAACGATACAGTAGGCGCAGAAGGAGTTGCAGCCGTTCTGGGCCTGGAGAAAGGCACGGGTGTGCTCGGCAAAGCTCGAAAGCTCCAGCGGCCCGGCCGTTTGTTCGGCGCCAATGTCGGAGACGCGGCTTTCGCCCGCCTCCACGAGGCCGGTAATGTCCCGTTTTTCCCGGTTGCCCAGCACGCTGTCCACCTCGGGCATGCGTTCCAGTTCCCCCGGCGCCACCTGGGCATAGCAGCCGGTGGCGACGACGCGGGCCTGGGGGTTCAGGCGGCGGGCACGCCGGATCAGGCGGCGGGTCTCGGCGTCGGTGCGGGCCGTGACCGTACAGGAGTTGACCACGTAGATGTCGGCAGGCTCGGTAAAAGGGACAACGAAATAACCGGCCTTTTGGAACTGTTCGGTCATGGCGGCGGATTCGAATTGGTTGGTCTTGCACCCCAGGGTTGCTATGGCGACGCGTTTCATGCGGGTAACGTATCCTTTTCCAGCTTTTTCAGAATCCAGGTAACGTAGATGACAACAATGACCGCGGCCGACCAGGTGGTGATGAAGATTCCCCACCAGATCCCCATGGCCCCCCAGCCGAGCACGATAGCCAGCAGGGGAAAGGCCAGAAAGGGAGCCGCAATCTGCCGGTAGAGGCCGATAAGCAGCGCAAAACCGGGGCGTTTGACCCCCTGCATGGCTGAAACGCACACATACAGCAGCACATAGGCCGGGAACACGAACGACTCGATCCTCAGATAGCGGACCCCGGCGTCGATGACCGCCCCATCGCGGCTGAAAACCGACATCAGCTCCCTGCTGAAGCAGAGCACCGCCGCGGTTCCGATTGCGGCGAGCACAAAGCCGTAACGGAGCGACAAGGCCAACACCTGGCGGATACGGCTGAATTTTTCCCCGCCGAAGTTCTGTGCTGTCAGCGTCAGGGTGGAGACATTCAGCCCCATGATCGGCAAGAGGGCAATCTGTTCGATGCGGGTACCGATGCCGTAGGCCGCCACCACCTCCTTGCCGAACCTCCCCGCGAACCAGGTGATGATGAAGACCCCCAGGGTAACGGTCATCATATTCACAGCAGACGGGAAGCCTTGTCTGAACAACTCGCGGTAATAGTAGCCGCGGGGCCAAAGCTCCCGGAAAGAAAAAGCCTGAAGGCCACCCAAGGCCGAGATGCGGCTGAAAAGGAAGAAATTCCCCATGCATTGGGTCGCGAGCGTGGCCAGCGCAATGCCGGGCAACCCCATGGGCGGCACTCCAAGGCCGCCGTACATGAACCACGGGTCAAGAATCAGGTTGAGGAAAAAGGCCGATACCAGGAAATTGCGATAGGCAACCGTATTCCCATAGGCGTTGAGGATGGCGCTCATTACAAAGTTGAGCATAAAAAAGACGGCGCCGCAGATGTACACGTTCATGTAGCCCAAGGCCAGGGTAAGGTACTCGCCTTGGGCGCCCATGAAGATGAAGATGCGGGGGGCGCAGGCCAACCCCAGCATGGTAAGGACTATGGCGTTCAGCAGCGCAAAGGAGAGCGCCTGTAGCACGAACCGCTGCGCCTCCTCGTGCCGGCCGCGTCCCAAGGCGTTGCCGATCAGGGCCGTAGTGCCGCTGGAGATCCCCGCGCCGACCGCCAGGATGATGAAGAACACCGGGAAACAAAGCGACATGGCCGCCAGGGCGGTAGTGGAGAGACGGCCGCCGTACCAGGTATCCACCACGTTGAACATGGTGTTGAAAAAGAAACCGATCCCGGACGGGATGGCCAGGCGGCGGATCAGCACCGGTATGGGGGCGGTTGTCAGGTCGGAGATCATGGGCTGTTCCAATTCCAAATCAAAGCGGCATCTTTGTTGGCTCGTCTTCGGCTCCTCAACGTACTGCCTGTACGCCTTCGTCGCCTCGATCCTCGCCGCCTTGATGTCACCTTTGCTTTGAAACCGGAATTACTGGGCGATCGCATTCAACTCCACCCGGCTGCGGGATATGGTTTCCTTTTCCGGTGTCTTGAACGGGTCGTCGCTCTTCTGGAAGACCTTCTCGGCCGGCAGGTGTCCCTTTGTCACCAGGTAATCCATGACCGCCACCACCCGCTCGTGGGCCAGGGTCTTCAGCTCCGGCTCTCCGACCACGGTGTTGGCGATGATCAGTTTCTTCATTTCCTCGGGTGGCAGGGTTTTGACCAGACCCACTAAATTGCGCGGCTTGGGGAATTTTTCCTTTTTGTAGACCGCGGCCAGATAGGTCGGGTATTCGTCCGGCCCAACCGTGATGCTGTCGGCCTTTTCACCCTCCTTGAGCGTCCCCCGCCTCCCCAGGGCCAGGAACTTTTCGCTCCGTACCTTCCGGTCCAGCAACTCAAGGCGATACGCTTCGCTGTCCTTCTCCCGATCCACGTACCCCTTCAACTCAACCTTGAGGGCCGGCCGGTCCAGGAGCGCCTTGGCGAGGGCGTCCAGTTTCTGTTCCTCCGGGGCCGCGATCACGCTGGTCCCGTGACTGAACTGGATGGCGCTGAGATCATGACCGCCGCCGAACATGGACGAGAGCAGCGAAAGGGGCGAGGTGACGGCCTTGACCATCAGGTTCCTGATGACCTGGAAGACCAGCTTCCAGACGTTGAATTTGGGATCGTCGGTGCGGCCGGAGACCGGCACGTCCAGGTGGATCTCTCCCTTGCGGTCCTTGAGCAGGGCCAGCCCCAGCTTGACCGGCAGCCTGGTGGCCTTGTCGCTCTCCACCTTTTCGCCGAAGGTGAACTGGTCGATAAAGATGCTGTTCGAGGCATCGAGTTGTTTCTTCTCGATGTGGTATGTCAGGTCCAGGAAGAGCTTGCCCTTTTCCACCGAGTAGCCCAGATAGGTGCCGGAATAGGGGGTAACGGGAGAGAGTTCGATGTCGCGGAAGGAGACCTTCAGGTCCACGAACAGGTCGTCCCGCAGCGGGTTGATCCGGCCGGTGATCTGGAGCGGAGAGTGATTTTCCAGGTTGCCGCGCAGGTCCACGTCGGCAAACTTCGACTCCTCGGAGCTGAGGCCGCTGATCCGGCCGCCCAGATTGTAGAAGGTGGTGGCAAATTGCTGCGGCAGATGGTTGTCGGTGAAGGACAGGGTGCCGTCCTGGATCGTCACGCTGCCGATCTGGATCTGTTTTTTGGCAGTTGTCGCCTGTGGAGAGACGCTGGCGCCGGCAACCGGCGACCCGGACGGCGGGGGAGGAGCAGACGCCACGTTTGCCAAAGCCGGAGCCGGCTCCTGTGTAGGTTTTTTCACCAGGTTCTGCAGGTTCAGGGTGCCGTCCTTGCGTACGACGATGCGGGAGTAGACCCCGTTGAGGGCGATTTGGCGCAGGGCCAGGCTGAAGGGCTCCAGGTTGCCCTGGATGTCGTCCAGTTGCAGGCTCTCCCACTTGAGCAGGTCTTCCTCGGCCACGGTGTCGATGGCGTGGAAGCCCCGGATGCCGGCACTCCCCTTGAACGTGCCGGTCGGCTTGCCGTCCTTGAGCGCGATATCCACATTCATGGTGGTGTCGGCAGAGCCGCCCAGGATGAAGACGTTGATATTCGAGGGGAAATAGGCTTCAAAATCGCGCAACGGCAGCCGCCCCACGCTGATGCTCCCACGGTAGCGGAATGGGGCGGGCGTGATCGTACCGCCGGCCTTCAGCGGGGTGGCCTTATTGAAGATAGAGGAAAAGCGCAGCGTCGCCGGGGTGAACTTCGGACCGTTCAGGTTGGCCAGGGTGAGGCTGGTGTTGCGCAACGAGAAGCGCGGCCGTCCCTTGAGCGTCTTGTCGGTAAAGGAGCCGGCGAGCCTGTCGATGCGAATCTTTTTGATGCGGAAGGTGAACCCCTTGGCATGGGACGGCCCCGATGCCGCGGCCGTTTTTCCGGTCATGGGCCGCTTCCGCACCGCGGGCGCCCCTTGGGGCTTTTTCAACAGGGAGAGGAGCGAGATTCCTCCGTCCGCCTCGCGGGAGAGGGAGACGGTGCCCTGGGCAAGCGTGATGTCGTCCAGTTCAAGACGGTTATCCTGTTGCCGGTAGGCGGCGCCGTTCACCTCCAGGCGCCCCAGGTCGAGCCCCTCCTTGTCGCCGTAGCGCGTCGAGAGCCCGCTTAAGGCCAGGTCTGCCCGTGCCACGTCCAGCCCGCTCTCCGGCGAATAGGCCGCTTTAACGGACAGGTCCAGGTTTCCCTTGAGCGGCGCTGTCAGGAATCGGGCCAGGTAGGGCCATCCCCTCTGGAGCTTCAGACCGTTCAGCTTGGCCGAAACCGTGGCCTTGAGGGGCGCCGGGGTAAAGGCGCCATCGGCGTTGAAGCCCGTCTCGTGGTCCAGAAACAGCGACACCTTGTAATCAGCCGCTTTGCCGGGCTCGGTGGTGAAGCCTTTCACCGTTGCATCGATCCCGGTAATGTTCGCCTTGAAGCCTCCTTTGGGAAGGGCGTCGCTGACGTGGAGCATGCCGTTTTTGAAATCGAACGAGCCGACTCGAACCAACAGCCCGCTGTCGTTCTTTGCAGGCGGTCCTGCCGCCTTGGCGGGCTCCGCAACCGGTTTTTGGCCTGCCCCGGCCTGTTGCGGCAGCAGGTGCTGGAACATCCACTCCCCTTTTGCACTGCGGCCGGCAAACAACTCAAACCCCTCCATTGTGACCGTATCCAGCAGAACACGCCGGGCAAAAACTTCCAGGTCCGACGCGCGCACCTGGAGCGACGGAAGCCTGAACAGCGGCTGTCCGTCTTTCAGATTGACGGCAATGTCGTCCAATCGTACCAGCCCCTTGATGGCCAGTTCCGGCTTTTTGTCGGCCGAAACGCGATAGCTGACATCCGTGGCGATGGTCAGCTTGCCGGACGACAGATCAGCCGGCGGCCTGACCGGCACATAGGCCACATAGCCGGGCAGGTCGAGCTGCCGGAGGTCGATGTGCACCGATGTTTCCATGGACTTGCTGAGCGGTTTCACCTTGCCGGAAAAACTGAAGGGCGCGCCGTTTACCGTGGCCGAGATGCGGGGGTCGGTGTATTTCTCCACCAGGTAGGGGATGTTGCTGATAAAAGGGACCGCGATCCTGAGGTTGCGGACCGTGTGCTTTCTCCCCCCTGCCACGGCCTGGTCGTTAAAATCCACGGAACCGTTGTCGAGGGTGATATTGTTGATGGAGAAGTGGAATTCTCCCTTGGATTCTTTTTTGGGCTTGGCCTGCTGGCGCTCGATGATGTCGTTGAAGCTGTACCTGTTGGCTGCAAGACGGGTAACGGAGATGGAAGGCGCATCAACGGAAACCTGGGAGAGAATCAGGGCGCGCCGGTAGATCGAGGCCGGGCTGAGCGAAGCGCGCAGGCGGCCGATGGAAACAAAGGGGCCGCCTCCCTTCTCCTCGATGGCAAGGCCGCTGACCGTGACCGTGAGAGTGAAGGGATTGATATCGACCTTCTCGATGCGGGCCTTCCGGCCGGTGGCATCCTCCATGGCCGAGACGGCCTGGCTGCGGACGATGAGCGGCAGCACGGCTCCGCAGAAAAGTACTATCGCGGCCGCGACGCCGGCAATGATGAGGGCTATCTTGATTCGTTTCGACATGGCGACCTCTCGACGGAACCGGATCAGCAAAAGGGGTCCTTTTCAATACATAGTACCACAAAAGCATCTCCGTCATAATCTCAAAAACAGTATTTCCGCCACAAAGACACAGAAATGCGGAGGCAGACAGAGAAAGGCATAAGAGATTTTTGGTGGATAAACCATCTTCAAAGCTGTTGATTGTTACCTGCCTTACTCCTGGTTTTCTCTGTGTCTCCGTGTCTCTGTGGCGGATTCTGATTATCTCAAAAATTCTCTCCGTATCGTGTGATTCCAATTCCAAATCAAAGCGGCATCTTCGTTGGCTCGTCTTCGGCTCCTCAACGTACTACCTGTACGCCTTCGTCGCCTCAGTCCTCGCCGCCTTGATGTCATCTTTGATTTGAAACCGGAATGAGACCCTGCGGCAAAAACCAGACGAAAAAGGCCGCGCAGACGGTAACTGCGCGGCCTCTTGCGACTGTTCCTGCGACTGTCGCCCCTACCCCTTCCATCCCTTGACGCCACGGCCGATGGCAACGGCGCCGGTGCGGACCAACTCCTTCAACCCCAGCGGCCGAAGCAGTTCCAGGAGGGCATCCATCTTGACCGGATTTCCGGTGGCCTCGATGGTGTACGACTTGGGCGTGACATCGATGATCTTGGCGCGGAAGATATCGACGATCCGCAGCACCTCTGCGCGATTCTCATCCTCGGCAGTGACCTTGACCAGGATCATCTCGCGTTCAATGGCGCTGCCGTCGCTGAAATCGATCACCTTGAGCACATCGATCAACTTGTTGAGCTGCTTGGTGATCTGTTCGAGGATCTGCTCGTCGCCACGGGTGACGATGGTCATCCGCGAGAGCCCTTCCTCATTGGTCGGAGCAACGGTCAAGGAGTCGATGTTGAAGCCGCGTCCCGAAAAAAGGCTTGCCACGCGGGAAAGCACGCCGAATTCGTTTTCAACCAGCACCGAAATTGTATGTTGCATGGAAACCTCCAGAAAGTCTGAATCTACTTCCGCCAGAGACACGGAGGCACAGAGAACTTCAAAACAGAATCTTAGTTCCTCCCCCCAGCGGGGGGAGGTTAGGAGGGGGGATCAGTTTAATTTCAAACCTGCTACCCCTCCCTAACCCTCCCCCGCTGGGGGAGGGAACCTTCGATTCTCCTCCGTGTTTCTGTGGCTTCGTGGCAAATTCAATCAATTAAGCATTCAACACCATCTCGTTCAGCGACGCTCCGGCCGGAACCATGGGCAGCACCTTTTCCTCACGGGCGATCTTGAACTCCATGATCACCGGTCCCTTTTCCTTGAAGGCCTGCTTGATGACCATCTCCACCTCGCCCGGCTTGGAGGTGCAGAACCCCTTGGCTCCATAAGCATCGGCCAGTTTGACGTAATCGATGGGCAACTCCATGCAGGTTTGGGAGTAGCGTTTGTCGAAGAACAGTTCCTGCCATTGCCGCACCATGCCAAGGAAGTTGTTGTTCAGGATCACGATCTTGACCGGCAGGCGATTCTGCACCAGCGTGGCCATCTCCTGGATGTTCATCTGTACGCCCCCATCGCCGCAGATGGCGATCACCTGGCGTTTGGGGAAGGCGGCCTGGGCACCCATGGCGGCCGGCAGGCCGTACCCCATGGTGCCGAGCCCGCCCGATGAGAGCAACGTGCGCGGCTTATTGAACTGGAAGAACTGAGCGGTCCACATCTGGTGCTGTCCCACGTCGGTGGCAATGATGGCGTCGTCGTCGGACAGCTCCCGCAGTTTCTGGATGACGAACTGCGGCTTGATGATGGTCGAACTCTGTTTGTACCCAAGAGGGTGCTTGGTCTTCCAGCCGGCAATATCCTCATGCCAGGGAGCCAGGGCCGCTTTGAGCTCAACGGCCTTTTCCTTCTGCTTGTCCGCCAGCTTGATCATCTTGGCCAGCACGTCCCTCACGTCCCCTACGATCGGCAGATCGACCCGTACGTTTTTCTTGATAGAGGTCGGGTCCACGTCGATGTGGATAATCTTGGCATTGGGCGCAAACGTGGCGATCTTGCCGGTCACCCGGTCATCGAAGCGCGCCCCCACGGCAATGATCAGGTCGCTGTTGGTCATGGCCATATTCGCGCAGTACGAGCCGTGCATCCCCAACATGCCAAGCGCAAGCGGGTCGTTTTCCGGGAACGAGCCGAGCCCCATCAGGGTTGTGGTTACCGGCACCGACAGTTTGCGGGCCAGGTTGGTCAATTCATCGGCGGCATTGCCCAGGACAACCCCGCCCCCGACGTAGATCACCGGCCGGCGGGATTCGAGCAGCATTGCCACCGCCTTTTCCACCTGGCGGGGGTGCCCTTCCAGGTTCGGCTTGTAGCTGCGGATCTCCACCGTCTCCGGGTAGACGAATTCGGTCTGGGCGATCTGCACGTCCTTGGGGAGGTCTACCAGCACCGGGCCGGGGCGGCCGCTGCGAGCGATGTAGAAGGCCTTTTTCATGATCATGGCCAGGTCCTTCACGTCCCGCACGAGAAAATTGTGTTTGGTGCAGGAACGAGTGATGCCGATGATGTCCACCTCCTGAAAGGCGTCATTGCCGATCAGAGCCGTCGGCACCTGGCCGGTGACGATCACCATGGGGATAGAATCCATGTAGGCCGTGGCAATGCCGGTCACCGTGTTGGTGGCGCCGGGCCCGGAGGTGGCGATGGCGACGCCGACCCTGCCGGTGGCGCGGGCATAACCGTCTGCCGCATGGGTGCCGGCCTGTTCGTGGCGCGGCAGGATATGGTGGATATCCTTAAAGCTGAAGAGTTCGTTGTAGATGTTGATCACGGTTCCTCCCGGATAGCCGAAGATCGTGTCAACACCCTCCTTTTTGAGACATTCAAGCAATATTCGTGCACCGTTCATTTTCATGGATGATACCTCTGAATGTATGGATGGTTGAAATGAGCGTCACAAGCCGCCCTTGCGGTGGTTGTGCCGTACTATCGGAAACCAACGTTTTCGCGCCGTCACCGAAGCATGGACATGTACGGCGGAAACAACCGGCAGATGCGCAAGCGTTTCCATGGTTCCTCCTTTAAGAGCATCCCGATCAACTCCGGAAGCAACGTTAATCGGCCGTGGTCACGGCACCGGTGTGGGCCGAGGTGACAAGTTTGGCGTATCGCGCCAGCCAGCCGGTCTTAATCTTGGCCTCGGGCGCCTTCCAGAGAGCCCGGCGTGCGGCCAGCGTGGCGTCATCGACCAGCAAGTCCAGGCGGCGATTGGGGATATCGAGCAGGATGCGGTCCCCTTCCTCCACCAGGGCAATCGGGCCCCCTTCGGCCGCTTCCGGCGAGATGTGGCCGATGCAGGGACCGCGGGTGCCGCCGGAGAAACGGCCGTCGGTAACCAGGGCCACCGAATCGCCGAGCCCCATCCCCATGATGGCCGCAGTGGGGGCCAGCATCTCGCGCATGCCGGGGCCGCCCTTGGGTCCTTCGTAGCGGATCACCACCACATCACCCGAGGTGATCTTCCCCTCCATGATGGCGGCCATCGCCTGTTCCTCGGCATCGAAGCAGCGGGCCATCCCCTCGAACTGCATCATGGCGGCCGACACGCCCGACTGTTTGACCACCGCCCCCTTTGGGGCCAGGCTGCCCGAGAGGATGGCGATGCCCCCCTCTTTCTTGATCGGGTTGGAGAGGGGGCGGATGACTTCTTCGTCGATGTTGGCGATGCTGTCCGCCAACTGAAGGGTGGTCAGGCCGAACAGGGTCGGCGCATCCTTGATCTTGTCCCCCAACTGCTTGAGCACGCCGCTGACGCCGCCGGCCACATCAAGGTCTTCCATGAAATATTCGCCGGCAGGGTTCATGGAGGCCAGTTGCGGGGTATCCTTGGCCAGGATGTCAAAGGTCTCCAGCGGCAGGTCCACCCCTGCCTCCCGGGCAATGGCCAAAAGATGCAACACGGTGTTGGACGAGCCCCCCAGGGCAAGGTCCACCCGAATGGCGTTCTCGAAGGCTGCGCGGGTCAGGATGTCGCGGGGTTTGACGTCGTTGTGCACCAGTTCGACGATCTTCTCGCCCGAGGCAAAGGCGATGCGCCGTTTGAGGGCCGAGACCGCAAGGGCGGTGCCGCAACGCGGCAGGCTCATCCCCATGGTTTCGGTCAGGATGGCCATGGTATTTGCGGTGAACAACCCCTGACAAGAGCCCATGCCGGGGCAGGCGTTGTCCTCGCAGATCTTGAGTTCCTTGTCGTCGATCACGCCGGCCTTGTAGCGGGCCATGGCCTCGAAGGTGTCGGTGACAAACGAGTATTTGCGGCCGGATTGGGCGCGGCCGCTCATCATCGGCCCGGCAGTGACGATGATGCTGGGGATATTCAGCCGCGCGGCAGCCATCAGCATGCCGGGTGTGATCTTGTCACAGTTGGTCAGCAGCACCAGGCCGTCCAACCGGTGAGCCTCGGCCACCGACTCCACCATGTCGGCGATCAGTTCGCGGGTCGGCAGGGAATAGTGCATCCCCTTGTGTCCCATGGCAATGCCGTCACAGACGCCGGGAATGCCGAAGAAGAAAGCATAGCCGCCACCGGAATGGATGCCTTTCTCGATGAAGCGCTCCAGGTCGCGCATGCCGGAATGGCCCGGAATCAGGTCGGTAAAGCTGGTTGCCACGCCGATGAACGGCTTTTCAAAGGCGCTGTCGGGAACTCCGGTTGCCTTGAGAAGCGCCCGGTGCGGTGTTCGTTCGAGTCCCTGCTTGATGGTGTCGCTGCGCATGATGGTTTCAACCCCGGTGATTCGAATTTTCAAGGCGTCAAACTGCCGATTGACACGGATAAAGGATATAAACGATAGTATATATGCCGACCGGTGTCAACCCGGAATGCCGAGGACTTTATTGGTATTATTTTATGATGGATCGCACCGCAAATGTTGCATTAGATGCCTGGAATGTTATACTGTTTCCCACTGGAAACCATGCCTTTTCTCCGTCCTTTCCCGCATACCGACTATAAAGGATTGCTCCATGATCGCCACAGAAAGCGCCCCCGATTCTCCCCTGAAGCCGACCGCCACCGATCTGCAGCGTTCGTTCATGCGGCATCTCCAGTACACCCTGGTCAAGGACAAATACTCCGCAACCACGGCGGATCTCTACCTGGCGCTGGCCTTTGCCGTGCGGGACATGCTGGCGGAGCGCTGGCTCGACACCCAGCAATCCTACTACATCAACGACGCCAAACGGGTTTACTACATCTCGATGGAATTTCTGGTCGGCCGCACCCTGGGCAACAGCCTGATCAATCTCGGGGTCATGGAGGAGTGGGAAAATGCCCTCATGGAGATGGGGATCGACCTGAAGGACATCGCCGAGACCGAGTGGGACGCGGGGCTGGGCAACGGCGGCCTCGGACGGTTGGCGGCCTGTTTTCTCGACTCCATGGCAACAATGAATCTGCCGGCCTACGGCTACGGCATCCGCTACGAATACGGCATGTTCTACCAGAAGATCATCGACGGCGCCCAGTACGAAGTGCCGGACAACTGGCTCCGATACGAATACCCCTGGGAATTCGGCCGCCAGGAACATCTGCACAAGATCCGCTACGAAGGCCGGGTAGAGGAATACCTGGACACGGACGGGGAAAAACGCCACGCATGGACCGACACCCATGATGTCATGGCCCTGGCCTACGACGTGCCGGTGCCGGGTTACGGCAACCAGACGGTCAACACCATGCGCCTCTGGAGCGCCAAATCCACCCGCGAATTCGAGCTTGAATCCTTCAACCGGGGCAATTACGTAGGTGCGGTCGAATCCAAGATGAAGACCGAAAACATCTCCAAGGTACTCTACCCGGCCGATCACATGGCCGAGGGCAAGGAGTTGCGCCTGCGCCAGGAGTACTTCCTGGCCTCGGCCACGGTGCAGGATATCTTTTACCGCTTTGCCAAGAAGCACGACGAACTCCTGCTGCTGCCGGAAAAGGTGGCCATCCAACTCAACGATACCCACCCTACCCTGGCCATCCCGGAACTGGTGCGGATCCTGATTGACGAGAAGCGGCTGTCCTGGGAAGCGGCCTGGGACATCTCCGTCAGGACGTTCGCCTACACCAACCACACCATCCTGCCCGAAGCCCTGGAAAAGTGGCCGGTGCGCATGCTGGAAAACATCCTGCCGCGCCACCTGGAGATTATTTACCGGATCAACGACCATTTCCTCAAGGCGGCCGCCGCCCGGTTCCCCGGAGACAGCGGCCGGCTCCGCCGCATGTCCATCGTGGGGGAAGAGGGGGAAAAGCATATTCGCATGGCCCACCTGGCCATTGTCGGCAGCCATTCCATCAACGGAGTGTCGGTCCTGCACAGCGATATCCTGAGGAACAGCCTGTTCAGCGACTTCTTCGCCCTTTGGCCGGAGCGCTTCAACAACAAGACCAACGGCATTACCCAGCGGCGCTGGCTCAAGTACGCCAACCCCTGGCTGTCTGACCTGATCTCTTCCACGATCGGGGACGGGTGGGTCACCAACCTGGAAGAGTTGCGCAAACTGCGGACAATGGCGGATGATCGGGATTTCCAGCAGCAATGGCAGGAGGTCAAGCGCGCCAACAAACAGAGGCTGGCAGACCATATCTACCGCAACAACGGTATCCAGGTCTCTGCCGACACCCTGTTCGACTGCCAGACCAAGCGCCTCCACGAATACAAGCGGCAACTGCTCAACGTTCTCCACGTCATCACGCGCTACAACCGCATCAAGGCACAACCGGGCCTGAACATCGCCCCCCGCACGGTCATCTTCAGCGGCAAGGCGGCGCCTTCCTACTTCATGGCCAAGCTGATCATCCGCCTGATCAATGCCGTAGGAGAGGTCATCAACAATGATCCGGCGGCCCATGACCTGCTCAAGGTGGTATTCCTGGCCAATTACAACGTATCCCTGGCCGAGATCGTCTTTCCGGCAGCCGATCTGTCGGAGCAGATATCCACCGCTGGGACCGAGGCGTCCGGCACCGGCAACATGAAGTACGCCTTAAACGGCGCCCTGACCATCGGGACGTTGGACGGGGCCAATATCGAAATCATGGAGGAGGTCGGCCGCGACAACATTTTCATCTTCGGCATGAACGCCGAGCAGGTGGACGGCCTGAAGCGCGCCGGGTACCGCCCCGGCGATTACTGCCGCCACAACCCGGAGCTGCAGCAGGCCATGGATATGATCGCCGGCGGCTCCTTCTCGCCGGGCGATCCCGGTCTTTTCAAACCTATAGTAGACAGCCTGCTGGGCAATGATTCCTACCTGCTCCTGGCCGACTATGCTTCCTATGTTGCCTGCCAGGACGAGGTGGACCGGCTCTACCGGCACCCCCACGAATGGACTCGCAGATCGATCCTCAACACGGCCGGCATGGGCAAGTTCTCCAGCGACCGCACCATCGCCGAATATGCCCGGGACATCTGGGACGTCAAGCCCGTGAAGGTCGGCCGCCACAGCCGGCGCGACCTGGCCTGATCCGGAATGCGGCCCATGAAGACACCCACCCTTTGGGATTCCCCCGGAGACAGTCCGCGAAACCAAACGATTCCGGCAAACGCACCCTTGGCGGAACGCATGCGGCCGCGCAACGTCGCAGAGTTCACCGGACAGGAACACCTGCTGGGCGAAGGGCGCATCCTGCGGCGGATGATCGAGACCGACAACCTGTCCTCGCTGATCTTCTGGGGTCCGCCCGGCTGCGGCAAAACCACCCTGGCCCACGTCATCGCGCGGGAAACCAAATCCCACTTCATTTTTTTCTCAGCCATCCTTTCAGGCGTCAAGGAGATCCGCGAGATCTTCCGTGAAGCGGAAGGATATGCCGCCCGCAGCGCCCGCACCATCCTCTTCGTTGATGAGATCCACCGTTTCAACAAATCCCAGCAGGACGCCTTTCTCCCCTACGTGGAAAAGGGGGTCGTCACCATCATCGGCGCCACCACCGAAAACCCCTCCTTCGAGGTGATCGCGCCGCTCCTCTCGCGCTGCCGCGTACTGACCCTGAATCAGCTGGATGCAGCCACGGTCGGTACCATCCTGCGCCAGGCGTTGAGCGACACGGAGCGTGGACTCGGCAACCTCGGGCTCACTGCCGACGATGATGCGCTCGTGTTCCTGGCCGACCAGTGCGGCGGTGACGCCCGCATCGCCCTGAATACCCTGGAGGTTGCGGCCGGGCTTACGACAGATGGCGTCATAACCATGGAGACCGTGCAGGAGGCGTTGCAGAAAAAGGCCCTTTTGTACGACAAGGGAGGCGAAGAGCATTACAACGTCATCTCGGCCTTCATCAAGTCCCTGCGCGGCAGCGACCCTGATGCGGCCCTCTACTGGATGGCCCGCATGCTGGAGGCGGGCGAGGACCCGCTCTTCATACTGCGGCGCATGATCGTCCTGGCTTCCGAGGACATCGGCAACGCCGACCCGCGGGCCTTGCAGGTAGCGGTGTCAGCCCTTCAGGCCTTCCAGTTCGTGGGTTTGCCCGAGGGGCGCATCATCCTGGGACAGGCGGTCACCTACCTGGCAACGGCCCCCAAGTCAAACGCCTCCTATGCCGGCATCGACGCCGCCTTGTCCGAGGTCAGAAAGAGCGGCGCCCTCCCCGTCCCCCTGCACATCCGCAACGCCCCCACCAAGCTGATGAAGGAGTTGGGCTACCACAAGGGGTATCTCTACGACCACGACTGCGAGGGAGGGTATGCCGGCCAGGAATGCCTGCCGGAGAAGCTGGCCGGACGAAAGTTCTACGAGCCCAAGGGGCACGGTTATGAGAAGAGCATCCTGGAGCGGATGGAGTGGTTGCGGCAAAAGAAAGGAAAATAGTAAATTTTTTATTGTATGAAATTCAGCTTAAAGTTAAAACTTGAAGACTTGGAGGATGCTCGGGACATTCGCGAATACCGCACGAATCCGGGAGAATCCTTTCCTGCTGCAGTAATAAACCAACTCATAGACGGCTCGCATCCCTTGAAGGTATTCCGGGAATATCGAGGCATGACGCTTGAGGAACTCGGTTTGGCCTGCGGTGTCTCGGCCGCCGCGCTCTCCCAGATCGAGAACGGTAAGCGGGAACCGTCGGTAAACCTGTTGAAGAAGCTTTCCGAGGGGCTTCGGGTGGATGTGGATATCTTGATCGGGTAACACGGGAGTGTCTTCCGACCTCCACTCCCGGCCATTTCAACAGCTTTTCCCTTAGGAGGCCAGCAAACTTATTATTGCTAGCCTCCTAAATTATTCGATTATATTCTGCTTGAGGAGGCATTCCCATGAAGCGACTCGCCATTCTTACCAGCGGCGGTGACTGTTCCGGCATGAACGCCGTGATCCGCGCCGCGGCTCGCACCGCCATCGCCAATGACGTGGAGATGATCGGCTACCGCAAGGGGTTTGCCGGACTGCTGAAAAACGACTACATGGTGCTGACGAGCAGGGCCGTCTCGGGGGTGCTCCAGCGGGGCGGCACCTTCCTGCAGTCGGCCCGCTCCCAGGAATTCCGCAGCGAGGAGGGCCGCAGGAAGGCGCTGGACAACCTGTTGCAGGAAAAGGTGGAAGGGCTGATCGTGATCGGCGGCGACGGTTCACTCAGCGGCGCCCACGCCCTCGATATGCTGGGTTTCCCGGTGATCGGCATCCCGGCCAGCATCGATAATGATATCCCGTACACCGACATGGCGTTGGGGGTGGACACGGCACTGAACAACATCCTCTACGCCGTGGACTGCATCAAGGATACCGCCAGTTCCCACGACCGGGCCTTCATAGTGGAGGTAATGGGACGCAACTCCGGCTACCTGGCTTCGACCTCGGCCATTGCCACCGGCGCCGAATTCGCCATTGTGCCGGAGGTGGAGTTCGACCTGACCGAGATGTGCCACCAGTTGCGGCGCCGTTACGAGGAGGGGCGCACCAATGCCCTGATCATCATGGCAGAGGGGGCCGGGCAGGCCCGGGAGATTGCCGACAGCATCAAGGATTGTGCGGGTTTCGAGACCCGGGTAACCGTACTGGGGCACTACCAGAGGGGTGGCGCGCCCACGGTCTTCGATCGTCTGCTGGGAAGCCGCTTCGGCCTGAAAGCGGTGGAGCTGTTGCTCTCCGGGACCAAGGGGGTCATGCTCGGACTGTCAACCACCGCTCTGACCACCACGCTGCTTTCTATGGTCGTCAAGGGGGGCCAGAAAAAACTGAATAATGAGTTGGTGCACATGGCCGACATCCTGGGAATGTGATGATGCTGGCCATTGCTGCGACTATGACCCTGTTTTTCAAAAGGGAAAAATGGTTATAACAAGGTTGTCGGAGGAAATATGACACGTCTTATCCTCACCTGGGCATTGAATTCCTTTGCCCTCTTTTTTGTCATGAAACTGGTCCCGGGCATTCAAATCGACCACTTCCGGGATCTGCTGGCAGGAGCGTTGGTGATCGGATTACTGAATGCCTTCCTGCGACCGGTTATCATCCTGCTGACCCTCCCTGTTACCGTGCTGACCCTGGGGCTTTTTACCCTGGTCATCAATGGGCTGATGTTTTACCTGGCCGCAACGCTGGTCCACGGCTTCCGGGTATCCGGTTTTGCCACCGCTTTCGTGGCGGCGCTGCTCTTCAGTCTGTTCAGCTTTCTCCTCAGCATGTTCGTCCGCCGGGACTGCTGACTCAGCCGTCTCACCCGACACCTTGGCAATGCATTGTTCTATTGCAGCAAACAGATCCGGGCAGCTAATCGGCTTGAAAAGATAATGATCGACCGCTATGCTGGACAAGGCGGCGTCTTTCCAAACCTGTCTTTCCGAGTCGGCCGTGATCACGATAAGCTTGGTATCGGGCTTGACGGAAGGGATACGATCCCCCTTCCGGACACCATCCACCTCCGACATGACACTATCTGTGATAATGATGTTCGGCGGGCGCGTTTTCATGAAATCCAGGCTTGCCTTGCAGTTGGCAGCCGAGTACACGATGGCCTGGGGAAACCTCTTCGGGATGATGGTCGCAAGGATTTCTCGCGATAAATCGTTCTCCTCCACAACCAGTATTGAAATCGGCGGGGCGAGCTTATGGATCATCTCCATTGCAGATATCTCCGGGAGGACAGTACGGGCAATAAAAAAACCCGCTATTAAAACGGGTTATTTCTAGCAACAACCGTACCTATTTATATGCCTTATTGCATAAATCGCCTCATCCGCCCGGCGCATCACACTATTTTCCGTACCGAAAAACTACCCGTAAACCGAAAAGCCGTCCCGCGGAGAGTTCACCTTCAAGAGCGCCTGCTTTTCCTCGTTGCTCACCGGCTGCGAGGCTTTCGTTTTGGCGGAAGGACTATCTTGAGAGGAGGATAGGGTAACGACATCCTCTGGCAAGTTCAGCGGTTGAGTGGCGGCCGAGGCGGCCTTCCCGGATACTGTTGTCTCGCTCCCGGACGGGTGCGCTCCCGGTTGAAGGGGCACCACTGTTGGAGATGTTTGAGTTGCGTCGCGTAACGGAGATTGCATGGCGTGTATCCTCTACTATCGATTATATTCAGTTTACATTTTTCGTATCGCGTAATGCAAGAAGACTAATTTAGCGGGATTACAACACCCCCTTTTTTTGATATAATTCAATAACACAGTGCCAACTTTTTATATCTCACTACCCGCGAGGCAACTACGCATGAATCCACGTTCTCCATTCCTGCTGTTTTTAGGACTCATTATGGTTTTGTCGGGCCTGGCCGGCTGTGCCACGGTCGATCAGAAGATTGCCCTGAACTACGCGCCAGTGGACCGCCCCTTTGGCAGACTCGACGGAGAAATCGTCGTATCACGGGTCGAACCCCCTTCGTCCGTCCAAAACAGCAAGGGTGAGTGGATTATCGGCTCCATTAACAATGCCCACGGCGTGCACCGTGCCGATCTTCTCTCCGACCGTAGCCTGGGCGAATGGATATCCGACGCCATGGTGCTCGAACTGAAGCACGCGGGCTATACCGTGACCTCCGCCCCATCCCTTCCTGCCGCTATTTCGCGGGGCATTCTCATTACCAACATCAACGTGTTCCTGAACGTCGACAAGGATCTGGCCAGCGACCAGGTCACACATGAGCTTACGTTCAACGTCGAAGTATTCCTGAACGGCGCCAAGGTGAAAACGTTCACGGTGGCCTCCCGCGACAACAGTACCCTGCTCACCGCTTCAAGGGAAGCCAAGGAGAAGATCATGCTCCAGTCCCTGCAGGACGCAATGCAGCAGATTATCCCCGACATCATCACCCTGATCGGGAAAAAGTGACCACCATCTCTACGGCCCTCTCCGCACGGATCGCTCGCATCATCCGCGAGCAAAGGCTCTTTGCGCCGGGCGACACCGTCATTGTGGCTCTCTCCGGCGGGGCCGATTCCACCGCTCTGCTCGATCTGCTCTCCCGTCTGCCCGGACTTTCGCCGCGGCTCGTGGCGGCCCACCTGAACCATTGCCTGCGCGGGGCGGAATCCGACCGAGACGAGGAGTTCGTCCGGTCCCTTGCCGAGCACTACCGAATTCCCCTGGAATGCCGCCGTGCCGATGTTAAAGAGTATGCCCGAAGAGAGAGGCTCAATCTGGAAGATGCCGGCCGGCGGACACGCATTGACTTTCTCTCTGAACTCCGCGATTCATGGCAAGCAACGGCAGTTGCCCTGGCGCACCATGCCGACGACCAGGCCGAAACTGTTTTGATGCGTCTCCTGCGGGGCGCCGGTCCGGGAGGACTGGCCGGCATGCCCTACCGGAATGGACGAAAATTCATCCGCCCCCTGCTGGGGGTCGCCAGGGACGAATTGGCGGCCTACCTGGCGGAGCGAGGGCTGACGTGGAGAGAAGACGCCAGCAATCAGGACACTGCCTTTCTTCGCAACCGTATCCGCCATGATTTGTTGCCCCTGCTGGAGCAGTATAACCCCGCCATCCGTGAGCGCCTGGCCGCAACCGCCGCCGTGTTGACCGATGAACACCATCTCCTGAACCAGCTTGCGCAGGAGGCCGTTGACCGGGCCTGCACCAAGGATGGCGATACGTTAACCTGCTCCGTCAAACACCTGACGGAGCTGCCGCCCGCACTGCGACGCAGGTTTCTGCGCCTTTTGCTGGAACGTCTGGCCGGCAACCTGGACCACTTCACCGGCCGGCATATCGAGGCCATGGAACGCCTCTTGGATTCCCCCCGTCCCAATGCGGTCCTGAATTTGCCCCAGTGCATTACCGCCCTTCGCGAGTATGACTCCCTCGTGGTAAAGCGCACGTTCGCACCTCCGCCGACGGCCATGGGAGAGTTGTCGATCACCGGTACCGGGCATTACCCGCTCCCCGGAGGCGCATCCCTGACCCTTACCTCTGTCCCTGCATCGGCTGTTGCCGAGCCGCTCGCTGCCGATACCGCCCTCTTCAATCCGGATCGCACCCCCTTTCCCTGGCATGTTCGCCTGTTCCAAAACGGCGACCGCATTGTCCCCTTCGGCATGGCCGGCAGCAAAAAGGTCAAGGAGCTTTTCATCGACGCCAAGGTTCCTCGTTCCCAACGCCGGAGCATACCCCTGCTCTTTTGCGGTGATACGCTGCTCTGGGTCTGCGGCTTGCGCACCTCGCAGCTTGCCCGCCTTGACGACACATCAGGCCGCGCCATCAAGGCGGTCTTCTCGGAGACATGACGGCACAGTCTTCCGAGCAGGTTGCGGGTAATCCTTGAGAACCCGATAAAACCATGTCTTCAATCGATTGAACTTGTCAATAAGCACAGAGTTATGGTAATTAATATCAATTTACACGAAAACAATTCACCTATTGGAGTTACAGGAGTAGACCGTGAACCAATTCTATAAAAATCTCGCACTCTGGCTCGTCATCAGCCTGATGATGATCCTGCTCTTCAACATGTTCAACAAGCCTCGCCCCACAGCGGAAAAGGTCAATTTCAGCGATTTCATCGCCCAGGTGGATGCCGGCAAGGTTACATCGGTTACCATCCAGGGCAATGACATAATCGGTAAGTTCGAAGGCAAGGACGGCAAGGAGTTCCGCACCTACAAACCCTACTCCGACGCCGACCTGACCAAAAAACTTTTGGATAAAAAGGTCACCGTCATCGCCAAGCCGGAAGAGGAAAAGTTCTCCTGGTTCTCGATATTTATTTCCTGGTTTCCGCTATTGCTGCTGGTGGGCATCTGGATCTTTTTCATGCGTCAGATGCAGGTCGGCGGCGGCAAGGCAATGTCCTTCGGCAAGAGCCGCGCCAAGCTCCTGACCGAGGCCCAGGGGAAGATCACGTTCGAGGATGTGGCCGGCATTGAGGAGGCCAAGGAAGAACTGAACGAGATCATCGCCTTCCTGAAGGACCCGAAGAAGTTCACCAAGCTGGGCGGAAGAATCCCGAAAGGGGTGCTTTTGATGGGACCTCCGGGCACCGGCAAAACCCTTTTGGCCAGGGCTATTGCCGGCGAGGCCGGGGTACCCTTCTTCTCCATATCCGGCTCCGACTTTGTGGAGATGTTTGTCGGCGTCGGCGCCAGCCGGGTGCGCGACCTGTTCCTGCAAGGCAAGAAGAGCGCCCCCTGCATCATCTTCATTGACGAGATAGACGCCGTGGGACGTCACCGCGGAGCAGGGCTGGGAGGCGGACATGACGAACGCGAGCAGACCCTCAACCAATTGCTGGTGGAGATGGACGGCTTCGAATCCAACGAGGGGGTCATCCTGATCGCCGCCACCAACCGGCCCGACGTGCTCGATCCGGCCCTGCTGCGTCCCGGCCGATTCGACCGGCAGGTGGTGGTGCCGCGCCCCGACGTCAAGGGGCGCGAGATGATCCTCAAGGTGCACGCCAAAAAGGTGCCGCTCTCGCCCGATGTGGATCTGGCGGTCATTGCCCGCGGTACCCCCGGTTTCTCAGGGGCCGACCTGGCCAACGTGGTCAACGAGGCAGCGCTCCTTGCGGCGCGGGTGGACAAGACCGTTGTGGAATCCATAGATTTTGACAACGCCAAGGACAAGGTCCTGATGGGCGTTGAGCGGCGCAGCATGGTTATTTCCGATGAAGAGAAGAAGAGCACCGCCTACCATGAAGCCGGCCACACCCTGGTCGCCAAACTGGTTCCGGGCACCGACCCGGTCCACAAGGTCTCCATCATCCCCCGCGGCCGTGCCCTGGGCGTGACCATGCAACTCCCTATCGAGGACAAACACAGCTACTCCCGAGAAGCGCTCCTGGCCCGCATTGCCGTGCTGATGGGGGGCCGCGCGGCCGAGGATCTCATCTTCAGCACCTTTACCACCGGCGCGGGCAACGACATCGAACAGGCCACCGAGATGGCCCGCAAGATGGTCTGCGAATGGGGCATGAGCGACAAGATGGGCCCGCTTTCCTTCGGCAAGAAGGACGAACAGATCTTCCTGGGCCGGGATATGGCCTCCCACAAGAATTACAGCGAAGCCACGGCCGTGGAGATCGACACCGAGATCAAACGCATCGTCGATGAGAGCTATGAACGCGCCCTGACCCTGCTCAAGGAAAATATCCAGAACCTGCACAACCTCTCCGAATGCCTGATCGAGAAAGAGAACCTGACCGGGGCCGAGGTGGACGAGATCATTGCCGCCGGTACGCCGATCTATGGCCATAACGGGAAACAGACAGCCGGGGAAGAAGCGGCACAGGCACAGCAGCATACAGATATCAAGGCCTGATATGAACACCTTCCCGGCCAGGCTGCTGGCTGTTGCCTCGCGGGAGGAAGCAGAGCGGGAACTGGCAAGGATCGGCGTTGACCCTTGCGGTATCGGCATGATGTCCCCCAAGATGCTGACCCGTTGCGTACACCTGAGCAAACTCCTCTGCCGCCAGGCCAACATTCTCAAACAGGAGATGATGGGCCTGGGGGGCGATGCGGCGGTTGCCCGCGGCACGGTGGCGTGCAGTATCGACACCACCGACGTCATCCTGATGGGCACGGATAAACAGCTCGGGCGGCTCTGCGAAAAACTCGTCCACCAGCCGTTCGGCCTTGCCGACCTGGCGGGTGAGTTGACCGCTCTCTTGGCCAACGTTTCTCAAGCCCCCAAAACATGGAAGACGGCGCGCCGCGACTTGGCGCTTGATCGCCCGCTCATCATGGGCATCCTTAACGTAACCCCCGATTCCTTTTCAGACGGCGGCAAGTTCCTCGATCCGCACAGGGCAGCGGAACGCGCCCTGGAAATGGAGGCCGAAGGAGCCGACATCATCGATATCGGCGGGGAAAGCACCCGGCCGGGGGCTCCCCAGATTCCGGCGGCCGAAGAGCTGCGCCGGATTTCGCCGGTCATTGAGCAGCTTGCCGGAAGACTCTCATGCCCCATTTCAGTGGACACCTGGAAGGGTGAAGTGGCCCGGGGGGCGCTCGCAGCCGGGGCCGAGATCATCAATGACATCAGCGGTTTCGGGTTCGATCCCGAAATGGCCGCTGTGGTGGCGGGGAGCGGCGCGGGCGTGATCCTGATGCATACCCGCGGCACGCCCGACAGAATGCAGTCCCATACCGATTACGAGGATCTGCTTGGCGATGTCATTGCGGGGCTCCGCTTCTCGTTGGACATCGCTGTTTCGGCAGGGGTCGAACGTGAACGGATCGTCATAGACCCCGGCATCGGTTTTGCCAAAGACGCCGCCGCTAACCTGGAGATCCTGCGGAGGCTGCGCGAGTTCTCCAGTCTCGGCCTGCCGTTGTTGGTGGGGACGTCCCGCAAGTCATTCATCGGAAAGACACTGGGGCGGGTTACCGGCGAACGTATGGTCGGCACGGCAGCAACCGTTGCCCTGGCCGTTGCCAACGGCGCGGACATCCTGCGGGTGCATGATGTCCGCGCGATGCGCGAAGCAGCCGACATGGCCTACGCGATTGTCACAAGTTAAATGACCCTGTCTGCCCCGCCGGCAAACCAGCCGCTCCCAGAGGGAAAGAATGCCCGGATTGCTCGACAGCAGCACCCTGCTCGACCTCTGCGATATTCTCATCGTGGCGGTCCTTGTTTACCATTTCTCACTTATCCTCAAAAAGGACGCCGCAGTCAGGCTGCTGATCTTTTTGCTGCTGTTCTTCGCCTGCTTCTATTTTGCGCAGCTTTCAGGATTTTCCTCCACCACCTGGCTGCTGCGCACCATATTTTCATCAGCCCTGATCATTCTGGCCATAATCTTCCAAGGGGATATCCGCCGGGCGATCCTTTCCCTGGGACGGCGCTCTTCCGCCCCCCACACCCAGGACGAAGTGACCGAGACCATCGAGGAGTTGGTCAGGGCGGTCGGCGAGATGTCGAAGAAACGGATCGGTGCTTTGATCGTTATTGTGCGTCGGCTTCCCATCGACCATCTGGTTGAGGTCGGCACCGAGATCGACGCCAAGGTAACCAGCGAACTGCTTAATTCCATCTTTCTCCCTTACTCACCGATCCATGACGGAGCAGTGATCATCCATAACGGAAAACTTACCAAGGCAGGTTGCCTCCTCCCCCTGTCGAAAAACCCCGATATAGCCAAAAGCTTCGGCACACGGCACCGGGCGGCGCTGGGGTTGTCCGAGTTGGTGGATGCCCTGGTCATGGTGGTCTCGGAGGAAACAGGCAATATCTCGCTGGTGTATGACGGCAAAATCTATTACGACCTGGAGCATACCGAAATACGGCGCATGCTGAGGAAATCCCTGGATTTCCGACGCCTTGGCAAGGCGGCTGCGGCCGGAGAGGCGTAATACCATGACCCGGAATCTTGCCGCAGTCAAACACCTTTGCACGAGGAACTGGAGTCTCAAGCTCCTGAGTCTCATGCTGGCGGTCTGCATATGGAGCTTTTCGTCGCTGTCGCGGGAAACTCGTTATGAACTGGCTTTGCCCGTGGAGTTGCGCAACACACCACCCGGCTACACGGTTACGGAGCCACTGACCGGCGAGGTACATTTTACCCTGGTCGGACCGTCCATTCTGATCGACGGAGCGCGGCGCGCCAATTCCCGGCTCATCCTCAGCCTGCGGGGCGCAAAGCCCGGAAAAACGCTTTTTACCCATCTTGAAACCGACTTGAAGCTGCCGGAGGGAATCAAGGTGACCCGCATCTCACCGGCAACATTGGAGATCGAGCTTATAAGGCAACAGATAAATTCAGATCAAGGAGCCCCAAAACCGTGAAAAAACTCTTTGGAACCGATGGCGTTCGCGGCGTTGCCAACGTCTATCCCATGACCAGCGAGATGGCCATGCAGTTGGGCCGGGCCGCGGCCTATATCTTCAAAAGCGCCGGCAAGCGGCGGCATCGTATCGTCATCGGCAAGGATACGCGCCTGTCGGGCTATATGCTCGAAAACGCGCTGGTGGCGGGCATTTGCTCCATGGGGGTCGACGTACTCGTGGTTGGGCCGCTTCCCACGCCGGGGATCGCCAATATCACCTCATCCATGCGCGCCGATGCCGGCGTGGTCATCTCGGCATCGCACAACGCCTTCCAGGACAACGGCATCAAGTTTTTCTCTGCCGACGGCTTCAAGCTACCGGATGAGATCGAACTGAGGATCGAGAACCTGATCGAAACGAATCACATCGATTCCCTGCGCCCAACCGCGACCGAAGTGGGCAAGGCCTTCCGCATCGACGATGCCGCCGGCCGCTACATCGTGTTCCTCAAAAATACCTTTCCCCAGGAGATGGACCTGTCCGGCCTGAAGATCGTCCTGGATTGCGCCAACGGCGCCGCCTACAAGGTTGCGCCGGCCGTCTTCGAGGAGTTGGGGGCCGAGGTGATTCCCCTGGGGGTCAAACCCAACGGCACCAATATCAACGCCGGGTGCGGCTCGCTTCACCCGGAGGTGATCAGCATGGCAGTCAAGGAGCATCGCGCCGACATCGGCATCGCCCTGGACGGAGATGCGGACCGGGTAATCGTCTGCGACGAATTCGGCAACGAGGTGGACGGCGACCACATCATGGCAATCTGCGCCACGGACATGCTGCGCCGCTCCATTCTGAAAAAAAAGACCCTGGTGGCCACCGTCATGAGCAACATGGGACTGGACATCGCCATCAGAAAGGGAGGCGGCACGGTGGTCAAAACAGCCGTTGGCGACCGCTACGTGGTGGAGGAGATGCGCAAGGAGGGGTACAACCTGGGGGGAGAGCAGTCCGGGCACATGATTTTTCTGGACCACAGCACCACCGGCGACGGCATCCTCTCGGCCCTCCAGCTTCTGGCGGTCATGCGCCGCGAAGAGAAACCTCTCTCCGAACTGGCCAAACTGATGATCGCCCTTCCCCAGGTGCTCGTCAACGCTCGGGTCACCGAAAAAAGGGACATTATGACCATTCCCGAGGTCGCCGCCAGGGTCGGCGATGTGGAGAAAAAGCTGGGCAACGAGGGGCGCGTGCTGATTCGTTATTCCGGCACCGAACCGCTCCTGCGCGTCATGATCGAAGGACAGGATAAGTATGAGATCACCACCTGGGCCAATGAAATCGCCGAGATGGTGAAACTGCATATCGGGGAGCAATAATCACGATTCTGCCACAGAGACACAGAGACACGGAGAGCTGCTAGAGATTTTAGAAAAAAGTCTGCATCCGGTTTGGGTTATCCCCAAATGTGGTATGCCTTTCTCCGGTTTTCCTCTGTGTCTCTGTGTCTCTGTGTCTCTGTGGCAGATGTGAAGTATAATGTATTTGATTTATCTCTGTGGCAAATTTCAGGGGGTTTATACGTGGCAAAACTTGGATTGAATGTCGATCATATCGCAACCGTGCGCCAGGCCCGTGGCGGGGTGGAACCTGATCCGGTGGCGGCGGCCGCCATGGGTGAGTTAGCCGGGGCCGAGGGGATCACCATCCACCTGCGAGAGGACCGTCGCCACATCCAGGACCGCGACCTGGAAATCCTGCGCCGGACCGTCAAGACCAAGCTGAACCTGGAGATGGCCGCCACCCAGGAGATGGTGCGCATCGCCCTGAGGGTCAAGCCGGAACAGGTCACCCTGGTGCCGGAAAAACGCCAGGAGCTGACCACCGAGGGGGGCCTGGATGTCATTCTCAACCTCAAATCCGTCGCCGACGCCACCAAGCGCCTGCGCGACAACGGCATCATCGTCAGCCTGTTTGTCGATCCGAACCAGGAGCAGATCAAGGCCGCCAACAAGAGCGGCGCCGACTACATAGAGATCCATACCGGCGCCTATGCCGAAGCCAGCGACTGGGCCAAACGGGAAAAGGAGCTGGAGGCCATCGACACGGCCATCAAGCTGGCCCGCAAGGTCGGCATGGGTGTCAACGCCGGACACGGGCTCAACTACGTCAACATCAAGGCGATTGCCGCCCTGGGCGGGATCGAGGAATACAACATCGGCCACTCCATCATCTCCCGCGCCGTGCTGGTCGGCCTCGACAGGGCCGTGCGCGACATGGTGGAATTGATCAAGTACGCATGATATCAGGCATCGGCATCGATACGGTGGAGATCGCCAGGTTCAGGCGTTTTCTGGAAGAGGGCAACCAGGCGATCATTGCACGGCTCTTCAACCGGGAGGAGCGCGACCGGTGCAGCGTCCGCAAGGATGCCGCCTCATGTTATGCCGCCCGTTTCGCAGCCAAGGAGGCATTTCTGAAGGCCTTGGGCAGCGGTCTGCGTGACGGCATCTCCTGGCATGACATGGAGATCGTCAACAACGAGTCCGGCAAACCGGAATTGCTGCTCGCGGGGCGAGCCCGCGAGCTTTTCGAGAAGCAGGGTTTGAGCGCGGTTTTCCTTTCCCTGTCCCATGACGGCGGACAGGCCGTTGCCATGGTAGTGCTGGAGGCACCATGAAGGTCATATCGGCGCAGACCATGCAGGAGCTGGACCGGCAGGCCATCCGGGAACACAACATACCGGGGCTGGAGTTGATGGAGCATGCCGGGCACGCCTGCATGGAGGCCATCTTCCACGAGTTCGGCTATACCGGGGGCAAACGGGCGTTCATCTTCGCAGGAAGCGGCAATAACGGCGGCGACGGCTATGTCATCGCGCGCCTGCTGCTGCAAAGCGGCTGGCAGGTCCGGGTCTGCATCCTGGCAAATCGGGAGCGGATCGAAGGTGACGCGGCCATAAACCTCGAGCAGTTGCCTCCAACCGTCATTTCCTACTGCACCGCTCCCGGGCAACCGGCGGATCGGCATGATGAAGAGATCCGCCAGGCCGACGTCATCGTTGACGCCTTGCTGGGGACCGGGCTGAACAGCGAGGTCAGCGGCGTTTACCGGGAGGCGGTCGAACTGATCAACGCCGCCGGCCGGCCGGTACTGGCAGTGGACATTCCTTCCGGCATCCACGGCAGTTCGGGCCGGGTCCTGGGATGCGCGGTACGGGCAACCGTGACCGTGACCTTTGCCGCCGCAAAACTGGGGCATGTTCTGTATCCGGGCGCCGACTACACCGGCCGCCTGGTGGTAGCCGACATCGGCATCCCGGCCGGACTCGTGGAAAATGCCGAAGGGTACGCGTTCCTCACCGCCGACAGCATCCGTCCCCTGCTACGCTCCCGTGACCGGCAGGCCCACAAAGGCAACTTCGGCCACTGCCTGGTTGTTGCCGGTTCTTGCGGGAAGACCGGGGCTGCCGCGCTCTCCGCCAACAGCGCCGTGCGGGCCGGCTCAGGCCTGGTGACCCTGGCGGCCCCGGAGAGCCTCCACCCGATTCTGGAGATCAAGACCACCGAGGCCATGACCGTACCTCTACCCGATTCGGGCACCGGCTATCTTACCGACGACGCCTTCCCCGCCATCGAAGGGTTGCTCACCGGCAAGGATGCGCTGGCCATCGGCCCCGGCATGGGCCAGCACCCCGCTACCGTCGGCCTGGTGCAAACCCTGCTGAAATCAGCCAGCCTCCCCCTGGTTATCGACGCCGACGGCCTGAATGCCGTGGCCCGGAACACGGACTGCCTCCTGGACAAAAAAAGCGCCTCCGTAGTGCTCACCCCCCATCCGGGAGAGATGGCCCGCCTGCTGGGGGTATCCGTCGCAGACGTGGAAGCCGACCGCATCGCCACTGCCCGGCGGTTCGCCGCGACCTTCGACGTGCACCTGATCCTCAAAGGCTCCCGCACCATCATCGCCGCACCCGACGGCAGGGTGGCCATCAACGGCAGCGGCAATCCGGGAATGGCCAGCGGCGGCATGGGCGACGTGCTGACCGGCATCATCGTCTCGCTGCTGGGCCAGGGCCATGACTGTCTTGACGCCTGTTGCCTGGGGGTCTTCATCCACGGCTACGCCGCCGACCTGGTGGCACAGGACAAAGGCGAGATCGGCATGAGCGCCGGCGACGTGCTGGAAAAGCTGCCCTATGCGTTTAAAAAATTGTCCGATATCAGTGCGTAACCACCAGCTGTCCACTGTAGCTTCCACGGAGGCGGGTGCGCTTCAAACGACTAGTTACAAAGCATAACCCTACGTAAATCAAGGACTTTTTAATGAAATCATTTGCCGATTACAAAGCAGACGGAGCTTCTTGGATTACGCTCTCATCAGGCGAATACTATCCTGATATTCTTCCCTCCGCGTGTGAACTCTACAAGCCGGTGCTCGTAATCTTCGGACAATTGCTGCGGGAATCAGTTTCTTCAGTCCAATTATTTGAAAAGATCACGGAAATTCGAGAAAGCTGGATGCGAACTCAACTTTGCCGTGTATTCAGGAAGTACGTCGCCCCCTCACTGCCGGTCGAAATGTTGAAGAAAAAGACCATTGCCGCTCTCATTTGCAGCCAGTATGAAAGCGAATTTCGAGCGGTTTCCGTAGTGCAGCAACGTTTTGATTCCCGCCCCCTCCCTGATGAGGTGTTATGTGCTCTTTTGTGGGAATACAAAGATCGAGGGAAACGAGGGTATGACCTGACCGAAGTTTTTTTCGACGAATTTCACAAAAATTTCAGAGAGTTTTCGCTTCATGGTCCTAAACGGGGAGGAAAAGACCTCTTTCTTCATGATTATCTTCCAGGCTACCCGAACAAATCCCGGCCGGTCGATTTCCTCATATTTACCAAAAAACAACCGCGTCTGGTGGCAATCGGCTTTGCTCATTACGACAGCGACCGAGGCGGTTCCCAAGAAGACAGCCGGACCGGCGAATATTTTAACGCGGCGAGTGAAATAAATGCCTATCTGGGCGGCAATATGAACGGTATCAAAATAATTTTTCTCAACGATGGACCAGGGTTGTTGCTGGGATCAATGTGGAACGACTATGCGCGCCTGGAGCGGGTCGGCAGTGATATACTGGTTATGACGATGCGAATGTTCAATGAACGACTAACCAAAGAATGGCTCCTGAGAGTCAGGCCAACCGGAGAATAATTACGTATGGCAACCCCAATCCCCAAAGCTCCCGCTTTTGGAAATATGAAGGCCATGGGCAGCCTTGTGAAGCTCGACTATCCTGATAAACAACCGGAAGCTGAAATTTTGTCAGGAGACAAAGCTTCCTTCGTTGATATTGGTCAACTTTCACATAGCTCTATTGAAAGCGGCCGATTTTATTTCGGCGACAATCTGCCGATCCTGCGCGCTCTTCTAGATGATTTCCGGGAGAAAATTCAACTCATCTATATTGACCCACCATTTGCCTCCTCCGGCAACTATGCCACACGAAATCAGGATCACGCATACGAGGACGACCTGCATGGCCATCATTACATTGAATTTTTAAGAAAGCGGCTAGTGATACTGCGAGAACTGCTCTCGCCATCGGGTGCCATATATGTCCATTTGGACGACAACATGGCATTCCACATCAAGGTATTGATGGATGAGATTTTTGGACCGCAAAATTTTAAAAACTTCATCGTCCGGAAAAAGTGCAATCCGAAAAACTTTACTAAGAACTCATTCGGCAATATCGCCGACTATATTCTTTTCTACTCGAAAACCTCTGAATGCTTCTTTGACCGTCAGTATGACGCATGGACCGAGGAAACAGCCAAGAAGGAATACCAGTACATTGACGAAAACGGCAGACGATACAAGAAAGTTCCACTGCACGCTCCCGGAGTTCGGAACGGCGCGACCGGGAAGCCGTGGCGCGGCATGAATCCGCCGCCGGGCAAACACTGGCAATACCCGCCGGATGCCCTTGATGAGATGGACCGGTGCGGTGATATTTATTGGTCCCCCAACGGCAACCCACGACGTAAGATCTATCTGGAAAAAAGCCACGGCATCCCCTTTCAGGACATCTGGCTCGACGTCAAAGACCCTCACAACCAGAACATTCACATAACCGGGTATCCGACGGAAAAGAACCTCGTTCTCCTGGAGCGAATCATTCAGGCATCATCACGCCCCGGAGACTTGGTGCTTGATGCCTTTGCCGGTTCCGGAACCACACTGGCCGCTGCCCTTAACCTGGGTCGGAGCTGCCTTGGCATCGACAGCAGCCCGGAAGCGTTCAGAACTATCATGGATCGCTTCATCAACGGCTTAAGCCGCATGGGAGACTTTGTCAGCGAGAAACCAGTGAAGAGTGCAAAACAATTGGACTTTACCTTCGGCACAATCCATATTCTGGCTGAAGAATCCAATGAGGCTGAAGCGTTTGATATTTTCCAACTCTTTACCGGTAGTAAAGCGGCATGAGATTCTAATGCATAACGCATATAAATTTTTATTGCAGTAACAAATTTAAGGGAGAACACCTGTATGCAAACCGTAGCCGATATCATGACAAAAGACGTTGTTACCGTAACACGGGACACCAACCTGCGGGAATTGGCCGGGATCTTCGAGACCCGCCGCTTCGGCAGCCTGCCGGTGGTGGATGAGGAAGGCCACCTGACCGGCATCGTGACCGCCTCCGACCTGATCGAACAGGGTCGCAACCTGCACATCCCCACGGTCATCTCCATTTTCGACTGGGTGATTCCCCTGCAGGGAGAGCGGACCTTGGAACGGGAACTGCTGAAGATGACCGCCCAGAGCGTGGGCGAGATCTGTTCCAACGACGTGGTGACGATCTCCCCTGCCGAACCGGTCAGCACGGCGGCGGACGTCATGAGCGACCGCAAACTGCACTCATTGCCGGTGGTCGAAGGACGAAAGCTGGTGGGGATCGTCTCCCGTATCGACATCATCCGTAACATGGTCAAGAAGTGACCGAAGAAGAATTCCTCACCAACTCGCCCGAGGAAACCGAAGCGTTGGGACGGCACCTGGGGGCGCTGCTGGGACCGGGCGCCTTTCTGGCGTTGCGCGGCGACTTGGGAGGAGGCAAGACCTGCTTCGCCCGCGGCGTGGTCCAGGCGGTCGCACCGGAAAGCGCCCACCTGGTTGCCAGCCCCACCTTTGCCATCATGAATCATTATCCCGGCCGGTTGCCGGTCTATCACTTCGACTTCTACCGCATGGCAACGGAGGACGATATCGCCGATCTGGGCTTCGCGGATTACCTGTACGGCGAGGGCGTCTGCATCGTGGAATGGTCAGAACGCCTGGAAAGCCTGCTTCCCGCAGATCACCTGCGGATTACGTTCCATTATGCCGGCGACGAGAGGCGCAGGATCACCGTCGAAACCAGGGGGGCCTGCCCGGAAATTCTGTTGTCATGCCTGCTAAAGCGTATACGGGACGATAAAATTTCTTTGACCTGAACGCTCATTATCTGTTATAGAGCTTTGACTTCGGGTAGTTCTTTGCCACCTTAACTTGTGAAGGAGCGATGTATGGCACTTGTAGTCCAGAAATACGGCGGCACGTCGGTCGGCACCGCCGACCGAATCAAAAACGTCGCCAAGCGGATCATCAAGACCTATGAAGCCGGAAATGACGTGATCGTCGTTGTGTCCGCCATGTCCGGAGAAACCAACAAACTGGTTGCCTTGGCCAACGAGATGAGCGAAATCCCCGATGGCCGCGAATATGACGTAGTGGTCGCCACCGGTGAGCAGGTGACCATCGGCCTGTTGGCCATGCATCTCAAATCCCTGGGTTACAAGGCCAGATCCTACCAGGGGTGGCAGGTGCCGATCTTCACCGACAGCACCGCCAGCAAGGCCCGCATAGAAAGCATCGATGACAAGAACATCCGTGCCGACCTCAAAGACGGCACCATCGTGATCGTGGCAGGCTTCCAGGGGATCGACGCGGCCGGCAACGTCACCACCCTGGGCCGAGGAGGTTCCGACACCTCGGCGGTGGCCATTGCGGCAGCCCTCAAGGCCGACGTCTGCGAGATCTACACCGACGTGGACGGCGTCTACACCACTGACCCCAACATCTGCAAGGAAGCCCGCAAAGTCGAAAAGATCTCCTATGACGAGATGCTCGAACTGGCCAGCCTGGGCGCCAAGGTCCTGCAAATCCGTTCCGTGGAGTTCGCCAAGAAATACAATGTGGACGTACACGTCCGCTCCAGCCTTAATGAAAACACCGGGACCATGGTTACCAGGGAGGATAAGGAAATGGAAGGTATTCTCGTATCAGGAGTAGCGTACGACAAGAATGAAGCAAAGATTGCCGTCATGGGAGTACCCGACAAGCCGGGCATCGCCGCCAAGATTCTCACGCCGCTCTCCGATGCGGCCATCTCGGTGGACATGATCGTTCAGAACGTCAGCCAGGCCGGCATGACCGACTTCACCTTCACCGTGACCAAGGCCGACCTGAAACAGGCACTGTTGATCACCAACGAAGTCGCCAAGACCATTCAGGCCAAGGAAGTCCTTTCGGATGAAGACATCAGTAAGGTATCCATTGTCGGCCTCGGCATGCGAAGCCACGCCGGTGTCGCCACCCAGATGTTCGCCGCCCTGGCCTCCAACAGCATCAACATCCAGATGATCTCCACTTCGGAGATCAAGATTTCGGTTGTGATCGACGAAAAATACACCGAATTGGCTGTACGCGTGTTGCACGAGACCTTTGGGCTGGCAAGCTGATCTTCTCCCCACAACGCAAAAACAGGAAACGCCCCGTCGGATGTCCGGCGGGGCGTTTCGGCATTATCCTGAAAAAAACATTTGCACCACAAAGACACAAAGTACACGAAGGAATATCAATCCGTTGTCTTACCAAAGTCTCTCACCTGTTTGGTTTGAGTCTTTATTTTCATAAGCATTTGAATTTCTTTGTGTCCTTTGTGTCTTTGTGGTTAATAACTGCCGTTTTCAGGATTATTATTCCGGTTTCACATCACCCCTCCCTCACCCGAGGGAGATGAACGGCTCCGCGCCGTCACTCCGGGACAGCAGCTTTCTTGCGCCTGCGCAGATCGGCAAAGAAGGAGCTGAGGAGGCTGGAGCATTCGCCTTCCAGTACGCGTGGCACCAGTTCCACCCGGTGATTGAGGCGAGGGTCGTCGGAAAGGTCGTAAAGTGTTCCGGCCGCGCCTCCCTTGGGGTCGTGGCAACCAAAAACAACCGTGGGTATGCGGGCCAGGATGATGGCCCCCATGCACATGATGCAGGGTTCGAGGGTGACATAAAGTGTCGTATCCAGAAGCCGCCAGGAATCAAGTTTCCTGGCGGCTTTTCTGATGGCGATCAGTTCGGCGTGGGCCGCGGGGTCTTGGGTGGATTCCCTCAGATTGTGACCACGGGCGATGATCTTTCCGTCACGGACGATCACGCAGCCGATGGGGACCTCTTCCTTGGCCCGGGCCTTGGCAGCTTCGGAGATGGCCAACGCCATCCAGTAGTCGTGATCCTTTTTCACGGTGCCTTCACTTCCTGTTCAGGGTTTCATATGATTACTCGATTTCAGTCACCTTCAGAACCGGCCCATCCACGTCCACGCCCCGGACGAAGTCCGCACCTTTCCGGCCTTGGCCTGATGCGTTTGTATCCGTACATATTGGCCCGAAAACGCTCCCCGATCAGGCCACAACCCTCAAAACAGGGATCAAAGACGAATCCAACGCTGCCATATCCTCTGCGCCAAGCTGTTTAAGCGCCTCCCGCATCCTGTCCGTAGCGGTTATGAAAGCCGCCACATCAACCCACTGACACACCGCAGACACACGGCTCAGGTACTCCACCCCACCCTTCAGGAGGCTGATTGCCCCGCCAAAGTTGCCGTTTCTCCAATGGTGAAGGGCTACTGCAACCTGCAGGACGCCCTGGTAGAATTCGCGCACCTCCCCCTCCTCACCCACCCAGAGCTCTTCCAGGGTTTCATGGCATTCAAACCATTCACCGGTATTGAATTGGCGAATAGCCTCCAGCAGTTGCCGTGGAGGAGATTCTTCACAGTAGCGCATGGCAGTGCCTCTCTCAAGTCAAAGGCGATCTGAAAGCCTGAAAATCAATGCCGGACTCCGCGATTTCATGTATATCCTGAATCCGGGACGCCTTCACGGCTCCTCTCGCTTAGCATGCCTCAGCCCCGGCGTTGCAGGCCGTATCTCCACCATTGCGGAGGACACACGGCTCAGCTGGCATGGAGCTGCATGGGCGGCGTTGGGCTCCGGCATGTCGCTCGATCCGCCGTGCAGGCGTCCCGGATTCAGGTATATTTTATAGCTTCTGCATCGCCGGGGCAACCCCTGCCGGGGCATTTTATAAATGAAAGGGCCGCCCATGAAGCGGCCCTTTTGCTTGGAAGATGGAGTAGGATCGAATAATTTCAAGAGGCGGCCTGCAAGGTTACGATCACGGTTATTTCTTTTGCCTGCCCCTCCTGAGTGAGAGGATTTCCGCCTGCTGTTGCGGCGACATCCTGTCAAAGCGGATGCCAATACCGGGGATTTCGTTGGTTATCCCCCATTCCCGCTTCCAGCACACGGTGGACACGATGGGTGTTTGGTCGTTCAGGGCGGTCAGCCGTAACCATACGGTCGATTCCAGAGGAATATCGTCGTTGACGTAGAACAGGAAACAGCCACCCGGTGAAAAGTCGATACAGGCGGTGCGTTCGGCATCCGCCATATCCGGGGAGCGTGACAGCAGGGCATTCAGGTTAAGCGGCACCCTGTTGCGAATAAGAGCGACCCGCGGGGGTTGCTCGCAGCAGTATCTGAGGTGTTCCTCGGGGGTACGGGGACCCCCAGGGGTATCCCAGGAAACCAGCATGCGGATTTTCCGAGTTTTGGCCGTAATGTTGAGGCGAGCGTTGGGGATGGCGTGCAGCGCATCTTCCAACAGGCTTTTTTCGTATCGGGAGGCCTTCACGATCAGCGGCATGTCCAAAAAGATAGCGTTATAGGGCTGCCGGGCGGCCTGGTTCGCCACGTCGCGCAGCGAGGAGACCGTATGGCAGATCACCCGTTCTTTTTTGATAAACGCCTCATATACGAGGCGTCGCTCTTCTTCTTCAACGGCCAGCAGTATTTGGGGCTGCATCCATCATCTCCCGGGTTCCAGGCGGTGCTTCAACCATTGCGGAGCATATTACCGCACAGACTATCGGTTGTTCAATCACAAAAACCGATTGGGTGCGCACGAAACATGCAGATCGGTTTGAATATCGTCACCAAGTGGATTTCCTGCAAGGTAATCCGATTATACAGGTTCCCTCCCCCAGCGGGGGAGGGTCAGGGAGGGGGCAAAACCTGCTGATTCAACTGATCCCCCTTCCTAACCTCCCCCTTTAGGTCCCAGAGGGTCCGCTGGGACCCAAAGGGCCTAAAGGGGAGGAACTGTTTTTCGACGGCACATTTTTCATCCGGCGGGAGATCAGTACTAATCAGGTTTTACCAAGATAGGGGGGAAAACCTGTCTCCACCTTGCAAAAAGTATGGATTCGATGCGGCAAAACCCGGCCGAAACTTGTTCCGGATCGCCGGCGTCAATGAATTATGTTCGCGGGTGGCGACCTTGGACCTCATGCTGTGGAAGTCAGCCTGTGGAAGGTGTAGCCACCTTGACATTTAATTGCAATTTTAGTTTGCATTATGTGCGACTAAGCCATATAATAGAAACTGTACTTATAATTAAATATGGTAATGGATACGCGCCATGTCAGACAATTTATTACTTGCTGTCGGGGCACGGCTTCGCGCCGAGCGCCTCAAGAAAAACGACTCTCAGGCAAAGTTTGCCGCCCGGATAGGTGCGAGCATCCCGACACTCCGTAAGATGGAGGCCGGCGATGATACGGTCCAAATCGGCTACTGGTTGGCCGCCTTCAGAGTGCTTGGCCGCGAAAAGGATGTTGATCAGTTGCTGGCTCCAACAGAAGATCTGTTCATCAAATTCAACAAGGCAAGCGCCCCGACACGGAAGCGGGCTCCGAGGGGCTCGTCCAAATGATGTATCACCTCGATGTGTGGTCGCGCCTGGCTGTCGAGATTAAGGCTGGTGAGATGGTCTGCGAGATCACTGAAAACGGCCGGGCTCAGGGCGCCTTCCGTTACGCTCCGGACTTTCTTGCGCGCGACGACGCCTTTGCCCTCGACCCTGTTTCACTGCCGCTGCAGCCGGAGAATTTCACGTTTGGGCATCCGGGGATCGCACGCGTGTTCGAGGACAGTCTTCCTGACGACTGGGGAAAGAAACTGCTCATCCGGAAACACAAAATCAGCCGCCAACATGAAAACATCCCGACGCTGTTGATCGCCCTTGGCAGCTCAGGACTGGGTGCTCTCACCTATTCAGTTCAGGGCAAACCGGCGCCACCACCCCAGGACACATCGACGACCCATCTCTCGGAACTTCTCAATGCAGTTGAAAAGTTTGAGCGGGGTGAAACCCGCGATTCAGAAATCTCCATGATCCTCAGTGCAGGCAGTTCGCCCGGAGGCGCTCGCCCCAAGGCCCTGGTTTACGACGAGGAGACCGGCACCCACTCTATCGCCAAGTTTTCCAGTATCAAAGACCTTGTCGACGTTGTCCGGATCGAAGCGGCCACCATGGCTCTTGCTTCCAAGGCCGGGCTCCAAGTCCCCTGTACACGGCTATCCCCGTGCGGTAACCGCTCGGTACTGCTGGTGGAACGGTTTGATATCGTACCCGGCGGCCGGCGGCACATGATCAGTCTGCAAACTTTGCTCAAAGCCGAGGGATACTACACTTGCCGGTACAAGGACATTTTGGACGTTGTGCGCAAATTCAGCGCTGAACCCGCCATGGATTCAGAGCTGCTTTTCCGGCAGATGGTCTTTAATGCAGTTGTTGGCAATACGGATGACCACCTGAAAAACTTCTGGATGATCTATGGCGCGAGGGAAGGCTGGCGCCTCTCTCCGGCGTTCGACCTGGTGCCTGATATAGGGCGGCGGGGCGAGCATGTGATTTTGTTCGACACCGGGCCCTATTGCCCTGGGCGGGACACGTCGAAGAAGCTGGGCCGCTCGTGGGGCGTAAGCAACTCCGATCGTATTGTTGATGAAGTATTTGCCGCGGTATCCGGATGGGCGGCGGAATTCGAAACATTCGGGGTCCAGGATAACGAGATTCAACAGTTTAAAGAGATCGACCGGAATTTAGTATCTTAGAATTCCTGAGCGAGTGGTCAATAGATTATAAATACAGCCAAATACACAGGATATTCCAACCTTTTCATAGAGAGTTCAATCATCTTCGAAAATTGTTACTCAGCCCCGATTTCCGGCAGATACTGCCCGGCATGGTAGGAGCTGCGGACATAGGGGCCGCTCTCAACGTGCAAAAACCCCATGCCGAGGGCTGTTTCCCGCAACGTCTCGAACACCTCCGGCCGGACATACTCCTGCACCGGGTAATGGTTGCGGCTGGGGGCCAGGTACTGGCCGATGCTGAGGTAGGCGCACCCTGCCCCGCGCAGGTCGCTGAGCACCTGCACGACCTCGTCTCCCGCCTCGCCCATTCCCAGCATGAGGCCCGACTTGACCGGGGTTTCCGGTGACAAATCCCGGCAGAAGCGAAGCACCTCCAGGGAGCGGTTGTAATCGGCGCCGCTGCGGATGTGATACAGCCGTGCCACCGTCTCCACGTTATGGGCGACAATATCCGGACCCGAGGCCATGACCGTCGCAAGGCTGCGGCGGTCCCCCCGGAAATCCGGGATCAGCGGTTCTATGCGCGTTGCCGGCGAGACAGCGCGGATGGCGGCCACTGTGGCGGCGTGGATGGAAGCCCCGCCGTCCGGCAGGTCGTCGCGGGTCGGACTGGTAATCACCACATGGCTGAGTCCCAACCGGGCGACCGCCTCGGCCACCCTGGCCGGTTCCCCGCTATCGACCGGCTGCGGCTGTGCCTTTCCCACGTTGCAGAAGGAGCAGTGACGGGTGCAGAGCCTTCCCAGGATCAAAAACGTGGCCTGGCCGCAGCGGAAACATTCCGAGATATTGGGGCAGAGCGCCTGCTGGCAGACCGTATCCAGGCGCAGCTCACCCAACAGTGCCCGCATCCCGGCCTGCTCTCCGGGGTTGACGCGCTTTTGCAGCCACTCGGGTTTCCTCACGACCTTCACGCCTCCACCCCTTCCAGATTCCATTGATCCGTAGCATATCGTCCCGCCAGCAACCCGTCTGCCAAAGAGCGTTCCCGCTCCGTGAGCGGCTGGGGCGAAAGTTGCACGGTGAAGTTTCTTTGAAAAGCCTCGGTCAGCTTCCGCCGCACCAAGCCGTAATCCACGGGAATGCCGCATTGCTCCAGGCTGGCGGCGCCCTCCGCCAGTCCGGGCTCCCGATCCCTCATGAACGACAGGCCCATTGCGGCCCGGTTCACCAATGGCAGCGAGCCGTGTTGAAAGATGATCCCCTTCTGCCGGCGCTGGGCATTGCCGCCGATCTTCCTGCCACCCACGAGGATATCGAAACTCTCCCTGCCTGCAAAACAGAAGGCGGTCCGTTCGCCCAGACGCGCTTCCGGAGAGACGGCATCCATGGCATAGGAGGCCTCAAGCCCCAGGTCGCAGTACAGGGCGATCAGGAAACCGGTCAATACGCGGAATGAATCCTTGATCGACGAGGCGGGCGGGATCTGCTCCGGCGAGCAGATAATGGCATAGGTCACTTCATCGGCGTGATAGATCGTCCCGCCGCCGGTGATGCGGCGTACGATGGGCACTCCTTCGGCCCGGCAGCGGTCCAGGTCCAGCACCTCGGCTGCCCTCTGGAATCGGCCCAGGGACAGGGCCGGCGGTCGCCAGCCGTACAGACGCAGCACCGGCAGCGACGCAGCCGGGTCGAATGAACGCAGGAGCGCCTCATCGATGGCCATGTTTTCCGGACCGGTACGCGGTTCGTCCTCGATGAGGCGCCAAGTTGCCGCTTTGTCAGCCATCAGCACGAAGACCACTTCTTTTCACACCGATTCCAAATCAAGGATGAAATCAAGGCGGCGAGGATTGAGGCGACGAAGGCGTATAGACAGTACGTTGAGGAGCCGAAGACGAGCCAACGCAGATAGCGCCTTGATTTGGAATCGGTATCACACCAGGCAGCAAACATTCTGCTCCCTGGCAGCCTTGGTCTCATCCAGCCGCGAGACCGGCATGGTCAGCGGTGCGTCCAGCAATGCACGGGGATCGCTCCCGGCGGCCCTGGCGGCCTCGATCATCACTTCGATAAAGGCATCAATGGCAGCCTTGCTCTCGGTCTCGGTCGGCTCGATCATGATCGCTTCCTTGACGATCAATGGAAAGTAGACCGTGGGGGGGTGAAAACCTCTATCGATCAGGAACTTGGCGATGTCGATGGCGTGCACGCCGTGGGCCAGCTGCCGCGATGCCGAGAAGACGCACTCGTGCATGCACGTCTGATCGTAAGGGAGATCATAGTAGGGTTTCAGGCGCTCCATGATGTAGTTGGCGTTGAGCACCGCCTGCTCGGACACCTGTATCAGCCCCTCCCGGCCCAGCATGATGATATAGGCGTAGGCTCTGACCATGATGCCGAAGTTGCCGAAAAAATTGGCCGCGCGGCCAATGGAGCCGGGCCGGGAGGTCTCCAGACTCAAGACGCCGTCATCGTCCATGACAATGCGCGGCTGGGGCAGAAACGGGATCAGGGCCTTCTTGACCCCCACCGGCCCCGCACCGGGACCGCCGCCGCCATGGGGCGTGCCGAAAGTCTTGTGGAGGTTGACGTGCATCACATCGAAACCCACGTCGCCCGGCTTGACCTTGCCCATGATGGCGTTCAGGTTGGCGCCGTCATAGTACATCAGGGCGTCAAAAGAATGAGCGATGTCGCTGATCTCCTTGATGTGCGGGTTGAACAGCCCCAGGGTGTTGGGGCAGGTCATCATCACCGCCGCCACCTCGTCGTTCATGGCCTGCCTGAACAGCTCCATGTCCATGTCGCCGTAGGGCGCGGTCGGCACGGTGATGACTTCGTAGCCGGCGATGGCGGCCGAAGCCGGGTTGGTGCCGTGGGACGAATCGGGCACCAGCACGTATTTCTTCCTGTTCCCCTTGGCGCGGTGGTAGGCGGAGATCAGCAGGATGCCGGTCATCTCGCCATGGGCGCCTGCCAGCGGCTGGGTAGTGACCTCGTCCATGCCGGTGATGTCCGCCAGCATCTGCCCCAGGTCGTAGAGCATCCCCAGGCTTCCCTGGCAGAACTCCTCACCCCCCGGCAGAAGCGCCGTCATGGGATGGAAGGGGGCAAACAGGGCCGCAGCGTCCTCCAGCACCTTGGCGTTGTATTTCATGGTGCAGGACCCCAGCGGGTAGAAATTGGTATCCACTGAGAAGTTGCGGCGGGACAGGTTGGTAAAGTGCCGCACCAGGTCCAGCTCGGAGACCTCCGCCAACCCGGCGGGTTCCGTGCGCAGCAGACCTTCCGGCAAGGCGGAAGCGGAAGGTACGTCCGAGGCCGGCAGTTTTACCCCCCTGCGGCCGGGAACTGATTTTTCATAGATTAGTTCCATAACTATTGTCTCTCCAGGATCAGGCTTACTTCTGCCACAGAGACACGGGGACACGGAGAACTTCAAAATCAATCAAGAAAAAGGCGGTTGGAGGCCTTAACCAAAACAATTCGGGTTTCTCCTGCTTTTCCTTTGTGTCTCCGTGTCTCTGTGGCAGATTATGATTTTATGAATTTGGGTAGTTATTCCAAAAACGATTCGGTTTTGCTCCCGCTTTTCCTCTGTGTCTCTGTGTCTCTTAGCAGATTGTGCTTTTATAGTTTAATATGCGCGCATTCCAACCCGTCCTGCAACGCATCGGCCAGCCGGTCGATCTCCCTCTTCGTCCTCTTCTCGGTAACCGTCACCACCAGGGCGTTGGCCGAATCCTCATAGTAATCCCCCAGCGGCACGCCGGCGGCAATGCCCTGCTTGAGCAACTCCGTCACGATTGGTGCGGCCGGCCTGGGCAGGAACAGGGTAAACTCGTTGAAGGTCGGCGCCGATTGCAGCACGGCCACGCCGGGAATCCGTACCAAACGGGCCTTGGCGTACTCGGCCTTGTCCCGGTTGAGGCGGGCCAGATCAGTCAGACCTTCCCTCCCCACGGATGACAGGAAGATCAGGCCGCGCAGGGCGCACAACCCTTGGTTGCTGCAGATGTTGGAGGTGGCCTTTTGGCGCTTGATATGCTGTTCCCGTGCCTGGAGAGTCAAAACAAAGCCGCGCTTGCCGTTCTTGTCGATGGTCTCGCCGACGATGCGGCCCGGCATGTTGCGGATCAGGTTTTTTTTTGCGGCGATGAAGCCGAAGGAAGGACCGCCGAAGGAGAGCGGGTTACCCAGGCTCTGGCCGTCCCCCACGGCGATATCGACCCCTATCTCACCCGGTGACCTGATGAGGCCCAGGGAAACCGGATAGACGGACGCCACCAGCAGGGCGCCCGCGGCGTGTATCTGCGCCGCCAGGGGGCTCAGATCCTCGATGCAGCCGAAGAAATTGGGGTTCTGCACCAGCACGGCCGCAACCTGCTCATCCAGTACGGCGGCCAGGGCAGTGCGGTTCAGCAGGCCGTCCAGAGGCGTGATCTCCACCACCTCCACATCCTGGTTGTAGAGATAGGTTTTAAGCACCTGCCGGGAAAAGGGGCTGACGCAGCCGTCCACCACGACCCGGTTCCGTCCGGTCACCCGCAGGGCCATCATGGCCGCCTCGGCGCATGCCGTGGCGCCGTCGTAGAGCGATGCGTTGGACACATCCAGGCCGGTGAGGCGGCAGATGGCGGTCTGGTACTCGAACAGGGCCTGCAGGGTCCCCTGGGAGCATTCGGGCTGATAGGGTGTGTAGGCGGTGTAAAATTCGGCCCGGCCTGACAGGTGATCGACCACGGCAGGGATAATATGGTCGTAAAAACCGCCCCCGATAAAATTGACCATGGCGGCGCTGTTATCGGCAGCAATGGCCTGCATCCGGGCAAACGTCTCGAACTCGGACATGCCGGGGGGGATATTGAAGGTCTTGGCCCTCAATTCGGGAGGAATCGGTGCGAACAGTTCCTCGACGTCGGAAGCGCCGACAACCGAGAGCATCTCCCTGATCTCTTCCGCGGTATGGGGGCAGTAGTGGCTGTCGTTCATGAATGCTCTCCTGAGGGCGATCCTTGCGCCCTATTATCGAAACAGTGCAGGATTCGCCCCTACACGGTCTTCTGGTATTCGTCGTACTGTTCCCGAGTCATCAGGTTCTTCAACTCCGCCTCGTCGCTGATCTCGATCCATGCCAGCCAACCTGCGTCTTCCGCGCTTTCGTTGACGATCTCCGGGGCATCGTTCAAGGCCTCGTTGATCTTGACCACCTTGCCGGAAACCGGCGAATATATGTCGCTGGCAGCCTTGACCGATTCGATGGCCCCCAGCACCTCGGACTGTCTGACCACCTTGCCAACGGCGGGAAGCTCCACAAAGGTGATATCCCCCAGTTCATGGGCGGCATGTTCACTGATGCCTACCGCGCCGATCCCTTCCTTAACCTTGACCCACTCGTGCTCTTTGGTGAAATAGATGCTCATGCCGTCATATCCTCCTTTTTATATAAAATCATGAAAACCTTCCACGGAAACAGAGAGAAAACGGTTCTCTCACTCGCTCACATACGTTCGCTAAAGCTCACAGAGGCACAGAGAAAACCAGGGGGTACGGCACGTAGAAACCAACGACTCTTGATTGATGGTTTTACCCAAAGATGTTTAAAACTTTACTCAGTGAATCTAAGCGTTTGTTGGCTTTTCTGGTTTTCTCCGTGCCTCTGTGAGCTTTGTGAGAGATAGCTTTTGACGTTTTAAGAAAAGAAAACATTTTTGGTGGAAAACAATCATCAGGAATCGTATTTTGTTTGCCTGACCCTGGTTTTGTCAGTGCCTCGGTGTACTATGACATATTCTGTCATAAAAATAGTTTCAAACCTTACGACCTGAGCGATCCGCCCCGGTAAAAGGGGAGTTCGCAGACCGTACCCTCCATGCTGACCCGTTCGTGGATGATGGTAAGCGGCGTGCCGACCGTAGCCAGGTCCGGCCTGACGAATCCCAGACCGATGCCGCGGCCGAGCATGGGGGAGAACACGCCGCTGGTCACCGTGCCGACGCTCTCGCCGCTGAAGCACAGTTCGTAGTGGTGACGCGGCGAGCGGCGGCTGGTCACCTCGAAAGCCACCTTTCTGCGGCCCACGCCCTGCTCCATCTGGCGCAGCAGCGCATCTTTGCCGACAAAGCTCTTTGCCAGGTCCACAAACCCCTCCAGTCCGGCCTCCAGTGGTGTGGTGTCCTCATCGATATCGCTGCCGTAGAGCGAATAGCCCACCTCAAGGCGCAGCACGTCCCGGGCTCCCAACCCGGCCGGCCTGACCCGGTCGTCCTTCAGCAGCAGATCCCACAACTCGCCGACCTTCTCCGTGGGGATGAAGATCTCATACCCAAGCTCGCCGGTGTAGCCGGTGCGGCTGACGATGGCCTCGACGCCGAGGATGTTCAAGGTGGTGAACCTGAAATAAGGGATCGCGGCTATTGCCGCGCCAAAGGCATCTACCATGGCGTCACGGGAGAGTGGCCCTTGGATATCCAGTTTGCCGGTCTTGGCCGAGATATCGGTAAAGGTTCCCCCCTTCAGCCTCTCTTTGATGGCAGCGAAGTCCTTGGGGGCCGTTGCAGCATTGACTACGATCATGACTTTGTCGATGGCAATGCGAAAGACGATCAGGTCGTCGATAATGCCGCCGTTTTCGTTGAGCAGGAAACCGTAACGTGACCGGCCGACCGGGATCGTTGCGACCGAAAAGGTAAAAACGTCTTCCAGGCCGCCGGCCGCAATATCCCCCTCGAAGAGGAATTCACCCATGTGGCAGATATCGAAGAGCGCCGCCTTGGTTCGGCACCAGGTGTGTTCGGCGATGATACCTTCGTACTGGATCGGCATATTCCAACCGCCGAAGGGCGCCATCAGCGCCTTCTGCGCCTCATGCCGTCCACAAAGCGGCGTTTTATTGAGCTGTTCATCCATGATGCTTTTCTCCCACGACAGAACGCAGGGAGGCGACAGACGACGCAGGGTGAATCCTTGCCGCTTCTTCCCTGTTTTTTCCGCATGGTAGAGGAATTGCAGCGTATACGCAACTCGAAAAAAACAAAATTCCCGCGTCGTAGCCCACAGTCAGTGTTCTGCCTTCTTCAGGCGATATGTCCACCACCGTCAGCAGTGCGCGTCGGCTTTCGACAACCCCGGCCGGACTGCCGACGGTGAGTAACCTGGATACACGGGCTTGCGTCGGGCTTTTTAAGAAAACCATGCACAGGAAACATTCAACCTGTTCTCCAGGAGCCGGCACTGGTCTTGCATATTTAAATATTACCTATGAAAACAGCACAGTAGGAGGGGCATGGCTCAAACCTAAGCAGAATAAAGCGTAAACCTCTTTTTCAGTCTGCCGGAAGAAATCCTGCCGCTCTTGCGCGGCGACTCCCCGCTGGCACAACAGTCTGCTTAAAGTCGGCTGCGGAGAAGGTCCGGGCGAAGAGTGATATAATTGCACCATGTTATCGGTCTTTTTGCCCGGAAATACAATACGTGGAAAAAATAATAGCTACTCCATAATCCCTGGTTAGCGACATGAAAAATATGAACAAAAATATCATCTCAGTATTGATCATCATCCTTTCTGCTGCCTTCTGGGTTAAAGATGTGATTTCGGCTCGGAATCAAGAAATCATTATTCTTAAACCAATAACATTGGTTGAGCAAGCACCCCAATATTACCCTAAATCGAATAACGAAATAGGCAAATTAAGCCCCGGAGAGCAGGTAAAAGTGCTTCGCATGGGCTACGGGAAAGACTTTCGAGCGTGGAAAGTAAAAGGGAGTATGGGACAAGAAGGTTGGTTTGTCGAAAAGACTGATAGTATTAAGATAACTAACAGAACAACTAATAGTGGCTGGATCAACTGACAGATCAACTAATAGGGGTTGTGTCTCAATACGGTACAGGTATGTTGTACCGTATTGAGACACAATTCTCTATGCCACAAGGATGGGGGACCATCTAGGGCCTAAAGGGCCGGGGGTGGTAGCCATCCTCAGTTCACTGCCTAATATCTTACAGCGACCTATCCGCCGCTTCGGCGAAGAGGCGCAACTTATCCATCATCGCCTGGAATTTGGCCGGTTTCAGCGATTGCGGGCCGTCACTGGAAGCACGTTCCGGGTCGGGGTGGACCTCCACGATCAGGCCGTCGGCTCCGGCCGCCACGGCGGCGTAGCACATGGGGGCAACGTAGTGATGATTGCCGGTGCCGTGGGAAGGATCGATCACCACCGGCAGATGGGTCTTTTCCTTGAGCACCGGCACGGCCGAAAGATCAAGGGTGTTGCGGGTGGCGGTCTCGAAGGTGCGGATGCCGCGCTCGCAGAGGATCACCGACTGGTTTCCCTCGCTCATGATGTACTCGGCGCTCATGAGAAATTCCTGGATCGTCATGGACATGCCCCGTTTCAGCAAAACCGGCTTGCCGATCTGGCCGACCTTTTTCAGGAGGGCGAAATTCTGGGAATTGCGGGCGCCGATCTGGAGGATGTCGGAGTATTGTGCCACCAATTCGGCGGTTTCAGGATTGATCACCTCGGTCACCACCGGCAACCCGGTAAGGTCGCGAGCCTTTGCCAGCAGCTTGAGCCCCTCCTCCTCCAACCCCTGGAACGAATAGGGCGACGTGCGCGGCTTGAAGGCGCCGCCCCGCAGGATGTGCGCTCCCGCCTTCTTCACCGCCTCGGCGGATTCGATGATCTGCCGTTCGTTCTCAACGGAACAGGGGCCGGCCATCACTATTACCCGTTCCCCGCCGATCTCCACCTCAGTGCTGATCCGCACGACGCTCGACTCCTTCTTGACCTCCTTGGAGGCCAGTTTGTAAGGTTGCAGGATAGGCACCACGTTTTCAACGCCGTGCAATGACTCAAGGGATTGCAGCACCGCCTTGCCCCGCTCGTCCCCCACCGCACCGATCACATCCCTGGTCGAACCGTGGATCACATGCGGCTTGTATCCCAGTTCCTTGATGCGCTTCAACACCTCGTCCTTGTCCTTCTTTACCGCGCCCGCCTTCATTACGATGATCATCCCCTGTTCCTTTCCCACAAGCAAAAGGGCCGAAGGTTTCCCCCCGGCCCTGTCCGCATCTGCTGCGGTGAATAAAAAAGCCGGGGGACTGTCTGTCCACCCGGCTTGTGGTGTGTAATAATTTCGCTTCCTCGCGCTTACACCTTTGCCTGGGCAGACGGCCTGAAATAAAAGCCGTACCAAAAGAAAAAGCTGAAGGCGCTAAAGAAACGATTCGAATTCATGGTCCGTACTAAATCACAGCCGCGACGGAATTGTCAAGACAAAATTGATGCCACCCCGGCAAAGCCGGCAAGTTTTCTGTCGTACGGGAACGGCCATACCGCATGATGGCCGTACAAGCGTCTTCAGGTCATTTTCCCAGGTCGGTAAGTTTTTTCTGCACCGTTTGACGGCACACGCCGAGCAGATCGGCGGCCGGTCCCTTCTTGCCCCCCGTTACCTTTAAAGCCTCTTCGAACATCAATTTCTCGATCTGTTCCATGGTAGGAAAAGCCGGAAAGACCGCATGCAGGCTGAACTGTCTGTTGGCAGCCCTGATGCCGGCTTCAATCATGGTTCTTGACTTGATCGCCATATCAGGAAAATCGCTCTGCACCAATAGTCCGCTCTTATTGACGAGAACGGCGCAGCTGACCTTGTTGATAAGCTCACGAACATTGCCGGGATAATCATACTCTTCCAGAAGCCAGCGTAATTCGGTCGCAACCCTGGGCGGATTTTTCCCCATGCCCTTTGCCGCCGCGTTGATGTAATGGTCAACCAGCGGGATAATATCCTCCCGTCGCTCCCGCAAGGGGGGGATGTGCAGCTTGTGGTAACAGAGCCGATGGTAGAGGTCTTCCCGGAACGAATTCTCGGCCACCAGTTTTTTGAAGTCACGGTTTGATGCCACGATGATCCGCGCGTCGTTCTTCAGGAGAACATCCGAGCCCAGCCGGCAATATTCGTTTTCCTGCAAGAGCTGCAGCAACTTGATCTGCGATTCGGATGCGAGGTCGCCGATCTCGTCGAGAAAAAGCGTCCCTCCCTGCGCCTTGGCGATTAACCCCTGGCGAAGCTCGCACGCCCCGGTGAAAGCGCCTTTATTATGGCCGAAAAGCGTGTCCTCGAACATGTGCGCATCGAGTCCGGCGACATTCAGGGGGATAAAACTGCCATGCAGGCCGCTGGCCTTGTGGATGGCACGGGCAATCAGTTCCTTGCCGACCCCGGTTTCACCGGTAATCAGCACCGGAAAACGAGAGGGGGCCATCGTCTCCACCAGCTTGAATATGGACAACATTTTTTCGCTGTTGGTCAGGATGTCCTTGAAGGCATCCGGTTGGGCAAGAGGGTCGCCCAGAAGATAGTTCTGGAGTTGTTGATTCTGGTTCGAGAGTTCGAGGATTTTGAATGCGCTGTTGATACTGGAAATGAGCCGGGATGAATCGAGGGGCTTGGTGATGCAATCCATGGCCCCTTGTTTCATGCAGCTCACCATCGTTTCCGTGTCGCTCACCCCGGTCATGATGATGACTGGTATATTCGGAAATTTCTGGGTAATGACCGGCAGGAGGTCAGTGTCGGAGACGCCCGGCACAAACCAGTCAAGGAAGAGAGCCGCATAAATCCCTTTTCCCAATTCCGCCTGTACCCGACTGCTGTCGGTGAGGGCCACAATTTCGCATATCGAATTGGAAAGAAGAACAAAACGGATCTCTTCCAGGAAATAGGCATTGTCATCGACGAACAGGACAAGTGGCAACTTGCCGTTTATTTGCGGATTTTGCATATCGGTCATGGGCATTCCCTCCTGATGGGGAGCTATGCAAAATTGTCGCCCAAAAGACCGTTTGACAACGGAAAAACATCACCTCGCTTTGAAAAAACCTACAGGAACGTGCCGGAAAGGATAGTCACAGGGACGTGGAACTTCAGTTGGTTTGGTGGAAGCGGTGCCCGGGCCACACGGCCCGGAGCAGAGAATGCAAGCTGATGCAAGGGGAGAAATCAAGTGCGGCAGAGGGAGGTTCTACAGCGTCAACTCGTCCGCCACCCTGACCAGGTTGGGCAGGTCGGGCTTGGTCAGGATGTGGTTGGCCCCAAGTCCGATCCACTTGCGTTTGTTGTCTTCAGATGCAAGGGAGGAGAAAATTACAACCGGGAACCCCTTCAAGGTCTCTTCCTTACGTACGAGCGAGGTCAGGTGCAGGCCGTCCATCTGCGGCATCTCCACATCGGTGATCATCATGCTGATGTGGGATCTGAAATCACTGCCGTCCTGGGCGCAACGGGTTATCCGGTCCTGAATGATGTCCCAGGCCATGGCGCCGTTTTCAGCCTCGGCAACGGTGTAGCCGGCCGAACGCAGGGTAGTGCACAGGGTATTGCGGATGAACAGGGAGTCGTCGGCGACCAGTACCGTCTTGTGCGAGCGGTCCCCGCCTTCCGCTACGGATGTAAGGAGGACGCTGTCCGCAAGCGGCTTGAGCGCGCTCTCCGAACACAACTCACCAACGATCTTCTCAAAATCCAGCACCAGGATGATGCGGTCGTCCATCTTGACCAAGCCGGTAACCTGATCACTGTGCACCGCGTGGGCCGGCGGCTCGACATTTTTCCAGGAGATGCGGTAGATGCGGGAAACGGAATGGACCAGCACCCCAACCATCAGGTTGTTGAACTCAAGCACCACCACCCGGTCCGCCACCATATCCCCGGTATTCTTGCCAAGAACCTTGGCAAGATTGATGACGGTAATCACCTTGTCCCGCAGTTTTATCATCCCTTCGATGCCTGGCTTGGCATTGACGACCCGGGACAACTGGGGCAGACGGATAATCTCCCGGACCTTGGCAACATTGACACCGTAGTGGCAGGGCACGGGATTATTATGGGCATCCATCTCGTCAATCCTGAATTCGACGATCTCAAGTTCGTTGGTGTCGCTCTCAAGCAGGATCTTGTTCTGATTCATATCCGAGCCCTTTGTTCTAATGATTTTGATCAGTATAGCAATGAATAGCAATGATGGGAAGAGTTTAAAAATATCCAACACAGCGGCGGGGAAACCCGCTGAACTTGACTCTCCCCAATGGCTGTGCTAGTTTTTTTAATTACCCTGATTCATTTTCGGAGCAAAACCATGTTTTTCCCCCCCATCGAAACGTTTCGCAGCCTGTCCAGGAACGGTAACCTGATTCCGGTCTACCGGGAAATCATGGCCGACATGGATACGCCGGTTACCGCCTTCAAAAAGCTCGACGACGGGCGTTTTTCCTTTCTGCTGGAAAGTATCGAAGGAGGCGAGAAGTGGGGCCGCTACTCTTTTCTCGGCTCCAGCCCCTCGTGCATCATCCGCTCCAAGGGGCACCTTGTCGAGATCATCGAAAACAACGTGGCAACGATCGTAACCAGCGATGACCCCCTGGGCTGCATCCGCACCCTGCTGGCCCGCTTCACCCCTGTAGAGGTTGAAGGTCTGCCGCGCTTTTTCGGCGGCGCCGTCGGCTACCTGGGGTATGACATGGTACGCCATTTCGAGCGCCTGCCCACGGAAAAACCGGCCGTACTGGATGCCTATGAAGCCTATTTCCTGGTGACCGACACCATCGTCATCTTTGACACCATGAGCCAAAAGATCAAGGTGGTCTCCAATGCCCATCTGGATGGCGGCATAACCCCGGAGGAGGCATACCGGGAGGCGACGGGCAAGATAGAGGCCATTATCCGCAAGCTGCGCACTCCTTTGCCGCCGACTGCGGCCGCCCCACCCGGGGAGCCGGTCGAGCTGCGCTCCAACATTACCCGTGAGGATTACGAGGCCGCGGTGGAAAAGGCCAAGGAGTATGTCCGGGCCGGCGACATCATCCAGGTGGTTCCCTCCCAGCGTTTCAGCGGGCGGCTCTCAGCCGACCCCTTTGACGTTTACCGCGTGCTGCGAACCCTCAACCCCTCCCCCTATATGTTTTTCCTGAGACTGGATGGTACGGTCATCGCCGGGGCGTCGCCCGAAGTCATGGTGCGTAAGGAGGGGGACCGGGTCGAACTCCGCCCCATCGCCGGAACCCGTCCCCGGGGGGCCACCCCCCAGGAGGATGCGCGGCTGGCCGGGGAGTTGCTGAACGACCCAAAGGAGCGTGCCGAGCACGTCATGCTGGTCGATCTGGGGCGAAACGACCTGGGCAGGGTCTGCGCCACCGGAACGGTCACTGTCTCGGAACTGATGGTAATCGAGCGCTACTCCCATGTCATGCACATCGTTTCCAACGTGCAGGGCAGGCTGAGTGACGGCCATGATGCCTTCGACGTCGTGCGTGCCACGTTTCCGGCCGGCACTCTCTCCGGGGCGCCCAAGATCAGGGCCATGGAGATCATCGACGAACTGGAGCCGGTACGCCGCGAGATCTATGGCGGCGCAGTGGGCTATTTTTCCTTTTCCGGCAACATGGACCTGGCCATCACCATCCGCACCCTGGTAGTCAAGGACGGTATGGTGCACCTCCAGGCCGGAGGGGGCGTTGTCGCCGATTCCGACCCGGCTGCCGAGTGGCAGGAGACCGTCAACAAGGCCATGGCCGCCCGGCGGGCGATCGAAATTGCCGAGAAAGGGCTTGAATAACATGCTGCTGATGATCGACAATTACGATTCCTTCACCTTCAACATTGTTCAGTATTTCGGGCAATTGGGCGAAGATGTGCTCGTCCACCGCAACGACAGGATCACCCTGGAAGAGATCGAAGCCCTGCAACCGGAACGCCTGGTGATATCCCCCGGCCCCTGTTCTCCCGAAGAAGCAGGCATATCGGTGGGCGCGATCAAGCAATTCGCCGGCCGGATTCCGATCCTGGGCGTTTGTCTTGGCCACCAGGCCATCGGGGCGGCATTCGGCGGGAACGTAGTCCGGAGCGTATCCCTGATGCACGGCAAAACCTCGCCCATCGTCCACGACGGTCATGATCTCTTTGCCGGACTTCCGAACCCTTTTCAGGCCACCCGCTACCACTCTCTGGTGGTGGAACGCAGCAGCCTGCCGGATTGCCTGGAGGTTACCGCATGGGTCGAGAATGGGGAAATCATGGGGATGCGGCACAAAACCCTCCCCATCTGGGGGGTTCAGTTCCATCCCGAGTCGATTCTTACCGAGGGGGGAATGAAGCTGTTGGAAAACTTCCTGGCGATAAGCCGGCATTGTTGCACCGGTGGCCAAACATTTGAACGGTAGGGGCGGCGCTTGCTCCGCCCAATCGGGGCGCGGCAAGCAGCGCCCCTACACATCATGGCATTTTTCTCTGTGTCTCTGCTCTGTGCCATGTAGATAAAAAGAGCCTATCGGGAATTCCGACAGGCTCTTTTTTGTTCTGCTATGATTCCGGGATCAGGCGGCCTTGACGATCACCTTGAGGGTGGCGACAATCTCGGGATGAATCTTGACCGGGACACTGAACTCGCCCACCTGTTTGATCGATTCGACAAGGACAATCTTCTTGCGGTCGATGTCAAAGCCATTTTGGGTGAGGAACGCGGCGATCTCCATATTGGTGACGGAACCGAAGAGTTTTCCTTCCTCGCCGGCCTGGTGGGCCAACTCGATGGCGAGCCCTTCCAGTTTGGCGGCCAAACTGCGTGCGGACTCCAGGGTCTTGTTCTTCTTGTAGGCCAGTTGGCGTTTGTCGTGTTCAAGCGCCTTGGCGTTCTTCTCGGTGGCCTCGATGGCAAACCCCTTGGGGACCAAAAAGTTGCGGGCATAGCCGGGCGCAACCTTGACGATGTCGCCGATGTGGCCGAGGGTTTCGATGTTCTCTTTCAGAATGACCTTCATACTTCTCTCCTTTCGAGCCTGATTATTACAGGTTTTCCTTTTTTTTGGGGGTACGGAAGTCTCCCCAGATATCAAATATGCCGATGGCGGCGATAACGGCCGCCAGATACGGTTGCAAGAGCAGCATCACCCAGAGAAACACACGCATGATGCCGAAAAAGGCCTGACGGGCGACTATGGTCAGAACCACCGCCAATCCCTGCAAAAAGTAAAGCATCGTCGTTACCGCCAGCACGTTGAGAGCCGGTGTCGTGACGACCCGGTTGGGAGCCAATAGTGCAAAGCCGGCTACGATCAGAACCCAGACCAGCGGTTCAGGCAGTCTGAATTCCTTGAAGTCGCCCAGTTGGAGTCGATACCCCATCAGGAATGCCGGCCGCCGTATGAGGGCCAGATTGCATCCCGACATGAGCCCAAGCAGGATAGTCACCAATGACGGGTAGACTCTGATCAACAAAGCGGCTGCCATATCCATGGACTGCTTGACCATGGACAACTCGTCCCCTTTGACGCCGCTCTTTTCATACAGGGCCAGAGCACGGGAGATGCTCGTGGATATCTCGCCGGACAGGGACCGCTGCAGGTCCTGGCCGCTGAACTGGATAAAAAAAACGGCAACAACGGCCAGAATCGCTAAGTTTACAGCTGTTGTCCAGGCAATGGTCCGGGCAGCGCCATAGCCCCGCAGCAGCAGTTCGGGCAGCAACAGTGCGATAATCCCGCATTGCAACAGATAGACAGCCGCCGCATTGACCCCGAATAGCACCGCTAACGCGGCAACAGCCGCCAGAAGGATGATGGCCGCTGTGACGCGTCCGTGACGCAAGCGGAAATACATCACCGGGAACGGGGCGAGAATCCCCGAAAAAAAACCGAGCGGCGGAATCACGAAAGACGCCGCAAACAACGCGAACGTTCCTGCGGCGCCCACGAGAATTGCTATCAGCCGCACCCTGACGGAACCGGCCTGTGTGTTCGGGTCCATTCCGTCCCTAGGACATCACGTGGTTTGAAGCGATCGGCAAGAGTGCCAGGTTGCGGGCGCGCTTGATGGCTTCGGTAATTTCCCTCTGGTGCTTCGCGCAATTACCGGAGATGCGGCGGGGAACTATCTTGCCGCGTTCCGAGATAAAGTAGCGAAGGGTGCGGGGTTCTTTGTAATCGATGGTCAGATTCTTCTCGGCGCAGAAACGGCAAACCTTTCTGCGCTGGAACGGACGCCGTTTGCGGGGGCCGCCGGGGCCGCCAGGGCCTGACGGACGCTGGCCGCCGGAGCCGCCTGCCGGACGTTGATAGGGAGTGCTGGGTCTTTCGTCGCTCATGATAGGGTATCCTCCAGGAAATTATTCGTTTGCCGCTTCAACGGTATCGGTTGTCTCTTCAACAGCCTCGGCCGCTTCAGCTTCAGCCACGGGAGCCTTTTTCTCGGCACTCTTCTCGGGCTCCCCGGTAATGTTGACGCTCTGGTACCGGAGCACCTTTTCGTTAAGCCTGAGACGCCGTTCCAACTCGGCGATCAATTCAGGCCCACCATCAAAGCGCAGATAGTAGTAGCGCCCCCTGGCAAACTTCCTGATGGGATACGCCAGCTTCCTGACACCCCAGTCGTCCAGCCTGAAGCACTCGCCAGTGTACGACGAGATGATCTCCTGGACCTTGGCGCAGATGTTTTTGATCTCGTCTTCACCAAGTTCCGGCTGGAGGATGAAAATAGTTTCATACTTCCTCATGTGGTAATTCCTCCTCACGGTTTTCGAGCCCCGGTCCTGCCCGGAGCAAGGAGATGCGGCACGGATGCCGTCTTTGAAAGAACAGATTATGTACAATATTTTTCGGGCGATTGCAAACTATTTATCAAAAAACGGATCACGGCGGGTAAAGGGGATGAGATAGATAACCTGAGCGGAACCAACCTTCAGCAAATCATTTAAACAGATTCCCTCTCCCAGCGGACCCTATGGGGCCTAAAGGTGAAGGTTCTTCCGGGAATTCCGGGGAAAGTTGCTTTGTCCGCAATCCGCGTAGGGGCTCATTGCATGCGCCCTGATTGGGCTTTTGTAGACATAATGGTTGTCAGTTGCCAAGCAGAGCTAACAAGCGAAAAGACCTGCCATCCTTGCAAACGTGGGTTATGCTGCGGAGAGGGAACTCACTACAGCTCAGAGCCACAACCAAGGAGG